>RCUM01000004.1_pt1 | contig 416938 bp, 402 predicted proteins | sample 2166141 | NCBI WGS metagenome assembly RCUM01 (sample SAMN09932756, study PRJNA488358) | compost metagenome | isolation source: compost soil in crotonic acid-enriched | place: Germany: Experimental Botanical Garden | reverse complement strand
GGACCTGCGGATTAACAGTCCGTCGCTCTACCGACTGAGCTATTGGAGAATCTGATGCGCATTTTAGGGATGAAAGCTTAACTCGTCAACATGTAAAGATAAAGAAATGAATCATTTGCCTTATAATTATGCAGAAATGCGCTAAAAATAAAAAAACCACCCATTATGGGTGGTTTTTTATGCAAAAAATAATAAATTATTTTTCTACGCCGGCCGCTTGACCCGCATATTTAGCATTTGCATAATCCCAGTTTACTAGGCTATCAAGGAAAGTTTTGATATAAACAGGACGTGCATTACGGAAATCGATGTAGTAAGCATGTTCCCAAACGTCAATTGTAAGTACTGCAACTTGACCGTGAGCAAGTGGAGTATCTGCATTTGATGTTTTAAGGATAGATAAGTTGCCATTTACTTTATCAGCAACTAACCAAGCCCAACCTGAACCGAATTGAGTTGTTGCCGCCGCAGCAAATTCTTCAGCAAATTTTTCAAAAGAACCGAAAGCTTCATCAATTTTAGCAGCCAAAGCGCCAGTTGCTTTACCACCACCATTTTTAGCCATACAGTTCCAGTAGAATGTATGGTTCCAAACTTGAGCCGAGTTATTGAATACACCCGCTTTAGTTGCATCACCAGCAGTCGCTGTAATGATTTCTTCTAAAGTTTTACCTTCAAGGTCAGTGCCTTTGATTAGGTTATTCAAGTTCACAACGTAAGTGTTGTGATGTTTGTCGTGATGGTATTCTAAAGTTTCTTTGCTGATGTGTGGAGCAAGATCTTCATAACCGTATGGAAGTGCCGGTAAAGTAATCGTTGTCATGTTTTCAATTCCTTGCATTTTGCTGGGTTTTGACATTAAGTGGCTTTATTGTAATAGATTCTTAGGGAAAATTGCGCATTGCTTATAAATAACAATACAGAATAAAGCCTGAATTTATATGTATAAAGAAAAATGCCAAACACAAGCGATTTTAAAATTAAATCGGATTGTTTAATTCGAAATAACTATACTCAATATTGAACTGTTCTGAAATAGCTTTAGCAAGACGTTGAACGCCATAACGCTCAGTTGCATGATGACCGCAGGCGTAGTAATTCACGTTTAATTCACGTGCTTCATAATATGTACGCTCGCTGACTTCTCCTGAAATATAGGCATCACAGTTACGTTCAGCAGCTTTGCCAATAAAATCTTGTGCAGCACCAGTGCAATATGCCACTTTTTGAATGCTGTCTTTTTCGGCAGGTAAGTGAATGGTGTTAAAACCTAAACGATCAGTACAATGCTGTTTAAAGGCTGCCGCAGACATCGGTTGGTTCAAGTACCCAATATTACCAATTGGATAGCGTTCATTGGAATCTAGCGGTTCGATATCGCGTAACCCTAAAATTTCCGCGAGGGCCGCATTATTACCAAGGCTTGGGTGGGAGTCGAGTGGTAAGTGATAACCTACGAGGGAGATATCATGCTGAATAAGACTCTTAATGCGTTTACCGCGCATTCCTGTGATTGGGTAGGGTTCACCTTTCCAAAAATAACCATGATGCACTAGGAGCAAGTCAGCGCCTTGTTCAATCGCTGCATCAATTGCATCTTGTGATGCAGTGACCGCGCACAAAATTTTATTTACATCTTGTTTCCCTTCAATTTGTAAACCATTGGGTGCATAGTCTTTAAATTCATGTGATTTCAGGGTTTGGTTGCACCACTGAATAATTTCATTAAGTTTTGCCATAAATTTCTCAAAAGTTTAAATATTTAACATCATCAACACATATTTTGAATTGTAACTAAAGCATGACAAAACTCTTGTACTATTTTATGTTTCTTGATGTATTTCATCTTACAATGATTCATAAATTACTTAGTCATCAACGAATTAAAATATTTATTAGAGGAAATTAAAGTGCGTCGCACATTTTCATGGTTACCTTGGGTTTTACTCATTCTAGTTACTCTCGGTTTTCTTTCATGGCAACAATATCAGAAACCTAAAGCGCCTATTGCAGCTGATGGTGTAAAAATGCCGGCAGAGAAAGTTGAGTCTTTGGTCAATACGACCAAAACGGGTGGGGTTGATTCTTATAGTGCCGCTGTCAAAGTCGCAGCTCCGGCAGTGGTGAATATTTTTACCACGCAGAAAGTAAACAAAGCTGAACATCCTTTGTTAAATGATCCTGCTTTTCGTGAATTTTTTGGTGATCAAATCCCGGATCAATTGGGACCAGAGCAAAATGAAAACAGTTTAGGTTCTGGTGTTATTGTTCGTTCTGATGGCTATATTTTGACTAATAATCATGTGATTGCGCAAGCAGATCAGATTGTGGTGGGGTTAAATGATGGTCGTCGTGCACTTGCAAAAATTATTGGTACTGATCCAGATTCTGATCTTGCGGTAATTAAAATTGAATTAGATAAACTGCCTGTTTTGCCTTTTAAACTGAGTGGTAATGAGGTTGGAGATGTTGTTCTTGCAATTGGTAACCCATTTGGTGTTGGGCAAACAGTAACGCAAGGGATTATTTCTGCGACCAATCGTTCAGATTTGGGTATTAATACCTATGAAGACTTCATTCAAACAGATGCTGCAATTAATCCGGGTAACTCTGGTGGTGCATTGACTGATGTCGCGGGTAATTTGATTGGGGTGAATACCGCTATCTTTTCTCAATCAGGTGGCTCATTGGGTATTGGTTTCGCAATTCCTGCTAAAGTTTGTCAGCAAGTCCTGAATTCAATTTTGAAAGATGGTCGTGTGGTTCGTGGTTGGTTAGGGATCAGCTTGATGCCTGTGCAGCAAGAGAATTTTCTTGAACCTAAGCAAGCAGGTGTTGTTGTGGCAGATGTACTGCCTAAAGGGCCAGCGGCAAATGCGGGAATTAAAAAAGGCGATAAGATTATTCAGGTCAATGGTGAGCCGATTACTTCAGCTTCTCACCTGATTAACTATGTGGCTTTACAAGCTCCGAATAGCAGTATCAAAATTTCTGTTGTTCGAAGTGGAAAACCATTAATGCTTGATGTGATTGTGGCTGAGCGTAAAGCGCAGAATAATAGTTCACAATATATTCCTTTACCGCAGCGTTAAAAAATCCTGATTTATATTTAGATCATCTGAATAACAAAGCGCATTTCGATGCGCTTTTTTATTTTTTACTTGCTCGTGGTTTTATGACTCTGTTCTATATCTGCATGATTTGATGATAAGACAATGCTGGAAGTGGGTGGGGGTACGGTTTTTTAGATTTAGTTGGAATCAATAGAAAGTAGAGTGATTGATTATTAGGATGATTTGCAGCGCTATAAATCCATGTTCAGTTTTCATCTAATAAAAAAATCCTCTTGAGCTAGAGGATTTTTTATTTTGTTTTTGATAATTATTGGTCTTTAGATTCTGCAAAATACAAACCTAAACCAATAATTAAAATCAGCGTGGTTTGAGTGAAAAATGCTTGATTAAAGCCACCAAATTTTTGTTGTGCATACCCTGCAATAATCAGAAAGCCTGTTAAATATAGCAGGCGATAGAGCGAATTGCCAAAACAGTATAAAACACTCGCCAAGGATAAGAGTAGGCATCCGAACACCATGTAATTTATGTCCCAAATAATGGTATGCACTGTAAAAAGTAAGGTGCTGAGTAAGCCAATGGTTAGTGCTCTGCTGCTCTCAAAGCCTTGATTTAAATGAAACATCAAAAAGCCCAACACAGGAAGAAATATCAAGGCATATTTAAACCATTGTATATATTGACTGCCTAACATGACGCTGGTCTGTTGTAAGGTGATAGGATTTTCACTGATGCTTAATCTTAACCAGTTGATGCTTAAGCCCTCAGGAGTATTGGCTTTCACCATAAATCTTAATGATTGTGTGTTGTCAGGAATACTGTAGATTTCTTCAAAATCATGTCCATAGAATAACCAAGATTGATTGGCATTTAAGGTTTGATATTCTGTTTGTTGACTGGTCGATATATTAAAAAAATATCCCTGATCATTTATATTAGTTTTACGGCAAGGTACTGACTTGCCTTGTATCTCACAGATCGGCAGCACTGTAATTTCAAGATCTTTACGATTGTGTTGTTGCCCAGCAAAATCAACATAGAGGTAAAATAGACCCGTAGCGCTATTGAATGGGGTTGCTGGACTCATCCAATATTTTTCTGTTGACATTTGCTCAAGCGCAGGGAAGTTTTCATTCGGCTGAAATTCATTATCCTGAATTTGATCAGGAGGAATGAGCAATTGTTGAGTGGCGGAAATGGCTTGATTCGTTTGACTATCGTAGAGTGGTGGTGCGGCATTGGTTAGTTTTTCAAGCTGAGTTTTTGGTGAGCAGCTGACTAAGTAAATGACAAAGGGAATACTGAAAAATAGAAGTACGAAAGTGGCGAGTTTAGCGCGCAGCAATGCGGCATGATTGGATTTTAAATCTGTTTTAATCAGCATTTTTTATTTTTAAGAGAATGATTTGGCGCAGTATATTTAAATTATAGGCATAAAAAAAGCCCAATTCAAAATGATTGGGCTTTTTAGTATTTGGCTCTCCAACCTGGGCTCGAACCAGGGACCTGCGGATTAACAGTCCGTCGCTCTACCGACTGAGCTATTGGAGAATCTGAATGCGATTATAAGGAGATTTTTCAGAGGGTCAAGCTAAAGTTGTCACCTTTCCTTCATTTTTGCACTGTATGCTTTTTATTTAGACAAATAAATCAAAATAGTTAAAAAAACTTGCACGGCCAAAAATGAGTTGTTAGATTAAATTCATAACAGAACGTTTGAATGAAAATTCAAACAGTGTGGATTTAAAACCAACTTGCCAGCACTAAAATGGCTAAACAGGAGAAAGCGAATGCATACGCTAACGATTGCCGAAATTTTTTCAAATTTATCTTTTTATCAAGACAACTACCTTTCAATTATTCAAGATTCTGTACAGTATCGAACTGTGGTGGAAGACGCTTATATTCAAGTGTGGCCAGTAGGCACTGAACAGCTTTATCTTGGTGATTTATTGCAACTTTGGTTTAGTGATAAATGGTTGATTAATTCACCATGTCAATTGTTATTGGAAAGTTATTCAAATGGTCGTAAAAAACCGTTACAGCGTGACCATGATTTATATCTTTATCAATTGAATGGCAGTGCGTTATCAGGACGAAACAATTCGAAAGTCTGGTCTGTGTCTGAGCAGAAAAAGCTTTCTGTATCTTTAGATAGCGTATTTAAATATTTGTGTATTTTTAAAGCTACACATCGTCCGAGTATTTTTCAGGATAACTTGATTAAAAACTTCAAAACAGCAATATAAACAGAAGAGCATGTCGTAATGGCAAACCCTTATTGGTTTGCCAAAATACTGGGTTAAATATTTTAAGCGATTAAAAATTAAATTAACGGATAATCATGCAGGTTGCAGTGGCATGTGCGTATAACTTGCCATTTTCATCGATAATTTTACCTTCAGAAATACCTAAGTTTTTACTGATGTTAATGACTGTACCAATTGCAATAAGCTCTTTATTTTGCGGGATGGGGCGACACATTTTAATATTTAGGTCAATTGTGCCGTAAACAACACCAGCTTCTAACATGCTGTGCACCGCGCATCCTGTAACAGAATCGAGTACCGTTGCTGCAAAACCACCATGCACACCACCCAATGGGTTTAAATGACGGCTATCTGCTTTAGCTTTGAAGTGGATGGTTCCTTCAGAAACCTCATATGGCTGCATAGGGATGGTTTCACTAATACTTGCAGCTGGAATTTTGCCAGCGCACATGGCTTGTAAAAGTTGTAGCCCTGTCATTTCTTTGGGATTCATCACGATCTTCCTGAATTATTATTGAGTTTTAAAATAAACGTGTAGGTAACTTAATGGGCTGTTTTATATTCGTCAAGTTAACGTACTGATTTGTGTGCTGGACTGCTGATATTTACTTTAAGCCCTTGTTGGATATTCTTTTTGTAATAATAAGTTTGAGATAAGCATAAAATGAGATTGTGCGAAGCGTATAAGTTTTTATGACTGACTTGAATTGGTTTATTTAATTTAAGACTTGAGAGATAAAAACTGGAGTTTAAGTCTAAATTTATATATCTATAAGAGTGAATAGAAGCCCGTCGTTGAATATGGATACTCAACAATGTTCTTAAAAATAACCTTGGCTATGATGGCCTTTGCTGCAAATTCAGTATTGTGTCGTTTGGCTTTGGCTGGACAGCAAATAGACCCGTTAAGCTTTAGCGTGATTCGTGTCTGTAGTGGTGCGGTGGTCTTGTTAATGCTGTGGTTGCTGAGTCAAACGCGACAGGCAATACAATGGAATTTATACAGCGCACTGGCTTTGGCGATTTATATTGTGGCATTTTCATCTGCTTATATTCAAATTGATGCAGGTGTCGGGGCACTTTTACTCTTTGGAACGGTGCAATTGGCGATGGTTTTTTATGCTGTTTTTCATGGTGAAAAACTAAATTTAAAACGTGGTTTCGGTTTAATCATTGCATTAATGGGGATTGTGATTTTACTTTTACCGGGAGCCAATGCACCGAGTTTGAGTTACGCCATCATTATGATGATTTCCGGTTTAGCTTGGGCCGCTTACAGTATTTTAGGTAAGAAGATGCTCAATCCGTTATCGAGTAGTTTGGGAAATTTTCTGCTGGCTACTCCTTTGGTGCTGATGGGCTATTTTATGTTGCATCAAGGTACAAATATGAGTACTCAAGGTATTGTTCTAGCCATGCTTTCAGGTGGAGTCACCTCTGGTGGAGCATATGTGTTGTGGTATTCCATTGTTAAGCGTATCGACCGTATAGATGCGAGCACTGTACAACTGAGTGTGCCGTGTTTAGCAATTTTAGGTGGGTCGCTGTTTATTGGTGAAACAATAGGGCTACGTCTGATTTTATCAACCGTGATTGTATTGTTGGGTATTTTTTTGGTGATTTATGCAGGAAAAAATAGCGTTGAAGAAAATAAGTAAGTCACTTTCTTATATTTAGTATTTATTTTTTATTAAAAAAAACCCGCGAAAATCGCGGGTTTTTAAATCTAAAGATTGAAATCTTATCGATTATTGTGCAGCAGCAATTGAAGCAATCGCAGCATCTACGCCTTCGATTGAATCAGCAGCTTTCTTAATACGAGCAAGTGCATCGACAAGTACTTCATCAGCAGTTGCATAAGAAATACGCATGAAACCGCCTAAACCGAATGCATCACCAGGAACTACGGCAACACCGGTTTCTTCCAATAACCATTCAGAGAATTCTGTGCAAGATTTTAAACCTTTAGCACGAATTAACGGTTTGATATTAGCGTAAGCATAGAACGCACCATCAGCAGGTAAGCAAGTGATACCGTTGATGTCGTTTAAGCCTTTTACCACTAAGTCATGACGACGTTTGAATGCTTCAATCATTGGTTCAAGAACTTCTTGAGGACCATTCAATGCAGCTTCAGCAGCAACTTGTGAAATAGACGTTGGGTTTGAAGTTGATTGAGATTGGATTTTTTTCATTGCGCCAATCAATTTAGCAGGGCCTGCTGCATAGCCAATACGCCAGCCAGTCATTGCATAGGCTTTAGACACACCGTTTAACACGATTGTACGGTCATAAAGGTCTGGAGCAACAGTTGCGATGTTGTAGAACTCATCATCCCAACGGATTGGTTCATACATATCATCAGAAGCGATATAAACTTCTGGGTATTTACGAAGGACTTCAGCTAAAGCTTCTAATTCAGCTTTAGTATAGATCATACCAGTCGGGTTAGATGGGCTGTTAAGCACCACTAAACGTGTTTTGTCAGTGATTGCAGCTTCTAATTGAGCAGGTGTGATTTTGAAACGTTGTTCTTCACCACATTTCACTACAACTGGCACGCCTTCAGCGATGATTACCATATCTGGGTAGCTTACCCAGTACGGTGCAGGAATAATGACTTCATCACCTTTGTTTAACAAAGCAAGTGCCAAGTTAAAGAATGATTGTTTACCACCGCAAGAAACCAAAATTTGGTTTGCTGCATAATCAAGATTATTGTCGCGTTTAAATTTTGCGATGATCGCTTTTTTAAGACCTGGCGTACCATCAACAGCGGTATATTTGGTAAAACCGTTGTTAATCGCTGTAATTGCTGCATCTTTGATGTGTTGTGGGGTGTCAAAATCTGGTTCACCTGCGCCCAAACCAATTACGTTTTTACCAGCAGCTTTAAGTTCAGCAGCTTTGTTGGTAACAGCAAGTGTAGGGGACGGTTTGATGGCATTTACACGATCAGAGAGACGTACGTCCACGGCAGTATTCCTTCTTATGGGGATTAGAAAATAAAAAAGCAGATTATTTTAGCCTAAAAAACAGAGGAAAGGGGAGACAGAATGCGCCAACAATAGAAAAAGTACGTTGTTTTGTTTAATTGATGCTTTATATAGCACGATAAAAACTGACCGCTTTATTGGGATTGAAATTGGAATATTGTTTGTGGCAATAAATCATGGCTAAAATTGATGATTCAAGCCAATATTTTCAGCATGTTGTGGGCACTGCACTTGAAGCAAAAAGAGTGCGCATTAAAGTGCCCAACATAATGAAATACTTTAATTAAACCTTAATAAGCATATTTTAAGTCAGTGTAATCGGTGAGCGATTTTTGTAGATGAGCATTGATGAACTCACTAACATCTTCAGGTGTCATCGCTTGTCCTTGCTTGGTAATGACATGCTCTATCGGTTGTTGATCAACAGCGGTAATTTTATAAACGAAATTAGATGAGGTGGTGTAACCAGACTCTTGGTTAATCACGCAGGTCACATAACGATAGCTGTGTTCAAAGTTTAAATCGGTATGTGAAAAGACAAATTGTTCGAATAATTTGAGACTTTGACCATCAGCTAGGGCTTTGAGTTCATCGACAATCGTTGCACTGAACTTCATGCTATAGCGTTCAGAAATAGGCTTTTGATCAATTAACAACGAAACAGAGTCATCATCATTATGGGTTACTGTGACATTACTAAAATTAGACATGAGAATCTCTGAGCTAAAAATGAATTGGGATACGTGCCAGTATGGTTAAAATGGTTTAAAAATCAATGAGCACTTATATGGATGTGAGATAAAAACTGCGCATTAAAAGCAAAAAATAAAAAGGCTACATTTGAAGTAGCCTTTTTAAAAATAGATGTTTGAATTTTTATTTCATAAAGCGTGATAAATCTTCTTCAGGACGAGCGGTGAGTATTTCAACCCCAGTTTTTGTGACTAAAAGCGTATGTTCATATTGAGCAGATAAACTATGGTCTTTGGTAACTACTGTCCATTTATCACCTAGAAGTTTGGTTTTCCAGTCTCCACCATTGACCATCGGTTCAATCGTGAAAGTCATACCTTCTTCAAGGATCATGCCGCTATTGCCTTGACCATAGTGTAGTACCTGTGGTTCATCATGGAATACTGTGCCAATCCCATGACCGCAGTATTCACGAACTACACCAAAGCGTTCCGACTCAACATATTGTTGAATCACATGACCAATGTCGCCAATGGTTGAACCCGGTTTAACGGTTTCGATGCCACGATACATCGCTTCTTGAGCCACTTTACATAAACGGTCAGCCAAAATAGATGTTTCGCCACCGACGATATACATCATATTGGTATCGCCGTGATAACCATCTTTAATCACGGTGACATCAATATTGAGGATGTCACCTTTTTTTAGTTTTTTACTGTCTGAAGGAATACCGTGGCAAACCACATGGTTGACCGATGTGCAAATGACATGTTGGAACGCTGGGCGTCCGGGAGCTGCACCATAACCTAAACATGCGGGAATGGCATCTTGAACATTGACAATATAGTCGTGACAAATCGTATCAAGCTCAAGTGTTGTGACACCCAGTTTGATATGCGGTTTGATCATATCCAAAACTTCAGCCGCCAGTCGTCCCGCCACACGCATTTTTTCAATTTCATCTGGGGTTTTAATGAGTCGACGTGGCGCTTGGTAAGTACTGTTCATGATCTCTAAAAACTTTTGGAAATTTATATGTGACTATGGTATAAATAGCCGCCCATTTTATCAAATGCTTTTTCGTGAATATATTTCACGGGCTTTGTTGGATGGGGCAACAAAATCCGCACATATATCGACACATTTCTCTGGGTGCCCTTTGGGGTGGAGAATGCGGATATATGGAGGCCTAACCCAAACTTTAAGGTATAAAGAAAATGGCAGATTACAACGTAAGCATGCGTGACCTTCTTCAAGCAGGCGCGCACTTTGGTCACCAAACTCGTTTCTGGAATCCAAAGATGCGTGAATACATCTTTGGTGCGCGTAACAAAATTCACATCATCAACCTTGAACACACTGTTCCTGCGTTAAATGATGCTTTGAACTTTGTTAACAATCTTGCTAGCAAAAAGAACAAAGTATTGTTCGTTGGTACTAAACGTGCTGCTTCTAACATCATCCGTGAACAAGCGCAACGCGCTGGTCAACCATATGTTGATCACCGTTGGTTAGGTGGTATGTTGACGAACTGGAAAACTCTTCGTCAATCGATCAACCGTTTGAAAGACCTTCAAACTCAATCTCAAGACGGTACTTTCCTTAAGCTTACTAAACGTGAAGCTTTAGAGCGTACTCGTGAGATGGAAAAACTTGAACGTGCTTTAGGCGGCGTTAAAAACATGGGTGGTTTACCTGACGCATTATTCGTAATTGACGTTGACCACGAATCAATCGCGATTAAAGAAGCTAAAAACCTTGGTATTCCTGTAATCGGTATCGTTGATACAAACTCTAACCCAGACAACGTAGACTACGTTATCCCGGGTAATGACGATGCAATCCGTGCGGTTACACTTTACGCTTCTGCTATGGCTGATGCGATTCTTGCTGGTAAAGAGTACGCTCAATCACAAGCAAACGCTCAAGCTAAAGTTGAAGAAGTTGCTAAAGAAGCTCCAGAGGCTTAATGCGTTTTGACGCAAGGTTGTCATTTTTGCGACATGTAATGGTGGCAAATTAAGCGTCAAGAAAGCAGAACGGCCCAGAGAACACTTTGGGCCGTTTTTGTTGAACAGATTCAATTTTCTACCGTATTTAGGAGAACAACATGACTGCAGTTACAGCGAGCATGGTAAAAGAATTACGTGACCGTACTGGTCTTGCGATGATGGAATGCAAAAAAGCATTAACAGAATCTAATGGTGATGTTGAATTAGCGATTGATAATCTTCGTAAATCAGGTCAAGCAAAAGCAGCTAAAAAAGCTGGTAACATTGCTGCTGATGGCGCGATCACTATCGCTCAAGAAGGCAACAAAGCGCTTCTTTTAGAAGTAAACTGTCAAACTGACTTCGTTGCTAAAGACGAAAACTTTGCTGGTTTCTCTGCTAAAGTTGCTGCTGCTGCACTTGCTGCAAACGAAACTGATGCTGCTAAAATTGCTGAATTAAAACTTGAAGATGGTATTACTGTAGAAGAAGCGCGTATTGCACTTGTTCAAAAAATCGGTGAAAACATCCAAGTTCGTCGTGCGAAAATTGTTGAAGGCGAAAACCTTGCAGTTTACAAACACGGTTTAAAAATTGGTGTAGTTGTATCTTACACTGGTGATGCTGCTACAGGTAAAGGTATTGCAATGCACGTTGCTGCGTTCAATCCAGTTGCTGTAAATGCTGAAGGTGTATCTGCTGATCTTATCGCTAAAGAGAAAGAAATTGCTGAAGCGAAAGCAGTTGAATCAGGTAAACCAGCAAACATCGTTGAAAAAATGGTGACTGGTTCAGTTGAAAAATACTTGAATGAAGTTGTTCTTGAGCGTCAAATGTACGTAATTGACAACGACAAAAAAGTTGCTGATGTATTAAAAGCAACTGCTACAGTTGTAGCTCAATTTGTTCGCTTCGAAGTAGGTGAAGGGATTGAGAAAAAAGTAGAAATGAGCTTCGCTGAAGAAGTTGCTGCTGCTCAAGCTGCTGCTCAATAATTTTACTGTATAAGTAAAAATATTGTGTGAAAAAAAGCCCCATAGCGGGGCTTTTTTTATGCTTATAATAAAATTTTGAGGAATAATGTAGTGACGAATAAAACCAATATAGCGATTAGTGCAGTTATTGTGATGTTAATCGCTGCATATTTGGGACTCGATTTAAAACAGCAACAAACTTCTTCAGATTCATCTTTGGCGGATTCAAAGTCACATGCTGAAGTTTCAGTAGTATCTGGGCATCCGAAAGTACATGTAGATACGAAGCCTTCAAGTTTACAAACTCAAAATGATGATGAAAAAATACAGCAGGCATTTCAAGAGCAAAGAAGCAATATTCAAGTTCAGTCGCATGGCTTAATTAAAGCGATTTTACGTGATGATAATAACGGCTCTCGTCATCAAAAAATTATTCTTGAATTGAGCACTGGGCAAACGGTTTTGGTTGCCCATAATATTGATTTAGCACCGCGTATTGAGAATTCAAAACAAGGTGAAATAGTTGAATTTAACGGTGAATATGAATATAGCCCTCAAGGAGGAGTGATTCACTGGACACATCATGATCCGCAAAACAAGCATGTGGATGGGTGGTTAAAATATAAAGGACAAATCTATCAATAATTTTAAAAAGCGCAATTTTGTTCTATAACAATGAATCTGGGCTGATATGTTGAAATATCAATGAGTGAGTCTATTATGCATGAACAAAAGCCTGAATATGTTGACTATAAACATCTTCAAGAATTGGGTGGCTTAGAATTATTAACAGCTTCTTACCACCAAAAACAATTTTCTAAGCATGTGCATGAAGGTTATTGTATTGGTGTGATTGAAGAGGGTGCACAAGCTTTTTTCCGTACTGGAAAGCTTCATATTGCACCTAAAGGCGATATTATTTTAGTGAATGCAGATGAAATTCATACAGGTGCATCTGCGGTTGAGTCTGGATGGAGTTATCGGGCTATTTATCCCACGCCAGAAATGTTGAATGAGGTGAGTCAGGACTTTTTTAACGCTACAGGAGTTACCCCGTGGTTTCCTGATGCTGTGATACATGATGTTGGTTTGGCTCAGCAGTTGTCCTTTTTGTTTGATTTATTGGCTTGCAAAGATAATCTGTTATTTAAAGAAAGTATGTATATCTCAACGCTTGCATGTTTGATGTCAAGATATAGTAAAAGTCGTTTATCACCACAGAATTTACCAGAAACACAGAAAAAGATTCTTACGGTGAAAGAGCTATTGGCAAGTTGTCCTGAAAAAGATCATTCACTAAGTGATTTGGCACAATTGGTTGATTTAAGTCCTTGGTATTTTTTACGGCAGTTTAAAAAATATACAGGCTTGCCGCCGCATGCATGGTTGGTTCAATATCGCTTACATAAGGCTCGGCAATTGTTAAAACAAGGTGAAAATATTGCGGTTACTGCACAGTTGTGTGGTTTTTCAGATCAAAGTCATTTTAATCGACATTTTAAAAAAGCGATCGGTGTAACCCCTTTGCAATATATTTCTAGTTTTAAACCCGCTTAGTTTTGGTGTATTTGATCTTTTGTTTAAGCAATTTTGTTCAAGCATATACAAATAAGAACGCTTAAATTCGATCTTTATTTAGTGAATTGCTCGGATTGAACAATGTTGTGGATGGGTCAGGAAAAACAATTAGATAATGAAGAGAAGTCATTAAGTTTCAGTCAAGGTGTTATAGACATGATGCCTTTGTCTATTTCGGTTTTACCTTGGGGGGTTTTAGCAGGCTCGGTGGCAATTCAAGCGGGTTTGTCCGTATCACAGGCCATTGCGATGTCTGCCATCGTTTTTGCTGGTGCAGCGCAATTGGTCAGTTTGGGAATGGTGATGTCAGGTGCTTCGGCACTGACCATTTTTTTCACTATTTTTTTAATTACCAGTCAGCATTTTATTTATGCACTGACACTACGTCAAAATATTGCTCCTTTATCGCTTAAAGATCGGTTGCCATTGGGTTTTCTTTTAACGGACGAGTTGTTCGCTGTTGCTATTTCGAAGTTGGATCGAAATAAAAAATATTTATTGGGCGCTGGGCTGAGCTTTTATATCGCATGGGTGTTATTTAGTGTGTTAGGTATTTATTTGGCGAGTACCGTGCCCAATTTGTCTGATTTTCATTTGGATTTTTCAATTGTAGCGGTGTTTGTTGCCATTATTGTTCCTTTAATAAAAAATCAGGCCGCATTTGTCGGTGTGGTGGTGACTTTACTGGCCTCATTGGTATTTAAATATTTTCATATTGATGCTGCAATTGTGTTGTCTGGTGTAATCGGTATGTTGACTTCGATGTGTCTTGAAGCGAAGGGCGGACAATAAAATGACTTGGACCTATATTTTTATTTTGGCAGCTATTGTTTTTTTTAATCGCTATCTTTTTCTAGAGCCTAAAGTCGATGTTAAGTTTCCTCATTTTTTTGAAAAAATGTTGAAGTATTCGGCGCCATGTTTACTCACAGCAATTTGTGCTCCTATTATTTTTTATCAAGATGATGCGTTTAGAGCATTTGCAAACAACCCTTATTTGTATGGTGCTATTTTTTGTGTATTGATGATTTTATGGTTAAAAAAAACTTTACTCAGCATAATTTTGAGTTTGGTTTTCTTTTATATGGTCACCATGTTAATGCCTTCGTGACATTTTGAAGGCTGTTTAAATTCGTTTAAAAATGTAGTGGCATATTTTGTTGGTCTTATTTTTGCCTCATTCAATAGATAGCTTAATAGATTGAAAGTAAGCAATAGAATCCCTAAAAATAAGCCGCTTGATTATTAGAATTTAACATGTGGCTTAAATGGCTGTTATTTACGATTTTTGGCGCATTTTCCATTTAGGTATCAATTTACCTAGATAGGCATCCATACACCATACTGGGCCAATGAGGAGGAATTGGAGGTCTTTAAAGAATGAAGGCTTTTTACCTTCGACTTTGTGGCCATAAAATTGACCAATCCAAGCTAAAACAAAAAGACCAATATAAAACCCAACGCCTACAGGTAGAGTGTAAATCAACCATGCCATAACGACTAAAAGTGCGGCCATCGCTACAGCAAGGACTAAATCAAGGCGAGCATAAAAGACGAAGCTGAGTAGCAGCAGTAGAGCAGTCAATAAGGCACTGAAATGCGCAAGTATGCCGATAATAGAAAAAAGGATTGTGGGTACACAAACCCAATGAATTGCTTTATTGGTTTTATTTTGATGGCTTTCGCTATATTCATCAAACCATTGGTTCATTGTTTTCATTATTACTCCTGTGGGGTGTTGATCCATGTGTTTATTTTTATATGCTTAAAATATAAACCAGTAGCAATTGTGGGTCAAAGTATCTAGAAGTCGGTTTGAGTCATTCAGTTTAAATTAGCTGAATGACTCATTAAAAGAACTCGCGCTACCATAATTTTATGGTGATGTTTTGAGTTCTAGGTCTTTTAGGCTTGGGTTTTGATAAACCTGCTGACCTTCTTTGTAGGTGGCTAATATTTGTATATCTTTAATTTTGTTACTCGGAATGGTGAGTGGGTTGTCACTTAGAATGACAAAATCAGCCAGTTTTCCTTTGCTTAGAGTTCCTTTGCTATTTTCTTCAGAATATTGATAAGCAGCCCAGTCTGTAAGCGACTTTAATGCAATATAAGGGTTGACGCGTTGTTCAGCACCCAGTATTTTGCCACTGCGTGTGACGCGGTTTACCGTGGTATCCAGAGTCATCATGCTACGAGGTGGAATAACAGGGGCATCATGGTGCTCGGTAAATAAAATACCTTTGCGTAAAGCCGAACCTGTTGGTGAAATACGATTTGCCCGTTCTATGCCCAGAGTTTCTTCTCTGTGCCAGTCGCCCCAATAATAGGTATGCAATGAAAAGAAGGATGGAATGAGTTCGAGAGCTTTAGCTTTATCTAACTGATCTTCACGCATCGTTTGTGCGTGGATAATGACATTGCGTCGGTCTAATTTTGGATAGTGCTTGGTTGCAGTATCAATATCATTTAAATATTGGTCAATTGCAGCATCACCATTGGCATGGGCCAGTATTTGCCATTTGTGTTCAAAGGCCAAATTAATGGCATCTTGTACCGTTTTGTTTTCAGGAAAGGCTGGGTAGCCTGAATAGCTTTTGGGTTTTCCTTCAGGTGGAATTAAATAGGGTTGAGTCAGCCAAGCCGTTTTGCCCTGAGGTGAGCCATCCAAACTTATTTTAACGCCACCTATGCGAAAATGATGATCATAGTTGCGACTCGTGCCATGCTTAAGCATGTATTCTTTTTCATTAATGATGTCGGGATAAGACACCAGATCAATCGGTAATTTTCCTTGTTTGGCTAAATTTCGCCACAATTCACTTGTTCCCGCATCCGCACGGCCTTCCTGAACGGTGGTATAACCATTTTGAATATAAGTCTGAATAGCCGTGAGTGCCATTTTTTGCATAATATCGGGTGGAACATTTTTAAACGCCTGCATCATGGCACTAAAAACAACACTTTCTTCAAGCACACCATTTGGCTCCATAGAGTTGTTCATCCGACGAATCACGCCACCAGATGGATTGGGTGTTTTTGCATTGATGTTGAGTATTTCTAAAGCTTTATGATTGACCGATGCGAGATGTCCAGATTGATGCAGAATTAAGACCGGCTGATCTTTAGAAATTTGATCCAGTTCTGTTGCTGTAGGGTGGCGTTTTTCTTTTAATTGGGCATCGTCATAACCATTGCCCATAATCCAGCCTGATGTTGCCTGAATAAATTCGGGGTTTTGCTGCTGCCAGCTTTTCATAGCAACAATGAGTGACTTGATATCGGTCACTGCTCCATCTAGGGGAGGGTAAAGATTCGCAACCGTTTGTTGTAAGCCGACACTGTTGGCATGGCTATGTGCATCGATGATACCGGGGATAACTGTACGCTGTTCTAAATTGAGCTGCTGTGCTTGAGGGGCGATTTTGCGTGCTTGTTCAAGGTTTCCACTAAATTGGATATGACCAGCTTGAATCAGTAATGCTTCGACATAGGTGGGTTGCATTCCCTCCATGGTCAAAATGGGGCCGCCATAAACCAAGAGTATATTTGACGCTTTTTCTTGAACAGGCTGATGTTGTGCTGTAGGTAAATTTGTACATGCAACAAGCAATGTGAGTGGTAGTGATGAAATGATGCATTTGGTTATCAAGTGATGTGTATGGCGCTTTTGGATTTTCAACAATGTGTTCATCCTCAACTCTTATCGTTATTTATATGCTGTATTTATTAAACACTAAGATGGTGCTTAAAACAAAGTTTTTTCAGGCATTAAAAAAGCCACATAAAGTGGCTTTTTAAGTCAAACGTATTAGAAGTTTTGCATGTGCTTATGAACTTGGACCATCTACACGTTCAATATTCACTTTGGCTGTACCCGCGTTGGTAATACCCAGTTGCTTAGCTGCGCCGTAAGACAAGTCTAGAACTCGGTTGCCATGGAATGGACCGCGATCATTTACTTTTACCACAACACTTTTACCATTGGTTTTATTCGTGACACGAATATAACAATTCAATGGCAAGCTACGGTGAGCTGCAGTTAATCCATTCATATCGAATGTTTCGCCACTTGCTGTTTTACGACCATGAAACTGGCGACCGTACCAAGATGCTGCACCAGTCTGACTGAATTTACGTACAGTATTGGATGCAACGGTGTTTAACTTTTCAATCACTGAAGGCTCGTCTTCAGGGATTTCAATTTTTGCTGCAATCGTTTCACGACGGATTTTATCGCCAGAACGCTCAGTGATTGAAAGGCTATTTAAATTTGAAAAGTGAGAGTTAAACTTTTGAGCATCTTTATTTAAGACACGCGTGGCTAGGCGAGTGTTGTCATTATCCGTACTGAATGATGACTGAACCATTTCTGCTTGAGACTGACTCAGGGCAAAAGTGGTGGTTAAAGCTAAAATATACTTAAGCGAAGACTGCATTATTAAACTCCTAAAGACCATGTGCTTAACTTCATCTAAACGATTGAAATATCGGCAATCAAGTCTGTTAATTCTCTTTTGCAACTACATTTGACGAGATGGATAATATTCATGCTAGGCTAAAGCTGTCTACTCTTTAATTGAAATAATTACAAAAAGGGCGAAAATATATCAATTTTTGATTAAAAAATAATCAATATTGTAACGTATTATTTAAAATGTGTGTTTTGTGCACTATTTTGTAAAATAAAATCTTGACTTTTGTTATTTGTGGTAAAAGCTAGTCTCAACGACTAGCGATTTCAGTGCCTAATTGCCATACGGCAGTCGCATACATACGGCTCTTATTATAAGTCGTAATCACTTGGAAATTAGGGTAAGTAATATAGTAAATCGGTGCATAACTTTCTTGAAGTTGAATCACATTAACCAGATCTAAGTCATCTATTTTAACAATCGGATTAGTTGGCGTAATCCCTTGATTCTTTAAGGCTCCGTAGGGTGTTGGTTGTTCCAAATTTTTGGCAATAATGGATTCAGGATAGTTTCCTGTATAGCGAGCTGAGAAACCGATGGGTTGATTGCGCTGCCATCCGTGTTGAGCTAAATAGTTTGCAATTGAACCGATAGCATCGACCGCAGAATTTCGAAGATCAATATGTCCATTTCCATCGTAGTCCACACCGAGTTTTGGAATGTTACTTGGCATAAATTGAGGGTAGCCAATTGCACCGGCGTAAGAACCAACCACTGAATGGGTTGGAACACCATCTTTGTATGACCATGCAATCAGTGCGGCAAGTTCATCTTGGAAATATTGTGCACGTCGTTCGTAGCCAAAGCCTAGGGTTGCTAATGCATCACGAGTGACGAAATTGCCTTTATTGGCGCCAAAACCCGTTTCCACACCTAAAATGCCTAAAATAACCGATTGTGGGACACCAAACTGTTGTTCGGCACGGTTTAAGGTGTCGGCATATTGATTTTTAAAACGCACGCCACGTTGAATGGTACTTTCAGCCATAAAATTGGTTTTATATTCGTACCACGGCTTACTTTCACCGGGACGATTCATAATATTAATAATATTGGGTAGGTTTTTTGAGCCATTCATGGCCCAGTCAATTTGTTCTGCACTTAAACCATAGGTTTGCATGGTTTTCTGTTTAAAACTGCTATAGCCAGGATGGTTGTAAAAATCATTGGCTTGGCAGAAGCTGGTGATGGAAAGCGCACCAATAAGTAAAGGGAGACGTTTCATTTTGTTATAAAAGTGGATATTTAACATATTGCTCAAAGTTCCAAAAATATCATTTGTGTGTATGGATAGACATCACAACGCTAAAAGCAGCTATTAAAGTAGTCATCAGTGCAGTACAGCTATAACTCAAAAAAGGAAGCCGAATTCCTATATATAGGTAAGATACCACTGACCATGCCAGCGTTAACAAATATATATACAAAAAACGACAAACTTAGACTGCTTGTAAGTCAGCGATCATACTGGTGAAAAAAATTCAGTCTAATGAACATCGTTTTAAAAAGAATGACGAAATATAAAATAATCGGGATGAATAAAATGTAAAGGTTGCCATTTAAAGGGAAGTATTACGGTGTTTACAGTATCGTGTTGGGTTTGGCTAAAAAATCTATATTGTGGGCTGGGTGACATGACTTTTTTTGGGTGGATTAATGCAAAGGCGATGCTAACATAAACTTGCATTTAGACAATATATATCAATATTTTGCAATAAAAAAACCTAGCAAAAGCTAGGTTTCCGAGCATTTTAAAAAAGCTTAAGCATGAAATAAGGTGTCGTGATATTCCGCAAGTACCAATAGCTCATCTTTATTGAGATTTGGGATGATTTTATCCACGGCAATATGCACCGCTTTAATGACCGCAGTCGAACCAAAATCCGCAGCTTTACGTTTGATTAGGCCTAAATCGAGCGTCTTATTAAAGTCATTCATAAAATGATGGACTGTGGCATCTGCAAATTGTTTATAAAGTTCAGCTAACGCTGCTTTATTAACGTCATTTCCCGCTTTAATTTCAGCATAACTATTTTTGAGATTTGTCACCAAATTTGCATCTAAAGTTTCACCAACACGGAAGTTGCCTGCTGCATCTTTAAATAAACTTTTTTCAGAAAACTCAATGGATTGCTTAACAACATCATTTGAGGATTTACCCATGAGCTGTTTTAATAAAACAGCAACGGTCGATTTGATATAACCGGCAAGTTTTTCTGCTGTATCGCGTTTATCACTTGGTGGAAAACGACGAATCAGTTCAGTCAAAATACCATCAATGATTTCATCATTAATTAGCAATGCTGTTTTGTCACGTAAAGGGTAAAGCGGCTCGCTCGAATTTTTCTTTTCCTGACCTGTTTGAATACTTGTTAATAATTCTGCAGAAGGAATAAAACCAAAAAATGGCATGTCAAAAAACCTCAATATTTTTCATTTTATTGTCGCGCCAAACGAATGGGGCGAGGCATCCATGTGAGATCCGATACACGACAAGGATTAATGTCTAATCCACCCCGACGCGTATAGGTTGCATAAACCATCAGTTTTTCTGGTGCAAAATTTTGCCAGATGTCGGCAAACATTTGTTCCACACATTGTTCATGGAAACCATTATGCTGACGGTAAGAAATAATATAAGCTAAAATACTGCGATAACAAGGTTTTTTACCCTGATATCGAATAAAAACGGTGCCCCAATCGGGCTGTCCTGTGACTGGACAGTTACTGCGTAGTAAATGTGAATACAGTTGAATATCGACAGTTTCAGTATTTTCTGTGTCTAACTTTAATAAAGTTGCATCTGGATGCGTTTCTAAGCGCTCAGGGCTGAAATCATCAATACAAATGCCCTCAGGTTTCGAAATATCTAAATCATCGGCTTGAAAGAGGCTAAGGGTGACTGGTGCACCTGCGGCTGCGGATAAATCCTTTTCTACTGTACGAATAAAAGCGTCTTTTGATTCGAACGAGGTAAAGTTCATACTATTAAAGTAGAGCTTTAAAGATTTTGATTCGATTAAATTCGGTGATGAGGCGGGTAGAGCAATACGACCAATAGCAACTTGTGGAATGCCTACTGCATTTAACCAAGATATTTCAAAAACATGCCACCAATCCTGACCTTGTTGAATGCCTTCAACATGAGCATAGTGTTCACGCGCTGGTGCACGTGCAATAGGAAACAGAATATCGGGTTGATATTCTGTTGGATAGTTGGTGCCTTTACCTAATAAAGAGAGTTCTACAGTCATTATTCACGCATTCCTGAACCACGAGAAAGTAAATAGTAAGCTATGCCGTAAAGCGCAACGCAGCATAAGGTAATGATGCTTAATGAAATGGAAACATTGACATCACTATGACCTAAAATGCCGAAACGGAAGGCATTGACCATATATACGATCGGGTTAATTAAAGAGAGATTTTGCCAGAAAGGGCTTAAAGCACTAATCGCATAGAATACCCCACCTAAATACGTCAGTGGTGTAAGTACAAATGTTGGAATAATTGAAATATCATCAAAAGACTTGGCGTAAACGGCATTAATAAGTCCCCCAAGTGAAAACAGGAGGGATGTAATTAATACTGTATATATAGTCACAAACCAATTGGTGATATATAAGTCAGTAAAGAACATGCTCATGCTGGTGACAATAATGCCGACCAAAACACCACGGCACACACCACCAATCACATAACCCCAAAGAATCATATGTAATGGGACTGGACTCATGATGAGTTCTTCAATGCTTTTTTGAAATTTAGCACTAAAGAAACTGGAAGAGACATTGGCATAACTATTGGTAATGACCGCCATCATAATTAAGCCGGGCACAATAAATTGCATATAGCTAAAGCCGCCCATTTCACCAATACGTGAACCGACCAAATTACCAAAAATCACGAAGTATAAACTCATGGTGATGGCAGGTGGTAAGAGCGTTTGTGGCCAAATACGCATAAAACGACGTACTTCTTTATGCACAAGGGTGTAGAGCGCAACACTGAGTTGATTCAAGTTCATTGCGCATCTCCTTCAAGATTTTTTTCCACCATTTTCACAAACAGTTCTTCTAGGCGATTTGATTTATTGCGCATACTCGCCACTTGAATACCTTGTGATTGTAAAAGTTGAAACAGTTCGTTTAGGGTATGGGCTTTGTCCATTGTCACTTCTAAGGTTGTGGGATCAATTAAATTGAAACGCACACCAATAATGTCGATGTGAATAGGCTGAATCGGTTCGACCAAATCGAAAATAAAGGATTCTTCACTGAGCTGATTTAAGAAAGACTTCATGGTGGTATCTTCTTTAATCACACCGCGGTCAATAATGGCAATGCGGCGACAGAGCATTTCAGCTTCTTCTAAATAATGAGTGGTCAAAATAATAGAAGTGCCTTGTTCATTCATTTCAGTAAGGAAGTCCCACATTGAGCGACGCAATTCAATATCTACGCCGGCAGTGGGTTCATCTAAAATGAGCAGTTTAGGCTGATGCATCATGGCACGAGCAATCATTAAGCGACGTTTCATACCGCCAGATAGCATACGCGCCTGAATAGCACGTTTGTCCCAGAGACCGAGTTTTTCTAAATATTGTTCAGCACGTTGTTCGGCAATTTTTTTGGGAATGCCGTAATAACCTGCTTGAGTGACTAAAATATCAAAGGTTTTTTCAAATTGACCAAAATTAAATTCTTGCGGTACAACACCTAAGCATTGTTTTGCTTCTGAAGGGTGGGTGTCTAGATTGTGCCCAAAAATTTCAACAGTACCCGATGTTTTTTTTGTGAGTGAACTAATGATGCTGATGGTGGTTGATTTACCTGCGCCATTGGGTCCAAGGAGGGCATAAAACTCACCTTCAGGCACGCTTAAGTTGATCCCTTTTAGCGCTTGAAAACCATTTCGATAAGTTTTAGATACGTCTCGCAAGGTCAATGCATCAGTCATGAAATTCTCACATGGTGAATAGTATGAGTATTGTGAGTGATCTTGGGTAATAAACCAAGTGAATAAGGAGGAATTCTGTGTTGCAATTATGGAACATTGTTTAAAGTATGAGCACAAAAAATGATGACTTATAGATAGTTGCTTTACCTTACGGTTTTTTTTGTTATGATGTGCGCATTCCGAAAGAAGCGCTCATAGCTCAACTGGATAGAGTACAGGTCTCCGAAGCCTGTGGCGTGGGTTCGAGTCCCGCTGAGCGCACCAAATTCCTGTTTTATCCCATCCTAAGATGTTCTGTAGATATTGAAAATAAAGGGTTTTAAGCTTATTCTTGTTTCATGGTGTCCCGTGACTTCCACAACTTACCGCAACTAATAACGGTAAGAGTTGCGGTAAGTTTGAATTTAACTTCTTTAGTTACCGTGAAACATGGCAAAACTCGTTATAAGTCTGACAGACAAACAGCTTAAAGCTGCGATTACTAATCACAGAAAAGAAGAAAATAAAGCATTGGTTAAGCTTGCCGATGGTAATGGACTTTTTTTTATTATTGATAAAAATGCATATATTTATTGGCGTTTTGACTATACAAGGCCAATAAGTAAAAAGCGTAACAGCATTTCGTTTGGAACATATCCAGAGGTGCCTTTAGCGGAAGCACGTGAAAAAAGAGCTGAATATAGAAAATTAATTGCTCAAGAAATCGACCCGGCTATTGAAAAGCAGAAAATTGAGGAAAAAGCTCAATTTGCTTTAAATAATACATTTAAGGCTGTAGCTGAAGAATATCGCAAAACAGAAGAGCTTGAACCCAGCACGCAACGACGTAATGAATTTGTTTGGACTAAATTATATATGGCGATAGGTAATTATCCTATCTCAGATATTACTGCTGCACAGATTTTAGATGCTTGTCGATTATACGAAAAACAAGGCAAAACAGATTCAGCTAAACGGATGCGAAGTAAGGCTTCGCAAGTTTATCGCTATGCGATTGCATTGGGATTGTGTCAATTTAATGTAGCTGATCAGATCAGTGGAATTTTAAAAACAGGAAAGGTACAACATAGATCAGCTATTACTGATACTGAAATGTTGGGCCAATTGTTGAAAAATATAGACCAAAACTTTGGGCGTGGTGAAATTGTAGTTGATTATGCTGTTAAAATTTTACCGCATGTTTTTGTTCGCCCAGGCGAGTTGCGTGCTGCAAAATGGGCTGATATTGATTTTGAAAATAGATTGTGGAAATACACACCACCCAAAACAAAAAATCAAACAGCACTAGAGCACATCGTTCCTTTGTCGGATCAAGTATTTTCATTTTTTAAAGATCTGTATGTAATTACAGGACAAACTGAATATTGCTTTACTTCGATGCGTAATTCGCAAATTGTCATTAGTGACTCAACAATTAATAAGCGCCTTAAGCAATATGGGTTTGAAAATGGTGAAACGACAGGCCATGGTTTTCGAGCTACTGCACGGACGTTACTTGATGAAGTTTTAAAATTTCCAATTGAGCGTATAGAGCAGCAGCTGGCACATCAAGTCCGAGATATGCATGGGCGAGCGTATAACCGTACTCGATATCTTGATGAGCGCAAGGTGATGATGCAAGCTTGGTCGGATTATCTAGACTCACTGAAGGTATAAATATTCTGCGAATATTTAGCTTTTATAGAATTAGATTTCTATCTACTTTTAGTATTGATTCTTAGCTTTGCTCACAATAATTGGTAGCCTGTAAAAAAATAAAGCTGTCCATATTCTTTAGAGGTCAGCAGTTCATTTTAAGTCATAACTTTGTTGCTTTGGTGCATCACCACGGAGCGTTAAGATATCTGCCGCCTTAGGTAATTAAGAATCTAGCTATACCACTATGTAGTTTTTTTCGGTAATTTTTTACACCTGTAGTAATATTGTCTTTCGACATTTCTATGCTGTTAATTTCAAATTTATTTAATTTATAAGAGATAGCATTCACATGTTTTGCTTTGAGTGGAAGTGTTTGAGCAGCTAAGTCCGAATTAGAATTAATCAGGCTACATAGATAACGCATGAATTGATTACCGTCTATGGGTTTTACTAATTCATCATATTTTTTTTGGTAATGTGCTTTTAATTGCTTAAGTAGCATCAGTTTTTCTGACGGCCGATTAGTATCAAGAATGATTGCATCAGCCTTTAATTTCTCAGTTAGTCTAAATTGTTCAAGTTCGACTGTATGATGTGTTCGATTAAAGTCATGATAAAGCAGTGCGACCATTTCTCCACGTACTTCTTTATAAGTTACCGTATTGGTGTCTGATTTTTTTTTAGTATTTTTATTTAGGATTGGTTCAACTGCCCATAATAGATCGATAATAGATTGAGCTTGCTGGGTTGATTTTGCGATATCAGAATCTGTTTTTGCAGTACTAATGTCGAAGGAACTTTTATGAACATAAAATTCGACTAAAAATGATGATAAGGTTTGAGCTAAAGTTGTCGTATCTTCAATCAACGGTACATTTAAGCCTAAAAAATTGTATTCAGCTGGATCCGCACTAATATTTACTTCTGTGAAAGCTTGATTGAAATCTGTGAATAGAAAAGCAGGATATCGAGTATAAGACTGCATATAATTCAAGTAAGCATATCGTATTTCTGGGTTGCTTGGACTGGAGGAGGCATATGCTTCTAATATTAAATAATCGGTATAAAGTTGTTCTAGATCAATTTCAGTGGTGATAGCTGCGATACTAAACTTAGAAAATACTTGAAAAACATCACATTCGTATTGTTGGAATGTTTGATCATAGTGTTTTAAAAACTCAACATACTTTTCTGTAACCTGAGTGTATATGTGGTGTATTGAGCTTATGTTAATTCCATAGTTGGCAAAGATGTGGTCAAACATAAATTGCTGTGTGATTTTCATCTTTCCACATTGGCATGCATCGAGCAACCTTTCTAGAAAAGATTCTGTTTTTAAAAATAATGATACTTCCTGTTCAGCATGTTCAACCTTCCAATACTTAATTAATTGGATTTTTACAAAACTTCCAATTTCTGCTTTAAATCTTAAAAGCTCAGAAAATAGTATGGGATATGTGTTCTCAAATTCTCTTTTTTTATTAAGCGTTTGTAATATGCGTTTATAAAAAATCAAAGTAGTTTTGAATGGTAGAAAATCTGTAGGTGAGGGTGCTTTAGAACTCATTGTGCGAATTTTGTATTGCTGTCTTTTCGGATCAGGTTAACTGAAACTGCGTTTGTTTCCAATACAGACTATTGGATCTAGACAGGTGAAAATATGAATACGCAAATTATCAAACTACCTCAGTTGACTGTACTAACTCAGCTGAGCCGATCAACTATTTACGAGAAAATTAACCCAAAATCGAAACGCTACGATGAGTCGTTCCCGCGACCTATAAAGCTAAGTTTGTCCGCTATAGGCTGGTTTGAGCAGGACATCGTTGATTGGCTAAATTCGAAAAAAAGTTGATGCCATCAGCGCGATAACTTAACACACCCCAAACGAACCCATACCTCGATTGCACCGTAAACCCTGAGTTTCAATACGATGGATTTATGGTGTGGTCTGCATTCGGCTATTTGTGGAACTTATATGATTAATATATTACCTATTAACTATAAGTAATTAAATTATATAAATATTTAATAAATTTAATATCCATAAGCTTGAATGTAATGAATTACTGATGAGTCTATTATCATGAACCACATACCCTATGTTATGAACAATAATCAGAAACCAGTTTTATCCAATGAATACTTAACACATGTACCAGAACCATTTCTGAAAAAGCAAACAGAAATAAATGAAACTGATCCATCAGATCAGTCAGTTCAAATGACAGTCACAGCAGAAGAACAATTTCTATTACTCAATTCTATGTATGACGGATGCTTAAATGCAGCAGATGATCAGCATACAGGTTCATTGGTGCTAGATTATTTAACGGAATATAATGAAGAATTTGATCACTATGTTATTCGGTCTAACCCTGAAGCTGAGAAAATATTTGTTCGGATAGAATTGGTTAATAGAATAATTGAAAAACAACATGTACAGGCTTATCAGGAGTTACATGCAAATAATCCTCTTAAGAAGCCCTATAATAAGTCCGGAATGGTTGATAAGCAGTTAATACATTTACTTAAAAAAGTGATTGAACAAGGTTGTAAGCCATTAGAAAAATATGATTGTGAACATAGTAAAATAGTTGTACAGGCTTTTAATGAACTTTTAAACCAATTTGACCGTAGAGACTTACATTCATTTTTTAATATTCCAAATGAGCCTTTTGCGGTGAACAGTCCAGCTGGAGCTAAGGTATTTATCAGCTTTACTCAGCTAATGAATCAATTTGTTGAACGTATATATCAGCTTACTCAAGAGCAAGAATTTAAGTACCAGCAAAAGAAGCGAATGGACCGCTCGCGATATCAGCAGAAAGTTGCAACAGAATGTGTTGATGCAATACTGGCTAAACATTCCAGAATCGTTGTTGTACGTATTGATTTTCGTTATGGTAAAACACAAGATCCAAGCCTTAGCCAAGTTAAAGAAGATTTAATAACATGCCTTCGGTATATAAAGCGTACTAAGAGTTTGCATGTATTAGGGTATACGTGGAAACTGGAATTTGCTGAGCATACAGGCTATCACTACCACTGCTTTTTCTATTTGGATGGTCGTGAGCATTCACAGGATATTAAGTTAGCACAGCAAATCGGTGAGATTTGGAAAAAAGTGGTTGGTAGTGAAGGTGCTTACCATAATTGCAATCTTGATGCACATAATGGCAAATATCTAGAGATTGGTATTGGCACAGTACAGCGTAATGATTTAGATAAATATCGCATTTTGATTGAAGTTATCCGATATATCACGAAACGAGATCAGTTTATTGTACATAAACGGATTCTAGAGGATGAGCAAAAAGAGCGAGAGCTAACTGATAAAAAGGCTTATTTTGTCCGTGTATTTGGTACGAGTTTTAAAATAAAACCTACCGTAAATACTAAGCAGAAGGGTGCATAAAATGACACATTATGCTGCAATTCCTCAAACCCAAGCTTTACAACAGACACAATTTTTTCCGTTTACGTTGGATACTCAAGCACATTATTTTTTAAGTCAAAGTGTAAGAAATGCCAGTCGAATTGAAAATGGAAAGCTTTTGGTACGGGACAAACGTGCACCGAAATGTCTGGATCAAGACTATCGAGCATTCTTGAATTTTCTATCGTGGTTGAATCATTACCGTGTAGCACTACATGGATTTCAACTGAATCCGTATTGGAATGCCATGCTGGATTCAGCAGGTTTTTCTCATTACGGTAATTTGAGCTATAGTCTGGCGAATGCTGAAAATATTCATGAAAAGTTTAAATTTAAGTTTGTAAAAAGACGAATTGCGCTGGAAAATTCTACATTTATAGCGCCTATTACAGAGCAAATAAAAATACAAAAGGCAGTATTTAAACGCTGTGTGGATAAGCATAAGCAATTGAATTGCTTGTTCTTGGAATTACCGTGTATTTTTATCAATCCATTGCAATTCCATGATGAAGTTAAATTACCGAAGATTACTCGTGATTGGCTGAAGCGTTTGCATAAGTCCGATGAGTTAACTAGCAAGTTGTATGATGTGCAATGGCGTATTGTAAAGTCATTAAATGGTATTTACGTGATCCATGCAATGATTTATGTCATTGGTGATGAAGCACAATATTCAGATTTTATTTTACAAGAATGGAAAGGAACGTGCTTAGCAGAGGGGTATGAGCTTATGCAAGGGTCGCCATATCAAGTTTTGGAAAAATATTGTTATTTCGCGGACAGTGATACGCGTAGCTTTTGGCGTTTACAGATTGAGCTTTGCAATGAACCATTCAAAATTTATCGATATGCAAGTGAACATATTTCATATTTGTGGCAAACCTACACAGGTAATATACCTGTTAAGGGGAAGTAGTTGATGCATAAGGCGTTCAATATAGAACGCCTTTTTTTATACTTGTATGGATTCCTGTCATTAATTAAAAATTATAGGTATAGGTCAAACCACTGTTGGTGGTGAGGGTCACCTCACGCACATTTTCAGCAGCACAACCCAGATAGACCTGAGCCACTGAGCCATAGCGCATATTTTGATAATCATAAAAACCTTTGGTTCTACAATTACCGCGATTGATTGATACGTTGGTCAGGGTGGTTGGATCATCATTTAGTGACATGATATTGAGTTTATCTACATAGCCTGTCCCGGAATATTGCGAATGATCACGATGGACACGCACTTCAAACTGTTCTTGGATCGGTTGTTCCTGTGACAGTTCGGTCATTTGCTCAGCATCAGCGCCATTTTCTAAAAATGATTTATCAACGACAAAATCATCTTCGGATTGATTGGTCGTCTCAGACTGATCAGAAGTACTATGCTCAGCAGCGCTTGTTTGCGTTTGGGTATCTTTAGGCTCTGGCGCATCATTGCCTGAATTACAGGCTGTTAAAGTCAGCAACAGCACACTAGATAAAAAAATAGATGGAATAAAATTCATTATAAATACCTGTTCTTAATCGAATATGGTGATCTACAGGGGGAAGCCCATTTTTGTATGTTTAATAGTTTCTTAAGATCAATTTTTGATCTTGATAAGTTTGAGAATCACTCACCGATCTTTTTAAACACATTCTCGATCGGCGTGTAGTTATCCAAAGTAAAATCAAAGTTAATTGGCTTTTTTAATGGAATATCAAATTTCTTTAATCGAGCATTTTCGATACCGTTGAAATGCTTTCGTTGAAAAGACATCGTACTCGGTTCAAGTATTGCGATAGATTCATTTGCTGAACCAGTTTGAGTGGTGCTGGCTTGATAAATGACTAAGCTATCCAACGCCAATTTATTCTGATTAAAGTTAAAAATGTAACCGACATACTTTTGTCCACTAGCCGTAATAATCTTTTGTGCTAGCTCTGGCGTGGATGGGGCTGTGAAATTCACGATCAGATCAGATGCGAAATTCATATTTTCAAAATGCAATTGTTTCGAATCAGCATCATAGTAAACAAAATTATCAATCGTGCCACTTGGTCGATCATTGGGTGTATAGCTGCTCGACATGAACAGACTCTGTCCAGAAATGGCATTTAAACTGATTTCTAAAAGTTTCAAATCATAATTCAGATTGGCATTTTTAATATCTAGCTCATTTTGAAGTGCTTGAATACGTTGTTGATATTGTTCTGTACTTTCAAATTGATCTTTTTGCGGTGGAATGACTTGCATCGTCGATCTTATATAATTGATGGCTGTGTCATGTGCTGCACGTAAGGAATAATCGTCACCTAAAGCAAAGCTGAATGCAGGAAATTGTTGACCTGTATGCCCGATCACCAGAATTTGATCGTTATTTAAAGCCAGAGTATTTCTTAAGTCGTTCAGAACCGTTTGGAAATTCACGCAATTTGCACAATAGTCTGCTGCATCCGAATTTTCAGCAAACATCTGCAATCCAGATATGGTTTGATACGGCGGATAAAAAGAAAAATACCCCTCATCTTTTATTAATTCCTGAAAGCTTTCTCCTGTTTTTGTCAGCGGAGTGGTGATTTTATTTCGAGCGATCAGTAAAGGAGAGGCAACCACCTGTGCAGGGGTATCCTCATTCAATGACATTTTTTCAATACTTTGATTAACTTCTTCGTTCTTTGCATCGTTTTGTGGTTTTGAACAGCCGACTAAAGCTAGGCTGGTCAGCAGTGCAATTGCAACGTATTTCATTCCATTATTTCCCCATCAAATATTTTTAAAGTTTTAAAAATTAAATATGAAATTGACTGTAATTTCAAATACATGTTGATTGGCTGTCACAGGTTCTAGGTATGCTATTACGGAATACAAGAATGACAACTCAAATCAGCTGTGCAATGAATTTATGATTTTTTATCCAGCACAAAACACCACTGACCAAAATGAATTCAGCAGTTAATTGGGGCCTTGAATCAATCAGAACACAACAAAAGCGTGTGATAAATGAATCGGAATGAAATGCCTGAGAGGCGGAGAAAGTTTAGGAGAATAAAGCACAGTAAATTGTGTCATAGTTGACTATTCCTTTTGTGATCAGAAGTAGTCTTACCAAATTACTGTCAAATAATGGTGGCAAGACTAGAAGGGTTGACAGACTGATACAAAAGGAAATCAGCGCACGCAAGCGTGCCCCTCCTAGCCTCACCATAAAGGCGTGACTTAAGAGAACGCACAAAAACCTATATCGCGTTTGTTGTGCGCCTTTTGTAAACGGTCTGTCAAAACCGACTGGCAATGTAGGCCAGCCCTTGCATCATAATCGCTGATAAAAATCAGGTCAATTAATCCCTGTATCAAGACATTAAAATTGATCTAAAAAAGCATCGATTGAAATCACATTCTAAAAAAATACAGATACATATCATCTGAATGAGAAGCATACGGTTCCTTGAAAACAGCCCTATGCAATAACCCGATTCACGTTTTGCCTGCTTTCCCCCAAAGCAGGCTTTTTTTATTTCACTCATTTTTATTACAGGAATTATTCAGATGAGTTTGCCATGTCCTTATTGTCAGTCCCGAGACACGGTACTGCTGGAATCTCCACAACATTTAGTCATCAACAGCAATTTACCTTCAGCGCAAAACAATGTGATGTCACCGCTGGCACTGGCGACCTTGGGCATCAGTGTTTCTAAAAGTTTAAATATCCCCCCGATTGCAGGCGCCTTAGTGGGTGTATTGATTGGAGGTATTTGGATGCTGATGACCGAGGATGAAGTTCAAAAAAGCTCTCATCCTGTTTATACCCGACATTATTACTGCAATGACTGTGACCGCGATTTTAGTCCGAGCCTGCGTAACTAATTTTTAAATGAATTTATCCAATTACCTTTTACAGCAATTTAACTTTTTATAGGAATTAAAATCATGGCACATCAACTTGAACAAATGGCCTATGTCGGAGAGACCCCTTGGCATGGTTTAGGCAACCAACTGACCCAAAATCAACCGATCGAAGTCTGGGCACAGCAGGCAGGCATGGACTGGCAGATTGAATCTTCAGATGTCAGCTATATGGCTAAAAATGATCGTGGACAAAGCATCATCATGCCTTATGAAGAACAACGGGTTTTATATCGCTCTGATACCCATGCACCATTGTCTGTGGTCAGTCAGCGTTATCAGGAAGTCCAACCTAAAGAGATTCTATATTTCTACAAAGACCTGACCGAACAATCAGGCTTTGAACTGGAAACAGCAGGCGTACTCAAAGGCGGGAAAAAGTTCTGGGCATTGGCAAGAACAGGACAAACAACATCACTCAAGGGTAAAGATGTTAGTAATGGCTACATCCTCTTAGCCACAGCCTGTGATGGGACCCTTGCAACCACAGCACAATTCACTTCAATCCGTGTGGTGTGTAACAACACACTGGCGATTGCCTTAAAAGGACAAAACTCAAGCGCAGGAGTGGTTAAAGTCCCGCACAGTACTAAGTTCGATGCCCAGAAGATCAAACAGCAATTGGGGATTTCAGTCCGTGCATGGGATGAACACATGTATGAAATGAAACAACTCAGTCAGCGTAAAGTCACACAAACTGAAGCGGCAGCGTATTTTGATGCGGTGTTTAATAATACCAGTCTCAATCCAATCGAGCAGGATGAAGGTATTATTCAGTTCTACCGCAATGTAGCTACACAAGCCAACTCAGCCACTAAAGCTGACAACAAGACTGAACCGAATGGACGAGCCATGTCAAAAGTCATGACCATGTTTAACGGACAGGGGCGTGGAGCGGAGCTCAGTTCAGCCAAAGATACGGCTTATGGCTTGCTTTGCAGTATCACAGAATTTGCAGATCACGAGCGTCGTGCCATGAGTCAGGATCACCGTCTCGATTCTGCATGGTTTGGTGCTGGAGCAGGGCTTAAGCAACGTGGACTGGAACAAGCTTTACGCATGTTGGCTTAGTTTCAAACAATCTATTGATTAGCCTAAGTAGACTCATCGCCATATCACCATACTTAAACGCTCAACCTTACAAATGACTTAACTACTTTATTCAAAGATGTGTCTACGGACACGGCTTTTTTTATGCCCAAAATTTAACAATGACAGGAAATCGCTATGAACTCAGCCGTAATTCATCCAAACAACGCAACACTGAATATCCACACCAATCGCCCGAAACTGTTTACAGCAAAACGTTTCGTAGAGACTAAAAATATGACTCAAGCTGAATGGCTAGAAGTCCGTAGAAAAGGTATCGGTAGCAGTGACTGTGCGGCAGCCTGTGGTCTCAATCCGTATATGTCAATGCTGGAACTATGGATGATTAAGACAGGACGAATTCAACAAAACATTGAAGATGAAAGTGAAGGTCATGCACCGCTGTATTGGGGAAAGCGGCTAGAGCCACTCGTTGCGGAATACTACAGCATGCATACCAACAGCAAAGTGCGTCGGGTCAATGCAGTGCTACAACACCCTGATCCAGACATACATTTTATGTTAGCCAACTTGGATTACTCAGTCGTGGGGAGTCAAGACGTACAAATTCTGGAGTGTAAAACCGCAGGGGAGTATGGCGCCAAGCTGTGGCGAGATGGTGTGCCTTTATATGTACTCTGCCAAGTGCAACACCAACTTGCAGTCACAGGCAAGCAAGCAGCACATATCTGTGTGTTACTGTGTGGACATGAAACGCGAATTTTCAAAGTCACGCGTTCTGAATCGGTGATTCAGCACATCGTCAATGCGGAACGTTACTTTTGGGAATGCGTGGAAAAGGATACCCCACCGGAAGCCGATGCTAGTGAATCGGCAGCTAAAGCCTTACAACTTTTATATCCAGAACATGTACCACTCAGTACGACAGACTTATCTGAAGATGAGCAAGCCAATCAACAGTTTGAGCAACTGATCCGAGTACGTAATCAAGTTGAAAAGCAACAGGAGCAGTTCGATCTACTTAAACATCAGCTTCAGGCCAAGATGCAACAGGCTGAACGTGCCACCTTTAAAACAGGTTCAGTGACGTGGAAAAAGTCTAAGGACTCGATCAGCTTAGATAGTAAAGCGTTACTACAACAACATCCTGAATACTTAAACCAGTTTCCGCAACACAAGTCAGGCACACGGCGGTTTCAGATTTACGCCAATGCTGTATAAGTCCATTTTTATTCATACAAGCATCACACGAAATACCAGCAAGAAAGCTCATATCAGCCCATGCCTACAGCATGGGCTTTTTTATGTTTACTTAATTTATATAAAGAGGAAATCAACATGATCAAAGGTTTAGCGATTACCCCACCGATACTCGGGCGAATCAGTATCGGTAAGATGGTGGAAAAGAATGGTAAACGCGTCCCTGAAAAGGATGACCAATTTACCTTGACCTCCCAAATTCAAAATAAAGAGGGTTGGATCAAACATCCACTGGATGAGCAACTTCGAGCTAAAGCACCGAATCAAAAACTCCGTTCAATTCCAGTCCGTATGATTTTCAATGATCCTGAACTGAATCTACGTGCAGAGTACACTTTATTTGACCGTCAAACAGGCCGTCCTGTTTGTGTGGGTAATGGTGAAACTTGCCAACGACTGACCAATCAAGGGGTAGAGCATCATCCTTGTCCATCACCTGACTTATGTCCATTGGCGCAAGGCGGGCTATGTAAACCTTATGGACGCTTACATGTCAATTTAGATGAATCGGATGAACTAGGGACATTTATTTTCAGAACCACAGGCTTTAATAGTATTCGCACTTTGGCTGCTCGGCTGAGTTACTACCACGCAGCATCCAATGGCTTACTTTCATGCCTACCTCTGCAACTCACTTTAAGAGGCAAGAGCACTATGCAAAGCTATCGAACGCCTGTGTATTATGTGGATTTAACTTTACGAGATGGCACAAACCTTCAAGAAGCGATTCAAACTGCCAAGGAGATTGACCAACAAAGTAAAACCGTAGGCTTCAATCAAAATGCCTTAGATGCAACAGCACGACTAGGCTTGAGTAATGCACAGTTTGAGGTGGGTGGTGATGAGGGACTGGAAATTGTTGAAGAATTTTACGTGGAAAAATCTTCTGAAGCTGATCAACAGCCTGTTGAATCTAAAGCTAAGACAAAACATAAGCTCAATCAGGATGATGGATTTGTACAGGATATTCAGAAAGGTTTGCAAGGGAGTGTGAGAGCAGTGAATTAGTTAATCTTTTACAGACCTCCTGATTATTTGAGCAGTAACGCTCGCATTATTGATTTGGAGTAAATTTTATGAATGCGTTCACAGGTCAGACTTTTCAGATGAATCAAATTATTAAATTAAAGGAAGTTATTCAATTTACAGGTTTAAGTCGTGCAACGATTTATAACATTATGGATGAGCGCCACAAGCAGTATGATCCAACTCTTCCAAAGCAAACTAATTTAACAGTAGGGCGTGTGGGATGGTCCGCTTGGGAAATTAATCAATGGATTGAGGCTAAGTTAGTGAGTCGTTGATCTAGGGAGCTTCAGCTCCCTTATTTTTTGTTCAAAATAATTTTTAACTTATTTAAATGTTATCTATCTACAGGTTAAATAAAAATTTAACAATAGCAGTGATCTAAAGTAAACTGCTTTAAAGTCGCTTTTTAATATTAGACGTGGAATAGTAAAAGTCATATAAAAACCGTGATAATGCGATGATTACTGTCACGGATTCAGCTAAAGTAATGATGCTAAAGGAAAGTTTAAATGGGTTCTAACATAAGCTGTTATTCCCAAGTAGAAATGTCCTATATGAATATTTCCAAGTCAAGCACAGGATTCAGATTTCTTTGTTGAATTGCTGTTTTCTGTGCACATCTGCTTGGCATCTTTTGAGAACGATTACGTTTGTTTTGTTATTGCAGTTCTTCATGTTGTTGGATAAGGCTAATACAGAATCTATTCCCACGGAACCCCAGAAGACCAGTTCTCGATCAGCAAATCTATAAAGGCGCGTATTCTCGGTGACAAATGCTTCTTACTGGGGTAAATAAGCCTTATCGGCTCAGGAGGGAAAGGGAATTCCTCCAGAACAGGTATCAGCGTTCCGTTACGTAAATCATCCCCAATTAGATAAGTAGGCAGATGAACAATTCCGAAACCTGAAATAGCTGATACCCGCATGGCTTCTGAACTGTCGAGGTTAAGACGTCCCGGACCTTCATAGATAAAAGTGCCCTCTGAAGTAGCAAAGCGCCAGCTACGTCTTTTTTCCGCACTGAGCAGAAAGATTGTATCATGTCCTGTTAGTGCCTGAGGCGTTTCCGGTACTCCTCGCAAAGCTAAATATTCAGGTGATGCGCAGGTTACAATATGCTGAGTCGCTATTGTTCGGGTGAGGATACGCGAATCATCCAAGGGCTCGCCAATTCGGATAGCAATATCGAAACCTTCTTCAATAAGATCGACATACCTGTCGGTGAAAGACACTTCTGCCCGGAGATCCGGCCAGTGCTTCAGAAGCGTATCCAGAACAGGAAGAATATGCCGCTGACCAAAAGAAAGTGGCGCACTCAACTTTAGAGTTCCCGTCGGACGAACTCTGCGCATGGCCATAGTAGCATCAACCTCCTCCAGATCATCGAGTATCTGACGGCAGCGATCAAACATAATCCGTCCCTCATCCGTCAGGCTCAGCCGTCTTGTCGTGCGATTCAGCAAGCGGACACCAAGTCGGGACTCCAGCCGCACAATGCTTTTTCCGACGGCCGATCTGGTCAATCCTAATGTAGAAGCCGCGCGGGTATAGCTCCCCGCTTTAACTACAGCGACAAAAGCGGCGATATCACCAATTCTGTTGATTTCCATCCTTAAACACTCCTGTAATTTAGGGGCCTATGCGTTCCTGTATATGGGAATCATATTCCCTAATATTTGATATATCATATATTTCTGTAGTTATTTTATACAAATTTAAACCGGAATATTTATGCTTAATGAAAAAACCAAACAGGCCGTTAAAGAATGGTCAGAAAGCCTGGCTGGCCTCGGCCCGATTCTCAAAGGTGAAGATACTATTACCCCTATGAGCGAAGTCCGTAATGCGTATACTCGCATGCTAGCAAAAAATCCTGCACCTGCTGGCGTTAGCTTTAACGACGTGAACATGGGCGGGGTACTCGGAACACTGGTCATACCTGATGCCTTGAAAACCGATGCGATTGTCATGTATATCCATGGTGGAGCTTACATTGTCGGCGAACCGGCAGGCTATCACGGTATAGGCGGTAACTACGCCAGCATGCTGGGAGCACGTGTCTACATGCCAGATTATCGCCTTGCACCAGAGCATCCTTTTCCGACGCCGGTTCTAGATACAGTGCGTGCGTATGAGTGGTTGATTGAGCAGGGCTTTGACGCCAGTAAGATTGTTCTGGCCGGAGAATCTGCAGGCGGAGCCATGGTCATTACAGTCATGGTTGCAGCACGCAACAAAGGGCTTCCACTGCCCGCTGCAGGGGTCTCTATCTCACCTTGGGCAAACCTGGAGCATAGTGGAATATCAATGACTAACCGAGAAGGTCTTGATCCTCTGAACACTAAGGCTGGACTGGATTTTCTGGCCCGTGCTTTTCTTAGTGATGCATTGCCTAATCATCCGATGGCTTCACCAGTTTTTGCCGATGTGACTGGCCTGCCGCCAATACTCATTCAGATTGGTGAGAACGAACTGATGCTGAGCGATGCCATGCGTCTGGCAACCCACCTTGGTGATAACCGGGTGCGCGTAAATCTAGAAGTCTGGCCGGGCATGTTCCATGCATGGCATTTCTTTTCCACGCTTCAGCCAGAGGCGCTGCAGGCTCTGGAAAGTTCAGTAGTCTTTATTCAGCATGCTCTGAAGGATGTAGCTAAATAGTCATCATTAATGCTTATGTTTCAATTAGCGGCGCTGGTAACAGCGCTCGTCAGGAGTAAAAATGATGCATTCCCTGCAAGACTTCTATTTCCCTCCCTATGATCTTGAAAAACACGCCACCTATATATATCCGAAAGCAGACCAGTATTAAGCAACAAAGTATTGCATATACAGTTTTTGGCGGTAGATCCAACTGGCAAGAATCTCACGGATGATCCATCTACATGGAAACAGGTGTCTTTTAATTTGACATAAAATCTCTTATGCGAAATAAAAATGGGAAACATATGAACTGCCCCCGAAAGTTGGATATTCTTAGTCTAATTTGAAGGGTGCTTTTCTATGGCTAAATATTCTCAAGATTTTAAACACAAAGTCGTGCAACGATTTATAACATTAGGAATAAAAAGTATAAACAATATGACCCAACTTTTCCAAAGCAGGCTAAGTTCACGGTTGGTCGTGTTTGGTGGTCAGTATGGGAAATCAATCAATGGATTGAGTCTAAATTAGCGAGTCGATAAAAGATGGGAGGCTAGGCTTCTTTTATTTTTTGTTATATTCCAATTAGGTTTTTAAAAATTTAGCTTTCAAAGTTGTCAGTAATAAACTTAAAAAATCGTGCAATTATATTAAAAACCTATTTTCCATGGATGTAACTTTAGTTTTTGTTGTAAAAATTCAATAAAACATTTAATTCTAGGACTTTGTAATTTGCGGTTAGCATAAATTACATATAGTGGTTCTTTAACTTTAGATTTGTATTCAGTTAGAATTGGAACTAATTTGCCTAGTCGAATATCATTACCTATATGGTAATCTGCTAATCGTATTACACCTTCACCTTGAAGCGATAAATCTCTTAAAAAATCACCTTGAGAAAAAGATGCCAAAGGCTTTATAGGAATGATGAAACTTTCATTATTTTCTACAAAATCCCACTTATTCCAGCTGCTGGCAAAATTAAAATGAAAACATCTGTGCTGCAATAAGTCTTTTGGGTGAATTGGATTTCCATATTTTTTTAAATATGCTGGTGATGCACAAGTAATCCACTCACTTTCTCCAATTCTCGTGGCAATTCTCGAGGACGAGGGAAGGACACCTCCATAAATTGCAATATCAACTCCACGATCAAAATCGTCCTGATATACCGCATTTAATTCAAAATCTATATTGATTAGAGGGTACTTATCTAGAAACTCTGGTAACCAAGGTAAAATTTGATATCTAGCAAAAGTGGGCATTGTTCTTATTTTTAAATTACCGCTAATTGTTGTAGGCAGACCTTCAGCTAAGGAATCTGCTTCTGCCATAGCAGAAACGACATTTTTGGCACTGTTTAAATAGGCTAAGCCTTCTTCTGTTAAGGTGATTTGCCGAGCACCTCGCAGGATCAATCTCACACCGAGTCTATTTTCTAATCGATTGATTAATTTGCTCATTGCTGAAGGCGTTAAATCATGTGCTCTTGCAGCAGCTGAAAAACTACCATGCTCATAAGCCCATATAAACGCCATCATTTGGCGATAATTATCCATATAGCGGCCTCAAAAAAAGACATAAATTACTTTGAACTGATTTCATCATAGCAAATTTGAATACTTATTCCCTTGCCTAAGATTCACATATGTTTTGAATTGCATGCAATCAACAGCCATTTTTCTTTTGCTAAGATCTGGTCTATTCAAGATTCATATTCAAGGAGAATAATATGACTGCACAAAGAAACCCTGAACCAACACATAACGAAGAGTTAATGCCTTTTCAGCTTCCACAAGTCCCGTATATGTCTGCCGACTTGGTTCTTCCTGGGGTATTAGATAAATACTTAGAGGATGATAACTTATGGGTTCCAACATCAGAATCGGTGAGTTTCAAACCACTCTTGCTGAATACGAGCGCTGGTTATTATGTAAATTTATTACGAGTACGTAAAAGTGGTGTCTTATCACGTCATCGTCATACGGGAACTGTGCACGCTGTCGTTTTAAAAGGTCGCTGGTTTTATTTAGAACATGATTGGATTGCAGAAGAAAAATCCTTTGCATATGAACCACCTGGTGAAACACATACTTTATTTGTTCCTGAAGATGTTACAGAAATGATTACTCTCTTTATCGTTCATGGTGGTTATACTTACGTTGATCCATATGGTAAAGCGACTGGTTATGAGGATGTATTTACAAAGCTTGAAAGTACACGTGCTCACTATAAGAATATAGGCATTCCTGATTCAGAACTCGAAAAAATTATTCGATAAGCGTTTATCTTTCATTACAAAAAATGCCGATCATCAATTGATATGGCATTTTTTGTTTCTCATTATCCAAAATATAAAAATCCTCACTTGCTTTTGTTGAGTCGCATTTTGATAAGGAAATAAAATGTTAAAAATTATGGGTTTCCCCGGTGAATATATTCAAGGACCAAATGCACTATCGAGTATAGGTCAGATTCTTAAACGCTATCAATTTAGGAGTGTTGCCATCATTTATGATCAAGCAACTGAAGGGAGTATTTTAAAAAAATCAAAGAGTGCTTTAGAGGCTGACTTCATTAACTATTCAACTTTCAAATTTAGTGGAGAGTGTTCATATAAAACTATTAACTCTTTGAATGAAGAAATATTTAAGTATTCTCCAAATGCCATCATTGGGTTGGGGGGAGGGAAAGCCATGGATACAGCAAAAGCTGTCGCAAAATCGATGAATATTCCCATTGTCATTTGCCCTACAATTGCCTCTAATGATGCACCTACAAGTCGTTTAATTATTATTTACGATGAGTTTCATAAAGTCCAAGCAGTAGAAAAAACTAAATCAAATCCTGAAATTGTAATTGTTGATACAGAAATTATTGTACAAGCTCCGGCCCGATTTTTTTCTGCGGGTATTGGTGATGCTATTAGTAAAATGTTCGAAGCGAATCAATGTCATAATTCAAATGGCCTAAATTCATTTGGAACCCCACCTTTGGAAACGGCATTACTACTTGCGAATAGTACTTATCACAATTTATTAAAGTGGGGGAAGCTTGCACTGGATGATGTTAAACTCAAAAAAAATACGAGTATTGTTGAAAAAGTGGTGGAATCAACCGTCTTGCTGAGTGGTTTAGGCTTTGAAAGTGGTGGATTATCATTAGCTCATGCACTTATTCGAGGCTTAACAGCAGTACCTCAGCTCTCTTCACAATTGCATGGTGAATTAGTTGCTTATGGAACTGTTGTTCAAGCAGTTTTAGAGAAAAGAGAGCCTATTTTTATTGAAGAATTAAGAGCATTTTTAAAGTCAGTTGATTTACCCACTACACTTTATGATTTAGGTTATGCGTATGAATTGAAAGAAGATGATCTAAATACCATTATTTCAAATACTTTAAGTAATTCTTATAGTAAAAATTTTGTACCTAAAATTACACCTGAAGCTTTAAAACAAGCTTTAATTCAATCAAATCAATTTTGATCTTAAAACTAAAAAATAATGGGGTTGAACCCCATTATTTTACCGCATGAGCCATCCACCTGAGACATCAATGACTTGTCCCGTCACAAAATGACTCTGGTCTGAGGTTAAAAATTCGATAACATCAGCAACTTCTTGGGGCGTACCTAAACGTCCTAAAGGCGTATCTGCGATAAATGTACTATTGACCTCTTCACCCACCGCTGTAACCATCGGTGTTTCAATACGCCCAGGTGCGACTGCATTCACATTAATATTGAAAGGGCCCAATTCGCCTGCAAGGTGACGAGTTAATCCCGTAATTGCAGCTTTAGTGGCACTATAATGACAAGAAACAATAGGTAAAAAAGCGTGAGCGGCTACCGATGATGTATTAATAATTTTTCCAAATTTATTGTTGATCATTTCTGGAACTAAAATACGTATAAAATTAAAAGTTCCATTTAAATTTACATTGACGACAGTATTCCATTCCTCTGGTGGTAAGTCCCATATTTTATAAGGTTTACCATCATGCTTAGGAGAAATTCCAGCATTGTTTATTAAAGTGTCTATAAATCCAATTTCATTATAAAAATAATCGTATGCTTTTTTGCAACTTTCATAATTAGAAATGTCAGCACAACAGGCAAGAGTATTAATGCCTTTTGCTAAAAGCTCATTTTTTTTAGCTTCTAAAACTGTGTTATTTAAATCTACAATCGCGACAGTCGCACCTAACAAGCCAAAATGCTCTGCAATTTTTGCTCCAATTCCACTACCTGCACCAGTAACTAGAACCGTTCTACCTTTAAATCTGATATTTTTCATATCTATCTCATTAAAAAAGAGGTTATGTATGACATAACCTCTTTTTAAGTAGTTAAATTATTTGATTTTATTTAAATCAATACCTGTATTGTTTTTCCATGTAAGAACTGCAATTGTTGCTATAAGTGAAACGCTAATCAGATAGATATTAAATATCCAACCTTTATCAATAGAATATAACCAGGTGCTTACGTAAGAAGCTGTACCGCCAAAAATAGTGACAGCTAACGACATAAAGACGCCAAAAAACTTTGTTCTATATTTTGTTGGAACTTGTTCTGACATTGCTGCTGGTTTACATGACATTAAAAAGCCCATCGTTAAGAGGCCAATAGTTTGTGCAACTAATAACGTCCAAGGTTCGTTGCTAATTAAAGACCATAAAGGAAAAAGCAATAAAGAAGAACCGATGTATGTAATTAACGTATTGTTTTTTCTTCCGATATAGTCTGATAACAATCCCTGAAATGGTAAGCAAATCAAGTATATTACTTGCGCGATACAGCTCATGATAAATGCATCTTTTGCAGGCATTTTTTGGATACCAATCGCATATATAGCAGCACATGAAACCCAAGTATAAAAAGTTAAGGTAGAACCAGCTTCATACCAAAACAGTTTAAATCCTGAGGTTAAAATTTTCGAAAGTGGCCAATTCACCTCCTCTACTTGTTCATTTTTGTCACTTTCAATATGTGTTTCAAGCATATTTCGACGCAAATAAATTGCAAAAAAAGCTAATACACCACCAATCGCAAAAGGAATGCGCCAGACCCATTCATACATTTGTGCATCTGAATAAATGATATTAAGTATGGCAACAAATAAAGTTGCAACTAAAGATCCTGCACCTACAGCAAAGAAAGACATACTTGACCATAAGCCACGGCGATGTGGAGGAGCTATCTCAGCAATATATGCATAGGAAGTTGCAGTCTCACCTCCATGTGCAAAACCTTGAACCAGCCGAGCAATTAATAGTAATGCTGAAGCCCATGCACCAATTTTTTCATAAGACGGTATGAATGCAATCATTAAGCTAGCTAGTGCCATCATCACCATAGTGACGAGCATGATATTTTTTCGGCCGTACTTATTTGCTAACGGACCAAATACAAATCCACCTATTGGTCTAGAAACAAATCCGACTGCGAAAACTGCTAAAGTATTGAGTAAAGCTGAAGTAGGATCTGCTTTATCAAAAAGAGCTGAGGCAATATAGATAGAAGCGACTGCATAGATTGTCCAATCATACCATTCCAATAAATTCCCAACGCCACTCGCAATTAATGATTTTCTGATATCCTTCCGTGATGGTTGCGCTGTTTTTTCTTCAATTTCGGCAAAGCTAGACATATAAATTAATCCTTTTTCAATCTCTAATCATTCGTCCATGACCATTCAGTAGCTAACTCTTAACTCGTGGTCAGAGACATATCCATGTTTTATAAGTCATCGCTATTTTTTCATATTTATGAGAGCTGAATGTTGAAGTAGATTCATAGAGGTTATGAATAGATATCAATGCACCTTTTAGCAAATTGTCTTTACTGTGTTTGAAGTGATTACACAATTTATCAAGGTGTTGAATAACACCTTTGTCTATCCACTGATTTGACTTCCTCATTTTTGCTCGAAGTGGTCAGTTGCATTTAAATTATGTGAATCAAAGTAAACAGCAAACTAAAAAAGAATTCGTATGATACCTACAAACTAAGTTGCAAGAACAAGGCTGGAGTGTGGACCTTGGAATAGGTCAGAAAGATAGTTGTGTAGATTTAGCGATTAAGGATGATTTAAGTTCGGGTAGTTATATTGCAGTATTATAGTAGATGGTGAAAACTATGCTAAAGCAGCTACAGCACTCAGTTGAGACCAACTGCTTTAAATGGACTAGGCTGGGGCGTTTTATCGGTTTTGACGGTAGATTGGTGGTTAGATCCAGAGCAAAACTTAACTAAATTGGTAAAAGCATTGGAAGAGATAAAAGTTAATCAAAATGTTGCTTAAATTATCTAGAAGCAGATAAGGTTACTTCTTCTCTGTTTCTTTGACAGAATTTATAGCTGACCTATAAAAGGGTGAAAAGCTCTAAGTACGTTGAAATATTTTACATAGAAAATTATATTGCGAAAATGAATATGGTGAGAGCAACTTTATATCTTTGCTTCATCATGACCGGGGGAAACACCTAAATACATCGTTAAAAAGCCAAGTTGAGTGAGTCCTCTCAACTTGGCTAAAATCATATTTACTTTAAGTTTTGATTAAAGAAGTTGATCATCTTATCAAATGGAATGATGTCAACACGGTCATACAGATCAACATGATTGGCATTAGGAACAATATAGAGTTCTTTTGGTTGGGCTGCCGCCTCATAAGCTGTTTCACTAAAATAGCGTGAATGTGCTTTTTCACCATGAATAAAGAGAATAGGGCGAGGTGAAATTTCTTTAATGTACGTCAAAATTGGCATATTCATAAATGAAATTGGTGTCGTCATTGACCATGCATTGCCTGAATTGACTGCACGAGGATGATAGCCACGAGGCGTCATGTAGTAGTCATTATAGTCAACTAAGAACTGTGCTTCACCGCCACTTAATTTATTGTAAGCAGATTGATAAGCAGGCTTTCCATTTTTTGCATCGATCCAACGCTGAGCACTGAGCTGTTCCAGCGTTTTGTTACGTTGTTCTGGTGTAGCACTATCATTATATCCTTTAGACATTAATCGGGTCATATCGTACATCGTGCTTGTAACAACAGCTTTTACTCGCTTATCTACGGCCGTCGCATTGAGTGCCATACCGCCCCAACCACAGATTCCGATCATTCCAATACGGGTTTGATCAACATTGGGTTGAAGTCCGATAAAGTCTACAGCTGCACTAAAATCTTCAGTATTAATATCTGGTGAAGCAATATTACGGGGTTCACCACCACTTTCACCTGTATAAGATGGATCAAATGCTAAAGTGACAAAGCCACGTTCTGCCATAGTTTGTGCATAGAGTCCAGATGATTGCTCTTTTACTGCACCAAACGGTCCGCCAACCACGATAGCTGGAAGTCTGCTTTTAGCATTTCTAGGTATATACAGATCAGCAGCTAGGGTAATGCCATAACGGTTTTTAAACGTCACTTTTTGATGCTCGACTTTGTTACTTTGAACAAAGGTCTTGTCCCATTTAGTGGTGAGTTTTAAGTCCTGATTAGCCAATGTGGCTTGGTTCATAGCTAAGGCTCCAATACTCAGGGTAAGAATAGCAAAAGTTTTTTTTATAAAACGATGTGATGTTATTGATGTGTAATGATACATAGGGTTCATTCCTGTCATTTTGAATCGATTGAGATCGTGACCTTAAAGGGCTTATTACCTGAAAATGCTTTTGGCAAAGTATCGAATTTGCCCAGATAAATGAGGCTGTTGGCAACACCATCAAAGTCTTTGTAAAAGACGGCGAGATTTCCCCAAGGCGCATAGTAGGCAATATCACCCGCTTTGGCTGAGTGCCCATTTGGTGCTCCCTGTGAAGTCAATTTTTTAGGCAGATAGGCAATTTTTTCTGTTACCGCATAATCGGTCAGTTCTAAAGTAAGAGGAAGCTGCCTGATAAAATCTTGTGTAGTAGGTGAATCTTTTAAACGAACAAATACAGGCTGAGCTGAGCCTTCAATTTCAAAACGAATATTCGTACTGGAAACCTTTTTTGAAGCAGGTTGGCCTGCGTTAGTCTTTGCTTCTGTACAAGCACTGTTTCCAAGTATCAGGACAAGTAGAGCAATGCCACCGACAACCGAAAAGTCATGTTTAATTTCTTGCATCATGTTGTTCTCTCCGATCAGGTGGGCAGTTAACGTTTTAAACGTCAGCATGAACCACACTCGTCTGCTGAGATGATTCGATAATCAGTATAAAGGTGAAGGTGGTTAAGGATTAGCCCCTGAAAACGGGATAGTCCTATGAGTATCATTCATAAATTCGGGGCTAAAATAATTTTTATTCTGGAGAAACTGCTTTATTAAATCCTGATTGATGAATTAGCCTCATAACTCTATTCATGGAAAGGTACTTATTCAGGAGGTGCGGTATCTTTATCATGACTTTCTGATTTTTATAGAGAGAGCCTATGACACCTGCACATCAATCTTCCGAGATAGAGCAGCAGCCTGCATACTGGAGTGGCGTATTTGCCATGACCTTGTGTGTATTTGCATTGATCGCCTCCGAATTTATGCCCGTCAGTTTACTAACACCGATTGCCAAGGATTTAAGCGTTACTGAAGGTTTAGCTGGATATGGTATTGCTATTTCAGGTGCATTTGCGGTTATTACCAGTCTATCGATTTCACGTCTGGCAGGCAGTATCAACCGTAAAACCCTGCTGCTTTCCTTGACCGCATTAATGGCGGTTTCAGGAGCAGTAGTTGCGCTTGCTCCAAATTACTGGGTCTACATGTTTGGTCGGGCTTTAATTGGTGCGGTTGTGGGTGGTTTCTGGTCGATGTCGGCAGCAACGGCGATTCGTCTTGTACCGACAGCCCAAGTGCCGCGAGCCTTGGCAATCTTTAACAGTGGTAATGCCTTGGCAACTGTAGTGGCACCGCCTTTAGGTAGCTATTTAGGTGCAATGATTGGCTGGCGCGGCGCTTTCTTCTGTTTGGTACCTGTTGCAGTACTTGCCTTTTTCTGGCAATGGATCAGCCTACCATCATTAAAAAACAAAGCCTCTACTTCCGATTCATCAGCAGGGATACTTAATTTGTTACGTCAGCCTATTGTATTGGTTGGCATGTTGGCAACAGGTCTACTGTTTATGGGACAGTTCTCACTTTATACCTATATCCGTCCATTTCTGGAAACGGTGACTCAGACCAGTGTATCCACTTTATCTTTTACCCTGTTTGTCATTGGGGTTATGGGCTTTGTTGGTACTTTGCTGATTGGTTTTGCATTAAAACGTCATTTCTATGGGACTTTAATTGCTATTCCGCTTCTCATGGCAGCAATAGCATTCACACTGATTGGCTTTGGAACATGGACCGTTTTAGTCATTGTGATGTTGGGTTTATGGGGCTTGCTCGGGACTTCTGCACCTGTGGGCTGGTGGAGCTGGATTGCCCAGACTTTTCCGAATAATGCTGAAGCAGGTGGGGGCTTATTTGTCGCAATTGTTCAACTATGTATTGCATTGGGTTCAACTGTTGGTGGCTTGCTATTTGATCATAGTGGCTATCAGACGACCTTTGCTGTTAGTGCAATACTTTTAATTACTTCTGCTGCTTTAACACTATGGGTTTCACAGTTGAAAGTGGCATGACAATTGATATTTTAAGGAGTGATTTATAATTTAAATTCATCAATAATCATTTAGGCTGCCACTATGGGCAGCCTAAATGTAGGTTAAGGAGTGTTCTAAAGTATTTTAGCGGTAGGCAGCTGGCTTTTCATCGTCTGTATTTGGTTGGCTAATTCCTATATTTTCCCCGATATATAGTTGAGGATTTTCTACAATTTCAGCGATAAAACGTCCAAGACTTGCACGAGAGGTTTCTGTGCCCTTAAACATTTCTCCTTTTTGAGTGAGCTCATAATCTTCAACATTTTTATCTGTGAGCCAGACAGGTCGTAAAATAATGTAATGCAGTGATGATCGCTCAATTATCTCTGCGGTTCTCAAGTTGACTGGACGAGTACAACGACCATTTGTTTATCTCATTCATTAAATGCTTGGAGTAGCTCTTTATAGATACCACCTGCACTAATAGTGATGAAGCGTTGTACACCAAGTTCCTGCATGGTTCTCACGATATTATTAGTTTTAATATCCAAATCCATATCGCTCATTGTACTAATGACGATGTCCTGTCCTTCGATAGCTTTTTTCAAGTCCTCTACATTGTTTGCATTACCTTCAAATAGGTATACACGCTTATTCTCTAATGGATAGAATTGTTTTCGTTTACGTGAGAATAGCGTGAGCTGAACATCATCCTGCTCAAGTAGTCGGGGAAATAATCCGTTGAAATGTGTGTCCACTTGCACCAATCAAAATGACCTTTTTCATTGAAGCTTATCCAGTAATTTCTAAATGCATCAGTATAGGAATAGAAAATAAGAATAAGGACCTAAAATAGAATAGAGTTATGAATAGACTTCATTAATAGTAGACACGGTACAATGACTAACGTGTAATAAAGATAATGGCTGATATTGAGCAATAGGAGTTCGCACCTTGATTAGCAGAGAGAACTATAATGACCTGCATGCTTTTCTCATGGTTACACGAGAGGGAAGTTTTACTAAGGCGGCAGGCAAACTAGGTGTTTCACAATCAGCACTCAGCCATAGCATTCGTGGCCTTGAGGAGCGTTTAGGCATCTTATTGTTAAATCGAACTACTCGTAGCATTTCACCCACCGAAGCGGGTGAGCGTTTAAGACAAACCGTTAGTGTTAGTTTTGACCAGATTGATAATGAACTGACATTATTAAATACGTTTCGAGATACGCCAGCAGGTAGAGTTAGAATTAATGCCAGCAGCCACGCCATACAGCATATCCTGATTCCAAAATTGGTAAAAATTGCCCATCTTTATCCTGATGTTGAAGTTGAGTTTAGTGCCAATAGCGGCATGGTGGATATCGTTGCTGAACATTTTGATGCAGGTGTTAGGTTCGGCAGTCGGGTGGCTGATGGTATGGTTGCTGTGAGAATTGGAGACGATGTCAAAATGGCTGTGGTTGCAACACCTGATTATTTTCAGCGTTACAGCATCCCTCAGATCCCCAAGGATTTAGATCAACATCAATGTATTGGTTTTAGATTAATGACCCAAGGCGGAATCTATGCATGGGAGTTTGAAAAAGAAAGACAGGAATTTAAAGTTAAAATTAATCCCCAATGGGTATTTAATGAAAGTTTTGATATTGCTCAAGCTGTCAAATCAGGTATGGGACTCGCTTATATTCCTAAAGATATGGTAGAAAAAGAGATCCAGCAAGGCGATTTAATTCAGGTCTTAGAAGAATATAGTATCCAGTTTTCAGGTTACCATCTTTATTATCCTCATCGCAGACAGCAATCTTCAGCTTTGAAATTGGTTGTTGATATATTAAGAATCTGATTTTTTTATGCTATTTAATTTGAGATTTTGACAAGACAGAGCTGTGACAACGCAAGTTTAGAAGTAGTGTGATGAGAGCTTGGAGTTGCTCTAAAAGTTGTATCTCTTATATATAAAATCGGGATTAGAAACTACATCACGCTATTTTACCATGAGGTAGTTTTAATGCGACAGGATATGTCGCTTTTTTAATCATTTTGATTGCTTGAAATCTTTTATTTAATCACAATCTAGTAGTAAACATAAAAAGATGAGTACATTTTGGAAGCGACTGAAAACAAACGAGATATAAAGATTCTAAGTTTGAATGGTGGTGGTGTACGTGGGTTATTTACCATTAGTCTTTTGGCTGAGCTTGAAGATATTATTGAAGAGCGCGAAAAGCGAACAGATGTAAAGATTGGTGAGTATTTTGATTTGATCACTGGTACATCTATTGGTGGGATTTTAGCCCTTGGTTTAGCAAGTGGTCAAAGTGCGCGAGATTTACGAGATACTTTTAAAGAAAATGCTCAAAGTATTTTTCCATTACATCTATTCAAGTGGAAAAAGCTATTAACACTTTTTCGCCCTATTTATAATAGTGAACCGTTGAAAGAAGCGGTGACTAGCATGATTCCGGAAGACATGCGATTCAATGATCTACAACGTCGAGTCATGGTTACGTCTGTAAACTTATCAACGGGGCTACCGAAATTCTTTAAAACCCCTCATAACCCGATGTTTACATTAGATGGTAAGCTAAAATTGATTGATGCTGCAATGGCTACATCCGCAGCCCCAACTTATTTTAAGCCGCATTACTGTAGTGACTTAAACCATTATTTCGCTGATGGCGGGTTAGTTTCAAATAATCCAAGCTTGATTGGTATCCGTGAAGTATTGATCGACATGCAATCTGACTTCCCTGATGCTCAACCGAAAGATGTAAAAATCCTGAATGTGGGAACATTAAGTGAGAACTATTGCATCAGTCCGAAGGTTTTAGAGCAAAATTGCGGAAAGGGCTATCATGGTTTGTGGAACATGGGGGAACGCCTAGTTTTAAGTACGATGACAGCTAACCAGCATTTACAAAGATTCATGTTAATGAGGGAATTCAAAGTTTTAGGAATTCCTGAAAATTATGTTGAGCTTGATGCAACGATTCCAAATGAAGCATCTTCCGATATTACTTTAGATAATGCTTCGGGAAGTAGTTTGGATGCCCTGATTGGATTAGGCAAAAAACTTGGTGCAGAAGCCTACACCGAGCGAGCTGAATTGCGCGATTTTTTTGAATATACAGCTGAACCATTTATCAATAGATCTATTAAATTGGGGGATCAAAAGGCATGAACTGGAATTTACATCATTACTATTCAAACCGCACAGATGGTTTAATGGGACAGTTACTCTTGAGCGATAAAGAAACGGCCGATCTCAAAGATTTGCGTCAAAGAGTACGTGAGCGTACGCGAGATATTTTTGCTGAAGCAAAGAATTTAGTAAAGCATTCTAAAAAAGACACAAGCTTTGCATCTCTACGTGAAGAAATGTCTGCAACTAAATTCAAGTATCTTTCTGATTCCGATCAGGTTAAATTTGCTGAGTTAATCATGCAGCTTGACAGTGATGCGAAAGCTGAATTTTTGAAACTTACACCACGGTTTTGGACACAGGGTAGTTTCACCTACAATACATTGAATAAGCCCTATTTTACGCCGCCTCAAGAAATGGATATTGATGATGGTACATATCTGCCAATGGTATTTTTTAACGAAAAACCCATTATAGGGCATCAATTGCTATTACTTTTAGTGGATACATCTCTTAAATCGCTAGTCGCTGAAAATCCAACTTGGACATTTGACGCGAAACGTACATGTGGGCGTATCACGATTCCATACCTGAATGCGCATGTAGATGTGCCAATGTACGCAATTCCAGAAGATAAATTTTTAGAAAAAGAGCAGGTTTTTAAAGCAGCTGCTAACACTCGTTTTTCATATGACAGTATTTCAGTTGTGGATCATAAAAAATATAAACTTGACTCCGACTGCGTAAATTTAGCAATTCGTGCTAATGATCAAAAGTGGATGAAAAGCGACCCTAAAGTTGTTTCAGATTGGTTTGAAGAAAATTGCACGAGAATTGGTAAACATTTGCGCAAAATCTGTCGCTTTTTGAAGGCATGGCGCGATGCGCAATGGGAAACTGGTGGTGGCCCATCATCCATTTCGTTAATGGCTGCAACAGTAAGCATTCTGAATAAAAAATATGTAGATTATCAAGATTTTGGTACAACAATGTTAACTGTTGCTAAAGAATTGCCTATGGTTTTTCGAAATGGAGTTGAGAGTCCCGATGACACTGATGAGAGACCATTATTCCCTCCCTTCTACGAGCAAACGAGGGAGCAACAAAAAATTGTTGAGCAAATGGAAGTGTTGGTCGAAAATTTAGAAAAAGCTTTTTTTGCCGAAACTAAGCAAAAAGCACTTGATATTCTCAACTTGAATTTTGGTAATCGCGTGACAGATTGCAGTTTAATTGTTGCTCAAGTAGCGGCACCTGCTTTTGAGAATGAAGCAGCTAAAGCGAGTACAGTATTTCAAATTAACCCAACTATGAAAAGTGGGTAAGTGAGTGAATGAATTACACAGCATGATGCTGAGAAGTGGATATAAATATATTGAATCTCGGCATCTGAAAGCATATAAACACTTGTCTGATTTGTCTAAAAGCAAGCAATTTTATGTTAAAGATTTTGAAACTACGGAAGGTATTTTCAAGATTGCGCTGATTTTTACTTATGATCCTTATATCAGTTTACCACTTGCATATATTTTGGATAAACCAGCACATCTTGAAGATATGCTGCTACCCCATGTGAACAATGGTTGGTATTTATGTTATGTGCAAGCGTTAGAAGCAGATTGGAATCCCAATAATCTTCTTGCCCTTTATGAAACAGTAGATAATCAAATCCAATTTACTTTGAACAACTCTGTCAAATCAATCCATGATGGTCATATAGATCGAATAGAGCTTGAGGGTGAATTTAGTGCCTATTGGAAACCGGAGAGATATGTATATGTACTTTCTAGTTTACAGGACCTACATGATAGATATTCTACTTTGACTTTAAACAAGTCGTTAGATGAACCTAAATCGATTGAATCTGTTTTATATCACAGCAAAACAGAAAATGATTATCAAAAATGGTTAGTGCAACGTAGCTTGTATGAAGTTGAATCACAGAGACTTCATACTTTTATTGTCAAAGTTAGACCAAATCGCTTGTCAGGTATAAACTGGCCACCGAAAAACTCCGCTGAATTATTCAATTGGCTTTCGATTGTTGATCACAATGCCAAAGCACATTTGACGAACTATTTTGTTCAAAATCCATTTAAGAACCATTTGGTTCTTTTTGATATTGAGAAGCAAGATACCCTTGGCATTGTGCTGGAGTTGAATAAGCAGGCTGTTCAACTATCCACTTATGCAAATACGAAAAAGACCGGAAAAAAAGGTGGACGAACTATTCAGAATTCCAAAATATCAGCTGTTTTATCTGGTAAGTGTGCTTTCAATAAATTTCAAAGAGTTTCATTTACCAAGGCTGATCAGACTACGATTCTTTCGAGAAATAGATCTCGGCCTGATATTGGTGATCTAAGCTCAAAGCGAATTGCCGTAATTGGTTGCGGAACAATAGGAGGATATGCCTCTGAACTTTTGATTAGGTCAGGAGCGGGAGTCGCTGATGGTACATTACATCTGTATGATTTTGATGACTATGGCCCTCATAACTTTGGTAGACACACACTGTATTCATCTGATTTTGGAAAGAATAAGGCAATTGCATTACAAGATAGATTAATTGCATCTACCCATCTTAAAACTTCTATACATGGTTTTGGCTACCAATTCCCTTTAATTGAGAAACATCTTTCATTTTATGACATTATTATTGATGTGACTGGCAGGGGGCCTATTGCTAAACGTCTTGCCTATTTGCTTCGTAAATTAGATAGCCCGAAGAAACCATTATTAATCCATGGATTTAACGATGGTAATGGTCGTGCATCAAAAGTGTTTATTGATTATTCCGAAGGATGTATTAACTGCCTTTGGAGTAACCCAGCTTTCTATCCCGACGGCAATGATTTTCGTTTTAAGCAATTTTCTGGGTTGAATGAGAAAAAGGTATCTTGTGGTAGCACATACACACCGTATGATGCTGCCGTAAGCGTTATGACGGCGGCACTTATTCAAGAAGCAATACTTTCAACGTTAGAACCAACCCGAACTTGGAATTACAAAGAACATATTTTTGAGGGTGGACGAACCTTAAGGCCAAAGTTTGTTCATGCGGAATCTGACTGTGATATCTGCAATGTTAGGTAAGGATTTAGTTTTTAAGGCCAAAAATGATGCTTTAGTCGTTATTCTTTCAGAAGTGGTTGAAACACTACTTTCATACCGCCAGTTAGCAAACAATAGTCCTGAGAGTGCAGGTGTTATTATTGGCGAGCGGAGAGGGATGCATTTAGTTATTCGTACAGTATCTGTGCCGAGTGATGCCGATATTAGAACCCGATTCGAAGTAAACCGAATTGGTAAACATCATCAAGATAAGGTTAACACTGCATTTCGTGAGTCTAGTGGCACGTGGCAGTATCTTGGTGAGTGGCATACCCATCCTGAGAATGTGCCATCTCCTTCAATGACAGATTATAATAGTTGGAATAAAAACTTATGTTCACCAGACCCTTTAATACTGATTATTGTAGGGAGAACTCACTGGTGGGTTGGAAAGAAAATAAATCGAGAAATTGATGTTTTAGAACAGATATAAACTTTGCATAAACCATGTCGTGTGAACTAATGCATGTCATTAATATTATAAAGAATATAGCTTAAAAGATCATTCGAGCAAAGCATGCAAAAGTTGTGTGCTTGTTATTGGAATGTTAAGTAAAACCAAGTGTGTTTCATTATTCTTTCAGTATAATGTGGGAGCACAATGATAAGTGAATATGTATGATTTATATAACAATTGATGGTGATGATATTGGTCAAATGATTACATCGTCATATTTAAAAAATGACCTGCATGAACTTTCTAGAATCAATTGCGTGGTTAATGAGAAAACGTTGTTGATATCGAAATTTTTAAAAGAACAGGGATTCAATATTATATTTTGTGCGGCCGATGGTGTAGCTGGTTTCATTGATCAAATTGCGATAGATAAAGTATTTATCTTTGATTCTATTAAGTCCTTAGCTGAGCCTGAATTGAGCTTTTCTGCTGGTATCGGTACAACTTTACAGGAAGCATATATAGCGCTACTTTCTGCTAAAAGTAATGGAAAATGTTGTTTACATGATTTTAATTGTTTAGATTCAAATGTTTAGGATTATTAATTTTAAAGCGCTATTGCGATATGTGGCTGTAATCACAACTATCATAAGTATCGGTGCCTATGAATTAGTACAAAGCTATTGGTTAAATGATCTCAAGATAGTAAAAATTTTAAGTATAGCTCCATGGATCGCATTGACATTAATTGTTATTTTAACAACTAGCATAACGGCTAGACCTCTATGGAAATTGTTGAAAATAGTTAAACCATCGCTATATCCAGACTTGAATGGCACATGGGCAGGTGAAATTACAACCGAAAATGGTATACAAATAGCTGTCCGCGTATTGATTAGACAAACTTTACTTGAAACACAAATTAATATTCATACTAAAACTTCAAAGTCATTGACACTGGAAACTACCCCAACAATTGAAGGTGGCGAACCAAAACTTTATTACATGTATCGTTCGTTGCCAAGAAATCCTAATTGGAATTCAACCATTGGTTCTACTATTTTTGATATACGTAAGGTTTATACCAATGGTAAATATGTGTTAGAGCTGTCAGGACACTATTATACTGATCGTAAAACTACGGGGCGAATTAGGTTTAGACAAGTAGGGAGTTGTGTTGAGAAAGATATTTCATTTTATTAACAGCAAAAAGAGCACATGTGGCATTTTCAAAAGATGCTTTTGAAGCTCGCAGATTCATGATTCAAGCACGGAAAGTTTTTTGCGGTAATCATTGCGGTAATTTCATTTAAGTAATTAATTTTTTTATTATTAATCAATACTATATTTTATTTTTCTTGTGCGCGCTGAGCGCACCAATTTATTGTTCTATCTGATCTAAAATATATTAAAAATAAAAAATTTAAGGCCTCTTATTATTTTATGCTGCTTGATAGCGTCTTGGTATATCGTCATTTTTCACAGTACATTTTATTTTAATCAAAAAATATGAAGCTTTCAGATGGTAGTCTTTATCTTTTATTGAATATCTAATAGATAACTATGCTGAGGAATATCAAATTTCCATTTTGACTAGATCTCAGAAGCTTTGTCATAAAAATTGTTTTTAAGATCATCGGAAGTTAATTTTTACATCTTCTTTCCAGAACGTAATGTCCATGATGGGATCAACGACTTTGATCCCATCATTTAGATATTCAAGATATTTAACTTTGTGAGTTGCACTCAACATGTTTGAATCTGTTGAATAGGCTTTCTTTTTCGACATTGTGTAATCAAAACCATTGTCGATTAAGAATGGTGACAATTTAGTGCGACCGCCTAATTCATCAATAGATGCTCATTAAGCCGTGGCTTTAATCACTTCCGCAATTGAATTTGCAACATAATCAATATTCTTTAGATTTAAACCAGCAGCGCACATACGGCCGCTGCGGAGTAAATAAATGGCGTATTGATCTTTCAAAATATCAACTTGTTCAGCGCTTAAGCCGGTATAGCTAAACATTCCTTGCTGCTTGACCAAATAGCTGAAGTCACGTTCAGGCACTGCATGGCTTAATTTCTCATTTAAAATCTGGCGCATGCGAATAATGCGCTCGCGCATTTCTTGTAGTTCTGCCTGCCATGTTTCAGTCAATGCTGCATCATTTAACACCTGATCTACGATTAAAGCTCCCGTTGTTGGCGGGCTAGAGTAGATACGGCGTACCGTTGCCTTGAGCTGACCTAAAACTTTTTGCGCAGTGGCTTGATCATCACAGACAAATGTCAATCCGCCAATCCGCTCGCCATAAAGCGAGAAAATTTTAGAGAATGAATTGCTGACAATAAAATTCATGCCTGACTTGTCTAAAGCGCGAATGGCATAGGCATCTTGTTCTAAGCCTTGACCAAAGCCTTGATAAGCAATGTCCAGGAATGGAATCAGATCTCGCTGTTTCAAGACGGCAATCACTTGATCCCATTCATTAGGCGTTAAGTCTGCGCCTGTTGGGTTGTGGCAGCATGGATGAAGTAAAACAATCGCTTTGGCAGGCAGCTGTTCTAAATCTTGCAGCATTCCTTCAATATCGACGCCGTTGCTTGTTGCGTCAAAATAACGATAGAAGTGGGAGTTGATTCCTGCACCATTAAAGATGGCAATATGATTTTCCCAAGTCGGTTGGCTGACCCAAATATCCGATTCTGGAAAATATTTCTTTAAAAAGTCTGCGCCGACTTTAAGCGCACCAGAGCCGCCTAAAGTTTGAATCGTGACCGCACGGCCGGCATGACGCGCTGAACTATTTTGCCCTAAAATCAAAGCTTGTGTGGCTTGGTTATAAGACTTTAAACCGTCCATCGGCAAATACAGCTTTACCTTATTATTGGTCGGTTCAATTTGCTTATAGGCGGTTTTAACGGCATTTAATTGAGGAACAATACTGTCTTCATTATAGTAAAGTCCAATACTTAAATTCACTTTCTGCTGGCGTTCATCTTTGCCGAATTCTTCCATTAAAGAAAGAATCGGATCACCTGCATAAGTATCAACATGCTGAAACATGAATGTATCCTTTGTTGTATGGTGCATAAATCAAGCTTTTGGTATGGAGCGCATTTTATCTTTTGAAACTAACTGATTGGCCGTTATTTTTTTAGTTTGAAAGAAATAGGCAATTAAAAGCACTGAAATCCAGACAGGTATCATCAATACAGCGATGCGCATATCGGGAGTTTGACTCATAATGACTAAAATGCCGCACATAAATACAATGCATAAATAGTTGGTAAAAGGGTAGAGAATGCTTGGAAATTGAGTTGCAGCATTCATTTTAATCATATGCTTTTTAAATTTTAAGTGGGTATATGAGATGACGACCCAGTTAATGACGATCGCCGCAACGACTAACATCATGAGTAGATTAAAAGCTTTTTCAGGAAACAGGTAATTGATCAGTACACACATCAGGGTAAAAAAGGCTGAAACCATAACGGCATTCACTGGAACGCCGCGAGGGTTAATTTTGCTTAAAAATTTAGGCGCATTTCCTTGCTGAGCTAGGCCTAATAACATACGGCTGGTGCAGTAATTGGTGCTGTTATAAACAGAAATGGCTGCCGTCAACACGACAAAATTTAAAATAGTCGCAACGGTTTGGCTTCCTAAAGAATCAAAAATAAGGACAAAAGGGCTTCCGCCTTGCGCCATTTGATTCCAAGGATAGAGTGATAAAATAATCACTAGGCTTAAGATATAAAATAATAAGACGCGATAGACAATTTGATTAATCGCTTTAGGCAGTGTTTTTTGCGGATTATCTGTTTCTGCGGCTGCGATGCCGACTAATTCAATCCCGCCAAAAGCAAACATGATCATTGCCATTGCCATGACCAATCCCATGATGCCATTTGGGAAGAATCCACCTAATTCCCATAAGTTTTGTATACTGGATTGTGAGCCGCCGCTGCCGCTCGCCAATAAATAGCTGCCAAATGCAATCATGGCAATAATCGCCAGCACTTTAATAATCGCCAGCCAAAACTCCATTTCACCAAATAGCTTTACATGTAAAAGATTAATGACATTGATGAAAATAAAAAAGCCCAATGCTGAAACCCAAGTTGGAATTTCGGGCCACCAATAATGAATATATAAGCCAATGGCGCTTAATTCCGCCATGCAGACCAATATGTTTAATACCCAGTAATTCCAGCCAGACATAAAGCCTGCAAATTTGCTCCAATATTTGTAAGCAAAATGGCTGAATGAACCGCTGACAGGGTCTTCAACAATCATTTCACCTAATTGGCGCATCATTAAAAAAGCAATCAGCCCTGCAATGGCATAGCCGAGAATTACAGAAGGGCCTGCGAGTTTGATGGTTTGTGCAATACCTAGAAATAGTCCTGTACCAATAGAACCGCCTAGCGCAATCAGCTGGATATGGCGGTTGCTTAAACCTTTTTTAAGGTTTCCTTGTTCAATTTGCTGCATTTTCTATCTTCATCCATGTTAAGACAGTGCCCTGTATAATGATTAATGCTTTTTTTATTTTTATTCTGTTTAATGATCAGAGCAATATCAGAAATTTTATTAAAATGATTTAAATCGGATATAAATTTCTTATGTACCCATACAGTTGGATACATAAGAAATCATGCTGGCCTAAATGTTAGGCATTCGAAATATCTAAAACACCGCGCTTAATTTGATCGCGCTCTATCGACTCAAATAGGGCTTTGAAGTTGCCTTCACCAAAACCATCATCATCTTTACGTTGAATAAATTCAAAGAATACAGGGCCGAGCATATTTTCTGAGAAAATTTGCAGCAATAAGCGCTTGTCTTCATTTTGAGTATTGCCATCTAATAAAATTCCGCGTTTCTGCAATTCTTCAGTCGGTTCACCATGGTTAGGCAGGCGTTCTGAAAGCATTTCATAATAAGTGTTTGGCGGTGGCGTCATAAATTTAGCCCCCAACGCTTTTAATTTATCCCATGTGCCAATCAGGTCATCGGTAATAAATGCAATATGCTGAATGCCTTCACCATTAAAATCACTTAGGAATTCGGCAATTTGACCATTGCCTTTTTCTGAGTCTTCATTGAGTGGAATACGGATTTTCCCATCTGGCGCCGTTAACGCTTTTGAGGTTAAGCCGGTATATTCACCCTTAATATCAAAATAGCGAATCTCTTGGAAATTAAAAATCTTTTCATAAAAGTCCGCCCAATACTGCATGCGCCCTCTATAGACATTATGTGTTAAGTGATCGATTTCTTTTAAGCCAGTTCCGACTGGATGTGAAGCTACATCATCAAAGAAAATGAAATCACTTTGGTAAATGTCGCGATCGACCAAGTAAATCGGTGATCCTCCAATACCTTTAATTGCAGGAATATTTAATTCCATCGGGCCAATTTTTGAGTAAATAGGTTCTGCACCCAATTCAATCGCTTTATTAAATGCTTTGGCTGCATCTTTGGTTCTAAAACCCATTGCGCATGCAGAAGGGCCATGTTCTTTAAAAAAATAAGCGGCTGCTGATTCAGGCTGATAATTGAGAATAATATTAATATTGCCTTGACGCCATAAATACACATTTTTTGATTTATGCTTAGCAACTTTGCTGAAACCTATTGTTTGAAAAATTTCATCCAGTTCCTTGTCTTTAGCGACGAATTCAATAAACTCAAATCCGCACAGTTCCAAAGGGTTGGCTAGCTCATTCATACAACATCCTCATTTTTTAAAGCAATCCTATTGCTTGTTTTTTAAAATTAACTTGCTTTTAAACAGACGGAAAAACCGCATTAAATTACAAAATTTCTATGACAGATCCGTTTGTCTAATCCTGCATTTCCCGTTTTATTTTGACTTCAAGATATAATAAAAAACGGGAAAAATAATTCTTTCTTCATGATAACAAGGTTTTTAAATTATTCAATGCATAATTTAATTACTTAATTCGTAATTTAATTTAACTGAGAATAATCACCCTGCGAATTTATGAAGCTAAAGCTGCTTCAAGGTCTGTGATTATTAAATCTATGCCAGTCGCTGCTTGAATTTGTTTAAGGCTGACATCTTTGGCAAGTTCGATCAATTTCATACCTTCCGCGGTCACATCCATCACACCTAAATCAGTAATCACGCGGTTCACGACACCTTTACCAGTTAAAGGAAGCGTGCATTGACTGACAATTTTGGGGCTGCCATCTTTTGCACAATGCTCCATCAGTACGACAACCTTCTGCACGCCTGCGACCAAGTCCATGGCGCCGCCCATGCCTTTGACTTTCTTCCCCGGAATCATCCAGTTCGCCAAATCACCCGTTTGGGACACTTCCATTGCACCTAAAATTGCAATGTTGACATGACCGCCTCGAATCATGGCAAAAGATTCTGAGCTGGAGAAAAATGCAGCACCTTTACGGGCAGTGACCGTTTGTTTGCCAGCATTAATTAGGTCGGCATCAACGGTTTCTGCGGTGGGGAATTCATCAATGCCTAATAAGCCATTTTCGGACTGTAACCAAACGTTGATGCCTTCTGGAATATAGTTTGCAACTAAGGTGGGTAGCCCAATGCCTAAATTGACATAGAAACCATCTTCCAGTTCAAGGGCTGCGCGCTGTGCCATTTCATTGCGTGTCCAAGCCATGATTTATGCCTCCGCCTTTAAAGTCATTTGTTCGATGCGTTTTTCAGGTGAACTATTCACCACGATGCGGTTGACATAAATACCCGGCAAATGGATATCATCCGGATCAATCTCACCAATTTCAACTAACTGTTCAACTTCCACGACAGTCAGTTTTCCTGCCATAGCGCATTCCGGATTAAAGTTACGCGCAGTTTTGCGGAAGACTAAATTGCCAGCTTTGTCCGCTTTATAGGCTTTGACTAATGCAATATCTGCTGTGAGTGACGACTCCAAAATGTACGCCTTACCGTCAAATTCACGCACTTCTTTGCCTTCGGCAATTAATGTGCCGACACCTGTTGGTGTGAAAAAGGCTGGAATACCCGCACCGCCTGAGCGCAGCTTTTCCGCCAATGTTCCCTGCGGGGTGAGTTCGACTTCAAGTTCGCCATTTAAATACTGGCGTTCAAACTCTTTGTTTTCACCGACATAAGATGAAATCATTTTTTTGATTTGCTTGGTTTTGAGTAATTTACCTAAACCAAAATTATCGACTCCAGCATTATTGGAAATGCAGGTTAAACCTTTCACACCAGTGTTTTTTAATGCTTCGATGAGCGCCTCAGGAATTCCGCATAAACCAAAACCGCCGATCGCCAGCGTTTGGTGATCCGCAGCAATATCAGCCAAGGCCAAATCCGCACTTGCAAAAATTTTATTCATGACTCAAATTCTTCCAATTTTTTAGCAAAGGCTTAAGCGTCTATCTTTGCAGCACTGGAATGATGATCCAGTTCAGCTGCATGCAAGAAATGTGTGTGGTCAGGGGCACGTTTGGTTTGTGACCATTGCTCTAGCATTTCATACTTCATTGCTTCGGTAATCATGGCAATTTTGGCAGGAGCCGCTTCATCGTCATAGGCCAATTCCAGACGGTGGCCATTTGGGTCAAAGAAGTAAATAGAATGGAAAATACCATGATTGGTAATGCCTAAGACATTATTACCATTGGCTTCCAAATGCGCTTTTGCTTCCAGCAAGGCTGCGCGGTCTTTCACTTTAAGCGCAATGTGCTGTACCCACTTAGGTGTGTTTTCATCGCGTCCCATCTCTGGTTGAGTCGGTAATTCAAAAAAAGCCAAAACATTGCCATTGCCCGCATCTAAAAATAAATGCATATAGGGATCAAAAGCTTTGGTTGATGGAACATGATCTTCAGCAAAAGCTAAAATGAAATCCATATTGAGGTTCTTTTTGTACCATTCCACTGTTTCTTTAGCATCTTTACAGCGGTAAGCGACATGGTGAATTTTTTCGATTTGAATCGCCATATAAATATCCTTATTTAAAATTCAGGCTGCATCGGCTTGCGCTTCAGGCGCAGCGTTTTGGAATGCAGACAGCGTATTGCAATGGGTATAAATAGATTGAATTTTCGGGTAGGCCGATAAATCAATATTGAAACGTAATGCGTTGTAAACTTGTGGAATCAGGCAGCAATCGGCAAAGCTTGCGCTGCTGCCAAAGCAGAATTGTCCATTGGAATTTTTTAACTGCGCCTCTAAGCCTGCAAATCCGACTTCAACCCAGTGCGTATACCACGCTGTTTTTTGTTGGTCTGAAACCTCTAGCGCGGCGCTTAAATACTGCAAAACACGCAAGTTGTTTAATGGATGAATGTCACAGGCAATACTTTGGCTAAAGGCACGGATCAGGGCGCGCTGCTGAATGTCTTTGGGGAGCAATGCCGTATCGGTAAATTTTTCATCTAAATATTCTAAAATGCTTAACGATTGCGTCAGGGTAAAACCTTGTTCAGCGTTAGCTTCTACTAAAGCAGGCACCAATTCGCTTGGGTTAATTTGACGGTAGGCAGCACTATGCTGTTCACCGCCATTTTTAAGCAAATGAATCGGAATAACTTCAGCTTCGAGTTCTTTTAAGTTTAGGGCGATACGTACACGGTATGCCGCAGAACTGCGAAAGTAGCTATACAGCTTCACTGAGTTTCTCCTCGGCATGATCCGCTGCGAAGTCAAACTGAACAGCAGGCAGCACTTTGCCGGACACTTCACCAAAGCCAATGCGCAAGCCATCTTTTTCACAATAGCCTTTCATGGTTAAGGTATCGCCATCTTGTATAAAGCTGCGCTGTTCGCCATTGGAAAGGGTCAATGGCTTGGTATTATTCCAAGTAATTTCGAGCAGTGAACCATAAGATTCAGGCGCAGAACCGGAAATCGTGCCTGAACCCATCAGATCGCCGACTTGCAGATTGCATCCTGCAATGGTGTGATGGGTGAGCTGCTGTGCCATAGACCAGTACATATATTTAAAATTGGTTTGGCTGATCACATCTGCTTGTACGCTGTCTTCGGCCTGAATTTCTACAGAAAGATGAATGTCATAACTGTTGCTGGAATGATCTTCATGTAAATAGGCGAGCGGCTGAGGTTCTTGAACAGGAGAACTGGTTTTAAACGGTTCAAGCGCTTCCATGGTCACAATCCATGGAGAGATAGAGGATGCAAAGGTTTTGGCATTGAATGGGCCTAAAGGCACGTATTCCCATTGCTGCAAATCACGCGCGGACCAGTCATTGAGCAATACCATGCCGAAGATGTGATCCCAAGCATTTTCAATTGAGATGGGTTCGCCTAATTTATTGGATTTACCCACAATAAAACCAGTTTCAAGTTCGAAATCAAGTTTACGAGATGCTGAGAAAATTGGACGTTCTTCAGCAGGCAGCTTTATTTGACCAGAAGGGCGCACCACATTTGTACCGCTGACAATGATTGAACTGGCGCGGCCGTTATAGCCAACGGGCAGTTCAGACCAATTGGCTAATAAGGCATTTTTAGGGTCGCGGAACATGCAGCCGACATTGGTGGCATGTTCTTTAGAAGAATAAAAATCGGTATAACCTGAAATATGGACAGGCAAGTGCAGGCTAACATCTGCCTGTTTAAAGAAGACTTGATTGCGCAATTCATGGTTGTCACGCAGTGTTGGGTTATCGGCAGATAATAGATACTGCAATTCAGCGCGAATTTTTGACCAATGTTCTTTACCTGAATCAATAAATTTATTCAGTGTTGGCTGGTTGAAAATGAATTCACTTGAATGAATTTGCAAGAAGCCATTCGCTTCAAGGGCAGCAAGGTCAATTACCCATTCACCAAGTGCCACACCTGCACGGCGTATGCCTTCAGCAGTTTCGCTAAATACGCCATAAGGTAAGTTTTGGATTGGGAAATCCGAATCTTGTGCAACCTCAATAAATGATTTCAATTGGCTTGTCATCTCAGTCTTCCTTGTCTTGAAGTAAAGCAATTTTAATAATTTGGATTTTTTCGATTGATTTAATCATACTTATTTTAAATAATTACGCAATATGTAATTTAATTATATATTTCGTAATTTATTCGAATTTTTAAATTGTTGGTGGAAGATGCTATTTCGAAAAGATAAGCCCTCGTTTTTTGTGAGCTTTGAAATCAGCAAGATTCGAGTAGAATGCTAATCATTCAAGTGAGAGTTAATGACAAATGTCAGAAGAAAAAATACAAGCTGGAGTTCAGTCATTAGAAGTGGGGTTAACCGTACTGGATGCGTTAATTGCTAACCGTAAACCGATGATGTTGAAGGAGCTTGCCGAAAAGTTGTCAATGCATCCGGCAAAAGTTCACCGCTATGTGGTGAGTTTGGTGCGCATGAATTATGCCAAGCAAATTGATGATGGGCGCTATGATCTAGGGGATCAGGCATGGAGATTGGGGTTAAGCTGCATACAGCGCACCGATGCGATCCAAGCCGCTCAGCCGATGATTAATGAATTGCACCGTAAAATTGATTGTGGCCTGCAAATCAGTAAATGGACCTCGCAAGGGCCTTTAATTGTGCAATGGATTGAGCCGAATCAAGCCGTTTCAGTCATTACAAGAGTAGGGTCAATTATGCCGTTGTTGAATTCGGCAACAGGTCGTGCTTATGCGGTTTTTATGGCTGAAGATATTGTACGGCCGTTATTGGAACAGGAATGGCAGCAGAAACAATTACAGCAGCAGCCAGTTTATCCGGCCAATTGGACTGAGTTTTTGCAAATGAAACAGAGCTTTATTAAACAAGGCGCAGCGACTGTTTCTGGTGATATGCTGGTGGGTGTAAATGCGATTTGTGTGCCTATTTTTAATGCACAAGGTGAAATTGAATTTTGCATTGCAGCATTAGGCAGCGAATCACAATTGCCCATTGACCTTGAAAATGAGCGGGTTAAAGCGCTGAAAGAAACAGCGCAGGCTTTAACGCGGTACATTGCTCATCGCTGAATTTGACTTTTGCGTTGGTGCAAATTAGCCACTGCATTTTTTAATATTTTGCATGCGGCACTCTGTCAAATTGAACGGGTATATTTTTAATTTTGGCTTTGCCAAGTAGTTATGTTAATCAAGAAGTGATTTATGAAAGAAGCCTCATTAATATTTCAGGCATTCATGTGATTTTCATCTGCCGTATGAGATAAGTGGTTTTTGAATAGGTTTTGGTTTTTAAAAACCTCATTTTTCCTTCTTTATTCACAGTTTATTCACACTCCTTTGGTGTATTTTGGCAATATGAAATGCATAGAAGGTTATCAAATGAAAACTTTAATCAAAGCTCTTTTCGCTACAGGTTTAATGACCTGCGTCAGTTTAGGCTTTTCTGTGGTAGCTCAAGCAGGAACGATGAAACCGAAAGCTGTCGAAAAGATTGATGTGCATCAGTACGCAGGAAAATGGTATGAAATTGCGCACATCCCTATGTACTTTCAACGGAACTGTGTCAGTGATACCACTGCTCAATATACAGTCAATTCAGATCAGACCATTGCTGTATTAAATAGCTGTCGTACGGAAAGTGGAAAAATAATTGCTTCACAAGGGGTGGCTTATCCTCAAAATGAAGGAATGAGCAAACTCAAAGTGAGTTTTCTACCTGCTGGTTTGAGATGGTTGCCCTTTACTAAAGGCGATTACTGGGTGTTAAGAGTGGATCCAGAGTATCAGGTGGCGCTCATCGGTGGGCCGTCGCATAAATATTTATGGATCTTATCGAAAAAGCCTCATTTAGATGAAGCAATGTATCAATCTTACTTAGAAACTGCACGCCAGTATGGTTATGATTTGTCAAAGTTAATTAAAACACCACAACAGTAATAAGTTACCGTTGAGGATAGTCCTGATAATCTTAGTGGATAAGATTACATGAGCTTTAGATAAACTTCATATCGCATTTTCTCGAATGAAAAGTGTAAAAAAGACTAGGTTTCTTTTGGGTGATTGGCTTCTAAATTATACCCATCTACGAATTGAGGCATTTTATTCTTGAGTAGGGTGCAATCAGGTGCAGGATTAGTGGTACTCAAAATCAGTAGGTTTTGTTGTCTGTAATGTCCGGCATTATCCTCATATTTTATAAACAGTTGATGGATATTCCGGACTTACTATGCTGAAAAGGGTTCTTCTTTTTAGATCAAAGTGCTAAGCCTTTTCTGTGACGACTAGAGGTTTAATTTGCTGGGAATGATAGCGAAAACTCGCACCACGGTGATTTTCTGGAAGCAAAGGACCTTGGCCAAACAACTTTTCACGCAATGTACCAGCAGCATATTCAGTTTGGTAAACACCACGGCGTTGTAGTTCCGGCACGACAAATTCGACGACGTCTTCAAAGCTTTTATGTGCAAGAATATACGCCAAGTTAAAACCATCAATACCCGTTTCTTCAACCCATTCCTGTAAATGGTCAGCGACAGTTGTTGGTGAGCCGATAATTACAGGGCCATTGCCCCCAATGCTAGTCCAATGAGCAATTTCTTCAATCGTCCAAATTTTATCTGGATCTGCTTCTACATAAGATTGCAGCATAGACTGAATAGCATTGGTTTGAATATATTCTACTTGATCAGTCGGTCTAAATTGTGAAAAATCAACACCCGACCAGCCTGAAGCTAAAGTTAGACCACCATCATAACTGCCGTATTGCTGATATTCCTGAAACTTGGCTTGTGCTTTTTCATCTGTTTCATCAACAACAATGGCCAGCATCGTGTAAATCAGTACAGAATTCGGATCTTTACCTTCTTTAACTAAATTATGGCGAATCCCTGCGACTAATTTTTTTACTGCAATTTTAGTCGGGGCAGAAATAAATACGCATTCAGCATTTTGACTGGCAAATTTTTGCCCACGGCTAGATGCGCCAGCCTGATATAAAACAGGAGTACGCTGCGGTGAAGGTTCACAAATGTGAATGCCCGGTACGCTAAAGTATTGACCTTCGTGATTAATTGGGTGAACTTTAGTATGGTCAGCAAAAATGCCTTTTTCTTTATCACGCAGAACAGCGTCTTTTTCCCAAGAACCTTCCCAAAGTTTGTACAGTACTTCTAAATATTCATCTGCAATGTCGTAGCGGTTGTCATGACTAACTTGAGTTTTTAAACCTAAGTTCTTAGAACCGCTTTCTAAATAAGAGGTCACAATATTCCATCCAGCACGGCCTTTGGTTAAGTGATCCAATGTACTCATGCGGCGAGCGAAAGGGTAAGGATGTTCAAATGAAATGGATGTGGTCACGCCAAAGCCTAAATGTTTAGTGACAGCTGCCATAGCGGGAACAATTTGCAGCGGATCATTCACTGGAACTTGAACAGCACCGGTGAGTGCATGTTCTGCCGATTGATGATAGACATCATAAATGCCCAGTACATCGGCAATGAATACACCGTCAAATTTACCACGCTCTAAAATTTGAGCTAAGTCTGTCCAATATTCTAAATCTTTATATTCAGTTGAACGGTCAAGAGGGTGCCGCCATAAGCCCGGAGATTGATGAGCAATACAGTTCATTTCAAAGGCATTGAAGCGAATTTGTTTAGACATAATAATATTCTGCAATGTATTTTAAATGCTTTTCAAATATATTAAGGACAAATGATTGAGACTTTTAATAATAAAAAGCTTAATCTTTAGCAGATTAGCTGTATATGAAAATAAAATATTTACTTATTAAAAATAATAGTCTAGAGAATAATAAATAAAATAGAGAGTTGATTTAGTACAGTTCTATTTAAAATAAAATCGCTAGATGTGGGTGCTTCCAAAAGAATTAAGTAGTTGGATAGCATAACTTGCCTGAACCGCAGCGGATAATAATGGTGGTAATTTTCCTTTTACGATGCTTAGATTGATATTCTTATTTATATTAAAAAGTGAAAAACTAAGAATAAATAATCGCTAATATTTTAATTAAAGTGATTTGGTTCGCTTATTAACTTATAAATAAATTTTTAAAATGATGCTAGCTTAGATTTAATAACAAACAAGCTGAGCATTTTATAATGACATCAAAAATTGAAATAAAATTGAGAGATGCACAAAATATCCCGCGAGATTTTTATCAGCATGATCAATTGGCGCACGTGATTCGCTCAGATGAAGAGGCGATTGAAGTCGCAAAGCAGCTGGCCGTATCTTTTGCAAAAGAAGCATCTCATCGTGATCATGAACGCCGTTTACCTTTGCAGGAAGTACAGCAGTATTCTGCTTCGGGTTTGTGGGGGATTACGATTCCTAAACAGTTTGGTGGTGCAGGCGTCAGCTATAAAACCTTAGCAGAAGTGGTCAAAATTATTTCTAGTGCCGATTCATCTTTAGGTCAAATTGCGCAGAACCATTGGGCTTTTTTAGAGCATATTCGTTTAGATGCGAGTCCAGAACAACAAGAATTTTTCTTTGAGCAAGTGTTGAAAGGTCAGCGTTTTGGTAATGCTTTTTCAGAAAAAGGGTCAAAAACTGTAGCCGATCTCACCACAAAAATTGAGTTTAGCGATGATCATGCCGTAATTAATGGTCAGAAATTTTTTGCAACAGGGGCTTTATTGGCACATTGGATACCTGTGGTTGCCGTGAGTAATGAAGGTAAACCTTTTGCCGCACTTGTACCGCAGCACACATCGGGCCTAAGTATTATCAATGACTGGAGCGGTTTTGGTCAGCGTACAACGGTAAGTGGGTCCGTCCTGTTAGATAATGTTCAAGTCGATTTGAAGTTTGTCGTGCCGATTTACCAAGCCTTTGAGCGTCCGACAGTAGCCGGTGCAATTTCACAGTTTATTCAATCTGCGGTGGATGCCGGTATTGCTCGAGGAGCGATTGATGAAACGATTCAATATGTACGTCAGCATGCGCGGCCATGGATTGATTCGGGTTTGGAACACGCTGTGCAAGACCCATATACAATTGCCAATATTGGCGAGCTGAAAATTAAGCTACGTGCAGCTGAAGCTGTTTTATCATTGGCTGGTGAAGCTATCGATAAAGCCTTGGAAAATCCAACTGAAGAAACCGTATCAGAAGCCACGTTAATCACAGCAGAATCCAAAGTGTTAACCACTGAAATTGCCTTATTGGCAGCCAACAAACTGTTTGAACTGTCAGGCACACGTTCAACTCTTTCTGAATTAAATCTAGATCGTCATTGGCGTAATGCACGGACACATACTTTGCATGATCCTGTGCGCTGGAAACTGAATATTGTCGGTAATTATTATTTAAATGATGTTCCGCCACCACGTCATGCTTGGAGCTAAAAGGAAAATATTATGACAAATCACACAAATCAAAATTTATCTTTGGGTTCAAACTATGAACAAGTTGCTGCAAAATTTCGCCCACTTTTTCAACGTATTGAGGCTGGAACATTAGAGCGGGAAAAAAACCGAATTTTGCCACATGAGCAGATTCAATGGCTGAAAGAGGCAGGTTTTGGTGCAGTACGTGTTCCTAAAGCCTTTGGTGGTGAAGGTATATCACAAAAGCAATTATTTCAGCTGCTAATTGAGCTGGCAAAGGCGGACTCTAATGTTGTACAGGCTTTACGCGGGCACTTTGCCTTTGTGGAAGATCGGCTGAATGCACATAAAACTGAAGATCAAACGGTCTGGTTTCAGCGTTTTGTAAAAGGTGATTTGGTCGGTAATGCATGGACTGAAATTGGTAAAGTTGAAATTGGTGATGTAGGGACTCGAGTCACTGAAAATAAACAGGGTCAACTGGTGGTGAATGGTCAAAAGTACTACTCGACGGGCACTATTTTTGCTGATTGGATAGACTTGTTTGCCTTAGATGAAACGACTAATCAGCATGTGATTGCTGCAGTTTCTACGCAGGCCAATGGCATTCAAATTTCGGATGACTGGGATGGTTTTGGTCAGAGAACTACAGGCAGCGGGACATTGATCATCCAAAATGTAGCGATTAACCGTGACCATATTTTGCCATTTGAAAATCGCTTTAAGTATCAGACAGCATTTTATCAAGTGGTGCATTTAGCAACATTGGCAGGCATTGCACTGAGTGCAGTTGATATCTTTACACAGGAAGTTCGCAAGCGTAGCCGTATTTACAGTCATGGCAATGCGCAGTTAGTACGTGAAGATGCACAAATTTTGCAAGTGATTGGTAAAGCATCTGCGCAAGCTTATGCAGCAGAAGCGATCGTACTTCGTACAGCAGAGGCTTTAGATGCTGCATATTTCAATCATTTTGAAGGTGATGCAAATACGAATTTACACGCAAATGATCGTGCTGAGTTAGAGTCTTCACAAGGGCAAGTGGTTATTTCTGAGCTGGTATTGCAACTCACAACAGAATTATTTAATGCTTTAGGTGCATCAGCCAGTACGACAGAAAAACAATTAGATCGTTTCTGGAGAAATGCACGAGTCGTTTCATCGCATAATCCGCTTATCTATAAAGAAAAGGTGATTGGTGATTGGGAGGTGAATCAAGCACCATTGCCGTACGTTTGGCAAATTGGCAACAGCCCAGCAGCGAAACAGCAAGAAATAGCTGCCTAATTGCTGCTTAATGACACAGAATAAAACTGCATTTATATGCAGTTTTATTCTATTGAGATGAGACTTGTTGCATAAACCGATCTCTGAATGTTTATTCAATAATATAATTTAATGATGAAGAGGGTTACTTATATTAGCCGGCTTATAAAATGATGATTGGTGTGCTAAATGCTCATTTATTATCAACAGGGTGACCATCTAAATTATCGATAGAAGACGAATTTATTCTCTGTTTGAGCTATTGGCATGAGTAGCGTACCTTAATTCTATGTTGGAATGACTTATAGTATTTCAAAAGCAATAACTTCACGAATCGTTCGCTATGTAAAAAATATTTAATTCGGTTTAATAAATTGAAAATACTTTCAGAGCATTATCGAAATAGAGGTAAACGGCTCGATTTTAGATTTAATTTAATTGCTGGAATTAACAATTTAGAGTTGAATGAAAAATGATTTATGAAAGAGATCTATTATTTATTATAAAATAAATACTTAAAAATTAATTGATGGTTTTTATAACTTTTTGAAATATATGATATTTTTAATATTTCATTGATCGATATTTATTAAATATACCCAATTGTAGCGATATATAAAACATAAGATAAGCGCTATTTTTCCTAGTATTCACTTTGATGGCCCCGCAAAACAATAATTTCAGCCATCAGCATTTAGCTAGGGATCTTTATGAACATTCATACTCGACGTTTGTTGCTTTGCGTACTTATTTCGGGGGCATTTCAAGGCAGTTTTGCTGCTTCCTCAGAAATAGAATTAGCAGCCAAAGAAAATGACCGAATTCAACAGAATTTACAGGATCGTTTACGCTATGAACAGGAACAGCTTCTTCAATCTTCTAAACCGCCTGCACGCATAGAAATTGCGCAGCCTGAAACGAAACAACCCGAAAAAGGGCCATGTATTACGATTGCGACAATAAGCGTTGATGGGGTAACTGTAATATCGCAATTCCAAATCAGCAAAATTATACAGTCTTATGAAAATAGCTGTATTGATGCGCGTCGTATTGAAGAAATCATGGGGAAATTAACTGCGCTTTATTTAAGTAAAGGTTATGCAACTACCCGATTTTATTTGCCTGAACAGGATTTAAAAACAGGCATGCTTAAACTGCGCGTAGAAGAAGGTAAATTAAACCAGCTTCAAATGACCGAACGTGCAAAAGGAAGTCTGTCACTTAAAACAGCCATTGTGGGTGCGAAAGGCAAAGTTTTAAATTTACGGGATTTGGAGCAGGCTTTAGATCAAATTAATAAACTTCAATCCAATAACGCCACAATGAATATTTACCCAGGTGAGAAGCCGGGTGAAAGTGTTGTGATTTTTGATAATGAGCCGTCTAAGCGCTGGAACGGCTATTTCAGCTACGACAATAAAGGACAAGATTCGACTGGGCGCAATCAAGCAGCATTAGGGATGGGAGTGGATAATGTTTTTGGACTGAATGATTTATTGAATATTTCCTATAACCGTTCGCTTCCCTTTAAGTCAAACCGTCAAGATTCATTTTCCGGCAGCATTTTTTATGCTGTGCCTTTGGGTTATCAAACTTTAAGTTTAAGCGCATCACGTTCTGAATATGACTCAACCTTGAAAACAGAATTTAATCAGCTGCATTCCAGTGGTGAAACCAATACTTATACAGGCCGTTTAGACAGCTTACTGTATCGAGGGCTAAACAATCAGCTAAGAGCCAATATTGGTTTAATCCATAAAGATACTGCCGCATTTTTAGAAGATATTAAGCTGGATGTCAGTAGCCGAAAGCTTTCTGTATTGGATGTTGGCTTGAGCTATAGCGATATGTTGCTGACTGGAGTTGTCAATCTCAATGCTGGCTATAGTCGAGGGCTGAAAGTTTTTAATGCATTGGAAGATACAGCTGACTTGCCTGTAGATATGCCTAAGGCGCAATTCGAAAAACTGACTTACGGATTAAGTTACTTTAAACCATTTCAAGCACTAGGCCAAAATTTCAGTTTTTCTTCAGGTTTTTCCGGCCAATATGCGCTTGATCCTTTGTATGGTTCAGAGCAGTACTCAATTGGCAGTTTATACAGTGTAAGGGGCTTCAACCAAAGTTCATTGAGCGGGGACAATGGCTATTCATTCAAAAATGATTTGAATCTTAATAAAGTATACAGCATGAGTAATGGACCGTTAATTACGCGCCATTATGTCGGTTTTGATTATGGAAAAGTGGATAACAAAGAGAACTCTAGCCAAGTTGGGGAGCTGGCTGGGGTAAGTCTGGGAACTGCGTTTAATTTTCGAAATGTCGCGCTTGAGTTGATTATAACGCAACCTGTGCATAAACCGAATTTTATGAAGAAACCAGATACAGACTTCTTTTTTTCAACCACCGTGACATTTTAAAAGGATAAGAAAATGAATCATATTTATAAAACGATTTGGAACAAAACCAAAAATGCCTTTGATGTTGTGGCTGAAAATGTAAGTACAAAAGGTAAAAAAACAGCTGGAAGTAGTCTGGTTACCGCACAAGAAGAATTATCTACACGTCAATTTAGCGCAGTTTTAGCACCATTGGCCGCCATGCTATTTGTACAAAGTATTGGTGCAAATGTCACAGTGGATGATACTGGAACGCAAGTTTATAATGCCAAGAATGGCGTACAAGTGATTGATATTGCGACAGCAAATTCAGCAGGTATTTCACATAATCGCTATGTGAATTATAACGTAGATCCATCCGGGCAAATCTTAAATAATGGGATGCAAACCCCAAGTCAGCTCACAGTCATGACTGAGTTGGCGGGTAAAATTATGACCAATGCCAATTTAAATACCAGTGCCAAAGTCATTTTAAATGAGGTGACTGGCACTAGCCGTTCCGCGCTGAATGGACACATTGAAGTTGCAGGTGCAAAAGCAGATGTCATTATTGCCAACCCGTATGGAATTACCTGTTCGGGATGTGGCTTTATTAATACGGATCAGGCTACTTTAACGACAGGTACACCAAAATTTAGTGCAGACGGCAACCTTACCAATTTTAATATTTCACAAGGCAATATTACTGTGAATGGTGCTGGGTTAAATGCAAATAGCACCAGTTTATTACGTCTATTGTCTCGCAGTTTGAATGTTGATGCTCAAGTCAATGCCCAACAGTTAGAGGTCGTTGCAGGTGCTAACCAATATGATTATGCAACTGGAAAAACAACAGCAATTGCAGCTACAGATGCTGCGGTGCAATATGCGATTGATTCAACACAATTAGGTGGTATTTATGCCAATCGAATTCGCCTGATTGCCACCGAACAAGGGGTCGGTGTCCGTATGGCGGGTGATGCTGCGGCCAGCGCAGAAGACTTCACCCTAAATGCATCGGGTGAAATTGAATTAAAAAATAAAATCAGCGCAAAGCAAAATATTAATATTCAAAATAATTCAGCCCAACTGCAAAACTTGAACATTGCTGGCACATTAACGTCTAGCAATATTCGTGTGGGAAATGCAGGTCAAAATAATTTAAACGTAAATCTTAGTGGCGGTACGCTGTACGCGGATAAAGCAATTGAAGTTGAAAGCCAGTCGCTGACAGCCGATGATGCAAAAATTCAAGCCAAATTAGATTTAAGCTTGAATACATCAGCGAAAATGGCAATGCACAATTCACTTGTTGATGCGGGCAATCTGCATGTCAGTAGCGGTGAATTTATAGCATCCGATTCATTGCTGAATTCCGCGAAAGATATTACGCTAAATACAGCGCAAGATATAACATTGAACAATAGCAATGCGGCTGCAAATCGTGATATTTCACTCAAAGCGTCACAGGGAAATCTCGATTTAGCGGGTGTCAAACTTAAAGGGCAGCAACTGAGTCTTGAAGCAAATAAGCTGTTGATTGATGCAGAAGCATCTGTACTCAATATCCAGATTCAGGCGCATGACCAATTGACTATTGCACAAAATGCTATGCTAATCAGTCAAAATAAAACCAGCATTGATGCTCAAAAAAATGCGGATCTATTAGGAAAGCTATATAGCACCGATGTCGAAATGAATATTGCAGGCACACTTAACAGCGGAAAAGATACGCTGATTTCGGTGCAAAACTCAAATATTGTGAAAGCGAAAGACATCAATTTAAATGGAACATGGGAAGCGACAGATCTTACAATTAATGCGGAAAACCGGCTTAAGCAGGAAGGTTCTGCATACGCGCTGAATCATTTAAGTCTAAATGCCAATACAGTTGATGTGTATGGAACTGCTGTTTCTGGCCAGAAATTCTCTGCAAATGCAAAACAGGATTTGACACTTCATCAGCAGGCAGGAATAGAAAGTTCTGACAGTTTAGAGCTGAATGCACAGAATATTCAATTAGATGGTTATGCTGCTGCTGTGAATGTCGTCAGTGCGACGGCAGAAAATCATTTGAATACTGGGGAAGCCTCAAAACTCGAGTCAAATGGTACGCTGAATTTAACTTCTAAAAATGCAGATGTGAATTTGAAGGGTTCTACTTATGCAACCCAGCAGAATATTACTGCGAAAAATAGCATTAATACTGCACAAACGGCTCAGGCAATTACTGTAGGCAATCTACAGTTAATGGCACAAGCTTTGAATAATGCTGGGAGTATCAGGACACAATCAGAAACGAAAGCAGTGGTGAAAAAAATTCAAAACCAAGGGCAGTTAAGCTCAGGAAAATTTGATCTTTCCACATTAGACAGCTTAACCAACAGCGGTCAAATTATTTCTGATCAAGACTTGGTGATTCAAACCGCTGAGCTTAAAAATGAACAAGATGCATTGATTGCCAGTAATCAAAATCTGAAGGTTCATTTAAGCGGTAACACATTGAATAATATGGGTAGCATTGCGGCAATGAATCATTTGGATGTCATTGCACAGCAAGCTGAGCTAGTGAACAGTGGTTCGTTGTCTGCTGGACTGCAATTGAATGCTGATGTACTAAAATTTGAAAATAATTCCCAAGTAAATGCCAGTAATGTTCAAGTTACTGCGGCAGAAGTTAAAAATACAGCAAGTATTATTGGCAATACGGTCAAGCTAAAAGCAAACAAAAAAGAGGATAGTACACTAGAAAACAGTGGTGCAATTTTTGCTACCAATTTAGTGGACTTAACTGCCGTTCAAGATATTAAAAATACAGGTAATATTTATACGGTTAATCAGCAAGAACTGGGCGCAGTAAATTTAACAGCGCAGGCGATTCAGAACAAACCATCAGGCGTTATTAGCACGAATAAATTACACGTAAGCGCTGATCAGATAGTGAATGACGGTCAAATTTCTGCTGATGAGGCTATTATTTTAGCCAATAAACTACAAAAAACAGCCTTAAGCAATAATGGTAAAGCATCGAATAATGCGGGTATTTATATCTATAAGTCTTTGCAGGCGGAAAATTTAAGCCATTTGAATAATACTGGTGATATCTATGTCAATTTAAATGGATCTCAAAATTCATCACTGATTCAAACTGAACATTTAAACAATGCAAATGGTGCTTATTTATTTTTGGGCAATCATTCGAGTTTTAGTCAGCAGAATGGTAAAGCAATCAACCGCGGCGAAATTTATGTGCAGGGCCTAGATGCACTCGGGAAGACCCAGATAACTTTGGATGATTTAGACAATGCCGGTGGTATTTTAAATATAGACTGGGCAAAGCTGTTTTTTGTCAAAGATTTTAATAATACCGGTAAATTAAATGCGCTAAATAATGCTGAAATTCAAGCAAAAAATTTAAAAAATGCTGGCGATATTAATTTATATAATGCCGATATTGCAGTGACTAATTTAGAAAATAATAGTGCCATTAAAGCATCGGGCACGGCAAAAATTAAGGCTTCAAATACGATTCAGAACAATAAGCTCATTCATGCCGAAGGTAATTTATATTTAGATGCCAAAAACCTGAAAAATGCTGAAAAGGCAGGCATTATTGCTTTAAATAATTTAAATCTGAATACTGAAATCACTGAAAAAAATACATTTGAAAATTCAGGAGATGTTTTTGCAGCGAATTTTCTCACCATCGGCAATGAACAAACGAAGCAAACCGATGTGTTGAATAAAATGAATACCAATATGGCTCAGGTTTCTGGTGGTAATTTGCAGGCTGGAAATGGCTTGAAGGTTTTCGGGTATAACTTTATCAATAACTATAATGTGCTGACCAATGCAGGTGATATTCAGCTCGTACTGTCAGGCAAGTTTGAAAATGAACGGACTTACTATGGTAATAAAATTAACATCACTGAAACGTGGAAAACGCCACAGATGTATTTAACCAGTGACAATGACTGGGGGAATGAATCTTTTAATGACAGTGCGAGCAATACAATCATTTATACCACTCAAGTCGCAATTAAAGGCGGTGGTGATGATGGCGTGCAAGGCAGTATAGTCACGGAGACTTGGAAAAAGAGCACAGATGTACAAGCGGGTGCGGAGCGTGATTACAATACAATCAAAAATTACCTAAATGGAGATATAGGCCAAGCCAAAATTGGTGCAAATAACGGTAATATTATTATTAACTATGTAAATGATTCAAAAAACATAGGCGGTAAAATTTATGCAGCAGGTAATGGCGCTGGAGCTGTTAATATAAATGGAACGAACAATTTCACCAATCAATCTCTTGATTTATATCGTGATCAATTATTTGAGTTGAAATATTTATTATTAACCGACCATAGCAACAGAGCTGGAGCAGTTGTTTCATTGGATTCAAAAAATCCAGGCACAATTCAATTGAGTAATATTGATGATGATGGCGATTTCAATCGCTCAAATAATTATATTGATGCTATAAAAGGCTTATCAGGAATTTATTATTCTTATCAAGATAGCAATACAAATAAATACACGACTGTGACGGATAGAACAGGTGATAATTATACAGTGACGTATAATGTAAAAAATGTGATTGATGCGATTCGGAATAAAGTTAAGCTTGATGGTTTTAAAGCATTGCTTCCTAAAAATGTGCAAACTGATACTGCGCAGTCTAAAGCCACTGTTACGGGTAACACGGTTTATATAAAAGCAAAGAATTTGACCAATGAATCTGAGAGCAATCTCAATCATTTGGCTTTAAATAATGATAAAAAATTATGTGAAAATCTAGGTTTGACCTGTCAAATAGATAAACCAGTAGATGACAAAAAAGAAAATGCAGATGCACCTGACAATGCCGCTGATGTAGATACACCTAAAAAACAAGTCGATAGCACCAAATATACTGAAGATGTCCGTATTCAGCCCGTTAACCCAATTTCTCAGGTTCCTGTCATTAATTTGACGCTGCCTGTGTCTGATTATGGTCAATACATCACTGCTAAAGATCCGAAATCAAAATATCTAGTAGAATCTAATCCGCTGTATGGTGAAAAATCGAATGTCATCGGTTCAGATTATCTACAGAATAAGTTGGGCATTAACCCTGATGCGGTAATGAAACGTCTTGGTGACAATGGCTATGAATTGAACTTGGTGCAGCAGCAGTTGATTTCTGCTTTAGGCACGGCTGTATTGTACGCCAATAGTTCGATGTCCGATCAAATGCAGAAGTTGTTTGATCATGCATCGGAACAATCGAGTTCACTCGGTTTGACCTACGGTAAAGCACTAACCTCAGATCAAATGAATCATTTGACGCAGGATATGGTGTGGATGGTGTCTACAGAAGTTGCAGGTCAAACTGTTTTAGTACCTCAAGTGTATTTAAGTAAGGCTACCGTTGACAGTATCAGTACATCTGGTGCAGTGATTGACGGGAAAAACTTAACCTATTTAGAGGTCGATTCTTTCGATAATAAAAATGCAGCGCTCCGTGGCGGTAATGTTGTGGTCGATGCCAAAAAAGACATCAATAATATTGGCGCTCAGATTAAAGGTAGCAATGTTTTTCTAAGCTCTCAGGAAGGTTCTATCAATAACATTACACAAGTCCATACGGCAGGCAGTGATGCAGACCGCAAGACCTCTATTGGCGCTGTGTCCAGTATTGTCAGTGATGGTGTGTTAGTTTTAGATGCAGCAAAGGATATTAATAATATTGGCGCAAAATTAAAAGCAGGTGGAACAGCCGCATTAAAAGCGGGTGACAACATCAATATTTTATCTATTCAGGACAGCGAAGCTTCCAGCCAAAAAATCAAAAATGGGCGCAGTACCACAAGTATGGTCACCAATATGGGCTCAGTGGTTGAAGCGGGTGAAAATATTATTTTGGACAGTGGTCATGATACAACCATCAAAGGCAGTGATATCACAGCAGGTGGTGTGATGTACGCGAAAACAGGCGGGGACTTTAAGCTTTTAGCCGATCAAGATACAACAGAAACAAAAAGTATGACATCACGCTCGGGCTTTGGTGTTGGTGGCGGTATTTGGGGCTCAGAAACGGTAGAAAAAACTGATTTTAAAGGAACCAATAAAGCCAGTAATCTGAATGTTGGTAGTCTAATTATCGATTCAGAAGGTAAAGCGGTCATTGAAGGTTCGAATATTGGTATTCGAGATAAAGACAGCTTAAGCCTTATTCGCGGTAAAGCAGGTGTTGATATTTTGGATGGCAAAGATGAAGAGCGCCATGAAAAAACCACAACAACGACCACTTATTTAAAATCGACCAAAGGCAGTTCAAGCAATAATGATCCTATTTATGGAACAGCAGCCAATGACTTAGAAAAAGACAAAAAAGGCAATTATCAGGGCAATGCCACGCAAAAATTATATGGCAATTCAACTGAAGATGAGCCAAATACAGAGGTAAAAGCATCTGCGGGAACGAAAGTGACCAAACTGTCAGCCAGCGCTCAGGCTGGCGCTTCCGCTTCTACAAAAGGCGATGCGGCACTTAAAATTTCAGAGAAGACCAAAACGGTTGAAAAAAGCGGTTCTAGCAGCAGTGTGGCTTCAAATATTATATCGGCCGGCAGCTTATCCATTATGTCTGATGGCTTGGTGAATGTACGCGGGTCAAATGTTGATGTTGACGGTGCATTGGCAATAGCCGCGAAAGATTTATTGGTCGAAGCGGGGAAAAATACCAGTTATGCATCACGTGATATGTCTAGAACTTCGGTCGGTATTTTCGCAGAAGGTGATGCAGCTGCGCAAGCCAATGCTCAAGCCGGTGCAAAGGCTGGGGTCAATGGTGCCAGTGCTAGTGTGAGTGCAGGAGCAAGTGCTGAAGCCAATGGCACAGTAACCTTTGGCGCCAAGCATGAAAAGGAATCAGAGTCGATGAACAGCTTGACGCATAGTAAGTCCAGTTTGAAATCGGGATCGGACATGTTGATTAAAGTCCAAGATACTGCAACCTTCCAAGGCGCAGATGTACAGGCGGGACAGTGGGATAAAGACGGAAACCCAAGAGGGCAAGCCGCTAATTTAAGAATTGAAGCCAAAGATATTAAGAATCTAGCTGTTCAGGATACGCATGATGAAAAACGCTCCAGCTCCAGCAAACTGGCTGGCATTTATATCAGTGGCAATGCTTCAGCAGAAGCCGGCGCGCAAGCGGGTGCATCGGCGGATGTAACCAATCCGAATCCTTTAAGTGCTGGTGCCTCAGCCTCTGCCAGTGCATCAGCAGAGGCTGGTGTGGGCTTAAGAACAGCAATTGAAAACAGTGATGAGTCCTATAATACGGTAACCAATCAAGGTAATAATTTTAGATCGACAGGCAGTTTTGTGCGTATTGCAGAAAACTCTATTTTAGATCAGGCAACACAAGTCAATGCCGGCAGTATGTATCAAAGCGCTGCCAGCATTAAAGATGAAGCTGTGAATGACAGTCAGACGTTCCGAAGCAGCAGCCAGTCGCATGAAGCAAGAATTGGCCTGTATGCAGAGGCGGGTGTTAGTGCAGGTGTTTCAGCACAGGCAAGTTTAGGCGCAACGGCATCGGCCGGCGCAGGAAAGCAGGCGAGCGGAGCAACTGAACGCGACCCAGCATCCGGCAGCAGCAAGCCCGGACCTAAGCTGGCGGTAGGTGTTTCAGCGCAATACAGTTCAGAATCCTCTTCTGCAAACAGCAAAGACACGCAGGCAAGAAGCTCATCTTTTGTATCTTCCGGTGATATTACCTCTATTTCCAACGGTGAAACACAGTTGAACGGCACTCAGTTTGCATCTGGTGGCAACATCAATTTAGAAGCGTCTAAACTCAGTTACAATGCAGTTCACGATACGCATGAATCGGATTCATCCAGCAGAAGTATTGATATTAATGCCAAAGTCGGCATTGATGTTAAAGGTACGCCGGATGTGGAAGCTGGTGCGGCCTATGGTCAAAATAAATCGAAAGCCAATTCTTCAACAGCAATTGTCGGTGGCTTAAGTGCTGCGGGGAATATTAATGTGAAAGCCACAGAGCAAGCCAGTTTTGAGGGCACGCAACTGAGTAGTGGCAATGCGGTAACGGTACAGTCCAATAATACGGTGTTTAAGGCCGCGGAAAGCGACAGCAGCAGCAGTTCGACAGGTTTTAATGTCGGCGCCAGTTTTGAAAATGCCCAGAAAAGCACAAAACAGCATGAGAATGTGCAGAGGCAAGTGACAGGCAATAATGCATCTGGCCCCGCCAATGATGTCCGGCAGGCGGGTGGCGTTTCAGCAGGGTTTGATATTGAAAAATCGAGTAAAACGACATATACAGGCTCGACGATTACAGCCAAGCAATTTCAAGTGGTTGGTCTGCCAAGCACTCAGGAAGGTGCCCCAGCAGTGACACCAACAGCGACGATGGAAAATGTAAAATTTCAGTCTTTAGCAGTGGATAGTAAAGGAAATCCTGTTGAGGACATTTCTATTAATCAAACAAATACATCACTAGTCAAGGTCACGTCAAATACTAAAAAAGATCAGAAGTCCGGTTTTGAGCTAGGCGGGCAAGGCAGCATAGACAGCGGTGATTTAAGGCAAATCCGTACGATTAAGGATACATATGCGGGAACGGGTACGGCAGGGCAAACACGGCAATCCACAGAAACCTTAACCCTGAATGACCCGAATAATTCGGAGCATTCCAGCCAGAAGACAATTTCTGTGAATATGAAAGACGCGATTGGCGGCAAGGTAACAAGCATTATCAATGCCTTGAAGCCGGCGCCAACAGTGCCTTAAGTCGCTATTTTTGTGAGTTGATTTTTTAAGCGGTGCAGATAACGCTGTACCGCTTTTTATATAGGAATCCACATTTTATAAATGCTGTGTTGTTATACCCCTAAACATTCCGCCACATCAGTGACAGAATATCCACGTTCGCTAATCAACTTAACAGCTTCACCTTTAAGTTCAGGAGTATATCGTTGCCTACTCATAATGTTCTCTCTTATGCAAAAAGAATGGGTAAATTTTGTATAGGAGAGTGGTGGCAGTCCATATTAGGCGGCTTCAATTTTAGTTATGATAAGTTCCACACCTGTTGCAGCTTTCATTTGCTCAAGTGAAACTTCTTTAGCGAGTTCAATCAGTTTAACGCCCTCTGTTGTAATATCTAAGACTCCTAAGTCTGTAATAATCCTGCTGACGACCCCTTTACCTGTTAAAGGAAGGCTACATTGATTGACAATTTTGGGGCTGCCATCTTTGGCATTGTGTTCCATCAGGACCACAACTTTTTGTACGCCAGCAACCAGATCCATTGCACCGCCCATACCTTTGACTTTCTTCCCCGGAATCATCCAGTTGGCTAAGTCGCCACTTTCGGAAACTTCCATTGCGCCTAAAATTGCGATGTTGACATGACCGCCACGAATCATGGCAAAAGATTCTGAACTGGAAAAAAATGCTGCACCTTTGCGTGCGGTTATGGTTTGTTTACCCGCATTAATTAAGTCAGCATCGACTGTTTTAGCTGTGGGGAATTCTCCAATACCCAATAAACCATTTTCAGACTGTAACCAAACATTGATACCTTCTGGAAGATAGTTGGCAACCAAAGTAGGTAAGCCAATACCTAAGTTGACATAAAAACCATCTTCAAGTTCAAGTGCTGCGCGCTGTGCCATTTCATTGCGTGTCCAAGCCATGATTTAAACCTCCACTGTTTTTAAAGTCATTTGTTCAATGCGCTTTTCAGGCATTGCATTGAGCACAATTCGATTGACGTAAATACCTGAAAGATGAATATCATCAGGATCGATTTCACCAATTTCAACAATATATTCGACTTCCGCCACAGTAATTTTTCCGGCCATGGCACACTCTGGATTAAAATTTCGAGCCGTTTTTCTAAACACCAAATTGCCAGCCTTATCTGCTTTGTAGGCTTTGATTAATGCAATATCAGCAGTTAAAGTTGGCTCTAAAATATAATCTTTACCATTAAACTGACGGACTTCTTTACCTTCTGCGATCAGAGTTCCTACGCCTGTTTGTGTATAAAATGCAGGGATGCCTGCACCGCCTGAACGCAGTTTTTCCGCTAAAGTTCCTTGCGGTGTGAGTTCAACGTCTAATTCACCACTAAGAAACTGACGTTCAAATTCTTTATTTTCTCCCACATAAGATGAGATCATTTTTTTAATTTGTTTGGTTTGCAATAACTTGCCTAAACCAATCCCATCGGTTCCTGCATTATTTGAAATACAGGTTAAACCTGTTACGCCTGTGTCTTTTAAAGCATCAATCAATTTTTCGGGTATGCCGCATAGGCCAAATCCTCCGACAGCGATACTCTGATTGTTGCTGGCAATATCTGTTAAAGCCTCATGTGCACTGGTTACGACTTTATTCATCCGATGAACCTTTCTTTTTCTAGATGTTTTTATTATTAGCATTTGGCAGCATCTTTTAGAAATTGATTATTTTTAATGTGTAATGAAAAAAAATCATCAATCACTGAAATTAAAATCAGGAGCTGAAATCGCCTTTATATTTATCTAATTAATATAAATTTGTTTATAAATAATGGTTTATGTCTTGGATACGATTAAAATTCTTCATTAGGAAAAAATGGATGAGTCAATATCATGTCGAGAAATTCAGAGGAAATATTAGAAAGCTGAAAATCCTTTTTATAAATGATCCCCAGTTGTAATTGTACGTTTAAATCTGAAATCTCAATGACAGCAATTTGTTCCCGATCTATATACTTTTGGAATTGCCGAGGAATGGCACTGACCCCCATGCCGTAAGCGACAAAATGAGATAGTGAGCTGATTTGATGGCATTCAACTTTTAAATCTAGAACGACATTATTTTCCAAACATTTTTTTTCTATAACATGTCGGATGATGGATGGATTTTGCAGGGTAATGAATGGTGAAGAACATAATTCATGCCATGTAATTTGCTGCCGATTGGCTAAGGCGTGGCTTTTCGGAACGACGGCAATAACGTCTTCCTGAAGTAGTGGCTGGAAAGTGAGTTGGTCACAAAATTGCGGCTGAAAGCAGATACCAATTTCAAAAATCCCTTCCTGTACTTTTTCAATGATTTTCTCGTTGGGTACATCATGAATTGAAAAGCTGATATTGGGATGGCACTGTGAAAACTTATGTATGACCTCCGGCAGTACAGCATGCGTCGCGAAAGGCATAGAGGCAATATTTAAAGTCCCGCGGTTTAATTTAAAGCGCTGTTTAACATCCTTTTCCATTTCTTCCCAATTGGCTAAGAGCTTTTTCGCATAAGGAACTAAGGACAGTCCTTCAGCTGTAATTTCCACACGGCGGGTATTGCGTTTAAACAGTTTGCCGCCTAGCTCTTCTTCTAAGGTTTTGATGCTGATGCTTAAGGCAGACTGGCTGAGACAAAGCTCCTCTGCCGCATTGGCATAATTGAGGCTGCGGGCAAGGGCTAAAAAAGCTTTCAATTGTTTGAGTGTCATATTTTAGCTTTACCAAAATTATAAAATTTTAAATCTGCAAGATAAATTAAAGACCACATAGAAAATGTCTATTCAACTAAAGATAGGTGAGTCCTTAATCTATTTATTTAAAAGATAAAATAATCCTAAATGAAGACTCATGAATAGTTAATCTGAAATTCTTAAACCGCTTTGTCGCAAAATGCTAAGTGTCTGTCACCTTATGTAAAGTGAGGTGCATTCTGAGTGTTGTAGTTTTGGTGAATGCTTTTGAAGCACCGAATAAAAATACTACATGGATAGGAAAATGACATTGAATAAAGCAATACGGTTTTATGAAACCGGAACACCAGAAGTTATGCGTTACGAAGATATCGACGTTGGTGAGCCTGCTGCTGGACAAGTACGACTGCGTCATGTGGCTGCTGGTTTAAATTATGCTGACACCTATTTCCGTGATGGTACTTATCAAATTCCATTGTCAAATGGCATGGGGGTTGAGGCTTCTGGTGTCATAGAGGCTGTAGGTGAGGGGGTGACTGATTTTAAGATCGGTGATCGAGTTACTTATACTGGCTTTTTAAATACCTTAGGCGCTTACAGTACTGCACGACTAATTTCAGCGGATGTACTCATCAAACTTCCTGAAGAAATTTCTTGTGAAACTGCGGCAGCAATGACCATGCGTGGCTTAACTTCAGCCTATTTGATGCGTCGTATTTATGATTTTAAAAAAGGTGACACGATTTTATTACATGCCGCAGCAGGCGGTGTGGGATTGATTGTTGCACAGTGGGCGAAATTGCTGGGTTTAACCGTGATTGGCACAACTTCATCGGATGAAAAAGCGGTGATTGCAAAAGCGTATGGCTGCGACCATGTGATTAATTACAGCCATGAAAATGTGGCGGATCGTGTGCGCGAATTAACCAATGGCGTCGGTGTCAATGTGGTCTTTGACAGCGTAGGTAAAGATACATTTATGGCATCGTTGGACTCTTTGAAACGCCGTGGCTTATTGGTCTGTGTAGGCACGGCATCAGGGCCGATTCCAGACTTCAATCCAGTGCTGCTTGCTATGAAAGGATCACTGTATATCACCCGTCCAGCCCTTGCCGATTACATTGCTGACCCTGCTGAAAAGCAAGCTTTGGCCAATGAACTGTTTGACCATGTGGCCAGTGGCCGAATCAAAATCGAAATTAATCAACGCTATGAACTTAAAGATGCCGTGCAAGCACATCGTGATTTAGAAGCACGTAAAACAACGGGTTCATCTATTTTCGTTATTTAAGTTTGTTGTTAGAAGGGATTTCTTATGCAAATTGAACAATTAAGCTGCAATATCGGTGCAGAACTCAGCGGTGTTCGTTTGGCGGATGCGATTCATGATGATGATTTATTTACTGAAATCCGCACACATTTGCTCAAAAATCGTGTTTTATTTTTAAGAGATCAGGATTTGACGCGGGCAGAGCACGTGGCATTTGCTGAACGTTTTGGGCAATTGGAAGACCATCCTGCTGTTGGTAGTCATCCCGATCATCCAGGCTTAGTACAAATTTATAAAAGCCCAGACAGCCCAATTGACCGCTATGAAAATGCGTGGCACAGCGATGCCAGTTGGCGTGAAATTCCCCCAATGGGTTGCGTATTACGTTGTGTAGAAGCGCCACAGGTAGGTGGAGATACCATGTGGACCAATATGATTTTGGCTTATGAAAACTTACCTGAAGAGATTAAAGCTAAAATTGATGGTTTACGTGCACGTCATAGTATCGAAGCCAGTTTTGGTGCGGCGATGCCAATTGAAAAACGTTTAGCGTTGAAAGCGCAGTTCCCCGATGCAGAGCATCCTGTGGTACGTATTCACCCAGAAACAGGCGAGAAAATACTGTATGTGAATGCATTTACCACTCATTTTACTAATTACCACACCAAAGAGCGCGTTCGTTTTGGGCAAGATGCCAATCCAGGCGCAGCAGATTTACTACGTTATTTAATTTCACAAGCCTCAATTCCTGAATATCAAGTTCGTTGGCGCTGGAAGCCAAACAGTATCGCTATTTGGGATAACCGCAGCACACAACATTATGCCGTGATGGACTATCCAGCTTGCCATCGAAAAATGGAACGCGCGGGCATTATTGGCGACCAGACTTACTAAGTTTGAAAATTAAAACATTTAACTAAATTCACAATTTGAACACTATAAAGGGAGATGCACATGCAATTCTTTGATGATTCTTTGCACCCAGAAAACATGGATAAAGTGGTTATTACGGTTGCACCTTATGGCCCAGAGTGGATGCCAGAAGATTTTCCAGAAGATATTCCTGTCACGATGGACGAGCAAATTCAAAAAGCAGTGGAATGCTATGAAGCGGGTGCAACCGTGCTGCACTTGCATGTGCGTGAACTGGATGGCAAAGGCTCAAAGCGTTTGTCTAAGTTTAATGAACTGATTGCTGGGGTGCGTGAAGCGGTGCCTGACATGATTATTCAAGTTGGTGGATCAATTTCCTTTGCGCCAGAAAGTGAGGGTGAAGCCGCGCTTTGGCTCAGTGATGATACACGTCATATGTTGGCGGAACTGACCCCAAAACCTGATCAGGTGACGGTTGCAGTGAATACCACGCAAATGAATATTATGGAGTTGTTGTATCCAGAGTATTTAAAAGGCACGTCACTTGAATATCCTGCCATTCAAGAAGCCTATGCTGAAATGACTGTACCTGCGGGGCCTGCATGGTTGACCGAACATTTAAAACGTCTAACTCAAAATGGTATTCAGCCGCACTTCCAGTTAACAGGTATACACGGCTTAGAAACCTTAGAACGTATGGTGCGTAAAGGTTTATACATGGGGCCAATGAACCTGACGTGGATTGGTATTGGTGGTGGTTTTGATGGCCCAAATCCATTTAACTTCTTTAATTTTATTCATCGTGTGCCAGACGGCTGTACGCTGACTTCGGAATCTTTGTTGAAGAATGTTTTGCCATTTAACACTATGTCTATGGCGATGGGCTTGCATGCACGTGTCGGCAATGAAGACACGATTATTGACCATCGTGGTCAGCGTTTTAGCTCTGTGCAGCAAATTGAGCAAACCGTCCGCATTGCACATGAACTCGGTCGTGAAGTGGCGAATGGCAAAGAAGCGCGTGAAATTTACCGCATTGGTGTGCAGTACAACAGCATTGAAGAAACACTGCTGGCCAATGGTATGGCACCAAACCGTAAAGCGGGTCAAAAAGGTGTTCCGCAACGTATTCATGAAGTTGCATCTGATCCAGACTTGTACGAAATGAATCGTAAAGTTGGTTAATAGGGAACGCATCAAAGTAAATCAACATAAGCCGAGTCAAATGGAATGTTGACTCGGGCTTAGTCACAAAAATGATTGTGCTGCGAATAAAGCGCAATTTTCATTAAGAATGAGAATTAGAACGTATAAGAAACACAAGGAGGTCGTATGGGCGCGCATCAATATGCCAGTTCTACAGATGGTTTAGATACATCGATTGACGTACCACGTAAGTATGCGTGGTTGGTTTTTGCTTTAACTTTTGGCCTGCTCATTTCAGATTACATGTCGCGCCAAGTGCTCAATGCAGTTTTTCCTTTACTCAAAAGTGAGTGGGCACTCAGTGATAGCCAGCTCGGTTTACTCAGTGGCATTGTGGCATTGATGGTGGGTTTGCTGACCTTGCCATTATCGCTGTTGGCAGACCGTTTTGGCCGAGTCAAAAGCTTAACCCTCATGGCCGTGCTTTGGAGTTTAGCAACGATAGGTTGTGCGATTGCAGAAAACTATCAACAGATGTTTATTGCCCGCTTTATGGTCGGCGTTGGCGAAGCGGCATACGGCAGTGTAGGCATCGCAGTCGTCGTTGCGGTTTTCCCACGAGAAATGCGGGCGACACTGGCAAGCGCTTTTATGGCAGGCGGTGTGTTCGGCTCTTTTTTAGGTATGTCGCTAGGCGGCGTTATGGCTGAATATTTTGGCTGGCGCTGGGCCTTTGGCGGAATGGCAATATTTGGTTTGGTTTTAGCTTTGTTTTATCCCATTGTGGTCAAAGAAAAAAGAATCGATTCACCGCGTTTAAAAGATGCGAACGGTCAAAAAATTAAGCCAGCGAAAAGCCCGTTAAGAAGCTTGTATTCAAGCCGATCTGTGGTGGCAACCTACATTGCCAGTGGTTTGCAATTGTTTGTCGGCGGGACGGTAATTGTGTGGATGCCAAGTTATCTCAATCGTTACTATGGCATGAGTACCGATAAAGCGGGCATTACGGCCGCCATTATGGTTCTTTTTAGCGCCGTCGGTACAATTTTATGTGGCATGCTTTGTGACCGTTTAGGGAAAGACCGCCCAGACCGTAAAGTGCTCTTGGCTATAGTTTATTGCTTAGGTGGCTGTCTTTTGTTAGTGACAGCATTCTCATTAAAAGCGGGTACAGCCCAGCTCATACTGATTTGTTTAGGGATGTTTATCGCTTTGGGCACCAACGGCCCATCCAGTGCGATGGTCGCGAATTTAACCCATAACTCTGTGCATGGCACTGCCTTTGCGACCTTAACCTTAGCTAATAATTTTTTAGGGCTTGCACTTGGACCGCTTGTAGTGGGCAGAGTGTCCGATGTTATTGGTTTACATGATGCCTTTCAGTTAATGCCTTTGGTTAGCATTGTTGCTGCCGCAGTATTCTTTTATGCCAAACGGCATTATCACCGTGATATGGAGCGCGCAAATTTACCAGCATTAGCACAGAGTTATGAACAAAATAATAGGGATAATCAATCATGAACCGCCAATTGACTATTGATGTATTTTTTGACTTTACTTGCCCTTGGTGCCTGATTGGGAAACGCCAGCTACAAATTGCCATTAGACAGCTGAAACAAAGCCATCCGAATGTCGAAGTGTTTTTGCGTTGGCGGGGGGTAGAGCTGTTGCCGCAAATTCCAGCGGAAGGTATTCCTTTTGAAGCTTTTTATTTAAAAAGATTAGGCAGTGCAACGGCAATGCGAATGAGGCAGGCTCAAGTACGTCAGTCTGCTAAAGCAGTAGGTGTCGATATTGATTTTGATCGTATTTATCGCATGCCTAACACGGCAAAGGCACATAGTTTTTTTGTAAATGCTTTAAAAATATCAAGCCCTGCACAAAGCGAAAGGTTATTGGAAGGCTTATTTTCAGCATATTTTCATCATTCAGAAAATATTGCTGATACTGCCGTACTGCATAAAATTGCCATGTATTGCGGCTATGCAGAGGAAGTGATAGTCAGCATTTTAGCTGAGCCCAGAATTCCCTTTATTTCTAAAGACACAGGTGGTAAAGGCGTACCATACTTTATTTTCAATGAATGCTTTGCAATGGCCGGTGCACATTCCGCAGAGGTACTTTATAAAGCGATGCTTGAGGCGCTTGTGACAGAAGGACAGCTGACATGACAGTTCATTTTCAAGTCCCTTCAGGCAAAGTCCCTGCGTTAGGTGAGCGCACCTTCCTTAAAGTAGGTGATAAGTTTCTTGTGCTCTTTAATATCAATGAGAAGTTTTATGTCATTGATGACAGCTGCCCTCATCAGGGTGCTTCGCTCTTTGGTGGAAAATTGGAAGGAAAAGTCATCCAATGCTGTGCGCATGGTCTACGTTTTGACTTGGCCAGTGGTTATTTGCTGAATTCTAATCAGCTTAAAGTCACGTCTTATCCTGTAGAAACTGTGGGAGAGCAGGTGTTTATCGTGATGGATGCAGGAGGGCAACATGAATAGTTCAAGTCAAATATATCTAAGCCAAAGCGAACGTGTCCGTCACAAGGTTCAAGAATTAGCTCCCGGTTTTAGCATCAGTTTAGTGGCGGCCGCAGCAGCCAGCTTCTTGTCGGAACACTATGGTGCACCGGTTATGCTGTTTGCTTTATTGCTGGGTATGGGACTGAATTTTTTATCGGTTGAGGGTCGTTGTAAAGCAGGTATTGAGTTCACTGCACGTACCGTATTACGCATTGGTATTGCCTTGCTCGGGATGCGGATTACTTTGGGGCAAATTACGGCCTTAGGTTGGCAGCCAGTCGCTTTAGTGATCACACTGGTTGCGGTGACAATCTCAGTTTCAATTGTTTCCGCTAAAGTACTGGGTTTCAATCGACTTTTTGGTATGTTAACAGGTGGGGCGACCGCGATTTGTGGCGCTTCAGCAGCATTAGCATTATCGGCGGCATTGCCTAGCCATGCCCAAAAAGAAAAAGCCACTTTATTTACCGTGATTGGTGTTTCGGCTCTATCGACCTTAGCCATGATTGTGTATCCAATGATTGCGAACTGGTTAGAGTTGTCACCGCAGGCCGCAGGCGTGTTTTTAGGAGCAACGATTCATGATGTGGCACAGGTAGTTGGTGCTGGTTATAGCATGTCTACAGAAACGGGTGACACAGCAACCGTGGTTAAATTGATGCGGGTTGCAATGTTACTTCCTGTGATTGTCTGCGCAGCGATGATTACACGTATGCAGGGAGCCGATTCAACAGGTCAACGACCTCCATTATTGCCTTGGTTTGCAGTCGGTTTTTTACTTCTCGCTTGTATTAACAGTACAGGATGGGTGCCTATGGTCGTGCAGGGCGGACTGAATGAGTTATCACGTTGGTGTTTGATTATTTCGATCAGTGCTTTGGGTATGAAGACCCAACTGAAAGAGCTTGCTGCTGTGGGGATCAAGCCGATTCTTTTGATGGTGGGTGAAAGTGTGTTTCTGGTGCTATTGGTACTGATGCTGATGCGTTGGTGGTTTTAGCTTGGACCAAATTGTAGCAGGAGTTTTGCGGTCACTTCTCTAAACAGATAAGTTTCTGGCCGGCAAAACTCCGTTTGATGTGTATGCAAGATTAGCGCCTGTAATGCCATAAAGAGATAAGCCTATAAATTTTGCATTAATTGCTGATTAATCTAGTGCGGCTTTATTGATATTGCGCCAAACGGTTGGTGATACTCCAAATTGATTGATAAACCAGCGGGTAAAAGAGCTCGGCGTTGAGTAACCCAAAATATCGGAAACTTGCCCCAGCGGGTAATTGAAGTTTTTCAAGTAGCGGAACACGAGATTCCGGCGCACTTCATTGATTAAATGGCTAAAACTAGTTTGAGACGCCTCTAAACGGCGCTGTAGTGTCCGTACATTAATACCATGCGTATGCGCGACTTGATCAATCGTGGCGCGGCCCATCGGTAACAGCAGATAGATGCTTTTACGTATATCAAAAATAATGCAAGATTCATGGTCATTCTGTAAAAGATCAATATTTAGATAGCGCTTCGCATGATCTGCCATGGCCGTATTGGCCTGTGGATTGACTTTAGCAAGTTCTGCCGCTGTGCAGACAATACCATTGAATTCGCTGCCAAATTCTAGAGAGCATCCAAAAATGCGTTGGTGGACAGATAGGTCGCTAGGTGCGCTGTGGGTAAAATGTACACTCAAAGGATGCCATTTTTGAAACAATAGCGCAGCGCAAAAGCGGTGCATGATTCCAAGAGCCAGTTCAATGGCTTGGCGGCTATATACTGAGGATACGGATACCACTTCTATCCGAATAATGACGGTATTGTTAATTTCTTCAATATATATTTCAAGAGCATTGTTGATTAAATTGCGGTATCTAACAATAACTTGCAAAGCATCGCGTAAAGTATCCTGATAGCTTAGCAATAGGCTGAGTTCTCCAAAATCTGAGAGTTGGCGTTGTTCCGCCATATGTAAGCCAAATACCTCACAGCCACTGATTTGAGCTGACTGTTCTAATAGTGTAATGGCCTTATCGACGGAGATACGCTGTTTGGAATCATTTAATTGCGTCTGGTAAAGTCCGACATTTGATAATAAATGGTAAGGGTTAACGTTGAATTGCTGGCTAACGTCTAAATAATTTTTTAGCATGGCAGTATGGGCAAGTGGAACCACTTCTATCTCCCTTTCTTTAAATTAACCTTCCTAGTTAGTATTTATTTATAACTAAAATGTGAGGTTTCGAAAAGCACCTGTTTTTGCCGTAAAGCAATGTTGGCATATGTACACTTGTTTTTAAATGTAATTTTTCTGCAAATAATATTGAGTCTATGGAATGGCTGATTTCTATAAAGCATAGAAATCAGCCTTGAAAATATGTTTGATTAAGCATTCAGCTTTTTGTAAAAAATCAAAATGCGGTTTTATTTATGCTAAAAAAATAGCGGTTATCTATTTTTAATAACACCATAAAATTCATATTTCCTATTTATTAGCCATTATAAAATGTGAATGCCCTGAAAATTAGAAACGATAGCCAATGCCTACATAAGTGACTAATGGGTCTAAATCAATTTTAGTGGTCGATTTTATTAACTCTGTCCCTGTTGTAGTATCTGTTACAGTAACCGTAGCAACATTATTAAAGTTCGGCATGTAGCTGAGTGAACCTGTGCTAAACCAGCGTTCTGTAAAATCATAAGTAAAACCGGCAGTGAATACAGGTGCAAAGGCATCACTGGTTTCAACTTTCACTTCTGGCGTTGCTGTCGAGCTACCTTTACCGCCATGTAAGGCTTCACCTGCACGGCCATTCAAAATATTATCAATCATGTAGCCCGCTTGAATTAAGTCTTCTTCTACACCGCTATTCAGTTTTAATTTATTGAAATGGCCATACACCACGCCTGCACCGACAAATGGGCGGAATCGATCTTTACCTGATGTACCAAAATGGTATTTAACGGTGGCTGCCGGTGTCCATGCGGTGATTTCTGCAACAGTACCATGAGCGCCAAGGTCTGTAATCAAAGTGTCTTTCAGGAGTTCTAAACCATCAAAATAGGTGGGTGGTGTATGTGCAGGTAGATGAGATGAATTAGAAGTGGATAAAGCCGTTGCGCGAATTTCCCCAACCCCTTTTACGTCGACTTTAGGAGGAATACCACCTACCAGCTCTAAAGAGACATTATCATTGACAAAATAACTTAAGGTTAGACCTAGTGTATCGGCATCGGCAATTTCCATACCACCATCAGCAGTATAGTCGGAAATGCCCGTGATATTGGATTTAGCACCATTCATAAAACTGTCAGGCACTTTATAGTTTGGGTCTTTCTGACTATTTCTGACAAAGGCATCAAACATGATTTTCCCCAAACCAGTCAGTTCTTTGCTGTTGGTTGCATATTTGCCAAGATCGGCCCCATATAAAGATCCGACACCATAACTGCCGCCTTCTTCAACAGCAGTTGTAACATGGGTGGAATTGGCTTTGCCCTGCGGCATCACGTGCATCCAACCTGCACTGACTGCCCAGCGTTTAAAGTTTGTAGAATCCGCATAAGCAAAATTTACTGACAATAGGCATGCAAAAGGCACGACTATTTTACAGATTTGACTCATTTTAATTTCCTTATAGTTCAATATTTTTTTTCTGGTTTCAGCGGATCCTTTCTGAAACTCAAGTCACATTATTAAAAGAGTAATCCCATAAATCAATCAGAAAAATATTCCTAAAGAATGCATATTTATCTATTTTTTAATCAAAAATTTAATTTAATTTAATTTAATTTAATTTAAATCAATATCTTATATTTTTGTTACGGGGCCTTGGTTGGTTTTGCTTTTATGTGATTTGTCATCAAATGAAAAGTGTGTGTCGCTCAATGTATATCGCCAGATAAACAGACAATTTATTTTGAATATGAAATTGACATCACACGCAATCTTTAACAAGACATCAGGCTTATGAGGTGTACAGATGGAAAAAATATTTACACAGGCAACGGTTCTCATTATTCCGGGTTTGCGCGATCACGTTGCTGCACATTGGCAAACATTGCTTGAGTCGAAGCTGATAAAAGTTCGCGCCGTTCCGCCAGCAGAAACAGACAAATTGAATTGCGCAAACCGCGTTGCACGTATTGAAGCAGAGCTGAAAAAAATTGAAGGGCCGGTTATTTTGGTGGCGCATAGTGCGGGCGTGTTGATGACTGTACATTGGGCTGCTTTGCATCAGCATGATATTCAAGGGGCATTGCTGGTTACACCACCTGACTTGGCGGAAAGCTGGCCTGAGCATTATCCAAGTCCAGAGATTCTTAAAAGCGAAGGATGGAGTCCATTACCGACTCAAAAACTGCCATTTCCAAGCATTGTGGTGGCGAGTACCAATGACCATTTAGCGCAATATCAAGCCGTTGCAGCAATGGCAGAGACATGGGGCAGTCAGTTGGTCAATGTAGGTGCTGTAGGGCATTTGAACCCAGCAGCGGGTTTTGGCGATTGGCCGCAGGCGGAACAGTTGATCTTGCAGTTGGATGCTTTGCTCATAGAGCAGGTTTCTTAGCCGAGACACAAATTTTAATAGCGAAAAATGAATCCGCATAAATGACCTAAAGACCAATTTGCATGACCTAAAGACAAATTTGAACAATTTAAAACAGTTAATTTAAATCCCGAGCCAAAGGATGGCTTTACAGAATAACTAGAGATGTGGAGAGAAGATGTTGAGTTTAAAGAAATGTTTTTTGTGGAAGGTGGCGGTGTAATAGCCAGAAATCTTCAGCGTTTGTATTGAAATAAATCACAGTATTTAAAAATAAATCATATCGATATGGAGATGATATGGTCGGTCAATTTGTGTCTTTAAACAGACAAAATCATCATATTTCATTGATGAAAAAAACGGTTCTTTGTTTAAGCCTTGCTTTGGTGATCTCGGAAGTTTCAGCAGCGAGTTTTGATCTAAATGAGGAGTGGAAGCTTGAAACTAAAACCGCACTTAGCTTCGGGACAAACTGGAGTACCCAAGAGGCGTCTCGTTCACTGGTGTATAAACCCGATGCAAATCATATTGGAAAAGAGGGTTCCAGTATCGATGTTAATGGTGATGATGGGCACGTCAACTTTAATAAAGGCGATGTGATTTCACAAGTGGTGAAAGGCTTTACCGAGCTGAACTTAAAAGGAAAACAGCAGGGTGCAGTAGTCAGCACAAAGTATTGGTATGACCATGCTTATGAAACAGGTGAAGGCGATTTAAAAGCTTTTGATGATTCGGCATGGCCCCGACTGGTGAAATTTAAAGGTATCGACCTGTGGGATGCCTATGTTTGGAAAAACTTTGCTTTAGATAATGGGCAAAGTGCCAATATGAAACTGGGCAAACATACCTTGCAGTGGGGCAAGTCTCAGTTCTTCCAAAATGGACTCAATAGTGTCAGTGCTTTGGATTATGCTGCGATGAATCGTCCCGGTGGTGATGCAAGAGAACGCGTGATTCCAACCGAAATGTTTTCCTTTGAAGCTGGGATCAATGAACATTTAAAATTTGAAGGTTTCTATCAGTTTAAGTTTAGACCGTCTGTGGTGGATGGTTGTGGGACATTCTTTGCCATTTCAGACTTTGTACCAGAAAACTGCGGGCCGATCGTCATTACCGTGATGCCGGGCGATAAACTTACCGATACGGCTATAGAGAGCAAATCTTATATCCCGCGGAGTGAAAGTCGTTATGCCAAAGACAGCGGACAGTATGGTTTTTCCTTAAAGCAAACGTTGCCCAAGTTAAACAATGCTGAGCTCGGGCTGTATTTTGCAAATTATCATAATCGAACCGCGAATTTTGACGGGACGGCTGTCACTGCGGCAGGGCCGGCAAACTTTAGTACTGCACAGTTTTTTTCGATCTATCCTGAAGACATTAAAATGTATGGACTTAGCTTGGCAGGCAAAATCGGTATAACATCAGTGTTTAGTGAGTTAACTCATAAACCCAATCAGCCTTTGCAGTTTAATGGGACAGATATTGTCTATGCACAAGTCTTAGACAAAAATACGCCGCTGACAGATGTTGGAACATCGGCAGAGTTTGGGCAATATTTACAAGGTTATGCCCGTGCGCCCGTAACACAGTTTTCACTCGGTGCAGGGAATAGTCTAGCGAATGTGCTTGGAGCCAATACCTTTACTTGGGCTGCCGAATTGGCAGTGAATCATATTGGAGATATTGGCAATCACCGTTTTGGTCGTGTCGGTGCTTTTGGTCGTAGTGAACTGTCATCGGGTGCTTATGATCCAGAAACAAAAGCAAACCAATGTACCCCTTATGGAACAGCACATTTGTCCAATGATGAAATTGACCGTTTAAATGAACGCTTTTGTAATACTGAAGGCTTTTTTACAGAATGGTCATACGGATATCGTTTGCGCGGTGCTTTAGTCTATAAAGATTTACTGCCTGCAACTGTGATTACCCCGAGTGTGTTGTTCCGTCATGATGTCGATGGCTTTAGTCAAAACTTTCAGGAAGGTCAAATGAGTGTTGCCGCAGCTGTGTCTGCGACGTACCGCCAACGATATACCGCAGAAATGGCTTATACCAGTTTCTTTGGTTCAAATGATTTCAGTACCATCGATGACCGAGATTTTGCCTCGCTCGCATTCAAAGTGAATTTTTAAAAAGAGCTAGGATGTTTGTTTGAAAGTGAATATTTGGCTCATCTGAAGCATGGTCTAAACAGACCATGCTTTCGTTGTATTTGCACTGGATTGCATTGCAATGCAATTAGAATTTTGAAAGCATGTTTGAAGTATTAAATATTCAAAATGAAGAGGCATATCAGGCAGTCATGTGCTGAATATATCGACATATATAGAGGGAACTATGCATAGCATTGATTTAACACGACAACCACAGTCCAATCCTATTGGCATTTTGAACCTGATAGCGAATTATTTAGAAGAAAACAGTTTCGATGCATGTACTGTATTTGAACATTTTGGGATTCAGCGCGAAGATTTAAAGAACAATTTATTGCCAATTTCTCTACAAACACAGGGCAGTATTTTTCAAGCCGTTGAAGCACTAACAGGCTGTGATCATTTGGGTTTAGTCATTGGGAAAAAAGCACAATTTTCAAATATTGGACCATTACGTTTTTTGGTGCTGAATGCTGCGACCATGCGGGATGCCATGCAGAGCCTCTTTCAATACGGCAGTATGTGGTACAGAGGGCAAAAGTTAGATTTGAAGGAAGATGATGGCTATGCACGTATTTGCATGCATATCGATGGTGACATTCCCAGGAAAGAACAATATCAAACCGCGTATTTGGTTGCGATGGTGTCTATTATCGAGCTGATTTTGGGTAAATCTTGGCGTCCAGCCTTGGTGCGTATTTCATATCCAAAGCCGAAGTGTGCGCATCTGTACGAAAAAGCATTTGGCTGTCCTGTGTGGTTTAGTCAGTCACAGCACGAAATTTTATTTCCGCAGGAACAACTAGATCAAAAAAGAGCAGGGCATGACCATCAGTTAGATCAATTTCTGCGTCAGCATTTATCTGAACTGCAAAGTCATGATCGTGTCGATCTGATTGGTCAGATTTGTAAAATCATCGAGGAGTTATTGCCGCACCGAAGTTGTAATATCGAGCGTGTGGCTGAATATTTTTCGATTCACCGTTTTACTTTGTACCGTTATTTAAATAAATATCAGACCAGTTTTGAAGCCTTGCTTGAAGCCACACGCAAGAAAATTGCAGCGGAGTTACTCAAAAACAAAAAACTCATGATTATTGAAGTGGCCAATCAAGTGGGATATGACGACCAAGCCAATTTCACCCGCGCATTTAAGCGTTGGTATGGCATTACCCCCGGACGTTGGAGACGGATGAATCTGCATGCTTAAAGTGTGCAGATTAAGCTTCATTCTTATTTCTTAAAATATGCTTTCGGCATTTGATGGGTGCTTAAAATCATTCGATCCATCTATATTTACCCTATTAAAAAATTAATCGTAGCACTGTTTTTCCATAATGTTGATAAAGTCATTTACGTCTGTTGCATTAACTTTTCAATCAAAGCTGAAAGATGCTTGTGTAGGCAGTACCTTAATTTGATAGGCCAAAAGTAAGAAAAAGTCTTTGTTACCGATACATAACGTCCCTGTTTTGATGGGTAACGTGTGGCATCCTTCAAAGTTTATTTAAATTAAACTTCAGGATAGTGATAGTAGTCACAACAGCTTTCTGCCTTGTCTTTTCTATGTTTCTACAGTTTTCTTTTTTATAACTTGACCTTACGCAGCGTGTTTTTTCATTCAAGTTTAAAAAAATTATATGAAATCAGGTGCATGTCCCACAGATTCGCTTTGAGTTAATTATCACTTTTTGTAATATTGAATATTTGAATAAATAATGATTTAAAACAATAAATTAGAGGATTTAAATTTTTTGTGCATAAGTGACCAAATGACTAAATAACGCAACCAAATGACAAAATGAAGATGGAAAAAGACAGTATTTTAAAAAACAAATGACCAAGACCGATCGTATGCGGATCTTAAACAATAAGTCTAAAAAGATTTTTAAAAAGGAAGTTTCTGATGATTGGAAATATGATGTTTCAACCTTTGTTGATTAGCAGTCTGATTGAACATGCCGCTCGTTATCATGCAGATACAGCCATTATCTCCAAAAATACTGATGGGTCGATTGTACATACACATTGGGGACAAATTGCGAAAAACTCAAAGCGCTTTGCCAATGTATTGCAGTCATTCGGTTTTGCGGTCAGCGACCGTGTGGCCACCATTGCATGGAATAATCATCGTCACTTAGAAACGTGGTATGGCATATCGGGCAGTGGGTTGGTTTGCCACACCATTAACCCACGACTTTTTCCTGAGCAGCTCAATTATATTATCAATGATGCAAATGATAAGGCCCTGATTTTTGATAAAACGTTCCTAAATCTAGTATTGTCGATTAAACCATCTATTCCTTATGTAGAGCATTTTATCTGCCTCGATGCTTATGATGAAGACATCCAAAAAGCCTTACCTGAAGTGCTGTTTTATGATGAGCTAATCGCACAGCAAAGTGAGCATTTTGAGTGGCCTGAACTGGATGAAACTAAAGCCAGTTCACTGTGTTATACCTCGGGTACGACAGGGAATCCTAAAGGGGTTTTATATAGTCATCGTTCAAGTATTTTGCATAGCTACGCAACCTGTTTACCCGATTCATTTAATTTTTCAGCACAAGATTGTATTTTGCCTGTGGTTCCTATGTTCCATGTCAACGCATGGGGTACGCCGTATGCAGCGGCCATGTTGGGTTGCAGCATGGTGCTACCAGGGCCAATGTTAGATGGAGCAAATTTGGTTCAGTTAATTGATCAATACAAAGTGACAACAGCTTTAGGTGTACCGACCATTTGGCAAGGACTGCTTACAGCAGCAAAACAATCAGGCAGCAAGTTAGACAGCTTAAAACTTAATGTGGTCGGCGGAGCGGCTTGTCCACCGTCAATGCTTAAAATGTTTAAAGATGATTTTCAGTGTGAAACTATTCACGCATGGGGCATGACAGAAACTAGCCCTCTGGGTGTGGTGAATCAACTCAAGGCCAAACATTTGCAGTTGGATGACTCGGCTCAATCGAGCTTACGTTACGCACAAGGCCGCCCACCATTTGGGGTCAGCATCCGGATTTGTGATGCTGAAAAGAGCAGCACTGAATTGGCTACGGATGGACAAACCACAGGGCATCTGCAAATTAAAGGGCACTGGATCGTAGAGTCTTATTTCGATCAATTTAGCAATGCACTCACCGCAGATGGCTGGTTCGATACGGGTGATATGGCAACTATTGATTCAGATGGCTATATGGTCATCAGTGACCGTTCTAAAGATTTGATCAAATCGGGCGGAGAGTGGATTTCCTCAGTCGAGCTAGAAAATATTGCCATCGCACATCCTGAAATTGACATGGTGGCGGTGATTGCTGCGACCCATCCAAAATGGGATGAAAGACCAATCCTCATCGCTAAAAAGGCCGCCGTCAGTCAGGTATCAGAAGCTGAACTTTTAGATTATTACACGGGCAAAATTGCAAAATGGCAAATCCCCGATCGCGTGGTTTTTGTCGATAGCATTCCTGTTGGTGGTACAGGCAAAGTCCTAAAAAAAGATTTACGAGCGACCTATGGCTCAATTTTACTCGCAGTGGAATAAACAACACTTAACATTCATTCATAACGCTTCAAGGAAAGGACGATGACACAACAAAGATCTGCAGGCTTAAGATTTAGACAAGCACTAGAAGTGGAAAAACCATTACAAATCATCGGTACAGTCAATGCTTATGCAGCAATGATGGCGAAACAGGTGGGCTACAAGGCCATCTACCTTTCGGGTGCTGGTGTAGCCAACTACTCTTATGGATTGCCTGACTTAGGCATGACCAGTCTGGATAATGTTTTGGAAGATGTACGCCGCATTACCGAACGTGTAGACACCCCGTTACTGGTCGATATTGACACCGGTTGGGGCGGTGCTTTTAATATTGCCCGTACTGTGAAACAAATGATTGCTGCAGGCGCAGCGGCAGTTCACATCGAAGATCAAGTGGCACAAAAACGTTGTGGCCACCGCCCAAACAAAGAAATTGTCACCCAACAAGAAATGGTCGACCGTGTAAAAGCGGCTGTTGATGCCAAAACTGATGCAAACTTTGTGGTGATGGCACGTACCGATGCTTTACAAAAAGAAGGTTTGCAGGCAGTAATTGACCGTGCTTGTGCCTGTGTAGAAGCCGGTGCCGATGCGATCTTTGCCGAAGCAATGACTGACATTACCATGTACAAAACCGTCTGTGATGCAGTCGGTGTCCCTGTACTGGCCAACATTACCGAATTTGGCGATACCCCGTACTACACCAAAGAACAACTGGCAGAACAAGGCATTTCGATGGTGCTGTACCCACTGTCACCCACCCGTGCCATGAAAAAGGCAGCACTGGAAGTCATGCATGCCATTCGCAATGACGGTACCCAAGTCAACGTGCTCGACAAAATGCAACAGCGTAAAGAACTGTACGAATTTCTCGATTACCACACCTTTGAAAACACATTAGACAAGCTGTTTAAACAGGAGAATTAAAAAAATGGCTGAAGGAAAAGTACTCACAGGCGCAGGATTGCGCGGACAAGTGGCAGGTAAAACAGCACTTTCAACCGTTGGAAAGAGTGGTGCAGGCTTAACCTATCGTGGTTATGACGTACAAGACTTGGCTGAAAATTGCCAGTTTGAAGAAGTGGCCTACCTGATCTTCTTTGGTGAGTTACCCACTGCTGCACAGCTTGCAAGCTATAAAGCGAAATTAAAATCGCTGCGTCAATTGCCACAAGCACTCAAAGAAGTATTAGAGCGTATCCCAGCAGACTCACATCCAATGGATGTGATGCGTACAGGCGTATCGATGCTGGGTAACCTAGAAACAGAACAATCCTTTGCCGAACAGCAAGATGTAGCCGACCGTATTTTGGCAACCCTTCCAGCGATCATTTGCTACTGGTATCGTTTTAGCCATGATGGTGTACGTATTGAAGAAAATACCGATGATGATTCGATTGGCGCTCAATTCCTGCACTTACTTCGTGGTGAAAAACCAAATGAATTGCATGAGCAAGTGATGAATGTATCCCTAATTTTGTATGCAGAGCATGAATTCAATGCATCAACATTTACAGCACGTGTATGTGCTTCAACATTGTCGGATATGTATTCATGCATCACCGGTGCAATTGGTTCACTTCGTGGTCCATTACACGGTGGTGCCAATGAAGCAGCGATGGAAATGATTGAAAACTGGACCTCTGCCGACGAAGCTGAACGAGAAATGCTGGGTAAACTTGAGCGTAAAGAAAAGATCATGGGCTTTGGACATGCAATCTACAAAGACAATGATCCACGTAATGGCATCATCAAAATCTGGGCAGAGTGCTTGGCGAAAGATGTCGGTGATACCGTTCTTTATCCAGTTTCAGTACGTTGTGAAGAAGTGATGTGGCGTGAGAAGAAATTATTCTGTAACGCAGACTTCTTCCATGCATCGGCTTATCACTTCATGGATATTGCGACCAAACTATTCACACCAATCTTCGTGATGAGTCGTGTGACAGGTTGGGCGGCGCATGTGATGGAACAGCGCGCAGACAACCGTATTATTCGCCCAAGTGCGGACTATACTGGGCCTGAACTGCGTAAAGTTGTGCCGATTGTGGAACGATCGGCTGCTTAGTCAAAGCATATGCTAAGTCTAAAATTTGTAGTTGTGAAATAGGTTAGTGCTTATTTCAAGCGAATGCCTGATGAAATTTATCGGGCATTTTATATTTTAGGGATAATTTCACTTAGAAATTAATTGATATAATAGTGATTTATGGAAAAACTAGAGACTTATATACAATTTGATGCAGCACGTTCTTTTAAAAATCTAAATTCTAAAATAGAAAAAACTGGTTCATTTCATTCTTATAATCTTCTTTGGTTTATATCTCTCGTGCTTCATAAATTTGCTTTAATTCAATTAGAATTTTATTTGATTGATGTGTATAAATGTTGAACACACTTGCCTAATAAACTTTTCAGTTTTATATTAAACCTACAGTAGGTCGTGAAGACGCTACGAAGTAGTTGGACGGATCAATGACAGCTCGTTGAGTTTGCAACCTTAGGGTTGGACAAGAAATCAGCACTAGCCTTCCAACATAAAAGCCCGCAGAAATGCGGGCTTTCTTATTATATAAGAAAATATTTTTTTTAATTAAATTGCTTTGTGGGTACGGCAGATCGCTGAGAATATATTGAGCTATTTTTTAATTTTTTATTTGAAAGTATCCGAAGTCGATATTATGTCTCTGTTTATAAAACATTACATTGCCAAGAAATCTAACAACTCTAGGTCATGTTTATATAAGAACTTGTGTTATAAAAAGGTCCATTAAGTAAAATAAGACGAGAAAAGCTATGACTGAGGTGATTGAATTAAAAGTGAAAGATCAATTTAGCAACACTCATGAAGCACTAGCATTACTTCGAGATATTCCTGAAAATGCTGAAGCCAATAATCTGTCCATTTTTCAAAGGATTGAGCATATTGTAGTAAATGGCGAAACGATTCAACCGAGTATTGAATTACTCTTCGAGAGTCGACATTCGGACAGTATTTATCGCGTTATTGAATAAATAATTCTGATTAAATATGCGGTTTTCCCGAATGAAAGCATTAAGTTTAAAAAACCACTTAAATAAACTGCACCTCGAAAGTTAGGCGCTTTTAGTCTAGTTTGAAGGGTGTATTTTATTAATCCGATATCAGTAATAAAAAAGCCCACCGAAGTGAGCCTAAAATTAAAACTTATATTAAGCCTACCTCTACATCGTATTTATTAAATTCTTGAATCAAATTTTGAATGACTTGTTTGCCGACTTTATCATTACAGCTTAATAATTTATCTTTGCCGTCTAGGCTGTCATAACATTCAATTTGTTGAATTAACCAACGGTTATCAAGCTCTGTTTGATGAATAATAACTCGACTGGGTTGTAAATTATCACTTAATTGACGGGGCAAGACACTGGTAATTGCCAGTTGGACATTCGTCACTTCATCTTGAGCGCTGATAAAAGTAATCACCCAATTACCTAATTTTTTTAAGTACATTGGATTGTCGGCTGGATGAAATTCTAAATATAGAGCACTCATATTTATTTCCCCTTAAATACTGAATATATGTAATTTTTGGAGACTATTCACCATTGAACAAAGGTCTTAGTATGATCAGTGACATGACTTAAGGGCTATTAAATATCTGAATCATAAATTAAACAGCCTTGTTTTTTAAAAATAAAATAAAACTATAGGGTAATAAATTAGAGCTTAAATGACTGATAAAACATAAAAATACTCTTAATGCTTACGAAGCATTGAGCTTTTGTAGCGAAAAATTGATTTGTTTTAAGCATTGATTTAGCCAGTGAGGCTGAATGCGACTTTCTTGCAATTCTGTGATCCATTGCATTTGACACAATTTTAAACTGCGTAAATCGTGACTGTTTAGAATGCGATTCATCAATTGTTTGCCCATTAAACCGCAGTTTTGTTGTAGCAGTTGAGCCATCAAGTGTTTTACTTCCTCAAAGCTTAACTCTTCTAAAGTGACAGCTATGTCATGTTGGGGTTCTGTCGCCGTAGAGTCGGTATGAGCAGCTTCTGAAATAAGTGGTGTAATCGCAGTTGTGGTGATGGGTTCAGCTAATTTCTCTTGAATAGAATTCGTTGTTTGCAGGGGATGGTTGGTTTTAATTTCAGTATCAAGCAGTGTTGTAGGTTCTGGCGTTTCAATAGGGTGTTGAATTAAAGGAGCAATTAATCCCATGTCTATTAATTGTGACAGAACTTCTGGTGGTGCAATCCGATGCTTAAATTGTTCATCGAGGAGATCAAAATCATCAGTACCGATAAGCAGTAACAGTCTGCGCTGGCGAGCATTTAGATTCATTGAACGCTGTTTTAAACTTTCAATGCCCAAATCAGTTTTGTAATATTGAGACATGCCTTAATTTACTCCCCGCAATAAATTAAGGCAGATTGTATGAGTTGATCATGACAATATTATGTAAAAAATATTACAAATCAAAAGATTATAAAGTCACGATCTTGGCATTTTCTATTGCCTTACGTAAGTAAGGGTCTAGATCTTCCTGACGGAGTAACCACTGCATATAGTCTGTGGGCAAATCAGCAATGGCTGTACCACGGTGTTTACCAAAATTAATGGTTCGTGGAATACGTGCATCTTCAGATGCTGTATAGAGTTCTTCAATGGTTTGAATTTTTAAATGATGTATTTCATGCATTAAAATATTTGCCGTTAAAATAATATCCATATCGGCACGATGTGCTTTTTTAATCATGTCGCGGGCTTTTGCACTGCCTTTGGTAATCATATAAATGAGTGCAGAAATATTATGTGCTTCGGCATCTGGCCAAACTAAACGTGCAAGGGCAAGTGTGCAAATGGCTTTAATTTTTGATATATCTACGCCACATTTTTCAAGTGCACGAATATCGTAATCAATATTGTGACCAATAATATAGGTTGTGTCCTGTGGAAGGCTAAAGCTTGTATAGTGGGGTTGATCGACCAATTCAGATTCTAAAATATGGTGTACAGCCATTGCTGCATAAGAAATCGGTTCATCTACACGATAAAGCTGATCGAAAATTTGGCTTTTATCTAGCGTAAGTTTGCCATCATGGATTTGAATCGGCGCATAAGCAATCTCAATGGGCTGTCCATTTAAAGTATGGGTTTCTGTATCGAGAATAATTGCTTGCATGACCTAGTCCATAACCGTAGCGAAATTTTGAATAAATTTAACACTTTCAAATGCCTTGGTACAAACTGAAAACATCAACTTTGGGCTATTCCCGATTATTTCTGCCTAAAGGTGATGTTTAAATGCTCTTGTTTTAATTTATTACTCGAAATGAGACTTTTTTATAGATATAAAAGCTAATGTCATGATTCATTTATTTCATGCCTTAGATATTATTTATACTCCTTTAATCATGATATGGAATCATAAAAAGTTGTATTTTTAAACAAGCTATTGGTAATGTTTGCAATTTTTTCAGATGTAGTGTGTGAGTAATAAAGGTGTATATCTTGTGGAGCTGTACTCTTTATGGATCTTTCAAAAGTAGGATCATTGTCTATGCTAAATTAATGAAACGATACGGGGTAAACAATGCGGTATTTATTTCAAAAGATACAATATTCTAACATTTTGAGGTGCTTAGCTTTTCTATTAAAAAATATTTTATTGAATTGATATTATTGGGTATTTGTAATATTAAGAAATAATAATTTAAAAAATCAACACCTTAGTACTATTGTGTTTTACCTTGTTTTAAAATAATGTATTTAGTCTGAAATTGAAAAATAAAAGTAATTATTTTATTTAAATCATCACAACAAAAAACGTATAAGGAAGTGCAAACATGAAAAAAACATTGCTTACAGTGTTAATGAGTAGTTCAGCCATACTTTTAACAGCATGTGGAAGTGGGGATGACGATTGGAATATTTCAGGTGGTGAGCAAATTCCTGTCAATAATATTCAAAATCCAGTTGTAAACACGCCCGCGCCATATACAGATCCTAATATGAGTGCTATTACCAGCGAAAGTTTGGTGATGACTTATAAAATGTTGGGTGTAAATGGCCAAGAAGTTCAAGCGACTGCTTTGGTTTTTACACCTAGAACTGCTGCACCTGTGGGAGGTTGGCCTATTGTGGTTTGGGCACATGGTACAACAGGTGTGGCAGACCAATGTGCACCAAGTCGCTCAGCAGTTGATTTTAATGTTCGGACTATGATTACTCAGCTTTTAGCTGCTGGCTATGTTGTCGTTGCGCCAGATTATGAAGGTTTAGGTGAGCCTAGTGGCAAGGAATTACACCCATTCCTTAATCTGAAAAGTGAAAGTTATGCAATTACCGATGCTGTAGTGGCTGCACGAAATTATTTAGGTAGTAAAGTTTCTAAACAGTGGATGGCTGTAGGCCATTCGCAAGGTGGTCATGCTGCATTGGGAGCAGCACAATATGCGGTGCGTGCAAATCTTGATTATAAAGGAACTGTTGCCGTTGCACCTGCATCTAATTTAAAAACTATTTTTAATACAGGACAACAGCTTGTCGCTAATTTACCAGCCAAAGATCAAGTTTCTACCTTAGCTTCTTTAAATACCTATGCCGCACTGATTACTGCGGGAATGCAAGGGCAATCCTCACCGCCTACCTATGCTCAAGTATTTCAATCGAATGCAGCAACAATAGCCGCTCAAGCTGAAACCGTCTGTGCAGGGCCATTAGGCGTGGATTTTGGTACTAAAATGGGAGCTGCCGCAGCAACAACTAACTCATTGTCAGGTTATTTAACACAAAGTAATTTTATGCAAGTACCTGCAATTACAACATTTTTGAGTACAACCTCTCAACCATTATCTGTGAAAGTTACGACACCAGTGAAGATATATCAAGGTGGAAAGGATACTACTGTTCCAGCAAATGCGACAGCTGACCTTGTTACAGATGCGACGAAACTCGGAACTAACATAGATTTGAAATATGAACTTGTATGGGATCATACAACTGCATATAGTACAAATCTTGGTAATATCGTGAATGATGTTAAAGGGATGATGCCAACAACAACACCAATTCCATAACTTGATTTGACCTAAAAAGCTCATGTTTGTATTTACATGAGCTTTTTTATTTAAAACTGAGTAAAGTTCATTCTCGAAATTTATAAACTTCATGCTACAATACGCGCCAATCTTAGCACGGCTTAAAAGCCCTAATTTATAGGACCTCGCTAATGTTTGCCAATATCTCAATTGCTGAATTTGACCCAGAAATCGCGCAAGCAATCACACAGGAAGATGCTCGCCAAGAAGCGCACATCGAACTGATTGCTTCTGAAAACTATTGCTCTCCAGCAGTGATGGAAGCGCAAGGTTCAAAACTTACAAACAAATATGCAGAAGGCTACCCAGGCAAACGCTACTATGGCGGTTGTGAATATGTAGACATCATCGAACAATTGGCAATTGACCGTGCTAAAGAGCTTTTCGGTGCAGATTATGCAAACGTTCAGCCACATGCTGGCTCACAAGCTAACTCAGCTGTTTACTTGGCGCTACTTAACCCAGGCGATACCGTTTTAGGTATGAGCTTGGCTCACGGTGGTCACTTGACTCACGGTGCAAAAGTTAGCTTCTCTGGTAAAACATATAATGCGATTCAGTACGGTTTAAACACCGAAACTGGTGAAATCGATTATGAAGAAGTTGAGCGTTTAGCGCTAGAACACAAGCCACGTATGATCGTTGCTGGTTTCTCTGCTTATAGCCAAATTGTTGACTGGCAACGTTTCCGTGACATCGCGGACAAAGTTGGCGCTTACCTATTTGTAGATATGGCTCACGTTGCTGGTTTAGTTGCTGCGGGTGTTTACCCAAGCCCAGTACAAATTGCTGACGTAACAACAACGACTACGCATAAAACACTTCGTGGTCCGCGTTCTGGTTTAATCCTTGCGAAAGCAAACGAAGAAATCGAGAAAAAATTACAATCAGCAGTATTCCCTGGTAATCAGGGTGGTCCATTGGTTCATGCGATTGCAGCGAAAGCGATTTGCTTTAAAGAAGCAATGACACCTGAATACAAAGAATATCAAAAACAAGTGGTGGTAAATGCTAAAGCAATGGCTGAAGTATTAATCGCTCGTGGTTACGATATTGTATCTGGTGGTACTGAAAACCATTTATTCTTGTTGTCACTCATTAAACAAGATGTGACTGGTAAAGAAGCTGATGCTTGGTTGGGTGCTGCTCACATCACTGTGAATAAAAATGCTGTACCAAATGACCCACGTTCTCCATTCGTGACTTCTGGTATTCGTATTGGTACTCCAGCTGTAACCACTCGTGGTTTTGGTGAAGCAGAAGTTCGTGACTTGGCAGGTTGGATCGCTGACATCCTAGATGCGAAAGGCGATGAAGCTGTAATTAACGCGACTAGAGCGAAAGTTGAACTTGTTTGTGCTAAATTTCCAGTTTATGCAAAATAAGTAAAGACTTGAGAAAGCCCCCTCAAGGGGGCTTTTTTTATAGATGTTTAAAAGTCATATTTTTCAAATCACATATTTCTGCTATAACAGAATAATACTTCATAAAAGATATAAATCATTTTGCTGTTGCTGTAATGACATCTTTCTTTCAAAGGAATCAGGTAAATGGCTAAACCAACAATTATTATTTCACAACAAGATCTTCAGCGTTTAGAAACCATGCTTGAGCATCAATCTAAACTCAGTCCGACCATGCAACATCTTGAAGATGAACTTGCACGTGCGGATGTTGTTGCTCCACAAGATGTCCCAGAAAATGTAGTGACCATGAATGCTCGTGTGCGTATTACCATTGCACCCGCGAGTGAATCTACAGAAATTACTTTGGTCTATCCACATGATTTTCGGGGTGATAAAGGTCAAGTGAATGTCCTTGCTCCAGTCGGTGCAGCCATTCTTGGTTTAGCTGAAGGGCAAGAAATTGAATGGCCACAACCCGATGGTCATTTAATGAAAGTGAAGATTGAAAAAGTGTTGTATCAGCCAGAGCGAGCAGGCGATTATTTATAAGTTTAAATGTATAAAATGTTGTGGAGAAGACACAGCATTTTTATATTTAAGTCGTATTTTTATTCGAAATAAACATTATTTTTATAAATATTCATCATATAAAAATGATGCAGTAAAAATTAGAAAAGAGTGTTTTTAAATAATAAAAAAGGCAAAGTAAAAACTTTGCCTTTTTTTGATCTGTACCGATCTTAGTGGTGATGACCACCAGCGCCGTGTACATGACCGTGTTCTAATTCTTCAGCAGAAGCTTCACGAATTTCAACGATTTCAACTTCAAAAGTTAAATCTTGACCAGCAAGTGGGAAGTTTGCATCAACAAGAATGTTGTCACCTTCAATTGCTTTAACAGTAACGATTTGAACACCATCATCTGTTTGAGCTTGGAATTGCATACCCGCTTGGATATTGTCTACGCCTTGGAACATTTGCGCAGGAACTTCTTGTACTAGGTCTGGGTTGTATTCGCCATAACCTTCAGCAGCAGGAACGTTTACAGTGAATTTTTCACCAACAGTTTTGCCTAATAAAGCATTTTCTAAACCAGGGATGATGTTACCTGCACCGTGCAAATATGCAAGTGGCTCACCTTGTGATTGGTCGAGAGTTTCGCCCTCTGCGTTAGTCAACGTGTAGTGGAAAGAAACCACGAGGTCATTTGCAATAGCAGTCATGTCATTGATCCATTCAATTTTTTAAGGGTACATCATAAAGTGAAAAGCAATTTTTGTAGACTATATTTATCAAAAAATTGCATTTTCCGCGTTTTTATGGCGTTTTTTTAATAATAGGGACGGTTTTTAAAATTTCAATGCAATTTTATCTTCGAAGTGATTTTTTCTTGTGACAAAAATTTTAGCTATGTCAGTAAAGCTGATTTATTTTCAAGCTATGTGCCATTTTGCAGACAAAAAAAGAAGATGACTTATTAATGTCATCTTCTTTTTATTGCTTGTTAAAATTGCTATGCCGATTACATAAAGTCAAAAAATTGAACTTCACTGTCCTAAAGGATAGATTTTGAGTTCTACTTCATTACTGGAAAACAAACTAAAAAGTTGTTTAAACCAAATCGCAATTTTTTGGAAAAAATTAGCTTCTTCAATATGTACATCATCTTCAATGGTAATCGTTCGAATCAATTGGTTGTTTTGATACACCTGTACCGTGGCTAATTGCATGACTTTAGCCAAGGGAGCGGTAAGTAATTTTTCGTTGATCTCAACATTTAAGTGAGTTTTTGTTTCTTGTAAGGGCTCTATGGTTTGAATCGTACCATTGCCTGTATTCAACATAATACGCTGATTGGTTGTGTCATAGGTCTTTAAATCAATCGCAAAAGGTTGGTCATATAAAGACGTGGTGATAATTTGCGGTTTGGTGGTTTCTAATTTAAACATTTTTAATGTGGATTTGATCACCGGTAATTCTGCAATCAGTTGTTTGTCTTTAATCGCAACTTCATTACGGGTATAGGTATATCCCATGTTCATGAGGTTATAGGCAACTTCGGCACGCTTTGCCGCACTAGCTGCACCCAAGACAATGACCACCAAGCGACGTTCAGGCGTATCTGGATTCATCGTTGGGCGGTTTGCAGTTAGGGCGAGATTATAACCTGCGGCTTTAGTGAAGCCTGTTTTTAAGCCATCTACCGTTGGATCAAGTTTTAACAACCTATTGGTTGCATGGTGAAAGCGATTATTATAAGAAAAGCTTTGTTGTTTTGAGTAATTTAAATAATCGGGCGTTTGTGTCACAAGGGCTTGCCCTAAAAGTGCCAAATCTGCTGCGGTTGAATAATGCTCAGGCATGCTAATGCCTGCTGGGTTTTGGAAGTGAGTATCTTTCATTCCCAAAGCTTGGGCTTCTTTATTCATCCGTGCAATAAATTTCGGCACATCTCCAGCAATGCGTTCTGCCAAAGTTACAGCAGCATCATTGGCAGACATCACCACTAAGCCTGCAAGAAGTTGATCGACTGAAATCTGCTCACCTTGTTTCAGGTACATCTGTGATTCATCCCACATCACCATGTTAACCACAGGTGTTGCAGTTAAGACCTCATCTTTACGCAAATGACCTGCCTGAAGTTCTTTTAATGTGATGTAAGCCACCATCATTTTAGTCAGCGAGGCTGGAGCACGTTGAACATGGCTATTATGTTCAGCAATAACTTGCCCTGATTGAGTATCAATAACAGTCCAAGCTTGCGCTTCAACGCTTTCTGGGACTAGATTGAGTAATGTGGCGTTGACTATTGTGGAGCACAATAAACCAAGTGATGCGATGAGGTAGATAACAGCTTTCAATGATGTTCCTTTATTTGCCAATCCGTTGACTTTAAAATGCAAAAAATCTTGCGAATGCTATGCCTTTTTTTACTGAATGGCTAGTCAGAATTGTAGACAATTGCGACAGTTCAGCATTGCTTTGTAAAAAAATGCTAAGCTCATTGATAAGTTACCTTTTTCATATTTTGAATCGCCTATTATGTTGCATTATCAAATCGAATTTGACGATTATCGTCAGCATTTAATTCATGTCACTTTACGTTTTGTTGCCATTCCAACACAGGTGCTTTCGTTACCGACTTGGATTCCCGGAAGTTATCTGATTCGTGAGTTTTCAAAGCATATTGAGTCTGTCAAAGCCTATGATGAAGATGGGCGTATGCTGCAAATTAGTAAATTTGAAAAAAATAAATGGCGTTTATTTAATACCGATTTTGAACTGATTACAGTGGAATATGATGTTTACGCATATGACCTATCGGTACGTGGTGCTTATGTTGACCAGAACCGTTTATATGTGAATCCAGCATGTGCATGTTTGGGGCTTGAAGGTCAGGAAGAAAACCAAGTCGAGGTTGAAGTCTTCCTTCCCGATGAGCTGAAACACTTCCAATTGGCGACAGGCTTAGCGCATAAAAGTTTGGTTAAAGGTCGTCATACCTTAAAAGCCAAAAACTATGCACAGCTCATTGATAGTCCATTTGAGTTGGCAGATCAAACACGTTTTAGTTTTACGGCGAATGGCATTCCACATGAGTTTGTGGTTTCTGGCAAACACGCCATGAACGCACAACGTATGCAGCAAGATATTGAAAAAATTTGTAGTACAGAAATTGCAATGTTTGGTTCAGCACCATTTGAACATTACACCTTTATGACCATGGCGACAGGCAATAGTTACGGTGGCTTGGAACATCCAAACAGTACCAGTCTGATTACGCCACGTGATGACCTGCCTAAAGCGGATGAACCGATTGAGCCATCTAAAGATTATCAACGTTTCTTAGGTTTATGCAGCCACGAATATTTTCATTCATGGTTGGTGAAATTTATTCGCCCTGAAAACTTTGTCAATTATGATCTCAACAAAGAAGGCTATACCTCTTTATTGTGGATTTTTGAAGGTTTTACGTCGTACTATGATGATTTGATTTTGCTGCGCAGTGGTGTGGTGAATCAAGCATCTTATATTGAGTTATTAAAAACACAGATTGATCGTTATTTACAAAATCCTGGTCGAGCTGTTCAAACTGTTTCCGAGTCCAGTTTTGATGCGTGGGTGAAATTCTACCGTCAGGATGAAAATTCAAATAATGCAGGAACCAGCTACTACAACAAAGGTTGTTTAGTCACATTGTGTCTAGATCTGGGTCTACGTTTACGTGGTTCAAGTTTAGATGCCTTAATGCGTAAGCTGTATGAAAATGCACAAAATGGCATTCAAGTCAGTGAGCGGACTATTTTTGATTTGTGTAAAGCGCTGACAGGTCAAGATTGGGCAGAGCAGATTAATCACCTGATTAACACGACAGATGAATTGCCGCTTGATCAGTTGTTCCCTGAATTTGGTCTAAGTTATACATTAAAAAATGACAAAGCTTTGCCATTTGGGTTAAAAGTTGTTGATAAACCTGAAGGTGTATTGGTTCAAAGTGCGCGACGTGATGGTGTGGCAGCTAAAGCGGGTCTTTCTGCCAATGATGTGATTATTGCCATTGATGGTCTAAAAGCCTCTGAAAAACTTCTTGAGCAATATGCAAAACAGAAAGCTACTTTCACTGTGTATGTATTCCGCCGTGATGAGTTAATGCAGTTTGAACTTTCGGGTGGTGCAATCGACTTAACCACAGTTGAATTAAAAGTTGAGGATCAAGCGAAAGCAGAGAAGTGGCTTAAAGCTTAATTTGCTAGTTCTATTAAAATGATGTAAAAACCGATGCTTAGGCATCGGTTTTTTTATTAGAAGTAGATTTGAAAATTTATAAATATAAATTAGGTTCAAAAGAGATTTAGATGCCTTGTCTCACTGATGATTTCCGCTCGAAAGCCTTTAACGTCAGTGCAAGATAATGGTGAGGAGAGCAACCTTAGCATGACCGCTTTTTCGGTTGATCAGGAGGTAAATTTGCATCGTATTCCCTGATAGGTAATTTATTTCCATGATACCCAACATGTTCCAAGAAATTGGTTTGTAAATTGGCAAATTGGTCTGGTGAAATTTTAATCACTTTTATGGGGTGTTTTGTAACTAAAATATTGATAAATATACATTATATTGTATTTTAGCCCTAAATCATCGCTTGGCTAATCAGATGTGTTGATACAGCCATAGAGGCCGTCTGGGACTGCCCATATTCGAAAAAAGACGAAATTTCAAGTAGAATATCCGCATTGGTGAACAACACTGATGCGAATAAATTATCAGCCAAACAGCAATATGAAAAGATATTGCTTTGACTGAGGTGCAATCAGCACCAATACTTTAAATATTTTATTTAAGCAAATCGGTTCGCAGGGCTGAGTCAAAAGCTTAGTCCTAACAAACTCAATCCAAAGCAAGGGGCTAAATATGGCTGGTGGAAAGTCAACAATCATTTATACATTGACCGATGAGGCGCCACTGTTGGCGACCTACTCACTGCTGCCGATCATTGAGACCTTTACTAAACCGGCTGGCATCGAGATCGTTAAAAGCGATATCTCCGTAGCCGTACGTGTACTCGCAGAATTTACGGACTTCCTAAGCGACGAGCAGAAAGTGCCTGACACTCTCGCAGAGCTAGGTCGTCTCACGCAAGATCCAGATACGAACATTATCAAACTCCCGAATATCAGTGCCTCTGTTGGTCAATTGATGGCGTGTATTAAGGAGCTTCAGTCTAAAGGCTATGCTATTCCTGATTATCCGGAAAACCCAGCCACTGAAGAAGAAAAAGCGATCAAAGCACGTTATAGCAAATGTCTAGGTTCGGCTGTGAACCCTGTACTGCGTGAAGGTAACTCTGACCGCCGCGCTCCTGCTGCAGTCAAGAACTACGTTAAGAAACACCCGCATTCAATGAGCGAGTGGAAGCAATGGTCACAGACTCATGTATCACACATGGAAGAAGGCGACTTCTACCACGGTGAAAAGTCAATGACACTTGACCGTGCACGTAACGTGAAGATGGAACTCATCACAAAGAGTGGTGAAACGGTTGTTCTTAAGCCGAAAGTTGCGTTGAAAGACGGTGAAATCATCGATTCGATGTTCATGAGCAAAAAAGCACTTTGCGATTTCTACGAGAAGCAACTCGAAGATTGCCGCGAAGCGGGCATCTTGTTCTCGTTACACGTAAAAGCGACCATGATGAAAGTTTCACATCCGATCGTATTCGGTCACTGTGTGAAAATTTATTATAAAGAAGCATTTGAGAAGCACGGTAAGTTATTTGACGAGTTAGGTATTAACGTCAATAACGGTATGTCGGGTCTTTACGAAAAAATCGCAACTTTGCCTACTTCTCTTCGTGAAGAAATCATTGAAGATCTTCATGCATGTCAGGAACATCGTCCTGCATTAGCAATGGTCGACTCTGCGAAAGGTATTACCAACTTCCATTCACCAAATGACGTGATTGTAGATGCTTCTATGCCTGCAATGATTCGTGGTGGTGGTAAAATGTGGGGCGCTGACGGCAAGCAATACGACTGTAAAGCAGTGATGCCTGAATCGACTTTCGCACGTATCTACCAAGAAATGATTAATTTCTGTAAGTGGAATGGCAACTTCGATCCGAAAACCATGGGTACTGTACCTAACGTTGGTTTGATGGCGCAAAAAGCTGAAGAATACGGCTCGCACGACAAAACTTTCGAGATCGCTGAAGCGGGTATCGCGAATATCACTGATCTTGAAACTGGTGAAGTGTTAATGACTCAAAACGTTGAGGAAGGCGACATCTGGCGTATGTGTCAGGTGAAAGATGCCCCAATCCGTGACTGGGTGAAACTTGCGGTAAATCGCGCACGTAACTCTGGCATGCCTGCAATCTTTTGGCTTGACCCGTACCGTCCACATGAAAATGAATTAATCAAGAAAGTAGAAAAATACTTGAAAGATTACGATACATCAGGTCTAGACATTCAAATCATGTCGCAAGTGCGTGCGATGCGTTACACACTTGAGCGTGTAGCACGTGGTCTTGATACGATTTCAGTAACGGGTAACATCTTACGTGACTACCTAACTGACTTGTTCCCAATCATGGAATTGGGTACGTCTGCGAAAATGTTGTCTATCGTTCCGTTAATGGCTGGTGGTGGCATGTACGAAACGGGTGCGGGTGGTTCAGCTCCGAAACACGTTCAACAGTTAGTGGAAGAAAATCACTTACGTTGGGATTCACTTGGTGAGTTCATGGCGCTTGCGGTTTCTCTAGAAGAAATGGGCATTAAAGAAGACAATGCTGGTGCGAAATTGCTTGCGAAAACGCTTGACCAAGCAACAGGCAAGTTACTTGACAACGACAAGTCACCGTCGCGCCGTACGGGTGAGCTTGATAACCGTGGTAGTCACTTCTATTTAGCTAAGTATTGGGCTGAAGAGCTTGCTGCGCAGGATGAAGATGCTGAGCTTAAAGCGAAGTTTGCTCCACTTGCGAAAGCATTGGCTGAAAACGAAGACAAAATCGTGGCTGAACTTGCTTCCGTTCAAGGTAAGTCTGTTGACATCGGTGGTTACTATGCCGTTGATCAAGAGAAAGTGAATGCTGTAATGCGTCCAAGTGCGACTTTAAACGCAGCACTTGTAAGCGTTTAAGTATGATCATGCAAAGCCGATTATTTAGTCGGTGATGTAAAAAAGCCGGTGTATATGCACCGGCTTTTTATTGTTCGCAATTTTTAAGGCATAAATTTTCCTCAAAAAGCAACCAGATTTAAACTAAATCTTAACGACCATTACGTCCACGACCACGAGGTGCTTTGGTATTTGGACGTGTCGTACCATTGGTTTTACGACGTGGTTTATCCGCATCATCCATTTGCCAAATACGTGTTGTACCACCGCCAGCTTTTTTCTTGCCTTTAAAAGGCGCTTCACCACGTTCTTCACGTGCTTTATCTTTAGCAACCGAGAAATGTTGTTTCTTGGTTGTGGTCTTTTTCGCAAAAGAACGACCTTCATACGGTTTGTCCGCAGGAACATCTTTAAAGTCAGGGTAAAGTAACGGTTCAATTTCGACTTGCTCACCCGGTTGTAAGCTCAGTTTTACAATGTTAATTGTACCAATTTGGGTGCGAATTAAGCGTAAAGTTGGGAAGCCTACAGCAGAGGTCATACGACGTACTTGACGGTTACGACCTTCACAAATTGAAATTTCTACCCAAGATGTTGGAACAGAGGCACGAAAACGAACTGGTGGGGTACGTTCCCATAACCAATCTGGCTCGTCAATTTTTTGAGCTGTAGCTGGCAGGGTGATACCATCTTTAAGTTCAACACCTTTACGAAGTTGCTCTAAAGCTTCCTCCGTAATGTCGCCGTCAACCTGAACCACATAAGTTTTAAACTTTTTGCTGGCTGGGTTGGTAATGAACTGGTTCAAACCACCATGATCCGTTAAGAACATTAAGCCTTCTGAATCTAAATCAAGACGACCTGCAATACGCAAGTCTGGATCTTGAGTAAAATCAGCCATGGTTTGATGTTTCTCATCGGCACGGAACTGGGAGAGAACGTCATAAGGTTTATTAAGAATGACGATTTTCATAGAAAATAACTACTTTGCTAATGATTAAATTTGGAAACGTTGAGTATTATTTAATCGAGAAATATTGTTATTTCTCATATAAATCTCAAAAATACTGAATCTAGATTAGGATATTATGCGTTAAGAACAGTTGAAAGTATTGCTTATTGGCAATTATTTTTTAGATTCGCCAGCGACAAACGGAGAAGTTGTACAATGGGTTATCAAAAGATTGCAGTTCCTGTGGATGGTAGCAAAATTACCGTAAACGCAGATTTGTCACTCAATGTTCCGAATAATCCAATCATTCCTTTTATTGAAGGTGATGGTATAGGTGTGGATATTACACCAGCGATGAAAGCTGTGGTAGATGCTGCGGTTCAAAAAGCTTACGGTGGCAAACGTTCGATAGAATGGATGGAAGTTTATTGCGGCGAAAAAGCAGACAAAATCTATGGTACTTATATGCCAGAAGAAACTTTTGATGCACTGCGTGAATTTGTTGTTTCTATTAAAGGCCCATTAACGACTCCAGTGGGTGGTGGTATTCGTTCACTTAACGTCGCTTTACGTCAAGAATTAGATCTTTACGTTTGTGTACGTCCAGTTCGTTGGTTTGAAGGTGTTCCTTCACCCGTTCATCATCCTGAATTGACTGACATGGTGATCTTCCGTGAAAACTCTGAAGACATCTATGCAGGTATTGAGTGGAAAGCTGACTCTCCTGAAGCTAAAAAAGTGATCAAATTTCTTAAAGAAGAAATGGGTGTGACTAAAATCCGTTTTGAAGAGAACTGTGGTGTTGGTATCAAACCCGTATCTAAAGAAGGTACTCAGCGTCTTGTGCGTAAAGCAATTCAATTTGCGATTGATAATGACAAGCCAAGCGTGACTTTAGTTCACAAAGGCAACATTATGAAGTACACCGAAGGTGCGTTTAAAGAATGGGGCTATGAAGTCGCACTTGAGCGTTTCGGCGGTGAACTTCTTGACGGTGGTCCATGGGTAACTATAAAAAACCCTAAAACTGGCAAAAAAATCATTATTAAAGACGTCATTGCTGATGCATTTTTGCAGCAAATTTTGATGCGTCCAGCAGATTATTCTGTCATTGCGACACTTAATTTGAACGGTGACTATATTTCGGATGCACTTGCAGCTGAAGTAGGTGGTATCGGTATCGCGCCTGGTGCAAATATCGGTGGTGCGATCCAAGTTTACGAAGCAACTCACGGTACTGCGCCTAAATATGCGGGTCAAGATAAAGTAAATCCTGGGTCTATTATTCTTTCTGCTGAAATGATGCTTCGTGACATGGGGTGGGCTGAAGCTGCTGACCTGATTATCAAAGGTATTGCTGGTGCGATTACTGCGAAAACGGTAACGTATGACTTCGAGCGTTTAATGCCTGATGCGACTTTGTTACGTTGTTCAGAGTTTGGTCAAGCAATTATTAATAACATGGAATAAGCATATATAGTTTAATTCAACTGATGAAAGCCCGTATTTATTGCGGGTTTTTTATAAGCATGAAGTTAGTAATTTAGAAAAAATGATGATATTTTAGTCACCATAATTAAAGGGGATAATAATGAACTACAATTGGGCGATCTTTATATTGTTAGGAATACCATTCTTAACACAGGCGGGTACTGTTTATAAATGTAATAACAAAGGTGCAACGGTATATCAGTCTAAGCCATGTCCTGGCGCAACAGTAGATGCTAATTTTCAGCGTGAGCAACGCATACAAAATCAATCAAATTCCGCTTATCAGCAACGGACAACAAATGGAACTTCCAACGAAATTGCGGAAACAGCAGAAGGGAAAAAGAAAAGTTTAGCAATTGCCCAAGATGCATACCGTATAACAAAAGAGCGTTAAAATAAATCAAACTTTATTTGGTTTACTGAAAGGGAAATATCATTTGGTGCAACTAAAGCGAGAAGTATTGAAGGCTATTTGGCAGGTATTTACGCCTTATTATGTACCTATCAGCTTTGTCACCAAAATAAGCTAACGATCAAAATTAGCGAAGCATTCCTTAAACAAGATTCGGGTTAATGAGAATTAGCTCGTACTGTTCAATTAAATGACTCCCATGAATTCAATGCCTGCTTAAATTGAAAGTGGTGAAAGTGGTGAAAGTGGTGAAAGTTTTAAAGCTTATATTCAATTTGAGAGTATTGAATAAAAAGTAGGATTACAGAAAATACCTATCAAGAATTGTATTTGATAAATAAGATTAAAGAGTGTTCATTTAAAATAATAGATGCAAATAAATAATGTTTAAAAAGTTAAAAATATTTTGTTTATTCATCTTTGTTCTAGGGATAACTGTTTTATTGACAGGTTGTAAGCCACCACCTTCAGGTGAAGCCGCAGGCATTCGTTATCCAATTTTATTTATACAGTTACAACAAATGGAGTTACCTATACAGCTTGCAATGCCTGTTGACAAGATTAAGCCTCGGCAAATACAAGATACTTGGGGTACAGCACGGAGTGGCGGTAGAAAACATGAAGGTATTGATATTTTTGCCAAGCGAGGAACACCTGTCTTAAGTGCAACACAAGGGATTGTGGTTCGTGTAGGCATTGATGATTTAGGCGGGAAAGTGGTTTGGATTGTTGGCCCAAATTTAAGCCGTCATTATTATGCACATTTGAATGATTATGCTGATCAGATTCAAGAGGGTGATTGGGTTGAAGTGGGTGAGGTGATTGGTTATGTGGGAAATACAGGCAATGCTAAAAGTACCCCACCACACTTGCACTATGGAATTTATTTAAATGGACAAGGAGCAGTTAACCCTTATCCATATTTAACACCATCTTCTTAAATATTAAAAATTGCTACACTTGTTCAGTTGTTTGGTATTTAGTTGAGCGTGTATGCCAAACCAATTGCAAAGTACCAAGCAGCAAGACAAATGAAGCCAAGATAAACTGTTGATGATAAGTCACACCAAAATGTTGCAGGGCACTAAAACTTAAGCCACCGACAAGCTGTGTAGATGCAAAACATAGTGTTGCAATACTCCAAAGCTTTTTATAAGCAGCACCATAAAGTTGTAAAATGGTGTAGGAGGTCAGAAAAACCACCGCAGGATTAAGCATTCCTGTAAAAAATGAAGATGTAAAAGTCAGAATAGGACTTGTACTTGCAGTGGCAATAAAAATAGCGATGATATATAGACTATAAAGAATTTTCAGTGCAGTGAAATTACCAAACTTCCTTGCTAATAAATAAGCTGAAAAAGCACCTAAAGCACTGCCTAGACCATAGAGAATCCAATTGAAGTTAATCCAAAAGAGATTAAGTTTTAATTCATGACTCAGGTAGTCAATCCAAAACAGTGAGTGTGGAATATAAGCAAAGGCACTACTTGAATAGGCAATCAGTAAACTATAGAACAGCGTATTTAATGATATTTTTGCGGGTGTCGATGTAGTTTGTGCAGATAAATGATGCTTAAATTGTTGCAGTAAAATACTCAGGCAAATACAAATGATCAGTGCAAAGCCACACAGAATAAGCCATGCAGTTTGTGCCGAAATTTGATCTAAATAAGGCAGGAAAAGTGTTGCCAGTAAGACCCCAACTCCAATTCCGCTAAAACCGATAAAATTAATTTTAAAGCGATCGTGGATGTCACAGCATTGTGCCACTACGCTAGGTGATAAGATCATCAATAGACCACCACTTATTCCTGAAATGATGCGCCAAAAGATATACCAAGCTTTTGGTAAGTCTGAAAATGCACAACAGAATAAGCTCAGCATGCCAACAATCGCCGCTATTTGAATGTACAGCGCCATGATTTTATTCTGAGGTAAACGCATGGCCAAAAAAGCACCGAGCAAATAACCGAGTAAATTAGCACTGCCTAAAACACTGGAAAATCCGCTCGTCCAAGCAAATGCTTCGCGAGTCGTGGGTAACAAGGCAGTATAAGAAAAGCGTAAAATACCTATGCCTAAGCACATGCTGAGGCATAAAAAAATGCTGAGCTTAATCTTGTTTGAGGACATCCTGTGTTCTCACCTATACTTATTATTGATTAATAACAATAAATAGCATGGATTGTAATAATTTAATATGACGATAACTAACATAAAATGAGCGAGGGCATTCGCAGTTTTTTATTATGATTTATTTGATGAGTATCGCGCTAAGGCTAAATAGTAAATTTTATAAAAAATAAATATTTAAAATAAAAAACCGCGTTAAAGAACGCGGTTTTTTTAGAGCTGAAATTAACGCATTTTTGCCAAGAAGCGACTTAAACGATTTAATGCTTCACGTAATTCATTTTCAGCAGGTAGGAATACCACACGGAAATGATCAGGTGTAGGCCAGTTAAAACCAGTACCTTGTACCAATAATACTTTTTCAGCACGTAAGAAATCGAGCATGAATTTTTCATCATCTTGAATAGGATAAATTTCAGGATCAAGACGAGGGAAGCAGTACATTGCGCCTTCAGGTTTAACACAGCTTACCCCCGGAATGTCATTCAACATTTGCCAAGCAATATTACGCTGTTCATATAAACGACCACCGGGACGAATTAAGTCATTAATCGATTGATAACCGCCTAAAGCTGTTTGAATGGCATATTGCGCTTGATGGTTCGCACATAAGCGCATTGAAGCGAGCATATCTAAACCTTCAATGTAGTCCATTGCACGTGATTTATCGCCTGTAATCGCCATCCAGCCTGAACGGAAACCCGCAATGCGATAGGCTTTAGATAAACCATTAAATGAAACACAAAGATGATCACCCGCAAGTGCAGCAACAGCAACATGTTCAATGCCGTCATAAACAACTTTGTCGTAAATCTCATCGGCAAACAAAATTAAGTCATATTTTTTTGCAAGTGCGACAATTTGTTCTAATACATGACGTGGATAAACCGAACCTGTCGGGTTATTTGGATTGATAATCACAATACCGCGTGTATTCGGTGTGATTTTGCTTTCCATATCGGCAATGTCTGGATACCAATAGTTTTCTTCATCACATTTATAGTGAATTGCAGTACCACCAGATAAGTTTACCGCAGCCGTCCATAATGGATAATCAGGCATAGGAACCAGCATTTCATCGCCATCATCCAATAAGCCTTGCATGGCCATTACAATAAGCTCAGACACGCCATTGCCAATATACACATCGTTGACGTGCATATTTAAAATGCCTTTTTGCTGGTAATACTGACAAATCGCTTTACGCGCAGGGAAAATTCCTTTTGAGTCGGTATAACCAACGGCATTTGGTAGATTTAAAGCAACATCATTAATAATTTCTTGCGGAGCTTCAAAGCCGAATGGAGCAGGGTTACCGATATTTAATTTAATAATTTTATGACCAGCTTCTTCCATTTCATTGGCCGCTCGTAACACAGGTCCACGAATGTCGTAGCATACATGCTCGAGCTTAGACGATTTTTTTATTTCGCGTGGGGTTTGGATAGTGTTCGGCATTTTGATGTTCTCGGAAAGAGTGGAGGTCATTTTTGCATAACGATATAAATAACTTTTAAATGTTTCAGTTGTTACCAGATCAAGATCATGTTCATCTCTGAGTAAAGCAACAATTTTTTCATGCGTAAATCCCACCTGTTGATATTGTTTAATCACAGGCAGTAGATGTTTAAAAATAACGCTCTTTTTTTGCGACATTTTTTAATCCTGAGCAAGAATGTTAATAAGACTAACATTAAATTTGCTCACAAAAAAGCATTTAAAAAATAAAATGCTCACCATGTTTTGTATTTTTGCTTACCTTTTGCTTTTAGGTAAATTATAGGTCTTTTGTAAATTGTTAACTAAAGACTAGAAATTTTAAGATGAATCACGTAAATATAGGATTATCCTATTTTAAATAGCAAGATACAAAGGGACGTAATCATGGGAAAACTCAATAAAACAGACCGAGAATGGCAAAGAGAGTTATCACCTGACGAATTTCGCATTACGCGACAAAAGGGGACTGAGCCAGCATTTACAGGGAAATACTGGAATACCAAGCAAACAGGGACTTATTTGTGCCGTTGTTGTGGGGCTGAATTGTTCTCTTCTGATACGAAATATGATAGTGGTAGCGGTTGGCCAAGCTTTTATAAACCAATTACCAGTGGCGCGGTTGATGAAAATCAAGATGCGACGCATGGTATGGTCAGAACCGAGATAGTTTGTCATCATTGCGATGCACATTTGGGGCATGTCTTTGAAGATGGTCCACAACCGACTGGATTGCGCTATTGCGTAAATTCGGCTTCATTAGAATTAAAAACACAAGAAAAAAATGACGAGGAAACCTATCCATGACCAGCATTTATCAGTTTGAAGCTGAGTTGTTAGATGGAAAAAATAAATCATTTGCTGATTACGAAGGCAAAGTTTTATTAATTGTAAATACTGCAAGTAAATGTGGTTTTACGCCGCAATTTTCCGGTCTTGAAAAGTTGTATGAAAAATACAAAGATCAAGGTTTTGAAGTTTTGGGATTCCCTTGTAATCAGTTTGGTGGGCAAGATCCCGGATCGAATGAGCAAATCGGGGCATATTGCCAAAAAAATTATGGTGTGAACTTTCCGATGTTTGCCAAAGTGGATGTAAAGGGGCCAGAAGCACATATTTTATTCCGTTATTTAACCAATAACAGTAAAGGTATTTTAGGCAACGGGATTAAGTGGAATTTTACCAAGTTCCTGATTGGTAGAGATGGCAAAGTTTTAAACCGCTTTGCACCGACCACCAAGCCTGAAGATTTAGAAAGTGAAGTAGCAGCGGCATTGTCGCAGTGATATTTCATGTTGGAAAATGAAAAAAATGTGATAAGTCAGCCAGAACTGAATGTTCAGTTCTGGCGTGATTCACGCATGCCTTATGTAGAAACACGTCAGGCATGCCAAAGTCGGATTTGTTATAAGGCTCATAGCCACACGACTTTTTCCATTGGTGCGGTGGATACGGGACTAAGTCGTTTTAGTAGTTATTTAAGTACTGTTGAAATGATTGAGTCCGGCGCTTTAGTGGTTATTCCAGCTCAGGTTGAACACTCCTGTAATCCTATGCCTGATCAAGCATGGAGTTATCAGATGATGCATTTAAATGCGGATTGACTCGCAGCATTATTGTCAGAGACAGTAAGAGAGCAGATTCATGCATCAATTCCACAATTAAAACCCATCGTGATTAAAAAACCAGAATTGTATTATGCGTTCACCCAGCTAAATCGAGATTTATTTAATCCTGAAATTGATTTTAGGGAAAAAGAACAGCGTTTGATTGAGGTGCTCACTCAAATTATTTTGCCCTGTTTTGAATGGGAAAAAACTGATATATCGCATTATTTTTATGATCATTTAAAGGATTTGATGGTCTATTTAAAAGATGTCGATACGATTATTCCACTGGAAAAACTGGCAAGTATGCTGGGGATCAGCCGTTATGCGGTCATTCGTTTATTTAAGGCAAATCTGGGTTTGACACCACATGCTTTTCAGCTCAATTTAAAAGTGAATCAGGCAAGAGAATTGCTTAAATATGGAAAAAATATTGGTGATATTAGCTATGAACTAGGTTTTAGTGATCAAAGCCATTTTCATCGTGTATTTAAAATACATACGGGGGTTACGCCTAGGCAGTATCAACAAGGCTTTATATGAAGCCCTTGGTTTTTTATGATTGAAATTTTTGTCTGTTTAAAACCTAAACAAATCTATTATCGCGCAATTTTATACAAGAGAGAATTGTGTTGGCTCTCTATGCTCATTCCAGCTATTTATTGGAATGATTTATGGAACTGTTTTTTATTATCGCATTCACGCACTTTATTGCTTTGCTTTCTCCTGGACCTGATTTTTTTCTTATTTTAACTACACTATTACGTCATGGTCGATCTGCGGCTCGCTTGGTCTGTGTGGGAATCGCATTGGGGAATGCATGTATTTTAATGGTGATTTATGCCTGTTTATTTTTTCTTGGAAAAATTGATGAAAATATTTTGCTTTATGTTCGTTATATTGGTGCAGTGTATTTAATCTATTTGGCAGCACTGTGCTTTTATTATGCAAAAACTGAAGTGATTACTACGCATGGAAAAAAGGATGCTGTACCGACTTTATCAAGTACAGTTGGCTATTTGAGTCAAGGTTTACGCTCAAGTGTACTGAATCCTAAAAATATTTTATTTTATAGCAGCTTAGTCTTATTGGTTTATGTTGATTTTGGAGTTGTTCAGCATATTTTAATGGTGCTATGGATGGTTGCTGTAGTCTTGGTTTGGAATATTTTACTGGTTAAATTATTAAGTTATAAAGTGTGGATTGACTGGCTTCGAGTGAAGTCTAGCTGGTTATATTATATTTCAGGGAGCTGTTTTATCTTATTTTCCCTAATGTTATTTATGATGAATGAATTCGATTAAATGATTTTTATTTTAGCTTGAATTGAGATAGAAAAATTCAAATTAAAGTGAAGCAAAAGTCACCTTCAGGTTAATGTCAGTCAGTGAAATATTTTTTAATCCTCCCCAACCCTCCTTTTTCAAAGGAGGGAGTATTTAAAATTTAATAAGATATTAAATTCTATATCGTTCCCCTCTTTTTTAAAGAGGGGTTAGGGGAGATTTATTAATTAGTAATCATTAAATTACTCTTAACTGACTGGTATTAATCCAAAGGTTTGGCATTAAAATTTAAAGTATCGCTTTTAGGCGTTTAACCACTTCTTCACACTGAGCAATGTCCGCGACCAATGCTAAACGAACATGGTTTTCACCCGGGTTACCTTGTTCAGTATCACGAGATAAATAACGCCCCGGAAGCACTTTAATGTGTGCTTTTTCCATCAGCATTTTGGCAAAAGCTTCGTCATTGTCTACTTTAAGCCAATAATAGAAACCTGCATCAGGTTTCTTGAGTGGCAATAAATGCCCCAGTTCTTTTTGGAAAAGTTCGAATTTTGCACGGTATTGCTTACGGTTTTCTTCAACGTGCGTTTCATCATCCCAAGCAGCAATCGATGCAAGTTGATGTTGAACGGGCATTGCTGCACCGTGGTAAGTACGATATTGCAAATATGGCTTGAGTAGGGCTGCATCACCCGCAACAAAACCTGAACGCATACCGGGTAAGTTTGAACGTTTAGACAGGGAATGGAACACGACACAGTTTTTATAGTCATCACGTCCAATTTCAGCACATACTTCAAGTAAGCCAACGGGTGCTTCATCAAACCAAAGTTCTGAATAACATTCATCCGACGCAATAACAAAATTATATTGGTCTGAAAGAGCAATTAACTTTTTAAATTGCTCTTTAGATAGGACAGCACCTGTTGGATTACCCGGAGTGCAGACAAACAACAATGCCGTTTTTTCCCAGACTTCAGCAGGTACAGCATCAAAATCGCCTAGATAGTTATTTTCTTCTGTGCAATTGATGAAGTATGGTTTTGCACCAGAAAGCAAAGTCGCACCTTCATAAATTTGATAGAACGGATTTGGCATGACCACATAAGGTGCATCTTCACGGTTCACTAAAGCTTGAACAAAAGAAAAAATCGCTTCACGTGTTCCTGATACAGGAAGAACATGGCTTTCAGCGCTAATGCTGTTCAGCTTAAAACGTCGTTTCAGCCAATCAGCAATACTTTGGCGCAGCTCTGGTAAACCTTTACTGTTTGGGTAAGTCGATAAATGCTTAAAGTTGTCAATGATTGCTTGTTTTACAAACTCTGGTGCAGGATGTTTTGGTTCACCAATCGACAATGGAATGAGTGGTAAATCTGCAGGTTGAATATCCTGAAAAAGTTTATTTAATTTTTCAAAAGGATAGGGATGCAATAATGACAAACTTGAGTTCATAAAATCGATACCGCTTAATTTAAGTTAATGTTGGCCAGAGACTTGATTCGAGACTTCATCGAGTGCTGATTTTAATTGCGCAGCAAACGTTTTGGCTTCTGAATCGGACATTGGAATGCCATCTTTTTTGGTGACAAAGAAAATATCTTCTGCGCGCTCACCCAGTGTTGCAATTCTAGCAGAGTGAATATCTAAACCTTGCATCATAAATAAACCGCCTACTTTGGCAAGTAAGCCGGGATGATCAAGTGTTGAAATTTCAACCATATTTTGTTGTAGCGCAGCATTGAGGGTGATGTCGACGGTATTTTCAATATCGAAATGGCGTAATTGGCGTGGAATACGACGCTGCATTAAACCTGGATATTTATCCGATTGGCTTAGTGCTTTGACTAAGGCTTCAATTACAGTTTTTTCACGTTCAGGATCGGTCAGTAAAGTACCAAAACGGTCTAGAACCACATAGGTATCTAAACTAAATGCAGTGCTTGCGGTAATAATTCGGGCATCTTGAACGTCAAGATTCATACGGTCAAATACAGCCACTGTGGTGGCAAATAAATTGGGTTGATCTTGTGTGTAAATAAAGATCTGTACGGCATCTTGCGCAGATTTACGATGCGCACGCATTAACACTAAAGGTTCAGAGTTGTTGCCATGCTGCAAGATTGCACGTGTATGCCATGCAATTTCATCTGCTGATTCTTTAATAAAGTATTCATCACCCAGTTCCTGCCACACGGTTTCTACATCGTAGAGGGAGAAGTCATTGACCAACAGTTCACTGGCTGCAAATTTAGTGTCTTCAATCAGCATTTGATAATCGACAGGACGACCCAGACCAGTACGAATCACATCACGGGCATGGGTATAAAGCTGACGCATAAGCGATGCGCGCCATGTATTCCAAAGTTTTGGATTGGTGGCATTAATATCGGCAACAGTCAGCGTATATAAATAATCGAGATGCTCCATGTCACCGAGTTGTTCAGCAAAATCTTGCACCACATCTGGGTCGGAAATATCTTTTTTCTGTGCGGTCATCGACATGAGTAAATGATTTTGAATGAGCCATGCGACAAGGTTGCATTCACGTTCAGTAAAGCCGTGGGTACGACAGAAGTTAATTGCATCTTCTGCACCCAGTTCACTGTGGTCGCCACCACGACCTTTGGCAATGTCGTGAAATAAAGCGGCTAAATAGACAATGTCACGACGTGCCAGACGTTGGAATACCGAACTTACTACAGGGAAGTCTTTGGCAAATTCAGGTGCTTTAAAGCGATTGAGGTTACGCAGCAATAACAGGGTATGTGCATCTACAGTATAAATATGGAATAAGTCATATTGCATGAGTCCCATAATTTGCCCGAATGCAGGAATATAGTTACCTAAAACGCTATAGCGTTTCATCGCAACCAAAGTGTCATATAGACGATGTGGTGAACGAATGATCGCCATAAATAAGGCTTGATGCTCAGGATTGTCTCTATAGCTTTGATCAATTCGCTTTGCAGCAAGAATGAGCAGACGTAAAGTCCGTGCGCGAATCCCTTCAATTTCGGGACGATTAGCCAATAAATAAAATAGTTCTAAAATTGCGCTTGGATGTTCGGAAAAAATTTTGTGATGTTGTACGGCAAGTTTGCCATCTACCAATTTGAAGTGTTCGTTAATGTCTTCAATTTTACGTTCGTAGTTAGGTAGGCGCGGGGTAATCACCGATTCATTAAAGTAGGCAAGTAGCATTTCATTGAGGGTTGAGACTTGCTGCGCGCTACGATAATAGCGCTTCATGAATTGTTCGATTGGGTAGTTAGGCGATTTACCCTCTTCACGCACGTAGCCAAAAGTTGCAGCAATATCACGTTGATAATCGAATAATAAACGGTTTTCATCGCGTTTGGTTAAGCGGTGTAAATGATGGCGAATTTCCCAAAGAAAACTTTCCGCTTCCTCTAAAACACCCAGCTCAAACTCAGAAATAAAACCTAAATGTACCAGATCATAAATACGATTTACGCGAAAATGGCGCTTTGCAATCCAGCCAATTTGGTTGATGTCACGAATACCCCCCGGTGCATTTTTAATATCGGGTTCTAAATTACTTTCGGTATTGTTGTGCTGCGCATAACGTCTGGCTTGCTCATCCATTTTGGCATCGAAAAAGGTTTTATCTGTCCATGTTTGTGACACGATACGACGTGGCCATCTGGCTAAATGCTGATTCCCGATAATGAGGCGTGATTCAATTAGCGCTGTAGCGACGGTTAAATCATTGGTGGCTTGTTCTACACATTGTGAAATGGTGCGCACGCTAATACCGGGTTTGAAATTACCCACATCCCAAAGTGATGAAATAAAGGTTGAAATCAATTGTTCTTGATCTGGGCTAAGGTCATCTTCCGATAAAATCATGATGTCGACATCTGAATACGGCAACATTTCCTGACGACCATAGCCACCAACGGCAAATAAACCTAAATCAGTTTGATCGAGTTCTGCATGTTTCCAGAGGAACTGTAGTGCTTCATCAATTAAATTGGATCGACCCAAAACGACTTCACGAATTGACTGTCCATTTTCAAAACCATCTTGCAGCTGCTTTTCAACATCTGTGCGCCATTGGTTAATCGCTTGAATGTCATGGTTACTTTTAACGTAATTCAATAGCGGAGAGGTATTGATCATGAACAGTGGTCCGTAAATAAGGTGGCAAGTTTAGTTTTGTTGAACACTGACTTGAGTCGCGGTGTGTAGTGCGAGCTCACGTGCTTGATCAGTTGTTTCAGCACGTGCGGTTGCAACGCCCATGCGACGACGTTTAAAACCTTCGGGTTTACCAAACAGGCGTAAATCGGTGTTTGGATTTGCTAAAGCAAGATTTAAGCCAGAAAATGAGAGATTGTGATCATCTACACTTGCGTAAATTACAGCACTTGCCGCCACACTATGACGTGTTGTGTTCACTGGCAAGCCTAAAATGGCACGTGCATGCAGTTCAAATTCACTTTGAAATTGTGAAGCAAGGGTCACCAGTCCTGTGTCATGCGGGCGTGGTGATACTTCACTAAACCATACTTGATCGCCTTTGACAAACAGTTCAACCCCAAAAATACCGCAGCCGCCTAAGGCAATAGTGACTTTATTGGCGATTCGTTTTGATTCTTCTAATGCCGCTTGGGTCATGGCTTGAGGCTGCCAACTTTCGACATAGTCACCTGAGTCTTGACGGTGGCCAATTGGATCGCAGTACTGGGTTTCAATTTCACCCGTTTCCGCATTTTTAGCACGAACCGTCAGTAGGGTAATTTCAAAATCAAAATCAATTTGTGCTTCGACAATCACGGTGCCCTGATTTACACGACCACCGGTTTGCGCATATTCCCAAGCGGCATCAACTTCGTCAAAACTTTTAACGCGTGATTGACCTTTACCCGAAGACGACATGACAGGTTTTACAAAGTTTGGATAGCCAATATCATCACAAGCTGCACGGAAAGAGTCCAGCGTATCAGCGAAGCGATAAGCCGATGTCGGTAAACCTAATTCTTCCGCTGCAAGGCGGCGAATGCCTTCGCGGTTCATGGTCAAATTAACGGCTTTAGCAGAAGGAATAACGGTGGCAATATTTTGTTGTTCGATGTCGACTAAAACTTGTGTCGCAATGGCTTCAATTTCAGGAATAATTAAATGTGGTTTTACTTGTTGAATCAGTTGTTTGAGTTCTTCGGCATCGGCCATATTTAAAGTATAAGAATAATGTGCAACTTGCATGGCAGGAGCATGATCATAACGGTCAGCAGCATGAACTTCTACACCTAGACGTTGTAAAGAAATCACCACTTCTTTACCTAATTCTCCCGAACCTAACAATAAAACTTTAAAAGCAGAAGATTGAAGGGGAGTACCAATGGTCACGCTCATATGAATCGTCCTTGCTAAAGTGGCCTTTTAGCATAGCAGAACTGTTCTCGCTGTTAAGGCTTGATTCACATAAAATAATGATATTGTCTAACAATTTTATTTATAAAGTTTGTTGAAATCTCCCTAAATCCCTCTTTATAAAAGAGGGACTTGTATAAAGGAGTTAAAATGAAACGGGCAGGTAGGTATAAACCAAACCATAGACTACAGCCGCCGTGAGTGTTGCAGCGACAATTTGCTTAAATTTAAAATATAGTCCTGCTAAAGTGATAAAACCGATCAGCATGGCAACGCTTTTATTGGGTGTTTCGATTAGAGGGGGAAGTGTTGCAACCACAAGCATTGAGCTAATGGCGGCAATACCAATACTGCCTAATGCAATTTTAATCCAAACAGAACCGCGTTTTTGTGAGTTTTGTTGATGTTTTTGAATGACATAAAATGGGCCAAAACGAGAAATAAAATTCGCAATCCCGACAATAATGCCGACCAAAATGATTTCAAGATTCATGTGGTGCTCCAAACGCATCATCATGTTGTTTTAAAACATAGTGCTTAAATAAGCCTGCCAGAATTCCTGATAAAATCCCAATAAAAATGGCAGCAGATAAATTAATAAAATAACAGGTGATGGCCGAAACAATTAAACACACAGCAACAATAAAGGTGTGTTTCTTTTCAAATGCGGCAAGCAGGAAACTTAAGAACAGTGCAGGTAATAAAAAGTCTAAAGCCGCTTGTAAAAACTGTGGTAAAGAACTGACTTGGTCGGCAAATAAACCGCCTAAAAAAGAGCCTAAAGCCCAAGACATCCAACTAAATAAACTTAAACCCAACATCCAAGATTCGGACCATTCTTGACGACGCTGCGATAGTTTAATCATGCCCGAGGCAAAAACTTCGTCAGTCAGTCCCCATGACCAAATGGCAGTTTTTTTTAAGTTTAATTTATCTTGAATTAAATTTTGTAAGGCAGGACCATAAAGTACATGACGGATATCTAAAGCAATGACCGTCAGTGCAGTCATCCAAATAGAAGTACCGCTACCGAGTAAAGCCACCACTAAAAACTGGCTGGCTCCGGCATACATCGAACAGGATAAAAACAGCGCTTCCCAAGAACTAAAGCCAAATTGTGTCGCAGAGACACCGAAAGCAAAAGAAACTGGAAGATAGGTAAAAATAATGGCTTGACTGTCTTTAGCGCCTTGCCAAAAGCCAGCAGGTTGTACTGGAGGGAGTTTGTGCTCAGACACGACACACCTAAAGAGTTAAACAATGGGGCAAATGATGATTGAGTATTCTATCCGAATTCACTAGCATAGTGCCGAAATGTTTGTATAGGCAGCTGATATGTTTGCGTTCAAATCACGTGCAATAGTGATGGTTTCTGTACTGTGCAGTACTTTTGCATTGCAAGCTTGTGGTCATTCTTCAGAAGAACCTGAGCAGAAAGTTGAAATTAAGTCTGCACCTAAACTTACCAATGATGCGACCACTTATGCACAACACGCTTGGCACTTTATCAATCAAGTGGATGGTTTGGTTTATGCGCAAAAATTGGATCTGTTGGAAGATCAAGTCCGTAAACCTGCCCGTAAGTTGAGTACCGATTGGCGCATTAATGTCAAAATGACGGATTCTGTGACTGAAGGTAAATATGCGTTATGCCGTAAAGCATTAACCAGTTTAGAAATTTGGGCGCGTGAAAGTATTGATCAAACAAATTCGGTGGCGCAAAAACAAGTCGATTATGAGCGTGATAAAGCACAATGTAGAGGTGCAATCGAACACCCTGAACTTGGAAATACAGATCCTAAAAAGAAAGGCGTTTGATTAGGGGCTGTTGATATTTCACATATGCTTGCGACATGAGCCGTATACGGCGCAAGATGTTTAGACGGTACAAGGCATGTTTTGCGAAATTTAGTCATTCTAAATGATGAGCAGTGACTAAAGCTGCGCAAGATAACGCAGTAGCGTAAAAAATGTCTCTGTCCCGTAGGGTTATCACTAAAACTTCCCCAAACCTCGTTATGAAACTTGACAAGGGGATCACCATTGTCTGCATTTCATGCCTTGTTTGAGTTGTTTTAGTGAATAACGCAATGCATGGCTGAAATGTCAAAAGACCCTAAAATAAAACGAGGCAATGGCCTCGTTTTTTTGCTCTAAATTTTGAGGGAGATATTTCTGCTTATAGTTTTAAACAATCAGTAAGAGGATAAAACGATCACTTAATAAATATATTAAATTATCATTTGGTGATAATTTATGTATAATAATAAATATTAAATCACTGTTTTGTTTTTTAATTATTAGATAAATGGGAGTGATAATATGTTTAATAAAGTGTTTTTTTCAATAAGTCTGGTGGTTTTTCTGAGTGCATGTAGTAGAGTTCAAACGGCAGCTACGACAGAAAAAGCACAGGTGATTCCTGCCGCATCTTTAAATGTCGAACGAGATATAGCACCTTGTCGCAATGGTTTTGATGAGGTGAATGTCTGCCAGTTATTATCTTAAAGTGGAAAAGGCCTAAATTTTTGTTCTGCATTTAATGTCGTTTAAAAACATATGAAAAGCTGATTCATATTGGGCATAAGTATTTTCAGCAAAAAAGTTCAATCGTTGATTATTTCGCTTTAAGCAATAATGTTGACGAGAGGGCTTTTTTTTTGTCTACGCCAAAGACACAGTTTAAATAACAGTAAAGTTTAATTGGATGATGTACTGCTGAAAAAAACAACAAACAATTGGGGGTAATTTTAAATGAAATGAATAGCTTGGGTAAAAAATGGAGATTCTGTATGTGATTAGTAATGAAAATAGTTATCATTTATATTAGTATTCGGTAAATTTTTACCATGCCTCCCATTTATGCCGTCTTTTTTTGGTCATCCACATTTAGCTTTTAAACACACACATTCAGAGCGAATTCTAAAGTTGAGTCTACTTAGCTTAATGATAGCGTGTGCTCATTCCACTTTTGCCAATGAACATTTTGATTCGGCAGAAAGAAGCAGAACAACTTCAGTTCTTCCGACCATTGCTATTGAAGCCATGAGTGCACAAGATCCTGTAAAAACCTATGTCGACTACAAACAAGCCAGTGTGACGCGTAATGGTTTGGATAAAAAAGATATTCCACAAACCATTGATACGATCGATGTACAAAAATATAAAATCTATGGATCGAATGATTTAAGCGTCATGCTTCAAGGCACGCCGGGTGTCGATACGGCCTATGATATGCGTGGCGATGGAATTAAGCTGCGTGGTTTTCAGGCAGACGTAAGTGATATTTACCGTGATGGTGTGCGTGAAAGTGGGCAAGTACGACGCAGTACAGCCAATATTGAACGGATTGAAATATTAAAAGGTCCGGCTTCTGTCCTGTATGGGCGAAGTGCAGGTGGTGGCGTAATTAATATGGTGAGTAAATATGCCAATTTTGACTCGAAAAGTAGTGTTGGAATTTATACGGGATCATTTAATCATCTGGGAACCACGTTAGATGTCAATCAGGTTATTTCTGATCAGTGGGCGGCGCGTTTAACTACCGATGTTTATAAAACGGATAGTTTCCGTCAAGGTATTAGCAGTGATGAGCTAATGCTGTCACCCAGTGTGACCTTTAATAATCAAAAGGGTTTGGTTTGGACAGGGCAATATACCTATGACCGTTTGCACCGTGTTCCAGATCGCGGCCCCAATTTTTTTGAATTACCATCAGGAACGTCGCGTGACATGGGCTTTGCTCAGGACGGTGATTATGTCAATGATACTTCTCAGACCTTACGTTCCGATTTAAGTTATACCTTTGCGCCAGACTGGACGCTACATTGGGCTGCCAGCTATAGACAAGCCGATCAAGATTTTGACCATTTTTATGTAGGTAAAATGTGTACCGCAGATCAGCCAGCCACCGCAACAAATAAGGGCTGTTATAAAGGATATATTGATCAAAACTATTATTGGCAACAGACCAGTAATAAAACCACATCAACAACGTTTGACATTAAAGGAAAATTTAATACTGGCGCATTTCAACATCAAGTGTTGCTTGGCATAGATGCATCTTATGAGCAACGTGAACCCAAACTGGCCAATAAAAATAGCGATGGCACTTTAGTTTATGGATTTGTTAATCCGCTAACGGGGGATCGTTTTAGTAATCGGGCGGACAATCCGCTCATTACGCAGCATAATTATAATCAAGGGACAAGTTATGGGGTGTTTGCACAGAATTTAATCACCATTGTTCCAGAAGTTAAATTGATGCTGGGATTGCGTTATGATTATTATAAAAACTCAACCAGCAATAAGTTGAAGTCTGAAACTGATCAGGATTACAAGCGTACTGTCAGTGATCAATCGGTTAGTCCAAATATTGGTGTTGTTTGGCAACCTGTTGAATCACAAAGTATATATGCATCTTATAGTAAAAGCTTTGCACCATTTGGTGGTCAAATGGGCATTAGCGTGATCAGCGCTTCACAGAACTTAAATACCTTCGACGCTGAACCGCAATACAGTGACCAATATGAAATTGGGCTTAAAAGTGATTGGATGGATGAGCGCTTAACAACACAGTTTTCGGTCTATGATATTCGTAAACATAATATTCGTTATCGCCCAGATAAGGATAAAGAACCCGATGTTTGGGCTGTCGGTGGTGAGCATCAGTCACGTGGTGCAGAGTTTAGCTTTATTGGTCGCGTATTGGACAATGTCTATGTCCGTGGAGGTTATAGCTTCTTAGATGCAACGGTTAAACAAAATAAAGAAAAACCTGAGCTGGTAGGCAATCGTTTAAAAGAAACAGCCAAGCAAACAGGAAATCTTTTTGTGCGTTATTTACCTACAGAGCAATGGTATGCTGAAATTGGTGTGACCAAGGTTGGCGATTCATGGAACGATGTGGAAAACACTCAAAAACTCAAAGGTTTTAACCGAGCAGACGCGGCCATTGGTTATAGCGCAAACCCTTGGAATGTCACTTTAGCCTTGACCAATTTAACCGATAAAGAGTACTGGCGTTCAAGTTCAATGCCGGGTACACCGCGAAGTGCTTTACTGCGTGTAAATTATGAATTTTAAGCTGCTATGTTAAAGCAAGTTTAACTAGCATCTGGCCATCTTAACAATTAAGGTGGCTTTTTTGTGTTTGCTTCAAAGGCACCTCTAATGTGTATTTTATTCAGCAACGACATGCGCAATACGATGTAATTCTGCAAGGTCTAAAATTTCAATTTTCCGAAAGGAGAGACGCAAAATATTTTGCTTTTCTAAAGTCTGCAATTCCTGATTTACAGTTTGTCTAGAGCACGTCAGCATCTGCGCCAATTGTTCCTGAGATAAATGAATGGTGTTTTTTTCAATCATGAGATGGTTGCCATAACCATTTAAAATAAACATCAGGCGTTGGGCTAAACGCTGCTTTAACGTTTGAGTTTGAATTGAAATCAGTTCTAAGAAAGCAAAACGCAATTTCTGACTGGTTAATTGCGCAATGTGATACCAGAAAATAGGTTGTTCTTGAAGTAGTTTTTGAATTGCGCCACTTGGAATATGCAAAATTAAACTTTTTTGCATGGCGATGGCATCGTGCGAGCGAGGTTGGGCATCAACCAGAGATATTTCACCAAACCACATAATCGGTTCCACAATTGCAGCCACCGATTCTTTACCTTCAATATCAATATAGCCTAAGCGAACAGAACCCTTTAAAACGGCATAAAGGCCATTAAAAGCATCACCCGAATGGAAAATGGCTTGTTCTTTATCAAAATTTTGTTGAACGGCATGGCTCAAGATAAATACTTTGAATATAGGTGGCAGTTGAGAAAACCACGTATTATTTTCTAAATGATGGATATCCTTTGCTTCAAACACATAAATTCCTTTTTGCTGTGAGTTGTCATTTAGCCGACAACTTTGTCTTTCATATTTTTATATAGTGCAAGCATAGTGTAACAAGGAAGAATCCCATGACCAAATTAGAACAGTTGCTGAGCCAATATGCAGCATATCACTTAGACCATAAAAATATTTTGACTCATTTTGTCGGTATTCCTTTGATTGTTTTTTCTATTCTTTGTTTAACCGCAAGGGTTGGGTTTATGCTGTCAGGTATGGAACTGACGCTGGCTTTGGGGCTTATTGTGGTGACGAGTCTTTATTATTTTAGTCTGGATCGCATTTTTGCTTTCATTATGTTGATTGTTTTAGTTGCTGCGTATCCTTTGGCTTTAAAAATTGCTCATCTAGAATTTACGGCTTGGTTAAGCTTAAGTATTGGCATTTTTGTAGTGGGATGGGTATTTCAGTTTATTGGTCATTTTTATGAAAAGAAAAAACCAGCTTTTATGGATGATATTGTAGGACTTGCTGTTGGCCCATTATTTGTCTTGGCGGAAATGGTTTTTATGCTTGGTTTTCGTAAGGAGCTAGAGCAACGGATGTTGGATCATGCCCATGTATTACGTGCTGAAATGGATGCGAAGTCTATACATATCAGTTAGATGATTGCCTCAAAATATAAAAAAGCCAGTCAGTTAAGAAATTGACTGGCTTTTTTATTTTAAATTCATAATGTTATTCGATACGCGGAAACGTCATCCGCAACTGTTCGAGGCAAGACTACTTTGGAAAATTACAGTTTCTGCGATTTATTAATCAATAAAAGGGATTTGACGAGTTTTGCGGATGACAATGCCTTTGATTACTTTGGGCTTATCCAAAGTAATAGATGAGCTCCAAGTCTTTGATTTAAAGATATAAGACTCTGTTGTGAAGAACTAAAAAGTTAAGGAGTTTATTACAAAACTCCTTAACTGATCAGCATTAAGTGTAATGCACTGGCTTTTTTATATCTGATTATTTTTACTGGGTCTTCACTGCTTTATGAGTCTCAGTTTTAGCTTTGTGTGCATCTGAGACTGGAGCTGCTTTATGGGATTTATCAGCCATATTATTGGTTTTCATTGGCTCTTGTTTCATCATCTGGTCTTGTTTGCCCATTTGATCATGTTTCATCATTTGATCTTTTTTCATCATCTGGTCTTGTTTGCCCATTTGATCGTGTTTCATTATTTTGTCTTGTTTTGCCATCTTATCGTGTTTAGTCGTTGCCGTGGCCGGGACACATTTACCACCTTTATGATTTGGGCCTGAACCACCTGCTAATGTTGTCCCTTGTGGACATGCAAATGCAGTTGCGCTAAGCATTGTGAATAAGCCTGCTGCAATAAATGTGCTGATCTTTTTCATTTTCGATTATTCTATACAGGCATTAGTGCCTGTGATTAAGTTACCGATAATACAGAACAATAAAAGTGATAATATTGTGTGAGATTCAAGTGGTTAGCGTATTCATTTGTCATTTAATGCTATTTTTAAGCTTAGTTTAAGCTAACAAAAAAGCCCCGATTTTAATCAGGGCTTTTCTATAGCAGAGACTACTTATACGTTAAAACGGAAGTGTAAAACGTCGCCGTCTTGCACCACGTAAGTTTTACCTTCTAAACGCCATTTGCCTGCTTCTTTCGCGCCAGCTTCGCCATTGTATTGGATGAAATCATCATAGGCTACACATTCAGCACGAATAAAGCCTTTTTCAAAGTCAGTGTGAATTACACCTGCCGCTTGAGGTGCAGTTGCACCGACTTTAACTGTCCAAGCACGAACTTCCTGTACGCCCGCAGTGAAATAAGTTTGTAAGCCAAGCAGTGAATAACCTGCACGAATCACCACGTTTAAACCTGGTTCTTCCATGCCCATCGCCTCTAAAAACTCAGCACGGTCTTCGTCTTCAAGTAAAGAAATTTCAGCTTCAATCTGGTTGCACAGTGGAACCACAATAGCATTTTCTTCAGCCGCTAATTTCTTAACCGCATCTAAGTGTGGGTTGTTTTCAAAACCATCTTCAGCGACGTTAGCAATGTACATGGTTGGTTTTAAAGTCATTAAACCAAAACCACGAACCAATTTACGTTCGTCATCATCAAGGTCAGCTGCACGCGCTGGTTTACCTTCGTCAAGTAAAGGCTGGATTTTTTCCAAGATTGCTTTGACTGCAATGGCTTCTTTGTCGCCACTTTTTGCAGATTTAGACAAACGTGTAATGGCTTTGGCAACTGCTTCAAGGTCAGCAAGTGCAAGTTCAGTGTTGATGGTCGCAATGTCATCTAGCGGGTCAATTTTACCATTGACGTGAATTACGTTTTCATCTTCAAAACAACGAACAACGTGAGCAATCGCATCTGTTTCACGAATATTGGCAAGGAATTGGTTACCCAAGCCTTCACCTTTAGACGCGCCCGCAACTAAACCTGCAATATCAACAAATTCCATAGACGTTGGAATAACACGTTGTGGTTTTACAATCGCAGTCAATTTGTCTAAACGTGGATCTGGTACAGGAACAATCCCTGTATTCGGTTCGATGGTACAGAACGGGAAGTTTTCTGCAGCAATGGCAGCTTTAGTCAATGCATTGAAAAGTGTAGATTTACCCACGTTCGGCAAGCCGACAATACCGCAATTAAAACCCATGAAATGACTCACAACGTATGATTTAAAAATTGTGGCTGATTTTACATGAAAGCCATGACAAAGTCAGGTCATGGCTTTCATGTTTATTGAAAACAACTGAAATGCAATTGGGCTTAAATTTTGCGTTTATCCAGTTGATTGGCAAGCGTGTCTCCAGCCAGTTGTACCAACATTACCAAAATAATGAGCACCACAATCACAGCAAGCATGATTTGCATATCAAAACGCTGATAACCATAACGGTAGGCAATATCACCCAAACCACCTGCACCAATGGCACCTGCAATGGCTGAGGAGTTAATCATGGTGACTAAGGTCACGGTAAAGCCGGCCACAATTCCGGGTAGGGCTTCGGGAAGAAGGACATGCCAAACAATTTGCTTACGGTTACAACCCATGGCTTGAGCGGCTTCAATCAACCCTTGATCGACTTCACGTAAACTGACTTCGGCAATACGGGCAAAGAAAGGGGTTGCCGCAATGGTGAGTGGAACAACCGCTGCCCATACACCATAACTGGTGCCGACAATCAGGCGGGTAAGTGGAATCAGTGCCACCATTAAAATCAGGAATGGCACAGAGCGGGTCATGTTGACCATCCAACCCAAAGATTGGTTAATGCTTTTTGATGGATAAATGCCATGTTCCGAGGTGTTGACCAAAATTACCGCCATCGGTAGGCCAATCAGCAAAGCAAAAAATGCGGAAACGCCGACCATTAATAAGGTGTCGATGGTGCCAGTAATCAAAAGATCAATAAGTTGGTCGTGCATAGCCCAATACCTCTACATGTGCAATTTGATTTTTGAATTGTTGTTGCAGTTGTTGCAGATCAATATTTAAATCAGCCACGCCGACAATTAAAGTGCCGACCAAATGATTTTGAATGCTATCGATATGGCTTTGATACAAATGCACTGCATGCCCAAATTGATTTAAAAGATGGGCGAGGTCAGGAGAATGTTTGGCTTCACTGGCATATTTTAGTTTTAAAATACTTTGTGTGACCAAGCCATCTAATTCTGGGTAAAGCGTAAAGGGTAGATCCAATTGTTCAAGATTGAGTAACTCTTGTGTAATGGCTTGTTTAGGATTGGAAAATACTGACCAAACTTGCCCTGATTCCACAATTTCACCTTGATCAATCACCACCACTTGATCACAAATTTCACGAATCACCTGCATTTCATGGGTAATCAGCACAATGGTAATTCCCAGTTTTTGATTAATTTCCTTGAGCAGGGAAAGTACCACCGAGGTACTTTCAGGATCGAGTGCCGAAGTGGCTTCATCGCAGAGTAAAATTTCAGGATGACTGACCAACGCACGGGCAATACCGACCCGTTGCTTTTGTCCACCTGAAAGTTGTGAAGGATAATGCCCAGCTTTATCACTGAGTCCAACCAATTCAAGGACTTCATTAACGCGTTGTTCAATGTCCGCCTTGTTAAAGTTAGAAATTTTTAACGGTAGCGCGACATTTTCCCAAACGGTTTTAGCTGACATTAAATTAAAATGCTGAAAAATCATGCCAATTTTCTGGCGCAATTGAATCAAGTCATGATGGTTTAATGCGGAAATTTCTTGTTGATGAATATGGATACTGCCTTCATTGGCCTGTTCCAATCCATTTAAGGTGCGCAGCAAGGATGATTTACCTGCACCACTTTTACCAATAATGCCCAATATTTTGCCTTGAGGAATATCCAGATGGATATCTTTTAAGGCATGTACTTGCGTATTTTGCACATGGTAAAACTTATTCAACTGCCGAATTTTAATATGTGGTACTGAAAAGTCGATTTGTGAACCAAAACTCACCATTGTTATTCTCCTTATTTCCAGCCTTCAAACCACATGCTTTGTCCAAAATCTTTATTCAAAATTTCACGAACTTTGGCCGAGTTTTGGAAAGCTTTTACAAATAGGGCCAGCTTTTGGTTTTCATCTTGGTAGTCTTTACGCGTCACAAATAAAATGGCGTATTTTTTATCCACTGGGTCAATAAAGAGGGCTGAATTTGGGTCAGCGACTTTTGCCATTTTTAAATAATGTGGAAAGCCCATAATCAGGTCTGCTTCGTTATAAGCATGTGCTGTTTGTGGACCTTCAACTTCAATTAACTTGAGCTGTTTCGGATTGCTGGTGATGTCTTGCAGTGTGGTTAATTCATTGTTGACATCTTTTACCGAAAGCAAACCTGCACGCGCCAATAGTGTTAAGCCACGCGATAAGTTCACAGGATCATTCGGCACGACCACTTTGGCTTGATTGGGGATTTGATCAAGCGACTGATATTTTTTCGAATATAAGCCAACATGACTGCCCGAACCTTTGGCAAAGGCATGCAAGTCATAACCTGTTTCACGCACGGCATTGGCTAAGAACACACTTTGCTGGAAAAAGTTGGCATCAATATCGCCATTTTGAACTGCAACATTGGGTGCTTGCCAGTCTGAAAATTCAATCAGTTCGACATGAATGCCTTGTGCTTTGACTTCGTCAGCGACACTTCTTAATAGTTCGGCATAGGGTGGGCTAATACCAATCTTTAGAACGTCTTGCTGGCTTTGACTGTTGCTATAGCGATAAATTGAAAGACCTGCAATCACAACAATGACACTGAGTGCAATCAGCCAAATTTTAAGATTTTTGGATGTAGAAATAGACATAATCATTCCTTATTTCCAGCCCGGAAACCAAAGTTTTGCACCAAAATCTTCATTCAAAGCTTGCTGCACTTGAGCTGAGTTTTGATAAATGCTGACGAATTTTTTCAATTTGTCATCTTTGTCCTGATAATCTTCACGCACCACAAATAGAATGGCGTAGCGCTTATTGGTGTTTTCATCGAACAATAATGCACTTTCAGGATCGGCAGTTTTAGCCAGACGTAAGTAATGTGGATAGCCAAAAGCCAGATCGACATCGTCAATCGCGCGAGCTGTTTGTGGACCTTCTACTTCAACAAATTGTAGATTTTTAGGGTTGCTGGCAATGTCAGATAAATTCGATAAATGATTTTCAGGATTTTTTAAAGTGATGAGTTTGGCTTGTTGCAAAAGCAGTAATGCTCGACCTTGATTTACAGGATCGTTAGGAATGGCAACGGTGGCATTTTGTGGCAGCTGATCAAAGCTTTTATATTTTTTAGAATATAAACCAACATGCGTTGCAGCACCGGCAGCAAAGCTTTTGAGTTTAAAGCCAGTTTCTTTTAAAGCATTGCTTAAAAAGGGTTGATGCTGAAAAAAATTGGCATCAATATCACCATGATTTAAGGTGATGTTCGGAGTGTTCCAGTCAGAGAACTCGACCAGTTTGACATTCAAACCTTGTTGTTTGGCTTCATTTACTGCGACTTGTAACGGTTTGGCAAACGATGGACTAATGCCAATCACAAGTTCATCTGAACCCGATTTTTTTTGTTGATTCCACACCACCAGTCCAATGATGACTGCGGCAATAATCACCCCAATAAGGGTGAATTTGGTTTTTGCTGTTTGTGTCATGCTGCACCTCAAAATTTATGCTGTTTGTTTTTGGTTTAAGTTGGAGTTCGAAGTTGAGGCGGTGCTTTGACATCGAAATTGTTGAACAGGATGTGAGGCAGACAGTCGGTCACCTTGCTGAAAAAGTTTGTGCCTTAAACTGCCATTTTCATATTCAGTTTTATATCGTCCACGTTGTTGCAGCTCTGGAATGACCCATTGGATAAAATCATGATGTGACTCAGGGGCGACGGTACGGGTTAAATTAAAACCATCAATCCCTGTGTCATCAATCAACTGAATCAGTTTTTCAGCCACAGTCGCGCCACTACCGACGATGAGTGGATAGCGTCCACCCAATACATGCTGTGCTTTTAAATCATTTTTACTGATACTTTGTTCTTTAAACTTGTTATTGACTGAAGCGATACTATTGGTTTTCTGATAAGGAATCGTTTCATCATCTGCAAATTGAGACAGATCCATACCCACTGAGCTAGAAAAGTGGGCCAGACCCGCTTCAGGACTGGCATAGCGGATATATTCGTCAAGTTTTTGTTGTGCCAATTCATCCGTTTCGGCAGTTACTACAGTAATGCCAACAAAAATTTTAATTGCTTCAGGGTTACGACCTTGTGCAGTGGCTTTATTGCGAATTTGATCGACCTGTTGTTTAATTTTCTCTGGTCGATCACCGCCAATAAATAGACCTTCTGCATGTTGTGTGGCAAAGGTTAAACCACGTGGTGATGCACCAGCCTGAAATAATACTGGTGTACGCTGAATGGAGGGGGAAACTTGAAACACCCCTTGGCTTTGGTAAAACAGCCCTTGATGCTGTACCTGATGTACTTTGGACGGATCGGTAAAAATACGCTGTTTTTTGTCTTTTAAAACGGCATCATTTTCCCAAGAGCCTTCCCAAAATTTATAGCACAGCTGTAAAAATTCTTCGGCTTGTTCATAGCGCAGGTCATGGTCTTTTAAACCTTTTTGTCCAATCAGTCGTTCCGCGCTGTCTAAATAACCAGTGACAATATTCCAGCCAATTCGTCCTTGAGTTAAATGATCAAGACTGGCGAAGCGGCGGGCAAACTGATAAGGCGATTCATAACTTAAGTTAACGGTTATACCAAAACCTAAGTTTTGCGTTACTGCTGCCATAGCCGAAACCAATGTGGTTGGATCATGACTAGGCAGTTGAATGGATTCTTTTAAAGTGAGTTCAATGCCATTTTGATAGACATCATAAACACCAGTAATATCGGCAATGAATAAGCCATCAAACAAACCTTTTTCTAAGGTTTGAGCTAAATCAGTCCAATAACTCAGTTCATTAAAACGATGAGATTCATCACGTGGATGCGTCCATAAACCATGATTAATATGACCGACACTGTTCATATCAAACGCATTGAGCAAGATTTCTTTTGGCGTATTGGGCGTTGAGGAATTTGTCATTACAATGTTCCTCGACGTGGTGGCAATACGCCGTTTAATAGATGATTTGCGATGAAATAGTATTTCCAACGAGATGCATCATGCAAAGTATGTACACGCGCATTGCGCCAGAAACGATCCAGTCCATCTTCGCGCTGGCTGCCACGACTGCCTGCCAGTTCAATTAACTTAGATGATGCTTTTAATGCTGTTTCGGTACTGTGTGCACGTACCTTTGCCACATCTAGCGAGGCTTTGGCAATATTGTGAGCAGTTGGCTGCGGTTTTGCAGCGTCGATAGAACGAGCCGCTTGTTTTAGCAACACTTCACTGGCACGAACATCGGCAACAATGCGACCCAGCTCAAATAGAATAAGTGGATCAGCCGTGGCTTGATCAACTCCCGAGTCAATCCACGGGCGTGCTTGACGGACACGATGCAGGGTTTCTTCAAAAGCCGCACGGGCAATACCCGTTTCAATGGCTGCATGCATGATTTGAGCAAATGGACCGACCAAAGTTGCTTGGCTAAATGCGGTGTCAAAGGGAATAATGTCTTCTGCTGCAACCGGAACATTGTTGAATTTGACCGTGCCACTGCCTGTGGTACGTTGTCCGAAACCAGACCAGTCATCGATCAATTCCAGACCTTCACTTTCACGTGCAATAAAGGCTAAAAATTCACGATTTTCATGATCTTTGACTAAGGTTGGAATGCGATGTGCAAATAAGCTGCCTGTGCAATAAAACTTTTCCCCATTGACCACAAAGCCATGTTCGGTTGGCGTGATTGCGGTTTGCTTTTGCGTTGCATTTTTGGTTTTAAATTCCGCTAATGCATTACCAAAACGAGCCCCTTGTAAAACCTCGGCATAGAGTTTTTGCTTCTGTTGTTCTGTGCCCGTATTTCTGAGCACTTCCAAAGCATAAAAATGATTTTGTGGAATCTGACCAATTGAACCATCGACACCACTCATTAAGGCAATAATTTTTGCAACCGTAAGGCTAGAAACTTCTGCACCGCCATATTGCTTGGGCACAGTAATCGCCCATAAGCCAGACTGGCTGTATGCTTCAATTTCTTGAAAAGGTAAAATGCGCTGTGCATCACGTTGTACAGCATTGCTTTTAAACTGTTCTGCTAAAGCGTGTGCAATTTCCAAAGCTTCAGCATCGGATTGAATAATATGCGCCTGAGCCAATGGTTGATCTTTTGATTGGGAGAGTTTTTGATATGAAGTCATGTTTTTATCCTTAAATCCAAGCGTGACGTGCAGGGAGGGTGTGATTCAGGTAATAGTCACCTAAGGCATGTAATTTCCAGCGCACAGGATCATGCAAGGTATGCACACGGGCATTGCGCCAATGCTGATCTAAATTATGCTGACTCAAACTTGAACGGCTGCCCCCCAGTTCTAAGAGCTTTTCTGAAATATGAAGGGCGGCATCATTGGCATAAATTTTTGCTTCGGCAACTAAAATGGATGCTTGAGCTGCTTGTTCATCCGTAACTTCATCGAGTAAATCCAGTTCATCTAAATATTCAGCGGCTTCATCGAGTAATAAAATAGCAGCATCGAGTAACACATTGGACTTGCCCACTTCTTGTAGGGTGTAATGCTCAAAACTGGCTTTTTCGACATGGGCATCCACAATCGGACGTGCTTTTTGTACAGCCGTTAAGGTGTCGGCAAAAGCCGCCTCCGCAATGCCGACATCAATGGCAACTTGCAATAATTGCGAATAGGCACCACGATAATTTGCTGTATTGCTCAGTAAACGTTCATCAAAAATTAAAAATGGATCAATTTCAACCTGATTGAGTTTGACTGTACCGCTTGATGTTGTACGTTGACCAAAACCATTCCAGTTATCAATGATCTCAACGCCTGTTGCTTCACGATTAATAATGGTCAGCACCACATGACCTTCGGGATGAATGGCCTTAATCGCCAACCAATGAGCAAAACTGCTGCCTGTGGAGTAGAACTTTTCACCATCAACAAAGTAGCGATTATTTTCGATTGTTAGAGTTGTGTTTAGGGTTTTTGTATCTTTGGTATGACGTTCTGGGCCACCATTGGCTAAACGTTTGCCTTGTAAAATTTCATTAAAAATAAATGTCTTTTGTTGTTCTGTCCCCATGATATTAATCATATTCAGCAGAGCAATTTGATTTTGTGGAATTTGCCCAACACTTGAATCGGCTTTATTTAAAATACGAAAAACATGCGCCAAGGTTTTATTGGAGACAAAAGCACCGCCAAATTTTTGCGGGATACGAATTCCACCTAAACCTTTTGCACTGAATAAATCCATTTCAGCAAAAGGCAATAGACGTTTTTGATCACGTTCATTACGACCTTCTAGAGCAAAATCTGCAACTTGATACGCTGCATTAATCGCACCTTGGTCATTTTCAACCACATGAACATTGTCAGAAATTAAATGAGACATAATGACACCTTAAATAGATATCAAAACGCTACAGCCAATTGAATTTAAAATTAAGCAATTGCTTTTGCAAAGCTTATGAAAAATGATGTTTAAGATATAAAGTGCTAGATTTTGAATAAATTCAACTATGCTAAGTGTTTAAAAATCAACATTATTTTGTTTTGTAAGGGTTTTTGCTTGGGTTTTAATTAATCGGTTTATCTACTTTGATGATAATGAAAAGAAAAAAATGTATAAAAATAAATGATATAGCATGGAATTGTGTACATCCATTTTTGCAGAAAAGTACATTGTATTTCTGAGGTAGGGTGACTAAAGTATTCGATGAATGTTGATGGTTATATTGATGGCCAGAACTAAAAAATAAATTGCGGAGAATTTATGCGAACTTTATACCAGTTTCCTTTATCTCATTTTTGTGAGAAAGCTCGCTGGTTGCTCGATCATAAAGAGTTAGACTATGTTGCACATAATTTGATCCCGGGTGTGCATCGTGCATTTGCACAATTAAAAACAGGGCAAAATCGCTTACCTATTTTACGTGACCAAGACCACTGGATTGCCGATTCGACTAAAATTGCATTGTATTTAGATGAGGTTTATCCAGAACATTCTTTACTACGTTCTGATGTACAACAGCGTGATTTAGCGCTCGAGATTAATGCGCAAGCGTCAGAGCTTGGCATGCATGTTCGACGTTGGGGTTTAGCGCATACTTTAACTGAAAGTGCAGAATCGCTGGATATTATGATTGGTGAAAAAGGCTATTTACGCCAGTTTGAAAAATATTCAAAACCGATTATGAAGGCAATTCTTTCAAGAGGTTATCAACTTAATTCAGATAAAGTGGCTGAATCAAAACAACGCATGGATATTTTGGTTGATATTTTAAATCAGCGTCTCATTGAAAATCATGGGCGTTATTTTGTTGGCGAACGCCTTGGTTTGGCGGATATTGCAGTGTGTTCAATGCTTGCGCCGTTGTTAGAAATTGCAGGTACGCCATGGGAAAAAGAGCGTGGTGAAAATCTATCCGATGAGTTTATGCAATATAAGACTTTTTTGACCAACTTACCTTTAGGGCAATATGTATTACGCATTTATCAAACTGAGCGTAATGCCCGTGTCGACTGGCGTGGCGTTTAACATTGTAAAATAAAATACCTTGATCTCTTAGCTATAGTCGAGAGATGGGGAGTAGGTGTTTATTTTTCCTAAAAATTATGTTGAGAATCGTTCTAAAAGCATAATTTGCATTATCTTAAATATATAAATATCGTGGAGCTTATGATGGAACTGGATCGTTTTGATAAACAAATTCTTGAAATTTTAACCAATGAAGATCTTAATCTAAATGAGCTTTCTGAACGCATTAATCTTTCTGTAAGTTCGGTGCATCGTCGCATTAAGCATTTGATTGAAAATAATATCATCTCTGGGTTAAAGCGTGATTTAAATTATCAAAAGCTGGGTTTTAGCTTGCATGTTCTGTTACAGGTTTCCTTAAGCAGACATGATACGGATATTTTTGCCAAGTTTTTAGAAGAGTTGGAAAATATTCCTGAAGTGATTAACGCATTTTTGGTGACGGGACAATCTGCGGATTTTATTGTGGAAGTGATTGCACGTGATATGGAAAATTACAGTGAAATTTTACTGAAACGCATTGGTAAAATTGAACACGTTGTAGCGCTACATTCCAGTTTTGTGATTAAAGAATATAATGTTTTTAACTGTAGTGGTTTGCTCAGCAAGCTATAAAATCTAATGATTTTGGATGGTACAGCTTAGCCAGTTTGTTTATATCGGCTTAATCAATGTATTGATTTGGCTCATAGCCGATTTCATTTATGTTCAATTAGGACAACAGTCATCACATCGTTGTTTTGATTATTTGTTGCTTATTTCTCAATATATTTTTTGGTTATGGGGAACAACAACTTTATTTAAGCACTTTTACTTTTGCAAAAAATGGCTGTTACGAATGGTATTGGCATGTATTCTCTGGCTTTTTTGTCTGCTATTGACAGGGGTGTTGGTGTTGTTTGTGCATGTGTATATGATTAAGGCAGCATTATAAAAAGTATAAGCTTTCACAAGAACACATAAAAAAACGCACGAATACGTGCGTTTTTTTATCACAGATTGAAAGCGAGCTTATTGGATTAAGCATCCAACTGTTCTAAAACTTCGTCTGTGAACTCAACGTTGGTATACACGTTTTGAACATCATCAAGGTCTTCAAACATATCAATCATTTTTAAAATCATTTTGGCTTGATCAATGTCCGTGATTTCAGCTTTAGTTGATGGACTCATCACCACTTCAGCATTATCAGATTTCAATCCTGCGGCATTTAATGCATCTTGAACATCACCAAAAGATTCAGGTGTTGTGATGACTAAGATTTCATCTTCACCGACTTCAATGTCTTCAGCGCCAGCTTCCAAAGCCACGTCCATGATTTTATCTTCTAAAGAAACATCTTCAAAAGTAATTTCACCACGTTTAGTAAATAGATAGGCAACCGAACCTGCTGTACCTAAATTACCATTGGTTTTGGAAAAACAGTGACGAACATCAGGCACAGTACGGTTCAGATTGTCAGTCATGGTTTCAACCAATACTGCAACACCACCAACGCCATAGCCTTCGTAGGTAACTTCTTTTAAATCGTCGTTATCTTCACCACCGGCACCACGTTGAATGGCACGGTTAATCACATCACGTGTCATATTTACAGATAATGCTTTTTCAACAACAGCACGTAGACGAGGGTTACTTCCCGCATCTGGGCCACCGAGTTTTGCAGCTGTGGTTAATTCACGAATGTATTTGGTAAAAACTTTACCACGGCTAGCATCTTGTTTTGCTTTGCGATGCTTAATGTTAGCCCACTTGGAATGACCCGCCATGCGAAATATGCTCCTTGTAGATTGGCTGTATGCCTAATCGAATGTGTTAAATTCTACCATAAGCCCATTTTTCTTAGAAAGGGCTAGCTTTTGAGTTTTTAAACAAATAGAACTTAGTTTTTAGCTTCAGGAATAATAATATCCAAACCAACCTTATCTTTATAAAGTTGTTTTAACAGTGCTAAGTCATGGTTGATCTCTGTTGGATAGATTTTCCCTAAAATTCCGCCTTGTTTAGTTTTTGAATTGGCATACATTAAAACAATAGGGACATTTGCGGCTTTGGCAATATGCCAAAATCCGGTACGAATTGGACGTCGCGCTTCACCTGCCTTTGCACGGGTCGCTTCTGGGGCAATCACCAAGTTGAATTTTTCATTTTGTTGAAAATGCTCAACCATAAGCGAAACAATATCTTGATTGGATTTACGATCGACTGCAATTCCTCCAAGTGCTTCTAATAATGGTTTCATTGGCCCTTTAAATAATTCTTTTTTAATCAGGGTATGAATTTTCATATCAAAAATTTGGAACAGGGCCAGAGAAAGCACAGCATCCAGCATAGATGTATGTTCAAAGCCAACAATCACTTGTTTATTTTCAAGTACATCTGGTTCTATATGATAGTTCCATCCCGCAAGTTTAAATGCAGATTCACCAATAAATTTTTTTAACATAGAAGAAAATTAGATAATATGAAAGTGGGCTAATTTCTGCTTGTTCTGATTTAGAGTCAAGAGCATATAAGCTTAAAATGACAAATAAATACATTTGTCTATATATGTTTGAAAAATGGCTATATTAATTGTTTTTATATATAAATGGGCGTTAATTGATACTTGAAATAAATAACATGATATAAATTAAGACTTAATTTTGATTTAAAATGACTATCCAGATCAATCAATACCTATTAGACTTTTGTCTAAGATAAGAGCTTCTGAACAAGTTGTTCAACTTTGGCATATGTTTAATAAGGAATGAAAAGAATGATGTATTTTTCAGCTTTTCTATTGGCTTTTGGGCTGTTTATGTTGGTGGTTGTATGGTCTTTAATCGAAATTTGTGTGGAATCTCGTAAAGAACGTAACTTTGGTTCTTAAGTAGATATAAAGTTAGTTTTTTTCTACTTTTATTTTCAAGGCATTATTTTACATTAGTGTTGAATTGTTTTGTTTAGACTTTATAGGTATAAGTAAGTGGTTGTTCTATCAATGCCAATTTTAATACTTGGGGGGCTGAGTTGGCATTTATGATCTGTTGAATGTAATAAATTTGCTAGATTAATATCAATAATACCAAGTCTTAATATTGAAGATGCGATTAAGAGTTGATTAAAAGATAAGCTTCAAAATAAAAGTGTGAAATAATTGTTGTGTTACTGTGCAAGTGGAAACAAAAATGCTTGTTTTTTGAAACAATCTTGGTTAGTATTGCCTCGCTTGAACTTGTTGATATATAACAAATTCAGCTTATAAGGGCCTATAGCTCAGTTGGTTAGAGCAGCGGACTCATAATTCAAGAAGTTAGTATAAAATACGCAATTCCACACAATATTTAGCAATACCTCACTTCTAGCAAAACCTCTCAAAGCCTTTATATACAATATATTGCAATATCTGACACTTTCTCGCAGTCTATGGAAATAATTCTGTCGTCTACTATAAGTCTACCTGAAACACTGATTTGTAGACTGCAAGTAGACTTAAGAAGTTTAAAAATAAAACTTTAATTTATGCATGGAACTTGAAGAAAGGGATAGCTTGAATTAGCTTATAAAACATAAGTAAATACACCTTACATAAGCCTATTGAACATATACATTCAAAAAACATAAACTGTAGTAATATAAACAAAATATCTTTTAAATCTTAACGTGTTGATCTAATGAAAATCGTCTATCTTATTTTATCTATTCCTCTTTTCATCTGTAGTACAGCAAGTTTTGCAAAAACAACACCAGTACTTAAAAATCCAGTTGCTGGCGTGCTTTGTGATAAATATATTTGTGCAGATAAAACAGGCGTTTCAAAAACACTAACTGTAAAATATCTTGGCCAACGTCAAGCTAAAAAAGTTTTTTCTCAAGGTGAATTTGATACTTCTGCGTTTACGTTTGCCAACGGTGTATTCTGTGATACCAAAACTAAACTTTGTCATGTTGATCGCTATTTTAATGCTGGAAACAAACGTAGTGCAGTAGATACTAAAACAACGAAAAAATTATTTGGGAAATAAGGTTTTTAACAGGTGGTTGAAGGTACATAAAAAAGCATCTGATATATATACTTTAAGTAAAAATAAAGCCCTCATTGAGGGCTTTTTATTAGGCTGTATGTTGAAGCCGATTACTTTCCATAAATCCTAAAACATCATCTTTTTTATAGAGCACAGTTTTAGCTGTTGGTTTAGTAAATGGAATTCCACCACCTTCACATCGTTTTTTCTGTAGCCAAGCTAGTGATAGGTGATAGACCAGTGAAATTGTTTCTGGAGTAAATTCAGCTTCCAGAGGTGCATTTCGAAAGTCTTTAATCAATGCCTTTTTTTGAGCTTCAGACATTTTATCAATTTTAGTTAAGCGAGCCATTCAAGACACCTCCTTTAATTAATTGATGTTTGCGGTTTTTCAGCTTGGCCATTAATAAACAAGATTCGTTGCTTTCTGGATTAGCAAGCTTTTGGAAACTCTGATTGAAGCGGACCATTTCAGCTTTGCTCATTAGGATTAAATTTTCTAATCTGCAATCAGTTCTATCCTGATTCTTAAAAGCAATAACATGATCTTTAGGCACATCACCATTTGCTTTCATCCAAACCACTCTATGCTTTAAGTCAAAGACATTAGGCTCTGCAGTCTTAATTAAAACGTACCCGTCTTTAGAACATATCCGTTCATAACCAATCGGCTTTTTATTCCAGGTAATTTGACCTTTTTTAAAACTTGTTTTATTCGCTGAAGTTAGGCCTTTGGTACCTTTATTAATTGGGATGCTCCCTTTTTCAAAATAACCGGTTCTACCTGTGATCCATTTTTTACGTGTGCATAGGGATTTAATATGATCAACAGCAAAAGAAGTTCCAAATTTACTATTCACTTTTTCAGTCAGCTCTTTTCGCCCTAAGATACAATTGGATTCTATGAACTCCAATTGTGCTTGGGTGTATATGATTGCAGCACCTTTTGACATAAATCACCCAATCAGATTTTGTGGTATTTCTATTGCGTCGATATTTTTAATACCTCGATACTCTGCAACAAGTTTTGCAGCACTCAAGCGTGTATTATTATTCTTAATTACCTGCTCACTAATTTTCTCAATAGCTTCGGCTTTTTGAATTTCTGCTTCAAGCTCACCACCTTTTAGGTTTGGATCACTTAAGCGATTAAGTTGAGCAAATAAAACTGAATTTAAATCTATTGGTGTATTCATCATCAAGCTCTCCAAGTCGCTTCTTTCAATTTTGCATTAATGACTAATTCGTCAATTTCACCAACACTTACATTGCTGAATATATGTGTTATTTTTGCCCCGAACACCGTCAGTGTCCGGGTGGTAGTTGAATATTTAAAATTCATATTTTCTCCTCAAGCACATTAATGGCGAAGCTGATTGTTTTGCTGAGTTTTACTTTGAGTTGGCCACCCCATCAGATCGGCTCTTGCACGGCATGCATTGGTAATACCAGCCTCATAGGTAGTACCTTTAAATCTATTGGCGGCAGCTTTAAGGATTCCTTTGTCTGTTGCATCTTTAATTGCAATCAAAGCATCATTGAAAAGTTGGGATTGCGTACGTTTTGGTTTTTTAGGCTGTTGCTGGCCTTGACCTTGTTGTTGGTTATTTTGATTAGCAGTTTGAGGTTGGTTTTGTTGTTGGCCATTGTTCTGTTGATTTTGACCGTTGTAATGAGCCGCAGCCATTTCCTGATATTTCCAATCATCCCAAATACCCGAGAAAATATCGCCAGCAAAACCAATAAAACTCAGTGCTTTTACCATGGCATCGGTTACTGATTTTTTAGGTGCATCTTCGTCATATATCATTTTTCCATTATTGGCTTTATACATGGCCATAGTTCCGCCCATGTGCTCAACAGAACATTTCTTACCGTCTTGCATATACCAAACACGCACAGTGGCGTAATGCATCATCGTTTCGGCATTACATTGTTGAAATCCTTGCTGAACAATTTCAATTCCCCAACCTAGGCCACATGGACCAAAGGTTTCAGTTGCACGTTGAACTAACCAATAGGGTTGAGGTGAAGAACCTTTGTAAGATTTCCCTGTAATCGGTTTAACTTTTGAGGGATCGGTAATAGAAAGGGAATTCCATAGATCCATGTTTGAGTTATTTGTATTCGTCATGATATTTCCCCTTAAACCGAGCGATGGGTTTTAGCCCATTTTTTATAATCATCAGATTGGAAGTGGCCAGTTTTATTTAAAATGTCGTAATACTCAGCATTACGTTTTGCTTTACGGGCAACCAGTAATGCTTTGGCCAACCAAACTGGTGCTTTTTCAATGAGCGTTAAATTGCCTTGAAACTCTTTATAGACAATGAATCCATCAAGGTTAATGCCACTGCGACCACTCGGTTTAAGTACATAGAAACTTGGACGATCTTTACCAACGCGATAGCGCTCATTCTTATCGCCATCTAAACCAACGAATTCAGAGAAGTATTCTTCAGATTTAGCCTTAGCCTGACGTTTCAAACCTTCATCTAGCGTTTGAGCAAAACGGAACTTAATGAAGCCACCAAAGAAATCAGCAAAGCCTAAACGTACTTGAGGAGTTAAAGGTTCCCAATCGTTGGTTTCTACTTCTGCAAAGTCGATTTTGAAACCTTTGGCTAATGCTTCAAAGACTTGAGCAGGGGCTAAGGTTTGTTTAATAGTTTGAATAGTCATTAGCGTGCTCCTTCACTTGATGAAGCAGAAAACTGCAATTGATGTTTAAGCGCTTGAGCATGCTGACGATCTACGTCATTTGAACAACTACGAATAGTTAATACGGTTGATGTAGCAGTGATACCAATTAAAGCAATGGCTGCCACTTCTTTGAAAACTGCTTTAACTTTGGCGCACTTGTTTGATTTGGCAAGCTGCTCGCTTGACGGTGGGTGTTGGTAAAGAATCCCTGTTGATGGGATATGGCTACACTCAGTCGTTTGACTTTTGTTAGTGTCAAACTCCTGAGTTTGACTAAGGGGTGTGGTTTGATTCATAATTGCCTCGTTAGTTCAATTAGCCCCGCACCGTCCAAAGTAGTGGGGCTTTTTGTTGTTTACGAGATTTATAGTAAACACAGTGTTTACTTTAGTCAACGGTTTTAATAAACACTGCGTGAATTATTTTTGTTTATTTTTATGAATTTTAGCCAAAAAAAAGCCACACTAATGTGCAGCTAATTCATTTTGTTTACTTTTATATATTACGGAAGTGGGTTTTGTACATTAAAAGCATACGCAACTACGCAAAACTCCTGATCAATAATATCCTGAGCTGTTAACACCTCTTCTGGATACTCTTCTTTATTCTCACTTACAATCCTAACGCCACCCATTGGCATCTTATATAAATATTTAAATTTAAATAAACCGCCATGATTAATAGCATAAATTTTACCATCTATAATATTTGTCTGACCCATGTCTACATACACGGTAGCACCATTATTAATAACAGATTTCATTGAGTCACCATGCGCGGTTAACGCATAAGCATTCTCTGGTGAAACTCCATAACTTCTAGTGGTTGCCTTACTCAATCTAAGCTTTCTAGCTGGTTGTCCGATAATTTGCGGCACAGTACCACTCCCACAAGATACTAAAAAATCCTTATAAAACGGTATCTCAATCTCGTCATCATCTAATTCGGTAGATTCATCCCACTCAATAACTTTTGAGGCATTTAGTAAATCAGATTTATCTTCTCCACTCAATATCCAGTTAGTGGATACCCCGAAAAGTGCTGAAGCCTTAATAGCACCCGCTTTGGACACGCCGCGCTTTTTCCAATTAGTAATTGTTTGTGGTGATTCATCTAAGGCTCTCGCTAACTCTTCTTGAGAAATATTTCCAGCAGCTTTTAGTAGGCGTTCCAGAGATTCAGTTTTATTCATTTTTTAAGTACCAGTTTGGTTTATCTAATTATCAACAAAAGTAAACACTCTGTGTTAAACAAAAAAATTGACACAAATACACACTATGTTTACTATTTAATAAACATCACGTTTAGTTGGTTTGGTTATGTCTATATCTAAAGACAAGGAAATCATCTTAAACCTAGGTGGTTCTACAAAAGTTGCAGAATTACTTGGTTTTAAGAACAAGCAACGTGTTCAGAATTGGATGGTTCGAGGTATTCCAGCTTCAATCAAACTTGAATATCCGCACCTATTTCTGAACCCAAATATCCACAAAAACAATCAAAGTGCTGCATAGGTGAATTTATGAGTCTTGATAAAAAATCTACACATGTTCGCTTATCTCCTGAAATCCATGAGCGAGCAAAAACGCTCGCAATTCTTAAGGGTAAAGATTTAGCCCAGTACCTCGCTTACCTTCTTGAGAAAGAAATCGTAGGTGAGTGGCATGTCCTTAATTTACAAGCAAAATCTTTTGAGCGCTTGGGATTAACAGGGTTAATACGGGATTTGAGTACGGAAGTGTGGGATTTAGAGGGATCGGAAGGGATTCACATTAATTCAGACAAAGAAAAAGCCTGACGTCTAGATCAGGCTTTTTAATTCAAACTTATGAGGGAATGAGTCATACGAAAAACTTGCAGCTCGTATCGCCGTAAAACTTGAAGATCCAGTGCAAGCGAAAAAATGGGAATCGTATTTGAAGCAGGTTGGGTTCAGTGGATCTCTATCGGGAGCTGCAGCATGACCGATGCAGATCGTACGTACACAAACCTGATGATCTTCAAAATCATGACTTCGACCAAAGGACGTATTTCTGTAAAACAAATCCATGCAGCGATAGAGCCAAACATGGGAGTTTCACTACGAAGTCTACAGCGTTATTTGAATGGTTTAGCTGGTTGGGGATTGGTAGCAAAGGATGGTGAAAACCCACAGGGATTTGTTCTGACTGAACATGCAAAGAATCTATTTCAAGACTTGGCCAACGGATGTGATGCATGACCAGTATTTCACTGGCTGAATACAAAAAGCTGTATGGCAAGGGGCGTAAGACCACAGCTAAATCAAAACGTCAGCCTCGTGGTGAGAAAGTTGAGAGTATTGGTGAGTCATTGCTAGCAACACAGCTTAAAGCGCTGAAAATCGAATTTGAGCAAGAATTTGAATTCCACCCAAAACGTAAATGGAGAGCAGATTTTCACATTGTTGGTAAAAAGATATTGGTTGAGGTTGAAGGCGGGATTTGGAGTGGTGGGAGGCACACAAGGGGGAAAGGCTACATTGGGGATATGGAAAAATATAACTCAGCACAAGGGTTGGGTTATCAGGTGTATCGGTACAGCACTGAACAAGTAAAAAGCGGTTTAGCACTTGAAGAAATTTTAAAACGAATAGGGTGATTGGGATGAATGCAGCGGTTAAAACAAAAGCAGTGGATTGGTCTAAGCGTTCAGCCCATCAGTGGCTTGAACAATATGGGTTGTGGGTGAGGAGCACAAAGATAAGTCAAGCGTCTGCAAATCCACTGGCAAATTTAATAGATAAGAATGACGCAGCAAGAATACGCGCAAGTAAAACATCGATGTCTTGTGAAATCAGTGATATCGAAGGGGTGCAGGTAAGTCAGATGCTTGCAAAAATGCACAATGATAAGCGTGAATATTTAGCTGAACGTGCTTGGTTCTTAATTCTTAAATTTGAGAATGATTGGTCAGATCAGTCCATCGCCAATGCTCATGGGTGTAGCAGGGCAAAAGTGCGTGCCGAGATTGAGAAGGGGTTGGCTTATCTTGATGGAAAAATAGAAGTTTTGAGTGATTGACTTGGCAGCCATGTTTGTTTATATTTCTGTTATGGTGGCAAGTTGTTATGACTTACACCGTTATTAAAAGCTCATCAAAAGGTGGGCTTTTTTAGAATTCAAAGTTTACATACCCGTCTTCCCATGAGATGGGTATTTTTTTGTTTATTAAATCCCATCCTTAATTTGAGTGTGGGATTTTTTATTGCCTATGAAAAGCCAATTCATAGAACATGCCTTCGAGTAAAAAACCTAGACTAGGGATTGGCACCCCGACCCAAAGAGAATGAAAGCAAGTAAAGCAGACCGTGCATGTTAGGTTTGTGTGATTGTGAGTAGCGGTAGGTCAGTTGCCGAGCTGATTAATATCGAAACTACAGGCAGGATGTGGCAGATCACCACATCCTTTTTTTATGCCTTGAGAAATGCCTGTGTAAGCAATATCAGGGCACCTATGGCGGCTCCTATTAATTTCTAGTGGTTTTTAAATTAATTACCGCCACCCAGATTCTAATTAGGGTTAATTCATGAAATATTGGTTTATTTTTAATTCTTATTAATTTTTTCACAAAAAATTCACGAATAAGTATGCATTATTGCTGCTAGAAACTAGCTGTAGTTTCTGGCCTTCCAAGGTCCTTAGTTTAAGCCCACACCCAACTACTACTGGAGTGGGCTTTTTTTTGCATGGAGAAAAGTAACACCCAGAATCAAAAGCATGCTGATTATACGCCTTTCGTCTAATGGATAAGACATCATATTTCTAGTGTGATTAATGTGAGTTCGAATCCTGCTGGATGCAAGATTCTAATTCTCTTGAATTCAATGTCTTTAAGGAGAAATACATGATTCAATTTTTTCAAAAGTTATTCTGCCTCCATGCTTATGAGTTTGATTACGACGATGAACGTGGATATAAACAAGAATGCCGTAAATGCGGTAAAGATGATTAAAATTTGCCGAATGTATTACGGCACATAAAACCCCTCGCATTCTAGATGTTGAGGGTTTTTTCTTTTCTATTCGAGGTAGCCATGACAGATCGTGTACAGGCGAAACAAGACTTAGAGGTTTGTAGTGCAGAGCTGTCAAAGTGTCAGAATCTGAGTCGGGTAAGTGAATAAATATTGAGCTGCTTGTCCAGAAAAAATATTATAATACGATTTAAAGTACAGCTTAGAATATTAAAATATACATTTGATTTATATGAAGGGAAATCTATGGTTAGTGGCTTTGAGGTTTTTAAGGCAGTAACGCCATTTTTAATAGCTTATGTTGTAGTAGTTGTTTGGCATACTCAAAAAAGAAAAGAAGTTCTTGCAAATGAGGCTAAAAATTTAATTTTAGGTCTAAATAATTTCAAAACACTGGCAAATCAATTGCATAGCTATCTTATGTTGGTAGATGGAGTGTTTAATCACAAAGAATGTATTGTTAAAACTGAAGAATTAAGAAAAACAGCAACAGGTTTAAGATCGGATTTAATTTTATTTTCTGAATTAATGGGTAGGGAGGATGAATACAAAAAATTTATCACCATTCTAGATGATTTTTTTATAAAACTTTATAGTTTGTCAGTTTTAGAAAGCTGGGAAGATCGATTTGAAGATAATGATAATTATAATTTGGTTGTGAATTTTTCTAACGAGGCCCAACCATTTAAGAAGAAAATTATTTCATATGCACTTTATGGCTTTCATAAATAAATTCAGTGATAAGGTAATTACATTAATTCCCACCTTCGGGTGGTTTTTTAATGGGATAAAGAAACATCCTTTCGCTACGTTTCCTTTGTTATTTGCCGAATGTATTACGGCACATAAAAGCCCGCTTTGATGTTTGTGTGGAATAAGGCAGAAACAAGGTATAGAAGGTGACTTTAGTATTATTAAAAGTTAGGATATTGAATTCCATGTAAATATAGTTAAATTAATATGAGTGAGTCATTTAAATACTTAAGGTTAGAAATTAGTTCGGTATTATTCAAATCTTGGGGGGAGCTTCTATCGCTATTAAGAAGAAAGAATTCAAGATTAGAGGGGGATTATGTTTCATTTTTGTTTTGTGGTAAAAATTTGTTGAAAAAGGGAAAAACTCCAATTCCCGACAATAACCATAGATTCAAGTGTAGTTATTTTATTTATGATGAGAATGACATATGGCATTTTTTTAATAGAAGTAATAAGGATAAAAATAAGTATAATTATGCAATTAGTCTTAAAGAAAAATTCATTGAACATTTAAATCAAATTAACGAGAGGTTTAGTGAAGAGGTAGACAAAAATGACTACGTTTTTCCTTTTCGTGAAAAGGAACCCAAAACACCTTTTAAAAGAAATAATATTCTCCAATATTCAATTCCTATGATTACTTTAAATGCAGCAATTTTAGAAGGTGCTCTAAGAGAAATCTTGGCTAGATATATTCAAAATGAAATTAATTTACATGTTGCAATTGGTAATAAAACTGGGCGCTTAAAGCACAATAATTATCAAAAGCTACTTGTTGCGAAGCAAATAAAAATAGAATCAAATAGTTCTTTTAACGCTATTCTAACTGAATATAATGTGATTTTTGAATTATCACCCAAAGAATTAATTGGTAAGGAAATTTTTGAAATAGTGACATCACTTCTTACTATGAGGAATTTATTTGCACATGGTACAAGTATAGTTACTACGAATGTACCTGTCGAAAATGACCTTTACTTTAAAAATTGGAATAAAAGAGTAGAAGAACTGCAAAAAATTCTTAAAAAGTATTTTGGTTCTAATAATGTTTTTGAAAATATTTCAGATTATAGATTGGCAGAATTTTACATGAGCTATTCTAGTTTATTCCTAATTAAAATTGCTGAATTTGTTTCTACATATGATGAATCTGGGGAGAAAGCTATTAAAGAAATTAATATTATTAAGAATCTAAAAAGTGAAAATCTCTCATATAAATATACTGAAAATTTTCTAAAGCTTTACAATTTCCCTAAATCTTAGTGTAAAAAACCACCTTGGGGTGGTTTTTTTATGAGTGAAATTTATGGATGCTGACAGTTATTTCTGGAAAACAAAGAAACGCCCACCCAAAACAAAAGCCCGCTCCAAGCCATTACCCAAGGCAAAAGAAAAATATTTAGAAGCTGAAGAAGATTTTGAACAATCACTTCTTGTTCTTGAAATTAAATACGAAAAGAAGTTTCAGTTTAAATCTACTAAACATTGGCGCTTTGATTTTCATTTGATTGAGCACAGAATTTTAGTTGAGATTTCTGGCGGGCCTTGGTCTGGTGGACGCGGTGGCAAGCTTAAAAATAAAGCTTGGAGTCTTGACCGTTATGATGACGCTGCCGAGATGGGCTTTACAGTCGTTAGATTAGAGTCTGCCAGTAGATACAAGATTGATGAGCTTGGGCCACTACAGATTGAATCTAATTTTGCATCCCAATGGCTGAAGAATTTAAAGAGAAATATATTCAATGGAACAGATCAGACCATTCCCACCGACTGACTTAATTGATCGGGCAGAAGAGCAAGAAGCTATTCTGCTTGCACCCGCCGTGGATCTAAAAGAATGGGTCATTAAAAATTGGCTCACTATTGGTGGTGAACTTCATAACCCTGATCATGACCATATTGCTGAGTTGCTACACGATGATGAAACCTTTCTAGCATTTGCTTGGGCTTCATCTGCATGTATGGCAAAAAAGCGTATGGTCTTGGGCCAATGTGAAAAAGTGATGTTTAACCAAGGTGGTTGGAAGAAAGCCCGTCAAGAACAACAGATGCGAGATTGGTTTGGCTGTGTACCTGTTTATCTCATCACCATTGATGCCAGTTATTGCGAGAATACAACTGACCGTGAATTCTGCCGACTGATTGAGCATGAGCTGTATCACATAGGTGTAGAGCGGGATGCAGACGGTGAACCGATTTATAGCGATAACACTGGTCTGCCTAAGCATTACTTAGCTGGTCATGATGTGGAAGTGTTCTTCGGTGAGACAAAACGATGGGGTGCTGACGAGTCAGTAAAACGACTTTTAGAAATTGCGAAGAATGCGCCGTTTGTTTCAGAAACTAATATTGCTGCGTGTTGTGGAACGTGTGTGATTAATTGAGTCTAAAGGCTCTTTTTTTTGTCTATCTTGTGATACGTAGTGATACAAAGAGGTGTTTATGGCAGCCCTGAAAGAGCCTGTAAAAATATTTATAGTTCAAGCTCTTGCATGCCGTGATACCCCTCAACAAGTAGCGGAGCTTGTAGCACAAGAATTTGGAATACAAATAGATCGAATACAGTGTTCAACTTACGATCCAACAAAGCAACGTGGAAAAAATTTAAGCAAAAAATTTAAGGATCTTTTTCACGAAACGCGAGAAAAGTTCGATACAGGCTTAATTGATATCCCAATCGCCAATAAGTATTACCGCCTGAAGGAAATACAAAAGATGTATGACGATTCAGGTAAAAACAAAAAAACTAAGCAAGTTTTATTGAAGCAGGCATTTCAGGAAACGGATGGTCGTGTCACTAAGCAGGAAATCACTGGTAAAGATGGTGGACCTAAACCAAATGAAGTGTTTATGCGATACATAAATTCTTCTGGTACAGGCGAATGGGTATCTCAGAATAGCAGTGGTGGTAACTCACAATTTTCTGGAAAGAAGATAGTCTGCTTCGGTGACTCGATTACTGAATTTGGCACATACCCGACACAGATGGCCAACCGCTTAGGGGCTACAGGCTACAACATCGGATTTGGCGGCTGCCGCTGGGCTAAGCACGACAATGCGTTATATAACGAAATGTGCATGTATAAAGTTGCTGATTACATTGCGACAGATAACTTAACAGGTTTAATGAATGCAGCGATTGCGCTGCGTGATTCATCGCAAGCAGATGACAATACTGCTCAAGTCGCACGTTTGCAGTCGCTTGATCTTTCGACAGTAGATTACGTCACGATTTTTCATGGTACGAACGATTTTCAGGGATTAAACCCGATTGGTACAGATAGTGATATGACTGGTGACACATTCAAGGGCGCGATTAATCTTTCATTAGATAAATTGCTGACTAAATATCCCAATATGAAACTGATGCTTGTGACACCTATATGGCGAGCGCGACAGGTTAGCGGTGACGGACTTGAAAGTGATGCAAATCCCAATAGTCTAGGTTTGTATTTGCGTGATTATGTAGAAGCAATTAAAGATATGGGAAAAAAGTATCATGTCCCAGTCCTTGATTTGTATAACAATAGTGGAATCAGTAAATACACAAAAACTCTGTATTTATCTTCGGATGAGTTACACCCAAATGCTGTAGGCTACACGCATTTAGCTAATCTCATAGCCGCAAAACTGTCCTCAACGTATTAATAAGAGATTTTTGAAGGAAATCATAATGTTTAAGTCAATTAATATGAAGAAATTAGTCTTAATAACTATGGTTTCTTTCACTCCATTTATTCTTGCAACAAGTACATTTGCTGATTCTAAATTAGGCGCACAAGCATACCTTGAAACTAACGCGTGGCAATCTTATAAGCGTTATGATGCTTCACATTTTTTAATGATCCCCATGTTTTATGCTTATGAAAATGAGGAAGCAGGTTTAAAAAAAGATTTTGATGCTTATGTAAGCAGCTTTTATAAAAAAAATGAAAATACGTTGGACTTTAAATCAAACAGTCAGAGATTAAATGATATCCAGTTTTTATATTTTTTAACGACTTATGCGATATTAAGTGACAACAAGTACCCTCAATATACAAATAAAATGCTTCAGGACGTTCAGGATATTTGGAATACAGTCCCAGCATGGCAATGGGGTAAAAAGCCATTTGCCAATATGAAAGCAAGACTGGATTGGAAAATCAAAGCTAATAAAGCAGAAGATTTTAATAGAGCGATTACTGATGAAGAGCTTTTTACTTTAGGAGCTGCGGCTAACCTATCTAGAATTTACCCTTCAGATCCTACTCTAAAAGAAATCAACAGTTATACAGAACAGATTTTCAAACAACGAAGCACTTTTGATAATGGCCGATGGCTATTTGATGTTGGTGCATGGGATAACCATCCGACATTTGCTTATAGCGGTTACAGTGATACTAAAAACATTACTGTGAAAAAGCCTAAAAAAAATATAGTAACCGATTCATCTCACTTCATGAGAATGCCCGTTCTTTTATGGTCATTTCAAGGTGCATTTCCAAAAAGTTCTCAACAATATACTCAATTCAAAAATTATAGATTAGGGTTAGAAAAACAATTCTTTGAAAAAGTTGTAGTAAGAAGTGAAAATAAAATTCTACTGAATAATTTCATGGATGGAAGTAATGGGGTGTTTAGATGGGAATACCCAAGCTTAGGAAAAGGGAAAGGTTACGGACCTTACGATTTGACACCTACACTCGGTATGGCATGGTGGGCTTTACTACCAGGTACTAGAATTCAGAAACTTTATTCCAACTATCATGATCAGTTAAATACGTCTAAAAAACAATCTAGCTGTGATTCTATGATGCAAGATATGCTGAAAGGGAAAAAATCACAATATGATTTCAGTCTTACGAATTGTATGTATTTATTCAATACGGATTTAGCATCAAAAATTAGTGACAAGCGAATGTAAATTGGATTGAGGTTATAACTACCCAACAAACCACACCTAACCCTGATCTTTAATTAGATCAGGGTTTTTATTATCAAAAATTTAATAAGGGGGAGTCATGCAAGAGCATGAAAAAGTAGCACTTCAATTAATTCTAATGGGGTTTGTGATTGCCATGGCCAAAGTACTTGTAAGCACCGAAAAACTAACGTGGCGCATTGTGCTTGGTCGTGCAATTTTAAACGGCTTCACAACGCTTGGAGCAGGCGGGGCACTTATTTGGATATCAGATTTAAATATGCTTGCCATCTTGGGGTTGGGAGCATTTTTGGGAACGCTTGGCAGTCAATTTGTTGAAGCTCAAGCAGAGCGATTCATTAAAAACAAGGTAGAAGCGAATGAAGACCAGTAACAGCGGTGTTGCATTAATCAAAGGTTTTGAAGGTAAGCGACTTGTTGCCTATGACGATGGTGTGGGTGTGTGGACCATTGGTTTTGGCACAATCAAATACCCAAATGGTGTGCGTGTGAAACGTGGTGACAAATGCACTGAAGCACAGGCGGAGCAATATTTACGTAATGATTTAATCGCTTTTGAAAATACCTTAAATCAACTGGTAAAAGTTCCGCTTAATCAAAATCAGTTTGATGCCTTAGTTTCATTTACTTATAACTTGGGCGAGACAAATCTACGCAGTTCCACACTACTTAAAAAGCTCAATGCCAAGGATTACAAAGGTGCTGCGGCAGAGTTCTTGAAGTGGAACAAAGCAGGCGGAAAAGTCATGAACGGCTTGGTTAAACGTCGAAAAGCTGAAATGGAGTTATTTTTAAAATGATTCTAAAACTGCTTTGGAAATTCAAATACTGGATCGCAATAGCGATCCTTTCTTTTATCTGCCTTGGACAGCCTGCTTATACCAATCACTTAAGCGGAAAGCTTCAAGAAGCAGATACAAAATGCACAGCAAAAATTCAGGAAATTGAGCAAAAGCAATTAAAAGCTTTAGCTGAAAAACAGAATGAAATTAATCAAGTGAGCGCAGATTATGAAGCAGAAAAATCAGCACAGCATCGACAGGTCGAAACAGTTACACGTGAAGTGCAAAAGATCATTGAGCGTCCTGTGTATCAGCAGCATTGTTTTGACGATTCTGGGTTGCAGCAACTCAACTCACTTATTAACAGCGATTCCAGCTAATTTGGTTGTACCTTGCCCTAAACTCTTAAAATTAGAGTCAGGGCAAGGTAAGGATATTATACTTTGGATTATTGATACTGTTGCTAAATACAATGAGTGTAGTGCTTTGAATGATGTAAAGGGAAAGGCTATAAGCTAAAGCCTTTTACAAGGAGTATTTTGATAAATCTTCTCCTACAATTTTAGTAAAGTAATGTTGGGCAGCAGAATTATTATCACTTATATACTTAATAGCCATTTCCTTAGTTTTTTTGATATGTAGGAAATTTGATTTTAAAATGTTTTCTGATTTAAAAGCCCCGTGTTTGTTAGACTTAATAATTGCAACGATTAACTTAAATGCTTGTTCTTCAGAAATATAATCGATATATATTTTTTCAGACTCTAGGATGTTATCACAAGCATAATTTGCTGTATCGAAATCGCTAGAACCGACATTTAAAGTAAGTATATTGATGTATTCATTAAAGGTTTTTGGCTTATCTTTAAGGATATTAGATAATTTTATTAAACTTGGAGCCTTTTTAAAAATATTTTTCAATATTAATTCGAACTCTTTCAAGAATTCATCATCCTCATATATTTCAGAAAGTGACATTAATACATTAATTGGATGGTCTAATTTTTTTTGTCCTAATGCTAAGTTTTTGTTTGAAATTGATTTACTAATTGTATTTTTTACACGTGATTTCTTTATACCAGTCAAGCTTTTAAATATATTTGGATTAGCTGTTATTATTCCCGAAATTAGATTGTCATATTCTTCATCATCACATTTGGCCTTAACCACTTTATCTTGAATAATATTTGAGATATTTATATTATTTTGTATAGCCAAACCAACAATAAAAAAATTACGATTAGCTAGCCTAACATTATTTTTATGAACGTCTAGAGATAATAATTTACTGACCAGTACTAAAATTGCTTCTGGATGCAATGAAGCAATTTCTTCAGCAACTACCTCAGCTACACTTGTAAAATTTTTATCAATAAAGATATTCACATTATCAATTCTATCTATAATTTCATTGACTAAATGTATAGTAGAAAAAATCGGTTTAGATAAGAATCTGTTTATTACTTCATAAAATACATACCTAGCTTCTTCGGCGCTAGGTTTATGTCCAGATGGGTGTGCAGATTTATTTCTTAGTATTCTTAAAATTTCAGCAAATTCAGAATCAATTTCAGGTAATAGGTTTTTTGATTTAAGCTGATTAATTAAGTCAGTTTCATAAACATCTTGATTATCCCTTTTATTTTTTGCACTATTATATATGTCGCTTGCTGTTTTATTGATCTTAGCAAGGCTCTCTAATTTTGAGAAAATATCATCGAACAGTGCAATAAAACTTAAAACAATGCACCCTCTATAGGCTTTTGTCATATAGCATGTAAGTGCTTCATGCATATAATCCCTAATCTGTTCATTCTCAATATTATGAAGTAATTCTTCCATATCTGATAAATTTGCCATTTTATTGCCTTATTTCAAAAGTTTAATAACCTATTATTGCTCAATTTTATATAAAACTAGTATCTGAAAGCTCTTTACTTTTGACTTTAATTATTAACTGTCAACAACCCATCCCAACTAAAATAATTCTGCGTCAAACTCTGCCGTGACATAGCCCATGCTCTGCCATGCATTTTGCATGGACCAATAGCAATCTTCTTATCGCCAAACCTTACTTTAACTTTCTCTAAAGCTTCCTGAAGTTTTTCATTTTTTTCTATTTGTGTACTATCAGATAGCAGGTCATATATGTATGTTGACTTAGGTTCGATAGCAGTCAAAATCACACCGCATTTTTTAAACTCAATTCCTTCTTGAAACAGCTTTTTCATATGATGCATCACAGCTTTATTTATTACAGCTGCGGAGTCGGTCGGTTCTGGAAAGCCAATGCTTATAGATTCATTGTAGAAGGGCTTATTCTTATTAAAAGGATTGGACTGAGCGAAAGCAATCACACAGCCGCACAGGGAATTATCTTCTCTCAAGCGTTTTACTGCATTCTGAAGATAATCACTCATTGCTTCTGACAAAGAATCTTTATCGGTTACATGCTGGCCAAATGACCTCGAGGAGATGATTTGTTTTTTAGCGGGCGGAGCATGTTCAACCTCCATGCATGAAATACCTTGTAAATCGGCTCCCGTTTCGTCTGGGCATTGTATGTGTATTTGCCAAAATTTCGCTCCTTTATTCAGTTTTCAGAGTTAGAAATTAATATTGGATTTTCATTATCAATTTTTGCTTTCATTTTATTATATCGCTCATCGTATGAGCCTCTATTAGGTAATGATGTAGTTGATTGTAAGTCAATTATTTTAATGCTATTCGTTAAATTTTGTCTAAGCTCAGAAAATATAGAAACATCATAATCATCTAAATATGTTTCTGCTTTTTGAAATTCATTTAAAAACATACAGTCATTAGCAAAAAAATCATATTTTTCTTTTTTCATTTCATTTATTACACTTGGGGTGAAATAAGAATAATCTGATGATGAAATAACAATACTTTCAACAAAATTAAGAATTGAGATGCTATTATTATTTTTATTGAATGTTGAATTAATTTTATCTAAAGTTCTATTTAATAATTTATTCTCTAATTTTGAATCAATAAGACCTATTATTAAGCTTGAATCTGAATATGGAACTACAATGAAAAAATTAAAGTTATTTTGGGGAATGTGATTGAATATATGGATGGCATTGACAGCAACGGGTATCTTAAAGTTTGTATGATAGACAAAAATTTGAGATGGAATTTCTTTATCTTCAATTTCTAAAGTAAATAACTTATCTTTATGAAATTTTGCTTCAATTAATGATCGTTCTATAGAATTAATTTTTTTATAAAAATACTCTTTAAATTTTTCTAAACGATTGGATTCATTTTCTAATTTGTAATTTTTTTTTAAATTTATTTGTTTAAATTCTTCATTGAGTGTAGCTACTAGTTTATTTATTTTATTTTCATCCATAGGTTTACCTAGCTTTTCTGAAGTAGAAACTACTTTATTTATAACGAGTTCTTCTGCTTTTTTTAAGTCGATATCAGGAAACATTGACTTGCCAATTTTTGAAAAGTATATGTGGCTAGAGATAGATCTGAATAATTGAAGGTAAACCCCGTAAAAATTATTAATTTCATTATCATCTATTGGTTTAAATAAACCGTCATGTTCAATACAAAATCCATTGAATGCTGGATTTAATTGTATTCCTGCCAAATCAAAGTGTGGAACTTTTATATCACCATTTCTCTGTGGAAGAAATTTTAATATATGTCCATTCTCAGAAATTTCATTTATAGATATAGACTTAGAGATAATATGAGAATAAATGCTTGTTTTATTGCAATCAAAATAACAGCACTTTGATGCTTTATTCTTGTGAAAAATTTTTTTTTCTTCTTTTTCATGATTGACGTACACAAACATAGCAAAACTCACTCTATAAAATATAGTTTTTGAATAAATTTAAGATAATAAGTAACTTTAGGCTTTTGAATTTACCTCAAATTACGCTTCCTAGTTTCTTCTCAATATAGCACTTCACAATAGCTTCAATTGCAGTATCAGCAGTTTGCTCAGCTTCTTTACTATCAGCACGTGGACCAACATAAAATGCTGTCCATCTCGAATATGAACGCACTAAACTAATTTTTTCTTTTTCGATTAACTTTCCGCATAATTCCCAATCGATAGGTGGTACTTTTTTTACTTTCATTGCATTAGCTAGAGCAGCAAGCAATTGATCATAAGTTAGTTCAGATACTTTCATGGTAACTCATCTTCTTTAGTTGTTTTATATTCACAAAGCACGATGTCTTCAATTGCATTCATTGCTTCACGTAATTTTTTCTCACTCACCTGAATGTAGCCTGAGGTTACATCACGGTCATCATCTTCTTTATGGTTGAGTAAGCGTTTAATCGTATAACGTCCATAATCTAAATTTTCAGCTATAGAGCCAAATGTTCTGCGTAGATCATGAAAGGTAAAATGAATGCCACATGAATCATTAATCTTATTTCTAACTTTTGAAATATTAGTAATGTGGCCAGCTTTCGATTTTGCAGAAGGGAATACCCACTCACTGGTAATCAGCTCACGCCTTTTTTTCATCAGAGCAAATAAGAAGTCACCCATTGGTAATGTATGGGGTTCACCATTCTTTGGATCTATTGATGTAATGCGACCATATCTTAAGTCGATACTCGACCAAGGGAGAGATTCACATTCTTCGCGTCTAAAGCCGGTCAAAACTAAAGTAAGTAAAAAGTCTCTATTAGTTTCATTCTTTTGGCCACGATCCTGATATTCAAAAACAGCTTTAATCCAATCGGGCATTTGGTCTTCATTAATATATGATTTACGACGACGAACCTTATTCCATGCATTTTTAGCATTCAGAGTTTTTACCGGATTGTGTGCATCGAGAATTGGCTTATCATTCTCATCAAGATAATGTTCAACCGAATAATTATAGATAGCTCGGAAAACACGCATGGCCATATTTGCCTGAGCTTTACTTCTTTGTGAAAGGCTAGTGTGCTTTGCTTGAATCATTGTTCGTGAAATAGCATCAATCTTATAAGGCTTCCAATCTTCAAGATATTGATTAATGACCATCATATAATCGTAGATCGTTCTTTCTTTTAATTCTTTATGTAATAGATAGTTTTGAAACGCTTCCTCAAGTGTAGGTTTGCTTCTAAGTAAATCAGTTTTAGCTTTCTCATCAGAAATAGCTTTACGTTTCATTTCATTCGGATTGATACCTTGCGTCATTTGAGCAAGTTTATCTCGAGCAATGTCACGTGCCTGAATAAGCGTTAAGTTTCCATGTAGACCAATTGTAGACCGAACTGTTTTACCCAATACCTTCTTTTCAACAATGTAAGTCTTACAGGTTGAATTAACACGAATTGCAAAGCCAATGAGCTCACTATCCCGAAAAATGGCCGGAGTCATTTCGAGTTGGTCAATAAATGTCTTTGTGAGCTTTACTCTTGATGATGACATCGCTAGAATCGCTATCAATTGCAATACTTTGCAATATAGCACAATAATTTCTAGCGTCTACTATGAGTCTACAAGCAAAAAATGCTTGCTCAATTATGAAATGTTAGATAGTATTGCAGCTCAGACAAGTTGTTGAAAACAATGAGTTTGAAATCTTATAGGGCCTATAGCTCAGTTGGTTAGAGCAGCGGACTCATAATCCGTTGGTCGACAGTTCAAGTCTGTCTGGGCCCACCATATAAAACAACCACTTAGGTGTACTAATCCTAAGTGGTTTTTTAATGCCTGAATTTATGTAAGCACTCTGTGTAATTTTTCGGCTTATTTTGTGTAAGTTTTCGGCTTATTTTGCACTATTTTGCTTTTCATTCTGCACTAAATGATTTGCAGTTATTCTGCACTAAATGATTTCAAATAAAAGGATGGTCTTATTACAGAATCATCCTTTTTTTATGATCAAAAAATTAGGATATACGTCTATATGTGTATGGGTTGACGTCATATGTGTTACCAAGACCACCCCAAACCACACCACCTGTGCCATTCAGCGGTGCTGCAAGGCTGATACTGCCAACTGGGTACATCAGATTAAGGATATCTTGAGCTGATGGCTGATTGTTAAACATAGCTCTTAAATTTCCAACTTCTTGCTCTAGCAGTGTAATACGGTTTTGATTGGAATTAGCTAATGACTGAACTGCGGCAATAGCCGTAGTACGCTGGTCACGCTCTGTCTGCAATGCGGCTTCAGTTGCAACTGCTAAGGCAATTAAATCATCTTGTGTGGCAAGAAGTTGAAAGAGTTGATCTTGAACACCAGCATCTAATGTAACTCCATTCTTTTCCAGTAAATTGCAGATTTCTTCCTGAACATTGTTACACCATGAAGGATCAATATATGTCGCATCTTGCCCAGATATATCTGAATTATCATGAAACCCTGCTTTACCTGCACCATTAATATCTGGTCGGGCATTTACAGTATCAATTCGTTTCATTAAATCACCTCAATGTCATAGCGTAAAAATGCTGGTAAATAGTTTTTGATAAGGCAGTTAATATCGGCATTAACTGGACTTTGAAGCCTAAGTTTAACTTTGTATCTCAGCTGTTCTGTGTTCACTGGTGAATTGCAAGGGGCTGTGCATTTGAAAGGTTTATAAGTCACTAGCTCAATTAAATTCACATTAAAAATTACTAGAAGTTGCTTGATATAATCAGTATTAAGAACATTCTTTGTTCTTCTAATCCAGTTCACAATTTCAAGCCGTTCTTCTACTGTTTGAGCCACATTGGTTGTGCATTTCAGTGGCAAACCATATTCTTGCTCGTATTCTTCTAACAGCTCGATTGGAATAGTTTCCAAAACATTTAAAAGGCGTTTCGCATCAAGATCAGTTTGAGCCAAAGCTTTTGCATGACCTTTAATATCATTCGCAATATTCGTATTTGGTGCTTGATCATAACCACCAGTAGGTAATAACTGGCGCAACACCATTTCATAGAGTTGAGTCGTTTTTTCTAATGTCATGGCGCGGCACTCACAGTTAATGTACCTAGACGCAACCAGTAGGTATGAAATGGATTAACCGTCGGTACAATATTGGCGGAAGGTGTAAGAACAACATCTGTAACACCCGCAACGGCAACGATACGGGCTGTCAGAATCGCAGCCTGATAAGGTTCAATGGGATCAATTTCAGCAAAATAATCACCAATGACCTGTCTAATGGTTGCAAGATCAGCATTACCAAAAATTAGTGCATTTACAGGCACTAATAACTCAGTAGGTGCATAAACTTTGCAATCAGCCCAGAAGCCAGCGTAAGTATCTAAAACAAGTTGAGCTGAAGCGATTAATGATTCGCTTGGTAAAGTTGGTGGATTGCCTACAGCTGTAATTGCCACATCAAGTGAACCTAAGCCTCGTCTCTTAGGATAGGGATAAGCATCCTTAATGTTTGGCACGGTTTTAATCACGGCAACCAAGTCTTCTGAGCGGTCACGCGATAAACCCAGTTGTTTTTGTTCAAGTAAGCGTGCCCGCCAGTTCTCTAATTCCTCTCCATCTGTACCACCGCCAATCGACACTTCAGTTGCAGTACCATTAAGCCCAGCTGGAGGGCTAACCCATAGTAATGTACCTGTGAAATTCCAGCTTGCACCAATCCGATCTGCAACAATATCTACAAGTGTTGGTGTATTCGCTAATAACTCAATATCGTTAGCAACAGTCCAGTAATGAGATTTACCATCAGTTAACTTACTACCAGCTTGAATAGTTAAGCTCACCATTCCGTATTAATTGGGCTGTTAGTTGCTGTCATGATTAGCCTCCGTATTTTTCAGCATCTTCTTCACTCACGCCAAGCAAGCCGAAGATTTCATTTTTAACTTCATCCTTTGCTTTAGGATGATTCCCGTTTAAATCAATCTGACTGGTTTGCTGCTGAGATAGTGCAGCAATTTTTGGCAAGCCTTTAAGATGAGTTTTCACCCAATCAGGGTTGGTTTCAGCTTGATCTTTAATCCAGTCAATAGATGCTTGACCTGTTAAACGACCGTCAGAACATGCAGCAACAATCAAGTCATCAATCTCTTTGGCCTGTGCCTGTGCATTTGCTGTTGAGGCATTCGAAAGCGCTTCTTTATAAACAGCCATCGGTACAAATTGAGCAGGATCAACTTGATTGTTGGCAGCAATTTTTAGTTGATCAATTGCATCCATAGCATCAAAAAGGTTTTGGCCATTTGCAGCTACTGTAACGCCTGTTTTTTCATTCAGTTGAGATGCGAGTTTGTTGAGTTCTGCAATGATGTCTTCAGCAGTTGCTGAGACAGGCAGATTCAACATCCAGCGTAAGCGTTCTAATAATTCTTCGTTCATTTCTGAATCCTGAGATGTTGATAAAAAATCTTGAGCCAATGCAGCAAGCTTAGCTTCTGGAAAAGTATCTAAATTCGGTGTGTTGGTTAAGGCGACACTGTGCAATCCAAGAACTGCACCAGTGGTGTTATAGAAAAGGACAGGAGAAATGTATTTATATTCATCCGACTCAATAAAGCCCTTAGCTTTGTCAGTCCATTCAAATTGCGTACTACATATGCCAACTCCGTTAACGTAGACAAAACCTTCAGGTTTTAACCATCCCGCAGCAGGAGCAGCATCACCAGTTGCAGCGGCTTTTAAAGTCGAATGCTCATAGTCGACAACCATGTCAACATGACGTTGATTTAATACAGCAACAATTTGTTGACCCTGTTCAGGCGTTAGATTCCAAGATGGTGCATCAAATGGACGACCATCAATGCCACGGAATTCACCTTCTGGGATAATCACAAAATGTTCAGACTGTACTGATAAGCTTCTTGAGCAAGCAGCAATCAATGTTTTAAGCTTCATACTTCTGCTTCAGGTTTTAAGAAGTTTAAGTATGAAAAAAGGGAAGGGTATTTGGGGTTGGAAAACGTTCCTTATTTTTGAAATAGCTATTTCTTTTTGTTTTACGTTCTAAGCCACTCTTAAAGTAAAGATAACAGATTCATCGTGAAGCTTTTTTTAAATGACACAGTAGAAATCTAACGGCTATCTAACGCTATTGATTCATCTAATCGAATAACTTTTTATAAAAATAATCAACATCATCATAAATTGCATTCTGTGCTTCAGGCTGCAAATTACCGTTTTCATCCATTGGCATAAAACCGCGGGCAGGGATATTCCCCCAAGGAAGGGGACCTCCACGACTACTACGTCCATATTGACCTTGCTTAACGCCAAACTGATGCGTTGCTGCTTTAGGATCTGACGTACTGACACTGGCTTCATGATCATTAGAGTCAGGTTGAATACTATTTCTAAGCTGTCCAGATTGTGACAATATTTTTCCTGATTTACGTCGTGCTTCAGTCACTGGACTTAAACCTGCCCAAGTTGGGCGACCTTGTGCATCAAAATTGTCTTCAACTACGGTCAGTAATGTTACAGCCATAGCAGAGGTCAAATCTTTGGGATGGCTTAAACCATATGCAACTTTTTCTAGCTTTTTTATAAGCTCTTCATTGTTGATTTGTATGGTGCTCATATTTTATACTGCCTTTATGAGATGGTAGTTTCCTAATAGAAAGGTTACGGTTAATTCAGTATTATGCTGTGCAAGTCAGCCGCCATCTCACTCTTTAATCAATTCATAATGAGCTGCTTTTAATCCATCTACGATTGCAGCATCGAATATTTTAAAAATACTGACAATTTCAATAACGCCATTTTTTGAGCGTAATGAAAGCTTAATCAGCTTTTCATCTTCTTTATCCAAACTCTCTAGTAGATATAAAACACTTTCATTTTTGACATCATATAAAACATATTTAGGTTGAAGCATAAGTAAAGGTAACTCCTGCCATTCAGCAATGCTGAGTGCATCACCAGCATCCGCATGTCGTACTGCCTTTTTCCCTACCAGTAAATGATCACTTATTGTGATGATTGGACTATCAATCTGTTGAGCTTTCATTTTTATAAAAGCAATCTCAGGAGCTTGGAACACACCAACAGTGCTAGTTTTATTCTGGGTCTTACCAAAGCTCAGGGTATTTTCGATAAAAGCATGATGTGCTTTTTGGCGCACTGGAGCAGTAATGATTTGCTGAACTTGTTTTAATCCTTGCTCATTCCCCATATATTTGGTGGCACGGGATGCAAGCATTTGGTCAATTGCATAACTGGTAGCAGGTGAGTTATTAAAGCCAGCTGCTGGACTGAAGGTAAGAGTTGTTCCATCTTGACTTGGGATATCAAAACGTTGACGCGTGCCATAAACATCAGCACCCGTAAAACTATCGACCCCAATTTTTTCGCTGAATTGTGTTTGATACCCTTCGCTACTTAAAATTTCTTTTCCCTCCACCTCTCTGGCAGATCTGGCAATAACACGACAGTTACAGCCAAACTTTGAAGGAGGAAATGCGATAGTCCAAAAAGGATCATCTGCACCTAAAATACGCCCATTCCATGCTTTATGATCTACTCTATAATTCACAATCGTGACATGCCTGTATTCCCAATATGGGCGAGTCTCAATGCTTTGCAGCATGGCTTTATAACGTCCAGCTGAAAATGCACTTTTCATATTGGTATCATAGATTGTCCGTAAACGTCGTGGGCTACCTAGCTGAACTTCTTGCTCCAGCCCAGCAGGATTGATGACTGTCTTTTTACCCCACCAACCTTTTTCTTGCAGAATGGGAGTAATCTCAGCTTGCCATTTTTCTAAGCTTTGACCTTGTTCTAACGCTGTAATCAATGATTTTCGGATATCTTGAAGTACATCTATCTTTGCAACTTTGGCAATAGTAAATGCACGGCTATGTGCATCATCTAAAGTTTGATGCCAATCCCAGCCAATCTTAAAACCTTTGTTTTTAAGATAATCTACAGCATCTTTGGGTGGCTGATTGAATAATGCATTCAGTTCAGGGCGGTGAGGGGTTGGCATTACTCTGACTCCGCTTCAACACTTAAACGTCCTAGCATTTCACAAGAAAAAATTAACTGAGTCAGCTTTTCTTGCAAAGCTGGTTCATCATCGTGTGGGTGCAGATCTGACAGCAGCTGAAGTACTTCATCTTCATTTTTTCCTGCTTGCAACTTCTTCACTAAATCCGTCAGCCATGTTTTAGATATAGCTTGGCTTTGTTTAGTTTGCTCATTTAACAGCAATTGCATGGCCTGATCTTCAAGCGGTATTTGTACAGCATTGGCTGCTAAACTTTGCGTTAGAAGTTGAGGCTGATATGTATTTGCTGCAAGGATAGGTGTTTGCTGAGTGCGAGTCAGTACTGCTTCTTGATTATCAGCAGGCATAGGAATACCAGCACGTTTTTGCGCCCAGTCCAATGGAATTTTGAATCCTAAGTCAACTAAACTGGGCAAAGCTTCACTAAATGTTTGAAGGTCTTCTGTATCACTGGTATCAAAGTAAAATTTAGGGTAACGGTCTTCGGTAATGTTAGGATAATTCAGCCGCATCATATGGCTGACTAAACTGTCATTGATTGAACGTGCAAGCTGTTTTGCATCCGATTCAACCAATACATCAAACTGATTTTCATGGGTTTTACTTTGGGCATTGGTACTGGTTTTACCATCAGCTTGGCTGAGTAATGTTCCGCCAACAATTACTTTAGATTGAGTACCTTCACACCATTTAATCAGCGTCATATGGTTGTCAGTATCACCATTGGCAGCACTTTCAAAATCAATACTCATACCTTTTGGAAAAATACCGCCTGCATTACGTCCAATACTCATGATTGCACGTAACAAGGTCATTTTTTCTTGATCAGTTGCACCTTCTGGGTATTTACCAAGTTTGATTGGTAATCCATAAATTTCAAGAAATTCCATGACATCACGGATGCCATAATTTTTAAATAGGAAAGGCCAAGCTAAAACACGATGTAAACCTGACCGAGCGATATATCCAGACTTAGCTTTATGGCGATGGATAAACCAACCAAAGTCCCAAAACTCAGCTCCATTCATTGAACCATCATTCAAACGGAGTTCATTGGGTAGATCGACTGGAGTCATGAAATTACGAGCTAATTGGTGATTAAAACTTTTAGGTAGCCATAAATTTCCCAATTGATGCCATTTAATTTCCTGACTGCTATAGCCATGACCTACTGCATCCATAGCATCAAATAACATCATTTCAAAGTCTTCAATGTCATCAATCCACTCGAAAACTTGTTCAGCTATTTTCTTTTCTTGTTCTGATGCATTTTTTGGCGGATTCACTCCCCAAGGTAAACTATTAACACCTTTCTTACGTCGGAACATTTCTGAAAAAATATGTCCGTCACGTTCTTCCATATCAGCAAACAAATCAGCCATAGCTTGCAAGTTGCCTTGTTCTGCTCCAGTAAGCAACCGATGCAGTCGATTTGGCGTTAGACCTATAACTGGGTGTTCTTGCCACTGGTTTTGAAGCCATGCAATATCAGCGGTTTGAGTGGTTTCTAACGCTTGTTTTTGAGTCTTATCTTTCTTAGCCATAATAAAAAAGCACAATATAGGATTGTGCTTAGTTTGAATAAGGTTTGTATAGTTTAGGTGTGGAAGTAGTTCCTAATTAAGCTTTAATAACTTTTAAAAGTTGTTCTTTCGTCAAAGTAACATTTCTTTCTTTTAAACTTCTATAGACTATTAATTGCTTATCATATTTATTTAGCATAGGCCAATCAGCATGTAATTTGTGTAAATGGTCTACTTGGTTAATTTTATTATAACTAGCAATCTTAAGTAATTCCTCAGCATATTCCCAATATTCAAACTCTGACTCACCATCAAAGCTTTCAAATATAAGAAGGTCAATAACTTCTTGGTCTTTTATTTGAGCCGCTGTAGATTGAAGATCTTTATACATTTCTAAAATGCACTTTACATATTCGTTTACCTCAAAAGAATCGCTGGGATATTGTTGAATATTTGGGTGTAAGGGGATAGTCATAATTCACATCCAGATTAGTAAATTTCGTATGTAGTTCGTTCTTGGTCTTGCTTAATAGATAATCCCGCACCATTACTTAAGCGTGTATAGCTAATATTATTATGAAAGGCATTTCTAATGGTTGAGGAGTCTGTTAATCGATAAGGAATGCGTAAAAGGATTTGGATTTCATCAGGCGTAATTTGCTTGTTTTGACTAATTATAATACCCATGCAGCGCCATTTTTCATTGATATTTTCCCAAATTGCAACAATGATAAAGGATTGATCAGGGTTTGAAATAACCTGTTCTAAATGGTCATTAACTTGGTTTCGTTTATCTGTAAATTGAGGTCTATCATTGATAGTCATTTTAAAAAATTGGTCTGGTGTATTCTCTAGATCAGTCACCAATGATTCAGTCAAGCTGGTTTTATGCGGAATAACTTGTTCTGCTTGGCTATTCAGGGTATCTGCTTTGGGAGTTTCATTATTATGAGTACAGCCAATCACTATCAAAAGAGGTAAACATAAAAATAATTTGCTTCTTTGTCTTAGTAATTTCATTATCATTCCCCATTCGAAAATGTATACTTTTACACCAAATAATGTTCGACTTTAACCTAAATACAAATACTTATGAATAAAATATTTTCGGAAAAATACGTTTCAATAATTTCAATTCTTTGGATAGTCTTTATTGGCATTCTAACTTTTATTAAATATAAAAATTTAATAGATCTTGGTCTAAATGAAATAGGAGATTTCCTTGCAGGTTCTTTTGCACCTTTAGGTTTTTTTTGGTTAGTAGCTGGTTTTTATCAACAAGGCAAAGGATTAGAGCAAAATTCAGAAGCATTGAAGTTGCAAGCTAATGAATTGCAAGCTAGTACTGAAGCTCTTCAATTACAAGTTCAAGAAATGAGAGCATCTGTTGAACAACAAAAGGAAATTTCCAGTTTCCACAAATTGGAATTACAGGAAAGATTATATAAAGCTAGAGCAAAATTTGAAATTTCTAGTTTGAAGGTACTTGATAAAAAATATTTAACAGGTTTTGAGTTAGCACCACATGAGGAACCCTACCATAGACCTTGTACATTAAAATTTAATTTACTAAATTCAGGCGCAAACGTACATAAAGTAAAAATTTTTGTTACTCAGCCATTGGAAAATAGGCAGTTTAATTATCCAATTTGGGAGTATAAGCAAAATATAAGTATTGAATACGTACTTTCTGATGTTCAATACGAATTGTTGCTTAAGGAACATATCTTCTTTACTGTGATTGTTAGATATATGACTGAAAATGGAGCAAAAATATCAGAATATACTGAAATAGATGTATTTCCTACGATGAAAATGGGGGATCAACAGGCTTTTGGGACATCGCATGGTCTTTTTGAAGATTTAAATGAGATTGAGTATTAAAGATGAACAGAATTACTAATTCAGATAAAGAATCTTTTTCTATCTATAAGTTTTTAGAAAAAAATATTGGAAGTTGTCTTTCTTGGGCAGTGACTATTGCATGGCTAATGTTTATATTTTGCAAAATTTATAATGGAATAATGCCTAAGAGTTTAAATGAATTTGGTGACTTTGTTGCAGGAGCTTTTGCACCTCTTGCTTTTTTTTGGTTAGTTAGAGGTTTTTACCAACAAGGTAAAGGTCTAGAACAGAATTCGGAGGCATTGAGAATACAGGCGTTAGAACTTCAGAGTAGTACACAGGCACTAAATGACCAAGTAGTTGAACAAAGAAATTTATTGGTTGCAACTAAAGATGAGATAGAAATTATTAAGGAAAAAAATAATTATGAGAAATTATTAGAACATAAAAAATCTCAGCCTTTTATTCATGTTTTGAATCCGATAGGACAAATCAGAGCCACTCAAGACAGCAATAGTTCTGAGCAATACTTTTATATATATATATCATTTAGTTTTAAAAATACACGGTCTATTTGCCGTGAAGTTAGTATTATTTTACATACACCATTTGGAAAAAAATATTTCTGGGGAACAATTCCAGTTGTATTAAATAATGAAGAAAGTAGTCATTTCATAACTCAACATATTTTGAAAAATGATTTTTACAAAGAACCAAGTTATGAACCATTAACGGTTGAGTTTTCTTACTTGGATGCATTGGATAACCCGCAAACTATCTATATGTGGTTCACTACTAAAGCAATCGAGAATAATAACTTAAAATTTTTTGCTGAACGAATTCAATTTGATAAACTGCATGATTAGATCTATGTACTATAATTATAATTAATTTGAATTAAAAACAGATAGTTATGAATAAAATTTTCTTGGAAAAATATGTAGCAATTATTTCAATTCTTTGGATAGTCTTTATTGCTGTTATTACTTTAATTAAACATAAAAATTTATTAATGCTTAGTCTAAATGAAATGGGAGATTTTCTAGCAGGTTGTTTCGCACCTTTAGGTTTTTTTTGGCTAGTAGCTGGTTATTATCAACAGGGTATAGGTTTAAAGCAAAACTCAGAAGCATTGAGATTACAGGCAGAAGAGTTAAAACAATCAACGGTGGCTTTACAGCAACAAGTTAAAGAATTAAATGCTACAGCAGAAGGTCAGAAGCAATTGGTTGAAATTGCGGCTCAAGAATTGAACCACAAACGTTTTGAAGCAGAACCAAATTTTATTTTTAAAATTAGCAACTTAGATGAATATGAGGAGCAAGTCCCAGATGAGTTTGATTATGATGGAACACCAATGGGTTATACCACTGAAAATTTAATACGATTTGATCTTATTTTTGAAAATGTAGGGCCAAATGCGAGACAGGTCAAACTAAAGAGCCAAAGTGGTAATGAAATATTTAATATTTATGAAGTAAAACAGGAACTAAAAAAGAAAAATCTCACAATATATGATGAAGAATATATTAATTTTAGAAATGGTCAAAAGATTGATAAAAATTATGAATTCAGTTATTGCAATATATTTGGAGATAAGTATTTAAAATCTATCATTTGTACAATTTATTTGGTGGTTGATGAAGAAGGGGAACACCTTATTCATCAATTAACTTATAAGGATTTCGAAACAACTATATAAATGTTGTGTTTTCTAGATAATATTCATTTGATTCCATATCAACTTTAGATGGTAATCCAATAAACTCAATCGGTGCACTTGGGTTCTTACTGGCATAGTCAGCCAGTAAGTGCGCAATACCGCTATCTCCATGTCGTTTTAAACCATCTGCACCTGTGGATCTCTTTTGTGGAATACGTGCTACGCCATTTACTAATACAAAGGCACGATGATCATCCATAATGTCTTTATCTTTAGGAATACTGGCAATATCACCATCTTCTAACGCTGCTTTAAAATGTGGTGTATGTTCCCGATACCAACCTTCAGACAAATGAATGGCTTCAACTTTTTCACCGAAAGCCAACTGCATAGCTTCAGCCAAATAACCACCGTTACCTGTGGCATCATGTGCACCTTTACTAAAATTCGGTAATGCCTTGGCAATCAATTTGAACAATTGTTCTTGTTGCTTATATGGCATATTTGAAAGTTCAAGTACAAAAGGGCAGTGCTTGATTGTGTCTTGATATTCAATTAAAGGCCAAAATACGCATAAATCAGAACGACGGGCAAAGTCTAAACCATAAAAGCTTTTGCAACGTTTCGGAATGCTGTCAATCAGTGGTTTGAGCAGTGTTTCAAATAGAACCTCAATTTCGCTATGACGCGCTTCATCAGACCACTTTTCAAAGTTCTTAGGTGCTGACCAACGAATCACAGGAATATCTTTTTGACGTTGTTCTAACAGTGATTGACTTAACCAACGGCCACCACCTTTACTTGGAATGACATCTAATTCTTCATCGGCTACATCACCATAGAAGCTGTACACGTCATCCATCCATGCTTGTTCTTCATTAGAATTATATTCAATGCCTTTACGCAAGCAGACGCGTTTATATAGCCCCTGATCAACAGCTTCTTTAAATGTAGTGCGGTGTACTGAGCCTTTGCGTTTACCCGCTCGAATCTCTTTAATCAGTTCATTAAAAGGATTGTCTTCACCATCATGGGTGCTGATTACACGGACACAACCACCCCAAATGAGTAATGCCATTGCTGCTTTTAAAAGCTCATCTAAATCTTCATGGAAAGCTGCCTCATCCAGAATCACACGACCTTGACGACCACGTAAGTTGGAAGGGCGAGAAGTTAAGGCTTCAATACGAAAGCCTGAATTGGGGAAGCGGATAATATAAGTTTTGATTTCTTTGTCGCCATCGTCCCAAATCCCTTCCTCCATTTCAGCAGCAGCGAGGTTATAAGCACGTGCCCACATAGCACAGGCTTGAATAAATTCCACTGTCATATCTTTGTTATAGCCCAAGTAATAACAATTCTGACCACCAGCAGATCCATCACTTGCAACTTCTAAAGCTGCATCAGCGGCTTCAGCCCAAGTTAAACCAATACGACGTGACTTTTCCCCAATCTTTAACGGGCTTTTATCAGCAATCCATTCTTGCTGATAAGGTAGTAGTACTGCTGGAATTTTACTGTCAAAGTCAGGTTGTAAAAGGTCAACTGGGCTATCTATCATTATTTGGCAATTCCTAAAATTTGGGCACGAATATCGGCAGCTGTTTCTGCTGAAAGACCTCCTTTTTTGACAATACTCTCGACTTCATTGGCAGCTTTTTGAACACGGTCACGAACGTCCAACATCCATTTTTTTTGACCAATTGATGCTTGTGCAATGGATGCAATACCTTTACCGCAACTCGAAATGAGCGCTAGACGTTTAGCAGGGTCTACACCTTCAGCACCTGCTTCTTGCAAAGCAATTAATGTGTCAAATAATTGTGTCTGCATTAACGAAAGCACCGCTTGTGTACGCATGTCACTATCATCAGGTGCGGCTTCAGCAATCATCATTGCAGCTTGTGTAGGGGTGACAGCAAAGAACATCACCAGACCAAATGCCCAATTACTGATCCATTTCCAAGAGTCCTTCCAGTTATGGACAACGAAGTTTTTATTTACAAATGGCAATATCTCAGCAGTGACAAACTGACTTTGTGAAAGCTCAAGATCATTATTTAAGCGAGTAATAGTTTGTTGTTTTTGACTTAATTCATATTTCAAATCACGAACACGTTCAGACAGTGCGCTAGAACGTTGTCCCTGAGTGATCAGCAATTTCTTTTTTTCAGTCATCTCAAGTTGTAAATGATCAAGTTCGCTTTCGCGTTGTGATAGCGTTAGACGTAGTTTTTGAATCTTCTCAGACTCGTTAGAATTATTTTCAGCATTTTGTTCTTGCAGTAATTTTTCATACTCAAGAGCTTGATTTGAAAGTGCTAATGCAACTTCAGCTTCAATACGTTTATGAACTTTAACGGATTGTGGAATTTTACGATTTTTTTTAACAACCATTAGACCACTCCATTAAAATATTGAGTTTTGCCTTTCACTTTTTTTGCAGTTAAAACTTCACCACGTTGTTTACCTTCACGAGTTTTAAAACCGATATGCACCCAGCTATCAAATTCAAGAATAATTTGATCAAATTTAATCTCATGTTTCGGTAATTCTTTTGCTAAAAAAGTTGCAATTTCACGCGGTGAACCAAAGTTTGGGCTAATGAAGTCAATTGCATAGCCGACGCTATGTGCTGAAGTTTTACTTCCACCTACAGCGTGATTAACAGCATCTGAACGATAACCACTGCTAATCAAAACAGACTGATTTAAGAGATTACGCACAGGTTGGAATAGTTGATGACATGCGGTAATAATATTGGCTTGGTGATCCAGTGAAGGCTGATTTTTGATTCCCAGTCGAACTGCTGTATTACTATGTAATAGCTCAGCTAGAGTGAAGTTTTTAGTAACTTGCATGTAGTTATCTCTTATTTAACATTCTGCAATTTTCGATGATTTCGTAAGCGGTTCACTCTGGAACTGCTTCCATAAAAAAACCGCCCAAAAGGCGGTCTATAGAGAACAAGCTAAGCTTTAATCAAGCAAACATATCTAGCTGTTTATCTTGTTTAATTGGTTTAGGAGACTTTGTAAGTTGGTTTTTACGAATAGTACGAATCCAACGAGTAGAAACATTATACTTATTGGCTAGTTCTTGCTGGATTTTAGTGGTTGCACCTATTTCACAAAGGTCTTGTTCTATGCGTTTATCACGTATAACACCTAAATAACGGTCTGCCTTTGGAATATAAACCAGTGCATTATCCCAATATTGGCAAAGTTTTTTGAAATTATTAAAGCCAATTAATTCTGCTAACTCATGTGCTGGATTAATTGTATTTTTTGAAGGAAACCAATAATCAGAACCGCCAAAATGTCTGATTAAAATCATGGCGGTTCTGTAGTCAGTTAATTGAATAATTAGGCGTAAGGTTTCAGGTAGCCTATCTAGATACTCGTCTTGCCTCCAGTTGTTTTAGATTTATGGGTTATTTTTAAATAACCTGCCTTATACAAGGCTTGTAAATATGTATTGGCTGTCGAAGAGAGAATCTGAATTTCATCGGTAGATGAAATTGCTGCTAACTCATCTGCATTTACGGATTGTTTAGTAATACGTAATGTGTTCCACATCGCTTTGTTGCCCGATGTACTTGAAACAATTGCACCATTTTTATTGAACTCTGGTACTGTGTAACCCAAATCATTCACCAACTTATAAACCCGCTGCTTAACAGTACACTTGGCATGATGAACAGGCGTTTCTGATACAACTTGGATAATCTTTGCTTTAAGCAAAGTAGACATAAAGCTACGAGCACTTTCATATTTCATCTTGCCTAATCCAGCGACTTGCTGAATAGTGAACTCTTCACGATTCTTACGAATAGCAATCCAAACCCGTTGACGTGGTGATTGATAAGGTTGAATTGCTTCCATAAGATTTTTCCCCTGTGTCAAAATTGACGAACTTAATGAACCAGCTTGCATTTAAAACAATCCTTAGAAACTACGTGGCTTCGGGCTTTCACCTGTTACAAACCCTTCTGGCAACAACTGTTTAAGGGTTGATAAACTGATGTGCTTAACGCCATCCTCAAGAGCCTTTTCATTCAGCATTTCTAGGTTTGTAGACACCCGTCGCGTTGATCCTTTAACTTGGCTCAAAAGCTTCTCTAAAACTGGTTCATCAATTTCTAGCTTTGGTGCATAAATAGAACTGAGTTGAACCACATCATTTAAATCCGCAGGTAGAGCAGGCACCCAATTCAAAATACGGCCGTGAAAGCGTTCCCACTTTTCCAGTTTCCGTGCCAGCATTTCTTCACCAATAATTAAGAAAGTACCTTGGCTGGCTTCATATAAATCTCGAACAATTTCAACTTTATTGCCCTGAACCAAATGATCAAACTCATCAATAATTAACGGACGGCCAGACTTAGCCAATTCACTGCTAGCAAGCTCCATCATCTCTGAAAGCGTTGCAGGATATGGAATGCTCATTTCACGCAATAACGCTTGTAGAAACGCTTTTTTTGTATATGTGCTTTTAACCTGTACATAAAAAGCATTGGTTTTTGTTGCTACATAATTGGCAGCAGTTGATTTGCCAAACCCGCTTGGGCCATAAAATGCAGATATACCAGGTAAAAGCGGGTTACGCTCTAAAGTGCGTTTTACAGCGGTATAGCACTGAAAAATATTGCGAATTTGAGCAATACCACCAGTGGTGAAATTTTCATTATTGACATTTGTATTCATATAAATCACCATTTATAAGTAAGTGTGTTGTTAAGAGCGGTACGTCAATACCGCTTTACCCTTGATGCTGAGCTAAATAGCCTTTTAGCTCGGCATCATCTTCTTTCAGTTGTTTAAATTTTTTCGACATTGGGAACATTTCCCAGTAATCACGGTCTTCTTTATTCACCTCCTGATCTTGCTGAATATGTTCATCTAAACGTATCCAACGCTGTACTGGATTCTCAGCATTAACATTCATTTGAATGTCTTCTTTATGTAGTTGACGCGCATCTTTGAAATAGATCACTTCCTTTTCCCGCTTCACAGGTAGGGCATTCAATTCAGCCATTAACTCAGTATGTTTATTGCTGTTGAATGGAATAACAGTCTGATTTTCCATATGCTCAATCACTCTTTGTGGATTAGCCTCTAGCAGTACTTCATCTTGTTTCACTGCCAAGCGACGTAAACGACCATCAGCACGATGTTGACGGGCTTGTTCAACTTTGGTTTGGGGGAAATAAGCTCGTTTGTTAGCATTCCAGAAGGCATAGCAAATCAAGCGACCATCTTGATCACGTACAGTTATGCGGTCTGCGTTATGTATGTCATAACCAACTAAAACATTGTCACCGTGATATTCAGAAAGCTCTTGACTAAAGTAACGGTTGCCAAACAACTCGATTTCACCGCGACGAACCTTACGTTCTTCATAAGGACGGAATAAATCTTCAGCATCCCAGTCTTCTACACGATCAATGGGTGCACCCATTTTTAATGCTTCATTCCATGCTTCTAACGGTGTTTGATGACGTTTTTTCAAGCTCACTGAGTCGATAATACGTTTCAAGCCACTATGCGGTTTGTTGTTGTAGTTACTGACTACTTCAGCCGCATATATAAGGAAGTCTGTCCAAGCCATCAAACTTTTAGAGACACCAATCTGTCTGATTTCACTACGTGTAAGCTTAAACATCTTATTGCTAGCTTCGGAATCCATATCTTTACCGATATATGACGGTAAATTTTTAGCTGCTTTTACCCAAAGAGTTTGATGACTACGTTCAATTAAACCTTTGGCTTGCGAGTTATATGGCAGGGCATGACTCATTTCTGTATTTAAACGAGCCATGACACCACGACCTTTTGCACCCATCATTTGGTTCTTATAACCAGATCCGTTGTCCACATAAAAGATTGCTGGAATACCACACTCACATGCACTCATCCGTACAGCATCCAGTACAGCCCAACCACTTTCTGCCAGATCAATCGACCATCCCACAACACGACGTGTTGCTACATCAATAATTGATGTAATTTCAGGACGGAAAGGTTTGCCATGCATTGGATGTGCAATTTCAGCATCAAAACAGTGACCATCTGCTGTATAGACATCAGTAGGCAGAAGCTGCTCAGTATCACGACGAATAAAGGGTTGTAAGTTTTTCAGCTCACGGCTACCCATGCGTCCACGTTGTGCTTCAACATTGCCCATTTTTTCCTTAATAAAGCGATAAGCTTGGTTATAAGTTGGGCAGGACACATCTGCTTTTAAATAGCTTGGAAGTAATTCCAAAACAGCTGGTAGGGTTGGTTTCTGTGGCTGTGCCCAAAGTTTTAAAAGCTCTACAGCCCAAACTGGAATTTCACTTTGACGTGCTTTAGGAGCCAATACACTCATCACATTAATCTTATGTTTTTCAGCATCATCAACGGCTTTAACCCAGTCAAAAACACTACGACGTGACACAGTACGACCTTCACCTGCTTTAGCATTCGCTTTTTGCACAGCAATCTGTATTTCTTTAGGCAGTACAAATGCTTCTGCATCAGTAATAAATTGCTCGATAGCTGGAGTCTTTTTAATTCCTTTCTTAATCTGCTGCTGAATATAGCGCACCACAAATAAACGATTTTCACCGATCTCACGCTGCCAATTAGCTAACTCAATAGCTATTTGTATTGGTGGATTTTGAATAGAAACTTTAGTTTCTGTGAACTCTGCTACAACTTCTTGTTTGAGATTTTTAATCTCATAAAGTCGTAATAACTCATTATTAAGTTCGTATTCTTTTCGGATTCCACCTTTCCCTCTACTAGGAACTTCTTTATACTTTAGTTCATGAGCTAGAACGTATTTTTCAAGTCCTCGACGACTTGTAGGTAATCCGTCTAACTCAAGTTCATGTAATTCTGCAATGCTGTAATGTGTTTTCATTGATACACCTACACTTGCTTTTTACTGTAACGTGGGTAAATGCGTTTGTTATCCATAGTCCAACGCTCTGGAAATAACACATATAGTGGAAGATCCAGAAACTGTGAGATAACAAGCTCTCCGCTCTTGCATGGTTTAGCCAATGCACTGCGTAGAGTTGGTTCAGGCATATCGAAATCGCGTGCTAAATCAGAAAGATTTTTACCCTTTCTAGCTATAGCAGCTTTAATAGAATGCTTGTCCCAAACATCATGTTCTTTGGGAAGGTTTTGCATAGACCCCATAGAGAACTCCTTAGCCAAAAGGCTTTTTTTTAACTCGTTAGAATCATCATTTGATGAATCTAAAAGCATATTAGTTCGTAATTAGTTCGTTGTAAATAGTTCGCAATTAAATTACGAACATTATTTTATAGGTTCTGTATTAAATGATTGAAAATAAAGAAAATAAATTTGTTCGTTATTCTGATTTTGATTTTGTCCAATGTTCGCAATACAAAGAATTTAATTGCGAACAACGTCAGGATATGAAATATGTAGAATTGGGAATGTCTGCAATTAAGCATCGTTTATATTTTTTAATGTTGCATAGTCTTGCAGAGCGCTCAGCAAATGAATCTCTTTATCACTGGACTAACCGTTTGGGATTATCTAAATCAACGGCATTTGGAATTTTTTCTAAAGAAAACAATTCTATGCATAGAAGCGTTGCAGAAAAAATATCTAGTGCGACTGGAGCAGATATAGATTGGGTTCAATTTGGAACGGGTGAGGCCTTTCCTGAACAAAAAATTAAACTTGAATCAATTGTAGAAGAAAATACAAACTCAAATATTGCTCCTTCAATAGATAAAAAATTACTTACTCAAGCTATTGAAACAGCAGAACAAGCATTGATTATTGCAAACGGGTCAATGACACCCGAAAAAAAGGCTGAATTTATTTCTACGCTTTACTTTAATGAAAACGTAAATGATGTAAGTGAAAAATTACTTAAAGCATGTATTAGTTTAATTGAAAAAGCTCTTAAAGATACGCGACGTACAATGTCGCCAGAGCCAAAAAGTGAATTGATTTTAGTCATTTACAACTTCTATAGTGATAAGCCTTGGACAGAAGAACATTTAAAGTCTGCGTTAGATCAACTTATAAGGAGTGTTATGTAACATGCTTGAAAATAGTAATGGTAATTTGCCAGCTTTAACCAAGGCTGGTTTGGAGTTACCAACAAATGCTTTAGAAATATTCTCAACAATTACGAAATCCCAGCCAATATCCATTATTCTAAAGTTGTCGAACAATGAACTATATACTTTACAATTTGAAATTTCAGATTTAAAAGACCCTGATAGACTTCTGAATAGAACAGTCGGGGCAACTATTGAAGCATTGCTTAACCAAATTTCTTTAATTCAGTTAGTGCAAAATAAAAGTTAAAAAAATGCTACATCCAGAGAATCGTTAAAATTCAGTGCAAAATAAAGAGCAAATCAGGAATCATCTGATTTGCTCTCGTAAAAATCTCAAACTCTTATCAGCTCAGGCTTTCATCCCACGATATCCCAGTTCTTCCCGAATCTTCCCACATATCTCTAGTGCAGAATAAATAGATAACTCACATTTTGCACTATTTAAATTTTTATTCTGTACTAAATGGATACTAATGAATCTACTCAAGCATTTATTTCATCACTTTCCGAATCGCATTAGTGTCAAGTAGTAAGTAACTCACACTTTATGACTAAAAAGTGCTTTGATTTTGTACTTTACAATAATAATTATTACCAGGTGTTTGCATGATCAAAAAAATATGTTAATAAATAAATGTGATTTTTTAATCACAGATACATTTTAGGATGAAATGTATTTTTAGTAAGCTAAATTTAAAAAATAAGCAGAAGGAAATTTAGAAGATGTTTCAATTGCTACTGAGATTATTTTGTTTACACGTTTATGAACATGAGCACATGGAAGAAATAGGAGAACATAGGGAATGAAGGATGAATAAGGTTAATTAATAACTTTAATTAATAGTGATAGAAAGTGAGCTTTAAGCTCACTTTTTAGTTTTTTAGGAAACAAAAATAGTAACAATGAACAAGTAAAATGGCATGTGATTGCTCTTTAATATTTTCAATTTTTAGTTGAGTAACATTATTGTGTTTATTTTTCTAGAATTTTAAATATTAAACAGTATTGAGCCGCTGCGTTTGAATAGGCTTGATTTCGCCCTTGCTTGCCTTGTGGTTTGATATATTGGATGCTTATTGAGATCAAAAAACGTTTAATTCGCAGTTTTTAAACTCTTGATTGTGCTAAGAGCTATTGATTATATGGTGAGTTTTCGGAATTGGCTTCGTCATTGGAACATTATAGAATTGAATCAGCTCATGATCGCTTTGTGTAACACAGCCTTTTAGAAGTGTAAAAGCAAGAATTTTCACCTAAGCTAGATAGAAATATACCAATGAACAAAGATTTTAAAGCACAAACTTATATTGTAGATGAGCATTTGCCGGATACATTGGCGTGGTTATGTCATCATCAAGATAGTTTTGATTCTTTCACTTATGATGCGATTACTCAAGAATTGCTGGTGCATCATGCCAATGGGGTCGATAGTATTCGGATCGGTGACTATTTGAATGCAAGCTATGGCATTCTCATTACAGCACATAACTTTGCAGAATAATGAAATTAATAAAAAAGCCCACAAGGGGCTTTTTTACAAACGGCTGCTATGGATCACTTAACTTGCCATTGCATCTACAGATAATTCTTGAATACGTGGTTTGGCTTTTTCAGCAACCAAACCTAACTTATCAAATAATTGTTTATCTCGGCCTTCACCAGCATTTGGGGTTGTTAACAACTTTTCACCAGAGAAAAGAGAGTTCGCACCCGCCATAAATGCCAAGGCTTGATCAGAATCAGATAAAGACTCACGTCCAGCAGAAAGGCGAATATAACTCTTTGGCATAATAATACGTGCAACAGCAATCGTACGAATCCATTCTGTTACATCCAGTTTTTCAACATCTGCAAGTGGTGTGCCTTCAATTGGAACCAGCATGTTGATAGGGACAGATTCAGGGTGAATGGCTAAAGTTGCCAATTCATGCAATAAACCAATACGATCTTGCTTGGTTTCGCCCAGTCCGACAATACCGCCACTACAGACTTTCATGCCAGCTTGACGGACAAAATCTAAGGTATTTAAGCGATCATCAAAAGTACGGGTACTGATAATGTGTGAATAATATTCACGTGATGTATCTAAATTATGGTTATAGTAATCTAAACCCGCTTCATTTAAGCGTTCAGCTTGCGATTGATTGAGCATGCCTAAAGTCATACACGTTTCTAAGCCCAATGCTTTAACTTCGCTGACCATTTCTAATACATAAGGCATATCACGTTCGTGTGGGTTACGCCAAGCAGCACCCATACAAAAACGTGAAGAACCAGAAGCTAATGCTTCTTTTGCTTCTTGAATGACTTTATCTACAGCAATGCGTTTTTCAGCTTCAAGTTTTGAATCGTAACGTGCTGACTGTGAGCAATATTTGCAATCTTCAGGACATTTACCTGTTTTGATTGAAAGCAGTGTGCTAACTTGAATGGTATTTGGATCAAAGTGTTCACGATGAATGCGCTGTGCTTCAAAAATTAAATCTAAAAAGGGCTGATTATATAAAGCCTGAATTTCTTCGCGTGACCAGTCATTACGTACATTCATTGGTGAAAATCCATAATCATCATTATTTATTATTTATCATACCTAATTTATATGAAATCTAAAGGCATAAAAAACCAAATATTATAGTATCTATCGATGGGTTTCTGTAAATATTATGAATTATGAGATTGATAATTTAGTTACAAAGTAACACTGTTTATTGTAAATATAGTCACAATATTTTTTAGTGCTATTTTGGGAGTTGCAGTGAACTGGATACTATTTTTTTTCTACAGTGAAAACTTTGTTAGTATCTGGAAAAGATAAAAACACAGAAAACGTCATTTATTTTGCTTTGGATTTAACAAGATTTGGTCAATTGTTCTTGAATTGCCCAATCAATATGGACTTGCACAATCTCATCATATTGTTCACGCGTTTGTTGCAAGGTTGTAATAATTTCATCAGAAAAAGGGGCATTACCTAACCCAATTGCAATGTTACGCATAAAACTTTGATAACCCGTGCGTCGCAGTGGACTACCTTCAGTATTGGCTAAAAAGGTGGTCTCATCCCAATGCCATAAATCTAATAAACTGCTCTGATCTAAATCGTGTCGTGGATTAAAATCTTCAATCGTGGCTTTCTTCGCAAAACTATTCCACGGACAAATCAACTGACAGTCATCACAACCAAATACACGATTACCAATGCCACGGCGTAATTCTTCAGGAATAATGCCCTGGTATTCAATGGTTAAATAAGCAATACATTTACGTGCATCGAGCATATAAGGCTCAACAATGGCTTGTGTTGGACAAATGTCGATACAGGCAGTGCAAGAACCACAATGTTTGGTTGTCGGGGAGTCAAAAGGCAAATCTAGCGAGGTAAATAACTCTCCCAATACAAAAAATGAACCTGATTTTTTGTGAATCAATAAGGTGTGTTTACCTGTCCAGCCCATACCTGCATTTTCTGCTAAAGACTTTTCAAAGATGGGTGCTGAGTCGGCAAAAGGACGTGATTCAAAATCACCCACTTTTTCACGAATTTTGCTGGCTAATGTTTTTAAACGGCCACGCATAACTTTGTGATAATCCCGACCACGAGCATAGCGCGCAATAATGGCTAAATTAGGTTCATCTGGGACATAGCGCGGTTTAGGTGTTTCCACCAAATAGTTCATTCGTACACAAATAATGCTTTTGGTGCCGGGAACCAGTAAGGTTGGATCGGCACGTTTTTCTAAATTCTCTTCTAAAAACTTCATATCGCCATGATAACCCCGTTTTAAATATTCCTGAAAACGTGGCAATTCTTCTTGAGCATCTGGTTTGGCAATGACACAATCACTAAAGCCTAATTCCAAAGCCTGCGCTTTAATCCATGCTTTGAGTGCCTCAGGATCATTCTGATCTAAGGGAATTTTTTGTGACGGTGTAGATGAAGCCATAATTTATAAGAAGGGAAAACAATGCATCAACAAGTTTATCATAGCCAAAGTATTCAAGCATGGGAGCAACGTTGGTTTGCTAAACAAAACAGTTCTTATGCCTTGATGCAGCAAGTTGCTTGGATGATTTCGCAGCGTTTAGTTCCCATTTTAAAACAACGTCAAATACAAAATATCGCTGTGTGTTGTGGGCAGGGGAATAATGCGGGTGATGGTTACTTAAGTGCAAAATATTTAAAACAATTCGGTTTTGATGTGGAAATTTATGCAGCTGAATTAGGTGCATTAACCGATTTACATACGGCTTATCAAGAAGTTGTCGATGCAGAAATCAAGATTTATGCTGGTTTTGAATTTCAAAAACAATATGACTGTTATATCGATGCGTTATTTGGTGTTGGTTTAAACCGTGAATTAAGTGCAGATTGGCAGCAGATTATTCAAAGCATTAATGCTCAAACGGGCTTGAAAATAGCGATTGATATTCCGAGCGGCTTGCATGCCAATAGTGGTCAGCCTTTACCATGTGCAATTAAAGCGGATAACACTTATTCGGTACTTGGTCTAAAAGCAGGATTGTTTACAGGACAAGGGAAGGAGTTTGCAGGTCAGGTGGAAGTTATTTCGCTGATTCCTCCAGATGCCGAATTAAAACCACTTGCGCAACTTTCTAAAACTACAATTGCACTGCCGCAACGTGAGGCTTTTGGTCATAAAGGCAGTTATGGTCATGTACTTGTGGTGGGTGGGCATGCCGATATGGGCGGTGCGGTGATGATGGCGGCCGAAGCTGCTTTTAGTGCGGGCGCAGGCAAAGTGACCATTGTCTGTCATGAGAAGCATCATATGGCTATTTTGGCGCGCTCACCCAATATTATGCTGCGGAATATCAATGCGTTGACCAAGGCAGAGATTCAATCATTATTAGATCATGTCGATGTGGTCAGTTTTGGCATGGGTTTGGGGCGTGATTCGTGGTCAGAACAACAATATTTCAAATGGTTCCCGAAAATAAATAGCGCTGAACATTTGCATGCCGTATTAGATGCTGATGCACTTTGGTTTTTAGCCGATCATCCTGAATTATTAAAAGCAGATTCATATCTAACACCGCATCCAGGTGAAGCTGCAAAATTGTTAAATTGTTCGATTCAAAACATAGAAAATGATCGAATTGCAGCTATTCATGCATTAAAAGCAAAATATGCAGGACAGTGGGTGCTGAAAGGTTCGGGAAGTCTTATTTTAGAAGATCAACTTTGGATTTGTACTGCCGGCAATGCGGGTATGGGCACTGGCGGTATGGGGGATGTATTGGCAGGGATGATTGCAAGCTTAAAAGCACAATGGGGCAATCAAATCCATTTACATGAAATTGTCACTTTACATGCCTTAGCGGGTGATTGGTTGGCTGCAAAAGGGATGCGTGGGTTGCAGGCACATCATATGAATGAAGCCGTTTATCATGTGGTCAATATGCGGTATGATAATGAATAAAGCCATTGAGCTCATCATCTAAGTTTTATCGCATTGAAGATATAGTATTAAAGGTAATTGTTATAAAAAATAGGTAACTTGCATAAATCAAAAATGTTCAATATTCAATTCTTTAAAATCAGCACTGCCTCATTTTATTGATTCAATTTTTATATCTTTGCGTAGGCATTATCTCTACTTTTGAAAGGCCAAAAGTAGGCAAAAACCTTTTGTTTCCCATACACGACATCCTTGTCGTGATGGGAAACGTGTGGCATCCATGCCACACTCATGAATCCAACACCTGCTAAAATTTATTTTTAATTTTGCTTTACGAAATACTTGTATTGATCAAAAAATGATTTACGAAAGAAGTCTAATATAAGGTGAAAATGATGGATAAATATTGGGTCGTGGCGATAGTTGTCGTATTTTGTATTTTTCTGGTGATTTATACCCAACGTGCGCATGCAAGCCCAAGCAAAATGTCGTTTAAGGAGATTGTGCAGAAAGAGTTTAGTCAATATCACGTGATTGAAAGAAACCAAACCATTATGATTTGTGAAGTCAGTGATGGTCATCAGCCAGATGAATTGGTTTTAATCCGAATTGATCCCAATCAGAAAAAGAATATGAGAAATTTCGGGCGCAGAATGACTTTCACCTATCCCAAGCAACCTTCACTTTGGGAAATGCGTAAAGATTTTGCGCCTTATCTGCAAATAGCGAGTTAACGTCTTCTGCTACTCGAACGGCTACGACCGCGTGCCATACCGCCTAATGCATTTAACACGGCCACTTTACTCATACTGCCCGAAGCATGTGCATGACAAATTGCAGCGGCTAAAGCATCGGCAGCATCTTGTTGTGGCTTAATACTTAAATTCAAAATGCGCATCACCATCATTTGAACTTGTTCTTTATCTGCGGCACCATAACCAACAACGGATTGTTTGATTTGTCGGGCAGTATATTCAGCCACTTGTAAGTCTGAATTGACCAAAGCGGCAATGGCTGCACCACGTGCTTGGCCCAGTTTAAGTGCAGAGTCAGGATTTTGTGCCATAAACACTTGTTCGACCGCAGCTTCGGTTGGGCCATGAAATTTAACAATACGTTCAATCCCAGCAAAAATGCGTTTCAAGCGTTCGGGCATTTCTGGGGTTTCGGTACGAATGGTTCCTGCATCTACAAAAGTCAATTTTTGCCCATCTTTTTCGATAATACCGTAGCCAGTTAAGCGAGAACCCGGATCGATACCAATAATTAATGACATACAAAGACTTTAAAAATAGAATAATGCCCATATTGTTACATAAGCGTATCAAAAAAGCTTGATCCTGATTAAGCGCTTGAATATTGCACCCTATTTATTTTGTTGAGATTAGATTAATTTTTATGAAATTATTTCTTATTGTTTTGGCTGGCTTAATTCTAGAAGTATTTGTCTGGATTGGCGTGGGTGACCTCGTCGGCAGTATGTGGTACGTGTTTTTCTGGTTTATTGCTGCCTTTTTTATGGGTATGAATTTGATTCGTAAATATTCGGCCGGTTTAATGCCTCAGATGCAGCAAATGCGTGCGGGGCAAATGACAGGTGATCCTGCGTTAACTTCAAATCTGCCAAAAATTTTAGCAGGATTTTTCTTGCTCATTCCCGGTTTGATTACCGATGTTCTAGCCGTATTAATTTTGATTCCAAGTGTTCAAAATATTTTTAAAAATGCCATGATGAAAACAATGGCAAAACGTCAGCAAGCCATGATGGAAAAAATGATGGGTGGCATGATGGGCGATATGAATGGTATGGGCGGTGGTGCTCAAGGTCAAAGCCCATTTGCAGACTTAATGCGCCAAATGCAAGACATGCAACAACAAGGTGGTTCACAGCGTCAGGACTCAAGTATTATTGATGGTGAAGCACGTGAAATCACACCTGATGTCCAAAAAATTGAAATGAAAGACGTAAATAAATAAATTTATTTATCTTTTTCTATAAGCCGAATCCTAATGATTCGGCTTTTTTATTGTCCTTATTTTTATTGGTTGAATCTGGGGCAGGTGACATGCAAAAAATTGAACAAACGATATAATATGCTTTTTATAAATCCTCCTTATTTCTATGTCATTGCTTTTGACCATTTGCGCCCTCCATTTTGTTGCACAGCTTAGCCCCGGCCCCGATATTTTATTGATTGCTAAAAGTTCAGCGTCAACTTCAAGGGCAAATACGTTAAAAATTATTTTGGGTATTTCGGTGGGTATTGTGGTATGGGTGGTATTAACGCTGCTTGGTTTTACTGTACTGATCGAACAGTTTCCATGGATACAACAAATTTTAATGCTTGTTGGAGGATTTTTTTTGGCTCGTATGGGTTGGGCAATGTTAAATGGCGGTTTGAAACAACGTAAGCAAAGCTTAGCTCATGAAGATGTAGAAGTGACTATATTAGATACGAAAAATTATTTTATGTTGGGATTGATGACCAACTTAGCCAACCCTAAAACACTGATTTATTTTAGCAGCGTATTCTCTTTGGCGCTAAGTTCTGCCGCATCGGGCCATTTAAAAACCCAGTTGGCGCTGATTATTCCAGTTCAGACTTTTATCGTGTTTACAGGGTTAATGCTGATTTTATCCATGCCTAAAATAAAACAGGCATATCAGCGCTCAGGCAGTTATATCGATATGATTTCAGGTGGATTATTCCTGCTTTTTGCCCTTTGGTTATGGTCTGACGTGTTGGTGCTGCTTTAGTTTTGTTGCGTAGAGTCGTCATTTATTTGCATGGGTGGGGGAGTGACCGTGGTTATTTCCTCATTTTTTTTGACTTGAGAGTAACGATTTGGTTTTAAGGTTGTTTCAGTATTTTCTGAACCTTTGTAGCTGCGACTACGGTTTGCACGTTCGCGTAAACCACCTTTTTTAATCAGTTGCATCGTCATAAACTCTAAATTATGGCCTGTTATTTTAACGAAAAAGGTAGAGAGAATGTGGGTTTTAGCAGGTTAATCTTTAAATTTTGCTTTATTCCATTGTGTTACAAACAATGTCATATCCGCTTGCTATGCATTCATATTTTTCAATATAAATAAAGTGCTTATATCGGAAATTTGGAAAAATATTTTCAAAGGCTTTTTTATCTATGGATAAACAGTATTGTATCTGTAGACAGACTCACATACTATTTTATGAATATTACACATCATCATAGATCATGATGGAAATATAAAAACAAAAATGCGTAATGTAGGAGCAGCCTTATGCTATATCAATACCATTGTGCTTGTTGTAATCGGGTTGTTGAATCAACTGAGAAAGAATGTATAGATTGTGGTTCGCATAATATTAGAAGTCCGTATGGCTTCTGGATTTTTTGTATTTTAACCTGCTTGGCGGCAGTGATTGTTTTTAAAGTCGTTCATGTTTATTTAAAGGATCATCAAGAAACACCGGTTCAAACTTCATTATTAACCGTTTTGCAACAAGGGGAGAATAGTAAGCAATGAGTATTTTTGCAACAAAAAAAGCCCACATGACGTGGGCTTTTTTATGACAAAATTACAGTCCAGCAGATGCTTTAAGCGCTTCCACTTTATCTGTTTTTTCCCAAGTAAATGCAGTGTCTGAACCTTCGCGGCCAAAGTGGCCATAGGCAGCAGTTTGCTTATACATTGGTTGAATCAAGTCTAACATGCGGGTAATCCCGTATGGACGTAAGTCAAAGTGTTCACGAACCAATTGAATAATCAGTTCTTCAGACACTTTAGCTGTATTAAATGTATTGATTGAAATTGAAGTTGGCTCTGCTACACCAATAGCATAAGACACTTGAATTTCACATTTATCAGCAAGACCTGCTGCAACAATATTTTTTGCAACATAACGACCTGCATAGGCAGCAGAACGGTCCACTTTAGATGGATCTTTACCAGAGAAAGCCCCACCGCCGTGACGTGCCATACCGCCGTAAGTATCGACAATAATTTTACGACCCGTTAAACCACAGTCACCTACAGGACCACCAATCACAAACATTCCTGTTGGGTTGATGTGGAATTTGGTGCCTGCATGGAACATTTCAGCAGGAATCACTTTTTTCACAATTTCTTCAATCACGGCTTCTTTTAAAGCTGCTTGAGTAATTTCAGGATCGTGTTGTGTCGACAATACAACCGCATCTAAACGAACAGGCATGCCATTTTCATAGGCAAAAGTCACCTGACTTTTAGCATCTGGACGTAACCAAGGTAAACGGCCATTACGGCGTAGTTCAGCTTGTTTTTCCATTAAGCGATGTGCATAAGAAATAGGAGCAGGCATTAAAACGTCAGTTTCACGGCTTGCGTAACCAAACATTAAGCCTTGGTCGCCAGCACCTTGATCTTCAGGTTTTTGACGGTCAACACCCTGAGCAATTTCAGGAGATTGTTTACCAATCATGTTGATGACCGCACAGGTTGTACCATCAAAACCGAGGTCAGAATGATGATAGCCAATACCATTTACGGTTTGACGTACAATCGCTTCAAAGTCAACATTCGCTGTTGTTGTGATTTCACCCGCAAGTACTACAGCACCTGTTTTGACAAGCGTTTCACAAGCAACCCGTGCAAATGGGTCTTCTGTTAAGATTGCATCCAGAATAGCATCACTGATTTGGTCAGCCATTTTATCTGGATGGCCTTCGCTTACAGATTCCGAGGTAAATACAGCGTACTCGCGCATAAGTCCTATCACAGTTAATTCAAAAGACGCAATATGTTACATCGAGTTAGACTTTTGGACCAGTTCCATACGACAAAAATGACTGAAATTATTTCAATTTCACGACTTTTTAATTGATATATGCATCTATAAAACTGATAAGCAAGCAAAATGAACAGCTAAAGTTAAACTTGTACAGTTAAAAAAATTAAAATGCTGCATAACCGGATTCGTTAAAAATAATTTATTCCTGAACGGTTGAGGCTAAAAGAAGAAAGTAAAATTTAAATAATAAGTATTAATATCATGTATTTAGTGAAATAAAAAATTAAAGATAGAATTTGAAAGAATGGGATTAAATAAATGTCATGGATAAAATTAGATCCAATAAAGAATTTTAAGATTCAATATTTTCATTTATTTATTGTGAAAGTGAATTTTATTCATGCTTGGTTTTTTATTATGTATATCAAGCAAAGAATATAAGCAAAAGGGTATAAAAGGACTTAAACAGAAAGAGGTGATGGATTTGTGTACGACATATTTAAATTTTATCAAGCGGCATTAAAGAGCGCGTCATCTATTGAAGATGTCATCCATTCATTTTGAATAGGATGAATCCGCCCATTTCCCATAGTTTAATCAGCAAAACTGATGTGTAAATAAGCTATTCCTATATTAAAATAGCAACAGCCACGAATAAATGTTGAAATGTTGGCTATTAGGCTTTACCCCTTGCTGTTTTTTTAAGACAATACGCACAGCTTTGAATTTTCCTATTCATCATCTTCTTTAAACGATTTAGTTGGACTCTGACCTATGACAACCCCGCTTAACGAACGCCGTATTGCAAACGCAATTCGTGTATTGGCAATGGATGCTGTGCAAAAAGCAAATTCAGGACATCCAGGTGCTCCAATGGGGATGGCAGATATCGCTGATGTGGTATGGCGTGAATTTTTAAATCACAATCCAACAAACCCACAATGGCCGAACCGTGACCGTTTTGTATTGTCTAATGGTCATGGCTCAATGCTTCAATATGCATTGTTACATTTAACGGGTTATGACCTTTCAATTGCAGATTTACAACAATTCCGTCAGTTGCATTCAAAAACTCCGGGTCACCCAGAATTAGGTTATGCGCCGGGTATTGAAACCACAACTGGTCCTTTAGGTCAGGGTATTGCGAATGCAGTCGGTTTTGCGTTGGCTGAGAAAACCCTAGCAGCTCAATTTAACAAAGATGACTTATCGGTTGTAGACCACTTCACTTACTGTTTCTTGGGTGATGGTTGTTTAATGGAAGGTGTTTCTCATGAAGCATGTTCATTGGCAGGGACTTTAGGTCTAGGCAAACTGGTTGCTTATTATGATGACAACGGCATTTCAATTGATGGCGAAGTAGAAGGTTGGTTCTCTGACGATACAGAGCAACGTTTCTTGGCTTACGGTTGGCAAGTACTTAAAGCTGATGGTCATGATGCTGATGCATTACGTGCTGCAACTTTGGAAGCAAAAGCTGAAACTACCAAACCAACACTGATCATCTGTAAAACGATTATTGGTTTAGGTTCACCAAATAAACAAGGTAAAGAAGATTGCCACGGCGCGCCGCTAGGTAATGACGAAATCGCATTAACGCGTCAAGCTTTAGGCTGGACTGAAGAAGCATTTGTTATTCCTGCTGATATTTATGCAGCGTGGGATGCGAAAGACAAAGGTGCGAAATCTGAAGCTGCCTGGAATGAAACTTTTGCTGCTTATGCTGCAAAATATCCAACAGAAGCTGCTGAACTTAAACGCCGTGTAAGTGGTGATTTACCTGCTGATTTTGTTGCTCAAGCCGATGCTTATATTGCTGAAGTAAATGCAAAAGCTGAAACGATTGCAACACGTAAAGCCAGCCAAAATGCACTTCAAGCCTTTGGTCCATTACTTCCTGAAATTTTAGGTGGTTCTGCTGACCTTGCTGGTTCTAACCTAACCCTTTGGAAAGGTTGTGTCGGCGTTCAGGATAATCCTGCCGGTAACTACGTGCATTACGGTGTTCGTGAATTCGGTATGACTGCCATTGCGAACGGTGTTGCACTGCACGGTGGTTTCATTCCTTACGTAGCAACATTCTTAATGTTTATGGAATATGCACGTAATGCAGTACGTATGTCTGCACTGATGAAACAACGTGTGATTCATGTGTATACCCATGACTCAATTGGTCTAGGTGAAGATGGTCCAACGCATCAACCTGTAGAACAAATTGCTTCTTTACGTGGTACGCCAAACTTAAATACATGGCGTCCATGTGACACTGTTGAAGCAGCAATTTCTTGGAAATCTGCATTAATTCGTGCTGAAGGTCCAACTGCGTTGATCTTCTCTCGTCAAAACTTACCATTCCAAGCGCGTACTGATGCTCAAATTGCTGATGTTGCTAAAGGTGGTTATGTGTTGGCTAAAGAAAAAGGCGAATTAAAAGCAATCATCATTGCAACGGGTTCTGAAGTTTCATTGGCGATGGAAGCCTATGCACAGCTTGAAGGTGTGCGTGTGGTCTCTATGCCGTGTGCTGAAGAATTTGTTAAACAAGATGTGGCTTACCGTGAAGCTATTCTTCCTGCCAACATCCGTGCACGTGTTGCTGTAGAAGCTGCGCATGTCGATTACTGGTGGAAATTTGTCGGTCTTGATGGTCGTGTGATTGGTATGACCACATATGGCGAATCTGCACCTGCAAAAGACTTGTACCAACACTTTGGTATTACCACCGATGCGGTTGTTGCGGCAGTAAAAGAAATTACAGCTTAATCGAAAAAATTTAGCTTGTTAAAAAACGCTCCAATTGGAGCGTTTTTATTGAGATGAATTTTTAACGATATTGTTCTAGTAGTTTGTACGAATAAGTATATAGTGATGCCATTCATTGAGTATTCATTTTGAGATGGCATTTATTCAGCATAAGTGAGGAAAATATGAGCCTTTATAATCAGATTAATGACGAAATTACCCTAATGGACGCTGGCGAACAGAAGTGGATTGGTCAAGACATTCCACTTGAGTCCATGATGGCAGTCGTATTGATGTTGAAAGACTTAGATGAAGAGAAAGTCATCAAAGTTCGTCGACAAAACCATGAAAAACATACCGGTCTTAAGCAGATTGATCGTGTGTTGGTTGAGAAGTTATAAAAGATTAAGCATCTTTAAAAAAGCCCCTTTTGGGGCTTTTATTATTTGCGACAGCGCATTTGCTAAGTTATTAATTCAGTCTGAATCTGAATATTTGAAGTCAATAATTTGTGGACAGGACAATTTTCAGCAACTTTCAATAATCGTTTATGCTGATCTTCAGTGAAATCGCCTTTTAAGGTAATTTTACGCACAATATTGTTTTGGCCTGCTTCTTGTTCTGCATTTGGATTTAAAGCCAAATCGACCTGTACATGTTCTAGTTGAATGTCTTTGTGATCGGCATACATTTGCAAAGTAACCGTTGTACAAGCCCCTAAAGCCGAAAGTAAAAGTTGTATTGGGTTTGGTGCGCTATCTTGTCCACCTTTTGATGCTGGTTCATCGACATACCAGAGATGACCTGATGGATCAGTGAGGGTAACGCGATACGGTGTGGTTGTACTTTGAGCTTGTGCACTATGGATCATTAGAATTACAGCTTCTTTTTTGAAATAGATATTGTTATACAATGCTTTATATCGCGTTAAGACTGTTTGTTTTTTGTATTAAATCATTCTTAAATGATGAATAAAAGATTGGAAAAATAAGCTTTCTATATCCGCTAGATCATAAAAAATAGAGTATTTTTCTATTATTATCATTGCCTTATTCATATTTCGTTTTAAACTTTTAAAGCGAAATACAGGGATTGTTCTATTCTTGCAACATATCGTTTTATCTATATCAGTGAATTAAGATGGGAAACGTATACACTAACAATCATTCCGAAACGAGATAAAAACACATGAATTTTAAAGCAATAACTTTAGGTTTGGCCGTAGCATCTGTTGCAACTTTGTCGTTGGCAAAACCAGTTGCATATCAAATTGATCCAACTCATACAGCGACTGTATTTGCTTGGAACCATTTTGGTTTTTCTACACCATCTGCAAACTTTAGCGACATTCAAGGTACAATTAACGTCGATAATGCAAAACCTGCAAATTCATCTGTTAATGTGACTATTCCTTTATCGAGTTTAAATACGAATGTAAAAGCATTGGATGAGCATTTAAAAACAGCAGATTTTTTTGATGCAGCCAAGTACCCAAACATCACATTTAAAAGTACTAAAGTTCAAGCTTTAGGTAAAAACAAATACAAAATCACTGGTAACCTTACAGTGAAAGATGTGACTAAACCTGTAATTTTAGATGCCGTCTTGAATAAACAAGGCGTACACCCAATGACTAAAGCTGAGTCTATTGGTTTCAATGCGACCACTTCATTTGATCGTTCAGCATTTGGCGTAGGTGCTTATGTGCCGAATGTGGGTGATAAAATTACGGTAAATATCACAACTGAAGCATCAGTACCTAAATAATTTTTTAAATACAATTGTTTATAAAAATATGCCACCTTTAATGGGTGGCATATTTTTTGAATATAGAACACAAAAAGCATTTAATTCTTATGATAAATTTTTCAATAATTTATCATAAAATTCTTTTTTTATTAAAAAGCAAAATCACTTAGTCGTGCCATATAACAAAAAGAAAGCATAAGGTATATACTTAAAGACACTGTTAGAATCCTATGTGAGCAAAAAAAAATGCCTCAAAATTTTGTAATTCGATTCGTTAGTGTTCTTGCCTTTGTTTTAGTATTAGCTGCACTTGTTATTCATTTTTTATTTTCAGGGGAAACAACGGTTGTACTATGGATCTTCACCTTTCCTATTATTCTTGCCGTGCCTATTTTAATATCGGTGTTTTTGGCTAAAGATCAGGAATTGGGCGTTTCTGTATATGAATAAAAATTTAAAATGATATTGGCTTTAATTTAAGCTGATTAAGTTGAACGGCACCCTTTAAATTGGACATTTTCAGTCTTATTTGAAGGGTGCTTTTTTTAAGGATGAATGTTTTAATCACGATTTAAAATGAGATAACAGCCAAAGCTAATAAAAATTCCACCAGTGAGTCCATCAATCCATTGACTTAAACGCTGGTAGGCAGCATTCATTTTATGCCATGAAAATAAATAAGCGACTAAGGCAAACCAAATTAAGCTTTCAAGCCAGATTAAGGCAAGTAATGAGCTTTGTGTGGTTAAAGGCATGTCTGCATTAATGGCTAAGGAAAAAACACTACTAAAATAGACCAATGCTTTAGGGTTCGCCATATTGGTGAAAAAGCCCTGTAATAATAAAGTGATCTTGGATTTTGGTATAGCTGTTGCGAGTTGTTGTACCGATGCTTGTTGATTAAACGCCGATTTAAATAATTGTATCCCCAGATAGAACAGGTAAAGTCCACCTAAAATCACCAGCGCTTGCTGTAACCATGCAATTTTTTGGAACAGGAAGTGTAAGCCACTGATGGCACAAATAGCCCAGGCTAAAATGCTTAAGGAAATGCCTAAGGCTGCAAACATCGCATGTGATCTAGATTGACGAATGGCACTTTGACTGACAAAGAAAAAATCTGGCCCCGGACTTAGCAGAGCAAAAAAATGAATTAGGGCAATCCCAAGGAAAAGTGTCATCGTATGGTCTTATTGTGAGAGATGACACTTTTATAAAGATGAATACGGTAATTGTACAGTTTATTTTGCTTCAAATTGCATGAGATACTGTTGAATAATTTTACCCGAAACTTGCTCCAGTGCAGAGGCATACCGTTGATTATCTGCCCGAAGCGCTGTGATGTCGATATTGGCATGTCGTAATTCACAGGTATGACCAATCAACCATTTTTCCAAGCTGTCCGCAGCAACTTCTACATGGAATTGTAATGCGAGAATATTTTTACCAAGAGTAAATGCCTGATTGGGATACAGATCAGAACTGGCCAATAAAGTTGCATTTTCAGGTAAATCAAAAGTATCGCCATGCCAATGCAGTACAGGCGTATCTATCAAAGTAGAAAGTAAATTGTTTTCTGTATCAGATATCTTGAGCGTACTCCACCCAATTTCTTTTTGATGTCCTGCATAGACTTTGGCACCTAAAGCATGGGCAATCAGTTGAGCACCTAAACAGATCCCGATGGTGGGTAAATTTTGCTTTAAACGCTCTTTAAGTAAGTCTATTTCTTTTTGTAGGAAAGGGTAGTCATCCGACTCATAAACCCCGATTGGCCCACCCAAGATAATGGTTAAGCCTTTATGCTGAAAGGCTTTTGTTAAGTCATCTACACCCGCTTCAAAATAACGTACCCGATAGCCTAATTGATAAAAGACATCTTCAAGTGCACCTAAATCTTCAAAGGCAAGGTGTTGAATGGCATAAATGGTGTCTGGAAAGTCTGGAGATGTTGTTGTCATACAAATTATTCAAAAGATTGAGAATAGTAGAAATCTAACTTGAATAAAGAGAAAAATGAAGATTTTAATGTAAATAGTTTGATGAATATTTCGCAGTTTTAGATTCGAGCTTAGAAATAGCAGTTCATTTTGTTTGGGATTAAAATAAACATATCTTTGAGGATGAGTGGCATAAAATAAAAAAAGCGAACCGAAGTTCGCTTTTTGGTATTTGATTTATATGATGTTAGAAGAAACCCATTGCCTTAGTTGAATAACTTACCAGTAAGTTCTTGGTTTGTTGGTAATGATCTAGCATCATTTTATGGTTTTCACGACCAATCCCTGATTTTTTATAACCACCAAATGCGGCATGAGCAGGGTAAATATGGTAGCAGTTTGTCCATACACGACCAGCTTCAATCGCACGACCAGCACGGTAAGCCGTATGCGTAGAACGTGACCAAACCCCAGCACCTAAACCGTAAATGGTGTCATTGGCAATTTTAATCGCTTCATCATAATCTTTGAAGGTTGCCACAGAAAGTACAGGACCAAAAATTTCTTCTTGGAAGATTTTCATGCTGTTATCGCCTTTAAAGATGGTCGGTTCAATATAGAAACCTTGACCCACTTCCTGACGGTCACCACCACCTGTAAGCACTTGAGCGCCTTCAGCACGACCTGTTGCGATACAACCTAAAATCTTCTCTTGTTGCTCTAGAGAAGCCTGAGCACCAATCATGGTATCGGTATCAAGTGGATGTCCAGTCTTAATACGTTTTACTCGTTCCACCGCCATTTCAAGGAATTTATCAGCAATGCTTTCTTGAACCAGTGCGCGTGAAGGGCAAGTACAAATTTCACCTTGGTTTAAGGCAAACATTGCAAAACCTTCGAGTGCTTTGTCTAGGAACTCATCATCTTTATCCATAATATCTTCAAAGAAGATGTTTGGAGATTTACCACCCAATTCAAGCGTTACAGGAATGATGTTTTCAGTCGCATATTGCATAATTTGCTGACCAACAGCTGTTGAACCAGTAAATGCAATTTTGGCAATACGCGGATTGGTTGCTAGAGGGCGACCCACTTCAACACCGTAACCATTCACGATATTTAACACGCCAGCAGGGAGTAAATCTTGAATGAGTTCGACCAAAACAAGAATACTAGCAGGTGTTTGTTCAGCAGGTTTTAAAACAATACAGTTACCCGCAGCCAATGCTGGTGCAAGTTTCCACGTCGCCATTAAAATAGGGAAGTTCCACGGGATAATTTGCCCGACCACACCTAAAGGTTCATGGAAATGGTAAGCAATTGTATCTTCATCAATTTCTGAAATACCGCCTTCTTGCGCACGGATACAGCCTGCAAAGTAGCGGAAATGGTCAATCGCTAAAGGAATGTCAGCAGCTAAGGTTTCACGTACAGGTTTACCATTGTCCCAAGTTTCAGCAACAGCCAAAAGTTCTAAATTGGCTTCTAGGCGGTCTGCAATTTTTAACAGCATATTCGAACGCGTTGTAGCAGAAGACTTGCTCCATTGTGCTTTGGCGTTATGTGCGGCATCAAGTGCAAGTTCAATATCCTCAACACTTGAACGTGGAATTTTAGTGAATACTTTACCGTCGACAGGAGAAATGTTGTCAAAGTATTCACCTTTCACTGGTGCTACCCATTGTCCACCAATGAAGTTTTCATATTGGGCTTTAAATTGAACTTTTGAACCAGATTGATTAGGATCGACGTAACGCATATGTATCTTCCTTTGCTTATTTTATGTTTAAAGCTGCATCTACAGCTTTGGTATAAGGTACTTTTGCACATTATTTGATTAGCATACTCTGTACAAGGTTGGAGAAAGGTTGGATACAAGAAGGTTTACAATCTTTTTCATTGATCATAAAAGAATAGGTATTACAGTGGATGTAAATCATGAATTGTTGAGAGAATAAGGAATGATGACAAAACAGAATTTAATGCAAAAAAGACAGAAGATTGATCAGTTTAGACAAAGTAGCAGTCTGTCTCCATTGCATGCCGAACAGTTAGGAGAAAGCATTGTCAGTTCTTGGCAACGCTCAACATCTGCTGAAATTCCCAAAGACCGTTCAGCTGCACCCTTGGTCCATTTACAAAAAGAAAGTTATCCCACTGCTTTGGAACATGCGCTGCGCCATTGCGCCCAAGATTTAAAGCATATCGCTGAACAATCCTCCATGGTACTGGCCGTAGGGGATATCGGTAGTACCATTATTTGGACGGCTTCAAGCCCACAAATGCAAAGTGCAGCAGAGAGTGTGCATTTTATTGAAGGTGGGCAATGGCGAGAAGAGTTGGTCGGCACCAATGCTTTGGCTTTGTCGTTAAAAACCCAGCAATCGAGCTGTGTATTTTCTAATGAACATTTTATGTCCTCTATTCATGATTGGGTCTGTTATGCCGCCCCAATTATTGATCCCTATTCGAAACAAGTTTTAGGCGTGATTGATTTATCAACGCTATGGCAAAAGCATAATAGTTTGGGCTTACTTGCCGCGGAACGTTGCGCATCGATTATTCAATCCGCTTTGATGGAACATCAAAAACAGCAATTGTTTATTCGGGCATTTTCCGTGCCGCAAATATTGTTCAATGGCAAAATTTTGGTGCTGACACCGCGTCAAATTGAAATTTTAACGATTTTAGCGCTATGCCCTCAAGGTCTAAGTTTAGATACACTGCATCAAGCTTTGTATGGCGAAAGAAAAGTGAGTATGGGAACGTTAAAGGCGGAAATGTCACAATTACGCGATATTTTAGGTGGCATGTTGGGTTCTCGACCTTATCGTTTACTGGCCCATGTAGAAGCTGATTTTTTACTGACAGAACAATCTTTAGATGCAGGCTATATCGATTCTGCTTTAAAACTATGTACGGGCGTGTTCTTAGCAAAAACGGAAAGTCCTTTTTTATGTGCATGGCGTGATTGCTTAGAGTCACGTTTAAGTGATGCTATTTTTAAAGCCAATGAAACCGATGTCCTGCTGAAACATGTGGCACGTTTTCCAGAAGCGATTGATGCTGTAGAGCGTTTAATTGAACTTATGCCAAAAACGCATCCTGTGCATCAAACCTTACTGAAATATAAAGATGATTAATCCTTAAAAGGACAAATTGAATTTACAGCCCTTTTTGTTTTAGCCATGCAAAGAGTTGTTGGTAAACATTTTCACGCACAGATTTTTCCGATAAAACCAAGTCATGTAAGCCATTGTGTATTTTGTTGACAGTCACATCACCTTTGATTTTTTTGGCATATTTTTCAATATGTTTTACATTCAAAATCACATCACTATTTTGCGCATCTTTATGCCATTTTTTCGGATTTTTGGTTTGATGTGAATGCATGACCAAAGCGGGTACATTCAGCTTGACGCCCTGATGGATTTCTTTTTGCGCTTCAAAAATTGCCCGTACAAAACTGAGTCGAACCATCGGGTAAGAGGCTGGTTTCCATTCCAGATTAAAGTCCCATTCACCATGCATGCTTTTGTGCAAACTTGCCACATACCATTTATTCAGTTCACTTGGAAATTTTAAATCGGGGCAAATTTTACCTACGCGACTTAAATTGGGAACCCCTAATTTTTTCTTGATCGGGTGCATATTGAAGTCGTAAAAGGGGCTGTTTAGCCAAAGTGCTTTAATCAGCGGATGATCAGGATGATGTGCCGCATATAAAGTTGTGGTTAATCCACCAGTAGAATGTCCACACAGCAGTACAGTATCGTGTCTTTCCGCAGCAATGATATCCAGTGCTTCGGTGATTTCAGCATCATATTCAGCAATCTCGCGCAGGTTATAATATTTTTGATGGGGCAGATGAGAGCGCCCATATTTACGTAAGTCGAGTGCATAAAAGTCGAAACCGTGTTGGTTAAATTGTTCCGCCATTTCGGTTTGAAAAAAGTAATCGATAAAGCCATGAATATATAAAACGGCTTTTGCTGTGGATTGTTCAGCTTTCTTTCGGACTAAAGTTGCGGTGACTTGTCCCTCATAATCGTCAGGGAAATTTAAGGTGGTTTGTTCATAACCTGAACCCAGTACATCAAGTTGATAAAGTGGTTCGGTAATTTGTTTTGTCATTGTTCTGCTCATTTGGAATTATGAATTTTCTATTATCCTTCATGATGAGCCTTAATTTGTCAAATGAAAATAAGATGAAAAAACAACCTACATTCTTACTCTTTAATCAAGAGGGAATATAGGTTGTTCAATAGGTAAGTCAAATAGGGAGAGAAAACTTACACCGCTGCTTTAAAAATATCGACCACTGGAGCGTTTGCCTTTAACGCTGCTTTAAAGATACTTACCACTTGAGCATGTGTTGCTTTGCGTGGGTTGGTTAACATGCAGGCATCTTTTTGTGCATTTTCAGACATCACACTCAGATCTTGCTCTTTCACGCCCAGTTCCGACAAGCTTGAAGGAATACCAATTGATGCTGATAATTCACGAATGGCATCAATGGCTGCATAAGCTGCTTCTGTTACGGTCAGTCCAGCAGTATTGACACCCATTAATTGTGCAATTTTGGCATAACGATCAGGACAAGCAATCAGGTTAAATTCACATACATGCGGAAGTAAAATGGCATTACAGACACCGTGAGGCAGATTGTAGAAACCACCCAATTGGTGTGCCATAGCATGTACATAACCTAAAGATGCATTGTTGAATGCCATTCCAGCCAGATATTGTGCATAGCTCATTGCATCACGTGCTTCAAGGTTTTCACCATTGGCAACAGCAGGGCTTAGCCATTCACTAATCATGGTAATGGCTTTTTCAGCACAAGCATCGGTAATTGGCGTTGCAGCAGTGGATACATAAGCTTCAACCGCATGAGTCAGCGCATCCATACCTGTTGCTGCTGTCAGTGCTGCTGGTTTTGCAACCATTAGCTTAGGATCATCAATTGCAATAAGCGGGGTGCAACGCCAATCGACAATCGCCATTTTTACATGGGTGTCAGTATTGGTGATAATACAGAAACGTGTCATTTCTGAAGCTGTACCCGCCGTAGTGTTGATGGCAATGAGCGGTGTCATTGCAACGGTACTTTTATCAATTCCTTCATAGTCACGGATATGACCGCCACCAGCAGTAACCAAGCCAATACCTTTGGCACAGTCATGCGATGAACCCCCACCTAAAGACACAATAAAGTCACAGCCTTGTTCGTTGTAGGCTTGAACACCATTGTGTACATTAATATCGGTTGGGTTAGGTTCTGCGCCTGGGAAAATGTGGCAATCAACACCTGCTTCTTTTAGGTAGGCAGCAATGGTGTCAGCAACCCCAAATTTGAAAAGCCCTGCATCGGTAACAATGAGCGCTTTTTTTGCACCTAAATTTTGTGCTTTAGCACCAATTTCTTTGGCACAACCTGGACCAAAAAGAGAAACACAAGGAATATAAAAACCGTTTGTTTGATCTGCAATATTTTTAAAAGCCATGGTGCGATTCCTTCTACCATTCATTATGTTATCGGTGACCCTCACCGTAAATTGAGTATCAAATGAACAGAGAAATAATCCTACCTACCAAACACCTACCATTAAAAAAATATTGATTTTAAATGTATTTTTTAATGATAACGGGATAAAAAAATTAGAGATTGATTAAATGTATGGCAACATGAAAATTGTGATCTATTAGAATAATTTTTAGCGATTTAAAGCGTGATCAATATGCCAAATGAATGAAAACACATACATCATGCTTTGATTACATGATCGAAAATAATAAATTTATCATGACTGTTTTAAAAGCCTACTTTCTTTTATGTTATTCTTAGAGCAACTCAATTTCGATTAAAATGAACGATTAAAAAAATGAGGGACTGGAATTATATTTTATAAAGGATAAAAATTTTAGTGTGATTAGTGATTTAAAAAATCATGGCTTTAGAAATAATAAAAATTTGAAGATGTAATATAGCTAGCTACGTTTTTTAATCAATTGACCATAATTCGTAGAATAAATAATATTATATACGTCTGATTTTTATATTAAATTAGTAAGGGGTGGGTATGGAAGTTGCACATAATAAAGATGCAATATTATTGTATGGAATACATAAAGTTTTACTTAATGAATGGGATCCTTTAGGAATTTGCCGCAATCCTTCAATGCGAGATGAGTATGAAGATTATTTGCCGAAAATTTTTAAAATGATTCGCGACCATTCAAGTGAGTCTGAAATTTTTGAATATTTATGGTGGGTAGAGCATAAAGTTATGGAACAAAAAGGCAATAAGCAACATACCTTACGCATTGCGAGTTTACTTAAAAAATTGTAAATGAAATAATAAATGCATATTTTATATCAGATCAAGTCGTCAGTTTTTTGCATCAAGTATGCATGTTTTAAGCTAAAAAAATATTATATCCAACATACGAATATTAATTTTTTGAATAAAATGAAGCCCATTCATTTGACGTTCTTTTTGATTAAATCTCACCATCCATGCTTCTTAAACAGCGTTAAAAATACACAGGTATTGATGAAAAAAACCGGTGCATTCACACCGGTTTTTAATGTTTAGAATTTCTTTTCTAGAGTGATTAAAACACTTGGAATTGCTTGATTGATTCGTGACTCATACAGACTGCCATCAGTTTGATAAGTTAAGCGCTCTTTATAATCTGTACTTAAAATATTCCGTGCATTAAGTGTGGTCGCCCAACCATCGGTAAAGCGTTTGGTGATACTGATATCCATATTCACCCGTTCATTGCTGGTGCGATTATAGGGTTGATTATCTAAAGCACGGGTAAATTCAGGCACGTAGTTTAAATTGACACTGGTTGCAAGCTGCCAAGGCTGATAGTTATAGGATAAGCCTGCACTTGCAGTATATGGCGCAACATCACTGACTAAGCGTTGTTGATGGTTTTCGTCCTCAACTTTGGCTCGTACAGTAGAGAGTTGTCCATTCAACATGAATGAATTTCCCCGTTTTGTTTGTTTTAATGCATAACGGCCCGAAATTTCAACGCCATACGTGGTGGCATTGTCTTGGTTCTGTGGGCGCTCTACAAAACGCGAACCTTCCTGACGGATGACTTTTTCGATGTAGTCCTCAATTTCACGTTGATATGCCGTGATATTAATACCACCTGATGGCGTGTTGTAGCCTAAAGTCGATTCAAAAGCGGTAATTTTTTCAGGACGTAAATTAGGGTTACCACCACGATCTGGGTTGTTGAGGCTACCCGCATCGCTATCGTTAGAAACTGAAACGGTCGGTAATAAACGATCTGTTTTCGGACTCAGGAAAGCTTGGCTAATATTGGTTTGTAACGACCACGTATCATTAAAGTCAAAACGGTGTGCCAAGACAGGGCTTAAATGATGATCACTATATTCAACTAAACCTGAACGGTTTATCCATTCTTGACGAGCACCCAAAGTTACAGTTTGGCGGTCAGTAAATTTCCAACTGCCTTCAGCATACAGTGCGTAGAGTTGTTCATCTAAACTTTGACTCACATTGCTGTCGAGTTCATTGGCACGCGCATCTAGACCAAATTTAAGTTGTTGTGTTTCATTGAACTTTCGAACACCGTCATAGCCAATACCGTATTCATTGATGCGTTCATCGGTATATGTGTTTAATAGGGATGATTGAGTCGATTCAGTTTCATTTTGTTGTTCAACGGATAGACGCAGCTTATCTGAATTGCCTTGGTCTTTACGCTCGTAACGTGTGTTTAAACGGATACTGTCATTTTGATCATTTTGATCATTTTGAACTTGGTCGCCACGAACACCCTCACTTTCATTGTTGCGATAGAATAATTCAGCAACCAATTTTTGTTGATCATCTAATTCATATTCAAGGCGTGGTGACAACATTTGCGACTTGCGTTGCGTAATCCGTTTTTGTTCACGTGTTTGAGTGCTGGTTTGGGTCTGGGTGATCGAGGTGCTGTCATTCCACATTTGATTGGCAGAAAGACTATATAGCCATGGACTATCACGACCATCGAGTTGCACACTAATATTTTTACGTTCTTCTTCTTTTTGATCTGATTTTGCCAAACCATATCCGACACGGGCATTACCGCTTAAACGTGTATTATTAAGTGGTTGTTTTAAAATAATATTAATGACTGCCGAAGATGCTACAGAGGCTTGAGCCACACTCGGCTGTTTGGTAATTTCAATTCGTTCAATCATGTCGGGTGTTAAGCTATCAACAATCGACATTCCGCCACGTGGACCACCTTGAACTGCTTCACCATTAATTAAAAATACCGGTGCGCCGCCACCACGAAAACGCATACCTGAAGCACCACCGCCACCGCGTGGACCTTGTCCAGATGTTGGCATCTGGAAACCCGCTGCTCGGCGTAAAGCATCATTGACTGATTGATCACCAAATTGCAGCATTTCCTCACGCGTGACAATGGTTTTCGCCACTGCACTGATGTCAGGATCTTTCGCGGTATTGGGTATGGCTGCAAATTTTAACGTTGCCAAAGTTTGTACTGGCTGGGCTTGAGTGGGCGCACTGTCTGTTGTCGTTGTAGTGGTAATACTGTCAGCAGCCCATGTTGGGGACATAAAGGTGAATAATGCACAACTTAATGCACTTAATTTCCAACGCGCTTCTATGCGTTTCATTATTCGATGTTCCGTATGTAATTTTGCGTAAGATAACGTACAAATGTGAAGAAAATTTGAGGAAAATGGCGAAACCAAAGATAAAACGTAATTTTTATGGGTAAATATGCTCAAAATGAATCCTTTAACCCCAGTCCGTTGTGGTGATGAATCGTACTAAGGCAATGCTAAAATTTTAAGCTTGAAAAGATAAAATACAGTTTTGGCTCATTTTTTCGAGATGTGTTTCACTGATAATCAGTTTGTCCCATTTCACCATTTGCTGAATCAGCCATTTAAAATCTTCAATTTTTGGCTCCGCTGAATCGTCTACAAAATGACGGATAATATTTTGAATAGAATGGAATTTTTGTACATGAACGGTGTTAGAACATTGGAATTGAACAATGTTAAAGTCCATCAGCATTTGCCAAACTTCAGTATAGTCATCTAAATATTTTAGTTCTTGTTGTGCTTTTTGAATGGCTTGGGTTAATGCGTGGTGTGTATGGGGATGCTGTAACGCCCAATCGGTGGTGACTGCCAAAACTTTATCGGCAACTTTCGGCATAATGTCTTGGCTAGATGCCACAATTTGGCTGACACCGATTAACTCACCTTGCGTATTCCAAGGTTCACCCACACAGAAACCGTCAATCACATGATTGCTTAAAGCTTCAACCATATAGGGAGGGGGAAGTGTGACCAATTTGATGTTTTGTGCAACATCAAAATCGACCAGTGCTAACCATTCTCTTAAACAATAATGATGAATTGACTGTTTAAACACATGTGCCAATTGAATGGGTTTTTGTTCTAGTATGGCTGTGACTATTTTTTGTGCCGATTCTTGCATGTTATCTTGTGTTGTAATATTGAGGTCAAAGCATAATTTTTGACTCAAACTAATAAATGCACGATTTTGGCTTAAGACTAAAGCGGTTTGTAAGGGAATGCCGAGTTGGTCTTCACCCAAAGCTGCGGCAGGAAGCATGGCAGATAGACAATGTGCCGCATCCAAAAAGCCAAATGCCAGTCGATCTCTTAAACTGGCCCAAGAGGCTTCCTTGACCAAAGAGACATCTAAACCAACTTCATCAAAAAAACCACGCTGCTTTGCCCAAAGAATGGCAACACAATCGAGCAAAGGAATGTAGCCGATTTGGATTTGAGTTTTTTCTAAATCTGTCATGGCTTAATCCTTTAATTGGTTCTGTAACAGTTGTTGAGCATCTAATAAACGACGTGCCATTTCACCCATTGTCATGCGATGACTCATGGCATTTTTTCGCAGCAGTTGAAATGCTTGATCTTCAGTTAAGGTATGCAATTGCATGAGTAAGACTTTGGCTTTTTCTACATCTTTACGGTCTGCCAGTTTATTTTTGGTGTCTTCTAAATCACCCAGTAATTTTTTATGTTTTTTAAATTGTTCAATTGAAATTTCTAAAATGCTTTCTAGTTTAGTTGGGTCAATACCATCCACAATATAAGCAGTTACACCTGCATTGATGGCACTTTTGATAGTGTCTTTATGGCTGTTTTTGGTAAAGAGCACCGTAGGTAAATCAAATTGGCTGACACAACTTTCGATAATGTCGCGGTGTGGGTGATCCATATCCAATAAAATGACGTCGGCATGCAATTGTTCTAAACGGAACATACTTAAATGGTCGATCGTGAGACAGGCGACCACATCGAAATGATGTTCGATCAGGGATGCTTTTATATAATTGGCACGTTCTTGATTGTCATCAATGAGTGCGATTTTGAGTTTTGGCATATTGGTCAAATATCATCAGGTAAAACCTGAAAGCAAAGTTATTCATAATATAAAGCAATTAAAATGCCAAAGTTATGAAACTTATATTAATTCAATAAAAATCATACATAAAACAAGTGTGTTATCTAATAGCGCACTGTCTTGATGCAAAAATGCGCTACAAGGAAGCACAATGGCAAGCTCTGTTCTTCGATCTGTTGTTATTCAGATGAAGCCTTAAACGGACTGTTAGGGATAAAAAACGATAAATTTAATATAAAATTTTATAAAAAACATAATCTTAAAATATTTTTTAGTATGTTGGCATAGTCATTGCATAATTTCTTATGAGTCAAAGAAGACTCTAAAAATTTGTAAGACGGCCAACGATGTCCGTTCTGATCGAATCTGGTGTGCAGCAATCCGCATAGCAGATAAACCAATACGTTCAGTTCAGGAAGGAGAAGGCTATGTCTTCAAATTTAAATGCTAAAAAAGCAACAAAAATAAATCTTTTCAACTTCAGTAGCGCAGCGATGAGAGCCTTCCATATGAGTTGGCTCGCTTTTTTTGTTTGCTTCTTTGCATGGTTTGCCTGTGCACCACTGATGCCTGTCATTGCCGGTGAGTTCCATTTAACCAAAGATCAAATTGCTAACATTAACATTGCCGCGGTTGCAATCACCATTTTAGTTCGTCTGATTGTTGGGCCGCTGTGTGATAAATATGGCCCACGTAAAACCTATACGGCTTTACTGATTATCGGCAGTATTCCAGTCTTTGGTGTGGCATCTGCCAACAGTTATGAATCCTTCTTATTCTTCCGCTTACTTATTGGTGCGATTGGTGCCAGCTTTGTAATTACTCAATATCACACCAGTATTATGTTTGCACCCAATGTAGTGGGAACGGCCAATGCTGCTTCAGCGGGTTGGGGAAATGCAGGGGGTGGCGCAACACAAGCGTTGATGCCGTTAATGCTTGCTGCCTTGGTGATGTTCGGTGTTGAACAAGCGATGGGTTGGAGAATTGCGCTGATTGTACCGGGTCTGATGATGCTGATTGTCGGTGCAATGTATTGGAAATTTACCCAAGACTGTCCACAAGGCAATTTTAAAGAACTTCGTGCACAAGGCATTCAAGTTGGTAGCGATAAAAAAGGTGGTATGGCAATTCTTATGCACGCTGCGCGTAACTACCGTGTATGGATTTTATTTGGTGCTTATGCAGCATGTTTCGGGATCGAAATCTTCATTCATAACATCGTAGCGATGTACTACGTCGAACACTTTAGCTTTGGATTAAAAGAGGCGGGTTTAGCCGCAGGGATCTTTGGTTTGTTGGCACTGTTTGCCCGTGCTTTAGGTGGAATTGTCTCAGACAAAGTCGCAACTAAAAAGGGTTTAGATGGTCGTACTAAAGTCCTGTTCGGCATGATCCTGATGGAAGGTTTGTTCTTAATCTTATTCTCACAAATGAATACCGCAGTTCTGGCAATTTTGGTTATGACTGTATTCGCACTCTTTACCCATATGGCATGTGGCGCAACTTATGCACTGGTTCCATTCATTGACCGTGATGCTTTAGGTGGTGTCGCAGGCATTATTGGGGCAGGTGGTAACGTGGGTGCAGTCGCAGCAGGTTTCTTACTCAAAGGTATGCTCGATATTCAAACTTGTCTCATGTTCTTGGGTGGGTTGGTGGTGATTGCAGCGAGTTTTGTTCTGATGATCCGTTTCTCGGTAGAACATAAAGAAAAAGAGCAAAAGCTGTATGAAGCTGCGGTGCTTGAACGTAACAGTGTGGCTGAAGCTCAACAATAAGATGAATAGTTAAAAGGGAATTGAGGAGAAAGTATATGAAATTGGTAATGATTGGTCATGGCATGGTTGGGCACAAATTCATTGAATCTGTATTAGAGCATGCAGGAGATGAAGTTGAAATCACCATTTTGGCGGAAGAACCTCGTTTAGCGTATGATCGCGTCCATTTAACTGAATATTTCTCAGGAAAATCAGCTAAAGATCTCACCCTTTGCCGTTCAGATTTTGCTGATGCTTATGGAATTGATCTACGCTTAAATACCAAAGCAACTGAAGTTGATACTTTAAATAAAACAATCACCACCAATCATGGTGATGTGATTGGTTATGACAAATTGGTATTGGCGACAGGTTCATATGCTTTTGTTCCTCCAATTCCGGGTAATGAGCGTGAAAACTGTTTTGTCTATCGCACCATTGAAGACTTAGACGCTATTCGTGCTGCAAGCTTAAATGCAAAAACAGGTGTGGTGATTGGTGGTGGTTTACTCGGTCTTGAAGCTGCGAAAGCGTTACGTGATTTAAATCTTGAAACCCATGTGGTGGAATTTGCACCCCGTTTAATGGCCGTGCAAATTGATGATTTGGGTGGTAAGGTTTTACGCGCAAAAATCGAAAATTTAGGCGTAAAAGTTCATACTCAAAAAGCCACACAATGTATTGAAGCGGGTAGTAATACTACGCATGTAATGAAGTTTGGCGACGGTTCTGAACTTGAAACCGATATTGTCTTATTCTCTGCGGGTATTCGCCCACGTGATGAGCTGGCGCGTCAAAGTGGACTGGCGATTGGTGAACGTGGCGGAATTGTGATTAATGATTACTGCCAAACGTCAAATACAGACATTTATGCAATTGGTGAATGTGCGCTTTGGCAAAATAAAATTTATGGTCTAGTGGCACCGGGCTATGACATGGCACGTATTGCTGCAAAGCATGTCATGGATCAGAGTTGTAGCGAGTTTGCCGGTGCAGATATGAGCACCAAACTTAAACTCATGGGGGTTGATGTTGCATCGGTCGGTGATGCACATGCCATGACGCCAAATGCGCTGAGCTATTTTTATGCAGATGAAGCGGCCATGGTCTATAAAAAGATTGTGGTCAATAGCGACAAAACCAAGTTGTTGGGTGCTGTTCTGGTCGGTTGTGCCAAAGAATATAACGACTTATTACAAATGATGTTGAATGGGTTGGCTGTTCCAGAACAACCAGAAAGCTTGATTATGCCGGGCTTTGAACAATCTTCAGCAAAATCGGGTGGTAGTGGTGTCGACTTATTGCCAGATAGCGCAACCATTTGTTCATGTAATAACGTCTCTAAAGCGGATATTTGCCAAGCAATCAGTGATGGTTCAACATCGCTTGGCGCACTGAAAAAATGTACCAAAGCCGCAACGGCTTGTGGCGGTTGTGCACCTTTAGTGACACAAGTGTTGAAGTCTGAATTACAACGTCAAGGTGTAACCGTCAACAACCATTTATGTGAGCATTTTGCCTATTCACGCCAAGAGCTGTATCACTTGGTTCGTATCAATGAAATCAAAACTTTTGATGATTTGATTGGGCAGCATGGTCATGGTTTAGGTTGTGATATCTGTAAGCCAACAGTGGCGAATATTTTAGCTTCTTGCTGGAATGATTTTGTACTCAAACCAAGTCATGCAGGTCTTCAAGACAGTAATGATTATTATCTGGGCAACATTCAAAAAGATGGTTCTTACTCTATCGTGCCACGTATTGCAGGGGGTGAAATTACGCCTGAAGGTTTAATCACCATCGGTCAGGTCGCGAAAGATTATGGTTTATATACCAAAATCACGGGTGGGCAACGTATTGATTTATTTGGTGCGCAAGTTCATCAACTGCCTGAAATTTGGGAAAAATTAATTAATGCCGGTTTTGAATCGGGCCATGCTTACGGTAAATCTTTACGTACCGTTAAATCGTGTGTCGGTAGCACGTGGTGCCGTTATGGTGTCGATGATTCAATGGGTTTAGCCATCTTCTTAGAAAATCGCTACAAGGGTTTACGTTCTCCACACAAACTCAAAATGGCGGTTTCTGGTTGTACTCGTGAATGTGCCGAAGCGCAAAGTAAAGATGTTGGTGTCATTGCCACTGAAAAAGGCTGGAATATGTATGTTTGCGGTAATGGCGGGATGAAACCACGTCATGCTGAACTGCTTGCTTCAGACCTTGATACTGAAACTTTAATTCGCTATATCGACCGATTCTATATGTTCTATATTCAAACAGCAGATCGTCTGCAACGTACTTCGGTATGGCGTGACAATTTAGAAGGTGGTTTGGACTATCTTAAAGCTGTGGTGGTTGAGGACTCTTTAGGACTTGCAACTGAATTAGAACGCCGTATGGATCATGTTGTCGGAACTTATCAAGACGAATGGCGTACTGCGGTTGAAGATCCTGAAGTGCGTAAACGTTTTAAAACCTTTATTAATGCAAAAGCTGAACAACAGAATGATCCGCATATTCAGTTTGCCGCTGAACGTGGGCAAATTCGCCCAAAAACGACAGTGGAACGTGATCCAACTCGTATTCCTGTAGTAGAAGCCTAAGCATTTGTGATTAAAGGAGAATAAATATGACGATTTTAAAAGAAATGAATGCTACCGATGAATTGGACTGGATTGAAATTTGTCATTTAGATGACATCACGCCAAACACAGGTGTTGGAGCGATTGTTGAAGATCAACAAATAGCCTTGTTCCGTGTCGGTCATGAAAAACGTGTTTATGCCTTAAGTAACCAAGACCCGTTTAGTCAAGCCTTTGTCATGTCACGCGGGATTTTGGGTGATTTACAAGGCGAACGTGTGGTGGCATCGCCTATTTATAAACAGCATTTTAGTTTAGCTACAGGACGCTGCTTGGAAGACAAAAATCAAAAACTGTTGGTGTTTCCAAGCAAAATTGAAGATGGTCGTGTTTTTGTTAGCTCAACTGCGCAAAAAACCTATATTACCAATAATGGTACTTCGCAAGAAAAGATGAAACTGGTTTTGGTCGGGAACGGTTTAGCAGGGATGCGCTGCCTTGAAGATTTATTGGATATGGCGCCAGACCGTTATGAAGTGACCGTGATTGGTGAGGAACCGTGGGGTAACTACAACCGTATCATGCTTTCGCCAGTCTTATCTGGTGATAAGAGCATCGAAGATATTATGCTGCATCCACATGCATGGTATAGCGATAAAGGGATTCACTTTATTGCAGGTGATGCTGCGGTGAAAATTGACCGTCCACGTAAGCAAGTCCATACAGAAAAAGGCATAGTGGTCGATTATGACCGCTTGATTCTTGCCACAGGTTCTAAGCCATTTATTCCACCGATTAAAGGTTCAGATTTAAAAGGTGTATTGAGCTTCCGTGATATTTATGACGTGAATACCATGCTGGAGTACTGTAAAAACAAGAAAAATGCGGTGGTGATTGGTGGCGGATTACTCGGGCTTGAAGCGGCTTATGGATTAAAACAACGTGGCATGAATGTGACTGTGTTGCATTTGATGGATCGTATTATGGATCGTCAACTGGATGCGCGAGCAAGTGCTTTGCTGAAACAAAGTATAGAAGCCAAAGGGATTCCAGTTTTGACTGAAGCCAATACTGAAGAATTGATTGGTCAAGACGGTCATGTGAGCCAATTGCGCTTAAAAGATGGCACCGTATTAGAGGCTGATTTTGTGGTTTTTGCTGTCGGGATTCGTCCAAATATGGCACTGGCACAAAGCGCAGGTTTGCGTTGTAACCGTGGCGTGATGGTGAATGACACCATGCAAACTTTTGACCCAAGTATTTATGCCGTGGGTGAATGCATTGAACATCGTAATCAAACCTTTGGTTTGGTTGAACCACTGTGGGGTCAAGCATTCATTTGTGCCTCGCATTTGGCTGAACATGGTAGCTTAACCTTTAAAGCACCGACGGTTCCGACTCAACTTAAAGTCAGCGGTTGTGATGTGTTTTCCGCAGGTAACTTTGAACCCGCTGATGATTATGAAGATATTATTTTGAATGATGAAAAACGTCATATTTACAAACGTATTATTATTCAACAAGATAAAGTGATTGGTGCGGTATTGTTTGGTGATACAGAAGATGGTGCATGGTATGCAGAGTTAATTGCAGATCAAACACCTATTTCTTCAATTCGCAATAAATTGTTATTTGGTAAAGATTTTGCATTAAAACAAGCGGGTTGATTTGAATATGGTCATTGAGAAGTGCTTGAATTTTAGCAGTGCCTCAATGACCGAAATGATTTAATTGAATTTGCGTAGGCATTTGCCTTACTTTTGAAAGATGAGCCGTATTACGGCGCAAGGTAAGAAAATCTTTGTTTTACTGACGTTACGTCCTTGTAACGCAGTAAAACGGTGGCATCCATGCCACCTCTAGATAGTTGATGTTTTCGTGGATTCCAAAGATTTTTAAATAACTTGGACAATTAAAAGTAACATTCAAGTGAATTTATATCATTTAGGAGCAAAGCAGAAATGAATAGTATCCCTGTGATGGAACTGCATAGCTCCACAGAATTATTGACGAAAAAGACAAATACCACCTGTCCTTATTGTGGTGTGGGTTGCGGTGTGACGGCAACCGTGCAAGAGACAGCGTTAGGTCAAAAAGTTACCGTTGAAGGGGATGTGAGCCATCCTTCGAATTACGGCAAGTTGTGTATTAAAGGCAGCAATTTGGCAGATACTTTGGGCTTAGAAAGCCGTGTGCTTGAGCCGATGATGGGGCGCAAGGTAAATCGTCAGGCAGCAACTTGGGACACGGCTATTTCGAGCATTGCCAATAAATTTCAACAATGTATTGATCAATATGGTCGTGACAGCATTGCCTTTTATGTTTCAGGTCAGTTGCTGACTGAAGACTATTATGTGGTGAATAAGTTCGTCAAAGGTTATCTCGGAACAGCCAATATAGACACCAATTCACGTCTTTGTATGTCATCGGCAGTTGCTGCACATAAACGTGCTTTTGGGGAAGATATTGTCCCGGCAAGTTATGAAGATTTTGAACATACTGACATGGTGGTGTTGGTGGGTTCAAATACTGCATGGTGTCATCCAGTATTGTATCAACGCATCATGAAGGCCAAAGAACAACGAGACTTGTTTGTGGTCGTGATAGACCCACGGTTTACCAGCACCTGTGAAGCAGCAGACTTACATTTACCCATTTTACCGGGACAAGATGTCGCGTTATTTAATGGCTTATTACAATACCTGTTAAAAAATGGTCATGCTGATCAAGCATTTATTGCTGAGCATACCCAAGGTCTAGCGCAAGCACTGGCACAGAGTGAAAGTGAATCTTGCATTGAAAATGTAGCGACACGCACAGGAATTTCTGTTGAAAAATTGCAGACTTTCTATGAAAAATTTGCCAATACCTCAAAAGTGATGACACTGTTTTCGATGGGGGTGAATCAATCTTCGCAAGGGGTTAATAAAGCCAATAGTATTACCAACTGCCATTTATTGACTGGAAAAATAGGCAAATTGGGTGCTGCGCCATTTTCGATGACAGGACAACCCAATGCCATGGGCGGGCGTGAAGTGGGCGGGCTGGCAAATATGTTGGCGGCGCATTTAGAACTGGACAATGAAAACCATCAACAATTGGTGCAAAACTTTTGGCACAGTCCCCATATTGCCAAGCAAGCTGGCTTTAAAGCAGTTGATTTATTTCATGCAGTTGAAAGTGGCAAAATTAAAGCCATTTGGATTATGGCAACCAACCCTGTGGTTAGTTTACCCGATGCTGATCAAGTGAAACGTGCTTTAGAGCAATGTGAATTTGTGGTGGTCTCTGATATTTGTATCGATACCGACACTACGCAATATGCTGATGTCTTATTACCTGCACTGGGTTGGGGCGAAAAAGAGGGTACGGTCACCAATTCTGAGCGTCGTATTTCCAGACAACGTGCCTTTTTAGCGCAGCCAAGTCAGGCTAAGGCGGACTGGTGGGCGATTAGTCAGGTGGCAAAAAAATTAGGGTTTGATGGTTTTGATTTTAATAACAGCCATGACATTTTCTTAGAGCATGCACGATTATCATCAGATCAAAATTCAGATCTAGCGCAGCGTAGTGAAACACCGAACTTTCGTTATTTTAATTTAAACGGTTTAACGGATTTAACAGCAAGTGAATATGACGAACTGAAACCTGTGCAATGGCCAGTATGGACTAAACAGCAGCCAGAGGGCGCGGTGGCACGACTGTATTCTCAGGGGCAATTTAGCCATGCCGATACTAAAGCTAAATTTATTGCCATTACGGCAATCAATCCTGTCAATTCAGTGTGTAAAGAATTTCCTTTGGTTTTAAATACGGGGCGAATTCGTGACCAATGGCACACCATGAGCCGTACTGGTTTATCTGCCAATTTAAGTACCCATCGTGCAGAGCCGTATTGTGAAATTCATCCACAAGATGCGTTGAAATATGGCGTTAAAGATGGTGAATTGGTTGAAGTAAAATCGAAATGGGGCAATTGCGTATTACGTGCGACGGTCAGTGATGATATTCGCCGTGGACAAGTCTTTGCACCGATTCACTGGAATGACCAAGTGGCGTCCGATGCCCGTATTGGTAAAGTGGTGAATCCTGTTGTCGATGCCATTTCAGGTGAGCCTGAGTTTAAACATACGCCAGTGATCATCCATCCATTTTATAGCCAATGGCAGGGCGTGTTTTATGTACGTCAAGGCTTTGAAAAAATTGTGCAATCTTCAATTGAAGACACTGTGTGGTGGACTAAAATTATGACCGCCAAAGCCACGCGATATGAAGTGGCAGATCGTAAAAAATTCACCCAAACCACTGAACATTTAAAAGAACTATTACCGTTTCAGGATGAAAGTTTTGAATGGCTCAATATTGAAGATCAAACTGCGCATATCAGTCATAGTGTGGTGCTGAAAGATGGTCATTTGATTGCAAGTTTATATATTGCACCTAAAGCATTATTGCCAGATCGTGATTGGGTGGCAAGTCTGTTTAAGCGTGAACGATTAAGTGCCATGCACCGTAAAGCTTTGCTTGCAGGGCAGCCGATGTCGATGGCCAATAATGAAGGGCCATTGGTTTGTAGTTGTTTTAAAGTCGGTAAAAACCGCATTATTGAAACCATTAAAAGCAAAAATATCACTGACGAGAAGCAAGTCACAGCATGTTTAAAAGCTGGGGGCAATTGTGGTTCATGTTTACCTGAAATTCGTGGCTTGATCAAAGCCTGTCAAATGGAGGCGGTTGAATGAAAAATAGCGTTAAAAATTCAATTTATTCCGATACGGACTTGGTGATTTTGGCGGGCGGACAGGCACGGCGGATGAATGGTTTAAATAAGTTACTACAAAAATTTGATGATCAAATTCAGCTGATCAAAATTCATCAACAGCTTAAATCTGATGTTGCACAAGTCTGGATCAACAGCCATAGGGATTATTCTATTTATCAAAAAATAATTCCCAGTATTCATTGCTATCAGGATGATGAACATGGTTTTTTAGGTCCACTTATGGGAATGAAAAGTGCATGGTCACATGTACAGGCAGACTATGTACTGTTTGTACCCTGTGATGTGACCTATATTCCCCCAAAAGTCATTTTGAAATTACATCTGGCTTTGGCTAAAAATAGTTTGGCAGAAGTTGCTTATGTAGAAATGAATGGCACAGCACTGTACCCATTTTGCTTGGTTAAGCGCAGCAGTTTAGCCAGCTTTGCACATCACCTTGAGCAAAAACAGCGCAGTTTGAAGCACTGTTTTGCAGATTTGCACGCTCAAGTGGCACATTTTACCAATCATGCCTTATTTTTTCACAGTATTAACTCGCCAGATGAGTTACAACAGCATCAACAGATTAAATTTCTGCATTAAAGTTTAATATTTCACCTTTAGCACAAAGTTGGAACACTTATTGCAAATCTAATAATAACAAGATTGGGCGATTCAAAGCTTGTGCACAATATATGTGCAGTGACCACAAAATGCCTGAAGATGGATATTCAATATGAATATGAATATGATGACAGAACTTAAAAGCAATGCATTATTTGTCGATCAATTTGGTCGTGGTAAGCGCAAACTGCGCATTTCAGTGACTGATCGCTGTAATTTTAAGTGTGTCTATTGTATGCCTGAACATCCAGAATGGATGAAAAAACACGACTTACTCAGCTTCGAGGAACTTTATCAATTTTGTGATTTTATGGTGCGCCGTGGTATTGAATTTATTCGTATTACTGGTGGCGAGCCACTTATGCGTCAGGGCGTGGTACATTTTGTTGCACAACTACAAAACTTAAAGAAGCTTGGGCTAAAACGTATTTCCATGACCAGCAATGCGCATTATTTAAAAAAATATGCCCATGATTTAAAACGTGCAGGATTGGATGATCTGAATATCAGCTTAGACAGTTTGGATGCTGCTCAATTTAAACAACTGACTCAAAAAGATTTAGCACCTGTACTTGACGGAATTCGTGCGGCTCAAGCGGTAGGATTGCCAATAAAAATCAATAGCGTCTTAATGAGCGGTATAAATGATAATCAAATTTTACCTTTGGCACGTTGGTCAGTTCAGCAGCAAATTATCTTACGTTTTATTGAGTTTATGCCACTGGATGGTGATCGAAAATGGTCGACTGAACATGTGGTCAGTGAACAACACATTTTAGAAACTTTAGCCACTGAATTTGCCGTGACCACGCAAGCACATGATTCAGCTCAGGAAACTTCAAATCCAGCCCGACAATATTTGATTAATGAGCATCCGATTGGCATTATTTCCACCATTACCAATTCATTTTGCGGAACGTGTGATCGGGTCCGCTTAACCGCACAAGGTGAGTTTTATAATTGTCTATTTGCACCTCAAGGTTTGAATCTTAAAGCTGAGATTAAAGCACTTACTTTATCTGAACCTTTGAGTGAGGTGAGCTTAAATGGTGCTTTATCTCACTATATCTGGAACAAAGAACAAGGTTTTCACGCCATAGAACAGCGCTTGAACAGTCAAAGCTTAGCTAAAAGCAGTCGAAAAATCAGCATGCATATGCTTGGAGGTTAAGATGTCACAGATCAAAATCAAAATTGAAGCCTTTGGTGCGGTAGAGCGACAGTTACCGCAAAATTTAGAAATCATATGCAGCCTAAACAGCACAATTACGGATGTCTTGGCTCAAGTTGGGCAAGCCTATCCAGCTGCTTTTGCCATGATCGAGCGCTGTGCCTGTGCCGTGGGTGAGGACATTATTCCACGTCAAACTCAGCTTAATTCGGACAGTACTTTGGTACTCCTTTCACCCGTGGCAGGAGGTTGAAAAATGGACTCATTGAAAATTTTTTCACGGATTCAAGACACGGCTTTAACGCTAGAAAGCTTTGATCAGATTAAGCATTTTCCTGAATGTGGTGGGGTTGGTGTTTTTATTGGTACGGTGCGTAATCATCATGAAGGCAAAGCGGTTAAGGCGCTGAAATATACTGCTTATGCACCGGTGTCGGAAAAAATGATTCGCCAAATAGAGCAGGAAATTCAAGCCAAATATAATGTGTCCTATGTACGGGTCATTCACCGAATTGGCGCTTTAGATATTGGTGAAAAAGCCATTATTGCGATTGCTTATGCAGCCCATCGCCGTGAAGCCTTTGCTGCCTGTGAAGAGGCGGTAGAACGGGTTAAACATGAAGTTCCTGTTTGGAAAGAGGAATTTTATATGGATGGCAGTAGCCAGTATGTGGAAGGCTGTTGTATTCGTAAAGATGACGTGGCTGAAACGCATTCACATCATCATGCAGTTAAAGAAACTGAACATGGTCAACATTGTCATCACTAAATTGAAAATGATTTGTTAAATCTTGATTGACGTTTAAAACTTAATTTTACTGTAAAAATGAATGATAGGTACATGCAATGAAAAATGTTGGGATGAAAGCAGAGAGTTATCGTACTGCAGTGGCAACAGGCATTTTGCATGCACCGCCACATTGCATCGAGTTATTACGCAATGGTAATACTGAAAAAGGCGATGCACTTAAAACTGCACGGATTGCGGGAATTTTAGCAGCAAAACGTACCGATGAACTGATTCCGCTGTGTCATCCATTGCCGATTTATCGTGCCGATGTGGATTTTGAACTCTTTGAGAATTATGTAGAAATTATTGCCACGGTAGAAACCATTGGGCCAACAGGCGTGGAAATGGAAGCGTTGACTGCGGTCAGCCTTGCGGGCTTAACGCTTTATGACATGTTAAAACCGCATTGTGAACCTGAAGATTTATCTCTGGATCAATGTAAATTACACAAGAAAAAAGGGGGCAAGTCACACTTTACTCGTGCATTAAAAGAAAGTCTGTCTGCATCTATTATTGTGCTATCCGATACTGTGGCAGCAGGCAAGAAACCAGATACAGCAGGGCAAAATGTCTTAGAAATTTTACAAGAAGCCAATTTTTCAAATATTGCTTACCAAGTAATTCCAGACAGTCCTGAACAATTATTGGCGCTGATTGAACAGCAAAAAAATAACTATCCTCTGATCTTAACTGTGGGGGGGACAGGCTTAGGGCCTAAAGACTTAACCGTAGAAACCATTCAACCTTTATTAAAGCGTGAAATTCCGGGCTTGATGGAAGCTTCGCGTAGTTTTGGACAAAAACGGACGCCTTATGCTGCTTTAAGTCGTGGGGTCGCGGGTTATATCGATCATAGCTTAGTGATGACTTTACCGGGCAGTCGACAAGGTGCACAAGAATCCTTGATTGCAATCCTTCCGGCCTTGGTACATTTATTTGATGTGCAAAAAAATATTCCGCATCAAGGTGGCTATCAATGAATAACATCGTGTCAGCATGCGGAGCAGAGCAGGGCTTGATTACAGTTGATCAGGCTTTGGATTTAATTCGAGATAAAACACAAGTTTTAGCGACTAAAAACCTTAAGTTAAATCAGGCTTTAAGCCGCTATTTAGCAGAAGATGTTTATTCCAGTATTAATCTGCCTTTATTTTCCCAAAGTGCCGTGGATGGTTATGCTCTTTGTGCAGCATCGACAATTGAGCCAAATAGCTCATTTGCATTGGTGGGGGAAATTCAAGCAGGCCATGACTCCGAATTGCAGTTAACACAGGGACAGGCGGTTCGGATTTTCACCGGTGCCAAAATTCCTTTGGGCACGACGACCGTTGCGCGTCAAGAAATAGTCAAAATCATCGATTCATCCCGTATTGAAATTGTAGAAAACTTACAAGCCCATGTTGATATTCGAGATGCTGGTGAAGAAATTGCTATAGGTGATTTACTGGCAAGTTCAGGACAGCAACTCTCTGTCGGCGCAATAGCATCATTAAGTATGGCAGGCATTCAAACAGTCAATGTTTTTCACTATCCCAAAGTCGCTGTGGTGATTACGGGCGATGAGGTGGCGGTTTCAGTGGAGGATTTTGCAGCGGGTAAAATTTTTGATGCCAATGCACCTTTAATTCAAGCATGGTTTCAGCAGCAATCGCAACAGGTTGAAATTTTTCATGTGGCGGATACTGAACATGCAGTTACAGCATTAATTCAAACATTATCTAAAAGTCATGATCTTATTTTGACTACTGGTGGTGTCTCGGTGGGAGATTATGATTTTATTCGACCCGTCACGTTAAATTTAGGTTTTGAGCAAATTTTTTGGAAAGTTAAACAAAAACCGGGTAAACCCATCTTCTTTGCCACTTTGCAAAGAGAAGACCATTCAGCTTGTTATTTACTCGGTTTACCGGGGAATCCCGCAGCTGTTTATATGGGGATGCAAATTTATACTTCGACTGTGCTGAATGCCTTGCAAGGACAAAAGCAGCCACCGAACTGGTTTAGTGCAGTACTGACACATGATTTAAAAATGGATGCCCGAGAACGCTTTTTAAGGATGTCAGCCAGTTTTGACCAGTCTATTCTTAAAGTGAAAAGCTTATCTAAGCAACAGTCGCATATGCTCAGTAATTTAATGCAAGCCAATTGCTTAGTGAGGATACCTGCGGGACAAACCATGCTTGCAGGTCAAATTGTGCAAGGTCTATTTATTGGCTCATGAGGAAATAATGATGAAAAAAGCCCTGTTTTTATCCGTATGTATGATGGTTTCTATTTCTGCAACACAAGCGGGAACCGTAAAAGTATATGCTGCGGCAAGTTTGACCAATGCCATCACGGATATTGCCAATATTTACCAAGTACAGCACCCACAAACGAAAATTGTTCCTGTGTTTGGTGCATCCTCTGCTTTGGCGAAACAAGTGCAAGCTGGTGCCAGTAGTGATGTGTTCTTCTCGGCAGATCAAGACTGGATGAATTATTTAGTACAAAAGGACGTTGTGACTTCAGCTTCGGTTCGTCCTTTATTATTTAATCAACTGGTTGCCATCAGTCCGAAAAATTTAAATATTCCGTTTAAAGCACAGACAAATTTTAACTTTGCGCAAGCATTTAAAGGACATTTATGTACTGGGCAAATGGAGTCTGTCCCTGTTGGAAAATACGCTAGACAAAGCCTAGTGAAATTGAATTGGCTAGACTCTTTAAAAGGTCGTATTGTGGGAACAGACGATGTGCGTTCAGCGCTAGCTTTTGTTGAACGAGGTGAATGTGAAGTCGGTATTGTTTATAAAACCGATGCTTTAATTAGCCAAAAAGTTAAAATTATTGGAACTTTCCCAAGTCAATCACATAGTCCGATTGTGTATCCGTTGGCATTGACGAAACAAGGTGAAAAAAATAAAGAAGCCGTTCAATTTGAACAATTTGTAAAACACAGTGCACAAGCCAAAACGGTGTTCCAGAAATATGGTTTTAGTGTGAAACCCTAAGTAGAAAACTCGGGAGGCTAGCAGATATGTTTAGTCCAGAGGAACTGAGTGCACTTTATTTATCTGCTAAAGTTGCGGGCTTTGCCACATTGTTTTGTTTACCTTTTGCGGTTGCATTGGCATGGGTCTTAGCGCGCTATGAGTTTCGGCTAAAATTTATTGTTGAAGCACTGTTACAACTACCGATGGTTTTGCCTCCGGTGGTTCTGGGCTATTTGCTTTTAGTTTTATTTGGCAATCAGGGATTGATTGGCCAGTATTTAAATGCGTTGGGGATTCAACTGGCATTTAACTGGAAAGGGGCAGTTTTAGCTTCCATGATTGTGGCATTTCCCTTGATGGTACAACCCATCCGTTTATCCTTTCAGTTGATGAATCAACAATTAGAACAAATTGCGGGTTCATTAGGCGCAGCGCCGTGGAAAGTATTTTTGAGTATTAACTTACCGTTGGCAATTCCGGGAATGGTGATCGGCAGTATTTTATGTTTTAGTCGAAGTTTAGGAGAGTTTGGCGCAACCATTACTTTTGTCGGTAATATCCCCGATGAAACCCGTACTATTCCGATTGCAATTTATTCATTGCTGCAACAACCCAATGGAGAAGAGATGGCCATGCGACTGGTTGCTTTATCTTTGGTTTTGGCATTTAGTGCTTTAATTGCAAACTATTTTATTCTGCAAAAGTATCAACAGAAATTAGGAGCATGATATGTTGAAGTGTAATTTTCAATATCAACATGCTGATTTTATGTTGAATGTTGAACTGGAAATGCAACAGCAGCTTTTAGGAATTGTTGGTGTATCTGGTTGTGGTAAAAGTACCCTATTAAAAAATATTGTGGGTCTATTAAAGCCGACACATGGCTCAATTCAGTTTAATCAGCAGATTTTATTCAATAGTCAGCAAAAAATTCATGTGCCAATGCATCAACGAAAAATTGCATTAATTTTTCAAAATGCCTTGTTGTTTCCACATATGAATGTGCAGCAAAACCTGTGTTACGCAGAAAAATTAATTCCCCAAGCTGAACGAAAATTTAAGTTTAATGAAATTATTGAGTTGCTCGAACTGACTCACTTATGTCAACGTAAAGCTCATCAACTTTCTGGTGGTGAGGCACAACGCGTGTCGATTGGACGAGCATTGTTATCTTCCCCTCATTTATTACTTTTAGATGAACCATTAACAGGGTTGGATCAGCAATTAAAACAGCAAATTTTACCATTTTTAAAGCGGATTAAAGATGAGTTAAATTTACCCATGATTTATGTGACGCATCATTTGGAAGAGTTGAAATATTTAAAAGCTGATATTTTGCAGTTAGATCAAGGACAGTTACAGCATAGGCAAAATCCAAAGGGTTTAATCATTGAGTAAAAATAGCCTAAGCATTAGGCCCAAACTATTTTATACATTTCAAATGATATTATTCAGATTTTTGATACTCATTAATGACTTCAAGCGCAGCACGAAAGGCTTCCTGCGTGGCTGGGGCACCGCAGTAAGGCAGGCTATGAAGAAGCACTTCTTGAATTTCCTCTACAGTCGCACCGTTATTTAATGCGCCACGAACATGACCTTTAAGTTCTGTTGGGCTTTTTTGAGCAGTTAAGAAAGCAATGGTAATCAATGAGCGATACTTACGCGGCAGCACACCTTCACGTTGCCAAGTCGAACCCCATGCATGTTCATTAATCCAGTCTTGTAAGGGCTGAGTAAAGGGCACCGTATTATCTTGTGCGCGTTTCACGAAAGATTCCCCCATAACTTCAGTGCGAACTTTTAAACCATTTTCAAAATCTTGTTGTGACATATTTTTACTCTTGTCATGTCAATAAAAAAGGAGCGAGCAAAGTTTATGCTTTAATCGCTTCAATGTGAATTGATTGATAAGCTTAATTTAATTGAATTTTTTGAGTGGGACTGAGTTTAAATTACCGAATATTAAAGGTAAAAAATCAGCTCATATAAAATGAGCTGATTAAATGGGTATAAAATATTATTTTGTGTGTTTCATCACGAGTACGGGAACATGGCTTGATGTCAGTATGTCTTGTGCAATACTGCCAATCAACGCTTTTTTTAAACCCGTACGACCATGTGAACCGACCACGATTAAGTCAACATTTAATTCATCAGCGAGTTTGGAAATACCATCACTTGGGGAATGGCTGCTGATCAGTTTGGTCTCTGTTTCAATCCCGTGATGAATAAATTTGTGCTTTAGCTCAGCCAAAATATTTTTGGCATGCGCTTTTGCTGCCAAATAATAATCCGTTATGCCGGGTATATTTTTATAAAAACTAACGCTGGTTAAAGGGTCGAGCACAACAACACTGGCTATGGTGACTTTACTGCCTAATGCTTTGGCTAAAATAATCACTTGTTCAGCTGTCGCAATAGCAGTTGGGGAATCATCAACAGCGAGTAAGATGTGTTGGTAATTCATGACACTTTCCTCTTGTTTCAAGATTCGTTATCTAGCTCAAGATTAACATAGTGAACATGTCGTGATAAAAAAGGATAAAAATATATCTTTTTGCTTTTAATTTTTTGTATTTCAGTCGCTGGATTATTAGTTTTTAGCACAGGGCATTTATGTACTGAGATCTAAGTTTATGCGGTCACTGTTTGATGATGTAGATCATTGAAGATGAGCTGTAGAGAGATATTGGACTCTAAAATTAAACTTTTGATGTAAAAAAGCCCTTATCAATGATAAGGGCTTTTTCGTATTTTGGAGCGGGAAAAGAGACTCGAACTCTCGACCCCAACCTTGGCAAGGTTATGCTCTACCAACTGAGCTATTCCCGCTTTATGGTGTGCATTATAGAGGGTTTTATAAAACTGTCAACACTCTATAAAATTGATTGGTTAATTAATCAGCACGACGCCAAATTGTACCTTGACGGGTATCTTCCAAAACAATGCCTTGATCAAGCAAAGATTGACGAATTTCATCGGCTTTGGCAAATTCTTTGGCTTTTTTGGCATCAACACGTTGTTGAATGAGATCTGCAACTTGTTCTTCAGATAAACCAAGCGCTTCTTGACCAATATCGGACTTTAAAAATTCATCTACATTATATTGAACCAGACCAAGAATATTGGTCAAGTGACGTAATGTTGAATAGTAAACAGTTGCCTGTTCAGCATTTTCATCTTTTACAGCGCGGTTGAGTTCTTTATTGATTTCAAACAATACAGCAATCGCTTCGGATGTATTAAAGTCATCACGCATAGCGGTATTAAAGCGTTCAACTAAAGTTTCGTCTAAAGCTTCAGTGGTTTTTTCACCGTAGCTTTGTTGATACGCTTTAAAAGAATGGTAAAAACGACTGAGCGCATTTTTTGCTTCTTTTAGGGCAAAGTCTGAAAAGTTGACTGGGCTACGATAATGTGACGAGACAATAAAGTAACGAATCACTTCAGGGTGGAATTTTTCCATCACATCACGAATGGTGAAAAAGTTGCCTAAAGATTTTGACATTTTTTCGCCATCGGAATTGATGAAGCCGACATGCATCCAATAATTGACATATTGCTCATCTGTAGAAGCTTCAGATTGCGCAATTTCATTTTCATGGTGTGGGAACATCAAGTCTGAGCCGCCACCGTGAATATCAAAATGGTTGCCTAGGCAACAGGTCGACATGGCAGAACATTCAATATGCCAACCCGGACGACCATTGCCCCAAGGTGAAGCCCAAGACGGTTCATTTTCTTTGGCATGTTTCCAAAGCACAAAGTCAAACGGGTGTTTCTTTTCAACTTCGACATCGACACGTTCAGAAGCACCCGCTTGCATATCTTCCAATTTACGACCAGACAAACGACCGTATTTGGCAAATTTTTCCACTTGGAAATAGACATCGCCATTATTTGAAGGATAAGCCGTACCTTTATTAACTAAATTACCAATCATCTTTTGCATTTGGTCAATATAGTCAGTGGCACGTGGCGCTTCATCTGGATGTAGGCAGCCCAAATTTTCCGCATCTTCATTCATCGCTTGAATAAAACGGTCAGTTAAAGCCGTAATGCTCTCGCCATTTTCATTGGCACGTTGAATAATTTTATCGTCAATATCGGTAATATTACGAACGTATTTAACGCTCCAACCTTGACTGCGCAAGAAACGAATAATGTAGTCAAATGCAACCATGACTCGAGCATGTCCAATATGACAGTAGTCATAGACGGTCATACCACAAACATACATATCGATATGTCCTTCAACACGCGGAACAAATTCAACTTTTTTACGTTGCTCTGAGTTATATAGAACAAATGGTTGCATAGGTCTTCAAAATGCTAAATAAAAGATAGCTCATCTTAACCTAAGCATTATTTTTCATAAAGTTTTATGCGCTTTTTTTATAAGCTTGTGAAAAGTTGTACATTTAGAAACGTGAGATTTGCATAGATATGATAAAATTGCGAAAATTATTTTTGCTTGATTAGAGTCACTCTTTAAATAGAGTTAAGGTAAACCCACTTTGAACCCAAAAAATATGCCGAACCAAATAGACTTCCAAAAAGTTGCATTAGAAACTTTGCGTATAGAAGAAAAAGCCCTAGAAATATTAGCGACGCAAATTGACGAACGTTTTAGCCGTGCTTGTGAAATTATTTTGCAGTGCCGAGGGCGTTTAGTCATTACGGGAATGGGTAAGTCGGGGCATATTGGTCGTAAAATGGCAGCAACTTTTGCCTCAACAGGTACGCCATCATTCTTTATGCATCCGGGTGAAGCGGGGCATGGTGACTTAGGTATGCTGGTGTACGGTGATGTGCTGATTGCCATTTCAAACTCGGGTAAGAGTGATGAAATTATGATGCTCATGCCATTGATTAAGCGTTTAGAAATCCCTTTAATTACCATCAGTGGTGATGATAAAGGGCCAATGCCGCAAAATGCCGATGTGGCTTTAACGTTGGGGAATATCCAAGAAGCCTGTCCATTGGGTCTAGCACCAACCTCAAGTACCACTGCAACCTTAGCTTTAGGCGATGCACTGGCGGTTGCTTTACTGGATGCACGTGGTTTTACTGCGGATGATTTTGCGATGTCACATCCAGCGGGAGCTTTAGGTAAACGTCTATTACTTCATGTTAAGCATTTGATGCATACTGGTGAAGAATTGCCTAAAGTGTCTCCAGATACACCAATGAATCAAGTTTTATACGAAATTTCAAATAAACGTCTAGGTTTAACCACAATTGTGGATCAAAATAATGTTCTGTTGGGTATTTTTACCGATGGTGATTTACGTCGTTTAATTGATAAACAGCAAGGTTTTGATGTGAATTTGGCTGTTTCGGAAGTCATGATGAAAAATCCTTTAACGATTTCGCAAGAAGCTCGTGCAGTTGAAGCTTTAGAGCGAATGAATGAAAAGAAAATCAATCAATTTGTTGTTGTTGATGATGTCAATCAAGTCATTGGTGTCATTAGTATGCATGACTTGATTCAAGCTGGGGTAAATTAATAAATGGCATCTTATATTTTATTGGAACAAGCGCGTCATGTTGAAGCTTTGGTTCTTGATGTCGATGGTATTTTAAGTGATGGTTTTGTAACACTCACCAATACAGGTGATGAGATTAAATCATTTGATATCCGTGATGGTTTAGGCATGAAACTTGTGCAACAAGCAGGTGTTAAAGTCATTATCATCACTGGACGTAAAAGCAATATTGTTGAAAAACGGATGTCTGATTTAGGTGTAGACTTGGTTTTTCAAGGTCGTGAAGACAAAGGTATTGCATTACGTGAAGCATGTACACAATTGAATATTGCACCAGAAGACTGTTTATATATGGGTGATGATTGGCCAGATCTTTCTGCATTCGCGATTGCGGGCATGAAAGTTACTGTTCCAAATGGTCATGTGGAAGTACGTCGCCGTGCGGATCTTGTGACTCAGGCGATGGGTGGTCGTGGTGCAGTACGTGAAATCTGCGATATGATTTTGATGGCCAAAGGAGCGTATGACGTTTTCCTTGAAAAATATACGTCTGTCCCACATTAATAGTTAAGTAATTCATTTAATTTGAGTTAAGACCACACTTATGGATACAAAAGTTTTATACGTAACTGCTATAGCAATTGCAGCTATAAGTGGTGGTTACTACTATTACAGCGGTAAGGGTAATAAACTTGAGGTTGATTCAGCAAGGAGTATGACCTATTCCGCTGAAAAAATTAATCTAACTCAAACCGATGATAATGGTCATTTGGCTGTACGTGCTCAAGTCGATCGTCTTGAGCAAGACATGCAAAAACAAACATCAAAACTTACAAATCTGAATGCTTCAATGTATAAAGATGGCGCTGTAGATGCCACTTTTTATGCCAAAGTTGCGAATGGTTATGACGATAATGAACGCATTGTTTTATCAGGTGATGTGTTGGCGGTTAAGCTGATGCAACAGGGCAAAATGCAGTTCCAAACGACAGAGTTAACGGGATATCCTAAAACTCGAGAAATTGAAACCAATAAACAAGTAATTGTGCAATCTCCACAAGCTGAGTTTGTGAGCCAAGGTTTGAAAGCCAATTTAAATAACGGTCAATACGAATTTTTTAATATTCGAGGAAAATATGAACCAAAATCTTAAGCTTACATTTTCTAAAACCTTGTTTAAGCAAGCAGCTTTAGTCGGTTTGGTTGTATTATCATCGGCAACCGCATTGGCAATTCCTGCTGACCGAAATCAGGCCATTTCATTGGTCGCTGACCGTGCAACATATAATGAAAAAACAGGTATTACGACCTATACAGGGAATGTCATCATTGAACAAGGCACAATGAAATTACAAGCAGATTCCATTGTTGCGAATTTAAATGCAAAAAGAGAAATTAGTACGATTACTGCGACAGGACGTCCTGCTCAGTTTCAACAACAAGTAGATGTGAACAAAGGCTTAGCCAAAGGGCAGGCCCAGAAGATTATTTATAATGCTGAAACGGGCATTATTACCTTGTCTGGAAGTGCATTGTTACAACAAAATGGTGCGAGTATTCGTGGTAATACGTTGAAATATAGTATGAATAAAGGTGATGTTGAAGCTACAGGTACGCCAAATAGCTCAGGTTCATCTTCAGGTCGTGTTCAAATTGTTATTCCACCATCGGGCGCAAAATCTTTCCCAGGAGCACGTGATTAATGGATCAATCGCTCAATCAACCACAAACGCTTTGTATTAAACATCTTGCAAAAAACTATAGTAAAAGATGGGTAGTTAAAGATGTTTCTTTTCAAATGCAAAGTGGGCAGATTGTTGGGTTACTTGGGCCAAATGGTGCAGGTAAAACCACAAGTTTCTATATGGTGGTTGGTTTAGTTCGTATGGACAAAGGCGAGATTCATTTAGATGATCTTGATTTGTCTGATTTAGCCATGCATGAACGCGCTCGTAAAGGGATTGGTTATTTACCGCAGGAAGCCTCGATTTTTAGAAAATTAACCATTTCTGAAAATATTATGGCCATTTTAGAAACACGTAAAGATTTAAATAAACAGCAGCGTCAGCAACGCTTAAATGAATTATTGGCTGATTTTAAAATCACCCATATTAAAGATTCATTGGGTATGAGTGTCTCTGGTGGCGAACGTCGCCGTGCAGAAATCGCACGTGCCTTGGCTGCTGATCCTAAGTTTATGTTGCTTGATGAACCTTTTGCTGGGGTAGATCCTATTTCTGTCGGGGATATTAAAGATATTATTCGGACATTAAAGGATCGTGGTATTGGGGTTCTTATTACGGATCATAATGTACGAGAAACCTTAGCCATTTGTGAGCGTGCTTATATTGTCAGTGAGGGTGCCGTGATTGCGGAAGGGACACCACAAGAAATTTTAGAAAATGAGACTGTACGCCAAGTTTATTTAGGTGATGATTTTACCGTTTAATCAAGCCCTCATAAGCATGCTACTCATAGGTAATGTTTATTAATCCTCCCCAACCCTCCTTTTTCAAAGGAGGGAGTATCTGAAATTTAATATAGAGTATTGAATCTAGATCGTTCCCCTCTTTTTAAAGAGGGGTTAGGGGAGATTGGTCAAATAAGTAATAATTTAAATTACTCTTAACTGCCTGACATACTTTTCATAGGCGGTTTTTTGTATCTAAAAATTGCTGAAAACAGGCTATACTGCCGTGGTGTTGTCATTAACTTAAGATTTATGCCATTTACGATTGCCTCACAAGTAACTTTTGAAGAAGAGATTAAAAAAAGTCGCTTTCAAGCCATTGCTGTTCCTGTAGCAAATGAACAAGACGTCAAAGATTTTTTAGAAATCAGCAAGGATATCAGTACTACACATCAATGTTGGGCATGGAAAATTGGCAATAATGTCCGCTTTAATGACGATGGTGAGCCCTCGGGAACAGCGGGTAGACCCATTCTTGCAACGATTGAAGGCAACGAATTAAGCAATATTCTGGTTTTGGTCAATCGTTGGTATGGCGGAGTCAAGCTGGGCACGGGCGGCTTAGTTCGAGCTTACGGTGGTTGTGCGGGACAGTGCTTGTTACTGGCTGAAAAAATTGAGCTGATTGAAAAGAAAAAAGTCAGCTTTAGCTGCCAATTTAATGAATGGGCAATCTTTCAATACGAACTGAATCAACAACAGATAGAATTTCAACAAGACTATACCGCAACAGGTGTAGATGTTATCGCTTTGCTACAAATCCATCAAATTGAGCCATTGTCATTAAAAATTCAAGATGTGACACGTGGTCGTGAACAATTAAAAATGCTAGAAGAGCCACAGCATGACTGAACAAGATCCATTGTTGAAATATCGTGAACAGCATAAACATCGTTTAAATTATATGCCGTGGTTGTATTGGTCATTAAAACCTAAAAATCGGGGCTGGGCTGAAGCATGGCAAAAAGAATATCAAGCATATTTAATGCAAATGGAAACAGTGGAAATAGGTGAGAATTGTTTTATTTCACCATTGGCACATATTTTTGCGGAACCCGGACGTAAAATTATTATTGGGGACAATACTTTTATTGCCGCAGATTGTACCTTGCATGGACCTTTGGAAATTGGTAACGAAGTCGCGATTAACCATCACTGTATTCTGGATGGAGGGCGCATGGGCATCAAACTGCATGATCAAGTCCGTATAGCGGCCTATTGCCATTTATACGCTTTTGATCATGGCATGGAAATTGAGCAGCCTATTTATCAACAACCGGTACGTTCACAAGGTATCGAGATTGGTCAAGATGTTTGGTTGGGCGCACATGTAGGGGTTAAGGATGGTGTGACGATTCATGCACATGCTGTTGTTGGAATGAACAGTATGGTGACCAAAGATATTGAAAAAGCTGCCATTGTGGCAGGTAATCCTGCAAAATTTATTCGCTATCGTGATTAAAAATTCTTATACAATTAGGATCTATACATAGCATCAGTTTGATTACATAAAAGCATGCACAGCCGCGAAGAGTTATGCTAAGTTAAAAATAACAAATAGACTTAAAGCCTTCATTGGCGAAAAGCGAGGCGAAAATGAAACGTGTAATCGCATGTATTGATTCTTCCCCATGCGTGAATGCGGTTGCTGAAGCCGCAGCATGGGTTGCGAAGCAGACACAACGTGAACTGGTGTTATTACAGGTTTTAGACTATTACCCTGCAAGTTATCATTTGGGGGAAATTAGTGGAGTGATTGGTTTTGAAAGTAATGCAATGTTGTTGAAAGAACTGGCAGAACTTGAACAAAAACAAAGTGAACTCGCACTCGATTATAGTAATAATTTGTTGAACCATATTTCTGAAATGATTCAGCAAAAGTACGATATAACCGCCTCGCATATTCAAGAAAAAGGTGACTTTTTAGAGCAAAGTTTTAATGTGCTTAAAGATGATGACATCGCCATTATTGGTCGAGTCGGTGAACGTGCAGCAGAACGAAATAAGCCGATTGGGAGTAATGTTGAAAACTTTATTCGGGGTGTAAACTGTACTGTTATGACGGTGGGGGAAAATTTTAAACCACCGACACGTTTTATTTTTGCTTATGAATATTCGCCAACCTGTGTCAATTTGATGAAGCGCGTAGCACAAAGTGATTTATTAAAATTATTACAGTGTCATTTACTCTACGTTGGAGATCATCCAGAAGTATTAAAGGAACCTTCACAGTATTTGACTGCTGCTGGGTTTGATGTGGTGATGGAATATCGTTATGGTGATGTAGCTGAAAATATACTTGAATATCAAAATGAACATGGGATACAGTTGATACTACTCGGTGCATTTAGTCACAGTAAAATTCGTCAATTCTTTTTGGGAAGTGTTGCAACCAGTATATTCCGGAATTCACTCGTCCCATTGTTGGTCGTAAAATAGAGAACATATTGCTTTAAAAGCGACGATCAATAATTAAACATAGTTATCCGCATAACTTGTGGATAACTATATGGATAGTGTTTGTAAGTATTTAATAAATAAATAAAAAAACAGTTAGATTGTTTTTTGATCTGTGTGTCAAATTATTTCACTATAGCTAAAGCGAAGCCATCATGTCCCTTACTTCCAACCGTTTGTAGGGCAGTTGAAGATAAAATCCGAGGATGGTTCTGTAAAGCGGTAAACATGTCACGAATACCTTCAATACTTGGTTTGTGATTCTCAGTATTGATGATGTCTCCTGCGCGGATGACATTATCTAGCACAATAATGGTTCCTGAATGAGACAAGTTTAAGCTTAATTCTAAATATTCTGGGTAACCTTGTTTGTCGGCATCAATAAAAATAAAGTCGAAAGGTTCAAAATCATCGCGTAATGCTTTTAGGATATCCGCAGCACGTCCCACTTTAAGTTCAATGGTTTGCGGAAGTTTCGCATGATCAATATTTTCTTGAGCTAAAGCTGCATGAGTATCACGACCTTCAATGGTTAAGATATAGCCATCTTTTGGTAAGGCACGTGCAAGCCACATGGTGCTATAAGCCGCAAAAGTACCGAGTTCTAGTACGCGCTTACAGTTGTTCATTTGAATGAGCATTTGCAGCAGCATGCCTTGATTCGGGGCAACTGCAAGGTGATCTGGAAAACCTTTATCTTCAGTGTTTTTTAATGTTTGTAGAAGAATCGGGTCTTCTGGAATTAAATGTGAATCGATGTAGGCATCAATCTCTGTCCACATTTGTTGCATAGCTTTGTCACCATGGTTGCGATGCAAGCATTTTAAACCTTTCCATTGATAGTGCAATTTTTCGTTTACGATTTATTAAGCATCAGCAATAAAAAAGAGATCTTGGAGATCTCTTTTTTATTTGAATCAACTTTTTTAGTAATTACACATTGATGAATAACGTGAAAGGTCAGGCCCCCAAGTTCGATAGCCTTGGGTATCAATATGGATTTGACCTGAAGCATATAGTCCAAGTCCCATATTTAGACTTTGACCATGTTGTGCCCAAAATTGACATAATTTAAATTTGGTATTTTCAATAAATGCATAATCTTCAGCTTGCGGGTATGCAGGACCAATGCGGAAGTCGATAGCAGAATTAAATAAATGGCGTGATGAATTTGCACCACCTGCACACTGATTTAGTGGTAAATCTCGATAAACGGATGTTACTTCAAACTCCGTTAATACTTTTGCTGCCACTAAATATTTAAATACACGCAATGTTGAAATTTGGTTACTCCACAATTCTCGGTTTGGAATCATATATTGGGAGCGAGCACATTTTTGCCAATCACGTGCAGTACGCATAAGTTCAAAACTTGGGATGATATTACCAACCCCATTACGTTCAAGAAAGGTTTCATATTCACGTACTTGACGTAAATTCTCACCTATAGCAACCCATGCGTTATAAGCATAAGGAACGGTTTTTGGTGGAATTGGACGTTCAATAATAATACGTTCTTGTGGAATGAAGATCCGTTTCCCATCGGGTGTTTTCTGATGAGATGTGGTACATCCAATCATGACAAGTGGAACTAAGCTTAAGCCTAGTAATCCCTTTAGAAAATGCTTCATTATAGAAATCAAATATTTATAAACACTCGCTCTATTTTAATCTAATTTGAAGGATAAAATTTGAAAATATTGCAATCAAATGTGTGTTTTAAGTATAAAAAAAGACCAGCAATTGCTGATCTTTTTTTTAGTCTAAAAATACTGTTATTTTTCCAAGTATTGTAACTTATCTGCTTTACCATTCCATTCTTCACGGTCAGCAGGTTGGTCGCCAATTTGTGTAATATTTGGCCACTTTTGTGAAAGTTCAGTATTGAGTTCAATAAAGACTTCTTGACCTTCTGGTAACTCATCTTCAGAGAAAATAGCGTTAGCAGGACATTCAGGTTCGCATAAAGCGCAGTCAATACATTCATCAGGATTAATGACGAGGAAATTTGGACCTTCGTAGAAACAATCCACTGGACAAACTTCTACGCAGTCTTGGTATTTACATTTAATACAATTTTCAGTGACAACAAAGGTCATGGCGACAGCTACCTAAAAAATATGGTTCTAATTACTCTTGCTGTATTTTAGGCAAAAATGCACGTAACTAACAATTGCTTTTATTGATATTTGTTATATGTAGGACTGTTTATTCTAATAAAAACTGAATATATGACTAAATAGAGGGGTTAAATGACAAAGACTCCTATTCGGGAGTCTTGGTCTGATACAAAATAGTTTTAAATTATGCTTCTAAGGCATCTTTTAAAGCATAAATTTGCTGTAGTGCCTCACGTGGTGAAAGGTTATCGACATCTAAAGCTCTTAATAGATTGAGTACGGGCATATCTTTTTCAACCTCTACAATACGTTCAATGACTTCAATTGCGGGTTCATCAGCCACACTAAATAAATCATTTTGTACTGCTTTATTGAGTTGTAGATGTTGCTGTTTTTCTAAAATCTTTAAGCGATTTTGTGCTTCTTTAATCACGCTGGTAGGAATACCTGCCAATTTAGCAACTTGTAAGCCGTGACTTTGACTGGCAGGACCATGTTGAACTTTGTGCAATAAAATTAAATTGCCATTTAATTCTTTGGCTGTGACATGGTAGTTATCAATACCTGATTCTTTGCCAAGTTCAGTGAGTTCAAAATAATGCGTGGCAAATAAACACAGACATTTAATCCGTTTACTCAGGTCAAGCACACATGCCCATGCTAGCGATAAGCCATCGTAGGTACTGGTGCCACGTCCAACTTCATCCATCAGCACTAAAGATTGATTGGTTGCATGATGCAAAATTTGAGACGTTTCAGTCATTTCAACCATAAAGGTCGATTTACCCGTAGATAAATCATCGGCAGAACCAATACGGGTGAAAACACGATCGATAGGACCTAAAATTGCTGACTGGGCAGGAATATAACATCCACAATAAGCCAATAAGCTAATCAGTGCTGTTTGACGCATAAAGGTCGATTTACCCCCCATATTCGGTCCAGTCACAATCGCCATGCGGTGATTGAAGTCTAAACTGGTGTCGTTTGGTGTAAAGGCGGTTTTGCTTAAGGCTTCAACCACAGGATGTCGACCAGCAATAATTTTTACCCCAATTTCAGGGCTAAATTCAGGGCGTGACCAATTGCGTAAACGTGCTTGATGGGCAAAGTTAGCCAGCATATCAATTTGTGCAATCGCACTACTCATCATTTGTAGATTGCCAATATCTTGACGTAATTCATCCAAAAGCATTTCAAACAACATTTTTTCACGTGCAAGGGCACGAGATTCACTCGATAACACTTTATCTTCAAAAGATTTGAGTTCGGGTGTGATATAGCGTTCAGCATTTTTCAAAGTTTGGCGACGAATGTAATGGTCAGGTGCTTGCTCTGCCTGAGCACGAGTCAGTTCAATATAGTAACCGCTGACTCGGTTGTAACCAATTTTAAGTGTTGAAACACCTGTGTTTTGACGCTCTTGGATTTCCAAGTCAATCAGGAATTGCCCCGCATGATCACGGATTTTACGCAGTTCATCGAGTTCACTATCAAAACCTTCTGCAATTACATTGCCATCACGAAGTAATACCGGTGGATGTTCAACAATGGCTGACATCAAGCGTTGGTGTAGACCATTAAAATCACCTAATTCATGATCCAATTGCTGAATTAAGTTGGATTGATGTGCCTGCGTAATCGGTTGAATAGCATGGCGTAATAAGGGAATTTGTGCACAGGCTTGACGCAGTTGTACCAAATCACGTGGACGGGCACTGCCTAAGGCAACACGGCTCAGTACACGCTCAATATCGCTAATGTCTTTAAGCACTAAGCGAATAGGCGATTCGTGATAGCCGTTGAGCACAGATGCCGTGGCATCGAGTCGGGCATCCAGTAATTTAGTGTCTCGTAAGGGTTGCATGATGGTACGGCTAAGTAAACGGCTACCCATCGCTGTTTGGCAGTCATTAATGAGTTGAAACAGTGATGTGCCATGTTCAAATAAAGGTTCGATTAGCTCTAAATTACGACGTGTTACTGGATCAAGTGCAATAAAGTCACTGCTTTGTTCTAACTGAATGGAGCGAATATGCGGTAAAGCCGTTTTTTGCGTTTCTTTGGCATAATGAATTAGCGCTGCTGCCGAGGCTTTGGCAAGCGGTAAATGATCGATACCAAAACCAGAAAGCGTAGATACAGCAAACTGGTCACATAATGTTTTTTGCGCATTATTGATGTTGAAATCAACATTGGGACGTTTTGTAACAGGGCAGTCGAGTTGTTTTTTAATTTGTTCAATGATGTTTGGGTCGACAATATCTTCATCAATCAAAATTTCACTTGGCATTAAGCGAGACAGTTCAATCGCAAGCTGTTCTTGCTGAAAATTTTGTTGTTGGACTTTAAAAATACCTGCACTTAAATCGAGGAGTGCAATGCCAATTTGATTTTGTTGAATACAAAGTGCGACTAAATTAGAGGATTGGTGGCTGTTTAAGAGTGCATCGTCGGTCAGTGTGCCGGGAGTAATAATTCGCACAACGCCACGTTCGACAGGTCCTTTACCTGTTACTTCACCAAGTTGTTCACAAATAACAACGGTTTCGCCTTTTTTTACCAGTCGCGCCAAATACCCTTCAGCAGCATGATAAGGCACACCCGCCATAGGAATCGGTTCACCATTGGCTTTACCACGATGGGTCAGGGTAATACCCAGTAATTTTGCTGCCTTATGCGCATCGTCAAAAAATAATTCATAAAAGTCACCCATGCGATAAAACATGAGTGAGTGTGGATGCTGCATTTTTATCGTTAAATATTGCTGCATCATAGGGGTGAGTGTCGATAGATCAGGTGTTGAATTTTCTGGGTTCAATTTAATAAAGCCTTTAAGTTTAAAAGATTTTTTAAAATCTGGAAGATTGAGTTTGTTCCGCTTCAATCCATTCTGATTCTATCTAAACCTATACCTTCAAGTGTGTTGGTATAGGCTTTAGTGTCGGTCTTATGCGAGTGTAATTGCATAAAAAGATAAGCTGTACCTATATTAACAAAATGCTTATCGAAGCAGAATGAGAAGATTCATGACAAATACTTATACGCTTGAAAAAAAAGCGCTGAGTGCAAAAGCGATTAAAAAAATAAAATTGGGCGATCAAGATAAAGCGGGTATCGGTGAGCTTAGCTGAAAGAAACACATGGATTTGCCCTAACACAAGATGAGAACCCAATAAAAATATAGCTGATTGAAATATCAAATAATTTTTTATTGAAGTGTGAATCTTTCTAAAGATTAAAAAAAGTGTTTGAGTAGCGCTGAAAAATTAGACTCATTTCACGTGAAGTATTCACAAACAGATAAAAGTTTGAATTGTTTTGATATTGTGATTTACAATAATTACAAATGAGGGATTAATTATCTGGGATGATGAGTATGATCACTGATTTGCAAAAAAATATTGATGATACTCTTGGGAGTCAAGTGCTTGTAGGACTTGTTAAACATTTCCTTGAGCATGCAACCTTTTTTGGCATCAATAGAAAGGAGCTTCTTTTACAAGGCGGTTTGACTGAAGAACAATTAGGTGATTCAAACCAGTGTATTCCACTTAGTTATTTTGAAAGAGCGATTTCATATACTTATAATGTTTGTAAAAACCCATTGGTTTCTTTAAGTTTTTCCAAAAAAATGGATTCAACGGCTTATGGTGTTTTAGGGCACCTCGTCCCTTTATCTGCGACCTTAAGTAAAGCGATTTATACCTTAAAAGAATTCCAACCCTTAATTGGCTGTATTGGCGATATTTCTATTCAAACAGAATCCGATATCGTGTATTGGAAATGGAAATGCAGGTCTAAAGACCCGATTTTTATTCGTTGTGGAACAGAATACAATTTGGCTTGGTGGGTCAGTTTGGTCAGATTGGTTCGCGATGAAGGTTATTCAGTACTAAAGGCGGTTCATTTTACCCATACTTTGGCTGCACCGGAATTACAAAAAACCTATGATGAATTCTTTGGATTTGCTGTCTATTTTGACCAAAAAGAAGCGGCTTTGTTATTACTGCCTAAGTCACTCAATATGACATTAAAAACAGCAAATTCTGGACTGTATGACAGTGTTAAAATATTTGCTCAGAAATTGCTTGAACAACAAAAAGTTGAACAAACCTTTACTGAACAGGTCAGAGCACAAATTTATTTATTGCTGCATCAACAACGATTATCGCGTGAAAATGTTGCAGAACAGTTGGCTGTTAATGTCAGAACGTTAAGCAGAAAATTACATCAAGAAGAAAATGCCTATAGTAAAATTTTAGATCAAGTTCGATTTGAGTTAGCTGAAAATTATTTAGTGAACTATCAGCATTCAGTTGCATTTATTTCGAAGGCACTTGGTTTTTATACCAGTCACTCATTTATTACATGGTTTAGACTGCAAACAAACTTAACACCAACCCAATATCGTAAAAAATTAAATAATTCAAATGTATAGCCATTTTTCTGGCTATTTTGGTCGGTTTTTAAAATAGGCTGTCCTAAATTCGAAACCCTATGACTCAGAAGCGTTATTTTTTTATTTTTAGTTCAGAATATTATCGAAAGAATGATCAGATAGATTCTCTAAAAAATTCATTGTTTGTGAAAACTTAGATGATCTATTTTGATTTGGTTCTTAGTTAAGCCTGTTTCTTACCGTATCGGGTAAGCAGGAAAGGGAATATCGATAAAAATTACTCAATATGGCTGTAAGAGAATAAATAGCCGGCTTGCCTCATTTACATGAAGTTGCTATGAGTAAACGTCAAGGAAAAGATATGAAAATTCATCAAGTTTATAAACATTCTCTAGGTCTTATTTTACTTAGTTTTGCGGTTACAGGTTGTGGCAGCGATCAAGACAGTGTCTCCAGTACACTTCCTGAAGTGGAACAGACATGTCCAACGGTCATGGATGAAACGCTATTTGCAGATGCAGCAGCTTTAGAAAAATTGGTACCGGTCGGGCCAGAATTTGGTCAATTACGTTCTACGGGAAGTCAGGTTCATAATCAATTGATTGACTGGATTGAAGTAGAAGCAAAAAAAATACCGGGTATGCAAATACAATCGGATAGTTATGAAATTGAGCGCTGGCAACCAATGATGCAGGCTGAAAATGGTAAGGGACGTAGCTTATCACGCTCAGGGAGCCTATCTGTTAATAGTCAGGATATTCCGATTGCTGGAGCAGTGCCATATTCATTGGGAACATCAGATGCAGGCAATACAGGTCAGTTGGTTTACTTAGCCAGTAATCAGCCAATTACTGCCGAGCATAGAGGAAAAATTATTGTTCGTGAAATTCCAACAGCTCAAGATCCTGATCCTAAAATTGCAAATATGGTCGCTCCGCCCTACACATTTTTATTTCAATTTGCAAAATATTTAAGTTCAGCCCTGAATGAGCTTCAAACCAAAAAATATGATAAGCCATTTTTAGCAGCCGAATTAATGAATAAAGACTTGATCGTTGCTGGAAAAGTTGGCGCGGCGGGGCTTATTTGGGGCTTTGATGTACCACGAGATCAAGTGAAAGACTACTTTGACCCGCATAATGGTTTACATTATCGACTTCCGGCTGTGTTCTTGGGATCGGATGAGTTTGCTCAGATTAAGGCATTAGCTGCAAGTAAAATGGATGCACGTATCGTTGTTAAAGCAGAGCGAGACAAAGCCATGACTCGCAACTTAGTCGCAACATTACCGGGAATGAGTGAGGAAAAAGTAGTTTTTGTTGCCAATACAGATGGCAACACTTGGGTACAGGAAAATGGCGTTGGCGGTATGGTGGCTTTGGCACAATATTTTGCCAAATTACCTTTAAAGTGCCGACCTAAAACCTATGAGTTTGCTTTTAATACAGGACATCTGCATATATCTAAAGAAGGGACTTTTAGGTACGTGGAAAAACTAAATGAAGAATATAAAGCGAAGAAGGTCAACTTTGTATTTGCTGTAGAGCATCTTGGGACTCGTGAAATCTTGGCAAAACCGAGACTAGATGGTGGTTTTGGTCGGACTTTGGAATTTTCTGGTAGAGCAGAGCCGCAAGCTTGGTTTGTTGCTGAAGATCATCTTTTAATGCAGAAAGTAGCAATTGAAGCTGCACAAAGACATAATCTGCCTGCGGTCATGATTTCAACAGGTCAGGATCAACCCGTTCAGAATCGTTTACCGAAACAGTGTGATTTTGGTGGGATTGGTAATGCTTCACATAAAAATTTGATTCCAACCATGGCCACTATTTCAGGGCCGTGGTCATTGTGGGCACCGTCATTTGGTAAGGATGCGATTGATTTTAATCTAATGCGGAATCAGTTGTTGGCCATTGGTGATTCAGTTTTAGCATTACAAAAACACTCTCAAGCTGAAATTGATGGACCTTATGCTGCTTGGAGAGTTGCCCGCGATCAGGGGAAATTAGTCTGTTCCCATTCTACGAATAGTGGTGTGGAGGATGCGCCTGCTACTATTCAGTAGCAGATTGCAGGGTTAGAAAATAAATAAAATGATTTTAAAATAGTCTGATAAGCATGATTTAAATCATGCTTATCAGACAGACCAACTCTGCTAGACAAATCAGCTGTAATTGAAATGGAAAGTCCTATAACCAAGCAGCTAAAACACTGTGTATAGCCAATGATAAAAGGATAGAAGTTATGTATTTCTATCCTTTTATGATTGGGTGGAAAGGAAGGGTAGCCATCTGCTTGAACCTCAATTTGAATACAGTCTTTTTAAATTTTTAACTTCATGCATTTATTTTTCAATTGAAGATTCTATAAATATGGAATTGCACATATATGGTTATTCATATATAAATATATCTTAAATATTCTATTGAGCCTCAGCAAATGACTGCTACCGCCAAGGTAAAGATTTATCATAATCCTGATTGTGGTACATCACGTAATACGCTTGCCTTAATCTGTAATGCCAATATCGAACCTGAAGTGATTGAATACTTAGTTAATCCGCCGTCTAAGCCAGAACTTATTCAGCTTATTGCAGATGCAGGCTTAACGGTAAGAGAGGCAATTCGTAAAAATGTTGCGCCGTATTCTGAGCTAGAGTTAGAACGTGATGATTGGACGGATGAACAGCTTTTAGATTTTATGCTGCAATATCCAATTCTCATTAATCGTCCTTTTGTGGTCACAGATTTGGGCACTCGTTTAAGTCGTCCTTCTGAAATTGTGCTGGAGATTTTGCCTTTACCGCAAAAGGGTACTTTCACTAAAGAAGACGGTGAGCAAGTGATTGATGCAAATGGGCAGCGATTGAAATAAAAATTTAATCAATATATGTGAATATCTATATATCCATATGATTGAGTGAGTATATATGGACAAAATCAATTTTTTTAAATGTTTATCTGACGAAACCCGATTCAACATTGTCATGTTGGTTGTCGAGCAGAATGAACAGTGTGTTTGTGATTTGACCGAAAAACTACAGCTTAGTCAGCCCAAAATTTCACGTCATTTGGCTTTACTGCGTTCTTTAGGGTTGTTACAGGACAGACGTCAAGGGCAATGGGTTTATTACAGCATTAATCCAAACTTACCTGATTGGTGCGTAGAAGTGTTGAACACACTTAAAAATGCTGAATTACAGCCAAGAATTGAAACGCCTTTTCAGCAAATAAATAGTTATTGCGAGTAGAACAATATGAAATTTCTTTTTTTATGTACAGGGAATAGCTGTCGCAGTATTTTGTCTGAAGTATTTTTTAATAGCCGTGCACCTGAAGGTTGGAAAGCTTACAGTGCAGGTAGCAAACCATCTGGACAGGTGCATCCACTGACGATTGAAACCTTGGAAAACCTAGGTCTTTCAACTGAAGGTTTGTGGAGTAAAACCATTGATGATTGCGAAAAATATCAACCCGATGTTGTGATTACGGTATGCGACTCTGCTGCTCAAGAAGCATGTCCGCTTTATTTGGGTGGGGCGATTAAGGCACATTGGGGTTTAGCTGATCCGTCACATTTAGATATAGATAAAGATGAAAAAATGAAAGCCTTTATGAGCACTGTTGAACATATCAACCGTCGTTTAGATGCTTTGTTTAAACTCAATGTAGATGCATTATCTCGTTCAGAATTGATTGCAGCAATTAATCAAATTTCGAATGTTGAGTAAGAAAAATGTCTGAAAAACGCTTGTCTTTTTTAGATCGTAATCTGACGTTATGGATTTTTATTGCCATGGCGTTAGGTGTTGCAATCGGAACTTTTTTTCCTCAAGCTTCTGACGCACTGAATAAATTAAGTATTGATTCGGTGAATATTCCAATTGCGATTGGTCTTATTCTCATGATGTATCCGCCACTGGCAAAAGTGGACTATGCGACGTTGCCGCAAGTATTTAAGGATAAGAAAACACTGACTCTATCCTTAGTACAAAACTGGTTAATCGCTCCCGTGCTGATGTTTGCATTGGCAATCATATTTTTGCAGAGTTATCCCGAATACATGACGGGCGTAATCCTGATTGGCTTAGCACGATGTATTGCGATGGTTTTAGTCTGGAATGGTTTGGCCTGTGGTGATAACCAATATGTTGCAGCACTGGTCGCTTTTAACAGTATCTTTCAGATTTTGTTCTTTAGTACTTATGCTTGGCTATTCCTGACCTTTCTACCGCCGTATTTTGGTGTAGCGTCACAAGTTATCAATGTTGATTTCTGGACCATTACCCATGCTGTTTTGGTTTATCTCGGTATTCCGTTTTTATTAGGTTTCTTAACGCGCTTAATTTTGGTGAAACAAAAAGGCTTGGAGTGGTATCAAACTAAGTTTATTCCGAAAATCAGTCCTCTTAGTTTGATTGCTTTGCTGTTCACGATTTTGGCCATGTTTAGCCTAAAAGGTGGTGACGTTGTAAGCCTGCCAATGGATGTTCTGCGTATTGCGATTCCTTTAACAATTTACTTTGTCTTGATGTTCTTTATTAGCTTCTTTATGAGCAAATGGATGGGCAATGATTATCCGAAGACAGCAGCAATCTCTTTTACTGCGGCTGGAAATAACTTTGAATTAGCACTTGCCGTTGCAATCGCCACATTCGGTTTAGCTTCGCCAGTCGCTTTTACAACGGTGATCGGGCCATTGGTTGAAGTGCCTGTACTGATTGCTTTGGTGAGCGTGTCATTGTGGTTAAGAAAAAAGTTTTTTAAAGAGGTGTAATTTTTATGACTCTCCCAAATGTTGATATGAATTTGCTTGATCAGCCTACTTTTGAAAAAGTTCAAGCCAAAGAACTGGATCATCCACCCCGTATTTTGTTGCTGTATGGTTCTAATCGTGAGCGTTCATATAGCCGTTTAGCGGTGCTAGAGGCAGGTCGAATCTTGGAGCACTTTGGTGCTGAAGTAAAAATCTTTCATCCTAAAGGGCTGCCTTTACCTGAAGATGCAGATACTGAGCATGCAAAGGTAAAAGAATTGCATGAGCTTTTAGCCTGGTCAGAAGGTATGGTGTGGTGCTCGCCTGAGCGTCATGGCTCCATGAGTTCTATTTTTAAATCGCAGATTGACTGGATTCCACTGGCTGGTGGTGCAATTCGTGCAACCCAAGGAAAGACTTTGGCGCTCATGCAAGTCAGTGGCGGATCACAGTCATTTAACAGCTTAAACCAGATGCGTATTTTGGGTCGCTGGATGCGGATGATCACGATTCCAAACCAATCATCTATTCCCAAAGCTTTTTTGGAATTTGAAGAAGACGGAACAATGAAGCCTTCAGCCTTTTATGATCGGATTGTGGATGTGATGGAAGAATTATATAAATTCACCTTACTAACCCGCGGGCAAAGTAAGTACTTTACGGATCGTTATTCAGAGCGCAAAGAATCAGCTGAAGAATTATCTAAGCGTGTCAATCAGCGTAGTCTGTAAAATATGAGGGCAGGTAATGTCACAGCGATATTAGTTGAAGTTAACAATTTGCCGAGCGACCTTCCAATGGTATGGTTGCTTTAGATACTGAAAAAGTATATTGAGTATTTAAATTGATTAGTATGTTGTCATAATTGAAAAGTGTATAAAGTAAAAAAACCTGTCTTAAAAATCTGATTTCTGAACGTTGGACAGTTAACTCGGCGGTTTTTTAAGGACTGATTTCTGTACTTTACAGAGGCAGTCCTTTTAATCATTTTTCTGCACTGCTATATGCTTAATAGTCATGAAAACTATAGCAATAAGAATACTAATCCCCAAGATGGGCAAAAGAATTGCCATGATGCTCAGAACAAAAAATAGCGCTATTTTTTGTTTAATGGCAGCTTGTTTCCAGATCATTATGCTTTGTTGTGTGAGTTGCATGGTTGTTTGTTTTAAATCAGCTCGTTTGTACCAAGCCAAATATGCATAAATAATCATACTGCATAGCGCAAGTGCATAGATGATTAAAATGAGTTGGTTCATCCAGCCAAATAAAATACCGATATGTGCATCGACACCCCAACGTGTCAGTTTGGCAATCAATGGATAATCTTGGAAATAAAGCTGATCTAAGACCTGATGCTGTTGCACATCAATGGCAATACTGTCTGCCTGAGTTGGCCAGCGCCGCTGAATTTCTGAAACAGTCCATGCTTGGTTTGCATCTGAAGGAGGCTTGATTTGTATTTGAGAAGCATCGATACCATGCTGCCGTGCGATTACTAAAGCAGTATCGAAATCTCCAGAAGAAATATGTGCAGTAGGATCGTGAGGAGTCATGACATGATCGCCATGATGCATCATAACTGCTGGAATACTCTCTGCTTTGAGCGATGTAATTAATGTAGGCGTTTGCCAACTGAGTGACTGCCGAAGAATACGAATATTTTCTCCCGCCCATTCAGACCATGTTAGGCCAGTAATCGCAATAAAGAGTAGCAGCGGAAATAAAAATAATCCGATGGTGCTATGTTTTTGAATGAGTTTGTTGTGAATGGTTTTTTTATCTTTTAATATTTTATGACGTTTAATCCATTGATATAAACCTGTCAAAATTAAAATGGCTAACCAACTTGCTGCTAATTCACTATAAAAGCGTCCCCAATTTCCTAATAATAAATCTCGATGCAGATGGTCAAGTGTTGTTCGAAAGGGTAATAAGCCACTTGTACCATACACAGCCAATTGACCTTTGATTTCCAGCGTATAGGGATCTACAAAGACCGCTTCATTTTCTTGCTTTAGCTTCGGATCTGAGAAAATCACCCGAGTCGTCTGATTAGGCGCTGCCGATGGACGTACTTCTGTGATTTGTGCAGTGGATGATAAAGATTGTTTGGCTGTTTCAATTTGTTGACTGAGAGGCTGAACTTCTGAATGGTTTTGATGATCTACGTAGAGTACTTCACTGTAAATCAACTGTTCAATTTGAGGCGTGGCAGCATAGAAAAGGCCAGTTAGTGCAGCAATAAAAATAAATGGAGCAATAAAAATTCCAGCATACACATGTACTAAATGGAAAAATGTTTGCCAAAAATTAAAGTTCAAATTCATTTTCTAACGCAATTTTAGGGAGCCAATTTAAAAAAGCTTACTGGATATAAAAATAGATATAAACATGTAAGTTTTTATGAAAATTCAGAATAAAGCCATTTGGGGTCAATATCACCTATGTGATTTTCTTTAAGCTTTTGTTCATGCATAGGCCTGATCAAAGTTGTTAATGACATATTAGAGCGTATTCTAGCACGCCAAGGTGCAGGGAAAATCAAATGACTGTGTATGCTGCTGAACGGATTTTAGTAACGCGATAGCTTCTTTAGATACAGGAACACTTAGCTGAGCTTACTTTTTTGCCGGAGATGCTGAAAAATTCTGCAATCTGCGCATAAGGTAAAGAAGGATGAGGGCATAACATTTGTTGCAAAGTACTGGTATTCAAAATACTTGTTTTAAATGACTTAAGATCGATTTTAGTATTTTTTAATTATGAGTATGTAATCGATATCTAAAGGAGAATATGTTTATTTGTCATGGGGGTGGCAGTGGTTTCGTCATAAGGTTCGGCAATATGATAACGGTTTCGTCCTTCATTTTTGGCGAGGTATAATGCACGATCGGCTAAGCTAATCAGTTCCGAAATTTGATCATGAGCTTGCGGTATGATGGTCGCGATTCCTACACTAATGGTGACGTGTTCAGAAATGGGACTGGATGGATGGGGAATAGCAGCGGCCTGAATAAGCTGTAAAAGGCGTATGGTGAGTGCTTCGGCTTGCTGTTGGTCTGTCATTGGAAAAACGAGTAAGAACTCTTCTCCACCATAACGTGCAGCTAGATCATTGCTTCGTGCAGTAATTGAGTGTATGGCATCTGCAATCAATTGTAGACATTGATCACCTGCGATATGCCCAAGATGATCGTTGTAGTTTTTAAAAAAGTCGATATCGACCATTAATATACTTAATGGTGTTTGATGTCTTAGCGCATAGCGCCACTCTTTATCAAGAACCTCATTTAAATAACGTCGATTAGCTAAACCTGTGAGCGAGTCTAATTGTGATAATAATGCCAATTGTTGCGCTTGCTGGGTTAATTCAATTTGGTTCAGTTCAATAATACAGTTTTGTAAATAATTTTCCCGATGCTGACGGTCAATGGCATAGGTTAAAGCCATACCTAGAAAGCTATAAAAGGTATAGGTTCTATTTAATAAGGTCCAACCAATCTCTTGATGTGACCAAATTGAAATAAAAATAGCAATGAGACCACCCATCCAACATACAATAACTGCCGTGTAAAATCGCATACCGACAAAACTGTAAGTGATCACCACGGCATACATCATGGCTGTATGAAATAACACATCATTTTGTGCCGTATTATTTGGATCTGCACCAATATTGGTGATAATGATAAAGGAAATGGTAATCGCGACCATGGAACCAAAACCGGTATAATAATCGAAGTATTGATTGAATTTTTTAAAAAAAGATAAGATCCAAGCGGTGATGACAATAATTCCGACCCATGCATAATAGGTGAGCCATTGCAGCATTATGTCGTGGTTAGAAATAGTTTGATAAATACCAAAACTTAAAAATAAGTACAAAATTAATATAATTAATCCACGAAATCTAAACTCATAAGCGGCTTCATTTTTATATTGTTCTTGGTAAATGCGCTCGAGTGTTTTAGAAAAATGAACTGAGTTTAACCCCCTAGACGCAACTTGTTCAATTTGCATTCTATTTAATGCGGTAGACCCTTTTAATTTCATGAATTTTCTCACTATTCATGTAAAAAATGATTGTTCATTTTTCTATTAAATATTCTATATTAAAAGACCATATACTTATCAATCTAATAGATAGCTTGCATAACTCAAAAAATGTTCAAGATTCGATTTTTCAAAATTTGCATAGCTGTAGTTTATTGATTCAATTTTTATGCTTTTACCTAGGCATTTCACAGCTATAAATCTAATATTTTCTAAAGTTTATTTTTTAATGTTGGCTTTATCAACTACTTGCATTGATCAAAAAATGACTTATGAATAAAGTCTAATATAATTGAATTTTTCCTGAAAGAATAGCTATTTATGAAAATAAGCAGTACTGCTTTTCCTATTTTGACATGCTTTAGCAAGTGTTTTAAAAGTCTGTAAATGGCCAAGATATGCTCAATTCTTATTGCGCTTTTGCAGCTCAGAATGTGCTGTCTCCTACAGTGAATCATTGCGGGTATTTTAAAAGGAGGTGGGCTTTTTACTTGGGAATACATTTATTCTGATTGATTTACATTGTCATCACCACACAACGGATTAGACCGTTATGTGGTGACAATTCAGCCATGTTTAGTGCTTGAATTTATTCACTAAGGCTTATACAACCCTAGCTGTGTGAGATGTAATCGTAGAATACGACGCAATTCTAAAACTGCTTCTGGTGTTTCCTGAATAGAATGCCCGCCGTTGATGATCTTTTCAGAGACAGCACCATCTAAGTGTGCGCTTTTATACGGCACAACATCATCGGTAATCAGATTAAGATCATCACTCTTGGTCGCATTACCAATAATTGAATGGAAAGTTAGACCTTTACGCGGGGTAACGTCTTTGGTGAGTTCCATAAATTTTGATTGATAGCTTAAATCGCTTGGACCATTTTGAATCAGCCCATGATCAATCTGTTTTAACAAATCTTTAAAGTCCAAATCTTGGCTCTGTAACGTATCGCCTACAGCAGAAAGGAATGCGCCGGGTAAGCGAATGACTTTACGTGCTGCTTTGGTAAACCATCGGTCAGCAAATTCTGTTCCTTTATGCGGTGAGGCAAGGAAAATTGCGCGATTAAAGTTAGGAATATCTTTAAGAATTAAACGCTGCGATACAATGGGGATATTTTTATATTTATTCAATTGACGATTGCTCATCATGGATAACGCTTTTTTAGTCAGGTTGGCATCACTGACTAATAGTCGGGCGATAATGCCGCCCATGCTATGTCCAACAAGAACAGCATCTTTTTTTGCCGCAGCTTTAGGGTCAACTTGGGCAAAAGTTTGGTTAAGCAAGGCATAAATCTGGAAGCGGCTTTCAATAATGGGCATATTGGTTGAATAGAACACTTGCCATACTTGGAAATGTTCACGTAGCACAGGGTCGCCCATAATGTCATTGGTGAGACGTATCCATGCTTCTGGGCTACTGGCCAGACCATGAACCAATACAATGACTTTTTTATTCGGATTATAGGGTTCCAGCATATATAAATGCGGCATGGTGAGATGATCATCACGATCAATCAGGGTTAAATATGCGGCCTTACCCAAATTGTTTTGTGCAAGCCATAAACCATAGGGGGTAGAAAAATTGGCTGCAAGTGGATAGGTTTTACCCGCCATTACGACATTGTCATATTTATAAGGATCAAAGGCTTTTAATTCAAACTCGGAATTATTTAAAATATCCTCAATACTGCTGGCTGACTTAGGTTGTACGGTGAGCGTCGCGGCTAAATAACGGGCTTGATGGATATTCGGATTGATGCCATTTTTATAACTAAAATTGATTGGATCAATAATATATTTACTTTTAGCTTCGCCAATATCATTTTTAACTTGAGGTAAAACAACGACAAATTCCGAACCAAAACCATCACGGCGGTTAATGGAACGTAAACCAGAAAAATTGAGATTATAGCTAGATAGCATCTGTTCAATTTTTTGTTCTTTTAATTGAGGGTAATGATCAAAGTTAATGTTGTAGATACTTTTTCCAACTTTAATTTGGTGCTCTACTTCTGTTGGTTTGTAGCGTAGCGCATAAGCTGAAACCAATTTTGCTATAGCTAAATTATAAAAATCTCGAATTTGTACTTGTCTGTTATCAAAAATACGGTCTTGCGGGCCACGTTTGGTTTTGAACATATAGGCATAACTATAGCGGATGCTTTTATCCAACATATAGAGTTGTTGATCTAAGCATTTTTCATAAGTGGCTTGTTGTAATTTTTGTTTTTCTTCAGATTTGGTACTGGTTAAAATGCTGATTTTACAATCGCTTGATTTTTCATATGCTAAAGCTTTAGCTAAATAAACTTCACTGGCTGTAGAAAGAATTTGTTCGTCTTGAATTTGAGGGATTTGTTGGATTTCTTGGATGCACTGTTCTGGTTTGTCAGAGCAAATTTTTGCTTCACGCCCTGTCATGGAGAGTACATTTAAACTGGCTTCACTTAATTTGTTGCGGGTGAGTATGCTTTCTCGTTCATTGGTAATGGTCACGTTGATGGCTTGATTCTTGACACTGACGATTTGACAACCCGTCAATAGAGAACTACTCAATAAGGTGGCAAACAAAATTTTGTATAGCGAGTTTGGCATAAAAGTCATCTGTATTAAGTATTTGTTTGAGTTTTTCTTCATCATACAGTCATTTTTCTAATTTTCCATTCATAGAAACAAAAATAGACCGTACGAGACGGTCTATTTCATAATCACTTAAAAATTAAGATGCTTTAGGTGAACTAAGCACTTGCCATACGTTCCAACGGCCTTGTTTTTCAATTTCATTGATTAAACGGTCAGCAACTTCAGCTTCTTGCGGATATTTTACTTTGTAATTTTTCAAAGTTTGAATCGCATTTTTCTTCTGTTCCATCGCAATATAGTTATTTGCCGCCGACAAATAAGCTTCTTGTACGCCGGCTTTCATGGCTTTGTCTAAATATGGAATCGCTTCACGTTGACCGCCACCTTCAGACAAACCAAAACCAAACCAAAAGTTTGCTTCAGCATCGTCTTTGTTAATTTTTAAAATACGCTGTGCATAGGTTAAAGACTTGGTGGTGTAGACCGAACCCAAATCAAGGTTACGTGCCATCACGCTGGCTTTAAATGCACGAATCAGGACGTCGAAAGAAGCATTATCTTTAGATGCCAAGGTATCTAGCTGTTGGGTTAATTCTTTGAGTTTAGCTTCAAAACCTTTACGTTCTTGACGTTCACTAAAGCGAGGTGGGTAGTGACGTGCTTTACCTTCAACCAATTGTAAAAAGTCATCAATCTCAGTGATGTCAATTTCATTATTACCCGCAAGAACAGCATATTTTAAAGTACGTTGATTGTTGTTCACTGTTGGAATAATCAGTTTATTCACATCTAAAGTCATTTTTTTAGATGGATCGCTTTGCAGATTCACTTCCATTTTAGTCACAGGTTGCGCGGCTGCTTGTCTGAGTGCAATTTCAAATGGAGGGGGTGCATCGTAATTAAATGGATTCAGTGCATAGAACGGTGCAGTTAAATCAGGTTCAGTGAAGATGATTGGGCTATTCGGTTTTTTATCTTCAGTGGGTGCCATGCTACATGCAGAGAGCAAAGACATTGCAATAAGTGTACATGCCAAAGGCTTAAGTGTCATATGGGTCATCCATTCATTTAATTTTAAAATTGATCAATAAGCACATTTGTCAGTCTAAGAAAACTCTGATAAACATGCAAGTTAGCGCTTGTTAATATTTAAATCACAACTTTAGGCTTTAGATTGAGTACTTTGTGCTTCGCATTCGCGTCGCACATCTTCAATAATTTTAAGTTCTTCAATACTAAAAGGCTGTTCATCTTGCTGCTTCGTAAATGACGGATCGAGCAAAGATAAGCGTTGACATAAAGTATTCATACGCTTTTCATTGTGCTGAATTCTGTCGAGTAGAACACGCATACCCTCTAAAATTGGGTCAGATTGATCTTGCGTTGCTGCATATGGCTGGAAACCAATACTTTCCGCGTAATCACGACGACGAGCTTCTTCAGCATCTTTAGGTTTGTCTTTGGTGATAAAACGGGCAGGGTTACCGACTGCGGTAGTATTTGGCGGAACTTCTTTGGTCACGACGGCATTAGAACCTACTTTCGAATTTTTACCGACGGTAAATGGCCCCAGAATTTTTGCACCAGCACCGACCACGACACCATCTTCTAATGTCGGATGACGTTTGCCTTTATTCCACGTGGTGCCGCCTAAGGTGACACCGTGATATAGCGTGACATCATCACCAATTTCAGCCGTTTCACCAATGACCACACCCATGCCGTGATCGATAAAAAAACGACGACCAATTTTAGCGCCCGGGTGAATTTCAATACCTGTGGCAAAACGACTAAAAGAAGACAACAGACGAGCAGAGCCTTTACACTCTTTTTGCCAAAGTTCATGAGCAACACGGTGCATGATGAGCGCGTGAATGCCGGGATAAGTGGTAAGAACTTCCAAAGTGTTTCGAGCAGCGGGATCGCGCGCGAATACAGCTTGTATATCTTCTTTGAGCTGTTTAAGCATTAGGTTGATCCTCTGAAGAATCTGTTGTTTTGTCTACTGATTTTTTCCATGTACCATTATTCATCGCTTGTACACGAGTGAATATGCCACGAAGTAAATGGTATTCCATACGGTCTAATTGTATACGTCCGAATAGGCGACGCAAGCGTAAAGGCAATAATCTTGGATTTTTAGGATCCATAAATTCAATTTCAGCCAACATTTTTTCAATGTGTGGATAAAACTGTTCCATTTGTTCATGCGTGACCAAAGGCTCATCCCAATGCATAGATTCTGTTTCGGTCACAGGCATAGTTGCTTCGGTATCTTCTGTCTGCTCTACAAATGCCATCGCGGCCATACGCATTTCATAACAAATGACTTGAATGGCTTGTGCAACATTTAATACGCCATAATCAGTATTGACTGGAATCGTGACGTGATAATTCGCCATCGCCAATTCTTCATTGGTTAAGCCACGATCTTCACGGCCAAAAACGACAGCAATTTCTTGTTGGTCTTGAACAACCGCTTGCATGGATTTTTCAGCAGCAGGGCGTGCATCAAGCAAAGGCCACGGAATAGTACGGCTACGCGCACTGGTGCCAAAAACAAGGTGACAATCTTTAATAGCATCTTCTAAAGTCGCTACAATTTCAATCTGTTCGATTAAATCTACAGCACCTGCGGCTAAAGCATTAATATCGGGGTGCGGATAAGTTTTAGGTGCAACCAATACCAGCTTAGATAAGCCCATGGTTTTCATGGCTCTTAATGCACTGCCAATATTTGCAGGTAATGTGGTATTGACCATGACAATACGCACATGGGAAAGATGTGCTGAAACAACAGCATTGTCAACTTGACTCATAAGGTGTCCAATTTGAATTTAAATATTTAAAAATTAAGAATATTGGTTGGCTTCAGCCTGATACATGTCCATTGCGTCATCCATGCTGACATTGGCAGGTGGCGGTGCAATTTGTGCGGGCTTACTATGCTGTACGGCTTTTGCGGCCTTGGATTTCACTTGATATTCGATGTGGATGACATCTTTACCAAAATAATCGCGTAATTTAGCCAGTAATTCATCTTGTGGTGCAACTTTCCAATTTAAGCCCAAGTGAACTTCGGCAGAAGCATAGGGATAATCAATCTGTAATTGCATTGGAATGTGATTGCACATATCGACATTGCAAAATGGCAGCAGAATCTTTTGTAAATCTGAACTGAGTGATTGGGTCAGATGTTCCGCAGCCAATTTAATTTGAATGCTATTGGCACGTTTTTGACGAATTTCATTGAGGCTAAAAGCTTTGGTTAAGCGTCCCATTGGGCGATCATAACCTTCACGCTCATAGATTTCACCTTCAATTACCACCACACGGTCAGCTTGAATAATATCTTTAAAGCGTTGGAAGCGTTCATGGTTGGCAGATACTTCAATTCGCGCTGTACCATCATCTAAGGTGACCATCATCCGATTTGGGAAGTTGGCAACATCAACTACCAAGCCGGCAAAAACGGTGGTCACTCCACGACGTGTTGGTGTTAATTCATTAATACGCACAGGAATAAATGACTTTAACTCTGTACGATAGACATCAATCGGGTGTCCAGTTAAATATAAGCCAAGGGTGTCTTTTTCGCCTTTAAGGCGAACTTCATCTGACCACGGTTTAACAGGTTTAGCGGGTTTGCGTTGAACTTCTTCAACTTCACCAAATAAATCCATGATGCCGGTTTCACGATTAGAGCGGGCTTGTTCAGCTGCTTGCACCGCTTCAGGCAATTGAGCCATGATGCTGGCACGATCAATGCCCAAGCAATCTAAAGCACCTGAGCGAATTAGGGCCTCTAAAGTTCGTTTATTGATTTTTTTCAAATCAATACGATGGCAGAAGTCGAATAGATCTTTATAAGGGCCATCTTGCAAGCGTGAATCAATCACCGATTGCATAGCGGCTTCGCCCACACCTTTAATGGCACCTAAACCATAGACAATGGTTTTTTCATCACTGGCATGGAACTGATAAAAAGACATGTTAATTGAAGGAGGAAACACTTCTAAGCCATTGATTCGACAGTCATCAATCAAAAATACAATACTGTCGGTATTTTGCATTTCTGAAGTAAGTACTGCCGCCATAAATTCAGATGGATAATAGGCTTTTAGCCATGCCGTTTGGTAGGCAACGAGGGCATAGGCTGCGGCATGTGATTTATTAAAACCATAGCCAGCGAATTTTTCCATATAGTCGAAAATATGGTTGGCGGTTGATTCATCAATATCTTTTTGCGCTGCACCTTCAATAAAGATTTGACGCTGTTTGACCATTTCCTCAGGTTTCTTTTTACCCATGGCACGACGTAGCATGTCTGCGCCACCCAGTGTATAACCTGCACAATATTGCGCGGCTTGCATCACCTGTTCTTGGTAAACCATAATCCCGTAAGTTGGCTCTAAAACCCCTTCTAATAAAGGATGTAGATACTCAAACTCACCACCGTGCATACGGTGAATAAAGTCAGGAATAAGATCCATTGGACCCGGGCGGTACAAGGATACAAAGGCAATAATTTCTTCAAACTTACTTGGACGAGCCTCTTTCAGCATTTTTTTCATGCCGACGGATTCAAACTGGAAGATCGCAGTGGTGTTGGCATCCGCAAAGATTGAATAGGCTTTTGGATCATCTAATGGAATATAAGTAATATCGACTGATTTTTCAGGGCCAATGCGTTTATTAATATTTTGAATGGCATCTTCAATTACGGTCAGGTTACGTAAACCTAAAAAGTCGAATTTAACCAGACCTGCCGATTCAACATCATCTTTATCGAATTGTGCGACACGGTTGGTGCCATCTGCATCGCACATGACGGCTGAATAATCGGTAATTTTACCCGGTGCAATCACCACACCGCCGGCATGTTTACCGGTATTACGGGTAATGCCTTCAAGTTTAAGCGCCATTTCCCAGATTTCGGCTGCATCATCATTGTCTGGGTTGGATGGATTGGTCACAATGTCTTTAAGCTGCGGCTCGATATCGATGGCACCACGAAGGTCGACACCTAAGGGTTTGGTCGGGATCATTTTCGAGATACGGTCCGCCAGACCATAAGATTTACCGAGTACCCGCGCGACATCTCGGATCGCACCTTTGGCTGCCATCGTACCAAACGTCGCAATTTGTGAAACAGCTTCACGACCATAATGACGCGCAACATAATCAATTACGCGGTCACGACCTGCGATACAGAAGTCGATGTCAAAGTCGGGCATGGAGACACGTTCTGGATTCAAGAAACGTTCGAATAGTAAATCGTAACGGAGTGGATCAAGATCGGTAATTTTTAAACTATAGGCCACCAATGAGCCTGCACCTGAACCACGTCCGGGACCTACTGGAACGCCGTTATTTTTAGACCATTGAATGAAGTCCATTACGATCAGGAAGTAACCGGGGAATCCCATGTTTAAGATGGTGCCAATTTCATAGGCTAGGCGTTCATCATAAACTTTACGAATTTCAGCCCAATCTTCATCGCGTTTTTCAACGGGATAAAGGAAATTTAAGCGTTCTTCTAAGCCTTCTTGAGAAACATGCTCAAAGAAGGTATCAATGGTATGACCTTCAGGGACAGGGTAATCTGGAAGGTCATTGAAGCCTAAGCGCAAGCTGACATTACAGCGTTTAGCAATGTGGTAGGTATTTTCAATCGCAGAGGGAATGTCTGAAAAGAGTTCAGTCATTTCCTCGGCAGTTTTGAAATATTGCTCAGAACTATAATAACGAGGACGACGACTGTCACCTAAAACATAACCATCAGCAATACAAACACGGGCTTCATGTGCTTCAAAATCTGTTTGTGCAATAAAATGCACATCATTATGCGCAACGACACCAATATTATATTTTTGAGCCAGTTTGATTGCCCCAGCAATGAAATTTTCTTCATCAGGGCGGTCGGTGCGGGTCAGGGCTAAATAGACACGGTTACCAAATTTTTCAATCCATTCTTCTAATAGCGCGTCGGCTTTTTGTGGATTGGATGAATTGAGCATTTTACCCACATCACTATGCATGCCTAAAAGTACGATAATGTCTTGGTTTTGTTCTAAAACCCACTCTTTTTGTATACACGGGATATCTAGTTGCTGACCTTCAATAAAGCCACGCGAAACAATTTCAGTGAGACTGCGCCAACCTTTGTTGGTCATTGAAAGCAGAGTGACTTTATGTTCTGCATCATTTAGGCGAATATTGCTGCCCAAAATAGGTTTAATGCCTTTATCTAAGCATTTTGTATAAAATTTAACTGCGGCATGTAAGTTCGATAGATCTGTTAATGCCAAAGCTGGCATTTCATCATTCACTGCAGCTTTAATAAGATCAGGTATACGTACGATAGATTCCGTAATTGAAAATTCTGTATGTATACCAAGATGAACAAAGTGCATAAATGAGTCCCTGCAAAAACCGTCGGCTATTTTAGCACGCTCTGAATAGGGTTATGGCTTAATATTAGGGAAATTCAAAGCGGATTATGGGTCGTATTATTTAATATAGTGCATGTTCTTGTTGGTGAATGATAAAACTGTATTCTTTTTAATCAGAATATTGTTGATATAAAAAAGCCCTCAAATTTGTGAGGGCTTTAAAATTTTGCTTGAATCATTTTTATCTTAATTTGGCCAACCAATCGCCCATAGTCTGAACAATTTGAACCAAGAGTAAAAGCACGATCACAGTTAAAATAACCACGCTGGTATCAAAGCGTTGATAGCCATATGAAATCGCTAAATCACCAATACCGCCTGCACCCACTGCACCTGCCATTGCCGTTGCACCAATTAAACTAATTGTGGCAGTGGTTAAGTTCAAAATCAGTGAGCTACGTGCTTCAGGTAAAATAAACTTGAAAATAATTTGTAGTGGCGTTGCGCCCATGGCCTGAGCCGATTCTACAATACCTTCATTGACTTCAAGTAAAGAGGTTTCAATCAACCGTCCCATATATGGGCCAATATAAATGGTCAAAGGCACAATGGCTGCCCATGTACCAATTGAAGTTCCGACTAAAAGTTTAGTTAACGGAATAACGGCAATCAATAAAATAATGAAGGGCAGTGAACGTAGTGCATTCACAATTGGGTTTAAAATATGGTAAATCGCACGATTGGGTAAGATACCATCGGGGCGTGAAACCAATAAAATAATGGCTTGAATAAAACCCCAAATACAACCAAACAACATGGCAAAGAACACCATGTGAAAGGTTTCTTGCAATGCAGTAATAAATTGATCAATCGAAAGGGAGCTTTTCCAGAAAGAGGAGGTTGCTTCAGTCAACCATTGTACAATCAGGTCTCTCATGGCTGTACTCCTGATTGCTCAACTTCCACACCATTTTGCTGTAAAAATTCAATTGCTTGTTGAATGATGGCTGGGTCGCCTAACAATTGAATAAACATTTGTCCAATCACAGTGCCATTAATTTCAGTCATATTGGCAAATACAATATTTAAGCTAATATCGAATTTTTTAATCACCGCTTGAACCACGGTTTCCTGTGCCGATTTGCCTAAAAATTGCAGGCAATAAATACTGTTGTGGTTCTGGTTTTCCAGATTATTCAAAATATTGACAGGCAGTTGTTGTTGCAACACCGTTTGAATGAAATTTTTGGTGGTTGGATGTTGCGGTCGACTGAAAATATCAATGGTTGAGCCTGTTTCAATGACCTTGCCTTGTTCCATGACAGCAACATAATCACAAACGGTCTCAATCACATCCATTTCATGGGTCACCATGACAATGGTAATTCCTTGCTCTTGATTAATTTTTTTCAGAAGCGCCAGAACCGATTTTGTGGTTTGTGGATCAAGTGCTGAAGTGGCTTCATCACAGAGTAAAATTTTAGGATGATTGGCTAAGGCACGTGCGATACCAACGCGCTGTTTCTGACCACCAGAAAGTTCGTCAGGGAAGGCATCTTTCTTATGTTTTAGATCAATAAAATCCAGCAATTCATTGAGACGTTTTTCTCTTTCAGCTTTGCTAACGCCTAAAAGCTTCAGTGGTATTTCAATATTTGCAGCCACAGTTTTGGTTTGCAATAAATTGAAATGCTGAAAGATCATACCAATATTTGCACGTTCTTGACGTAATGAGCGCGCATCCAAAGCGGTAAAGTCTTTTTGATTAATAATCACTTGACCTTGTGTGGGGCGTTCGAGCAAATTAATCAAACGAATTAAGGTACTTTTACCTGCACCACTATAGCCAATAATGCCAAAAATACTGCCTTCTGGAATCTCCAGATTAATCTGGTCCAGAGCACGTATGGTTTGACCTTTTAGCTCATAATGTTTTGAAATGTCTTTAAATTCAATCATATCGTCAAAAACTGTACAAGAAAGAAAAAACAGGCAAAGTTAATTTGCCTGTTTTGATATGCGAAGTATATTACTATTTTGCTTCAGTAAGATAGCTTACAGGTTTGTTTACATCAATTTTAGTGCCACCAAAGTGTTCTTGAACATATTTGTTCACAGCTTCAGTGTGGTATAGCTCGCCAACTTTCTTCAATACAGGGTCATTTTGACGGTCAGCAGCAACCGCTAAAATATTAACATTTAATTTTGTGCTTTGATCCACTGGTTCATAGTAGATCGAATCTTTAAGTACGTTTAAACCACCTTCCATTGCAAGGGTGTTGCCTAGAATAATCGCATCCACTTCGTCTTTAACACGTACAGCCGTTGCCATTTGAATTGGCTTGATCACGATTTTTTTCGCATTTTCAGTGACATCACTTGGTGTCCCTGTTGCAGGATTAAAGTCTGCTTTAAGTTTGATTAAGCCAGCAGATTGTAAAAGTAATAACGCACGTGCTTCATTTGCAGCGTCATTTGGAATTGCAATGGTTGCACCATTGGCAAACTCTTCAACTTTTTTGACTTTGCTTGAATAGATCCCCATCGGCTCAAGATACGTTGTTGAAACAGGTGCAATCTTTTCTTGATTACCCGCATTAAATGCGACTAGATAGGCATAAGATTGGAATGCATTAATATCGACTTCTTTATTTGCAACAGCCGTATTCATGGCCACATAGTCAGTGAAGTTTTTCACTTCAAGTTTAATACCTGCTGCTTTTGTTTCAGGTAATGTTGCAATATAACGCCAAATATCAGCATCAGAACCAGTCGATGCCATAACAACGGTTTGTTCTTTTGCTGTATCTGTTTTTGCTGCGTCAGTTGTAGGTGCTTCTGGCTTAGAACAACCAGCTAGACCAACGGTTAAACCTAAAACAAGTCCAAGGAGCTTTTTCATGTATTTATCCCAAGTAAATTTAATTTTGGCTTTAAATTTACGAATTATTCATTGAAGAGATTAAGTCAAAGTCGAGATCAGTATAAAACGAAGGTGTGATTACAGTCATCATTTCCATATGTTTCTCTGATCTGTGCATAGCATGATAAAATTAACAAATGATGCTATGCAATTAGCAATCTGGTGAGTATCAAATTAAAACAATTATAAGATGTTTTAAATCGTTGTATTCATTCACGAGATTGTATTTTAACTCAATCAAAATTTGCCTCATCATAGCAATAAATCTATATGCAATATAGTGAATAAAAACTCAACAATTATCTCTTTTATAGAATAACAAAAGTGAGATATTTGAAAATTTAATAGTAAAAACAATATATTATTTTAAATAATATTAACAATCGATAAAGTATTGTTTTTAATGCTTCTTTATAATTTTTTTTTCAGTCTAAATCTCAAAAATAGATAATAAGAATAATGTTTTATAAAATAGCAACTTATGTTCAAAAATTATTGATTATTATGCGCTCAAAATAACCATCTTACAGTGTGAGATATTTTGAGTAACGATTCATTTTAGTCGGAAAAATGAGAGTTGTCTCATCTTGATTAGAAGAATAAAAAAGCCCGCATATTGCAGGCTTTTTAGCACCAACCTAAGGTTGATTAAGCTTGTTCACGCGCAATGGCACGGTAACCAATATCTTTACGATATTGAACGCCATCAAAAGTCACTTTTTCACAAAGTTCTAATGCTTTTGCTTGTGCTTCACTAATGGTATTGCCCAATGCGGTTACGCAAAGCACACGACCACCCGCAGTTACGATCTCGCCATTTGCATTGACAGCAGTACCTGCGTGGAAAACTTTAGCATCGGTCATTTCGGTGTTTAAACCGTAAATCACGTCATCTTTGCTTGAGGTTTCTGGGTAGCCTTTAGATGCAAGTACGATACCGACAGTTTTACGCTCATCCCATTCCGCTTCCGCAGGTAAATTGCCTGCAATGCCAGCTTCAACCAAATCAACCAAAGATGATTTTAAACGCATCATGATCGGTTGGGTTTCAGGATCGCCAAAACGACAGTTGAACTCGATCACTTTAGGTTGACCTTGTGTATCAATCATTAAGCCTGCGTATAAGAAACCAGTGTAAACATGACCGTCTTTTTTCATACCTTCAACGGTCGGACGCATCACTTCGTTCATGGCCTTTTCAAATACATCAGCCGTCACAACAGGAGCAGGAGAGTAAGCACCCATACCGCCAGTGTTCGGACCTTGGTCGCCTTCAAAGATACGTTTGTGATCTTGTGAAGTAGCCATAGGTAAGATGTTGTTGCCATCAATCATACAAATGAAAGATGCTTCTTCACCTGCAAGGAATTCTTCGATGACAACACGAGAACCTGCATCGCCAAATTTGTTGCCTGCAAGCATGTCATCAATAGCATCAAATGCTTCTTGATTGGTCATAGCAACAATCACGCCTTTACCCGCAGCAAGACCATCGGCCTTGATGACAATAGGCGCGCCATTTTGTTCAACATAGGCTTTAGCAGCATCAACTTCTGTGAATACATCATAGAAAGCGGTAGGAATGTTGTGACGTTTTAAGAAATGTTTAGCAAATGCTTTAGAGCCTTCAAGCTGTGCAGCAAATTGGGTCGGACCCCAAACTTTTACATCGGCAGCACGGCAAGCATCAACCACACCATTGACTAGAGGTGCTTCTGGACCAACAACAATTAAAGCAACATCATTTTCTTTAGCGAAAGCAATAATTGCCGCATTGTCTAAAATATCAATATTAACATTTTCGCATTTATTTTCAGTTGCAGAACCTGCGTTACCCGGTGCTACAAATACTTTTGCGACTTTGTCATCTTGTGCGATTTTCCATGCAAGTGCATGTTCACGACCGCCACTACCCAAAACTAAAATATTCATTTTTAAAAATCCTTTAGAAATAGAATCCCCCTAAATCCCCCTTTGGAAAAGGGGGACTCCCTTCGTTCTACTATGATATAGAAAACCCTCCTTTATTAAAGGAGGGTTAGGGAGGATTTAAAAATTAATTAATGACGGAAGTGACGCATACCTGTGAATACCATTGCGATACCGGCTTCATCAGCAGCAGCAATGGTTTCTTCATCACGCATAGAACCGCCCGGTTGAATGATACATTTGATCCCTGCTTTAGCAGCGTTATCAATACCATCACGGAATGGGAAGAATGCGTCAGATGCCATAACAGCACCTTCAACCACTAAACCTGCATGTTCAGCTTTAATTGCAGCAATACGCGCTGAGTTTACACGGCTCATTTGACCTGCGCCAACACCAATGGTTTGACGACCTTTGGCATAGACAATCGCATTTGATTTCACGTATTTTGCAACTTTCCAAGCAAAGATCAAATCGTCGATTTCAGCTTCAGTTGGTGCAACTTTGGTCACCACTTTAAGGTCATCTTTGGTGATCATGCCTAAGTCTTGGTCTTGAACCAATAAACCGCCATTCACACGTTTGTAGTCAAGCTGAGTTTGACGCGCATCAATTGCAGGTAATTCACCACATACCAGTACACGTACGTTTTTCTTTGCACCAGTCACTTCAAGTACGCCTTCAGCGATACTTGGGGCAATAATTACTTCAACGAATTGACGGTCTACAATGGCTTGCGCAGTTGCAACGTCTAATTCACGGTTGAATGCAATAATGCCACCGAATGCAGATTCAGGATCTGTTGCATAAGCAAGGTCATAAGCCGCAGCAATGCCATCTAAAGACACAGCAACGCCACATGGGTTTGCGTGTTTAACAATCACACATGCAGGTTTAGCAAAAGACTTCACGCATTCAAGCGCTGCATCGGTATCTGCAATGTTGTTATACGATAATTCTTTACCTTGCAGCTGTTTCGCAGTTGAAACAGAAGCTTCAGTTGCTGTGCTTTCAACATAGAATGCAGCAGATTGATGTGGGTTTTCACCGTAACGTAAATCTTGTGCTTTATTCAATTGTGTATTGAAAGTACGTGCAAATTTGTCAGCAGAACCATCTTCTTTACCTACACGAGCGCCCAAGTAAGAAGCGATCATGCCATCATATTGCGCAGTATGTTCAAATGCTTTAACCGCAAGGTCAAAACGAGTGGCATGAGACAATGCACCGTCTGCTTTAAGTTCTGCAATTACTGTGTCGTAATCAGATGCATTAACCACAATACCCACAGACGCATGGTTTTTTGCAGCAGCACGAACCATTGTAGGGCCGCCGATGTCGATATTTTCGATCGCATCTGCTAGTGAACAGTTTGGTTTCGCAACAGTTGCCGCGAATGGATAAAGATTCACAACCACTAAATCGATTGCATCGATGTTGTGTTCAGCCATGACAGCTTCGTCTAGACCACGGCGAGCTAAGATGCCACCATGAATTTTTGGATGAAGTGTTTTAACACGACCATCCATCATCTCTGGGAACCCAGTGTGCTCTGAAACTTCTACTACAGCGATATTGTTGTCTTTAAGCAACTTATATGTACCGCCAGTAGATAAAATTTCTACCCCAAGAGCCACGAGGTTTTTAGCAAATTCAACGATCCCTGATTTATCAGATACAGAGATTAAAGCGCGTTTAATAGTCATGATTTTCGTCAACAATATTAAAGGTCTAGATTAAAACAATAGGCAAAACGTAAGATAAAAAAAATGCCCACGGTAGCCGTGAGCATTTTATCATTTATTCACTCATTAAACCGTGAGCTTTTAACTTTTTGCGTAAAGTGCCACGGTTAAGTCCGAGAATCTCGGCAGCGCGTGTCTGGTTGCCGCGAGTATATTCAAGCACTACAGATAAAAGAGGTTTCTCCATTTCTGCTAGCACCATGTCGTAAACTTGAGATGGCTGCTCACCTTGCAATTGTGCAAAATAGTGGCGAACTGCGCGATCTACGTGAATACGAAGAGCGACATCAGATTGTGCAGTAAAAATAGGAGATTTGCTATTCATGCGAATTAATCCGAAAAATCAAATATCACTTGGGTAAAGCGATATATAAAAGTGGTCTATAAAATTAAATGAACTCCGTTTTAGATCCTAAAGCGGAGTTCTAAAACTTGAACATTTAGCATGCCACAAACCAACGGAATGGTCGAAATTTAAGCGTAACAATAGTTAAATATTTGTTACCGACCAAAATCAAAACAAAAAAATCTGCTCAATACGCTATATATAGATAAAGCGCATTTTGCTAAATTGTATTTGTTGTGAAAAATAGCGAGGAGTTTGCGGCACAAAGCTTTCGTGGCGCGTATGATAGCATTGTCTCAGAAAAAGTGAGCAAGAAAACTGCATTTTTTTTACATTTTTTTGTTTTTTTTAATAGTTTTTTTCAATATTAGGGAGAAATTATTTCTAAACTATAGGTGTCGAAGCTTTTGCGAGACACAGGAAGGTTAAACTTAAATTTAAAAGGACTATTCTGTGGGATGCGGTGGATGCCCGCAAGACTGCTAATCAGGTATTCGGAAGGTTGCAAAGAATAAGAAGATATAATTTCTCCATTATCTTTTAAGTTCACTTTGATGATTGGAAGAGCCAAACTTTTAGAATGGTAATTGATTAGCTCACCAGTAAACTGGGTTTCTTTTTTGGAAATTTGCTTTAGCTTTACTTTGTTGGTCGAAATAAGACGATAATTCTGATCCAACATCGAGCAATTAAATGCCTGACATACTGTATTAAATAGGGCACTTGCGGCTGGACTATTGTTTAAAATTTTAGGGTTGAACCAGAAAAATTGGAAAACAAGTAAACTAATTAAACAGATATTAACCACAATCCAGAGCACATAGTGCCAAGCATTCGATTTACTTTCTTGTTCTGACTTATCAGCCCAATTAAGTGCAGGGTAGTTTCCAATCGGTTCTGTACTAAAATAATTTAGGTTATTGAGATAAGTTTTTAAATCAATATTTGAGTTTTCTACTTTACGATCGAAAATATCTAATAGATGTTGTTCTGATCGTTGGTCGTCTATAAATTGCTCTGTTATTTCTGTGGCTTGGGTTGGGTTTGCAGAAGGAATAGAGAGCGTAGTAGAGCAAGGTTCTTCTTTGTCTACTACAAGATGTGTTAACGCATTAAAATTGGTTGAGCATTTGGCACAACAAACCATGCCCCGAGCAACTGTGAGTTGAGCCACTGAGACTTTATACTTGGTAAAACAGTTAGGGCAGTAGGTTTGTTTTTCGCTCATAGTCTATTCAAAATTTGAATGGGTATTTTGGCGTTTCCCCGAAATACGGCACCAATGTTGTTCACGTTTTTCAACTTCTAGTATATCAAAAAAACTTGAATAAACATTAGAAACATCAGCTACTTGCTCTTCTAATATGCCTGCAAGTGCGAACTCTCCCTCAGATTTAATCAAAGTTGCGAATTCAGGCGCAAGAGCCATTAAAGGGCCAGCAAGAATATTTGCGACAAAAACATCTGCTTTTTGATCTTTTAACTCGACATTGAACTCTTCTGGCAACCCGACATATAAGTTGTCGAGTACACCATTCAATTCAGCATTTTGTTTGGTTGCAAGAATGGCTTGTGGGTCAATATCGGTTGCATAGACTTTTTTGGCACCGAGCAGTAGCGCAGCAACACCTAAAATGCCAGAGCCGCAACCATAGTCGATCACAACTTTATTTTTCACATCGGTTTTACCTAACCATTGTAGGCATAAGAACGTACTGGCATGGTTGCCTGTACCAAATGCTAGACCCGGATCAAGCTTGATATTGACTGCATCTGCTTCAGGTGCTTCCATCCACTCAGGAACAATCCAGTATTTTTCAGCAATTTGAATCGGTTCATAGGCATCCATCCAAGTACGTTCCCATTCTTGGTCTTCGAGGAATTCATAGCGTACGGGTGCTTCAGGCATTTGTGCCGTAATAAATGTGAGTAAAGCATTCACATCAATTTCTTCGTCATCTTCTTGGGCGTAAATACCTGTCACAATGACTTTATTCCAAAGCGGAGTTTCGCCTGGAAGTGGTTCAAGTAAGTCCTGATTTTCAGCATCATCTAAAGTTACACTGACAGCACCGAGTGAACTTAATAATGTTTCAGTAAAATCGACTTGCGCTTGTTCAACAGTAATATGAATTTGTAACCACTTCACAGAGATAACCTAAAATTGTCTTTTCTAAAGTCAGCATTGTATCGAACTGATGCAATAACAGCTACCTATTCATGCAGTAGAGCAAGAAAAGGATGCGCTGTGGCATCCTGAGATTAAGTTGTGGTTGTTTTAAGTTGCAGGTTCACGAAGAGTGTCTACCTTGGGTTGCGGCGCGAATTTATTTAACAACATGCCAAATACGGCTGCAAATACATACATAAAAATAGAATACACCGCAGCTGGCATTGCAACTGTAGAGCTTGCCATGACTGTGAGGGCAATGGTCATCGCAAGCGTACTATTGTGAATGCCAATTTCAAATGCACATGCACGTGCTTGTGCGCTATTGATGCCCAATAATCGCGGTACAAAATAACCGATCAATAAACTGCATAAACAGAATAAAATAGTGGCTAAACCGACTTGCGCTAAATATTCTAAAATTTGATGGCGCTCTTTGGTGATGGCACCAATAATAATTAAGATGAGAAAACTCACCGCAAAAATACGCAGGGGTTTATTCAGTTTTTCGGTAAAGTGCGGTGCATAGTGTCGAATCAGCATACCAATACCAACAGGAATGATGATGATCGCAAATACTTGTAAAATTTTACTGAATTGTAAGCTAATTTCCTGCCCATCATTCATAAAGTGCTGAATAGCAAAATTAACAATCAAAGGTAGGGTGAAAGCAGCAATGACTGAATTGATTGCGGTTAGAGTAATATTAAGCGCAATGTCACCTTTAAATAGATAACTAAATAAGTTGGCTGTACTACCACCCGGTGATGCTGCAAGGAGCATTAAGCCAACAGCAAGCAAGGGTGGAAGCGCTAAAACTTTACAAATGATAAAAGCGATACTGACCAAAATCACCAATTGGCAGAATAAGGCAATTAAAACCGCCTTAGGTTGCTTTGTTACACGGGTGAAATCTTTTGGTGTGAGCTCTAGTCCTAAACCAATCATGATGATGGCAAGTGCTAAGGGTAATAAAATGGTGATAATTCCTGAATCCATTCAAAATCTCCGATCTAGAGTTGGTTTTATTTGATTGAGATTAATTTTTTCTACTGATTGTTATAAATTGAATAATAGTTGTATAGCTGATAAATAAAAAATATGGAATAGCTCGTATGAATTTTGCGCTGGCTTCGGTTGCTCATGATTTGTCGGTTTAGATTAAGGCTGCTGGAGTGCTTGGGTCCGATCAAGATTGTTCATCTTAATAGGGGGGATTAAGCACTCCAGTAATTTCAAGGCATAGTGTAGCTATTTAGTCATTAATTGCTTTGGGGGTTTTCTTGCTTAATGGCAAGTGGGCTTCTTGTTAAAATATAGCCAAACAAAAATGCAAAAGCGTACATGAAAATAGAATAAATGCCTGCGGGTATGGCGATGGTGCTATTGGATAAAACTGAAAGTGCGATGGTTAGTGCAATAGTGGTGTTATGAATGCCTATTTCAAAGGTACATGCACGCGCCTGTTGGTCAGGAATTCCAGCGAGGAGGGGTAATAAATAACCCACCAACAAGCTCATAAAACAAAAAAGAGCGGTTGCAATGCCAATGTCTGCAAAATATTCGATGACGTTAGATTGTTCTTTGTATAATGCAAAGCAGAAAATAAAAGTTAAGAAACAAACAGACAGTAATCGCATTGGTTTTTTTAGTTGCAATGCAATAGTCGGTATAGCTGAGCGAATGAGCATCCCTAAGCATACAGGGATAAAAATGATTAAAAAGACCTGAGTAATTTTTGTAATTGGCATGCCAATTTTTTGATGATCGCCTAAAAAATAGTGAATCGATAAATTGACAATAAAAGGTAGGGTAAATGTGCAAATAATTGAGTTAATAGCAGTGAGGGTAATATTTAATGCAACATCCCCTTTATAAATGTAGCTAATTAAATTGGCAGTAGGTCCGCCGGGTGAGGCAGCCAGTAGCATTAAGCCCACAGCTAAAAGGGGTGGTAGTTGTAAAAAGATGCAAATTAAAAAAGCAATAAAAACTAAAATAACCAGTTGGGCGAATAAAGCTAAAAAAATAGCCTTTGGATAGTATTGAATACGTAGAAAATCTTTCGGGGTGAGTTCCAGCCCTAATCCAGTCATCATGATGGCAAGTGCTATTGGTAAAAAAAATGTGAATAGCCCTGAATCCATGAAACACCCTTTTTATATTTTTATTCCTTAATATTCTGTGAGTTTAAACAAGTTCTTTTAATAAGCAATAAAGGAAGTGGGCAAAGAAATAAATTTTTTGCCCACTTTTTTGACTTGGTTAACGAAATAATAATAATCTGATTATTTAGGCCGTGGTGCAGTAAATCCTAAAGCACATTTACCTTTGATTTCATGCCCTTCAATATTCATTGAGGTTGCATTTGTATCACTGTGGCAAATAGAATTTAACTCTGCTTCGTCACCTTTTAGCATCACTTTTTTGGAAGAAGGGAAGAATTGAGGTTCGCAAGTACCATTCCAGATAATGCCTCGGTAAGCAAAGCTGACTTGATCGCCTTGCATTTTACCTTTACAAACCTGTTGGTACGTTTTTGCATTATAAGTTGTTTCAACTTTATCATTGGCCTGCGTGGTAAGAGGGGTGAGACAAAGACTACAGAGTATTGCGGAGAAGAAAATATTTTTATTCATCACTTATACCTTTGTTTGTCGTGTACTAACTTACAGGTTATAAAACACCCAAAATAAAACAATGCGATTCAAGTAAATTTTACAGATTAAATGTTTTATTTATATGTAACTCTGCAAAGCATGATTACATTTAATTTTTTGATGTGTTGTATATGAATACGCTGGTCATGCTTAAAATTGACTGAATTTGTCAACTTATCTTGCTCAGTTTTGATATAATACTCCGTCATTCTTTTTTATCTCTCAAACCATTATGCATTATCCTAAAGTTTACGATGTCATTGTTATCGGTGGCGGTCACGCAGGTACCGAAGCAGCACTTGCTGCGGCGCGTATGGGTCGACAGACATTACTCTTAACTCACAACATTGAGACTTTAGGGCAGATGAGCTGTAATCCTGCCATCGGTGGTATTGGTAAATCACACTTAGTGCGTGAAATTGATGCTTTAGGCGGTGCAATGGCATTGGCTGCCGACAAAAGTGGTATTCAATTCCGTATTTTAAATTCACGTAAAGGTGCTGCGGTTCGTGCAACACGTGCGCAAGCTGACCGTGTGCGTTTTAAAGCAGCCATTCGTGAAACATTAGAAAATCAAGCCAACTTAGATATTTTTCAACAATCAGCAGATGATTTGATTGTTGAGGGTGATACCGTTAAAGGTGTTGTGACGCAAATGGGGATTCGCTTTGATGCGAAAACCGTGGTTCTGACAACGGGTACATTCTTGGGTGGCGTGATTCACGTTGGACTGGAAAAATCGAGTGGTGGTCGTGCAGGTGATCCTCCATCTATTTCATTGGCAGCGCGATTACGTGAGTTGAATTTACCTGTTGGTCGTTTAAAAACGGGTACACCGCCACGTATTGATGCGCGTTCAGTAGATTTCTCGGTAATGACACCGCAGCCGGGTGATTTCCCGTCGCCAACGATGTCATTTATGGGCGATGCTTCTATGCATCCTGAACAAGTGAATTGCTATATCACCCATACCAATGAACGGACGCATGAGATCATTCGTGGTGGTTTAGACCGTTCACCAATGTACACAGGTGTGATTGAAGGTGTGGGACCACGTTATTGCCCATCGATTGAAGATAAAATTCATAAATTTGCCGATAAAAATTCGCATCAAGTATTTCTTGAACCAGAAGGTTTGGAAACGCATGAACTTTATCCAAATGGTATTTCGACGTCGCTACCGTTCGATGTTCAGTTTGAATTGGTACGCTCAATTCGTGGTATGGAGAATGCGCATATTCTTCGCCCGGGTTATGCAATTGAGTATGATTATTTTAATCCACAAGCCTTGAAATTCTCTTTAGAAACCAAAGCCATTAATAACCTGTATTTTGCTGGTCAAATTAACGGTACGACTGGTTATGAAGAAGCGGGTGCGCAAGGTTTACTTGCAGGCTTGAATGCTGCACGTCGTGCGTGGGATCAAGAACAATGGACACCAAAACGTGATGAAGCGTATATGGGTGTATTGGTTGATGACTTGATTACATTGGGGACTAAAGAACCGTACCGTATGTTCACTTCACGTGCGGAATATCGCTTAATGTTGCGTGAAGATAATGCGGATCAACGTTTAACGGCAATGGGTCGTGAACTTGGTTTGGTAGATGATACGCGTTGGGCAGCTTACTGTGAAAAAATGGAAGCAGTTGAGAAAGAAACCAGTCGTTTACAACATTTATGGGCTGCACCCAATAATCCAATGGGTAAAAAATTCGTTGAGATGACGGGCGCAGATCTTTCTAAAGAATGTTCTGCGATTGATTTGTTGAAACGTCCAAATATCAATTTTGCTCAGATTGCAGAACTCACAGGTTCTGAAGTTACGCCATTTGTGGGTGAGCAAATTGAAATTGCAGTGAAATATGCGGGCTATATTAACCGTCAACATGAAGATGTTGCGCAAATGAAGCGTCTGGAAGAAACACGTATTCCAGCAGATTTCGATTATGACATCGTGTCTGGTTTGTCGCGTGAAATCACATTGAAATTGAAAGATGTACGACCTGAAACTTTAGCACAAGCAAGCCGTATTCCGGGTGTGACACCTGCTGCGGTACAGCTAGTCATGATTACCATTCGTAAGAATGCACAAGCTAAAAAATCGGCTTAATATTTGAAAGTTATTAAAAAGCCCGCTTTATGCGGGCTTTTTTTTGGTAAAATTTGTGCGGGGAAAATATACAATAAAAAATAAGGTGAGCTAATGTCATTATATTATGAAAGTGGGGAAGAGATACGCGCGGGTGATATTGTTATCTGGTTAAATCAAAGTGGTGAGTTTTATCAATTTGATCAAGCTATTATGAAAGTTTGGGAGGTTGCTAAAACCAATGATGGGGAGCTGGTTGGGGTGAATTTAATGCCACCACAAGCTGAATCTCCTATGCAGATGCTGAGAGCATTGGTTCGACCAGAAGATCCTGAGCCATCATCTGACATTGTGAAAATGAAAGATGTTCCAGGGCTCTATACCATTACACGATGGTTTTTACCCTTGGAGCAAGTATCTAAAAGTTTGGGCTTGATAGCACGTATTGATTATTTTGCTGAACATGAAACAGGGCATGGCGAATTGATTCGTCAAATAATTCAGAAGAAAGCAGAACAGTATCATGGCATTTATCAATATTATTTGGCAGATCAAGCTTATCAACAACGTGACTTCCAACGCTATATTGATTTACTACGTCAATCTGCACAATCAGGATATAGTCCTGCGATGTGTCAGTTAGCACAGCAATTGTTTATTGGCGGAATTTTACAAAAAAGTCTGGAAGGAAGCTTTAACTGGTATCGAGAAGCTGCATCCAAAATGGATAGTATTGCGCTATATCAGTTGGCAGGATGTTATGCACGAGGACATGGCACCGGACAAGATTTACAAAAAAGTTTTCAGCTCTTGCAACAATCATCTGAACAGGGTTGTTGGGCAGCGACATTGGGACTGGCAGCCTATTATCGTTTTGGTTGGTTAACCTGTTTCTTAGTTAATTCAGTTTATGCGAATTATGGTGTGGTGAGCGACCATGTGATTCATCCGGGGCGGGCATTATATCTGTATCATCGAATTGCATCACAAGCGCCTGAAACTGAAAAAGTAGTTTTAGCTAATGCTTACTATCATTTAGCTTGGATGTATCAAGATGGAATTGGGACAAAGCGTGATTACGAGCAATGCGTATATTGGTATCAAAAATCTGCTGATTTAGGTAATTCAGTTGCAATCAATAATTTGGCAGATAAATATGAGCATGGTTTAGGTGTGCCGCTTGATTTAGATATGGCAATTGGACTGTATCAAGAAGTAGCAGGGCAGGTAATAGCAGCAGATTTAAGCTTAGGCCGTATGTATTTAGAGGGGCGAGGTGTTGAGCAAGACTTCGAATTGGCTCGAAAACATTTAAATGTCGTACTAGATGCACGCATTGAGGGTATAGATGCAATGCAGGCGGAAGCGATGCAACTGCTTGCATCCTTTACCGAAGATAGCCCACTGCAACAGGCACAACAGATCCTTAAAAATGCGCGTGATTATTCGATTGAACAAATTTCTGAGCAGATTAGAAAAATTGATTCATTTCTGCATATGGATGAAGCCAAACAATTATTCTTCAAATTGTTTCTATTGAATGCACAAAAAGGTGAGGCATCTTCACAATATCAAGTTGGTTATTGGTATTTAAATGGTTTCTATACCGAAAAAGATTTAGAAGAAGCAGCCTATTGGATTCAGAAAGCGGCTGATCAGAAAGATCAATATGCTGAATGCAAGATTGCGTATATGTATGAAAATGGACTTTATTTTAACCCAGATTTAGCCCTTGCAGAAAAATGGTATGAGCGATCATTAAGGACACCCTCAACAACATATTATCCAGAATATATCGCAGGGCAATTAAATCCTGAGTATTTAAAAATGTATGAGCAAATGAATAATGAAGCATTGAGTGGACTTGTTCGTGTTGAACAAAAACGTCCAAAACCTAGCAAATGGCTTTTTTGGAAAAAATAAAAAGCCGATTTCTGCTTCATGAAAGCTATTGGCTATAATTGTATAGTTAATAGCTTTCATTTTTTTAAGACATTGTATTTTATCATTTATATTATTTTGTAAGAGCTTTTAGCTATCATTTTATAAGGGTTTAGCTCTAAATAGATGAATCATTTAAAAATTAGATAGAATGAATCCCGACCATTGTCGTGCTATTTCTAGCCAGTGATACCTTTCAAAATAGCCCTACAAGTTTTAGCCAACTTGCTAATTATTGATGGAGATCGATCATGGCACAAACACACACAGGGAAACTACAAAAATTCTTAACGATATTTTTGTGTTTTTGGGTCGCATTTTTTGAAGGTTTTGATCTTCAAGCACCGGGTATTGCAGCTAAAGGAATTGCAGCGACATTCGGTTTAGATCAAGTTCAAATGGGATATGTTTTTAGTTTGGGTGTATTCGGAATGCTTTTTGGAGCATTCTTTGGTGGGCGTATTGCCGATTATTTCGGGCAGAAGAAAGTCTTGATGCTTTCTATCGCTATTTTTGGCGTCTTTATGTCTTTGACAGCATTGGCACCAAGTGCTGAAACTTTATATGCTGCCCGCTTTTTTACCGGTTTAGGGCTTGGGGCTGCAATGCCAACCATGATTTCAGTCGTGGGTGATGAAGCAACTGAAGCGAATCGGGGTAAATTAAATAGCTTGATGTATTGTGGATTACCTGTTGGTGCAATCTTTGTTGCGAGCCTTGCAATATTGTTACCTGAAGTTAAATGGCAAACTTTATTTTTGATTGGCGGTTTAACGCCGTTAGTATTAATACCATTGATGGCGATGATTCTTAAGGATAAGCCAAAAGCGGTTGTTGTCGAGAAAGCAGCTATAGAAGCTGTGCCAAATATGGCGCAAGTATTATTTAAAAAACAACAATATAAGAATACCTTGCCACTTTGGGTAGGCTTCTTCTTTACCTTGATGATCAATTATATTTTGATTAGTTGGTTGCCTAACTTGTTGATGGAACAGGGTTTAGAGAAACCGCAAGCCTTTATGGTCATGCTGGTGTTTCAAGTCGGTGCAGTTATTGGTACGTTGGCTTTGGGTTATTTATTGGATCGCTTAAAACTTTGGCAAATGGCTACAATTATCTATGGTGGTTTATTTGTTGCGTTAGTTTTACTGTTCACGACAACGTCTATTCCTGTATTAATTTTAGCAGGTGTGATGGGTGGTATTTTCTCTACAGGCGGTCAGTCCATTCTTTACGGTATTTCACCAATCTTCTATTCAGGAATGGGGAAAGTCACAGGAGTGGGAAGTGCAATTTCTTTGGGGCGTTTAGGTGCAATGACAGGGCCTTTGTTAACTGGGAAAATTTTGGCATTAGGATTGGGCACGACCGGTATTTTAATCGCGAGTTTGCCTGCCGTGGTCATTTCAGCGGTTGCTGTAACTGCGCTATCGCGTTATAAATCGACGTACAAATAACTTAAACGAGAAAAAAGAGGATCGAAAGATTCTCTTTTTTGCAATTTTATTTAAAAAATAGAGAAAGCTGAATTGTTTGCTAAACTATAAGGATAGAAAAACTGATTTATTTTTATGACCTATCAATTGATTCAACTCTCTATTCACGCAACAGATAATATTTCTTGTCCACATTGCCAACAAAACGTTATAGATTGGGCTGAGGAGCAATATGTTCAGCCATGTGAACATACTTTATTTATTGCCATGGATGTGGGTTTTGAATATATGACCGATGATTTCGAGCAGACCATGCCACGATCTGTGGATGACTTACATGCTCATGATGATCAGGTGAATATGTTTGCAGAAATCACCCAATCTACCTATCCTAATTATTTGATTGTTAAATCAGATTTGGGAATAGAAGGGTATTTTCGCTATGTGGGTTTTACTGCGTAAAATGGCATGACATTGGATTAAAAAAAGCTCCCGAAGGAGTAATGCTAGTGAGTTAAGGAGTTTTGTAATAAACGCCTTAATTTTTTAGCTCTTCACAACGGAGTCTTATATTTTTAAATCAAATACTTGGAGCTCATCTATTACTTTGGATAAGCCCAAAGTAATCAAAGGCATTTGTCATCCGCAAAACTCGTCAAATCCCTTTTATTAATTAATAAATCGCAGAAACTGTATTTTTCCAAAGTAGTCTTGCCTCGAACAGTTGCGGATGACGTTTCCGTGTATCGAATAACATTTTGAATTTAAAAAAATAAAATGCCAGTCAATTTCTTAACTGGCTGGCATTATTCCAAAGGAGCTTTTGTTTTGATTGAAAATTAACTTTCTATAATTTCTTCTTCAACATCATCATCGACAGTGTCCATGCCCAATTCTTTAAGCTTACGGGTTAAAGTATTGCGCCCCCAGCCTAAAAGTTCAGCAGCATGGCGTTTACGTCCACGTGTTTGTTGTAAAGCTGCTGTAATTAAAGTGCGTTCAAACATAGGCGTTGCAATGTCAAGAATCTTCATCTCGCCATTTTTAAGCTTTTGTATAGCCCATTGCCCTAATAACTCATCCCAATGATGCAGTGAAACACGATCAAAAGTACTATTGGGTTGAGCCTCATCACTAGAACGCTGAATTGGAATTTGCTTTAATTCAGAAGGTAGGTCTTCAGGGTAGACCTCACGTCCAGTAATCATGACCGTTAGCCAACGGCAAGTATTTTCAAGCTGACGCACATTCCCTTGCCAAGGCAGTTGTTGCATATATTCTTGGGTTTCTGGACGTAAAATTTTAGGATTCACACCTAATTCTTTACCAGCACGAGCCAAGAAGTGTTGCGCCAACATTGGAATGTCTTCACTACGATGTGCAAGTTTTGGAATGTGAATACGGATCACATTTAGGCGATGATATAAATCTTCACGGAAGCGTCCATCATGCACCAATTTTTCTAAATCTTGATGGGTTGCAGCAACAATACGCACATCAACTTTGACAGGAATGTGCCCACCGACCCGATAAAACTCACCATCTGCTAAAACGCGAAGTAAACGGGTTTGTGTTTCAAATGGCATATCGCCAATTTCATCTAAAAATAGTGTTCCACCATTGGCTTGTTCAAAACGACCTTGACGTTGAGAGTTTGCACCGGTAAATGCACCTTTTTCATGTCCGAAAAGTTCAGTTTCAATCAAGTCTTTTGGAATGGCTGCCATATTTAAGGCAATAAAAGGTTTGCTGCTACGTGGGGAGTGGCGGTGAAGCGCATGTGCAACCAGTTCTTTACCTGTCCCAGATTCACCATTAATCAGTACAGTGATGTGAGATTGTGATAAACGGCCAATTGCTCGGAATACTTCCTGCATAGCAGGGGATTCACCAATGATTTCAGCAGATTGAATCTGAGGCGCGGTTTTGGCAGATTCTTGTTGTTGTAACTTGGTGATATGTAAGATGGCACGATTGACCAATGCCAAGGCTTCATCAATATCAAAAGGTTTAGGTAAATACTCGAAAGCACCTGTTTGATAACTGGATACAGCAGATTCTAAATCTGAATGCGCTGTCATAATAATCACGGGTAAATCTGGATGACTGGCCTTCACTTTGCCTAAGAAGGTGAGACCATCTATACCTGGCATGCGAATATCGGTCAGAATGACATCAGGTAAATCGGTACTCAGTTGATCAAGAGCAGATTGTGCCTCTTCAAAACTGGTAACATCAAAACCTTCTTCTTTGAATGTTTTTTCCAACACCCAGCGCATGGCACGATCATCATCAATTACCCATATTTTATTTCGCGACATGGTTAGACTCCCAAGGTAAATATAAGCTAAATACTGTTTTTCCTGGAATTGACTGACATTCAATCATTCCGCTATGTTGATGCATAATATTTTGTGCAATGCTTAGCCCTAGTCCCGTGCCTTTAGCACGTCCTGTGACCAGTGGGTAAAACACGGATTCTAAAATTTCTTCTGGCACACCTGGGCCATTGTCTTCAATGTCGATGCGAATAGCAGAGCGTTTTAACACGCCATTAATTGTGACAAGGCGTTGAATGCGTGTGCGTAAAATAAGTTCAGGTTGATGGTCAACAAAGAATTCTTTATTTTCCATCATGGCTTGTACTGCATTGACGCTGATATTCAGCATGACTTGAATGAGTTGATCGCGATCTGCCATCACATCGGGTAATGACAAATCATAGTCACGGGTGATTTTGATTTTCTTTTTGGTTTGATTGGTAATCAGAGAGCGAACACGTTCTAACGGTTCATGCACATTAACCAGTTCATAACTCGGTAATTGGCGAGATCCGAGCATGGTATCGGCCAAATTGCGTAAGCGATCGACTTCACTAATAATAATGTCGGTAAATTCTGCATATTGTGGATCATTCAAACTGCGCGCAAGCAGTTGCGTTGCACCACGAATGCCGCCTAAAGGATTTTTAATTTCGTGCGCCACACCGCGAATCAATTGTCTTGCAACTTGATGTTGTTGAATTAGGTTTTCTTCTTTAGAAATTTTCAGCATCCGATCAATCGGATTGAGTTCGATCAGGAGCAGTGGGTGATACGGTTTTTGAGCATTAATTTGTGAGACGGTATAATCCACATGAATATCTTTAAAGTTCACACTAATAGTTGCTTCACGACGGGTATAGGGTTGTCCTGTAATGAACGTATTTAATAATGCTTCTTGGGTATTGAATTCATCATTCGGCATATGTAATAAATTTAAAACAGGTTGACCTGAAGCGCGCAGCAAACTAATGTCAAATAATGATTCACAAGAAGAATTTAAATAAAAAATATTAAGGTGACGATCGACCAGTAAAATGGCTGTGGTTAAGTTGTCCACTAAAAGGCGGTAGTCGATAGCGACGGGTTGATCCATTAGCGAAGGCATCCTGTATTAAAATAGCGCAATGGCATCTGCACTTCTTGTCATTTCTCCCTATTCTGGGACATTCAACGAGTTAAACGTTGTCGAAATAAAGCAAAATGCACGCCAACTTTAAGTATTCATCTAAATAAAAATTCTGCCGCAATAAAAGTGTGCTTTTTTGTTCTTTGATTGCAGAAACTCAGAACATAGTAAAGGAATTGAAAATATTAGTGAACCAAAATGGTGCGCATAAAATATTTGCTAAAAAATTGGATGTATTTTGGTGCGTTATACAAAGAGTCGGCTTTCTGTCTGTTTTTATGATTCGAAAAGACATACAATACGCGCATTATAGTGGAGTGCAGATTCATGAAGTCCCCCAAAGTCGGTTTCGTTTCTTTAGGTTGTCCTAAGGCATTGGTAGATTCTGAACGAATTTTAACTCAGTTGAAGACTGAAGGTTATGATGTAGCATCGGATTATGATGGTGCTGATTTGGTTGTTGTTAATACTTGTGGTTTTATTGAATCTGCAGTACAAGAATCTCTAGATGCAATTGGCGAAGCCATGAGCTCAAATGGCCGTGTCATTGTGACAGGTTGTTTGGGTAAAGATGAAGAAAAAATTCGCAAAATGCACCCGAATGTCCTTAAGGTGACAGGTGCAGCAGCATATCAAGAAGTGATGGAGGCCGTACATCAGTACGTACCTGAACCACCAAAGCATAATCCGTTTATTGATCTTGTTCCTGAACAAGGGATTCGTTTAACGCCAAAACATTATGCTTATTTGAAAATATCAGAAGGCTGCAACCATCGTTGTACGTTCTGTATTATTCCAAGTATGCGTGGTGATTTGGTTTCACGTCCTGTGGGTTCGGTTTTAAGCGAAGCACAAGCGTTGAAAAAAGCCGGTGTTCAAGAAGTCTTGGTGATTTCACAAGATACATCAGCTTATGGCCTAGACACCAAATACAAATTGGATTTTTGGAACGGTCAGCCAGTTAAAACCAAATTCTATGACATGTGTGAAGCACTGGGTCAGTTGGGTATTTGGGTGCGTTTACATTATGTCTATCCATATCCACATGTGGATGCGGTGATTGACTTAATGGCACAAGGTAAAATCCTGCCATATTTAGACATTCCTTTTCAACACGCCAGTCCGCGCATCTTAAAATTGATGAAGCGACCAGCCCATAGTGAAAACACATTGGAACGTCTGAAATTATGGCGTGAAAAATGTCCAGAATTGGTGATTCGTTCAACATTCGTGGTCGGTTTCCCAGGTGAAACTGAGGAAGATTTCCAAGTTCTACTTGAATGGCTCAAAGAAGCTCAGCTTGATCGTGTAGGTTGCTTTACCTATTCACCTGTAGAAGGTGCGACAGCAAATGACTTGCCAGATCATGTGCCTGAAGAAATCAAGCAAGATCGTTATGAGCGTTTTATGGAAGTTCAGCAGGCTATTTCTGCTGCGAAACTACAAAAACGTATTGGTCAAACCATGACTGTGCTGGTTGATGATCTAGATGAAGAATTCCCAGTGGCGATTGCACGTTCTTATGCAGATGCACCTGAAATTGATGGCAATGTTTTTGTAGAAGATATTGATAAGAGCTTGATTAAATCGGGTGATTTGCTTGAAGTCGAAATTACGGATGCAGATGAATATGATTTATATGCCAAGTTAATTCAGATTAAATCAGCTTAAAAAAGATACGAATAAAGTTTTAGATATTTGAAAATTCGGAGATTCCCTAATGTTGGACTCAAAAAAGCCTCGTTACGAACGTATTTTACTTAAACTTTCTGGTGAAGCATTGGCTGGAAATAAAGACATGGGGATTGATGCACAAGTGCTTGATCAAATGTCTTTGGCGATTGCACATTTAGTTGGTTTAGGTGTTCAAGTGGGTATCGTGGTTGGTGGTGGTAACTTATACCGCGGTAGCCAATTGCAAAAAGATGGTTTGGTTGGCCGTGTAACAGGCGATCAAATGGGTATGCTTGCGACTGTGATGAATGGTTTGGCTTTGCGTGATGCTTTGGTACGCCGTAACATTAAAACACGTTTAATGTCTGCTTTACCGATTGGTGCTGTGGTTGAATCTTATTCAAGCCGTGATGCAATTCGCCATTTAACTCAAGGTGAAGTGTGCGTATTTGTTGCGGGTACAGGTAATCCATTCTTTACGACGGATACAGCAGCTTGCTTACGTGGTATTGAAATCGAAGCGAACTTGATCTTAAAAGCCACCAAAGTTGATGGTGTTTATAATAAAGATCCAAGTAAATACGATGATGCTGTGAAATATGACAAATTAACTTTCGATCAAGTACTTGATGAAAAATTAGGTATTATGGATTTAACGGCAATTTGCTTGTGCCGCGATCATAATGTGCCACTTCAAGTGTTTGATATGAACAAATCTGGTTCATTGCTTTCAGTGGTTATGGGTGAAAAAGAAGGGACTCACGTTACGAATTAATGTACGTGAGCCTGAAAGCTCTTTATACTACACACTATTTAGTAATTACATCTCTTAGAATTAAGTAAGGAAGATCATATGATTAACGATCTTAAAAAAGACAGCGAAGACCGCATGAATAAGACTCTAGAGTCTCTAGAGCACGGTTTTGCCAAAGTTCGTACAGGTCGTGCGCACCCATCTATTTTAAATGGTGTGATGGTTTCTTACTATGGCTCTGATGTTCCACTGAACCAAGTGGCAAACGTTGGTCTTGAAGATTCACGTACATTGTTGGTACAACCATTTGAACGTTCAATGGTATCTGCAATTGATAAAGCGATTCGTGAAGCAGGTTTGGGTCTTAACCCGATTACTGCGGATGCGATTCGTGTACCAATGGCTGCGCTGACTGAAGAAACGCGTCGTGATATGCAAAAAGTTGCGCGTACTGAAGCTGAAAATGCCAAAGTTGCGATTCGTAACATTCGTCGTGATGTATTGGGTGATATCAAAGCATTATTGAAAGAAAAAGAAATTTCTGAAGATGATGATCGCCGTGCATCAGACGACATTCAAAAAATCACCGATAAATTCGTTGCTGAAGTAGAAAAGCGTTTAGCTGCGAAAGAAGCTGAATTGATGAAGGTTTAAGATTTAATGACCGCATCAGAAGATAGCTTGCTTCTTCCAAAACATGTTGCCATCATCATGGATGGCAACAATCGTTTTGCTAAAAAGATGCAAATGCAAAAAGGTGATGGACACCGTGAAGGTAAAAATGTCCTCGATCCGATTGTTGAACACTGTAGAAAAAATCAAATTCAAGCGTTAACTGTTTTCGCATTCTCTAGCGAAAATTGGAATCGTCCCCAATTTGAGGTTGATTTACTCATGGTATTGTTAGAAGAAACAATCCTAGAGCAATTGCCTCGAATGGAAAAATTTAATATTGCTTTACGTTTTATTGGTGATCGTTCTCGTTTATCTTCACATTTACGTGAGTTAATGTTGCAAGCTGAACAAAGGACTGCTAAGTTCGACAGCATGACGTTGACCATTGCGATCAGTTATGGTGGCATGTGGGATATGGCGCAGGCTGCAAAGCAAATTGCAGCGGATGCTGTGGCAAAAAAAATCGCTATTGAAGATATAAATGTTGAGTTGTTTGGGCAACATGTCAGTATGGCCGATTTACCAGCTGTCGATCTATTGATTCGTACAGGTGGTGATTTTCGTTTGTCGAATTTTTTACTTTGGCAAGCAGCATATGCTGAACTGTATTTTACCCAAACCTTATGGCCTGAGTTTACTGTTGAGGAATTCGATGATGCGTTAGCAGTTTTTGCTGGGCGTGAACGTCGTTTTGGGAAAACTTCAGAGCAAATCCAACAAGAGAAAAATTGAGAATTAATACATGTTAGAGCGGATTATAACCGCATTGGTATTGGTAGCAGTCGTACTCAGTTGTATGTTTGCTACACAGTCTCAGTATCCAATGTTTATGCTGATGATTGTTGCAGCAGGGGTTGCAGGGTATGAGTGGTTTAAGCTTATGCCAAGAAAAAATAAAAATTCTGTGAAACTCCTAGCTTGGGTTTATGGTATTGCAACTGCGGCTTTAGCAACTTTGGCATTATATTTTAATGATATTGCTTTGTTGCTTTGGGCAGCTTCTATTCTATGTTGGATTTTAAGCATCTTTTGGGTTAAATCGTATCCCGATTATGATGGCTGGTACAATCCAAGCTTAAAAATTATTGGATTTGTTTTAATTTCTGCTGCGGTTACCGCAATTTTTTCTGTATGGCATAGTTCACCATGGTGGCTCATGTACCTATTTTTATTGGTATGGGGGGCAGACAGCGGTGCTTATTTTGTCGGACGTAAATTAGGAAAGAAAAAACTTGCACCAGATGTGAGTCCAAATAAATCGGTTGAAGGTTTATATGGGGGTATTTTTACTGCAATGCTGATTGTTGTTGCTGTAGAGGTTCTTTATTTAGACTTAACGATCGCTCAACATATTCTGTTTTTAATTTTATCTGTGGTTACTGTGTTTAGTTCTGTTTTAGGCGATTTGTTTGAATCTATGATCAAGCGTCGTGCAGGAATTAAAGATTCAGGTCGTATTCTGCCGGGACATGGCGGAGTACTTGATCGTATTGATTCATTGCTTGCCGCGGCTCCAATTTTTGCTGCTGGCATGTATGTTTTAAAACTTATTGGTGTAAATTTATAGATGTCGCAATCTGTTTGTATATTGGGTGTAACGGGTTCCATTGGTCAAAGCACCTTAAAAATTTTGCAGCAGCATTCTGAAAAGTATTCTGTATTTGCAGTCACGGCACATAGTCGAATTTTAGAACTTGTTGAAATATGCAAACAGTATCGACCGAAAGTTGTGGTTGTTCCAGCAAATAAAGTTGCCGAACTGCAACAACATTTTCAAAAACAAAATTTGAATCATATTGAAATTCTGACCGATGAGGCCGGCCTAATTGCTGTTGCTGAACATGCAGATGTCGATGTGGTTATGGCTGCGATTGTGGGTGCTGCAGGTTTATTGCCAACACTTGCTGCGGTGAAAGCGGGTAAGCGGGTCTTGCTTGCAAATAAAGAAGCCTTGGTGATGTCTGGCGATCTCATGATGCAAGCGGCACTTGATTACAATGCTCAATTGCTTCCTGTTGATTCTGAACATAATGCTATTTTTCAATGTTTGCCTGAAGGGTATTTTCAGGCAGAGCGCAATGGGCAGCCGAAACAGGGTGTATCGCGAATTCTACTGACTGCTTCTGGTGGCCCATTTCTCAACCATAGTCTTGAACAATTACAAAATGTAACGCCTGCACAGGCTTGTAAGCATCCGAATTGGTCTATGGGGCAAAAAATTTCTGTTGATTCTGCCACCTTAATGAATAAAGGTTTGGAACTGATAGAAGCTTGTCATCTCTTTGCAATTTCAGAACAGTTTGTAACAGTGGTTGTTCATCCGCAGAGTATCATTCACTCTATGGTTCAGTACGTGGATGGTTCGACTTTGGCACAAATGGGTAATCCTGATATGTGTACGCCAATTGCGCATGCACTTGCATGGCCTGAGCGTATTCAGACCCATGTGCCTGCACTTGATCTGTTTATGAATCAGCATTTGGATTTTCAGGAACCGGATACAACGCGTTTCCCTGCATTGAAACTTGCACGACAAGCCATGCAAAGCGGTGGATTAGCTCCTGCAATTTTAAATGCAGCAAATGAAGTTGCTGTTGCCGCATTTTTAAATAAAGCGATTGGTTTTACTGAAATCCCTCAAGTGGTCGAACAGACTTTGAATCAAATTGAAAATGCTGCTGCGGAATCGATAGAGCTTATTTTGCAAGCAGATCGAGTGGCTCGTTCTGCTGCACAGCAAATTGTCATCAATAATGGAAGTTAAAACATGAGTGCCTTGTTTATTATTGTGGCTGCAATCCTTCTGCTCGGGCCGCTCATCGCGATTCATGAGTTTGGACATTATATTGTTGCACGTAAACTCGGCGTCAAAGTTTTAGTCTATTCGATTGGTTTTGGTCCAACTTTACTGAAGTGGACATCTAAAAAGTCTGGCATTCAATATCAGCTTTCGGCATTACCATTTGGTGGTTATGTCAAAATGTTGGATGAACGCGAAGGTAATGTTGCGGAACAGGATTTACCGAAGGCGTTTAATCGACAACATCCTTGGAAGAGAATTGCAATTGTCGCTGCGGGTCCGCTGATTAATTTGGCTTTTGCCGTGGTTTTATTTTGGATTTTGTTTTTACCCTCTCAAGAGCAACTTAATACTCGTGTTGGTAAAGTGTTACCGAATACACCCGCTGCCACAGTTCAAATGAATGTTGGTGATAAAATTACGGCAGTGGATGGTACGCCAGTCACAACGTGGGAAAGGTTGAATTTTGCTCTGGTGGATCGTGTTGGTGAAACAGGTTCAATCGAAGTTCAAGCTGATCGTAATGGTCAAATACAAACGTTTGAATTGCCGATTCAAAACTTTTTAAAGGATCAAAGTCAATCTGCATTAGATAGTCTGGGCTTTATGCCATACCGTCCACCTATTGCTGCTATTGCCACTAAACTGAGTGCAGATGGTGCTGCAATTCGTCAAGGGATGAAAGAAGGCGATAAAATTATTGCGATTGATGGTGTGAAAATGAATGATTGGTTTGATGTGGTTCAAACTGTTCAGGCTGCACCAGAAAAGTTATTAAAAATTGATGTATTACGCCAAAATCAATTGGTGCATTTGCAAATCATGCCACAAGCGAAGCGTGATAATATGGGTAATGTTTCTGGTGTGCTCGGTGTACAAAGTATACCCGGAAAAATAACAATACCAGCAGAATACAAGCAAACGATTCAATATAGTCCAACTGAAGCTTTTGTCATGGCAGTTGATAAAACGGGTCAAATATCAGGTATGATTTTGAATTCGATTGTCAAAATGGTCCGTGGTTTAATTGGTTTGGATAATTTATCTGGGCCTATTACGATTGCTAAGGTTGCAGGACAGAGTGCAGAAATGGGTTGGCAGACCTTTATCTCATTCATGGCTTTAATGAGTGTAAGTTTAGGAATTTTAAATTTATTGCCTATACCCATGCTTGATGGTGGACATTTAGTTTACTATTTTATTGAGCTGATCCGTGGTAAACCTGTTTCTGAACAAATACAATTGGTTGGTTTGAAAATTGGTATGGTACTGCTTGGGAGTATGATGCTCCTTGCATTATTCAATGACTTCATGCGTTTATAAGAACGTGGATACGAAATAAATTAACATCGGAAAAGACAGGCATGCAGCACACACATTTATTTATGCCTTTGGCACTCATCAGTGCAATGGCAGCAGTACAACAAGTATATGCAGCAGATGAATTCATTGTCCGCGATATAAAAATTAACGGGCTTGTTCGTTTAACGCCAACAAATGTCTATGGAATGTTGCCTGTCAATGCTGGTGATCGTGTCAATGATACAACCATTGCAAATGCGATTCGTGCTTTATATGCCACGGGCTTGTTTGATGATATTAAAGCATCTCAAGAAGCGGATGCGCTCATTTTTACAGTGGTTGAACGCCCGCTTATTTCAAAGGTTGAGTTTAAAGGCAATAAGCTCATACCTAAAGAAGCGCTAGAAGAAGGGCTGAAAAAAATGGGTATTGCAGAAGGTGAGGTTTTGAAAAAATCTGCCCTGCAAACCATTGAGACCGAACTTGAACAGCAGTATATGCAGCAAGGTCGTTATGATGCTGATGTTAAAGTTGTTACCACGGCTAAGCCAAATAATCGTGTTGATTTAACCGTTGATTTTGTTGAAGGTAAAGCCGCTAAAGTTGTTGATATCAATATTATTGGTAATACGGTTTTCCAAGAAAGCGAAATTAAACAGGCTTTTGCTGTTAAAGAGAGCGGTTGGAGTTCGATTGTTACACGTAATGATCGCTATGCACGAGAAAAAATGGCAGCCAGCCTAGAAGCTTTACGTGCATTATATTTAAACAAGGGTTATATCAATTTTAATATTACCAATTCAAATTTGAACTTAAGTGAAGATAAAAAGAATATCTTTGTTGAAGTTGCTGTGGAAGAAGGTGAGCAATTTAAGTTTGGTGAAACTAAGTTTTTAGGCGATGCACTGTATAAGCCAGAAGAATTAAAAGCACTAAAAATTTATAAAGATGGCGAGACTTATTCTCAAGAAAAAGTAAATGCAGTCAAACAACTTTTACTTCGTAAATATGGTAATGCAGGTTATTACTATGCTGAAGTAAATATGGTTCCTGAAATTAATAAAGAAACAAAACTGGTTGATTTGAACTATTACATTAATCCGGGGCAACAGGTGACTGTGCGTCGTATTAATTTTATGGGTAATACAAAAACAGCGGATGAAGTATTACGTCGTGAAATGCGCCAAATGGAAGGTGCTTTAGCAAGTAATGAAAAAATTGACTTGTCTAAAGTTCGTTTAGAGCGTACTGGTTTCTTTAAAACGGTTGATATTAAACCAACGCGTATTCCAAATGTATCTGATCAGGTTGATTTAAATATCAATGTTGAAGAGCAGCACTCAGGTACAAGTACACTTGCTGTTGGTTTCTCACAAAGCGGTGGTGTAACGTTCCAAGCAGGCTTAAGTCAAACCAATTTCTTGGGTACAGGTAATAGTGTAGCGATTGATTTATCACGTTCAGAAACCCAAGATTATTATAATTTAAGTGTGACAGATCCATACTTCACGATTGATGGTGTACGTCGTGGTTATAATATGTACTACCGTAAAACCAAGTTAAATGATGACTATAACGTTAACAATTATGTGACGGATAGTTTTGGTGGTGGTATTACTTTTGGTTATCCAATTGATGAAAACCAAAGCATTAGTGCGGGTCTTAATATTGACCAAACTGATGTTACGACAGGGCCATATGTGTCAACCTATGTCCGTGATTACTTGTTGGCAAATGGTGGTAAGGCAACTGGTAAGGCAACTGATGTTTGTGTTGGTAATATTGAATATCTATATGAGGATCCTAGTGATCCGACCTTGATCACAGGCAGTAGATGTAATGGACAACAAGTTGACTTTGACAATGAGTTTAAAGCTGATTTCTTAACTTATAACTTGAATTTAGGTTGGTCATATAACACATTAAATCGTCCTGTATTTCCAACCAGCGGTATGTCGCATCGTGTGAATGGGGAAGTTGCTTTACCGGGTAGTGATGTTGAATACCAGAAATTGACATATGATGCCCAAGCCTTCTTGCCACTGCCTTATGATTTCGTGCTGCGTGGTTATGGTAAGTTAGGTTATGGTAATGATTTACCGTTCTATAAAAACTTCTATGCAGGTGGTTTCGGTTCGGTTCGTGGTTATGACAATAGTACCTTGGGTCCAAAATATCCAGGCGTGACGAATAATGAATCTAGAAAGATAGACTATAATCCTGAGGAAGTCGGTGGTAATGCATTAATACAATTTGGTGCAGAACTAGCATTACCTTTACCATTTAAAGGGGATTGGACACGTCAAGTTCGACCAGTACTGTTTGCTGAAGGTGCACAAGTGTTTGATACACAATGTAATATTCCTCGTGGGAGTTTATATTTAAGTGGTGTGGCAACGGATCCAGGCGTGGATGCTAAAAAATATTGTGAAGATAACTTTGGTTTTGATGCTGAAAACATGCGTTATAGCGTAGGTGTTGGCTTTACATGGATTACCATGATTGGTCCACTTTCACTCAGTTATGCATACCCATTAAATGATAAACCGGGTGATGAAACTAAAAATATCCAGTTTGAAATCGGTCGTACTTTCTAAGTACGATCCTGTAAAGGTTTAAGAAGGATATTAAAATGAATAAAATATTAATGAGTATGCTTGTTGCTGGATTGGCGAGTACTTCAATTGTCCATGCTGCCGGTTATGGTGTGGTTGATTTAGAAAAAGTGGTTGAAAATAGCACTTATTTAAAGCAACAAAATGCTTCTTTACAGCAGACTGTAAATCCACAAACGACAAAACTTGAGCAATTGGGTAAAGATTTGGAGGGCATTCAACAACGTGCTCAACAAAATCCAAATTTATCTGAAGCTGAAAAGCAAAAGATGATGACTCAGTACCAAACAAAACTGAAAGAGTTTAATTCAATTCAACAGGGCGTGCAGACGACGGTTCAGTCTGCAATTCAGGTGATGAATAAAACTTTGGATGGTCGAGTGAAACAAGTTGCCGAGCAATTGCGTAAAGAAAATAACTTAGATGTTGTTTTAAATAAAAATTCAGCACTTGCCTATGACGCTAAATATGATTTAACTGATAAAATGATCCAAAAGGTCAATGTTATTAAGTAATCAATGAATCCTAGACAATTGCGCTTAGAAGATCTGGCTCGCCTTGTACAAGGCGAGTGTGTCGGTCAATTTGATTTAATATTAGAAGGGTTGGCCAGCTTAGATGCTGCTCAAGCAAAACATATTGCATTTGTAAATGCAGATAAATACTTAGATCACGCACGTGCTTCAAAAGCGGGTGCGTTAATTGTCACGCCGGCTTTAAAAGCGCAGTTAGATCGCTGTGATAACTTTATTGTGGTTGCTAATCCGTATCTTGCTTTTGCTATTCTGACCCATGTATTTGAGAAAAAACATACCCAGCAGGGTATCGAAAGCACTGCTAAAATTCATCCATCTGCCATCATTGCTGATAGTGCCTACATAGGACATTATGTGGTGATTGGCGAACATTGTGTGATTGGTGATGAAACGGTTATTCAATCACATGTCAAAATTGATGATGATGTTGAAATTGGTAAACAATGTTTTATCGATTCGCATGTGACCGTCACTGGCGAAACTAAAATAGGCAATCGCGTCCGTATTCATGCCAATAGTGTGATTGGGGGGGAAGGTTTTGGCTTTGCACCTTATCAAGGTAAATGGCATCGGATTGCACAATTAGGCTCGGTCAAAATTGGTCATGATGTCAGAATTGGATCAAATTGTAGTATTGATCGTGGTGCATTAGACGACACAATTTTGGAAGATGGTGTCATTATTGATAACCTTGTGCAAATTGCGCATAATGTGAAGATTGGTGCAAATACAGCCCTTGCCGCAAAATGTGGCGTTGCAGGCAGTAGCACAATTGGCAAAAACTGTGTGCTTGCTGGTGGGGTGGGTGTTGTAGGTCATATCAATATTGCAGATAATGTGACAATTACAGGTATGTCAATGGTCACAAAAAGTATTTCTGAATCGGGTAGCTATTCTTCTGGTACGCCAATGTTGGAAAGTTTACATTGGAAACGCGCTGCTGTACGCTTTAAACAATTAGCAGATGTGCCATTGACCCAATTGCTAAAACGGCTTGATCATATACAGACTCAAATCGAGTCCCTTGAATCAACTTTTAAGCGTAAATAGAATATGATGACTGAGTCGAATACTCCTGCATTTACGAAGCCTGAATTGCCAATGCACATTCAACAAATTCGTGAATATTTACCTCACCGCTATCCATTTTTATTGGTCGATCGTGTTGTTGATGTGACTGATAATGCTATCGTGGGTTATAAGAACGTTTCAATCAACGAAGAGTTTTTACAGGGACATTTCCCGGGCTATCCAATTATGCCCGGTGTATTGATTGTTGAGGCATTAGCTCAAGTCTCTGGTATACTTGGTTTTATTATGAATAATGAAAAACCAAGTGAAGGCTCTTTGTTTCTTTTTGCTGGCGCAGAAAAGGTTCGCTTTAAGAAACAAGTTGTTGCGGGTGATCAACTGGTTTTAAAATCTGAGTTGGTGATGCACAAACGTGGTATTTACAAATATAATTGTATAGCCACAGTTGATGGCATTGTAGCAACCACTGCGGAAATTATGGTTTCGCATCAAAAAATAGAGCAGGCATGAGTAATAACGATTTAATTCACCCAACAGCTATTATTGACTCATCAGCAGTCATTGCTTCAGATGTGCAAATTGGTCCCTATTGTATTATTGGGCCACAGGTCACTATTGCTGAGGGCACCAAGCTACATTCGCATGTGGTTATAGGTGGCTTTACTCGCATTGGGAAAAATAATGAAATATTCCAATTTGCGAGTGTGGGTGAAGTTTGTCAGGATTTGAAATATGCTGGCGAAGAAACTTGGCTTGAAATTGGCGATCACAATTCAATTCGTGAACATTGCAGTTTGCATCGTGGTACGGTTCAAGACCAAAGTTTGACTAAAATCGGTAGTTATAACTTACTGATGGTAAATACCCATATTGCCCATGACTGTGTAATTGGTGATCATAATATTTTTGCCAATAATGCTGGTATTGCTGGTCATGTGCATATTGGTGATTATGTGGTGGTTGGCGGAAATTCAGGTATTCACCAATTCTGTAAAATTGATTCTTACAGTATGATTGGTGGTGCTTCGTTAATTCTAAAAGATGTACCTGCCTATGTGATGGTTTCGGGTAATCCAGCACATGCCTTCGCGATGAATGTAGAAGGTATGCGTCGTAAAGGTTGGTCGAAGAATGTTATTCAGGCATTACGCCAAGCATTTAAACTGATCTATAAAGATGGCTTAACCACTGAGCAAGCGATTCAGCAGATTCGTACAGAAATACTGCCTGACGTTCCTGAAGTACAGCTATTGATTGATTCTCTAGAACAGTCTAAGCGTGGCATTGTTCGTTAATTCAATCTTGCGTTGCACAAAAAAGACACCTCATTGGGTGTCTTTTTTTTGATTTTATTTCTTAAAATAACCTGCTTCTTCTGATTTTGGATAATTTTTAACAAGTTTGGTTTTGAGTTGGCTGGCTAGTGTTGTATTGCGATCTACATCTTTGGCGATATTGTGAAGTTGATAGAGTGCTCGTGCCGCTTTTGCTGAATTAGGATATTGATTGACGACAATATTGTAATTCTTTTTCGCTTCAGTGTAATTGGTCGGTTCAATGGCTAAATTAAATTCAGCTAGCCAAAAATAAGCATTACTAATATAGACACTGTTAGGATTGTTTTTGATGAAGTTTTGCATTGGCGCAATTGCTTTTTTAGCGCCGCCTTGTTTGTAGGCATCTAAAGCCACAGTATATGCAGCTTTATCTAAATCAGCAGTAGAAGGGGGTTGCGTGTTCACAACAGGTGCTTGAGTGTTTGTTGTGGCGGTTATTGGGGCTGGTGTGTTGGAGATGCTGGGAGGAGTATCCTGTTGGTTATCCTCCGCTGAAGTAGCACTTTCTGGATCAATTTTTTGCTGTAATAGTTCTAGGCGCTGATCTAAATCTGTGTAGCGATTGGTTAATTCATGTTTAAGCTGTTCAATTTCATTGCCTTGTTCTTCAATTTTGCCACGTAATGTACGAATATCATTTTCTAATTGTTGATTTTTTTGCATGATTTGCCAATTCAGATTAGTCGGCACATTTGCTGTGGTTGCACCTAAATTAATGGCAACATTATCTGCGCTAGTCTCGCTGCTATTCTGACTTAATCCACGGGATTCAATTGGAATATTGGCATAAAGTGAGGCTGAGCTAAATAAGACCAGTGCACATAAAGCATGCTGTTTGAGCATCATAAAAATATCCATTTCGTATTCTTGGGCACATTCTAAGTTGCTGACTTTAGAGCGTCCCTATTTAAAAGACCTGACGACATTAAAAACGTCCATGCCACGAAATGCAATATACATTTACAATCTTGTCGTAGTTTTAAAATAAGTGATTGCATTGCTAAAAAATAGACAAAAATACTGTTTTGAATCAAGATTGTTTTTTTAATAATCAAATGAAAGCAATACGTTGATAAAAGTCGCTTGAACACTTGCAAGTTAAATAAAAATCTCTATACTCTGTTCTTGCAATGGTAGCCCCGCTGGTGGCTTCGCAATTGTACTCTGTGAACCCCGCCAGGACCGGAAGGTAGCAACGGTAACAGAACTATGATGTGCCGAAGTTTTGCTAGTGGGGTTGCCACCAGTTTATATAAGAATAATTTTACTTCCTTCTGTTAGAAATCATTTTCTTTTCTCGTAATTGCTTTAATAATCGCATCCATTTCAAATCCTCGATACATTAAAAAGCGAATTTGTTTTGCTTTGAGTTTTGCTTCTTTTTCCACAGTTAAACCAAATTTTTTTACTTTTAGTTGATACGCTTGTTCATTCCAATCAGTTTCCTTTAATTCTTCCTGAATTAAACTACTATCAATTTTTTTTGATTTTAAAGCCAGCTTAATGCGATTAGGCCCTTTACCTTTGCGTTTTTGACTCGATAGCATTATTTCGGCAACGCGCTGGTCACTTTGATAGTTTTGTGTTGCCAACTCATCGACTAACTTTAAAACTTCATCTCGATCCATCGCATATAAGGCAAGTTTCTCAATCAGTTCTGCTTTTGAGTATTCCCGACGTGTCAGCACAGCAAAGGCATAGGAGCGCAAACGTGAGCCTGTAAGGCCTTGTGCTTTAGGAGGTTGCTCATCATCGTCAAAGTTCAACGCTTCTAATGATTCTTCAGATGGAGTGGTGGGGGAGTCTGGCTCTGTTGGGTCATCAAATTGCTGCTTTAGTGCATCATAATCAAGCATTGTCGGAAATTTTGAATTGCTCATAGTGTATCGATCACATCAAATAAAAAACGCCCCGTAGGGCGTTTTACAGTTTAAGACTTATATAGCTTGAAAACAAATTTCTGTTTTAAGCATCTAGAAAGTCTGGTTCTACTTCATCTTTTTCTTCAATAGGTGTGGTCGTTGGTGTCAACAATTTTTCACGAATCAGGCGATCAAGCTCTTGTGCAATTTGAGGGTTTTCCTCTAAATGGCGGATCACGTTGTTTTTACCTTGACCAATTTTATTGCCTTGATATGAATACCAAGCACCTGCTTTTTGTACTAGTTCTTGCGCAACAGCAAGATCAACCAGTTCACCCAGTTGATTGACACCTTTGCCATATAAAATTTGGAATAACGCTTCCTTAAAAGGAGGTGCCATTTTATTTTTTACGACTTTAACGCGGGTTTCTGAACCGACAATTTCATCGCCTTCTTTCACTTGACCAATACGACGGATATCCAGACGTACAGAAGCGTAGAATTTGAGTGCATTACCACCCGTTGTGGTTTCAGGGCTACCAAACATGACACCAATCTTCATACGGATTTGGTTAATGAAGATCACCATACAGTTTGAGCGTTTTGCATTACCGGTAATTTTACGTAATGCCTGACTCATCAAACGTGCTTGTAAGCCCATATGTGAGTCGCCCATTTCACCTTCAATTTCAGCGCGAGGTGTCAGTGCAGCCACGGAATCGACAACGATCATGTCAATAGCACCAGAGCGGACTAACATGTCTGCAATTTCAAGGGCTTGTTCACCGTGGTCTGGTTGAGAAACCAACAGGTTGTCAAGGTCAACACCAAGCTTACGTGCATACTGAGGATCGAGTGCATGTTCTGCATCGATAAAGGCACAAGTACCACCCGCTTTTTGACACTGTGCAATGGCTTGCAATGTCATTGTGGTTTTACCAGAAGATTCAGGACCGTAAATTTCAACGATACGACCTTTTGGTAGGCCACCAATACCGAGTGCAATGTCTAGTGTTAAAGAACCTGTAGAGACCGCTTCAACGGCCAATACGGTATTATCACCAAGACGCATTACGGTATTTTTACCAAATTGTTTTTCAATTTGGCTTAGGGCAGCATTAAGCGCCTTACTTTTATTATCATCCATCTCACAACCTCAAAACGATGTCACAAAAATATTAACTTAAGTGGATGAGTTACTTTTAAACGTGTTCCACTCAAGTATAGTGACAGATTCATTCTTTATGTTCTATATCAATTCAGTCTGGTACGACAGAATATGACGCTTAAATTAATCATCATTATAAGACCAGCTTTGGTCAGACTGCTGATTATTGTCTTGTTTAAATTTACTGATTTGTCGTCGATCTTTTTTACTAGGTCGATGTTCAGGTCGGGCTAGATTATGCAACTTTCTTTGTGTTGCAAGCAACTCTCGTCGTGCAATACTCACCTCAGTTTCTGCATAAAGTTGTTGCGCAATTGGTGCTGCACCGCGTATTGCCGACAATGCTTTGATCACAATGGTTTTTCGGTCGAAACCTTGTTGAATGGTCAGTTCCATGCCAACACGAACTTCTTTTGATACTTTAACCCGTTCACTATTATGATGAACCTTACCACCTTCAATGGCAGCCTTCGAGATTGAGCGTGTTTTAAAAAAACGTGCAGCCCAAAGCCATTTATCAACACGCATACTTTCAACGTTGTTTTGTTGAGAGAGATTAGGCATATTTTTTCAGATCCTCAGCTTGTTCCAATATTGCAATGAAGTCAGTTAAATGATTTAAAATCGGATAAGGGCTTTCAGATCTTATCTGTCCTTTAGATGAGGGCTGAGCAATGGTAATTAAATGCTGAAGACCAAATTTTTCTGCTCCATTGAGGACTTTTTCTGTGTCATCAACAAAATAGGCTTGATTGATTTGGAAAGGATGTAATGCGTGTAACTGTTGCCAAAATTCTGGATATTCTTTGGCATAGCCGATACTTTCACTGCTGATAATCACATCAAAATAATGCGCTATTTGGGTTTGTTCAAGTTTAAACTTTAAACCTTCACAATCGGCATTGGTTGCAATCCAGCAGGAGTAACCATTTGATTTTAAATAATCGAGCAATTCCAAACAGCCGGCACGTAAAGCAACTTTGTGTTTGAATTCTTGTTGCAATGCAAGGGTATCGACAGCTACTTTTGAGCTCCAAAAACGGGTCGAATACCAATTTAGGGTATGATTATGTTCTTGATAAAACTGAAATAGGGCTTGGGTGCTTTGTTCCAGTGTGCAACCATGTGTGGCAGCATATCGAAGTGGAAGTTGATGATTCCAAATGAAATCATCGTAAGCAAGATCAAGGAGCGTACCGTCCATATCGAAGATAATGGTCGGTTTTTCTGAGTAATTCGACATATAAAGGTAATCTATGTTTAAAACAACAACAGCACCACAAGATGCTTTGATTTTACAGTTGGTTCCCATTGTGACACAGGCATGTGAAATTTTGCGAGCAGAATATCAAGCATATTGTGCAGGTGTAGCCTTTGATGTTGAGAGAAAAAGTGACAATTCACCTGTAACCCAAGCGGATTATCGGGTCAATGAATTTATCACCACAGCATTACAGAAAAATTTCTCATATATCCCGGTATTGTCAGAAGAAGGGGATAATACAGAACGTAAGCAATGGCAAAGCTTTTGGTTGCTTGATCCTTTGGATGGTACAAAAGAATTTCTACATAAACGACCTGAATTTACAATTAACTTAAGTTTGGTGGAAGGCGCGCATACTACTTTTGCTATATTGGCTATTCCGGGTGAGCAAGCGATTTATATCTGCCCAAAACAAGGTTTGCCTTTAAAGTTTGAGATTCAAACGGGTTTGTGGCAGGAATATGTGCAAGATCAGCCATCGACAGAGATTCGAATTGGCCTAAGTCAAAGTAGTCAAGATAAACCTAAATATGCTGAATACTTAGAAATATTAAAACAAAAGGTGAGCATTGCGGAGTTTAAAGCAGGAAGTGCTTATAAATTTTGCATGATCCTTGAGGGCAAAGTCGATATTTACCCCCGCTTTCATCCTACCAGTGAATGGGATACCAGTGCAGGTCAATGTTTGGTTGAGCGTATAGGGGGTGGAGTGGTTGATTTAAAAGGACGCCCTTTTTTATATAATCAACGAGATAGCTTGTTAAATGGGGGCTTTATTGCATTTCGGAATATTGATATGAAAGAATTGGCATTCCAAGCCCTAGAACTTATGGCAAACAGACCTTGAGCTGATGATTTAACATGCTATAGTGTGCCGAACCATGTTTATTTTGGCTGGATCATGGCGTTAGAGCTGCTCCCGATAAGTATGTTGAAGGCAATTGATTTATTGCCCAGTGCAAAAACACCTGTCACTTTATTTACTCGTCATTCTATTCGTGAAGTAGTGGCTGGGCAGGGTTTGGCTGGCTATGATTTACAGTTAACCTCGCAAGGTCGTGACTTGGCGCAGGCATGGGGAACCTATTTAATTGATCATACAGACCGAAGTATTCAGCACTGTATTTCAAGCCCAATACAACGTTGTGTTGATACTGCTGCTTTAATGATTCAAGGTGCTGATTCCAGTACGCTGGCGCAAAATACCCATTGTATTGAGATTGTCGAGCAAGGCTTGCTGGTCGAACCGGGAAGTTTCGTACTGGATATTAAGCAGGCTGGTCCTTATTTTCAAAAACAAGGTGCACTGGGCTTTATTAATAGTTTTGTGAAAAATGCGTTGCCAGGCATGAAACATCCAATTTCTGGTGTTGTAGATGTATTGGAACTGATTTATAACACGCATCCACAAGATAATTTTGGTTTAAGTCTGGCGGTGAGTCACGATACGATTTTAGCAGCCATTATTGCAGTGATTTCTGGGCGTAATACCGTTAGTCAGGAAGACTGGCCTAGAATGATGGAAGGTCTGTTTGTCTGGTTTGAAGGTGATGAATTCCTAGAGTCGAAACTAAAATGGATTTGGCGTGGTGAATTGAATGAGTTATCAATACGTGAGTTTCAAAAATTAGAAAAATAAAATAGATGTTAATAAAAAGAAAAAATGAATTAACCTAAAAAATCACCAAGCAAGTCTTTAAGAAATGATAAATGTCTTTTATTTTTTTATTATAAATATTTGATCTATAACAATAATAACTAAATTGAAGTGAGTGTCATATACACGGACATTTAAAAATATTCATTCATAAATTCACATATTTCATATAAATAAATGTTCTAACACGCTCTCACTTTATTGGAAAAACCAAACAGAAATCAAGGAAATACAAGTGTTTAGCGCGGTCTTTTGCATATTTTCTAATGGCTGGTCTTGTTATTTTAATATATTATTTGTTTTTGTAAGCTATTGATTAATATAATTTTAATATGGTCACATAATTTTTCTTTTTGGAGAGGTTATGGTGCTATTGGGGTGGGAATGTGATGCAACTACAGTTTAAATATTTAACTGTGTGTACTTTATCTATAATGCTTATGGCATGTGGTGGGGGTGGTGGTAGTTCTGAAGGGGGGGCTTCAAATACAGTTCAGAAAGTTGATAATTCATGTGAAAATTATAAACTCCAATTGCCTATTACTCATGATTATGTTGAACCATCTAATGATGTTGTTGATGCAAGTGTTCTTGGGTTTAATGATTGTGAATCAAATGGTCAGCTACGTCTAATCCGTAATGATTTGTCAGGTAATTTCAATGCAATGATTCAGTTTGCGCAGAGTCATGTTGTTGATCCAAAAGGTAATGAAGCGAAAAAGATGCCTCGCTTAACCAGTGAAAAGGAAGCTCTTTTACTGGTGACTCCAACTGAGGGTATGCGTAAGGTGGCTCAGTTGACTGCTGAAATCTATCAGGATAATCGATTGCTTAGAACGGTCAACTTGAATGATCCTTCACAAATTGCATTGTCAGATCAGTCCAATGCAGATGACCGACCACGAGTACAATTTTCAAAACGTGCTTGGTCAACAGCATTAACATGGAATGAGGTTCGTCCGGGTTTATCTATTCGTATTGTTGATCCTGTAAACAATAAAAATGGTGATTTACGCTCAGAAGATATTAATTTTGCAGCACCGGGAGAGTTAGTTGTTCAAAGTATTCGATTGGGTTTGTTAACTGAGCCACCTAAGTCAACGGGTCATTACATGTTGCTAGAACCTGAGAAAGCAGGCACGGATTATTTCCAGACCATTCCAGCAGCACGCATGATTGTCAGTAAATATGAAGATATGAAGCTTGATAAAGTAATGGTAGCAAGTGGAGCCATTTATAACACAGCGAGTGCAACTACAGGTGATGTGTATAGTGGTGATATGCGTGAAAATACCGCTAAATCGACCTTTAGTACGGGCATTAACCTTGCAAACTGGGGCGTAACTAGTTCATCTATGCAGAGTCAGGAACAACCACAAGTAACCCAAAGTGTTGTTATTCATCATGCTGCTGGTAATTATAGCAATGGCGTACAAGGTCATGGATTAAGTGGTGGTAATGGTATTTTGACTTTATATGATTCAGTTGGGAATGAGTTTAGTCATGAGATTGGCCATCATTATGGTTTGGGGCACTATCCAGGTGAAAAAGATGGAAATTATTTCTGGGCCGCACATCATGCTGATAGCGGTTGGGGCTATATTGCCTTTAGAAATAAAATGCGCGGAAATTTAAATTGGAGAACAACCAATTTGGGTGATGGTACAAATGGTGTGCCAAACTTCCTCGGTAAATATGCATATGGTTGGGATGCCATGTCGGGTGGTGCGACAGCCAGCTCGATTTCACGTTATACCCACTATACTGGATACAGTACGCAACAAAAAATTCAGCCTGCGTTTGATCGTGATGTTTGGGCTGAAGACTCTGCCACGGGTTATAAAAAGTGGAATAAAACGACCCGAATGATGGAAGTGTCGCAGCCTAAAGTACCGACGAAATCTAATAATGTTTGGTATAACAGTGCGAATGGAAATTATCTAAAGCCGCGTTTATTTAGTGTACCTGTATATACCATTGTGGGTGGATATGATCCCGTTAATCAGTCGGGTTTAATTTATCCTGCGGCACGTGGGAACTGGGGGAATGTGTTTGATTTGCCGCAAGCCAATACGGGCGGTACAGCTGCGAGTTGCTGGTTAAAGGTGCAGTCTGCCAGTGGTGTGCAAAATATTGCTTTAGCACCACAACGAATGAATCCTAACCTTGATCCTAAAAATTTGGCTGTTGTAAATAAGTTTCATATTAATTTGGCACAGAGTGAGCAACCTCAAGCGGTTGATTTGTATTGTCAAAAAGCCAATGAGCAAGCGGTTAAACTTTCAAGTATGACGATTCCTGTTAATACCAACGTTATGTCACCGTATGTGAGTATTGGTCAGGAAGGTGGTTATTCCGCTTTGAAACGTGTTGAAATGCCAGAGTTGGAACAAGCCTTGTTGCAAAATAAGGGTAAGGAAATCGTTAATTTATCACCTACATTTAGACTGCTCTATGATTCTTATCTTGGCTTTAAAGATGAGTTTTCTCTAGATGCTCAAACTGAAATGGTACGTTATACCCAGCAACAAATTAAAACTTATCGTTTGAATCGTTGGGTCAATTTTTATTATAACGACCTTAGTAATGGCAATACTGAAGCATTAGCAGCATTTCATAAATTTGTTGATAGTCTTGGTTTGAAGAATGATATTCCATTTGCCAATGCAAGCATGTTAGTCATGCCAAAAATGGGCAATAGCTGTCTTAAGGTAGAAAAGCTTGATACTGGAGTATTGAATGTTTATATGAGTGGGAAAAATGGTTGTGCAGGTGAAGCATCGACGTTATGGGTTCATGATGCAATCGGTAAAATTCACAGTCAACAATATCCAAACTTATGTTTAACCAACGTTAGAACACTTTCTGCATGTAGTAATGATGTGCAAGGCCAAGTATGGGAAGCTGCTGTAAATGCTGATACACAACAACTGCGCCAAGGGAGTAGCTGTTTGGACTTGAGCGGTGGTCGTACACCAAGTGCTGATGGGCGCGGTGAAATTATCATGTATGGTTGTGGTGGTGGTAATAACCAGAAATGGAATATTGTGCCACAAAGTCACAGTCTAATTTTGGCGATGTCGAATGGTAAAAATTTACCCTTGGTATCGAAAATTTTAGCAAAATAGTCACACTGTAAAGTGTTAAGTAAATAAAATAAGCCCTATATAGGGCTTATTTTTATGATATGAAAATGAATAGACACAAAAAAAGCCCTAAAAAGGGCTTCTTTCACATGCATAAATTAGTTAGCTAAAGCTTTAATTTGTGCATTTAAACGGCTCTTATGACGAGCAGCTTTGTTTTTATGGATGATGCCTTTATCAGCCATACGGTCAATTACTGGTACAGCAGTTTTGTATGCTTCTGAAGCAGTAGCATAGTCACCAGCAGCAATAGCAGCTACTGTACGTTTTAGATAAGTACGAACCATTGAACGTAAGCTAGCGTTGTGTTTGCGTGCTTTAACGTTTTGACGGGCACGTTTTTTAGCTTGAGCAGAGTTTGCCACTCGTGCACTCCTTGAAATAGATTGGTCTGGGCGGGCTGAAATTGCAACTGAAAACCTTCATCAGAAGAATTATCACCAGCCCGTAAACAAGTGCCATATTGTGATTAAACTATGACGTTAAGTCAAGTCTTGACTTGCTTTGACAACATTTTAGATGCATAAAAATTCCAAAGAAACCGTTAGATTAGTAATAACCTCTAGAGATTGTTTAAAAAATGACTAAATCAATTAAAAGTGCAATTGTGATTGGAGCAACAGGTTTAGTGGGGCGTGAACTGCTAAAACAACTTAATCAGATTGAGAGTTGTGAGAAAATCACAGCCATTGTTCGGCATGAAGATGCGGAGCTTAAATTTTTAGAAAAAGTACAACAATTTATTTTAGATGATTTTCTATTGTTGAACGATGAAGATGCGAATGGTTATAGTCATGCATTTAGTTGTTTGGGAACAACGCTGAAAAAAGCAGGGTCTAAGCAAAATTTTTATAACGTCGATTATGAAATGAATGCGCATTTTGCCGATTTATTTGAAACGACAGATACCCATTACTTACTGATTAGTGCGATGGGTGCCAATGCGCAGTCAAAAATTTTCTATAATAAAGTGAAAGGTGAACTAGAAAATCATATCCAAAGTTTAAATCTTAAATACGTGTCAATCTTACGTCCTTCACTATTATTAGGTGAGCGTCAAGAACAACGAACTTTGGAGGATATGACTCAAAAGCTATATCGAAAATTTTCGCATTTGGTTCCGAATACATTCAAATATAAGCCAGTGACAGCAGAGCAAGTGGCTCATACTATGGTCGATGCAGCGCGAACTCAAACAGATAAGTTTGAAATTTATGATAATTTACGCATACAAACGTGCAAATAAGGGAGATAAAAAGTGTCTAATGTAGCATTCGTAACTTGCGATTTACTGGATGATCATCCAGAGAAAGATCTTCAAGTGGTTACACCATCGATGGATGGTAAATTCTTTAAAAGTTATGGGGCGCGTAAAAGTTTTGGCGGTCAGGTGGTGACGGTAAAATGCTTTGAAGACAATTCACGTGTTAAAGAATTATTGGCAACGGATGGTACAAATAAAGTGCTTGTCGTTGATGGCGGTGCTTCAATGCGCTGTGCTTTAATGGGTGATATGATTGCAGAGTCAGCAGTTAAAAATCACTGGAATGGTGTGGTGATTTATGGTTGTGTACGCGATGTTGATGCAATTTCTGAATTAGATTTAGGTGTGCATGCATTGGCTGCCATTCCACAAAAAAGTCAGCGTAAAGGCATTGGCGAAGTAGATTTAACTTTGTATTTTGGTGGCGTGACCATCAATTCCGGTGATTATCTTTATGCGGATAACAATGGAATCGTGATTGCAAAAGAAAAATTAGTCGATTTATAACGACAATGATTAAATAAGGATAAAAATGGTGAATCATCAACTTAAAGTAGTACAAGCTTTAGCTTCAGCATTGACCGCAGGTGGGCGTGGCGTGAGTGGCACAGCTTTTCCCAAGCAGCCTGAAAAATCGCTCAAACTTTATGAGTTTGAAGGTTCACCATTTTGTCGTCGTGTACGGGAAGTATTGACCTTATTAAATTTAGATTACGAGGTTTATCCATGTCCAAAAGGCGGGGCAAAGTATCGTAAAATTGTAAAAGAAAAAGGTGGGAAATTACGCTTTCCATTTTTAATTGATGAAAATACAGGGATCGAGATGTATGAGTCGAAAGACATTATCGATTATCTATTTAAGCATTACGGTAAAAGCGGTAAGACGCCAAAAAAATATTCAGACTATCCTAAATACCCTGTCGTTGCCTTTGCGGGTACTTTGATTAATGGTGCACGTGGGGTTTGGATTAATCAAAAAATTATTGATCGGGAAGCACCTGAGCAATTGCTAGAATTATGGGGTTTTGAAGCGAGTCCATTTACTCGAGTTGTACGTGGTGTATTAACTGAACTGGAATTACCTTTTAAGTTTCATAATGTGCCTAAAGAGCGCTGGCAAGATATGGGGCCAGCAGTGTTGCGTTTAAAACCTGGAAAATATCAACCGTTAAAAGGCGGTAAACGTGAGAAAGTGATTGAAATTATGGGGCGTGATATTCAGGTTCCGTATTTGATTGATCCCAATACAGATGTGAAAATGTTTGAGTCAGCAAAGATTGTGAAATATTTAGAAAAACAATATGGCTGAATGATAAATTTAAAATAAAGAAACAGCGTATTTCGTTGTTTCTTTATAGGGCTATTGATCTATAGAGACTTTGATCAGATTCTAAACACTTTTTATTTTATCGTGCTAAATTGAAATGGTAGCGCTTAGAAAAACTGCAATATAATTTTAATGATGCGTAAAAAGGTCACAAACTACTTGGTTTCAGGGATATTCTTTTTATTGTATTTGTCGTTATATTGAGCGGTCATAAAAGGGGATAGTTTGTGTCAGGATTAGAAACGATTTTACCTGTACCCGTTTTAATTGTTGAGGATGAAGGTCTCATTCAAGAACGATTAAGAAATATCTTGGCAGAATTGGGTTATGACAATGATGGACTCATTTTTGCTAAGAATCTGAAGGAAGCATTTTTACACATCGAACAGCAGCATATTTCCTTGGCATTGGTTGATTTAGGGCTGCCTGATGGAAATGGGATCGAATTGATCGAAAAGCTGCGTGCGCAAGATAGTAGCGCCCTTATTTTAGTGATTTCAGCATGGAGTACTCAAGAGAGTTTATTTTCAGCAATCAAAGCGGGTGCAACAGGTTATGTATTGAAAGAACGTGATGATGCTGAGGTTTTGTTATCTATTCGAAGTATTTTACGTGGTGGCGCGCCGATAGACCCTTTTATTGCACAAGAAATTTTAAAGCAGATTTCAGCTTCTGTGATTACAGGAGCAAAGGATGGTAAGCCTTTAGATTCTGACGTGGCACTTTTAACCAATCGTGAGACAGAAATCCTTGACTTGGTGGCTCAGGGGATGAGTAATAAAGAAATAGCAGAACAGTTGTTTGTTTCTAAATATACGGTTGAAAGTCACATTAAACATATTTATCGAAAATTATCAGTCACCAAAAGAACTAAGGCTGTGAGTACCGCAAGATCCTTAGGGATTTTATGAAACATTCCGTGTTACATTGTTTAACTATCTTTTTGCTCTGCTTCGTCAGCAGAATTAGTTATGCAGAAATAAAACAAAGTATTAATAGCCAATGCTCAGTGTATATAAATTCTATCTCTGCCGTGAAAACACCTTCACAATTGGTTTTACCTAAGCATGGATGGCAGTCGGTACAATTACCAGATAATTGGGCTAAACATTGGCAAGATTATAGCGGAAGTGCTTGGTATAAAATTCAGTGGAAATTATTATGCCAAGAGAATACGCGGCTTGCGGAACCCATTGCGTTTGCAGTTGATTATATTAATTCTGCGGGTGCTATTTTTTTAAATGGTGATTTACTTTGGCAAGACCAAAACCTGCAAGAGCCGTTGTCAAAAAGTTGGAACATGCCACGTTATTGGATCTTACCTGCATCAGGATTAAGATCCGATCAAAATGAAATTTTAATTTATGTAAATGGGTTCGCTTTTCAATCTGCAGGGTTGGGTGAAATTTCCTTTAATAATGTACAAAAAAATTATCAGCTACATCAAACAAAAATATGGAATTCTAGAACTTTATTTGAAATTAATATTATTTTATCCATCACTTTTGGCATTATCTGTTTTGTTATTTGGTTGTTAAGGCCCAAGGAAACAACCTTTGGCTGGTTCGCATTAAGTTCATTATTGTGGGTGTTGTTTATTTCTAATGTACTTATTACAGAAACATGGCCTTATTCAAGCAGCTTAATGGCAACCCAAGCCAATTTGGTTTTTTTTATTCTATATATCTTGAGTTTTTGTATTTATTTACTCAGATTTATCCAAACACATTTCGTTAAAATGGAAAGAGCGATTGTTCTGGTGACCGTGTTTACCATCATCTGTATCTTTCTGACGCCACAGCATGCTGTTCGTTTTATTTTCCCACTGATATTTTTAAGCTATGTCAGTTTGTTTTTTCTCACTTATCTGTATTTAAGCTATCAAGCCGTTAAATTGAGAAGCATGGAGTATATTTTTTTAGCGATTAGCCTAACAGGAATCGTTATTTTTGCTGTACTGGATATTATAGTATTATCATCGGAATCCATGTCCAATACCCAATCTTTATTGCCTTATAGTGCCCCGATTATTACTTTCTTTGTGGTGATGATATTGGGGTTGAGGTTGGTTCGCAATATAAAAAAAGTAGAAGCATTTAATGCGGAATTAGAAGTTAAGGTTAAGCAAGTGGGCGATGACTTAAGTTCAAGTTTAAATGAAAAACATCAGTTAGAAATTGAAAATGTGAGGTTACAAGAAAGAATACGCTTATCACATGATTTACATGATGGCTTAGGTTCTTCATTGGTTCGTTCCATGATTTTAGTCGATCAAAGCGCACATAATATTCCAAATAAGCAATTTTTATCGATGCTTAAATTACTCAGAGATGATTTAAGGCAAATTATTGATAGTGGATCATCTGTAGATAATAAGATTCCAGTTAGTCCCATTATGTGGGTTGCTCCAGTGCGACACCGTTTTAGTCAGCTGATGGATGAACTAGAGATCTCATCTAAATGGAATTTTCCTCGTGAGTGGCAAGCGGTTCCTACGGCCTTGCAATGTCTAACCTTGATTCGTGTGTTAGAGGAAAGTTTAACCAATATTATTAAACACAGTCAGGCAAAAAATGTAACAGTATCGATGGTTTATCTATTTGAAAATGAATTAAGTTTGATTGTGCAAGATGATGGTGTGGGTTTTGATACCAATTGTGTGGAGCAGCAAGGGCTAAGTGTTGGTATGCGCAGTATGAAAATGCGTTTAGAGCGAATCAATGCCGAGCTTAAATTGTCGTCTGTTGCGGGCTGTACGAGAATACAAGCAATTATTAAAATAAAGTAAGTATTTGTTTTATTAAAAACTAACCTGTTGATTGAGTGCTATGCAATCTGGGTTAAGTACGAATTTTTTCTTCTAGAAAAATAAGGGGGAAGTCATCTAATGTGAACTTCCCCCTTATTATTGGATTATTCTGAATCTGCCGCAGGCAATAACATCAGAATTGACTCATTTAACAAGTTTACGATGTCTTCCAGCATATCTGGATCATTAAGTTTTTCGTCAAGTAATATCGGATTGCCATCAGCAATTTGTTTTAGGGTGGGTGCAAATGCATCTGAAATACAAATACCTTCACCATTGGCCCAGAACAGCAATTCATCTTCGTCTTCGGTATAAAGTAGACGCGATGCTGGCTCAAGGATGAGTGAATAGCCGAGATCAAGTGCTTCCTCTAAATCACCGGTACCAATTGCTTCAGCATCTGGAATATTTTCAGGATATTTAGGTTCTGACATTAGGCTCATAAGCGCATCTTCAAGCACGGTTGGATTTTGCAATTGTGCTAAAAGTTCTGCTTTTAAATACTCGAGTTCAGCCTGACTGATTTGACCAATCGGGCTGATTTTGTCACGAATAATGTCTGTCAGTGGGTTTTTAAGCAATTGATCGTCAGCAAATTTGTCACTCACACGATCCATCATTTCTGCCACATTCGGCATACGGAAGCCAAATGAATAGGTCAGGCATTCATCTTCAGCAACGCCGTAGTGTGATAAACCCGGTGGAACATACAGTAAGTCGCCTGGTGCCAGTACTTCATCAAAATTAACATCCATCTCTGGCAGTAATTTTAAGGGTTGACCTGCAACAAATTCGCTTTCTGCATCACACATTTGCCCCAACTGCCAGCGACGATGACCGTAACCCTGAATTAAAAACACATCGTAAAAATCGAAATGTTGACCGACTGAACCACCTTTTGCGGCATATGACACCATAATGTCATCACGGCGCCATTGTGGAATAAAAGGGAATTTTTTCCATAGTTCGGCCAAATCAAAAGAGTAATGATCAACAGCTTGAACCAGTAATGTCCAAAGTTTAGGCATCTTTTGGAAATCAGCTTTTATTAAAGGTGATGATTTCACTGACCATTGGTTTGGATCTTTATCTTTTTGTTTGATTAAACGCGCAGTGATATTTTCATCCAGTGCAAGTTCCATCACATCATTCGGTTCTAACAGATTCGCAATTTCTGGAAGTGCATTACGTACCAGTAATGGTTTTTTTTGCCAATATTCGGCAAGGAATTGTTCAGCGGTAATTCCGCCTAATATATCTAAAGGTTGAGACATGAAAATTACTGCAAATAAAATTTATGGCGTATTCTCGCTTGAGTTGTAAGATGGTGCAAGTTTAAAAAATTGCACCAATTTTCTTATAAACGGGTTAAGAGTTTATGCTCTTTCAATATTTGATAAGTTTTCTCAGCATAATGCATAATTATATTGCAGAGTTCACCTGATAAGATCATTGACCATGCTTCATGATGCGATTGCCAATTAAAAGGATATTTTTGATCAATATAAAAAGGCCACCAATCACTTTGTTTAATTTTGTCAGAACTAAAATTTAAAGACATGTTTTGATAAATTAAATTCCATAAATCTTGATCATAAAATTCTTGTGTTTTTCTTGATAAACCCCAAAAAAAATCGCCATAGTTTCTGGCATAAAATTGAACAATGAAATCAATATGGACGTGGGGATTTCCGAAGTTAATTTTGAGGCCCGTTGCTTTTTCTCTGGAAAAATTACCAATAATTTGCCATTTTTTTAGCTCACATGCCTGAATTAACTGTAATTCAAATTTATTCACTAACAGATCTTGAAGCTGATCTTTAAATTTAATGATTTCAAAGGCGGAAGATATATACTGATCATTTGAACCAATCAGATTAAGTAAATTCTGTTGTTCGGACATATCTTCGATTCCTAAAAACTGTTTGTTAATTAAAGTATTAAATGCATTCAAAAATGTATTTACACGCTCATTTTGACATATGACTTTGCACTGATTAAGCCACTCAATCAATTCTGGATAAAATTTTAATGTAAAGTAATGCTTTGCTTTCCATTCTTCTAATTGTTTAGTTTCTACACTTTCATTGCTTGGTTCATTACCGTATCCTGTTAAATATACAATGTGCCAAAAGTGTTGTTCATCACAGTTGTCACCATGTCTTTTAGACAGTTCTGAAGCATAATCTTTCAATTGGTCCTTTTGATCGGCAGCATAAGGCTTATTTTCAATGCAAATACCAAATGTGCTACTTTTATCCAGAAATGGTATTTCGATATAGATATCCATACGGCGCAGCGTTTCATTTTTAAAAGTAATGACTTCTGTACTGACTTTGGTAGATAGTAAATCAAGGTGGTTATAGGTTGGAGCATTAGATAATTGAGATAGGAACAATTTGAGAAAATTTATTCCTTGTGCATGATCTCCTTTGGGGCTTAATAAATCAGCAATTATTCTACTCAGCATCATTTCATCTGTGGAAATATAGTTAAAAACGGAAAAATCTGGTGCAAGTTGTTGAGCATAACGCTGCCGTGCAATGTCCAAGGCTTTAAGTTCTTGTGAAACTGCCTGAAGTAAATTTTCTATATTCTGTTTCATTCAATATTTCTCATTGTTATAACTTTATATCCATAGTTTTTAGTGTAACAATATTCGCAAAAATTCTGACTTTTTAAAAGGTCAACTAACTGTTTTGCCTCATTATATCCAATGAGAAAATGTCTTTGTAAACTGGAAATTGATACATAACCTGATATAAGACAAAAAGTTTTTGCACACTCGAGCTGATTTGAATCCATAAATAATGTTCCTTGATTGTCTTTAGATATGACGTTACATGCTTTGTAATAAAATAGGTTATAAAGTAGAAATTAAATTCGAGTTTCCACTGCGCAATCGGATAGTGATAATACTTGCATTGTCATATGCTTGACGTTTTTCTAACTCAATCTTGATTAAATTTAACCAGTTTTTAAGTGATAATTCAGCATCTAGACTAGGCCATTCATTACATTTTAAAACGTCATGAACACCATCACTACAAAGTACAATTGCTTCATTTTCTGTTAAATATTCTTCTAAATAGTGTTGATTATTTACAGTGTGCATGGGGTCAGCACAAAAATATTCAGTTAATACATTATAGATACTTGCGTATTGTTCACCTGCTTCAAGTTTTCCCAATAATCTCAATTTCTCTAAATACGTGTGATCACGGGTTAGGCAAATCCATTTTGGTAACTCTTGGGCTAATGAGTAAAGATAAGCACGGGTATTACCTAGATGCTGAATAGTTAGAAAGTTGCTTTGTGTATGTTTGATCAAAGCTAAAGTTGTACTGGATCCTGTGGCATTTAGATCATAGTTAAAAGCTTTGCTGAATTGATTTTGAAGCTTTTGAAACTCAAAAGAGGGGGTGTTTTTAGCTGTTATTGATACAAGTTCTAATATTTTTTTTGCAGCTTGGGCAGCTCTTGGACTATGGCTGACGCCATCAGCAATTGCTACACACCATTCATGGTTGAAATCAAAAATATGATGCTTGGTAACTAAACCATTATGTTGTATGACACAATTATCAATCAAAATTGCATCTTGTTGATATTGTGCTTTCGCTTTCCAAGTAAAACCTTGGATTTCAAAAAAAGAGTGGTTCATAAACTGCTCCGCAAGTGGTCTCCAGAGCCATTACGCTGTTAGACTATGCTTCACGTCGCAATTTATGAAAATAATTTTATTTAAGGCACCAGCACATTCAATTGACGCAGGATATGACACAGCTGAATCATTGGCATGCCCATGAGAGTGGTTTGATCTTGCCCACTCATTTGCTCAAATAAGCTGATACCTAAGCTTTCACATTTGAAACTGCCCGCACACATGAGAGGTTGTTCAACTTCGATATAGCGTTCAATTTCCGCCAGTCCGAGTTTACGGAATTTAACTTTGTAGTGTTCAACCAGTGTTTGCTCAAAGCCTGTAGCCAGTTGTTGTACACTTAATGCTGTACTGAAATACACGATTTTATCGGAGTTGGCTTGCAGTTGTTTGACTGCCTTTTCAACAGTCAACGGTTTTCCAATAAAAATATCGGGTGCACCTTCACGCCATGCAACTTGATCTGATCCAATCACAATGGCTTCAGGATGCTGTTCTGAAATAACTTTGGCTTTCTCAAAAGCCAGTCGTTTGGCTAAATGGTCAGCATGATTTTCACCGCGCGGAGATTCATCAATATCGGGTACGATGCTTTGATAATCGATGCGAAGACGATTCATTAAGTCTTTACGGGTTTGACTGCTGGAAGCCAAAATAATTTGAGATGTATTCATTACACTGCATATTCCATAAGAACATCAAGCGGAACATAAGAGAGCACAGCTTGATGGCAAGCTTGAATTTTAATAGGGGGAGCAATACCAGCTTGGTAAGCATCTACCCAACGGGTCACACAGATACACCAAAAATCACCCGGTTCTAAACCCGGAAAATCGACTTCTGGTAACGGTGTGATCAAGTCATTACCTACTTTTTGCGAAAAGTTAAGAAACTCAGCGGTCATTTGTGCACATATTGTATGCTGACCTAGATCTGTTGTCGCTGTATGACAAAAACCGTTACGAAAATATCCCGTAATAGGAGAGTAGCAACAACTTGCCAATGGTTCGCCTAAAACATTTAAGCGATTGATATTTGGATCTGGGTGAATAGACATGTGTTCTGAATCATGATGTGGCTTTTGACTATCATAATCAAAAGTTTGCCTTTCGACAGCTTTTATGCAAAAGAAGCTAACCTTTTTCTGCATAATCATTTAAAATCGGGCGGTTTTTATATCTATCAAGAGAGCTATACATGAATTTTCAGCGTATGACTGACCTCGATTTAACAGGTAAACGCGTTCTTATCCGTGAAGATTTAAACGTACCTGTCAAAAATGGTGAGATTACAAGTGATGCACGTTTACGCGCTGCACTTCCTACCATTCAAGCAGCGATTGAAAAAGGCGCTGCGGTAATGGTTTGTTCTCACCTTGGTCGTCCCGTTGAAGGTGAAGCTAAACCAGAACAGTCTTTAGCCCCAGTGGCTGCTTATTTGACTCAAGCTTTGGGTCAGGACGTTCAATTATTGAAAGATTATTTAACGGGTGTTGACGTTGCAGCGGGTCAAGTTGTATTGCTTGAGAATGTGCGTTTCAATCATGGTGAAAAGAAAAATAACCCTGAACTTGCACAAAAATATGCAGCACTTTGTGACGTGTTTGTCATGGACGCTTTTGGTACAGCACATCGTGCAGAAGCTTCAACTGAAGGTGTAGCTCGTTTAGCACCAGTTGCAGCAGCAGGACCTTTACTTGCTGCTGAATTAGATGCACTGGGTCGTGCACTTAAAACGCCTGAATCTCCAATGGTTGCCATTGTTGCCGGTTCTAAAGTTTCAACTAAACTTGATGTGCTGACTTCACTTTCTACAATTTGTGACCAAATTATTGTTGGTGGTGGTATTGCCAATACTTTCCTTGCTGCGGCAGGTTACAACGTAGGTAAATCACTGTGTGAAACAGATTTGATTGACACAGCTAAAGCGATTGCGGCAAAAGTTTCAGTACCATTACCAACTGACGTTGTGGTTGCAGATGCAGCTGAAATCGACTTTGCTGATTTCTTAGGTTCATTGGCAAAAGCAACAGCCGTGGTTAAGAATGTTGCCGATGTGACTGACAACGATATGATTTTAGACGTTGGTCCAGAAACGGCAAAAGCATTTGCTGAAATTATCAAAACCTCAAAAACAATTCTTTGGAATGGCCCAGTTGGCGTATTTGAAGTTGATCAATTCGGTGAAGGGACGAAAGCATTGTCTTTAGCCATTGCTGAATCAGCAGGTTTTTCTATCGCGGGTGGTGGTGATACTTTAGCTGCGATCGACAAATATGCCGTGGCGGATAGAATTGGTTATATCTCTACAGGTGGTGGTGCTTTCCTTGAGTTTGTCGAAGGTAAAACACTTCCAGCCGTTGCAGTATTGCTTGAACGTGTATAATTGACAGCAATGTCATGATGACTGTTTGATGAAAAGGTTGATCTCATGATCAGCCTTTTTTGTTTTTGATTCATTTTTTCGTCATTAAAATGAAATATAACTGCAATAAAATCATGTTCATTAAATCTTCTGCGGTAGGAAAATCGGATGAACTTAAAACTAACACTTGCAGCATTACTGATTGCACCTTTAGCTTTAACTGCTTGTGCGAAGAAAGATGAAGCACCTAAAAATGAGACAGCTGAAACTGTAGCAGTAGAAGAAAAAGTCACACCAGAACAGCAAGCAGTGATTGATTCAATTGATCAACCTGTTTTGGATGAAAAAAATACAGATATATCGGCGGCAGTCTCGAATGCAGATCCAGATGCAGAGACACCTGTGGTTGAAGAAGCGGCTTCGAACGCAACAACGCATTAAGTTTTTCATTTTTTATTTAAAAGTCCCTGCATTTGCAGGGACTTTTTTTGAAATAGTGTTTTTTCTTGCTGAATTGAAAGCAATCAGCATGTAGAATATGGGGCATTACCTGGGAGGACATTATGGCTCTTATTTCATTGCGCCAGCTCTTGGATCACGCCGGTGAACACAACTACGGCGTACCAGCATTTAACGTAAACAATTTAGAACAAATGCGTGCAATTATGTTAGCCGCAGATGAAACGAATTCACCTGTTATTGTTCAAGCATCTGCGGGTGCTCGTAAATATGCAGGCGCTCCGTTCTTACGTCATTTAATTTTGGCTGCAATTGAAGAATGGCCACATATTCCAGTGGTTATGCATCAAGACCACGGTACAGATCCTGATGTATGTCAGCGTTCTATCCAATTGGGCTTCTCATCAGTAATGATGGATGGTTCACTCGGTGCAGATGGTAAAACACCAACTTCATACGAATATAACGTAGATGTAACTCGTCGTACTGTTGCGATGGCACATGCATGTGGCGTTTCAGTTGAAGGTGAGATTGGCTGTTTAGGTAGCCTTGAAACTGGTATGGCTGGTGAAGAAGATGGCGTAGGCGCAGAAGGCGTACTTGACCATTCACAACTGTTAACTTCAGTTGAAGAAGCAACTCAATTTGTTGCAGATACCAATGTAGATGCTTTGGCAATTGCAGTAGGTACTTCACACGGTGCGTACAAATTTACACGTCCACCTACAGGTGATATTTTAGCTATTGATCGCATTAAAGAAATTCATGCGGCATTGCCAAATACACATCTTGTGATGCACGGTTCAAGCTCTGTGCCACAAGAATGGTTGGCTGTGATCAATGAATTTGGCGGCGACATCAAAGAAACTTATGGTGTTCCTGTTGAGCAATTGGTTGAAGCAATCAAACACGGTGTGCGTAAAATTAATATCGACACTGACTTACGTTTGGCTTCTACGGGTGCAATGCGCCGTATGATGGCTGAAAAACCAAGCGAATTTGATCCACGTAAATTCTTCGCTGCAACTGTTGATGCGATGAAACAAATTTGTGTAGATCGTTATACGTCATTTGGTACAGCGGGTCATGCAGACAAGATTCGTCCAATTTCTTTAGAGAAAATGGTCAATCGTTATAAATAATCGCTAAAGATTATCTATAATCAAAAGCCCACATCTATTGTGGGCTTTTTTGTATTTAACCCTAAATCATTATAAATAAGGAAAATAAGGCAAAAGATGGAACTTATATTGGCCGCGGCATGCTGTAGCGTAATTGTCTCAATTCTTTTAAAGCTCGCTAAAGCGCAAGGTTTTGATGCATTACAAATGATCGTATGGAACTATGCTTCTGCAAGTGTGCTGTGTTTCCTCTGGTTTAAGCCAGATTTACAGCATATTTCAATCATCAATACGCCGTGGTGGTTAATTGTTGCTTTGGGTATTTTACTGCCAAGTGTTTTTTTATGTTTAGCGAAGTCTTTGCAATATGCAGGTATTGTGAAAACTGAAATTGCCCAGCGTTTGTCCGTGGTGTTGTCTTTATTGGCTGCATTTTTTATTTTTCAGGAACAGTTCAATACGCTAAAAATAATCGGTATTGTTTTAGGTGTGTTCGCTGTATTGAGTCTTTTATTTTCTCATCAACAAGACAAAACAGGGCAGTCATCGACAAAGCAAGCCATGCTGTATCTTGCATTGGTCTGGTTTGGCTATGCCTTAATTGATGTTTTGTTAAAATATACGACTGGATTGGGGCTTCAGTTTGCTGTTGCACTGAATTTAATGTTTATTTGTGCCTTTATATTGTCATTGGCTTATATTGCCATGACCACCAAGACCATTGGTAACAGAAAAAATATACTGGCTGGAATGGGATTAGGTCTGTTAAATTTTGCCAATATTGCACTTTACGTTAAAGCACATATGCTCTTGAAAGACACACCTGCAATTGTCTTTGCAGGCATGAATATTCTTGTGGTTGTATTTGGTGCATTAAGTGGCTTAATCATCTTTAAAGAAAAATTAACACCAATGACCGCTCTAGGTTTAACGTTGGGCTTAGCCAGTGTTATTTGTTTAGGTTATGCGATATCTGTTTGAATAGATTTTTTGCAAAAGTACTTGGGTATTTAATAAAATCTGTGATCTCGGCTGTGCCTAGAAGTAAGCCAGCTTTTTTGCAGTCAGGGCAGTCAGGATAAAAAGCGAGAGCATCTATTCGATATGGATGCATATAAATTTTATTACAGTTTGTACATTCGAATTTTATTGGCATTTTAGAGGCAACTGGCATAAAGATGTCCGACCGTTTAGTTTTTGTGCAAATATACCTGAATAATGTTTAAAAAATAAGTCCTGAAATGACATAAAAGAGGAATATATCCCCTTTTATTGTAAGTAATTTTTAATTAAAGCTGAGTGAAGATTTCTTCTTTACTTAAACGAGATTTTGGCAATTTTGCATTAAAATCATTTTCGCTACGATAACCAAGGGTCAGTAATACAGAAGGCACTAAACCTTTTTCGGTTAACTGTAATTCATCATTAATGATTTGTTCATCAAAACCACCAATTGGCGTTGCATCAATGCCTTCAATCCCTGCCGCTAACAAGATTTGACCCAGCGCGATAAAGGTTTGATTTTCAGCCCAACGCTGAATATCACCTTTTTCATTTCGATAGTAATTGACATAACCTGCACGGCTATCTTTTTGTCCTTGTTTGGCGGTTGAGTCCTTAAAGCGACCACTGATATCATCTTGAGTTAACAAGTTATCTAAATGTTGTTCGCTGATATCTGCCTTAGTACAAAATAAAATAGTGTGCGATGACTCTAAAACTTTAGGTGCATTATAGGCATATTTTCCAACCAATGCTTTTGCGATACGCTCTTTAGCTGCTTGATTGTCAGCAATAAAAAAATGCCAAGGTTGAATGTTGATAGAAGATGGCGTTAAACGTAAAATTTCTAATAAACGGGTAATTTGTTCTTGCGGAATTTTTCGAATAGGATCATAGGCTTTTGTTGTATAACGCGTTTTTGAAATGCTTAAAAGATCCATGAATCATTACTCCACTTGTAAAGTATATTTCATATTCTACATGAAATATTAATATAAAAGATTTGGGTTCAATCGTAGTAATTTATATATTTTGGGCTCAATTCGATAGACCTTTTTTACTTATCAATCATAGCTATATTAATAATACTTTTTGGTGACTCCAATAATTGAACCGAAGAATTTTGTGATTCCAAAGTGTTTTCTGTGCTTTGTTTATTGATAAATAAAGATAAAATATATTTTTTAGCATGACTTGATGCTTTTAAAGTATGTGTATAAGCCGTGTTATTGCTTTTAAGTATGAATTGTTCTTTCTTTATATGAAAAAAGCAAAATAAGAAAAATATTGAGGGCGATGTGAGAAGACGATATTAATTGTATGTAGTTGAACAGTATTTTCATTTTATAAAAATCGAATTGAGTAAATTTATAATGTGAATAATCTTAATACTTACAACTCAGTACCAAATATAAATCTATTTTCCACTGATTATTAAAAGCGATTAAGTCATTCAATTTTCCTATTGGTATTTTTATTTTAAAATTGTTTAATTGATCTTAGGTCGCATAAATTCAAGATAAAGCATTCCGAGAGCAAGCATATGGAATTTACCAATCACTTTAAAAGAAAACTAAAAAGCCACCAGCAAATTGGTTTATGGGTTGGGTTGGCAGATGCGTATGGTACGGAAATAGCCGCCAATGCAGGGTACGATTGGTTATTGATAGATGGTGAGCATGCGCCAAGTGATTTAAGAACAACATTGGCACAGTTACAAAGTATCGCGGCTTATCCTTCGCAAGCGGTGGTTCGCCCCCCGATTGGTAGTGTGCAATTGATTAAGCAATTGTTAGATATAGGCGCACAAACGTTATTGATTCCAATGGTAGAAACGGTTGAACAAGCAGAATTGCTGGTGAAAGCAGTACGTTACCCACCAGAAGGGGTTCGTGGTGTGGGTGCGGCTCTTGCACGTGCAACCCGTTGGAACAGTATTCCTAATTATTATGCGACAGCACATGAAAATATTTGCTTATTGATTCAAATTGAATCTGTCACTGGTTTAGAAAATTTAGATGAAATATTAAAAGTCGACGGTATTGATGGTGTATTCATTGGTGCAGTCGATTTATCGGCAACCATGGGCTATCAAGGTGATCCGAATCACCTTGAGGTACAAAAAGCAGTGGTGGATGCGATTAAAAGGATTCGCCAATCGGGTAAAGCGGCAGGTATTTTATCGACTCAACACGAAGCAACTCAAATGTATTTAGAACTTGGGACTGAATTTGTCGCAGTCGGGGTAGATACCAGTGTGTTGATGAACTCTTTGCGTGAATTATTAGCGCAATATAAAAGTGATGTAGATGTGGTGAAATTTGAGGGTGGCTATTAATTTTTAATCATTATCTCTAAGCCTCTGTATTGTGCGTGACAAGTCTTACTAGCTGTACTTTGAATGACACAATCACAGATAAAATAACCCTGTAAGAATTAGATTTAATAAACCCAAGTTTTGAGTTCTAATTTTTGCTCAAGTTTGCTTGGATCAATTTCTAAAATTTGTGCTTCGTGCTCACGCCAATCGCCTAAAACAATCCGTTGTTTTTTATTCACAGTATGAACTTCAGGGCGATGCGTATGTCCATGAATCAGTAAATCTACCGATTGAAGTGATTGTTCAACGGCATGTTGATTTACATCCATAATGGCATAGGATTTTACTTGTTTGGTTTCTGTACTTTTTTTACGGAAACCATTGGCCAATTTTTGACGGAAACTGAGCGGCATGCTTTTAAGAAAGCCTAAAAGCAGTGGATTGCGAATAATTTTACGAAATTTTTGATAGGACACATCATCAGTACAGAGTAAATCACCATGTTCAAGGCGTATTTGAATGTGACCTATTTTTAATGTATCGACATCGGGTAATAAAATACCGTTAAATTGTTTTAGAAATTTTTTACCTAAAGCAAAATCACGATTGCCGACTTGAAAATAAACTTGATTGCCCGCTTGATTGAACTGTTTTAAGGCCTTAATAACATCATCTAACCATGGGGCAGTGTAATCATCACCAATCCACGCATTAAACCAATCACCTAAAATATAGAGTTGGGTATTTTTGTTTTGATAGTGTGCCAGTAAATCCAAAAACCCCCGAACGAGTCGAGGGTGTTCAGGTGACAAATGTAAATCAGCGATAAACAGATAGGTCACTTATTTTTCCTTTTAAATCTCCCTTGCGGAGCAATGCTCCGCACCCATCTTTGAGAAAGAGGGACTTCCCAACTTTTATATTAAAGGAATAAACCTTTATTTTATGGAGGAAAGTTCCTGCCTTTTTAAAGGGAGGAGAATCTCGTATTTGAATGAGAGTCTAGCTCCCTCCTTCCAAAGGAGAGCTGGGGAGGATTTAAAATTATTCAGCAATAATTTTAGCAGATTCGATTACAACATTTTCTAAAGGAACATCAGCATGGTAACCACGGTTGCCAGTGCGAACACCTTTAATTTCGTTAACGATGTCTAGACCTTCAGTCACTTTACCAAATACAGCATAACCCCAACCTTGTGCAGTTTTGCCAGAGTGGTTAAGGAACGCGTTGTTACCAACGTTAATGAAGAATTGAGCAGATGCAGAATGTGGAGCTTGAGTACGCGCCATTGCAATTGTGCCTAAGTCATTTTTTAAGCCATTGTCAGCTTCATTTTCAATAGAATCGCGAGTTGCTTTTTCTTTGAAATTTTCATCCATGCCACCGCCTTGGATCATGAAACCGTCAATCACACGGTGGAAAATTACGCCATCATAAAAACCATCACGAACGTATTCTAAGAAGTTAGCAACAGTAATAGGTGCTTTTTCTGAGTTAAGTTCAAGAACAATACGTCCTTTATTGGTGTTTAATTCGACTTGAGGAAAACTCATTTTATAATCTCCTGATCATGGACAAAAAAGCCATGGGTTTTTGGTTGAGAGAAGCATAAGCAAACTGTAAACTACAAGGCAAGCAAAAACGCGACTTTCTTTGTTAAAAAACGAGAATCGCGTTTTAATTATCCTATTTTATCTTATAGAAGTGATTTATCAACTATGAAGCCGAATGATGTTGTTTCATCCCTGCCAAATAACCCGACAACTAATACTCAATCTGTCGATGCTGCGCAGCAAGAACAACAGCCGGGCTTAGACTTTGTACGCCAAGTCATTACCGAAGATCTAGCAGCAGGTCGTACAAAGCAGGTGGTGACGCGTTTCCCACCAGAACCAAATGGTTATTTACATATTGGTCATGTCAAAGCCATTTGTCTGAACTTTGGTATTGCACAAGAATTTGATGGCGTATGTAACCTGCGTTTTGACGATACCAATCCCGATGCAGAAGAACAAGAATATGTTGATGGGATTGCCAACGATGTAAAATGGTTAGGTTTTGACTGGAATGGCGAACCGCGCTATGCATCAAGCTACTTTGACCAACTGCATACGTGGGCAATTCAATTGATCAATCAAGGTGATGCTTATGTCGATTTGCAATCACCTGAAGAAATTCGTTTAAACCGTGGTAATTTTGTTGAATTGGGGAAAAACTCACCTTATCGTGATGTAAGTGTGGAAGAAAATCTTGCACGTTTTACTCAAATGAATAATGGCGAGTTGGGTGAAGGTCAAGCGGTGCTACGTGCCAAAATTGATATGGCTTCTCCAAACGTACATATGCGTGACCCGATTTTGTATCGTGTACTTCATTCTGAGCATCATCAAACAGGTGATACATGGAAAATGTACCCGATGTATGACTACGCTCATCCATTATCTGATGCGATTGAAGGCATTACTCATTCACTGTGTACGCTTGAATTCCAAGATCACCGTCCATTCTATGATTGGGTTGTAGAGAAAGTTAAATCTGAAGCCGTTCCACGTCAGTACGAATCAAGTCGTTTAAATATTGATTACACCATTACCTCTAAACGTAAACTTCGTAAGTTGGTAGAAGGTGGTCATGTCAATGGTTGGGATGATCCACGTATGCCAACCGTTGTCGGTATGCGCCGTCGTGGTTTTACTGCGGAAGGTTTGCGTGATTTCTGTAAGCGTGTAGGCGTGTCTAAAACTGATGGTATTGTCGATGTAGCAATGCTTGAGTTCTGTATTCGTCAATCACTGGAAAATACCGCTGCACGTGGTATGGCCGTGTTAAACCCGCTTAAAGTGACATTAACCAATCTTCCTGAAGATATGGATTTAACGCATTCGCGCCATCCAAATGTCGACATGGGCGAGCGTATTATTCCTTTATCGAAAGAAATTTATATCGATCGTAAAGATTTCGAAGAAGTGCCACCGAAAGGCTTTAAACGTTTAACGCCTGAAGGTGAAGTACGTTTACGTCATGCTTATGTGATTAAGTGCGATGAAGTGATTAAAGATGCAAACGGTGAAGTGATTGAGCTGAAATGTTCAATTGATCCTGAAACTTTAGGTAAAAACCCTGAAGGGCGTAAAGTGAAAGGGGTGGTGCATTGGGTTTCTGCGGAAAAAGGTATTGCTGCTGAAGTTCGTGTTTACGACCGTTTATTTACTGAAGCTGCACCAGATGCCGATGATGATTTCTTGGCGAACTTAAACCCAGATTCTTTAACGGTACTTCAAGCCGTGATTGAACCTGCATTGGCACAAGCGCAACCTGAAGATCGTTTCCAGTTTGAACGTGAAGGTTATTTCGTTGCGGATCAATATGATCATACAAGCGACAAACCTGTGTTTAACCGTATTTTGGATTTAAAAGATAGTTTTAAACCAGGCAAATAAGGAAAGCACGATATTTTAGTAAAAGATTGGCATTCAATGTGAATGCCATTATGCTGAAATAAGCCATAAAAGCTCAACTTAGGTTGGGCTTTTTCATGCAGATTAATAAGGACTTGCCGTGATTATTCGAGATAAAACCAATAGTTTTGCATTGCTGTTTGCTTGGCACGGCACAATTCTGCCTAAAGTTTTTCCTGCATTGATGATGGTGGTTCTGATCTCGACGACTTTGGTTTATTTGTCGAAGAATCATTATGTTTCGGTGCCAGAAGTTCCTGCGATAGGTTTTACTGTTTTTGGGGTGATCTTATCGATCTTTCTAAGCTTTAGAAATACTGCATGTTATGAGCGTTGGTGGGAAGGGCGCAAGTTGTGGGGTGCTTTAATTGCCAATTCACGACACATGATACGAGATACCTATGTGTTAAATGATCAACCGCGTGAAGTATTGATGTACCGTATCATGCTGTTTACTCATTTATTACGTGATCGGCTACGCAAACAGACACATTCATTTGAGCATTATCAGCCACATGTACAATTGACACAGCAGCAATGGCAGCTGCTGAGTGGCCATATGAACCCACCTCAATATGTGTTGGAAATCACTCAAAAAGATTTAGTCGGCATTTATAAACGCGCTGAGATCACCGATATTATTTACAGTACATTAACCAAGCATACCGTTGCGATTGGCGATATTCATGCAGGTTGTGACCGAATTTCATCTACACCGCTGCCATTTTCATATTCTGTGTTGCTACATCGCGCGGTGTATTCATTTTGCTTTATTCTGCCGTTTAGTCTTGAGTCTAGTTTAGGGGTTTGGACTCCTGTAATTGTCGCGCTGATTGCTTACTTATTTTTAGGTTTAGATGCCTTAAGTGCAGAGTTGGAAGAACCATTTGGCATTCAGGAAAATGATTTGGCTTTAGATTCGATGGTACGCAACATAGAGCGGGAAATGCTGAGTTCATTGGGTGAAGACTTGCCGCCCGTGGTTGTTGCGCATAAAGGTAATTTGATTTAAAAAAGTTATCTTTGCCAGAACTCAAATTACGGATTTTTATGCTTATCATCTTTTAAAAATAAATAATCTATATTTTTATGTTTGGCTTTATCGCGTAATTTCTTTTTGATATACAAAACCAAGGCAAAACAGGTGGTGGTGACAGTCAATAGCATACTGTTCATATAACTCATAATTGAACTGACATAGCCAATGGTGGTGAGCCGATTCATCATACGAATTACTTGCGGGCTGCTTTCTACACCTGTAATGGCCCAAGTGCATAAATGTTCACAGTTATTAATAATCAGATGATAGCTGTTTTCATGCATGCGTGAACGCATACGGCGAACCACTTTACGACCGACAAATTTTGGCTGAGTATAGCTTTGAACAATAATAGTTTTGCCAAAACTGAATTTTTCCAGTGATGTAATTTCAATCGGGCGTTTTTTGAATAAATGTGCAAAACCTGAATAATGAATGACCCGACCACGGCCTGCATAAATGCCATGATGAGAGTATCCCCAATGCTTGACGATCAGATGTGTCCCTAAAGGAAATCGTGTTTTCTGCTGCCGCATCGTACGCTTAGTCCATAAAGTTACAAGTGTATATTGTTGATGTAGTTTACTGTTTCTGTATGAAAGAATCGAATATTTCATTCAGCTGCATAAATTTGTGATGCTTTTATTCAGAACAACCGCACATTGCTTCTTCAAGCATATAGGTAAAAAGCCATCGCCTTTATGGGGAGTGGGTAAGTAGAGTGATGTTTTAAATGCAATAGATGCATCACATTCGTTTGACTAAGCGTTAGTAGTCAAGAAAGAAGTGAAGGGATAAAGCTTAAAGATAAATCTAGCATATAGACAAATAAAAAAGCATTTAGATGATCTAAATGCTTTTTGTCAGATTCTACTATTGGAGGGGTAGATGCTGTAGTTCATTTAACTCTTTACGGCTATAACCTCGCGAAGCTAAAACCTTTTTAATTCCAATGATAACTTCTTCATCTGTCGCTTTTGCTAAAGCTTGAATCAGTTGTTCATTCGATTTACAAGAGCAATCATTTTCGACACAAGAAATTTGGTTCTTCTGGTCGTTTTGCTGTTGATTTGCAGAAAACAGCTTTTGCCAAAAACTCATAGAGCCTTCATACACGACTTAATATAGTTCGAAATATAGCCAATTTGGTAAATAAAACAAGTCTACTAAAGCGATAAAAGCAGCAATCGAACAGTAAATTTTCCGATAGTAGCAGAAGAGTTTAACGGTATTATGACATTGACTATTTGAAAATATTTATAAGTTGCTGATTTTTATTTTAATAAAAAAATGAAGCCCAATTGAGCTTCATTAGAATATAAAAAATAAGGTTTCTTGCAACGAAATAAATTGTTTAAATTTTTTCGAGCAGTACGCCTGATTCTACATGATGGGTGTATGGGAATTGGTCAAACATCGCAAACTTGGTGATTTTGTGCGTTTGGGATAAAGTTTTTAAATTGTCTTGTAATGTATCAGGGTTACAAGAGATATAAATGATGCGTTCAAAGCGTTGAATCAACTTTAAGGTTTCATCATCAATACCTGCACGTGGCGGATCAACAAAAACAGTGTCGAAATCATAGCTTGAGATGTCGATATTTGCTTCTTGTAAACGACGGAACTCACGTTCACCATTATAGGCTTGAGTGAAATCTTCCGCTGATAGACGTGCAACTTGAATATTGTCTATTTTGTTCTGTTCAATATTCCACTGTGCAGCATAAACCGATGATTTAGCCAGTTCTGTTGCTAGTACTCGATTGAACTTGGTTGAAAGCGGTAGGGTAAAATTACCATTACCACAGTACAGCTCAAGTAAGTCTTTATCTGACTGTTCAGCAGCATTACATGCCCATTCCAGCATCTTTTGGCACACTTGTGCATTCGGTTGCGTGAAGCTACTTTCGATTTGTTTGTATTTATAAGTACGGTCAAAAACTTGGAGTTCTTCAACCACATACTCATCAGACAAGACGAATTTTACACCGCGACTACGACCAATCAACTTAATGTTAAGCTGTTCGGCTAAAGCTTTGGCAGCAACTTCCCACTCTTGTTCAAGTTTACGGTGATAGATGAGTGAAACAAGCACTTCACCACTTAACGTTGCCAGAAAATGTGCTTCAAATAAACACGTTTCCAAAATAGGATTTGCTTTTAAAGCTGCCAATAGTTTTGGCATTAAATCGTTAATGCTTTGATCTGCAATTGGGAATTCATCTATACGAACAACGGTTTTTTGTTTGTCGTCTTCATTGCGTTCGAACATGGCATAGAACATATCATCTTCAGTATGCCAAATACGAAATTCTGCACGCATACGGAAGTTTTGTTCAGGCGACTGAAACACTTCTAAAGAAGGGGGATTAAATTCGGCAAATTGAGCAGAAATACGTGCAATCTTGGCATCAAGTTGTAACTGATAAGCTGAAGTCATATGCAGTAAAAATCACAAACACATTGAAAACAGGGATGGTAACAAAGTTTGAATAAGATGACTAAACTTATTCCCAATTAAGCAGTAGAAATATGGTGTGAACAGGTATTTTGCTTGAATCTTTGGTTGATCTTATTGATGACTGTTAAAAGTGCTTTTGCAACAGATATATCAAAATCAGCTTAATGAGGGTTGATCAATTAATAAAAAAATAGCCAAGTCAACGAGATTAGGGAGTAGTTGACTTGGCTGAAAAGGAAAAGACATTGGGTTATAGGAGGCTAAATGTTTATTTTTAGCTTTGTGTGAGTGTCATTAGGCTGGCATTTCCTCCCGCCGCTGCGGTATTAATACTGATCGCCCGTTCAATGACAAAGCGTTCCAAAGGAATGTCATGACTGAGTGGTTCTAAGTGAGTGACGCCAATAATTGCACCTTTACGGGCAGCAATTTTGCTTTGCAGCTTTTGTAGTTCCACTTTGGTTCCATGATGTAACACTGCATCAAACTGATCCGTTTCAATATTTTGGATGATAGAGAAACTGTTCGCGATTTCTTTTGGCATTTTTTGCAAATATTTCAGCACGAAAGTATTTTCTGCAAGCACCGTCGGTTGACTGCCTACCGCAAAAATTGCACACAATTGCTGGATCTGATCCTGCTCTTGATCGGCTAAAGACAGGACACGTTTTCTCGGCAACACCACATATTGATTACTTTCTCCTGTCGGACCTTGTAATTCATAATGATGCCCAGAACAGAACGCAGGGGATGGATTCAGTTTATATTGAGGGAAATTCTTTTCTGCCCAAGCATAAAAGATCTCATATAAAGGTTGATGTGCTGGCTGTGTTTTGGTGGCTTGAGTGGCAAAAGGGATGGCCAGTTTTTTTGCTGAACAGCTTTGCATTAAGCGGTAAAGATAAATTGGTCCACCCGCTTTAGGGCCAGTACCCGATAAACCTTCACCACCAAAAGGCTGAACCCCGACCACAGCACCGACAATATTACGGTTAATATATAAGTTGCCGACTTCTGCATGCGCAATCACGGTTTGAATCGTTTCATCAATACGCGTGTGTAAGCCCATGGTTAAGCCATAACCTTTGGCATTAATATGCTGAAGTAACTGTTCTAATTGACCATATTTGTAGCGAATGACATGCAAGACTGGACCAAAAACTTCGCGTTGCAAATCATTTAAATTCGGTAGTTCAATCAAAGTCGGCGGAATAAATGTACCTTCGGCTAAGCTTGAATCGTGTTCAGGATTAAACATGAATTGATGTACTGGATGACCTTTGGCCCGCATTTGATCAATATGTTTTTGAATATTGTTTTGCGCCTCTAAATCAATGACTGGACCAATATCTGTTTTTAATAAGAAGGGATTGCCAACTCGCAGTTGTCGCATTGCACCTTTTAACATGGTGATGACGCTATCGGCATTGTCTTCTTGCACACATAAAACACGTAGTGCTGAACAGCGTTGACCAGCACTGTCATAAGCCGAGCTGACCACATCTAAAACCACTTGTTCGGTTAATGCAGAGGAGTCGACAATCATTGCATTTTGACCACCGGTTTCTGCAATTAAGGGAACAGATTGACCTGAGCTGCTTAGGCGCTGTGCAAGGGTTTTTTGTAAAATTTTGGCAACTTCAGTTGAGCCAGTAAACATGATGCCTTGAATACGGGCATCGCTACTTAATTGAGCGCCAACGGTTTCGCCTTGTCCGGGTAAAAGTTGTACGACATCATTTGGAATACCTGCTTGCCAGAGTATTTTGATTGCCTCTGCGGCAATGAGTGGAGTCTGTTCCGCAGGTTTTGCAATCACGGTATTGCCTGCAACCAGTGCAGCAGAAATTTGACCAGCAAAAATGGCTAAGGGGAAATTCCACGGGCTAATACATAACACCGTGCCCAGTGGTTGAATGATTGTATCATTTTCTAAATCAATGACCTGTGCTGCATAATAGCGCAGAAAATCGATTGCTTCACGGACTTCTGCAATAGCATTGGAATAGGTTTTACCACTTTCACGGCAGAGTAAAATCATCAGGTCAGGCAAACGTGCTTGCATAATATCTGCTGCACGTTGCAAACAAGCCGCACGGGTATTTTTTGCTGTATTGCTCCATTCAGATTGTGCATTGACTGCATTTTCAAGTGCTTGATTCACTTGAGTTGCTGTAGCTTCTTGCAAATGACCCACAATATCTGAATTACTCGCAGGATTAACAATGGCTAAAATTTGTAGGCTCTCATTCTGAGGGATATTTTCAATGCTTAAGTTTTTACCTAAGGCTTGGGCTTGCCATTGATGTTGATTTAACTTTTGCGCCGTTTGATTCAGTGCAATTAAATCATGATCATTGGCTAAATCTAGACCAGCAGAATTGGGACGAAGATCGCCGTATAAGTCTTGTGCCAAAGGAATGGATGGATGTTTCTGGCCAATTTGTGTTTCTTTTTCGGCATTTTTCAGAATTTCGGTGTGTGGATTTTCAATGAGATCACTAATTTCTAATGTTTTATCCGCAATACGATTCACGAAAGATGTATTGGCACCATTTTCTAATAAACGTCGTACCAGATAAGCCAGTAGTGTTTCATGATTGCCCACAGGCGCATAAATACGACAAGGCACACCCAGTTTTTTATCTTGCTTTTCACCTACTACTTGTTCATACAGCGGTTCACCCATGCCATGTAAGCACTGGAATTCATATTGACCAACATAGTATTGCTTTGGATCTGCCAAATGGTAAATCGTTGCTAGTGTTTGCGCATTATGCGTTGCGAATTGAGGATAAATTTGCTCGGGTGCTGCTAACAATTTTTTTGCACAGGCAATGTAGGACAAATCGGTGTGAACTTTACGCGTAAACACAGGATAGTCGTTCATTCCTTCAATTTGAGCTTTCTTAATTTCGCTATCCCAATATGCACCTTTGACCAAGCGGATCATCAAGCGTTTTTGGCTACGTTTTGCTAAATCAACCACATAGTCGACCACGTAGAAACAGCGTTTTTGATAGGCTTGAATGACAAAGCCAATGCCTTTCCAGTCAGCAAGTGTCGGTTCAAAACATAGACGCTCTAGAAGTTCTAAAGAAATTTCTAAACGTTCAGATTCTTCTGCATCAACGTTTAGTCCAATGTTGTATTGTTTTGCCAACTGAGCCAATTGAAGCACTTTTGGATAAAGCTCATGATGCACACGCTCAATCTGCGCACGTTGATAACGCGGATGTAGAGCAGAAAGCTTAATTGAGATGCCCGGACCATCGTAAACATCTTTGTCTTTTGATGCTTTACCAATCGCATGAATGGCATCGCTATAATCTTGATAATAACGTTCAGCATCATGTTCAGTCAGTGCGGCTTCACCCAACATATCATAAGAATAACGGAAGCCTTTATCTTCTAACGGTTCTGCATGTTCGAGTGCTTCTTGAATGGTTTCACCCGTCACAAACTGTTCGCCCATCATACGCATAGCAACATCTACGGCTTTACGGATAATGCCGCGACCACTACGTGCTAAAAGACCCGTCAGTACGCTTGATAAGCTATTTTCTTTAGGGGTTTCCATCAACTTGCCTGTAAGCATTAAGCCCCAAGCTGCGGCATTGACAAACATCAGGTTACTTTGACCGAGGTGTTCTTTCCAATTGCCTTGATTAATTTTGTCACGAATAAGTAGGTCACGCGTTGCACTGTCTGGAATCCGAAGCAAGGCTTCAGCCAAACACATCAGCGCAATGCCTTCTTGAGAGGACAATGAAAATTCTTGTAATAAACCTTGTACGATACCTGCTTTACCCGCAGAGCTTTTACGCTCACGTAGTGTGTGTGCGAGGTTAAATGCGAGATCGTAAATACGCTGATTTAATTCGGCAGAAATTTGACTATGTTCAAGCAGGTTTTCAACAGATTGAGGCTCAGCACGGCGCCAAGCAGTATTAATCTTAACTTCATAATCATTCTTTTCTTTGAATTCAGTCATATACTCAGAATGAGCTTTTTCTTCGCCGAAGCGGGTTTCTGTATCCATCATATTCATGTCAACGTCCTGTAATGCTCAAATTTTTGTTGAGTGAAATACCTTATATAATTTATCATTACAGAAATAAGACCGAATAACTCACTATAATCTTGGTTCATTTTAGAGAATAATTCAGATGACAAGCCCGATTTTTACATTGGACAGAACAGATATCAAAATTTTAGATATTCTGCAAAATGATGGTCGAATTTCAAATATAAAACTGGCCGAAATGGTTAATTTGTCAGCGACTGCTGCTTTGGCGCGCGTGCAAAAATTGACGAAAGATGGCTTCATTTTGGGCTATGAAGCCAAGCTGAATCCTGAAATGCTGAATGCCAGTTTTGTGGTTTTTGTGGAAATTTTATTGGATAAAACCACACCGAATGTTTTAGAGGAATTTTCTGATGCGGTGATGCAATATCCAGAAATTGTGGAATGTCACATGATTAGTGGGGGCTTTGATTTTGTAGTGAAAATTCGCTGTGCCAATATGGAAGAGTTCCGCAGGATTTCGGGGCAGGTATTGTGGCAACTTCCAGGGGTAAAAGAGACCCGAAGTTATCCAGTGATGGAAGTGATTAAAGAAAGTTTAAAAATTCATCTTAAAAACAAACCACAAAAATAAAAACAATAAAGGGGCCTAAGCCCCTTATAAAGTTGGAAATTTATCTAAGCTTTAAGATGAAGGAGATTTACTTCTTCAATTCAGCCATTTCTTTTTTATACAACTCATCGGCTTGTTCAAAACGCTGGATCACCTCTGCAGGTGGCGCTTTTTCTAGTAAGCTCACAACGATGATGCTGATGAATGAGAAAATGAAACCGGGAATAATTTCATAAAGTCCAGTGCTCGCCATGGTGTTTTTCCATACAATAACTGTCACCGCACCGACAATAATTCCGGCAATCGCGCCGTTTAAAGTCATCCGTTTCCAGAATAAAGATAGGATGATGAGTGGGCCAAATGCAGCACCAAAACCTGCCCATGCATAAGCAACTAAGCCTAAAACCTTACTGTCAGGATTGCTTGCTAGAGTAATTGCCAAAACTGCAATCGCTAAAACCATGAAACGACCAACCCAAACCAACTCTTTCTGTGAAGCATTTTTGCGTAGAAATGATTTATATAAATCTTCAGTTAATGCGCTTGAACAGACCAAAAGCTGACAGCTTAATGTACTCATTACCGCTGCTAAAATAGCTGCCAGAACCACGCCAGTAATCCATGGGTTGAACAAAATTTTAGTCAATTCCATGAATACAGTTTCAGGGTTGGCTGTCACGATTGCCGCATGTTCTGGGTGGATGTTGAAGTAAGCAATACCTAAGTAGCCAACAGCAACTGCACCGCCTAAGCAAAGAATCATCCATGTCATGCCAATGCGGCGTGCAGCTGGAATTGATTTCACAGAATCTGCTGCCATAAAGCGAACAAGGATATGTGGCTGGCCAAAATAGCCTAAGCCCCATGCCATAGAGGATAAAATGGCAACAATGCTTAAATCTGAAATGAGGTGGTTTGCCAGCGGACGAGCAGTTTCAATGACCGTTGTCAGTTGCTGTGCATTATCACCAATAGCAATGTAAGTCATAATTGGCGCAAGCAGCAGGGCAAAAATCATTAATCCAGCTTGGAAAGTATCAGTCCAACTGATTGCAAGAAAGCCACCAATACAAACATAGGTGATGGTCGCAATCGCGCCAATCCACAGTGCAGTGGTGTAATTCCAGCCAAAGAGGCTTTCGAACAGGCGTGCGCCAGCAACCATGCCTGAAGCACAGTAAATTGCAAAGAAAATGAGAATGACGACTGCCGAAATAAGACGTAAAACACGCTTACGATCACCAAAACGACTGGTGAAATAATCAGGAAGCGTTAATGCATTATTTTGAATTTCGGTATGGACACGTAAACGGCCTGCAACCAAGAACCAATTGAGCCATGCGCCAATAACCAGTCCTATGGCAATCCAAGCTTCAGATAAGCCTGAAAGATAGATTGCTCCAGGTAGACCCATCAAGAGCCAACCACTCATATCCGATGCACCGGCAGAAAGGGCGGTGACGACGCTGCCTAAACTACGGCCACCGAGAATGTAATCTGAAAAATCTGTCGTGGCTTTATAGGCATATAGCCCAATTCCGACCATGGCAATGATATAAAAAATAAATGTGATTAATGTCGGGTTTAGCTGACTCATGTGCTCATCCTTATTTCCTTATAAATGCATCTGTGCAATAAGATGAATTTTTATCCATATCCTGTAAGGAGCTGATTCAAGCACAGAATTAAAATTACGTTCCGTTACATTTCAGGGGGATTTAGTAGCGAGTTATGTAGCGAAATGTATTTCTAGATACAATTGAAGAAAAGATTATAAAATGAATAAATTATAAACATAATGCTAAATGCCATTCATCTTTTAGGCATATTTAATTACTGTAAATTTAGAATCAGTCTAAAAGATTGCTGAGTTTCATTTTTAATGAGAAAAATTGAATATAACCAACAATATTACAAGTTGTTACAATCGCTACAAAGTGGGTGTACTTGATTATAGAGTATTGCTAAATAAATATCTTTTTTACTGTATTCAAAATAAAGCAAAGGTTTAGGATTTCTTATATCGCACAATTCTAGTGCATAAAATGTGAGTATATTTAAAGTGTCTACGGTTCAACTCGATTATACAAGAATAGAGCGTGATTTATTAGGAGCGAAGGAAGTTCCAGCGGCATGCTATTACGGTATTCATACTTTACGTGCTTTAGAAAATTTTCAAATCTCTAATCAAAAAGTTGGAACTCATCATTATTTTATTCGTGCGCTAGCGCAAGTCAAAAAGGCTTCAGCGCAAACCAATTTGAAATTTACCAAGATTTCTGAGCAAGTGAGTCAAGCCATACAGTTTGCTTGTAATGAATTAATCGAGTTTCCAGAGAAATGGAGTACTGCTTTTCCCTTAGATGTTTATCAAGGTGGTGCGGGAACCTCGATTAATATGAACAGTAATGAAGTATTAGCGAATATTGCCTTAGAACACTTAGGTTTTCAGAAAGGTCAATATGAGCATATTCACCCCAATGATCATGTTAATAAATCGCAATCGACCAATGATGTCTATCCGACGGCTTTACGTTTAGCGACTTATTATAGTTTGGATGATCTGTTAATTCAGATTCAAAAATTGATTGATACACTACATATAAAGGTTGCAGAGTTTCAGTTTGTTTTAAAAATGGGGCGGACTCAATTACAAGATGCCGTGCCGATGACTTTGGGACAAGAATTTCGCGCTTTTGCGACGTTGTTAAAAGAAGATATACGCTTGATTCAGCGTACACGTGAGCTTTTATTGGAAGTGAATTTAGGTGCGACGGCAATTGGTACTGGAATAAATACACCGAAGGGCTATGCGTATGAAGCAGTTCAAGCTTTAAATAAAATTACTGGCTTGAATTTAATTGGCGCAGAAGACTATGTTGAAGCGACCAGTGACTGTGGTGTGTTTATTATTTTATCAAGCACGCTGAAACGCCTTGCAGTTAAACTTTCAAAAATTTGTAATGACTTACGCCTATTAAGTTCTGGGCCACGTACCGGTTTAGCTGAAATACGTTTACCTGAATTACAAGCAGGTTCATCCATTATGCCTGCAAAAATTAATCCAGTGATTCCTGAAGTGGTCAACCAAATTGCATATAGAGTGATTGGCAATGATTTAACAGTGACGCTGGCTGCGGAAGCAGGGCAATTACAGTTAAATGTCATGGAACCCGTTATCGCTATTGCAATTAATGAATCAATTGAATTACTCATACAAGCAGTTAAAAGCTTAGATGATAAATGTATTCAAGGCATTCAAGCCAACGAACAAGTCTGTTATGACGCGGTCATGCGTAGTGTGGGCATTGTCACTTTATTAGATCCTATTTTAGGTCATGCGAAATGTGATGAAATTGGTAAGCAATGTATTGCTGAAAATAAAACCATTCAACAAGTAGTGTTAGAGCAAGCGTTACTGACTCAAGAGCAGCTAGATGAAATTTTCTCGTTTAGTAATTTGGTTTCAGAAGTTACAGCAGTACATGAGTCATTAGCGCAAGTAAGCTAAGTTTTGGATGCAAAATCTAATTCTGTGAATAGTCACTGTGAATAGCTACTAAGTAGTGATAAAGGGTAGTAACTTAAGTTGCTGCCCTTTTTTATGAAAAATAGTCGTGCACAGATAGCAGCTCAGGTTAAAATAGACAGGATTTTTAATATTTGTAATGCTTATGTTGAATAAACTCGCTGGACTGTTTAAAAGTTCAAAAGAATCCGCTGAACAATTGTTTTTACAACAACAGAATATTCAGTTTGATCAAGTGCAGGGTTATATCGTCGATGGTATTGTGGTCAATGAACTTTCAGAACGCTTGGCTTATTTTTCAAATCGGAAATTAAGTCATTTTGACGATTTAAAAAAACTGTATTTCACTGCCATGATTATTAATGAAAAGATTGATCTTGAAATTGCCAATCAACGCTTTGTAGCACGTTTAGGCAATACTGAAGAAAATTTATTGCAGCTGAAGCAGATTATTCAAAAGTTAAATGACTATTATCGACAGTTTTTACGCGAAAAATAATGAAAAAATAGGCTTTGAGTAAATGAGATCTTAAGCATCCAAAAGGATTTGGGTCAAAAATTGCGTCGAATATAAAAATAACTCAACCGTAAAACTACACATGCTAATATATTGCTTATGTGATTTAGACCAAAAGCTATATACATGTTCCAACAAGAAATTTCCCAACTTAATCTGCAACAATTAAAAGCAGGCGAGAAACGCTGGGTCGGTAATCTACAAGGCTCATCTGCATCTTTGTTGTTCAAAGAAATTGCCACGCAAAGTAAGCAATTATTCATTGTTGTTGCCAAAAATAATCAGCATTTAGGTCAGTTGGAAAGTGAATTAGAGTTTTATGGGATAAAACCGACGATTTTCCCCGATTGGGAAATTCTGCCGTATGACCGTTTATCGCCACATCAAGATATTGTGTCAGAACGACTGTCAATTTTATCCAATATGCCACAATCTGGTGTGTTGCTTTTGTCTGCATCGACCTTAGTACAACGGGTCGCACCAACGTCATGGGTGTTGGGGGAGCATTTTGATATTAAAGTCGGTCAAAAATTTGCATTAGAACAACAAAAACTTCGCTTGGTGCAAGCGGGTTATCACTTGGTCGATACCGTTTATGATCATGGCGAATTTGCTGTACGCGGCAGTATTATGGATATCTATGCGTCTGGGCAAAGTGCGCCTATTCGGATAGATTTATTTGATGATGAAATTGAGAGTTTAAAATTCTTTGATCCTGAAACACAAAGAACGACGCAAAACTTAACCCAGTTTTCAGTATTACCTGCTAAAGAATTTCCACTTAAAGAAGGACGTGCGACTTTCCGCGATCGTTATGCTGAAAGTTTTCCAACTGCAAATCCAAAGAAAAATCCAGTTTATCAAGATGTTTTAGAAGGTATTGTATCTCCGGGGCTTGAGTTTTATTTTCCTTTATTCTTTAGTAAAGAAACCATGGCAACACAAAGTACCTTGATGGCGTACTTACCAAAGAATGGCATTGTCATTACAGATAAGTATTTGGATGAAGGATTAAGCAGCTTTTGGAAGGATGTGGTGCGACGTTATGAAGACCGTCGTCATAATGTTGATCATCCTATTTTACCGCCAGAAGAAATTTTCTTACAACCAAATCAGGTTTTGGAACAACTCAATCATTTTGCAAGGGTTATTGCTTCATCTGAAGAGTTTGTCGAAAAAACAGGTGTTCTGAATCTGAACACTGAATTGCCTCCACGTTTGCCTGTTGATCCAAAACAAGAAAAACCTTTTTCAGCAGTGAAGAAATATATTGATGCTGCCAATCATCCCGTGCTTTTGGTTGCTGAAAGTGCAGGTCGCCGTGAAACTTTAAAAGATGCTTTAAGACCAACACTTGGGGATATACCCAATGTGGAAAATTTTGCCGACTTTAGAAAATCATTACACGCCATTGCCATTACCAGTGCGCCACTTGATCGTGGTTTGGTGATCCCGAATCACCTCACGGTAATTTCTGAAAATCAGTTGTATGAACATCGTGTAGTACAACGCCGTCGTAAGCGTCAGCAAGAAGTATCCGAAGAGTTTCTCATCCGTAGTTTAACGGAGCTGAGTATTGGCGCACCGGTGGTACATATTGATTATGGTGTGGGGCGTTATGCAGGTTTGGTCACCTTAAGTATTGATGATCAAGACCATGAGTTTTTACAGCTCGATTACGCTGATGCCGCTAAAGTGTATGTTCCTGTCACCAATTTACATCTGATTAGTCGATATAGTGGCGGCGATCCTGATTTGGCGCCTTTACATAAATTAGGCACCGATACTTGGAATAAAGCAAAACGTAAAGCCTTGGAACAAATACATGATGTCGCTGCTGAGCTGTTGCATATTCAAGCGCGTCGTCAAGCTAAGCCCGGTTTTGCTTTTGAACTTGAACAAAGTCCCTATATGCAATTCGCCAGTGGTTTTGCTTATGAAGAAACCTTAGATCAAGCCAATGCCATTGATGCAACATTACATGATATGCAATTGGCAAAACCTATGGATCGCCTTGTTTGTGGTGATGTCGGTTTTGGTAAAACAGAAGTTGCTATGCGGGCTGCATTTTTAGCGGTGCAGAACAATAAACAAGTGGCAGTTTTAGTGCCGACCACTTTGCTTGCACAACAGCATTATGAATCCTTTAAAGACCGTTTTGCCGATTGGCCAATTCGGATTGAAGTGCTGTCGCGTTTTGGTTCCAACAAATCGCATGTGAAAACAACTGAAGATTTGGCGGATGGTAAAGTTGATATTGTGATTGGAACACACAAAATTTTGCAGGAAAGTATTCAATTTAAAAACTTGGGTTTGATGATTGTTGATGAGGAACATCGCTTTGGTGTACGTGATAAAGAACGTATTAAAGCCATGCGTGCCGATGTCGATATGTTGACCCTGACTGCAACGCCAATTCCACGTACCTTAAATATGGCATTTAGCGGCATGCGTGATTTGTCTATTATTGCCACGCCACCTGCGCGCCGTTTGGCAGTGAAAACTTTTGTGCAAGAAAGTACCAGTGAATCGATCAAGGAAGCCGTTCTGCGTGAATTACTTCGTGGTGGTCAGGTTTATTTTTTACATAATGAAGTCGATACCATTGAACGTACAGCAGAAAGTTTACGTGAACTTGTTCCAGAAGCACGTGTAGCCGTGGCACATGGGCAAATGCGCGAACGTGAGTTAGAGCAGGTCATGCAGCAGTTCTATCACAAAGAATATAATGTCTTGGTATGCTCAACCATTATTGAAACAGGGATTGATGTTCCAAATGCCAATACCATTTTAATTGAACGTGCAGATAAATTAGGTCTGGCACAATTGCATCAATTACGTGGTCGTGTTGGTCGTTCACATCATCAAGCTTATGCTTATCTACTTGTGCCTTCTATTAAAGGCTTAAAAGGGGATGCAGAAAAACGTCTGGATGCCATTCAGCGTGCATCGAATTTAGGTGCAGGCTTTATGCTTGCCACGGAAGATTTGGAAATTCGTGGTGCTGGTGAACTGTTGGGCGAGCAACAAAGTGGTTCAATGCAGGCCATTGGCTATAGTTTGTATATGGAAATGTTAGAGAAGGCGACTAAAGCCATTCAAAAAGGTAAAACTCCAAATTTTGATGCGCCACTCTCTTTAACTGCTGAAATTAATCTGCATATGCCAGCATTGATTCCAGATGATTATCTGGGTGATGTACACCAACGTTTGTTATTTTATAAACGTATTAGTAATACCGATAGCCAAGACAAGCTTGATAACATTCGCATGGAATTGATTGATCGTTTTGGCGTGCCGCCACAACCAGTGAAGCAATTATTTGCCGTACATCAGATTCGTTTGAAAGCAGAGCAGTTAGGAATGACCAAAGTCGATATCAGTTCGCATGGCGGTTATATTGAATTTTCTCCCGACACTCCTGTGCAAGCGGTCAGCATTATTCAAATGATGCAAAAACATCCGACTTTTTTCCGTATGGAGGGTGGGCAACGCTTGAAAGTGATGGTGATGTTGGAAGATTATCAAAAAAGAATTCAATTTATTTCTGATTTATTGGTCAGTCTATTAAAAGAAATTCACTAAAGAGGATGTGAGTGCATAAATATTATGCACTCACATTTAAAATTGATCATAATTTCAAAAAATCCTACAAGAAATACTTGATTTTTTAAAGGAATTTACTACATTCGTAGGGGTTAAGGTGTTCAATATAAATAGTGGTTTATTTGTAATGAAACACATTGCATAGAATATTCACGTCTCATTGGATGTGATAGTATTAGCCATCATTCTAATTTTGCATAATTTATAAAGATATGTTTAGTTTGCATCCACAACTTGCTCAAGACACTTTTTTTGTAGGCGACTTTCCACTGTCAACATGTCGTTTAATGAATGATATGCAATTTCCGTGGCTCATATTAATTCCGCGTGTACCAGGTACTACTGAATTATATGAATTAAGTCAGGCCGATCAAGAACAATTCCTACGTGAATCTAGCTGGTTATCAAGCCAACTGGCACGTGTATTCCGTGCAGATAAAATGAATGTTGCAGCTTTAGGCAATATGGTGCCACAGTTGCATTTTCATCATGTCGTGCGTTACCAAAATGATGTCGCTTGGCCAAAACCAGTTTGGGGAACACCTGCCGTTCCTTATACCAATGAAGTCCTTGCGCATATGCGTCAAACTTTAATGCTCGCGCTTCGTGGTCAAGGTGATATGCCATTTGATTGGCGTATGGACTAATTCATAACCATTTAAACCCATAAAGGAATATATGGTGTGAATACTCGGACTAGGAGTGATTGAGTGCCGTTAGACGACTGGATTAGAAAAGAGCCTAGACAATTTGAATATTTTCATCGTTTGATGGGGTATGTCATGTTGTCTTTGCTCATGATTGTCTATCACTACACTTCATCCGATACCAAATATCAGATTTATGTTCCTTTATTCTTACTGTTTACCTTACTGATTACACCCAAGTTATCGAATTGGTTGCTATACCGTTATAATTCTAAAATAAAACGCAGTGTCTTATTTATTATCGATATTGTTGTTATTTCAGTTCTTTTGTCTGCGATTCATTTAAATCTGGTTCTGACTTTTCTTTCATTTTTTGCAATTTTATATACTGCAATCAGTAATAAAATTTCATTCCTCATGGTGTCACTGGCAAGTTTAATTGGTATTGCCATTTTTTATCTGTGCAATATTTTTATTTTTGGTTTTGGTGAGTATTTTGAGCAAACCACTGGGGAGTTAACTGTCCTTGGTTTTATTTGCTTAATTACTTATTTCGGCGTGGGGAGTTTTTACCAACGCAGTCAAATCCAGCATATTACCGATCGTAAAGCTTATTATTATGAGCAAATGAATCGTTATATGGAGTTTGCGAACCAACTTAGTCGTTATGCACCGGTCCAATTGTGGCAATCGATTATGAAGGGTGAGTCTGAAGCTAAAATTGAATATAAACGAAAAAAAATGACGATTTTCTTTTCAGATATTCAAGGGTTTACCGAGCTTTCTGAAACGCTTATTCCAGATGACTTAGCATTTTTACTCAATGACTATCTAAGTCATATGACTGAAATTGCAAAGCAATATGAAGCAACTGTCGATAAATTCATGGGCGATGCCATTTTAATTTTCTTTGGTGATCCTATTTCTCAAGGTGTTGAACAAGATGCAAAAACTTGTTTAGACATGGCGATTGATATGCGTCAGCAAATGAAATTATTAAGAGAACGATGGATTAAAATGGGTTATCCCGCTTTACATATTCGTATGGGGATTAGTACAGGTTATTGTCACGTCGGGAATTATGGTGCAGCTCATCGTATGGCATATACCATTGTTGGGCGTGATGCAAATTTGGCTGCGCGTTTACAAAGTGCTGCTGCGGTGGATGAAATTTTAATTTCTGATGAAACCTATAATTTAATTAAAAATGATTATCTGTGTGCACCTAAAGCACCAATTACCCTCAAAGGTATTCAGGGTCCAGTGAATACTTGGCAGGTGATGGAAAAATATACTTCACGTAAATCGGATTATCAGCGATGGTTTGATTATGAGTATAAGGGCTTTCATTTATTGTTAAATCTAGATGAAGTTCAAAATTATGAATATCCAGAACTGCTTAATGTTTTAGAAAAAATGATTAAGCGCATACAAAAACAGCAAAAAATGACCAACTCTCAAGGCATTGTAAAATTGAATTTAGAGGACGAAGTGATAGAAGAAAAAGATCAACAATATCACTAGAGTCATTCGTTTTAGCTTGTATTTAGATATAAAAAACCACGCTGTAGCGTGGTTTTTTATTGCCTATACAATCAATTAATGATTTTCAGAAGCATGGTTGATTGTATATTTAGGTATTTCAATTTCTAAGTCTTCATCGACCAGTTTCACTTGGCAAGATAGGCGAGAATCAGGTTCTAAGCCCCAAGCACGATCAAGTAAGTCTGCTTCAACATCATTCATTTCATCTAAGCTGTCAAAGCCTTTACGAACGACAACATGACATGTTGTGCATGCAGCAGACATATCGCAAGCGTGTTCAATTTTAATGCCATTTTTCAATAAGCTTTCGCAAAGATTAGCATTTTGTTCAACTTCAAACTCAGCACCATTAGGGCAAATTTGCGCATGTGGAAGAACTTTAATACGTGGCATGATTTTTACCTATTTATTTGTGTGAGTTTGACCAGTCATCGAGTTGAGTGCCTTTAAGTGCAGAATCAATGTGTTGATTCATGCGTGCGGCAGCAAAAGCATCACTATGTATTTTAAGTTGCTGTACAGCTTCTTCAATAGCTTCGATGTTGGTTGTTGATAATTGCTGTTCGAGTTCAACTTTCGTTTGCTCTAAAGCCACCAATTGTTCAGCACTCAGTAAGTTTGCATCAACTTTTAATGCTTGTGTAAGTGCTTCCAATTCACGCTGTGCTTCAACTTTGGTTTCTTGTAAGTGACGAAGATTTTTATCTTCTTCAGCAAATTTAAAACCGTCAATTAATAAGCGCTCAGTATCAGAATCGGATAAACCATAAGAAGGTTTAATGTCAATTTGTGCATGCACACCCGATGTCGTTTCTTTAGCGGAAACAGTGAGTAAGCCATCCGCATCGACTTGGAAGGTCACTTCAATGCGTGCTTGACCCGCAGTCATCGGTGGAATGCCATGTAAAACAAAGCGACCCAAACTACGACAGTGTTCAACCAGATCACGTTCACCTTGTACCACATGAATCAACATTGCCGTTTGACCATCTTGATAGGTGGTAAACTCTTGGCGACGTGCGACTGGAATAGCGGTGTTGCGTGAAATCAGGCGCTCAACCAAGCCACCCATGGTCTCTAAACCTAAAGAGAGCGGGGTAACATCAAGCAGTAATGAACCATCTTTGCTGTTGCCAATGAGTTGGTCTGCGGTAATGGCTGCACCAATAGCGACCACTTCATCAGGGTTAATTGTGCACAGTGGTTCTTGATTAAAGACTTCACGAACTGCTTTTTGTACTGCATAAGAGCGAGTGGAACCACCTACTAAAACCACATTTTGAATGTCATTTAGCTCAAGTTTGGCATCACGCATCACACGCTTACAGACACTAATGGTTTTGTCTAAAGCAACTTTAATAATTTCTTCAAATGTTGCACGATCTAAAGTTAAAACTTGATCTAAGGCATGAAGCTCTACCGATTCGGCATCGGTTAATGCTTCTTTGGCCTTGCGTGCCGCAACAATAAGATGCACATGTTCTGAATTATCTAAAGTTTCAATATTGAGTTGTTTCTTCGCCCATTTAACAATTAAACGGTCTAAATCATCGCCACCAAGTGCAGTATGACCACCTGTTGCGAGAACTTCGAACACACCTTGGGTAAAACGCAAGATAGAAACGTCAAAAGTACCACCGCCTAAATCATAGATGACATAGTTACGATCAGAAGCTAAGTTGCTTTCTTGGTCTAAACCATAAGCGACCGCAGCAGCAGTTGGTTCATTAAGCAAACGTAATACGTTTAAACCTGCCAATTGAGCCGCATCACGTGTTGCTTGGCGTTGAGCTTCATCAAAATAAGCAGGAACAGTAATCACTGCACCATTAATAGGGTTTTGTAGACTTGATTCTGCACGTTCTTTTAAGTGTTTTAATATTTCAGCTGAAATTTCAACAGGTGTTTTACGTCCGTGATTGGTTTCAAAAGCGGGCATCTGGTGATCTTCACCCACCAGTGTATATGGGTGTTGGAATTTAATATCCGCTTTTGAGCGACCCATAAAGCGCTTAACAGAAACGATGGTATTTTGTGGGTCACTGATCATGAAAGCTTTTGCTTCATCACCATATTGAGTTGCCTGATCAGCATAATGCACAATCGATGGGAGTAACACGCGACCTTGTTCATCGTTAAGAACTTTGGCTTTGCCTGATAGAACCGTAGCCACTAAAGAATGCGTAGTACCTAAGTCGATACCAATAGCAATACGGTGTTCATGGGGCGCACTTGATTGACCAGGTTCTGCAATTTGCAAGAGAGCCATTGTGTTACATCCTTTGAACGTCTAAAAGTAAAAATAAATTAAAAATCATCATCAAGATCGAAAGAGTCATCATCTAAAAAACGATCTTCAGCTTTGTCAATATCAGCCATGACTTTTTGAAAAAAGCGTAGTTTTCGCACTGTATCGCGCGCTTCAGCCCAATCTTCTTCAGTATAGTCAATTTTAAATTCACGCACTAAGCTGTCAATCCATTGTTGGACTTCTTCTTTAAGTGAAATTAAATCGTTAGCAGAGTGGGCTTCATCAAGCTGTTCACGAATTTCTAGCGCAGATTGTAAAAATTCAAAATCGCTGATGGATTGATCAAGGAGGTGATCTTGTTTTTTTAACGAAAGCAGATATCCCGCACGACTATCAACTTGAGATAGAACTTTAAAAGCTTGATTGATCTCGCTGGATTTGATGAGCGCTTGATCTTTGTCTTCGGCTTTATCGGGGTGATATTGTTGCTGCAATTTTAAAAATTCATTTTTTAAAACTGCTAAATCAATATCGAGTTCTACTGGAAGATTGAACAACTCAAAATGATTCATGGGAGATTTGATCCGCGAAAGTTCTATAAAATAATTGAAAATTAAATGCAATTAAAACAGTGTATTGTACACTGTTTTAATGCTTAAAAAGGGAATATAAGGGGTTGATTAAACAGTGAAAGATTCACCACAACCACATTCACCTTTTTTATTGGGGTTGTTAAATTCGAAGCCTTCGTTTAAACCATTTTTTACATAGTCCATTTCTAAACCTTCTAAATAGACACTGCTTTTAGGGTCAACGAAAACCTTAACACCAAACTGTTCAAAAACTTGATCATGTGTATCAACTTCGTCTACGAATTCGAGTACATAAGCCAAACCAGAACAGCCTGAAGTTTTCACACCAACGCGAATGCCTTCACCCTTACCGCGATTTTCTAAGTAATTGCTGATATGAGTTGCAGCATTTTCAGTTAAATGAATCATGAAAACTCCATTATTCCTTATTCAAAACTTAAAATAATTAAGCTTTAGCTTTTTTGCTGCGGTAGTCTTCAACAGCAGCTTTAATTGCATCTTCAGCAAGTACAGAACAGTGTACTTTCACTGGAGGAAGCGCAAGTTCAGTTGCAATATCAATGTTTTTGATCGCTTGAGCTTGGTCTAAAGTTTTACCTTTAAGCCATTCAGTTACAAGCGAGCTTGACGCAATAGCAGATCCGCAACCATAAGTTTTGAAACGTGCTTGTTCAATGACACCATTGTCATCCACTTGGATTTGAAGGCGCATAACATCACCACAAGCTGGTGCACCGACCATACCTGTACCAACATTTTCAGCATTTTTGTCTAAAACGCCAACATTACGAGGGTTTTCGTAATGATCAATTACTTTTTCACTATAAGCCATGATGCGTCTCCAAAACTCGGGGTCAGCCTGATAAGATTTAATATGAGGGCATCTTCATGAAATTTCCATGAGATGCCATGAATAAATTAGTGTTCAGCCCATTCGACTGTAGATAGATCGATGCCTTCTTTGTACATATCCCAAAGAGGAGAAAGATCACGTAATTTTTCTACAGCTGCTTTGGTTATTTTAAGGACATGGTCAATGTCTTCTTCGGTAGTGTATGTACCGAAGCTGAAACGAATCGAGCTGTGAGCAAGTTCATCAGACAAACCTAATGCGCGAAGCACATAAGAAGGTTCAAGTGTTGCAGATGTGCATGCAGAACCAGATGAAACAGCAGCATCTTTCAATGCCATCATCAATGATTCACCTTCCACAAAGTTAAAACTTACGTTTAAGTAGTTTGCAACATTGTATTCAGGATGACCGTTTAAGAACACTTGTTCTAAACCTTGTAAGCCGTTCCAAAGTTTGTCACGTAATACACGAATACGCTTTTGTTCAGACTCTAGGTTTTTGCCTGCAAGTTCAAATGCTTCACCCATGCCGACAATTTGATGCGTTGCCAATGTACCAGAACGCATACCGCGCTCATGACCACCACCATGCATTTGTGCTTTAAGGCGGACACGTGGGCTACGACGTACAAAAAGTGCGCCCATGCCTTTAGGGCCATAAATTTTATGTGCTGAAAAGCTCATTAAATCGACTTTCATAGTTGAAAGATCAATTTCAACTTTACCCGCAGCTTGAGCAGCATCGACATGGAAATAAGTTTTATTTGCACGTGTGATTTCGCCAATTGCTGCAACATCAGTCACAGTACCAATTTCGTTGTTGACCATCATCAGGGAAACAAGAACGGTATCTGGACGAATGGCTGCTTTGACCATTTCAGCTGTGATTAAACCTGTCTTTGGCTCTGGCTCAAGATAGGTGATTTCAAAGCCTTCTGCTTCAAGTTCACGACACGTGTCTAAAATTGCTTTATGTTCAATTTTACTGGTAATAATGTGTTTGCCTTTAGAGGCATAAAATTGAGCAACACCTTTTAATGCAAGGTTGTCGGATTCAGTTGCGCCTGAAGTCCACACGATTTCACGCGGGTCAGCTTTAATTAAATTAGCAACTTGTTCACGTGCATATTCTACTTTTTCTTCTGCCTGCCAACCGTAAGCATGGGAACGAGATGCTGCATTACCGAAAATACCGTCGAAAGTTAGGCATTCCATCATACGTTCTGCGACTTGAGGGTCTACAGGAGTTGTTGCTGCATAATCAAGATAAATCGGACGTTTCATGTCAAATACCTGTAACCGATAAAAGGGCTGAATCAAATGATGGTGTATTTTGGCGAATCGCAACGGTTTGCACGTTGTCTCTTGCTACAAGGTCTGCCAGCGTGATTTTTGCTAAATAATCGGCGATGTGGTGGGAGAGTTCTTGCCATAAATCATGAGTTAAGCACATTGCACCATTTTGGCAGTTACCTTTATGGTCACAACGTGTTGCGTCAACTGTTTCGTTTACAGCTTCAATAATTTCTAACACAGTGATTTCTTCAGCGCTACGAGCTAGATGGTAACCACCGTTGGCACCACGAACACTAGAAACTAAACCGTGACGCTTTAATTTCGCAAATAACTGCTCAAGATAAGCAACAGAAATAGTTTGACGGGCTGCAATTTCAGCAAGCGTGATCGTTTGTTCGGTTGGCTGCAAAGCTAAATCAAGTAGAGCAGTCACTGCGTAGCGACCGCGAGTAGTAAGACGCATGATTCGATACACATATTAAGACTAGATGTGTCGATTTTAAGAATCCTGACTAAAATAGTCAAGTTTTTTTATGAGGCTTTAACTTGTTTTATTTTATAAGAAAAATTATATATTTATGCAAGCCAGAAATTATACACTAATAATGCAATTAAAAGCACGGTGGTTACAATAAATGCAATGTTGGTTCTTTTCTGTTTTTGTTCAAGACGACGAATACGGTTCTTATATTGTTTGACTTCCACGTGTAAGCTATTAATGGTTGAGCGTTGCTGGTCAATTTTTTCTAACAGCGGCGCAATGCGTTTTTTTGAGGCAACGATATCTTGCTCATCGGTTGGTTCAGTTAGCCATTGTTTCCAGTCAGATAAAACTTTTGGCAAGCTAAACAATAAAGCTAAATCGCGAAATTCATCTTTTAAAGTGATATCACCATCAATACGCATTTTTTTAATGCTACGGCGATTAGCCAAAACAAAGACTTTAATTAAGTCCATCAGCGTGGTACGAATATCAAGATCTACAACTTGCTCTGGCGCTTTGGTGTCAAATAAAATGCCATGTTCAGTAAATTGAACATAAAAATCAAAATAAGGTAAATAACTATTAATTTTGATGGAAACTTTTTGCTCTATAAACTTTTTAGCTTGTAAACCGACGACACGATCATGTTTCAAAATGAAGGTAAAAATTGTTTCCAAAACAATCATCGTCATTGTAAGCAACAAATGTGGTTGATTTTGACTTTGTTGCGATTCACTCATAAAACTTAATCCTTCCCTGAAATAGAGCATCCTAGCTTGTAAAAATACTTCAGGACTTTAATCAAATACATAATAATCTTGCTTTGTAGAACAGTTTAGCAAATCGATCAAGTGTTTAATTTGCTATTATGTGGCTATTTTATAGGTAAATATATTAAGCGGTATAAAAAATAATCGGGAGAGTGGGGAAAATGGATAAGCAAATGAATGATCAAAATATTGATCAAGAAAAACAGGAAAATTCCGATAAAACAAAGAATAAGCTGCGTTCAGGTCGTAAGTCGAGTCTAGATTTCCGTAAATATACCCAACAAATTTGGCTTGCTGGATTGGGTGCTTTTTCACGTGCTGAGGAAGAGGGAAATAAATTATTTGACTCCTTAGTCAAAGTCGGTGAAGAGTTGGAGTCAAAAACGACGGAAATCGCTGATCAAACAGTTGAAAAAGTGTCGGAGAAAGCAAAAGACTCAGTGACCGATACCAAAGATAAGGTCGAAAAATTACTTGATCAAAGTGTTAATCATTCACTAAACCGAATTGGTTTAGTGACAGTAAAGGACATTCAGTACTTAGAAAGTCTCATATTACAGTTACATAGTAAGGTTGATTTTTTGGTTGAAGAAAATAAACTTTTAAAAGAGCAAATTGTAAAAAAATGAAACAATTTTACTTTTTCTTCATTTTTCAACAATTTTTTTCACATTTATTTTGCAGAAATGCAGATCGATAGTATTGCCTTTTGCCCCAAAGCATTGCTATAAAGATGTCATGGAATCCTTAGACCTTAAATAAACGATATTAAGAGGACGTAATCTTCATGAATAAATCAGAATTAATCGATGCAATTGCAGAGAAAGGGGGATTGTCTAAGACTGATGCAGGTAAAGCCTTAGATGCGACAATTGCTTCTATTACTGAAGCGCTTAAATCTGGTGATACTGTTACACTTGTTGGTTTTGGTACATTCAACGTTAAAGAACGTGCAGCACGTACTGGTCGTAACCCACAAACGGGTGCAGCTTTAGAAATTAAAGCAAGTAAAGTACCTAGCTTTAAAGCTGGTAAAGGTTTGAAAGATTCTGTAGCTTAATCTTTTCTAAAGCCGATAAACGCGCCGAATAAGGCGCGTTTTTTTATTAATAATGCCGATTTACAGTTTGAACTCATTCATTCATTGTGGGTTTTCGGGTAAAATCCCTGACAAATAAAATATTGGAATACTTATGGAATCTTTTCGTAAAGTTATTAAGGGTTGGTTGGGCAAAGTTCTGCTCATTTTGTTTTTGACCCCTTTAGCACTTGTAGGTATTGAAGGATATTTTAGTGGTGGGAAGTCAGAAGACTCAGCAAAATTAGTCAATGGCCAAGAAATTTCTAAGAAAGAGTTAGAAGTACTGACCAAAACATTTAAAGAACAGTACTTGGCTTATGCCAATGGCGACGAAACTTTATTGAATCAATCCTATATTCAAAATAAAGCAATGGATAGCCTTGTTGCTCGTACCTTGTTATTACAACAAGCAGAAAAATTGGGTATTTCATTAAGTGATGCGCAGATTGAACAAATGGTTGCTCAACAACCGAGTTTTCAAGAAAATGGTAAATTTTCAGAAACCTTATATTCAAATTATTTGCGTTCAGTCGGTATGACCAGTCAAGCTTTAATTGTGAATTTACGTCAAGACCATGCTCTAAAAATGTTGACTTCAACATTTATGGATTATGCATTGGTGAGTAAACTTGATATTCAACAAATTGCGAATTTGCAAACTGAACAACGTACTTTGCATTTGGCGAGTATTAAACTTGATGAATATAAGAAAAATATAAAAGTTACACCTCAAGAAATTGCTACTTATTATGACAAACATAAAAATTCATTTAAGCAAGTTGCCAGTGTAGATGTAGATTATGTTGTGTTGACGCCTGCAAATGTTGCGCCAGCGAATACCCAAGTCACAGATGCTGAATTGCAGCAAGCTTATGCTGCGTTTGTAGATGCGCAAAAGAAAAATATTAAACCTGTGGTGAAGCATATCTTAATTGCTGCAGACACTCGTTCAGATGCTGAAGCGAAGAAACTGGCAAATGATGTGGCTACGAAAATTAAAGCAGGGATGACTTTTGCTCAAGCAGCTGCGCAATATTCAGATGATACTGAGTCTAAAGCCAAAGGCGGTGTGATTGAAGCATATGAAAAAGGTGTATTTGGTGATGCGTTTGATCAAGCAGTCGCTGCTTTAAAATCAGCTCAAGTATCGGCACCAATTAAAACCCAATATGGTTATCATTTAATTGAAACACAAGCCGCGGCTATTAATCTTCCTTCATTTGAAGCTGAAAAACCACGCTTGATGGCTGAATTGCAAAAGAACAAATCTGCAAATGCTTTTTCAGATACAGTAAATAGTCTGAATGAGTTGGTAGTAGGAAGTGATGCACTCGATGTTGTTGCACAAGAAGTTAAAGGTGTGACGGTTCAATCTGTGAAAGGCATGACATTATCTACACAACATGTAGTACTTAGCGATGCCAATGTAAAAGTTAAGTTGTTTAATGATGATGTGAAAAATGGTGATCGTAATGCTTCAAGTAGTATTCAGTTAACTAACGGCGATACTGTTTGGGTGAAAGTACGTGATTATCATGCTGCTGGCGTGCAAAGTTTGGCTGAAGCGACACCACGCATCAAAGCCAAATTAATTGAACAAAAAGCAGTTGATGCTGCAAAAGCAAAAATCCAAGCGTCATTGAATAGTTTTAAATCACAACCTGCTGCAACTGTTTTGGCACAAAGTAAAATTGCATTTGAAAGTGCGGGTGTCTTTACACGTTCACAAGGTTTGAAACGTGAAATTGAACGTGCAGCATTTAGTGTTCCAGCGCCAAAAGCAGGCATGTGGTCGGTCACTACAGCATCATTACCAAATGAGTTGGTGGTTGTGGCGGTATCGAATGTGAATAAAACGACATCAAGTGCTTTAACGGATGAGCAATTAAATGAATTGTCTAAGTTGTACCAACAACTTCGCGGTCAACAAGAATTAGATGATTACACTCAATATTTAAAATCAAAGGCCAAAATTAAATAATTTTTGCTGAAATAAAAAACCTGCGTTAACGCAGGTTTTTTTATGGATGAGACAATATTTTATTCAGCACGTAGCTTAAGCTGATAACCTGAGTATTTACGAATATTAATCACCCCTGTATCTAAAATTAGATATTGACCTTTAATGCCTTGCAAGACACCACGAATAATTGGCGTTTTATCTAGATTATGAGATTTTACTTTTTCAGGATACTGTTCTACAGGATAGATAAACTCATGTGGAAGTTCATTTTCCATGAGTTCAACGGTTTCATTGAATTCAAGATTTTGACTAAATTCATCACGAATCATTTGAATTTTTGGTGCAAACTCTGCAACCAGTTGCTCGCGAACTTCAAGTAGATTTAGGGGTTCAGCTTCACCTTTGAGTAGTTTGCGCCAATCGGTTTTATCTGCCACTTGTGTTCCAAACATTATTTCAAGTTGACCAGATAAGCGGCGTGAACCCACTTTCATAATTGGTAATGCTTGTGTTGCACCCTGATCTAACCAGCGAGTTGGCATTTGTCCAAGTCGTGTGATGCCTACTTTGAGCGCACTAGAATTGGCAAGGTATACAATATGCGGTTGGAAACAGACTTCATGGGCAAAACTATCTTCACGACAAGTACCTAAATGATAGTGACAAGTCTCTGGCTTCATAATGCACATATCACATGAAGCTTTGGTTTTAAAACACTTGAAACAGTGGCCTTGTGAATATGATTTTGGCGTTTTACTTCCGCAAGAGACACAATAAATATTACCGGTCCATTCAATTTCAATTTCTTGACCTAAACGAAATGGAAGATTAATTTCTGAACGATCTAGAACGAATTTATACTCTACATTTGCCTTACGCGTCTGTTGATCAGTTACACTAAGGTTCTTTAAACCTGCATGCATTTTATGGCAAATGCCTTGTAGTTCCATGAAAAACTCTCTTAATAATAAGGATGCAGTTATGGCTGAACAAAATGTCATCACTTCAATGCTAGACGATTTATTCAAAGAACAGCCGATTCAAACTGCATTATGTATTGGTCAGAATCTTGAGCAATACGACAATAATCAATCAATTCAATGGCACTATTTTAGCGTAACTGAGTTTTTAAATCTGCCTTTTACTCAGCGATATGATGTGGGTTTGGTGTTGCTTGATTCTCAAGAATTATTGGCTATTTCAAATACCCAAAAATCACAATTACTTGTAAAATTACGAGATTTGATGGCAAAACGAATTGTTGTGGTCAGTCAGTTACAAGATGAGAAATTATTACGTTCTTTAGGCTTTACTCAACTGATTGATAAAACTCTGCATGATCGTGATTTTGCTTTATGGCAATTTAATATCCTGACGTATAAGCATGTACCCGATTGGTTTAATTCCAAGTTTTGGGCTAATCCTGAAAATTGGAATAAATTCCGTTGGTAAGAGATTTATCTATACGGTTTTTATGATTGTAAGGTTTAATAATTTATTTTTATTGATTGGCTTGAAAGCATCGTGTTCTTTTATTGTACTTCTATAAGAATAATACGGTGACCAATTTAAGCATTTAGTAAGCTTTGGGTGGAAATGTCAGTAATAACCATAGCCATCACAAGGCTGATTAGGTGGAATTTGGGGTGCTGACTTAACTGATTTTGATGACCTAAAAGATATGTTGCTGATCATTTAATCCAGCTTAAGGATGATTTCCTGTGGTAAACAGGCTGTTTGATTTGGATATTTTTTTAGCAATATAGTGTGATTTTTTTAAACGAATTAAAATGATCTGAGATTGAAATTCGAGCTCACCAAATTCTGGCTCAACTTGTACATAATGTAGTTGACCAAATTCATCACGAACACGTGCTTGCGCTGAGAAGCCTGGGCGTGCATTGCCGCTGGAAATCGTTGCGAGTCGTCCGAGTAAACTCACTTGTTGTTTTGTTTCGATGGGTTTAATCACTTGATCTAAACAATGGATCATAAAGACTGTAAAGAAAATCGCAATAATCAGGGCTGGAATAATTAAGTAATAAGCAGGAAGAAATTCTTGTTGCTGAGCATAAACACAAAGTTGAAGGAAATAACCTGAAAAGCTAAAGTTCATGAGCAAGAAAACCACAATCAGTGTTTTAGAGAACTTAACATTGAGGAGCGGTGATTCAGAGAGTTTCTTTGGGGATAGGCTTTTTAGGTATTGAGTGGGGCGAATATTAAAGTAATAGCCGATGGTTTCGACCATGCTGAGCAAAATTAAAGCCAATAAACTTAAATGAAACGGGATTAAGTTATAGTTCTGCAAAAACTCAAGCATGGTCAAATTCCATTGATTTTATTCTTTTGTGAGGTAAATTCCGCCATCAGAATGCACGTTGATCGCTACTTTTTCAAGTGATTGCCCTTGGCAAGGCCCAGAAATACATTCACCTGTTTCAACCAGAAAGAGCGCGCCATGGGTTGAGCATTGAATATATTCACCGTCTTGATCTAAAAACTGATTTTCTAAAAATTCCAATTCAGTTTGTAGGTGGGGGCAAAGATTATTGTAAGCATAATAAGCCCCATCACGTTGAGTGATAAAAATGGTTCTACCATCGTCTGTGTCAAAAGCACGTGCTTCACGTTCAGGAATTTCTTCCGTCATGGCAATTCTCATCATTATGCACATTCCTTTTGGAAGTTGTTTAATAATTCCGCATAACCTTCTACGCTAAGACGTGGGCCGAATTGCGAAACCACTTCACTTGAAATTAGAATCGCCAATTCTGCAGCCACTTGAAGACTTAAGCCTGCATTTAATGCATAAAGGAATGCACCAGCAAAGGCATCACCAGCACCGTTTGCATCGACAGCGGTTACAGTGCGACTCGGAATTTTAAGTGTTTGTTCTGAATCAGAAATTAAAGCACCTTCTGCGGATAATGTAATGACAGTGTACTTGCTTTTTAATTGCAATTGAGCAAGTGCTGCTTCTACAGAATCAGTTTCTGTATACATCATGGCTTCTTGTTGATTGCAGAAAATCAAATCGACACCATCGTCTAGCAGCTCATCTAAACCTTGACGTGCATATTGCACCATCGCTGGATCAGACAGGGTTAAGGCAATTTTAACCCCATGTGCTTTGGCAATTTGACGAGCTTGTTTTACCGCAAGGCAGGCAGAACTGCTGGTCGATAAGTAACCTTCAATATAAAGCCATTTTGCTGTTTTTAATGGTTCAAAGTTAATTTGATCTGCACTGAGTTCCGCAGTAATGCCAAGGTAAGTATGCATGGTACGTTCAGAATCTTCGCTGACCAATACCATACAAGTACCGGTTTCACCTTCACTCACAGAATGTTCGGTGGTTTGGATGCCAGCTTCATTTAGGCCTTTTAAATAAATACGACCTAATTCATCATTGCCTACACGGCATCCGTAAAATGCTTTGCTGCCTAAAGCACTAAAAGCAACGGTCGTATTTGCAGCAGAACCACCAGATGCTTGACCTTTGTAGATTTGCGTTTCTTTTAAATTATTGTATAAATTTGCTTGTGTTTCACCATCAGTCAACTGCATAGTGCCTTTTTGCAAATTTTGTTGAATAAGGAAGTCATCAGAGACTTTAAATTCTTGGTCGATTAATGCATTACCAATTGCAAAAAGATCAACAGTTGCCATGTCTTTCATTCACATTTTAAATTAAAGCGCTAAGTTTACACCAATGCTCATGATAGCTGTAGATTGATGAATAAAATTCAAGATATGGCGCATTTATTCGGTCAAAATGCAATATAGGAAAGGATGAGGAAGGTTAGATGAATATCACGATTGATAAAGCTGAACAGTTACCAACACAAATTCAGGAATTGGCGAAGCAAGCACAGAAAGAAGGATTTCAGTTTGTTGATCGATTGATTGAAGAGTATGAGAGTGGAAAAAATAGGTTCAATCAACCGGGGGAGTTTCTTCTTTTTGTTTATGACGATGAAAAGCTGATTGCCTGTGGGGGGTTAAATCAGCAGTGGAATGAAAACGAAATTGATAACAGAATTGGTCGTGTACGTCGTTTTTATGTCTTACCAAAATACCGTAAGCATGGAGTAGGTAAGCAGTTGTTACAACATTTGGAAAAAAATGCGCGTGCAAATTTTTCAGCACTTTGCTTGAATACAGATACCAAATCTGCGGCTCATTTTTACCAAAAGCAAAATTATGTTTTTGTGGAAAATCACCCCAACTATAGCTATTTCAAATATCTGCTCTAGTATTCGATCACTTTAGGTTGTGATGCTGCTGAGTTTTATCTTGATGCTGAGCAGTATCATGACCATATTTTTGTTGAATGTTTTGGATCAAATGTTAATTGCTCCAATGTCTTTTTTTTAAATGGATAAGCTTAAAAAATTATTTTTAAATCATTTTAGTACTCAAAAAATATGCAAATCATTATAAGTGGTTTTTTGTAGATCAAGGCCTTAATTTGAACGGTTAAATGATACAAAAAATGCCTTATGTCAGAAGTTGTTGCGATTTTAAGATTGAGTTAAGTGCTGGGTTGGAAGATATCGGTAAAGATCTCCATTGAGTCCAGCTGATGAGTCAACAACAAAGTCTTGTCACTTCCTTATCAAAAGTGCCAGAAATAACAGCGCTCTTTTGGATGACAAAAATATTTGCCACGACCTTTGGTGAAACAGCGGGCGATGCGGTATCTATGTCACTAAATTGGGGGTATTTAGTGAGCACGGCTATTTTTGCTGTGTTTTTTATTTTACTGCTGTATTTTCAGGTAAGTGCAAAAACATATCGACCTTATTTATATTGGTTCACCATTATTGCCAGTACCACAGTGGGTACAACCCTGGCTGATTTTGTTGATCGCTCTTTAGGGATCGGTTATATCGGTGGTAGTACACTTTTACTGAGTTTTGTGCTGCTTTGCCTTTGGGTTTGGTATAAATCGGAAGGTAGTATTTCCCCGCATAGTGTGAATTACCCTCGTGCAGAAATTTTTTATTGGTTGACCATTACATTTTCACAAACGCTGGGAACGGCTTTAGGGGATTGGTCGGCAGATACTGCGGGTTTAGGTTATGGCGGCGGTATTGTTTTGTATGTGAGTTTAATTGCATTGATTGCAGGGCTGTACTTTTTTAGTCAAATTTCTCGGACATTATTATTTTGGAGTGCTTTTGTTTTGACCCGACCCTTAGGTGCTGTTGTTGGTGACTTTTTGGATAAACCGCTTGCTTCTGGTGGTTTGGATTTAAGTCGTTTTGGTGCTTCCGCGGTGATTTTGATTGCAATTATAATATGTATTTATTTTGCCCATCGACCAGCGACGAAAAATATTTAATCTTTAAGGCATGTTGTATTATTTTTTAACCATAAATTAAAAATGTTGATAAGGAACTTAGTGGAATAAAAAATCTATACTGAAATACACGGAAATTAGTGTTTGCACCAATCCATAGTCATGAAAGATTCAGGTATAATCGGAATAACTTATAAAATTGTATCTGATTTGGAGATCACATGACTGTAGATGTTACTGAAACCATTACTCAAACTGTTCATCCTGCGTTTCAGTTGATACGTCAACACCATGTTGAAGCCTTAGACGTTTTTATTTCTGAATATAAACATAAAATGACAGGCGCAACGCATTATCACTTGGCAAGTGACCTTGATGAAAATGTCTTTTTAGTTGCATTTCGTACTCAGCCCATGGATTCAAAAGGCGCAGCGCATATTTTGGAACATACAGCATTGTGTGGTTCGGAAAAATTCCCAGTGCGTGACCCATTTTTCTTGATGATTCGTCGTTCACTGAATACTTTTATGAATGCGTTTACTTCAGCCGATTGGACAGCGTATCCATTTGCAACTCAAAACAAAAAAGACTTTCAAAATTTATTGGAAGTTTATTTAGACGCTGCATTTGCTGCAAATTTAAATGAACTTGATTTTGCTCAAGAAGGTATTCGCATTGAGTTAGAAGAAGGTCAACCTGTTTATAAAGGTGTGGTTTTTAATGAAATGAAAGGAGCGATGAGCTCTCCTTCAGATCAGCTTTATCATCAGTTGGCACATCATTTATTCCCTAAAACCACTTATCATTACAACTCAGGTGGTGATCCTAAAGATATTCCAGATTTAACCTATCCAGAGTTGGTTGATTTCTATAAGTCGCATTACCATCCGAGTAATGCTGTATTTATGACCTTTGGTGATGAATCTGCCTACCACTTACAAGAACAGTTTGAAACTTTAGCCTTGTCTAAATTTAAACAAGGTCAAACCCTGTATTCAACACCTGAAACACGGTTAGCTGCTCCGGTTGAAGTAACAGAAACCTATGCAGTTGATGCTGAAGATTTAACCGATAAAACTTATCACATCATTTCATGGTTGTTGCCTGAAGCCAGTGATATTAAATTGCGCTTAGGTATGCGTTTGGTTGAAGGTATTTTACTGGAAGATTCAGCTTCGCCATTACGTCATTATTTAGAAACGTGTGATTACGCGCAATCTACTGGCCCGATTATGGGCGTAGATGATTCAAACTTTGAAATGACATTTTTCTGTGGTGTGCAAGGTTCCAATCCAGAACATACTGAAGAATTCAAAAATGGTGTGTTTAAGATTCTTGAAGATGTGGCATCAAAACCTGTCGATACCGATATGGTGGATGCAATTTTACATCAAATTGAATTACATCAACGTGAAATCAATGGCGATGGTATGCCGTATGGTTTAAGCCTGATTTTAAATGGTTTAAGCAGTGTGATTCATCACAGTGACCCGATTCATGTTTGGGATGTCGACAGTGCGATGGAGCAAGTCAAAGAAGAACTTAAAGATCCAATGTGGTTGTCGAATCTGATTAAAACCTATTTGATTGATAATTCACATCGTGTGCAAATGACTTTGGTGCCAGATGCCAACAAGTCAGCCGCTGAAGCCGAAGCAGAAAAAGCTCGTTTGGCTGAAATTGGTGCCAAACTGACTGAAGAACAAAAGGCTGAAATTGTTGCGCAAACAGAAGCACTAAAAGTTCGTCAAGATACACCTGATGACCTTAACTTATTACCAAAAGTAGGGCTAGAAGATGTGCCTGCTGATTTGCATATTGTACAAGGTCAATTGCGTGAAATTATCAGCAATGGTTTAGATACTCCACTGAATTTATATCATGCGGGAACCAATGGTATTTACTACCAGCAAGTGACCGTTAAAATTCCTGACGAGGTTGTACAGTCGCCATATTTTACTTTGCTGTCAGTTTTATTAGGTGAAGTTGGTGCTGGAGAATATGATTATCTCGAGTTACAACAACTGCAAACTGCGGTCAGCGGTGGTGTGGGGATGGGTGCATCTTTACGCTCAAAAGTGGATGACAAAAACAAAATTAGCGCATGGTTAACACTCACGACAAAATCGTTGGTGAATAATTTTGAAGCGATTCGTTTGTTGAAGTTGGCATTTGAACAACTACGTTTTGATGAAAAAGACCGCATTATTGAATTGTTGCAACAACGTAAAACCCGTTGGCAGTCGCGTTTGTCAGGTTCAGGTCATAGTTATGCAATGCAGATTGCATCACGTAACTGTGGTGCTTTGGCGCAACGTGATTATCAAAATACGGGCTTGGGTGCGCTGAATTGGTTGGGTGACTTGGTTGCTAAGGTTGAAAATGATGAAGTGGCTTATGACGCTTTAATTGTGGAGCTAAAAGCCATTCATCGTCTACTTTTGCAAGCACCAAAACAATTTTTATTGGTGTGTGAAGAACATCAATCTGATGCTCTAGTCGAAGAAGTGCAAAACGTTTGGGATAAGTTGGCAGTAGATAAAACCCCTGTGGAATTGTCAGTAATTAGCACGGAAAATAGTACGAAAGATGAGGCTTGGCTGATTCAAGCCAATGTTCAATTCTGTGCTTTAGCTTATCCTGCTGTCGAAGTTTCTCATCCTGATGCAGCACCTTTAATGGTGTTGGCTGCTTATTTACGCAATGGTTTCTTGCATAGTGCGATTCGTGAAAAAGGTGGCGCTTACGGTGGTGGTGCGAGCTATGATGGCAATGCTTGTTCATTCCGTTTTTATAGTTATCGTGATCCACGTTTAGCAGAAACATTTAAAGACTTTGAAGCAAGTATTGTTTGGTTGTTAAATACCGAACATCAACCGCATCAACTTGAAGAAGCAATTTTAGGCTTAATTGCAAGCATGGATAAACCCGGTTCTCCTGCGGGTGAAGCAATTAGTGCTTGTTATGCTTTATTACATGCACGTACACCAGCGGTAAGAAAGCAATTGCGTGCACGTTTGCTTGCAGTTAGTTTGGATGATTTGAAACGCGTGGCACAACACTATCTTGTTGAGCAAACACCTGTGAGAGCAGTTGTTGCACCCGTGGCTAAACGTGATACCTTGTTAGAATTAGGTTTTGATATTAAACAAGTAAATTAAAAATAATAGGGCGGATTAATATGGCGTTCAAAAGAATTGAACGCACTACTTTGCAACTGAGCATGATCATGCTCAGTTCATTGTATGTGGCGAATGTACATGCTGTGAATCCAGATTCTTTGATTGCGCCAGCAAGCCCAGAAGCCTGTGTAGCATTAGAATCGAATGCTGATCGTTTGGTTTGTTACGATACTTTGTTTAAAGTGCCTGAGGCAGAAAAACCAGCACTTCTTTCTGAACGTCAAGCCGCAAATGAACTGACGCCTGAACCGACCCAACCAGAAACGCTGAAAGAAAAAATTAGTCATGGTGTGAGTAATATTTTCGCTGCTGAAGGCCCAGCAATTAACCCGAATACCTCTTTGCTGGATAAGCGTTGGGAATTGTCGACGGCCAGTAAACTTGGAACATGGAATATTCGTGCGCATCAGCCCGTTTATCTGATGCCGGGATTTTGGACTTCTGATAAAAATGAACGCCCATTTAGTCCAAACGAAAACAATACTGTGCCAGCTGGTGAGGAACTAAACCTCACCTCTATGGAAGCCAAGTTTCAGTTATCGTTAAAAACCAAAGCACTGGAAAACTTATTTGGTGATAATGGTGATGTTTGGTTGGGCTATACACAATCATCACGTTGGCAAGTTTATAATGATGATGAATCACGTCCTTTTCGTGAAACTAACTATGAACCTGAAGCAAGTTTGGTGTTTCGGACCAATTATGAAATATTGGGTCTAAATGCGCGCTTATTGGGTGTAACCCTAAATCATCAATCGAATGGTCGAGCAGATCCACTTTCACGTAGTTGGAACCGCATTATGTTTAATGTTGGTTTTGAACGTGATAACTTTGCTTTGATGTTACGTCCTTGGTATCGCATTGAAGAAGATGCAAAAGATGATAATAATCCAGATATCAAAAATTATATTGGTCGTGGCGATTTAACCGCATTCTATCGTTGGAATGATCATGATTTTTCACTGATGCTACGTCACTCATTAAAAGGTGGTGGTGATGCACATGGAGCAGCTCAATTTGATTGGGCATTTCCAATTAGTGGTAAATTGCGTGGCTATGTTCAATTGTTTGATGGTTATGGGGAAAGTCTGATTGATTATAATCATCGTGCAACCTATGTCGGTGTGGGTGTATCACTGATGAATTGGTTCTAAAATTTATTAATACCTTAAAAAGTACCTTCATTAAAGTAATGCCAGTCAGTTAAGGAATTGACTGGTTTTTTATTTTAAATTCATGATGTTATTTGATACGCGGAAACGTCATTCGCAACTGTTCGAGGCAAAACTACTGTAAAAAAGTAAAGTTTCTGCGATTAATTGATCAATAAAAAGTATTTGACGAGTTTTGCGAATGACAAATGTTTTTGGTTCTTTTGGCAAAACAAAAGAACAAACGAGCTCCAAGGATTTGATTTAAAGAGATAAGACTCCGTCGTGAATAACTAAAAAGTTAAGGAGTTAATTGTAAAACTCCTTAACTGATCAGCATTAACTCCATTGAGTGGTTTTTTTACTTAAAGTAAAAGTGATTTAACCAATTTGAATATCGGCGGGTGGGTGTTTTAATCGGCTCTTTTTAGGCGTGGCAATAAGATAAGCCAAAGTCAGCGGTCCTAAACGACCAGCAAACATAAGTAAGATTAATGCGATTAAACTCGCGGGTTGAAGTTCACTGGTGATGCCACGCGATAAACCCACGGTACAAGCAGCGGAAACGGCTTCAAACAATAAATCTAAGAATTCTTTATTTGGCTCTAAAATAAGGAGGGTAAATAGCCCTAAAAATATGAGTATTCCTGTGATTGAAACAACAGCGAAGGCTTTAAATGAGGTCACTTTTGACACCGAATGGTTAAACACACGAAGTTCTTCAGAGCGACGTAAAAAAGTAATCACACTAAGAATGACAATAATAAAAGTGCCTACTTTAATTCCGCCAGCAGTACTGAGTGAACCACCACCAATAAACATCAAGACCATGGTCACTAAGGTTGAAGCATCGCTCATACTCGCCATGTTTAAGCTGTTAAAACCAGAGGAGCGCGGAACAGTGGCATGGAACCAAGCATTCACCGCTTGATCGCCCAGACTCAGGCCTGCAAGCGTTAGGGGATTACTCGCTTCTAAAGCCCAAATGACAATAAAGGCGATAAGGTTTAATCCAGCAATCGTTGAAAGTATTAATTTACTGTTTGGACTCATCTTTTTCCAACGACGTGCGCGCTTAATATCCATCAGGACAACAAAGCCGATTCCACCAATAATGTAGAGCATGCTAATGGTGAACGTAATGAAATAATGCTCTGAAAAGCTCATTAGACTATTGGGGAAAAGGGAAAAACCGCCGTTATTAAATGCTGAAACACTATAAAAAGCGGCATAAAAAAAAGCATGAGCAAAATCGTATTCCTGCATCCAAGCAATGGTTAAAATGACAGTCCCAAGCGCTTCAAAGAATAAAGAGTATAAAAGGACACCTTTAATGGTAAAAGATACTTTCGATAGGCTGGTTTGACCAATGGTCTCTTGTGCCATCACTTGCTGTTTTAAGCCAATATTGGATGACAGGCTTAATGCTGCAAGAATGGCAAAGGTCATAAAGCCCAAACCACCACATTGTAGCAACAGCATAATAATCACCTTACCAAAAGTGGTATAGGCTTCACCTACATTCACCACTGAAAGTCCCGTAATGGTGACAGCAGAGGTGGAGGTAAATAGGGCATTAATCCAAGATAATTCACCATAATGTGCAATCGGCAGTTTGAGTAATAAAGTACCAATCAAAATAAAGCTTAAAAAACCCAGTGCCAGTAAACTGGGAGGGCTGAGGTTAATGGTATTTTGTTTTTTATTGTGTAATCGATTCATATTTTATTTAAACCGTGCATAAAGTTTTCGGAGTGGTTCAAGTTCTCCTTCAACCACCAAAATATCCCCAACTTGTAAAACTAAATTTGGATCTATACTAAATAGAATTTCCTTACCACGTTTATGTAAAAGGGTTTTAATTTCGGGTGCATTCTCCATCAGGTGATGGAAGCGTTCGCCTTTGATGCTGTCTTTAATTTCAATTTTGACAATGAAATGATTATCCTCTAAACCCATATACCGGCTGACCATGGGGTAGCTGAGGGATTGTGCAACGCGAACGCCCATATCCTCTTCGGGGTGAATGATTTTGTTCACTCCAAGGTGAGTCAAAATCATGTGATGGGCTTTGGATTTGGCTTTGACCCAAATTTTTTGAATGCCCAAATTTTTAAGATGTAGTACGCATAATATACTGGCTTCAATGTCTTCACCAATGGCAACGACAACGGCTTCACAGTTTTGAATGTTAAGCTCATTGAGTACATGTTCATCGGTTGCATCGGCAATGACGGCATGTGTAATTTGATCTGAAATACTTTCTACAAATTTTTTATTGCTGTCGATTCCAATCACATCATGATTTAAACTCACCAGTTGTGTGGCTATAGTGGCTCCAAAACTTCCTAATCCAATTACTGCAAATTGAGCCATTCAAGCATTCCTTATCCATTTTATGTGATTTTGATTCATAACGTGTATCTGCACATCTGTGTTCATTTTATAAGGTAATGATTTATTCATCTATCAGGCTTACAAAATTATATATAACAAAAGCTTATTTTTAAGATGGAACCTTGTAGAAAAACAAAATGAATAGATAGCATAGAAGTCTTGGTATGTTGAATGACGTCATAAAACATTCAAAAACTTTCGCTATAATTCTGCATATATAATTTTCTATTTTCATAGTGAATTTAAACAAACTCACAGTAGAAGAATTAAAAATGGACGATAAAAAGATTTTTAAGATATTACAAAAATGGTTTTCGGTGTTGGAACTTCGGGAAATTCCCAAGAAGAAATACCGATGTAATTTTGAACAATTTTTGGCATGGATTTCGGCTGAAAAATTAGATAAAGATTTTCATGCTTATTTAATGTCTGTAGATGCTAAAAATCCCTATGAAAATGGGCTGGAAAAATGCGCTACTTTGCAGCACAAAAACATTGATATTGGTTTAATACAGCAGGGTATTCGTAAAAAAACCACGCCTTTATATGCGCATTATGAGCAGCATAAAGAGGTTATTGGTAAATATTACAATGTAAATGATCAGGTTTTTGATCTGATTTTTGAAGAAATTTTTACACTTTTAAAGTCACAGAATTTGGAATTGTTATTGATTTATGCAGACATAACTTACTGGATGGCTGTTCCGAATGATGATGTTAAAATCCATAAATTTTGTAAATCTTTCACCAAGCAATTTAAGGATGAAGGTGTTTGTATCGAGCACTATACACAATTAGATTGTTTAAGATCGACTTAAAAATTTGAAAAAAAAGAGCCAGCTGATGACTGGCTCTTTTTTATGTGTTATTTCAGGAAGCGCTGATAACCTAAGTTGTTGGTAATTTCAGCATATGGATAAGTGATTTTTTCCAATGTTTCAATTAAACCATCTGGGTTTTGTTTGGCATCGGTTGCTTCAAGACCCACCAGTACACGACCTTCAGCAGCACCATGATTACGATAGTGGAATAGAGTAATATTATGCGTTGGCCCAAGACGTTCTAAGAAGGTTAATAACGCACCCGGACGTTCTGGGAATTCTACGCGGAACAAACGCTCATTTTCGATATCCGCATGTCCACCGACCAAGTAACGAATATGCAATTTGGCCACTTCGTCATCCGATAAATCATCGACATCATAGTGGGCTTGTAAGAGTTCATGGATGTCATGACGTTCTTTTTCGCCGCCTTTTAGACTAATGCCGACAAAGACTTGAGCGGCACTTGAAGTGCTGGCACGGTAGTTAAACTCAGTGATATTACGACCTTGTAAAGCACGGCAGAAGTTAAGGAAAGAGCCTTTTTCTTCAGGAATGGTCACGGCAAAAATGGCTTCTTTACGTTCACCGAGTTCTGTTCGTTCTGCGATATAACGTAGGCGGTCAAAATTCATGTTGGCACCACACACAATTGAAACCATGTTCTTATGTTCTAGGCCATGTTGTTCAACATATTTTTTAATTCCTGCCAGTGCCATTGCACCAGAAGGTTCAACAATACTGCGGCATTCATCATAAGTGTCTTTAATGGCAGCACAGATTTCATCTGTATTGACCAGAACGACATCACGTTCAACAATTGGCCCTGAATTATCTGATTTTTGTAGTTGGATCACTTGAAATGGTTTTTCACCAATTTGTGCTACCGCCGTACCATCGGCAAATAAGCCGACTTGTGGCAGAATCACACGTTCATTGGCTTCAAAAGCGGCTTTAAGGCATGCCGATTCATCGTATTCCACAGGAATGACTTTCACATGGGGCGCAACATCGCCCAAATATGCGGCAACGCCCGCAATTAAACCGCCACCGCCCACAGCAACAAAGACATAGTCGACATCACGCCATTGACGCAAAATTTCATTGGCAATGGTACCTTGGCCCGCCATGACCAATTCATCATCGTATGGTGGAATAAAGGTCATGCCTTCATCTTTTGCACGTTGAATAGCGTATTTATTGGCAACATCAAATGAGTCACCATGTAAAACCACATCACCACCTAAGCGTTTCACTGCTTGTACCTTAATGTCAGGTGTGGTTTTTGGCATCACAATAATGGCACGAATTCCCAGTTTTTGACCAGATAGAGCCACACCTTGCGCATGGTTGCCTGCTGAAGCTGTAATAACGCCACGTTCTAACTGAGATTTCGGCAATTGACTAATACGGTTATAAGCACCGCGTAGTTTGAAAGAAAAGACAGGTTGTAAGTCTTCGCGTTTGAAGCGAATATTATTGTTTAGTTTCTCACTAATTCGTGGCGCTGCTTCGAGTGGAGTTTCGATTGCAACGTCGTACACAGTTGCTTGTAATATTTGTCGAACCAAACGAGACAGCATGTTAATTTTCCATCTAACAGTTTAAAATAGATTTTTATTGTAACAAACCCCTGTACCTTTGGGCTGTAAAATCAGCAACAAATGTCAAAAAATAGTTGAGCCAAGTTATGAGTCTGTATGCGACCCAAGATGAAAAGAAACAAGCTGCCGCGAAAGCTGCTTTAAAGCATTTGCCAAAGGGCGGTATTTTGGGTGTAGGTACAGGAAGTACTGTGAACTTCCTCATTGAATTATTACCAGAACTGCAATTAGAAGCAGCAGTTGCAAGTTCTGAAGCGACTGCACAACGCCTTAAAAAATTAGGTATTGAAGTGGTTGATATGAACCACGTTGGTGGTTTAGATGCCTATGTCGATGGTGCGGACGAAATTGACCGTCATATGCACATGATTAAAGGTGGTGGTGCTGCACTGACCCGTGAAAAAATTGTGGCGTCGATTGCGAAGAAATTTGTATGTATTGTCGATGACTCTAAATGGGTTGAACAGTTAGGTCATGATTTCCCACTCCCTGTAGAAGTGATTCCAATGGCACGTTCTGCTGTGGCGCGTAAAATCGTAAGCTTAGGTGGTGATCCAGTTTATCGTGAAGGTGTCGTCACGGATAATGGTAACGTGATCTTAGATGTACATAACTTCAACATCTTAAATGCACTTGAACTTGAAAAAACCTTGAATAATATTCCGGGTGTTGTGACCAATGGTATTTTTGCAATTCAAAAAGCGGATATTGCTATTGTGGCAACCAATAACGGTATTGAAGAACGTACTGCGGTTTAACTAAATAATTTCCCCAAACCCTGAGCAAATTTTAAAGCACTGCTTTAAAATTTGTGCAAGAAAACTCATTTAGTAAAATTATTCCTAATTAGTTTTCTCCCTCCTTTTTCAAAGGAGGGCTTTTCAAAGGAGGGCTTTTCAAAGGAGGGCTGGGGAGGATTAAAAATATAAACATGAATCTAACAGACCTGCCTGAAATTAAAATTGTCCGTCATGCACGAGCGATACGACTGCGCTTGCGGGTAGAGCCAACACAAATTCGTTTAACTGCACCATTATTTTGTAGCAAAAAACAGATTCAAAATTTTATTGATCAATCAGAACAGTGGTTAGTCAAAACTTGGCAAGAACAGCAGCAGAAACAAGAAATACAGCTACAAAATAGGGTGTTTCCGACAGAACTTAAACTTTTTAATTTAGAACAACCTATACAGATTACTTATCAAGCGCAGCAGAGAAATTTTGTGTTTGATCATGAAGGTTTGAGACTTAGTGTGAGTGATCGTCAACCTGAACAATACTTGAAAGCGTTTGTCATCGCCTATGCAAAGCAGCATCTTCCGATTTATTTAGCACAAGTGAGTACTGAAACAGCACTGAAATATGGTCAATGTACGATTCGGCAGCCCAAAACACGTTGGGGAAGTTGTACATCTAAACACGACATTATGTTGAATAGTGCTTTGGTACTGTTTCCTCAAGAAGTCGTTAGATATGTATGTGTACATGAATTAGCACATACTCGATATTTTGATCATAGCCCACAGTTTTGGATGCAGGTACAGTTGCATGACCATAACTTTCAGCAGCATCAGAAAATATTAAAAACAAAGCTGTTACATTGTTGGTGGTTTTTTAGTAACCATTAAGCGGATTGATGTTTTAATTTTTTATTTTTAAGTGTAGATTGAACTGGATAAAAATGATTTAAAATTCATGCGTTGAACCCTTCTCCCATATCGTAATAAAAGAACTCAGATGTGAATTTTACAGATATTCATTATTTCGTATTAATCGTCCCGAGCTGTCTCATCTTGATGGGTAGTCTGTTCTTAATTTGTCATTTTTTCTTCAAAGCACCACATTATTTGTTGTGGTTGGGTATAGGCTATATTGTTCCAGCGTGTGCTTTGGCAGCACAAAGTTTAATGTCGAATCAACAAATGACGATGTCTTCTCCTGTACTGGGGATCATGTATTTGTTTGGTGCTTGGGCCAGTACTTATGCGATGGCTTTAAGGAAAAATGCACAGGCACATTCTAAACTTGCGTGGGTATTGATAGTGATGCTTACTGCCTTGCTTGGCTATTATGCCTTTATAGATGAGCAACTGTGGGTACGCATGCTGATTTTGAATTTAGGTGTCGCGACTATTCAGTCTTTGGTTCTCATTTCAATGTTTGCCCATTTTAAACATAGTGATCGGTTAAATAAAATTGTTGATCTTTCATATTTGTTTATTGTGCTTTATACCTTTATTCGTAGCTTGATTATTTTCCTGTTTTTAAAAAATATTGATGCCAGCATGCTTTCGACTTCGGTTTGGTGGTTAATGATGTTAGCTGCCAGTATTTTATTGAGCTTGTGGTTTGCTATGGTGCTATTGGGCACTATGGTGCGAGATATTGTTTTTAAACTCAATGAAGAACGTTCACGAGATTCATTAACCTATTTGCTCAATCGGCGTGGTTTTTACGACGCTGCAAAAGTAAATTTAGCGCAACTATCGGTAAAAGAATATTTTTTGCTGATGTGTGATATTGACCATTTTAAAAAAATTAATGATAGCTATGGGCATTTAGTTGGCGATCAGATTTTGCAACAAGTGGGACGGATTATTAGCCAAAACGTACGTGAAAATGATTTGGTTGGACGTTTTGGTGGGGAAGAATTTATTATTTTATTGCAAATTGAACCAGCTGCTGTTGCGTATAAAATTGCTGAGCGTATTCGTATTGCCATTGAGACTGAATTATTTTCAGAGAAGCAAATATCTGTAACGGCAAGTTTTGGTCTTGCGCGTGTGAAAAACAAGAACCTAACAAATACAATTGATATTGCAGATAAATTGTTATATCGCGCAAAACGAGCAGGGCGGAATTGTGTTTTTTTGGAAACCTATGAAAGTGTGAATAATAAAGCAGTCAGCAATGCTGAGAAAATATCACTAAAACCAAGCAAAATAGTTCAGAAAACCTAAACTTCCTGTCATACTGTCTCGCTAAGAAATAGATACTTTGATTTGAGGTCGTGATCGTGATTAGTGTTGGTATTGTCGGCGGTACAGGTTATACAGGCGTTGAATTGTTGCGTCTTTTACTACGACACCCAAATGTACAGGTTAATGTACTGACGTCACGTACTGAAAACGGTCGCCGTGTCGATGACATGTTCCCAAGCCTACGTGGTCATACCGATCTTTGCTATTCAGATTTAAATATCGACGAACTTAAACAATGTGATGTTGTTTTCTTTGCAACCCCGCATGGTGTAGCAATGAAGCATGCAGCTGAACTGGTTGCAGCAAATACTAAAATTGTCGATTTAGCTGCAGATTTTCGCTTGCAAGATTTAGAACAGTTTGAAAAATGGTATGGTCTGGAACATGCTTGTCCAGATCTTTTAAAAGATTCGGTTTATGGTTTGTCAGAGCTGAACCGTGACAAAATTAAACAAGCCAATGTGGTTGGTAATCCGGGTTGTTATCCAACAACCGTGCAACTGGGTTTAGCGCCATTATTTAAACATAGCGACACATTGGTGAAACCTGAAAGTATTATTATTGATGCAAAATCAGGTGTTTCAGGTGCAGGACGTAAAGCAAGCTTAGGCATGATTTATTCGGAAAATGCCGATAACTTCAAAGCTTATGCTGTTGGCGGTCACCGTCACCACCCTGAGATTGTGGAAGCATTGGAAAATATTTCAGGTCAAAAAGGTGTGTTCAATCACATCGTCTTTGTACCCCATTTAGTTCCAATGATCCGTGGCATGCTTAGCACGATGTATATTGATTTAACAGATGCAGGCGATGCTGTAGATTTACAAAGTTTATATGAACAATTCTATGCGAATGAGCAGTTTGTTGATGTGATGCCGGTAAATAGTTCACCTGAGACACGTTCTGTACGTGGTGCAAACCAACTTCGTATTGCTTTGTATAAACCACAGCCGAAAAAACTGGTTATTTTATCTGTGCAAGATAATTTGGTGAAAGGTGCTGCTGGGCAAGCGGTACAAAATATGAACCTGATGTTCGGTTTTACTGAAAATGCAGGTTTAGAAGGAATTGGTTTATTACCATAAAAAACGTTTTTCAACTTCACACACATTTAGATTTGGATTTAAATGTGTGTTTTGAATGAATCAAAATAAGAGATGACGATGCTGGATACTGAATTAAATACTCCATCACAACAGGCTCCATTAAGTAAAAAGCCTTTTTTAAAGGGCAATTTACCTTTGGCGATGGGTGCTGCAATTTTGGTTGTGGGTAGTGGTTTTCTTGGCTATTCAATTGGGCATCGGCAAGGTCTAACAGTTGTAGGTTTTGAAGCTGATGCAGAACAACTGGTTGAAGTTGTACAAAAGCAAAAGAGTAGCTTGGAAACACTGAATAAAGGCTTGAATTTAGCAGTACAAGAGCGTGATGTTGCGGTGAGTAATTCAAATGATTTATTTGCTGCGCTGAATCAAGCACGGGTAGATAAAACTCAGTCTGAAGGTCTGGGTGCAATTTATCGTGAAGTATTGCGTCAACGTGGTGGTCTAAGTCTAACCATACAGAATCTTGGGATTAAACCCTTACCTGATAATGCTTATGAGTATGAGCTGGATTTGGTACAAGTAAGTCCCAATAAACGCAGTGCATCGGGTAGTGTTGAATTACATTTAATTCAAGGTACGGAAGTTTTGGTTGTACCTATGGAAGATAAAAATTTCAATTTTCAAGATTCTGAGCGTTTAACTGGGCGTTGGACAATACCTAAAGGCTTTACGCCAGAGTTTATTGAAGTTCGTTTAACTGGAACCAGTACTCCTGTAATTAAGCGGTTCAGTTGGGGCCGTGGAAAACCTATAGAAAGTCAATCAGCATTTATCTCTGATATTCCTCAAGCAGAAGCAAATGCACAATAAATGTGAATTTTAAATCCTATGCGAATGAATAAACGTCAAAATTGTTTAAATGACATCAAAAATTCTTTTCATCAATCTGGATATGTCGATTGGCATATTAGTCCACGCTTAAGCAATGAAACGCATGAGGAAGCAGAGGGTGATATTGCAGTACAAGCCGCGAAACCTGAATTAAAGCGTCCGCCCATGTATTGTGTTGTTTTAATGAACGACGATTACACACCAATGGACTTTGTAATTGAAATTTTACAACAATACTTCGCTTTGAATCTTGACCAAGCCACTCAAGTAATGCTAACTGTACATTATGAAGGGAAAGGTATCGCAGGCGTTTATCCAAGAGACATTGCGGAAACAAAAGCGAACCAAGTAAATAATTATGCTCGGTCACAAGGTTATCCATTGCTTTGTCAGATTGAGCCAAAAGATTAAGGGGATTACATGCTCAGTCGTCAATTGGAAGTATCTTTACGTTTGGCTGTTAGCATGGCTCGTCAAAAGAGACATGAGTTTCTGACGGTTGAACATTTATTGTTGGCGTTACTTGATAATGACTCTGCTGTAAATGCGCTTAAAGCGTGTGGTGCGGACATTATTGTTCTTCGCAAAGAATTAGAAGAATACGTTGAACAACATACCCCTAAATTAAGCGAACATAGCGATCAGGCACCACATCCGACTGAAAGTTTTGATCGTATTCTGCAACGTGCAATATTCCATGTGCAATCGAGCGGTGGTGATCGTACAGTTGAAGGTGCGGACATTCTGGTTGCGATGTATTCTGAACGTGATTCATTTGCTGTTTATTTACTTAAACGCCATCAAATTAATCGTTTAACTTTAACTCAATATTTATCTCATGGTACGCGCAAAGAAGAAGTGCAAGCCGAAGAGGAAGTTGAAGAGTTGGATGGTGAAACATCTGCTTCTGCAAATGCAGGACCACTCGATTTATATACCACTAATTTGAATGTGGAAGCGCAAAAAGGCAAAACAGATCCTTTAATTGGTCGTGAAAAAGAAATTGAACGTGCAGCACAAATTTTATGCCGCCGCCGTAAAAACAATCCGTTATTGGTAGGTGATCCTGGTGTTGGTAAAACATCGATTGCTGAAGGTTTAGCTTGGTTGATTGTTAATGGTAAAGCACCAAAACCACTTGAAAATGCTGAAGTCTTCAGTTTGGATATTGGGGCATTGGTTGCAGGTACAAAATACCGTGGCGATTTTGAAAAACGTTTAAAACAACTTTTAAATGCTTTGAAAAAGAAACCAGAAGCCATTTTGTTTATTGATGAAATTCACATGATTATTGGTGCAGGCTCAAGTATGGGCAGCACCATGGATGCATCGAATTTAATTAAGCCAGCGCTGTCGAATGGTTCGCTACGTTGCATTGGCTCAACGACTTTCCAAGAATATCGTCAGGTCTTTGAAAAAGATCATGCTTTATCACGCCGTTTCCAAAAAATTGATGTCAATGAGCCATCTATTTCTGAAACAGTTGATATTTTACGTGGTTTAAAATCTAAATTTGAAGATTTTCATCATGTTCAATATGACGATAGAGCATTGGTTGCTGCTGTGGAATTGTCTGCGAAATTTATTAATGATCGCTTTTTACCAGACAAAGCCATTGATGTAATTGATGAAGCAGGCGCACAACGTCGTTTGAAAGCAGAGCAAGATGATAGTTTAATTACGGTAGAAAATATCGAAGATATCATTTCTAAAATTGCGCGTATTCCACCAAAAACTGTATCGAAAGATGACAAGACGGTATTAATTAATCTAGAACGTGATTTGAAACGTGTGGTCTTTGGTCAAGATACAGCAATTGAAGCATTGGGTTCCGCCATTAAATTATCACGTGCAGGTCTGAAATCACCAGATAAACCTGTCGGTAGCTTTGTATTTGCAGGTCCTACAGGTGTGGGTAAAACTGAGGTCACCAAGCAGTTGGCTAAACTGTTAGGTGTGGAATTGGTTCGTTTCGATATGTCTGAATATATGGAACGTCATGCAGTTTCACGTTTAATTGGTGCGCCTCCGGGTTATGTTGGTTTTGACCAAGGTGGTTTGTTGACCGATGCTATTCATAAAAGCCCACATTGTGTCTTGCTACTGGATGAAATTGAAAAAGCGCATCCAGATGTGTTTAATTTATTACTGCAAATTATGGATCATGGCTCATTGACCGATAATAATGGTCGTAAGTCCGATTTCCGTAATGTGATTCTTGTTTTAACTACCAATATTGGGGCTGACAGTATTTCTCGCGCCAGCATTGGCTTTATGGAGCAAGACAATAGTAATGACAATAAAGATGCAATGAAGAAGGCATTCTCACCAGAATTCCGAAATCGTTTGGATGGCATTATTCAATTCAATGCATTGCCGACGACGGTCATCGAAAATGTGGTGGATAAATTCTTAACTGAATTGCAAGCACAACTTGATGATAAAAAAGTCGTTCTCGATGTCGATCAAAGTGCTCGTGAATGGATGGCTGAAAATGGTTATGACCGTTTAATGGGTGCTCGTCCAATGCAACGTTTGATTCAAGAGCATTTGAAAAAACCGCTTGCTGAAATGATTTTGTTCGGTGAGCTTGCTGAACATGGTGGTAATGTTGCTGTTTCTGTGAAGAAAGAGAATGGCAAGGCAGTAGGGTTGAAACTCGAAGTATTTGAAGATCAAACTGCTGAACCTGCATAATCAGATCCATGCTTAAAATAACCCGTGTTCGCACGGGTTATTTTGTTTCTACTCACCCTCATCTTGACCTTCTTCCAAAGGGAGAAGGAGAAAATTGGCTTATATAGAAAGTTATGGATATTCAAATTACCAAGGTAATTACGACCTTTTGCCTTTTTTTTGTCACAGCGATTGCAGAAATTTTAGGTTGTTATTTTCCATATTTAATTTTAAATCAAGGCAAGTCGCATTGGTTTTGGCTTCCGACAGTATTAAGTTTGGCCGTATTTGTGTGGTTACTGACCTTGCATCCTGCTGCATCAGGTAGAATTTATGCTGCTTATGGTGGAATTTATATATTTACGGCTTTAATGTGGTTACGTTATGTCGATCAGGTGGTGTTAACCCGTTGGGATATGTTGGGTGGTCTAGTGGTCATATCGGGTGCGATGATGATTATTTTACAACCTCAAGGTTTGATACGTTAGATAGCTAACGTATCAAGTTATAATCTTAAAATTGACATTCGCTGTTTTTAATTTTTAGATCATAGGTTTTTTGAGGCGCGCTTAGTTTGACTTCAACATAGTAGGGATTTACGCGTTGGAATTCATGCTCAAAAAATAAATGGCAACTGTTGATTAAGTTTTGTGTAATGAAGTGTTTTACTTCTTTATCGCCAATATCTTCAGCGAATTGTGTGAAATCTGGAGTGGTGATAATTCCTTGGACCTCAATGTGATCTGCATATAATCGTAATTGTTCAATCACTGTATTTTGATCAGCTTGATAGGGCATAGTACGTGAGTCTTCATCACTCATAACATTTAAAATTTCATTGAGTTTTTTGCTATCTTGGATTTTATACGATGAATCTATGATTTTATTTTTGACAAAATATTGATCCATTTCTGTGCCTTTGGCTTGTGCTGTATTGATTAAAATAAAAGTACTTAAATATAAAACGATTTTTTTTAAAGACATGGTTAAAATCACTTATAAAAGTTATGGATTTAATTATAGCGATTTGAATATAAAAAAAGCACCCGAAGGTGCTCAATTTTTTAAGAATTTATCACTGAATTAGTCTTTCTTTAAATTTTCATTCAGTAAAAATTCAACCAAAGCCTTTTGAGCGTGTAAACGGTTTTCTGCTTCATCCCAAACCACTGCATTTTTGTGGTCGAGCAAATTTTCAGAAATTTCTTCACCACGGTGCGCCGGTAAGCAGTGCATAAATAAACAATTTGAATGTGCTAAATCCATGAGTTTTTCATTGACTTGGAAATCAGCAAATGCTTTCTCGCGAATTTTTTGCTCTTCCTCTTGTCCCATGCTGGCCCAAACATCAGTCACAATTAGGTCTGCATTGACCGCTGCATCTTCTGCTGAATCGACAAGTTCTACACAATGGGCAAATTCTGATAAGAATTTTGCTTGTGGCTCATAACCTTTAGGTGTGGCAATTTTTAATTTAAAGCCCCACATGTGTGCTGCTTCAATATATGAATTACACATATTGTTGCCATCACCAATCCATGCCACGGTTTTACCTTCAATAGAACCACGATGTTCAAGGAAAGTTTGCATATCCGCAAGAAGTTGGCAAGGGTGATGATCATCAGTTAAGGCATTGATGATGGGTACTTTTGAATAAGAGGCAAAGCGTTCTACGATGTCATGACCAAAAGTACGGATCATAATAATATCAAGCATGCTTGAAATCACACGTGCAGAATCTTCAATCGGTTCACCGCGACCAAGCTGTGTGTCACGAGAAGATAAAAAAATCGCACTACCACCGAATTGACTCATACCTGCTTCAAACGAAACACGTGTTCGGGTACTCGATTTTTCAAAAATCATGCCCATAACTTTACCGACAAAAGGTTGGAACACCTCATTACTATGTTGCTTGCGTTTAAGTTCAATCGCGCGCTGCAAAATTTGGTTAAGTTCTAAAGTCGATAAATCACGTAAGGTCAGAAAATGACGTAGAGCCATGGTTACTCCACAATAATTGCTGAATAAAAAAACAAAACAACAATTAGTTGTTGGTTGGTTGAGTGAAAGAGAATCGATTAATATACTATACGTAGACAGAATTGCAAAAAAACTAGACTTTTTGATGGCCTTCTAAGAAGCGATCTACGCAATAATTGATGTATTCGATGGTTTCTTGATCATTTTCCTGAACTGGGATACCCATGAGTACGCGCCATTCAATATCACGGATAATTCCAAAATACAGTTGAGCGGAATAAATAGGGTGCTTGCATTTAATTAGGCCAAGTTCATCGGCTTTGGTTAAAGCACAGGCGATTGCCATTTGAATATGTTTTGGGCCTTGTTCATGAATATACAGCGCCAGTTCGGGACTGCGCTGAGTTCGTTCAAGAATTAAACGAAGAAATGCAGCATTTTCTGGAAGCACGAGATGGTGCTTAAAATTCATCAGGGTTTGAACTAAATAGGAATGTAGATCATCTTTACCTTGTTCAAAAGGTACACAGATATCTTTAAAAAATTGTTCACGGCGATAATCACAAATAGCTGTAAATAAGCCTTCTTTATTACCAAAAAATTTATAAATTGAGGCTTTAGAACCACCTGCATGGTGAACGATGTCGTCTAGAGAGACTGCATCATAACCACGTTCTAGAAATAGCTCATTTGCGCTAAGTAAAAGCGATAGGCATCGTTCATGACCACGTTTTGTTTGTGGTGTGTCGCGGCCTATGGGTTCTGGTTGAGCTAATTCGTGCATATGGCGTATAGAGTCAATAATCAAAAATGAAAACATTTGCAATTATAGCAAAAATATGCGCACATTTCTTAAAATAAAGATGTTGTCTTGTTTTGGTCACAATTATGCAAAATGGAAATAACACTATAGGTTTGGTGAATATTTGACTAAAGTTTTAGAGTAGATGTTCTAAAAAGTCATAGATATGAATATGTTTATGGATATACTCGAAATTCAATAAATAAAGTGAAACTGTGGAAAGGAATATGACACAACAAATGTCTGCAGGTTTAAGATTTAGACAAGCACTAGAAGTGGAAAAACCATTACAAATCATCGGCACAGTGAATGCCTATGCAGCCATGATGGCTAAAGAAGTGGGTTATAAAGCCATTTATGTATCGGGTGCAGGTGTTGCCAATTATTCTTATGGTTTACCTGATTTGGGAATGACCAGTTTAGACAATGTGCTTGAAGATGTACGTCGTATTACTGAACGGGTCGATACGCCACTATTGGTCGATATTGATACAGGCTGGGGCGGTGCTTTTAATATTGCACGTACTGTAAAGCAAATGATTGCTGCGGGCGCTGCTGCGGTTCATATTGAAGATCAGGTTGCACAAAAACGTTGTGGTCACCGTCCAAATAAAGAAATTGTGACGCAACAAGAAATGGTTGACCGTATTAAAGCTGCTGTGGATGCCAAAACAGACTCAAACTTTGTAGTCATGGCACGTACCGATGCTTTACAAAAAGAAGGTTTGCAGGCAGTAATTGATCGCGCTTGTGCATGTGTGGAAGCGGGTGCCGATGCCATTTTTGCTGAAGCAATGACCGACATCACCATGTACAAAACCGTTTGTGATGCAGTCGGTGTACCAGTACTGGCCAATATTACTGAATTTGGTGATACCCCGTATTACACCGCTGAAGAACTAGGTGAACAGGGTATTTCAATGGTGCTTTACCCTTTGTCTGCAACGCGTGCAATGCAAAAAGCAGCATTAGAAGTGATGCGCTCTATTCGTGAGAATGGTACGCAAGTAAATGTATTGGATATCATGCAACAGCGTAAAGAACTGTACGAATTCCTTGATTATCATACTTTTGAAAATACCTTAGATAAATTGTTTAAATAAAATATTCAACATGGAGAATTAAAAAAATGGCTGAAGGAAAAGTACTCACAGGCGCAGGATTGCGCGGACAAGTGGCAGGTAAAACAGCACTTTCAACTGTTGGAAAAAGCGGTGCAGGTCTAACCTACCGTGGTTATGACGTGCAAGATTTGGCAGAAAACTGTCAATTTGAAGAAGTCGCTTACCTGATCTTCTTTGGTGAGTTGCCGACTGCTGCACAGTTGGCTACTTATAAAGCGAAATTGAAATCGCTGCGTCAATTACCACAGGCTTTGAAAGAAGTATTAGAGCGTATTCCTGCGGATTCGCATCCAATGGATGTGATGCGTACCGGTGTTTCGATGCTCGGTAACTTGGAAACTGAGCAATCATTTGCTGAACAGCAAGATGTAGCCGACCGTATTTTGGCAACCCTTCCAGCGATCATTTGCTACTGGTATCGTTTTAGCCATGATGGTGTGCGTATTGAAGAAAATACTGATGATGATTCGATTGGTGCTCAATTCCTACACTTGCTTCGCGGCGAAAAACCAAATGAATTGCATGAACAAGTGATGAATGTATCCCTCATTTTGTATGCAGAGCATGAATTTAATGCTTCAACCTTTACTGCGCGTGTCTGTGCATCAACCTTATCCGATATGCATTCATGCATCACCGGTGCAATTGGTTCACTGCGTGGCCCATTACACGGTGGTGCCAATGAAGCTGCAATGGAAATGATTGAAAACTGGACCTCTGCCGACGAAGCTGAACGTGAAATGTTGGGTAAACTTGAGCGTAAAGAAAAGATCATGGGCTTTGGTCATGCCATTTATAAAGACAATGATCCACGTAATGGCATCATCAAAATTTGGTCAGAACGCTTGGCGAAAGATGTAGGTGACACAGTACTGTATCCAGTGTCAGTACGTTGTGAAGAAGTGATGTGGCGTGAGAAGAAACTGTTCTGTAACGCTGACTTCTTCCACGCATCTGCGTATCACTTCATGGACATTGCGACCAAATTATTCACACCAATCTTCGTGATGTCTCGTGTGACTGGTTGGGCGGCGCATGTGATGGAACAACGTGCAGACAACCGTATTATTCGCCCAAGTGCGGACTATACAGGGCCTGAACTGCGTAAAGTTGTGCCTATTGAAGCACGTTCAGCTGCTTAAATTGAAAAATTTGTAATAAAGCCTCTTCGGAGGCTTTATTTTTTAGGCATTAATAAAACAGGATCTTCTATGGTATAACCCGTTTCAAAAGGAAGACCTAAATATTTTACAGTAGCGATAATTTTCTGTTGATTGGGGATTTTATACGCTTGAGAGATACTCAAGCCTTGGCGATAATCTATCGCCTGATGTATTTGGCTTTTTAAATTTTTGCTTGTTAACTGATAGGTATACTTATATTTAGGTATAAATTCATTTGGGTCATACCATGACTTTTCTTTCGATGTAGTTTTCTTCAATACTTGAACTTTGATTGTGCTTTTAGAAATAGTTACAAGTGGTTGAAGTCGGTTTTTAATTTTACGAATTTCTTGATTAAATAAACGGCTGTCTTGATCATAATCAATTTTTTTGGTTTTGGGATTGATGTAGAGTGAGTTGACTTGAATGAGCTTTTCAGGATGTTGATTGTTCTTAAACTGATAATAATAAAGCTGTGGTAGGCGACCACGACCATCTTCATAATGTTTGAGTAAGTAGACTTTTTGGTCTTGATGATCATAGCCCAATATTTCTATGTTTTGTGGTCCACCTACAGTTGCAAAACTGGTGCAGGGTAGGAGTATTAAACTGAGCAAACTGGTTTTGAGTTTCAACATAGCTAGATTTCCTCAATCATTTTTATGATTTCTTTTGCAACATACTGGGTTAAGACCGTAAGTTTTTCTGATGGTGTTCCATCAATAAAATAATGAAAATTATAGGTCTTATTTAAATATAAAATTGAGATAAAAAATGTGCCTTCAGGTTTTATTTCTGTTGCACTACCACCGGGTTTGAGTAATCCAGTACAAGCCACAATAATATCCGCTTGTGTAAATAACTTTTTCCCGTGAACAGCCATTGCTTCGGTTACTTCAGCAGATTCAGCAGTATATTTTTCAATGAAAGTCGGCTCAATTTTGAGAATATTGACTTTTGTGGAAGGGTCATAACTCACTAAACCACCCAGTAATATCTCTGCGCCACTATTTTTATAAATTGAAAATTGGCTTGAAAGATAGCCTGAGCTTGCACTTTCAATAAAGGCAATCTTTAAATGATTAATCTCTAATAAATCACAACATTTTTTTATCATCTACTAAACGGCATGAGTGAAAAGTGTACATATTGTAGCGTAAAAGCGATCACCTGATTGTTTTGTAATGATATGGCTCATGTTCAGTATGTGTTGGCTCACAATATTGTGTGGACAAGGATTTTATTTATTTCGTCTTTAAATATGCTGAGCAGAATTCATCGCAGGATAATGAAAGGCTTGAAATGAATCAGTTTTAATTTATTTAAATATATGTAATCATATATTAATAAAATGGTATGTATGACCTTAACAGTAGATTTGGATTGATATAGTGGAAATTGTGAAATTTATTAAAAGCTTTAATACCGTAAATACGTATTTATTGCTATCAATGTTTATTTTGGCTGTTATTGTGGTGTATTTCTATTTTATTAATCCTGTTTAATAAATTAATGTAATTGTTAATTTTTTGATGGGGATGTGAATTAACATTTTTATCGTATAAATTGACATGTGCTTTTGGCTGTATTTATTCGTGAATGAGTTTAAATTTTATTAAAAAATTCAATCATGATTCACTCATGTGGAATATAAATCCAGTATTAAATAAAAACCCAGTGATTACACTGGGTTTTTGCATTTTAAAAACTAAATTAGTTTTCAAGTGCAGGCGTAGCAGCAGCAATGGCAGCAGCAACAGCATCATCTTCTGACTGAGGCGTATTACTTGGTTTTTGCTGAGCAACTTGCGTTGGTTTATCTTCTGCTTTCGGTGCTTCTGCTTTTACAGCAGGCTTGCTTTCAACAGGTTTAGGTTCACTCACTTCACGACGAATCTCTGTCGTTGTATTTGCTGTTTCGTGACGTTCAACTTCTACATGTGTAGGAATTTCTACTTGCTCACTTTCAACTGGAGTTAACGGTTCTGCTTGTACAGGTTCAGTCACTTGCTCAGTTTGCTGAGTCGTTGCAGCTTGTTCCGATTCATCTTCTTTCGGTGCTTCTTTTTTTACACACGCTGTTAATAATAAACCTGCTGCAATAGCGCCACAAATTAAAAGTTTTTTATTCATAATTGCACAAAATAAAGCATTAATAGGATGTCGGCATTATAACAGCAAATACGAATATAAAAATCCTCTGCAACCCCTCTAATTTTTTATCGGAAATGCTGATAGAATAACCAATTGTTTGTTGTTCTATGAATTGATGCGGATTGACTTTGCTTTATTGGTACAAGGTAAAGTAAAATTGCGCAACATTGTAGGCCGATTTAGGCTCGATTGTACGAGAAACCCAATGACCCATTTTATTTTCGTGACTGGTGGTGTAGTTTCATCACTAGGTAAAGGTATTTCAGCTGCTTCAGTTGCTGCACTTTTAGAAGCCCGTGGTTTAAAAGTAACCATGGTCAAAATGGATCCATACATTAATGTCGATCCAGGGACAATGAGCCCATTCCAGCATGGTGAAGTCTTTGTCACAGAGGATGGTGCTGAAACTGACCTAGATTTGGGTTATTACGAACGTTTCTTACGTCGTGCGAAAATGACCAAATTGAATAACTTTACTTCTGGCCGTGTATACCAAGACGTTTTAAATAAAGAACGTCGTGGTGATTATCTTGGCGGTACAGTTCAAGTTATTCCACATATTACGGATAATATTAAAGAACGTGTTCTTCGCGCAGGTGAAGGCTACGACGTTGCAATTGTAGAAATTGGCGGCACAGTAGGTGATATTGAATCTCTCCCATTCATGGAATCTGTACGTCAATTAATGGTTGAGCTTGGTCATAAACGTACCATGCTCATGCATTTAACTTTGCTTCCATACATTAAATCTGCGGCTGAATTAAAAACCAAACCAACACAACACTCTGTTAAAGAGCTATTGTCGATTGGTATTCAGCCAGACATCTTAATCTGTCGTACAGAATATGATGTTGATGCTGATACCACCCGTAAAATTGCGCTATTTACTAACGTAGAAGCACGTGCGGTTGTGGTATGTAAGGATGCGCGTTCTATTTATCAAATCCCACGTACGTTCTATGAACAAAATGTTGATGATTTGATTTGTGAACGTTTTGGTTATAACGACCTTCCTGAAGCTGATTTAACAGATTGGGATAATGTGGTAGATGCTTTACTTAATCCAGAATACACAGTACGTGTTGCAATGGTGGGTAAATATGTTGAACTTCCAGATGCCTATAAATCTGTAAACGAAGCACTTCTACATGCGGGTATTAAAAACCGCGTTAAAATTCAAATTGACTATGTCAATGCTGAAGAATTAGAAAGCCAAGATGTAAGCGACGTATTGAAAGATGCTGATGCAATCCTTGTTCCGGGCGGTTTTGGTGAACGTGGTACTGAAGGCAAAATGAAAGCAATTCAATTTGCCCGTGAAAATGGCGTTCCATTCCTTGGAATCTGTTTGGGTATGCAGCTTGCTGTTATTGAATATGCACGTCATGTTGCTGGTATTACGGATGCAACATCTACTGAATTTAATCGTTCAACGAAATCACCACTCATTGGTTTAATTACTGAATGGCTGGATGAGCGCGGTGAAGTTCAGCAGCGTAGTGTTGAATCTGACCTTGGTGGAACCATGCGTCTGGGTGCTCAAAAATCTGAATTGGTTGCAGGTACAAAGACTTGTGAAGTGTATGGTAGTGCGGAAATTATTGAACGTCACCGCCATCGTTACGAAATGAACAACCGTTTCATTCCAGTGCTTGAAGAAGCAGGAATGAAAATTTCAGGTTATTCACCAGTACAACATTTAGTAGAAACTGTTGAAATTCCTCAACATCCTTGGTTTATTGCTGTACAATTCCATCCAGAATTTACAAGTTCACCACGTGATGGACATCCATTATTTGCTAGCTTTATTGACGCTGCTAAAAAACAGTATCAAAAAACCAAGTAACAATGGTCTGGGAATAAACTAGGAAAGTTTAAATGTCACAATTAAAACCACAAGAAATTGTACGTTTAGGCGATATACAAATGGCAAACCACTTGCCATTTGTACTATTCGGCGGCATGAACGTACTTGAATCTAAAGATCTTGCTTTTGAAATTGCTGAAATTTATGTGGATATCTGTACACGTTTAGATATTCCCTATGTGTTTAAAGCAAGCTTTGATAAAGCCAATCGCTCCAGCTTGAACTCTTTCCGTGGCCCAGGTCTGGAAAAAGGTCTTGAGTGGTTAGCAGACATTAAAAAACACTTCAATGTACCTATCATTACGGATGTACATGAGCCTTACCAAGCCGCACCTGTGGCTGAAGTTGCTGATATTATTCAGCTTCCTGCTTTTTTAAGTCGTCAGACTGACCTTGTTGAAGCAATGGCAAAAACTGATGCCATTATTAACATTAAAAAAGCACAGTTCCTAGCGCCGCACGAAATGCGTCATATTCTAAATAAATGTTTAGAAGCTGGAAATGACAAGCTCATTCTATGTGAACGTGGTTCAGCATTTGGCTATAACAACCTTGTTGTAGACATGCTGGGCTTCGACCACATGAAAGAAATGAATGTCCCTGTGTTCTTTGATGTGACCCATGCACTGCAAACGCCTGGTGGTCGTGCTGATTCAGCGGGCGGTCGTCGTGCGCAAATCACGACACTTGCACGTGCAGGTATGGCAACAGGTTTGGCAGGTTTGTTCCTGGAGGCACATCCAGATCCAGAACATGCAAAATGTGACGGCCCATGCGCACTTCGTATGTCACAGCTTGAGCCGTTCTTGGCGCAATTAAAAGAATTGGATACCTTGGTTAAAGGTTTCAAAAAGTTAGATACTCATTGATGCTCTAATAAGAGCATCTAGTTATTCAATCAACTGAGGAATTGTTCATGAGTCAAATCGTTGACATTCGTGCACGTGAAATTTTGGACTCTCGTGGTAACCCAACCATCGAAGCAGACGTTATCTTAGCATCTGGCGTAGTTGGCCGTGCATGTGCACCATCTGGTGCTTCAACTGGTTCTCGTGAAGCTTTAGAACTTCGTGACGGTGATAAATCACGTTATTTAGGTAAAGGTGTTCGCACTGCAGTAAACAACGTAAATACGTTGATTCGTGATCTTTTAATCGGTACTTCTGTATTTGAGCAAAAAGAAATCGACCAAAAGATGATTGATCTTGATGGTACTGAAAACAAAGAAAAATTGGGTGCAAATGCAACTTTAGCCGTATCGCTAGCTGTTGCGCGTGCTGCTGCTGATGAAAAGAAAATTCCTTTGTTCCAATATATCGCAGACTTACGTGGTCAAACGATTTTGACGATGCCTGTACCAATGATGAACATCATCAATGGTGGTTCGCATGCAGATAATAATGTTGATATTCAAGAATTTATGATTGAGCCGGTAGGCTTTACTTCATTCTCTGAAGCGTTACGTGCGGGTGCTGAAATCTTCCATTCTCTAAAATCAGTTTTAAACAAAAAAGGTTTAAACACTGCTGTAGGTGATGAAGGTGGTTTTGCACCGAACTTACGTTCAAACGAAGAAGCGATCACTGTTATTCTTGAAGCGATTGGTCAAACAGGCTACAAAGCTGGTTCTGACATTATGCTTGCGCTTGACTGTGCATCTTCAGAATTCTACAAAAATGGTCAATACATCCTTGCAGGTGAAGGCAATAAAGCATTCACAAGCAACCAGTTCTCTGACTATTTAGCGGGTCTAGTAAACCAATATCCAATTATTTCAATTGAAGATGGTTTAGATGAGTCAGATTGGGAAGGCTGGTCTTACTTGACGTCTATCCTTGGCGACAAAATCCAGTTGGTGGGTGATGACTTGTTCGTTACAAACCCGAAAATCCTTCAACGTGGTATTAATGAGAAAGTAGGTAACTCTATCTTAATCAAATACAACCAAATTGGTACGTTGACTGAAACTCTAGATGCAATCTATCTTGCGAAAGAAAATGGTTACTCTACAGTGATTTCACACCGTTCAGGCGAAACAGAAGATTCTACTATTGCGGATCTTGCTGTAGGTACTGCGGCTGGTCAAATCAAGACAGGTTCACTGTGCCGTTCTGACCGTGTTGCAAAATATAACCAATTACTTCGTATTGAAGAATTGACTAAAGCAGCATATCGCGGTAAAGCTGAATTCAAAGGTTTGAACTAAGCGACTGAATGCTATTTATGTTAAGTATATTTAACTCCGCTGCGAGTAAAGTATTATTGGGCCTTGCGATCATTTTGATCGCAGGGTTTCAGTACTTATTCTGGTTTGGCGAAGGTGGTTATCATGACCATCAAAAATTAGCCCAAAAAATTCAACAACAAACAGAAATAAACACGGAATTAAAAGAACGTAATCGTGTTCTCGCTGCTGAAGTTTATGATTTAAAAAATGGCATTGAAGCGATTGAAGAACATGCGCGTTTAGATCTAGGTTTGGTTAAGCCGAATGAAACTTTTGTGCAAATGAGCATGATTGGAACGCAGTATAAGCCGATTTATATTGACCCAAATGCGAAAATAGATTTAAGAACCAATGAAGATGGCGAAGAAGAAGTACCCTCAAGTGCACCATAAAATTTGGGCGGTTATTCCTGCTGCGGGTTCAGGAAGTCGTTTTTCTAAAACAGAACTTAAACAGTATCAAATGATTCAAGGTCAGACTGTATTAGAACATACGGTGAGTCGTTTGAATCAATTGTCTATTTTGGGTTATGTCTTGGCGATAAGTGAAGACGATTCGGTTGCTAAAACATTAAATTTTGCTCAGTTAGATAAAGCTCATTTTTGTGTGGGTGGTACAGAGCGTGTCTATTCGGTGTTGAATGCATTGACTTATTTAAGTCAAATGGCTTCAGCTGATGATTTGATTTTTGTACATGATGCTGCACGTCCGTGTGTTACTCAAGATTGTTTGAATCGTTTGGTGCATACCGCTATTCAAGAAAATTGTAGTGCAATTTTAGCCATTCCAGTCCGTGATACTCTAAAATTTGTTACACAGCACGATAATATTGATAAGACTGTGAGTCGTGAGCATTTGTGGCAAGCACAGACGCCACAAATTTCAAAGTTAGGCATATTGAAGTATGCCATTGAGAAATCATTACAGGATGGTATTACGATTACGGATGAAGCCAGTGCTTTAGAGCATATAGGTGAGACTGTGAAAGTGGTGCACGGTCGTTCAGATAATATTAAAATTACTTATGCTGATGATTTAGAACTGGCCAAATTAATTTTAGCTTCACAAAAATAAAATAAAAAATGGCGCCAGATGTATTATCTCTAAGGCTTTAAATTTATACTTTGCCATCTCATCTACACATTTAAATATTTCAAATGATACCATCACCTCAGTATCGTTTTTTACGTCACTCTTTACGTGATGGTAGAAGCATTAAAAATGATTCCTCTAAATGGAAAAAATGGCATTTAGACCCTTGGTTATTATGCTTTTTAGTTCTGAATGCCGCGTTGGGTTTGATGGTTATTTACAGTGCATCAGCTCAAGATTCACAAATGGTGCTTCGTCAAGCCATTAGTTTTGGTGTTGGTTTTATCGCCATGTTTATCTGCGCGCAAATTCCACCAAAAGTCTATCAAGCGGTTAGTCCTTATTTTTATGTATTTGCCCTTTTTATGCTGGTGATGGTACTGGTCATTGGTGAAACTCGTATGGGGGCTAAAAGGTGGATCAGTCTACCGGGTATTGGCAGCATGCAACCCAGTGAGTTTATGAAATTTGCAATGCCTTTGATGATGGCATGGTATTTTTCGCGTCGTCCATTTCCACCTAAATTCTTAGATATTATTATTGCTTTAGTGCTGATGGTCATTCCTTTTGTACTTGTTGCTTTGCAGCCTGACTTAAATATTGGTCTGATCATTCCGGGTATTTTTGTTTTATTTTTAAGTGGTATGTCTTGGAAATTGATTGTGGGTGCGCTTTCGGCATTTGCGGTTGCAGCACCTGCACTTTGGATGTTTGTGTTGCAAGAGTATCAAAAAAAGCGTGTATTGACTTTGTTTGATCCAGAATCAGATGCTTTGGGGGCAGGTTGGAATATTATTCAATCCAAAATTGCAATTGGTTCTGGCGGTTTAACAGGTAAGGGCTACCTCGAGGGAACACAATCACATTTAGGCTACTTGCCTGAACACCATACCGATTTTATTATGTCGACTTATGCAGAAGAGTTCGGTTTTATTGGGGTGTTTCTGTTAATCAGTTTATTTGCTGCGATTATTATTCGTTGTTTAATGATCGGGATGAATAGCTTTCATAACTTTGGGCGTTTATTTGCGGGTGCGATTGGTCTGACTTTCTTCTTTTTTGTATTCTTAAGTTCGGGCATGGTGAGCGGTATTCTTCCTGTGACAGGTGATCCATTACCATTGATGAGTTATGGTGGAACCGCTGTAATTTCCATGCTTGCCAGTATGGGAATTGTGATGTCGATTCATAGTCACCGTTAATTAAGCAATAAATGTGTTAAAAAAAAGCCCTTAATTAATTAAGGGCTTTTTGATTTTAAGCGAGGAGCCAAGTGTAGTAGCCCCAAAGCATAAGTGGCCATGCAATGAAAGGGCTAAATAACAATTTCCATAACCAGAACTTTGGAATAAAACCGACACCATGAATAAAACCACCTGAAATACCAATCATAATAAACATCATGGCGCGATGGCTGTATTCACCATTGGCATCCAGCATTGCAGCAGGATGGATGAGTAGAATAGCAGCAAGAGGCAATGCCAACAAAAATGAGATGGCCATTGCAAATCTATTCGGCTTTTTTTCTGTTGTTGTCACTGCCACTTCAGTCATTTTCTATTCCTCATCTAAATCTTGATTGTGTTCAATGTAAAGAGCACTGAGTACACCTGCAAAACACGCCATCAAGATGCCAAGAATCCAAGCGAAATACCACATAACTATTCTCCTTATTTCTTGTAGACACAACCTTAATAAAGGCTGTGTGAGTTATCTTGAACGTGTTTATTGGTAATCACACCCCACATCTTATAGTAGCACCAAGTGGTGTAACCTATAATGATTGGGACAAAAATACCTGCGACAACGGTCATCACAGTAAGTGTATTTTGACTTGAAACAGCATCCCACATGGTCAAGCTTACTGTTGGGTTAATGCTTGATGGCATAAGGAATGGAAATAGTGCAAAACCAGCAGTTAAGATTGAGCCTGTTACCGCTAAAGTGGAACCTGTAAAACTAAGCCCCGCTTTATTTTTACCAGCAGCAAAGACAATCAGTAATCCACCCAAAATTGCAGCAATTGGAGCAAGCATGGTGATTGGATAGGTTGAATAGTTGTTCATCCAACCGTGGTTACCATTGGTGAGTACTTCTTTTGCTAATGGGTTGGCTACACCATTGGTATCAAAAGGTTGTACTAATGTATAACCTTCAATGCCGCCGAAGTATAACCATGCACCTGCGCCTAAGAAGCAAACTAAGTACACGATACCCATAATCTGAGTCGCTTTTGCAGAGCGTTGACGTAAAACACCATCGGTACGAAGCATTAACCATGCACCACCATGCGCGCACAGCATAGATAAGCTGACTAAACCACAAACTAGAGCAAATGGATTAAGTAGGGCAAAGAAGCTTCCTGTGTAGGTTGAGCGTACAGTTTCATCTAAAGTGAAGGGTACACCTAGAAACATGTTGCCAAACGCGACACCAAATACTAATGCAGGAACTGCACCACCAACGGCTAAACCCCAATCCCAAGACGTACGCCATTGTGTATTTTGCAGTTTAGAGCGGTAATCAAAACCCACAGGTCTTAAAAATAAGGCAAATAAGACCAGTAATAGTGCCCAGTACATGCCCGAGAAGGCGGTGGCATAGACCATTGGCCAAGCAGCAAATAGTGCTCCGCCAGCGGTCACAAACCAAACTTGGTTGCCTTCCCAGTGTGGTGCAATCGTATTAATTGCAGCACGACGTTCATCATCTGTTTTTCCTACAAATGGCATAAGTGCCATTGAGCCCATATCAAAACCATCTGTGAGTGCAAAACCAATCAGTAAGACACCAACCAACACCCACCAGATGATTTTGAGAAGTTCATATTCGATCATGATTGAGGCTCCTCAACTTTAGCGTGATTTGCATTATCTTTTGCTGCTAATTTCTCGAAATGATATTTACCTGTGTGTAAAGAACTTGGACCCAAACGAGAGAATTTGATCATCAAGTACATCTCAATAACAAGAAGTACTGTATAGAATGCTGCAAGTGCAATGATTGAACCCCAAACATCGCCAGTACTTAACGAAGAAGTAGAGAGATGTGTAGGTAAAACTTCACCAATCGTCCAAGGTTGACGACCTACTTCCGCAACATACCAACCGGTTTGCGCTGCAACCCATGGTAAAGGTAGGGCAAATAGAGCGAATTTAAGTAGCCAAGGTTTGCTTTCTGCATTGCGTTTTGCGACAGCAAAAGTTGCAAGTACGAATAACAACAACATTAAGAAACCAGATGCCACCATTGCACGGAAAGCCCAGAATAAGCTTGGTACATGTGGAATAGTATCTAAAGCAGCCGCTTTAATATTTGCTTCTGTCGCATCAACAACATTTGGCGTGTATTTTTTAAGAAGTAAGCCATAGCCTAAGTCTTTTTGAGATTGTTCAAATGCTGTTTTTAGCTCAGCTGATTGATCGCCGGCACGAAGTTTTTCTAGTTGTGCATAAGCAACCATACCATTACGGATACGCGCTTCATGCTGAACAACTAAGTCTTTGATGCCTATTACTTCTTTGGTTGTAGAACGAGTTGCGATAATTCCCATGAGATATGGAATTTTGACTGCATAGTCCGTGGTCATTGTTTCTTTATTTGGAATACCAAATAAAGTAAATGGTGCTGGTGCAGGATGGGTATCCCATTCCGCTTCAATCGCTGCAAGTTTAGTTTTTTGCACATCACCGATTTCATAACCAGACTCGTCACCCAGTAGAATCACGGATAGGGTAGATGCTAAACCAAAGATCGCAGCAATCGCGAATGAGCGACGCGCAAAAGGTAAATCACGTTTTTTCAATAAGTAGAAACTTGAAATCGCAAGTACAAAAATAGCACCCGTTACATAACCCGCTGAAACGGTATGTACAAACTTAACTTGAGCGACTGGGTTAAAAATCAAGGCACCAAAGTCAACTAACTCCATACGCATGGTTTGATAGTTAAATGCTGAACCGACTGGGTTCTGCATCCAGCCATTGGCGACTAAAATCCACAGTGCAGACAGATTGGAGCCAATAGCAACCAGCCAAGTGACCGCTAAATGTTGCGCTTTAGTAAGTCGATCCCATCCGAAGAAGAATAGACCAATAAAAGTGGACTCTAAGAAGAATGCCATGAGGCCTTCAATCGCCAGTGGAGCACCAAAAATATCACCCACATAATGTGAATAATATGCCCAGTTTGTACCAAACTGGAATTCCATAGTTAAGCCAGTTGTAACCCCTAAAGCGAAGTTAATACCGAAGAGCTTGCCCCAGAATTTGGTCATGTCTCTATAAATTTCTTTACCAGAAATCACATACGTGGTTTCCATAATGGCAAGAATAAAAGCCAGACCTAAAGTCAGTGGAACAAAAATAAAATGATACATCGCGGTCATCGCAAATTGGAACCGCGAAAGATCGACCACGCTTTCAGAAATCATCAACGTGTCTCCTTGATTTGGGAAGGGCTGCCAGCAATATGCTCGGCAACTTGATTGTCAAAATTTTTAGGAATGGTCGGAGCATCGAACCAGATATGTTTGATTGTCAGTAAGAGAACGATCTTAATTATTAATATGATCGTGATTTCTCGCACTAATTTTTGATTGAAATCTTTGGGGATTAAGCTCATCTACATAAGCCTATTTTGAAACATAATATCTATTATTAACAAAACAATAATAAAAATAAATAGCTTGAACAGTTAAAATAAAAATATATTATTTAATTTAATTAAAACAGTAGCTTAAAATATGGTTTAAACAAAAAATAAACTAATATTTTGCGATTTTAAAGTTGAGTAAAATGCTTTGTATTGCTTTTTTGTAAAACCAACTAAAATGCTTTAGTATTATTTAAAAGCCGACTAAAACAGTTGTGTATTATTAAAAATGAGCATTAAAGATAATGTTTATTAAATGAGATTAATTTGTATTTAAGTTGGAATTTTTTCATTTAAGTATAAAAGTAATGATGGACGTATTTTTAAAAAGTCTATTTGCCAGCACTGTTTTTTGTGATTTGATGAAATAAAAAAAGACCACCCATGGGCAGTCTTTTATTCATTCATTTGAGTTTAGAATTTGATTTCCATACCTAAACCGTAAACACTTTCATCAGCATTTGGAATTGCGGCAGCAGCTCCAGCACTTGTACGTTTGTTGTCCCACTCGCGTTGTACTGCACTCGCGAATAATTTGGTTTGGCTGTTTAATTTATAATCTGCACCAATACCCCATTGTTTTGCAGAGGTATCGCCCGTTACTGTAGCTGTAGTCCAGTCAGTGTCAGCTTCTTGATATTGAGCTTTAAAAGACCAAGGTGTATTTCCAAGCTTGTAAGTTGCTGAAAGTAACCATGCATTTTCTTCTACATTACGATAGGTTTCAGTACCTAAATAATCAGAGATTTCTGCAGTTTGCCACATCGCGCCTAGAAATAAGCCTGTCGCACCAATTTTACCCAGGTCGAAAGAAGCACCTACACGAATTGCGTCAGCAGGAGCATTTGAAATACCTACAGCAGCGAAGTCACCTATAGATTTGAAGTTTCCTGAGATAACACCTTCTAAGCCAAGGTCTTTATTGGCATATGAAAGTGAAGTGGAAATGCCATCGCCAACGCTGTCACGAGCACCGTCAGTATAAGTTACTGTGCTGCTGGTGGATTCGCCTTGTTGAGCTTGAAGAGCAAATACTAATCCACCCATGAGTTTAGGATCGGTTTCAATCCCAATGACATTTTCTACACGTTCTTCACCATACATCATTTCTTTGATGTCGGCATGTGCGTAGTCATTAAATACGTCACGGTATCCACTCGCCGCATCTTTAAATGGCGTATCCATGATACCTGCTTTTAGCGTACCTAGATTAGCCCACTTTAAACCAGCGAAAATATTACGTTTTTTAAATACGTCATCACCGCCATCTACATCAATTTCCCATTCAGCTTGGTAAACTGCCGAGAGTTTCTCAGTTAGTTTCTCTTCCCCTTTAACACCAAGGCGTGAAGCATTTGAATTGACTTCTACTTTGTCATCTTTTCCATCATCGTAGCTGTCGACACTTACATTCACTTTACCGTACAAAGTTGGTGCTGCTTGCGCTGCACTTAAGCTTAAAGTTGTAACTGCTGCAGCGAGAAGCAATTTTTTCATTGAGATTTCTCCAAAACACTGTTCTTAATGGCGATAGCCTTGCTTGACTCTTTTTTAGTTTGCTTAAGTACAAAAAGTTACAGAAGCTAACCAACTTGCTAAGCAGTATCTGTAATGGATATGACAGTGAGGTGAAGAAAAAATGACAGTTTGGTGACGTATTAAGATTTTTTTATTTGGATCTAATATTTTTTATTATTATAGACTTATAAAAAATGGAGCCTAAACTCCATTTTATTTCAGGTGATTTAAATTAAAGGGCAGCTTTAATTTTTTCAGCCAAGGCTTTAATTTTTTCTTGATCACCCATGTGTAAAGCATGTTTGCCTAATTCATGTACTGACGTTGGAATTAAGTGGAAATGTACATGCGGTACGGTTTGACCCGCTGCTGCACCTGAAAGTTGCATCAGTACAACACCCTTGATATCCAATGCTTTTTCCATAGCTTGTGCAATTTTTTGCACAATTTGAATGGTGTAAGCTGCAGCTTCTGGTGCGAGGTCAAGCAGTGTTACAGCCGGCGTTTTAGGGATAACTAAAGTATGACCTTCAGCTTGTGGCATGATATCCATAAACGCAACAACTTGATCGTCTTCATAAACTCTAATTGCAGGAAGTTCATTGCGGATAATTCGTGCAAAAATATTTTGATCATCGTAAAGCATGTTTAATCCTTAAAAAGTAATTGTTTGCTGTAATTATTTACAGTTCAATTCTTTCTGACGATCTTTGATGGCGTCAAGTCGTTGTTGCTCTTTTTCTGAAAATTTTGGTTTAGTTGTATAGCAATTATCATTGCCAAACTTCGCCTTAGCTTCAGGATCTTTAAAGCAGAAACCTTTAGATGCATAAATGACATCATGGTCATTTTTCAATTGTTGACACTCTTGCTCGGCACTTGCTGCAAAGGTATTTGCCCCGATCAAGGTTGCAAGGCTTGCAAACATTGCAACTGTAAACTTAGTCATGAGAGTTTCCTCAGGTTTAACATTGTGTAAAGCACATCATCACAATATTAGGTTTAGTTATCATTATTCAATGGCGAGTTATTACTCAAGTGTAATTTTACTCCATGATTCATACATTTTTACAGCACTGGAAAAGTCACTTTCTTTTTCTGATAAATCACTAGAAGCTTGAATTAAACTTTGAGTTAAAGCAATGACAGGCGCAGAGAGTTTCGCTTCACGAACCAAGTCTAATGCAATACCTGTATCTTTGGCTAATAATGGTAGTGCGAAGGTCAGTGGAAAACTACGGTTTAAAATGCGCTGCGGTAAAACTGTTTCGGTCACACCGCTTTTTCCACTTGAGGCATTAATACAATCAAGGGCTTCATGCAGGTTTACACCGTGGGCTTTAAGGGCGGTAAAACCTTCTGCAACAGAACACAAATTTACGGCCAAAAGCATGTTATTTACAGCTTTCACTGAAAACCCTGCACCAGAACCACCGACATGTTTAATCAGTTTGCCAAAAGCTTGCATCGCAGGTAGTGCTTTTTCAAAAGCAGCCGATTCTCCGCCAACCATGACGGTTAAAGTTGCGGTTTCAGCACCAATGGTTTGACCACTGACAGGCGCATCAAGGAAATCGATATTGTGTAATTTTAATTGTGTTGCTAGGGTTTTGGCAGATTCAGGTACACCGCTGGTGCAGTCTATCCAGATGGAACCTGATTTGATTTTGACTGTGGCAATCAGTTCCTCAACGTCTTTGCTGGTCGGTAAGCAAGAAAAAATAACGTCGGCTTGAACGGCTTGTGCAAGTTCTACTGCTTGAGTGCCATATTCAGTTGCATGTTGCTTGGCTTTTTCAAAATTACGATTCCATACATATACCGTATCAAAATGTTGAGGTAAATGTGCTGCCATGCGGTAACCCATAGCACCTAGGCCGATAAATGCAACTGACTGAATCATGGTATATCCTTTATATTTTGCTCGATCTCTGTTTTAGCCAAGTGGTCATCAATGGCCAGAACTCATTTGCACTTGATTGGCTCGACATTAGGCCCAAATGCCCACCGGGGATAAGAGTAAACGTGACATCTTGGCTATTTGTCAATTCAATTAAAGGCTTAACAGCCGCTGCCGATACTATCTGATCGCTACGACCTGCGCCAATCAATAAAGAGCATTGAATATTTTTTAATTCGATATGCTTATCTTGTAATTGTATAACGCCATTTTTCAGCGGATTTTGTAGCCAAACATTAAAAATCATGTCCTGATTGATGCCGCCGGGATAATCAATCATTTTGTTGAGAAAATTCCCCATGGTGGCATGTTCATACAACTTTTGAGTGTTATCTAAATTCAATAAAAGCCGCTTTTGGCTGTGAAACCAGCCTTTTGGATCAATGATTTTAAAGCCAATTGCATTGAGTAAGCCTGATGTGTGAATAAAGCTTTTTGGCACAGTTTCAGAATAAATTTTGTTTTGTAGTGTTTTATTTTTAGCAATAAGTTGATTCACCTTTTGAAAAAGTTTACCGGTACGACCAGAGGCATAACTATCTACAGGGCTGCCCAATACGATCAAGTTTTTGACAAAATTGGGTTGTCGCAAAGCACAATACAGCACCACGAAAATACCTGCCATGCTCCAACCATGTAGTGAAATTTCTTCACTTTTTGAGTGCTTTCGAATCTGTTCGATACAATGAGGAATGGCATCATCAATAAAAGACATAAAATTTAAAAAACGATCTTTATAGTTATATTGTCCCCATTGCACTAAATAGACATCAAAACCACTATGCTGAAAATGTTTGACCAATGAGCGATAAGGGTAGAGGTCATAAATGGCCATATTGATTGCAAGCGGGGCAACAAAGACCAACGGTTCTTTATATTGTTTATTGGGCGATGCGTAATAACGAATACGTGTTTGTTTATATTCGGCAATAACGTCATACGCCGTCGTTTGCGATAAAACCAGCGAGTTTGAAGCAAACAAACGGGTTGATAAGTTTTTTAGTTTATTTTTATGTTTCGCAATTTTATTTTTAACGTGAAGCATGGTTGCTCGTACTCGCCCATGAGTGGATTGATCGAAGTGTAGGCGATATTTATGCATTATACCTTGACCTTAAATACCATAGACGCTCAAAATGTTGGCAATTATTCGCAACGGCAACTCAGGACTGGGCAATAAAGATGAGCCAACAAGACGACATTGAATACCAATTAGACACTTTAGCCATTCGTACAGGTCATACACGTAGTTTTGAAGGTGAGCATGGTGAGCCAATTTTCCTCACTTCATCCTTTGTTTATGAAAATGCAGCAGAGGCGGCAGCTAAATTTTCAGGTCAAGAACCGGGAAATATTTATTCACGTTTTACCAATCCGACTGTAGCCATGTTTGAAAAGCGTTTAGCTGCTTTAGAAGGGGCTGAACGAGCTGTCGCGACAAGTACAGGTATGGCTGCAATTATGGCTGTTGCAATGTCGTATCTAAAATTGGGTGATCATGTTATTTGTTCACGTGCAGTGTTTGGTTCAACCGTATCTTTATTTGAAAAATACGTGGCTAAATTTGGTGTAAGTATTGATTTTGTTGACTTGACAGATTTGGCGGCATGGAAAAATGCCATTAAGCCTGAAACTAAATTACTGTTTGTTGAATCTCCATCTAATCCACTTTCTGAAATTGCAGATATTCAGGCTTTGGCTGATATTGCACATGCCAATGGTGCATTACTGGCGATTGATAACAGTTTCTGTACACCCGTTCTGCAACAACCGATTAAATTTGGTGCCGATTTAGTGGTTTATTCAGCAACCAAATATTTAGATGGTCAAGGTCGTGCTTTAGGTGGTGCTGTAGTGGGGAATCACCAACTACTTGAAGAAGTGTTTGGTTATGTGCGTACCACTGGTCCTTCAATGAGCCCATTTAATGCTTGGGTATTCTTAAAAGGTCTAGAAACTTTACGTTTACGTATGAAAGCACACTCTGAAAGCGCGAAAAAACTTGCTGAATTTTTAGATGCACATGCGAACGTTGAAAAAGTTTACTATGCAGGTTTGCCAGCACATGTTGGGCACGCGCTTGCTGCGAAACAACAAACCGGTTTTGGCGGTATTGTGTCATTTGAAGTCAAAGGTGGTCGTGAAGGGGCTTGGAAAGTCATCGACAATACCCAATTTATCTCAATTACGGGTAATTTAGGTGATGCAAAATCAACAATTACTCACCCAGCAACCACAACTCACGGTAAACTCTCAGCCGATGCCAAAGAAGCAGCAGGTATTCGTGAAGGTTTAATTCGCGTCTCTGTTGGTTTAGAAGATATTGATGATATTATTCGCGATATTAGTCGTGGTTTAGACTTAATCTAATGTATAGATATTGATTTAGAATTTATTTGTTCGGAGATTTTTATGAACATTAATATGTTAATGCAGCAAGCTCAGCGTATGCAAAAAGACGTTGAAGTCAACATGAAAAAGGCAAAAGAAGAACTTGCTCAAACTGAAGTGCATGCGGAAGCAGGCGGTGGTTTGGTTAAAGTTACCATGACATGCCGTAATGTTGTAAAGCGTATCGAAATTAGTCCTGAACTTCTTCAAGATGATGCCGATATGATTGAAGACTTAATTGCAGCTGCAATGAATGATGCTGCGCGTCAAGCGGAAGCGGTTTCTGAAGAAAGAATGAAAGCGGCTAACTCTGGTATGGGCTTACCACCAGGTCTTGCAGGTTTATTTTAAGGAATACGTTTAGTGTTTAGTGATCGATTTGATCAACTGGTGCAAGCTTTACGTATATTGCCAAGCGTTGGGCCGAAATCGGCTCAGCGTATGGCATTACACCTGATCATGAAAAATAGAGAAGGTGCGATAGGGTTGGCACATGCTTTAAATGAAGCAACGACTTATATTCATGAGTGTAGCGTTTGTCATTCGCTGACTGAAAATGAAATCTGTGATATTTGTCTTTCACATGAACGGGATGATCAGATTTTATGCGTAGTTGAATCACCTGCGGACGTGATGGCGATTGAACAAAGTGGTAGTTTTCGTGGTAAATATCATGTATTAGGTGGACATTTGTCACCGCTTGATGGTATTGGCCCTGAAGAGATTGGTATTCCATATTTGGTGCAGCGACTCAATGAAGGTAAAGTTGCAGAAGTGATTTTAGCAACTAATGCGACCGTAGAAGGTCAGGCAACAGCACATTACTTGGTTGAAGCCACTAAGCATTTACCTGTACAAATGACTCGAATTGCTCAAGGGGTTCCTCAAGGAGGAGAACTTGAATATGTGGATAGTCATACTTTAAGCCAAGCGGTACATAATCGAATGCGAATGAAATAAGTGCAATCTACTTATTTTATTCATTATGCAACAGTGAAAGATAAGTAAAAGGTGTATAATTCACGTTTAAACTTATACAAAAAAGATATAAAAAATCATTGCCTTTTCATTTAAATGCTAAAAATACGGTGAATAGACACTGTGGATGTAAAATTTGTTATATCTAAATGTTATATATCGGTTAATATGCTTTTAAAGAGAATCTGATTTTAGACTCGGTAATATGTTTCAATTCATTCAGCAACAACCAGACTTAGAAAATATTTTACATTTGATGAGTCAGACGTCCATTTATGGATTAGACACAGAATTCATCAAAGTAGATACCCTATGGCCTAAATTGGGTGTATTTCAAATTAATGTTGCAGATCAAGTTTTTTTGCTTGATGGGGCAAGTTTAGATTTGTCTGTATTCTGGGAAAAATTATTTCAAGCACAGCAAAATATATTTCATGCCTGTAGTGAAGACATCGATTTAATTTATCATTATGCACAGCAGAAAACCTTAAACAATGTTTTTGATACTCAAGTTGGAATGTCTTTTTTGGGACATGGATTGCAAGTCAGCTATCAAAATGCATTAAAACAAATGCTGGGTGTAGATATTGATAAAGACCAGACTCGATCTGATTGGTTAGCACGTCCGCTTAGCCCAGAACAACTCGCTTATGCAGCCAATGATGTACTGTATTTGATGAATTTGTCCGATAAGATTCAAAATGAATTAACTGATAAATATTTACTTGATTTTGCACTCGAAGATTGCCGTCATTTGACTTATGAAATTGGTCAAGAAACGCCGTTAGAACGGCTTTACCATGATATTGGGAATTATCGTCATTCACGCCGTCAATTGATGCAGTTACAACAATTAGCTGCGTGGCGTGAGCAGATCGTAAAAGCGTTGAATTATCCACGTAGTTTTATTCTGAAAAGTTCAACCATGATTGACTTGGTCGAAAAAAATCCATGCAATCATTTCCAGTTATCAGGCATTCGAGATATTCGTCAAAATATTGTGCGTGATCACGGTAAAACCATTCTAGACTTGCTGAAATTTTTGCCAGAACAGGCAGAGTGGCCACTTCGTCTGGCACGTCCAATTCGTCATTCATCAAAAGATATTGGTGAAAAGGTCGATGCTGTTATTCAAGCTGTGGTGAATGAAACCAGCATACCTAAAGAAGTGTTGATGCGTAAAAAATGGCTCAATGCATTGTATCAGCATGTGGTCTTTCATAATGATGAACAAGATTTACCGGCTTATCTCTTAGGTTGGCGCTATGATTTGTTAACGAAACCATTGATTGATGTTTTGCATGCCGATGAAAATTATCTATCCACCCAAATGAAAGTGATGGAATAATTCTTTAGGCAGATTGCTTAAAGAATTATCATTTATACAAAATCAAGACCGATGCGTTAATAATCACTAATGTATCCGTCTTTTTTTTGTTGTATGCTTGAGCCAAGTTTAATGAGTACTGTTTCAACTATGCATTGTTCAATTTTCAAATCTAGCAAAAAAGCTGAAATGTATCTTTACATTGCCCGTCCTGAGCCAACTGAAAATGAAGCTGAAGCAGCAAACCCGCTTGAAATTTTACCTGAAGCGATGCGTGCAGCATTTGGTCGCGTAACTTTTGTTATGGATTTAGAGCTATCTGAAGAGCGCAAATTAGCCCGTGTTAATGTTTTGCATGTGATGGATTCAATTCAAAGCAAAGGCTTCTTTATTCAGGTTCCGCCAGAAGGATTGATCAATCCGAATGCAGTTGCACCAGAAGGTTTGCGCGGTGCTTAAAAATCGATTCAGGAGTTGGAGCTCACGATGAATAGTTTTCTTGCACTACTAGATTCAATTCCTGAAGATAGCATTGCTATAACGGTTTATTTGTTAGGAAGTGTCATTATGCTTTGGTCATGGTATGCGATTGCAAAACGCTTACCTAAACCTTTTGGTGGTATAACGTGGATGATTGGATTCGCGATTTTATTAACCCCAACGGTTTCTGAAGGTAATAATGCTTCCATCGCCCCAGCATTTTTTGGCTTGTTATTTGGTATTTTAACCAAAGAAAATGCATTGGTGTGGTCAAATGCATCACTCATTTTATTTGTTGTTGGGCTTGGTTTGGTGGTTGGCTATTTATGGTCCCAATACACAGCCAAAAAAGCAAAATTTGTAGTAAACAAAAATAGTTCACCACTTTAAGTAAAACAATAAGGTTAAATCATGTCTGTTGATACTCAACAATTTGTCGGTACAGATCAGTACATCGCCACTGAAAGTTTAAAATTAGCAGTCAAAGCTGCACGTACATTGCAAAAACCTCTTCTGGTGAAGGGTGAGCCGGGTACAGGGAAAACATTGCTTGCAGAGCAAGTGGCACAAAGTCTAGGTTTGAAACTCATGACTTGGCACATTAAATCCACCACCAAAGCACAGCAAGGTTTGTACGAATATGATGCAGTTTCGCGTCTACGTGATAGCCAGTTGGGTGATGACCGTGTGTATGACATTAAAAACTATATTAAACCCGGTAAATTGTGGGAAGCTTTTACCAGTGAAGAACGCTGTGTATTGCTGATTGATGAAATTGATAAAGCAGATATTGAATTCCCAAATGACCTTTTACACGAACTCGATAAAATGTCGTTCTTTGTGTATGAGACTGGGGAAACCATTACGGCAACGCAACGTCCGATTGTAATTATTACTTCAAATAATGAAAAAGAATTACCCGATGCTTTCTTGCGCCGTTGTTTCTTTCACTATATTGAATTTCCAGATGAAAGCACAATGCGCGAAATTATTGATGTGCATTTCCCTAAAATTTCGGCAACTTTGGTGAACCAAGCTTTACAAGTTTTCTTTAAACTTCGTCAGGTTTCGGGATTGAAAAAACCGCCATCGACTTCTGAGTTGATTGATTGGTTAAGCTTGTTGATGGCAGATGATATGCCTGAAGATGTATTGCGTAATCATGATAAATCGAAAGCCATTCCACCTTTGTATGGTGCATTAATCAAAAATGAGCAAGATGTACAATTACTAGAGCGCCTTGCTTTCATGTCACGACGTTAATAGGTGATCACCTATGTTCGTACGATTGTTTTATACCTTAAGAAAATACGGTGTGCCTGTATCGACGCGTGAACTCATCGATTTAAATCATGCAGTCAGCGAAGGTTTGGTTTTTGCAGATCAAGATGAATTCTATCAATTAGCAAAAACGGTTATGGTTAAAGATGAGCGCTTCTTTGACAAATTCGACCGTGCCATGAAAGATTATTTTGATGGTATTTCAACTTTTGATTTGGATGATTTGCTCAATCAAGTTGATAAATTGCCGAAAGATTGGTTCGATCTGGAACTACTTGAAAAACATCTCACACCTGAACAGCGCGAAGAACTGAAAAAAGCCGGCTCGCTTGAAGAGCTTATGAAGATGTTAGAAGAACGTTTGCGTGAGCAACACAAAAAGCATCAGGGTGGTAATAAGATGATCGGCACGGGTGGTACATCACCATTCGGTGCTTTTGGTGATCATCCTGAAGGTGTGCGTATTGGTGGACCGGGTCGTAAGCGTTCAGCGGTTAAAGTTTGGGAACAGCGCAAATATCAAAATTTAGATGATGGGCAGATTTTAGGCACACGTCAAATGCAAATGGCATTGCGTCGTTTACGTAAATTTGCGCGTCAGGGTGCAGCTGAAGAACTGGACATTAATGGCACGATTCGCGAAACAGCGAAGCAGGGCATTTTGGATGTTCAGCTTGTTCCTGAGCGTCGTAACCGAGTTAAAGTGTTGATGTTGTTTGATGTGGGTGGATCGATGGATTCGCACATTGCTCAATGTGAAAAGCTATTTAGTGCTGCAAAAACCGAATTTAAAACCTTAGAATATTTTTATTTCCATAACTGTCTATATGATTATGTGTGGAAGGACAATATTCGCCGCTCTAGTACGCGTATGAACACATGGGATTTGTTGAATACCTATGGTCGCGACTATCGTGTAATTGTCGTGGGGGATGCCAGTATGGCACCCTATGAGCTGACTTCAATCGGTGGTTCGGTTGAATATATGAATGATGAAGCCGGCAATGTTTGGTTACAGCGTTTACGCCAGCATTTTGAAAAAACAGCATGGCTCAACCCCGAACAAGACAGTTATTGGCATTACACGCATACGATTGGCTTAATTAAGCAAATTTTTGAAGATCATATGTATCCGATGACCTTAAAGGGTGTAGAGGATATGACAAAATATTTAGCTCGCTAAACATACTAAAATCAACACGTTCTTTTTAAATATAGGGGGTGATAATGAATCATCAAATTAATGGTATTGCATTACCAAACGAAGAAGGTTTCTTTGGGCAATATGGTGGTCAATTTATTCCGCCCCATTTAAAAGAAGCAATGGATGAGATTAATCTTGCGTATGAACAAATTCGTCATACTGCTGAATTTAAAAATGAATTAGCTGATTTATTTGTTAATTATGTTGGTCGTCCAAGTCCATTATTTCATGCAAAACGGTTGTCTGATCAATTGGGTGGGGCGCAAATTTATCTCAAACGTGAAGATTTAAACCACACTGGTGCACACAAAATTAACCACTGTTTAGGTGAAGCTCTACTTGCGAAATATATGGGTAAAAGTAAAGTGATTGCAGAAACCGGTGCAGGTCAACATGGCGTTGCTTTAGCAACAGCATGTGCACTGGTTGGTATTCCATGTGAAATTCATATGGGGCAAGTGGATATTGAAAAAGAACATCCAAATGTCGTTAAAATGAAAATTTTGGGTGCAAAGCTGATTGCTGTAACACGTGGAACCGCAACATTAAAAGATGCTGTAGACAGTGCGTTTGATGAATATCTAAAAGATCCGAAAAATTTTATCTATGCGATTGGTTCGGTGGTTGGTCCACACCCATTTCCAAAAATGGTTCGTGATTTTCAGTCTATTATTGGTGACGAAATTAAAGTTCAAACCAAGGATCGTTTTGGTTCAAACCCAGATTACATTGTTGCATGTGTGGGTGGTGGTTCAAATGCGATGGGGGCATTCACTGCATTTTTGAATGAACCTGATGTGAAGCTAGTAGGAGTTGAGCCTGCTGGTCATGGTTTGGACACCAATATGCATTCAGCAACATTGACTTTGGGTAAACCGAGTCAACTGCATGGCATGGCTTGTTATGTACTTGAGGATGAGCAGGGTGAACCTTTACCTGTACATTCAATTGCATCTGGTTTGGATTATCCCGGTGTTGGGCCACAACATAGTTTCCTTAAAGATTTAGGTCGAGTGGAATATTCAACGGCAACCGATCAAGAGTGTTTAGATGCATTTATGACATTGTCGCGAGTGGAAGGAATTGTTCCTGCGCTAGAAAGTTCACATGCAGTGGCTTGGGCTATCCGTGAAGCACCTAAAATGGCGAAAGATGTAAAAATCGTGGTTAACTTATCTGGTCGTGGTGATAAAGATTCTGACTATGTGGCCGAAAAATTAGGCTTAAACTAGTGATAAAATTTCCCTAAATCTGGCTTTTGAAAAGAAGGACTTTCTCTTCCATTTTTATAAAGAGAAGAGTAAAAGTCTCCTTTTATTGAGGAGCGATTTAGAAAGATTAAAAAAACCTCTCAATAGAGAGGTTTTTTATTGGCTTTGAAAACTTAACTTGCAATATATTGTTGTAATTGATCAATTAATTTACGTTGGTCTTCCATTACGACTTTGACTAAGTCACCAATTGAAATTAAGCCAATCAGTTTATCATTTTCAACAACGGGTAGATGACGTAGATGGCGATCTGTCATGAGGTTTAAACAATCTTCAACACTATTCGATTTGGTGACGGTAAGCACTTTCGCAGTCATAATTTCACTGACTGTAGTCTCTTTAGAGGTGCGTTCCATGAGTATAATTTTACGTGTGTAATCACGCTCAGAAAAAATACCCACGACTTTATCTTGATCAGTGACCACAAGTGCACCAATGCCTTTATCCGCCATAAGTGAAATTGCTTCAAGTACAGTCGATTCAGGGCTAATCGTAAAGATGTTTTGTTCAATTTTGTTCTGAATAACTTGTGCTACATTGGTCATTTATAGTCACCCTTTGTTGTTTATTGTTTGATATTAAACTTAGCGCGAAATAAGGAAAATGCAAAGACTTTTCAAGTCAGAAATTTCATTTTACATTTCTCTTTATTTTACTTTAACGATTTCGATACAGAATTAAGCAGGTTTTAAAGACTCAGAGAAAAAGAAATGACGCATCTGTTGAGTGGTTAATTTAAACTTTTGGCTTGAAGAGTTACATAGTGCAGGGGTAACGCGTAAACGAGTCAATGTCGGAAGTAGATATTCTTGGAAATCATTTGGGGTGATTTTGCGGGGGGTGTAATTGGGCCAATGTAGTTGGGCATATTTATGTGCTTGGACACTGTTCAGCCAAAATGGAAAAATGAAATCTTGATGATCAGACATCATTGCCCAGCCTTGTTCATGATATAAGCCCCAAAGCACACCACAGTACATCATCGATTTCAAAATGGTAATTTTAAAGAATAAATCTTTAGGAATAAGTTGTAATGAATTAATTTGTTTCATGCTAAAAACGTCTATTGAATTCAGCCTCTATTGTAAGAAATTTAGATGAAAGTTCAGTGTAAGCTTTAAGAAACAATGTAAATAAATATGTATTTAAAAAGAATAGGGTTTAAAAAACGCCACCTTAGTGACGTTTTATTAAGCTTGCATAGTGGCTAAATTCTGCCAATATTGTGCTTTGAGTGAGTCTCGTTCTACACGAAAACCTTGATAATAAAGTTCTGCTAAGAACAATGCTGCTTTACCATGTCCAGCACGCGCGACTTCTTCCAATTGTTGAACCGCATCTGAAAAATTCATTTGTGATTGAATGGTGTTTACTGCGTCTGCATACACATGTTCTAAGTCTTGGTGAGAGAGTTGATGAATCATATAAAACTCCTTATTGTAATTATGATTGCTAAAAGACAGTTCAATTTGTCTTTATATTAATTTAACTTACCTTTGTTAAAGTAATATTACAATAAACTTGAATTGTCAAACAATATATGTGGGTGGTACTTATAAAAACAAGTTTACATGATTAAACAATCTACAAAATGAATTTTTATTAATATACATATACTGGAAGTTGTAAATATAAGGAGAAGAACATGACAAAAACATTTGATGGTTTGACTTTTGATTTGCCTCCAACAAGTTCTCAAATTGTTGAACTGGCTCATCAACATCGAAAAAATTTAGATGAAGCTATTTTCCATGAAGAAATCCACTTAGGGGACTATTGTTTAGCACAACGTAAAAGAGTTTACGATTTTACTCGCCAATTAGATCCACAACAACGTGAAGAATTTTATAAAGTTTATAATGGCGAGTTAAGGCGCATAGCGGATGATGATGAGCTACATTCGGTAGATTCAGAACAAGGTCTGAGTGCGTTTGCAATTATGCTTGTGTTAGGGATTATTGCATTGGTCCTTTATTTTGCAGTGATTAGAAATCTTGTTGGATAAGCTGATGAGGATTGCTCAATTTCTGTTACAAATGCATTGAAATTGAGCAAATCCGCTTGTGCTTCTGAATACGGCACCCTAAACTACCTTCAGTTCGAGGTAGGCTATGCATATTGCTATACAAAAAATTGTTCAATTTAAATCTAATATAAAGCTTGAATATGTTTATAACGTGCTTATCGTGACCATTGTTGCGATTATATTGATGCTTGCTTTAATTGCCCTTCATCGTCCCATTTCACTTACGCAATTTGAAAATGTTGTCAAACTTTCATCTCAAGCCAGTTACCCTGACACTCAGCAAATGGCATTGTCACTGATGCAGCAGCAACAGGTTCCTTATGGGCAATATTTTAAATTGATGCAGGCACATCATTTGGAAATGACGCAGGCACATCAATTACCTCCTTTGCAGGTGGATTAATAATTGTTTTGGGGATTTGCTCTATTGATGGTGGTCTAATTGTCGGTGCTTGAGGGGCTAGGTTTTGATTGATTGTCATTTCCAAAGCCTTTTTATCTAATTTATCATTCACCACGATGATTGTGAGTCGTTCAGGGTGGATATGTTTTTGAATCGCATTTTGTACATCTTGAGCCGTCATTTTTTCTAATAAACGTGGGTATTCATTTAAATAATCAGCCGTTTGATTGTAAAACCCCATTGAGCCTAACTGAGCATTAATATTTGCATTGCTACTATAATTGTTGGGGAAAGCGCGTAACATCCCTGCTTTGGTTTCTTCTAATTGTTTTTGATCAATCGGTTGCTTGACGAAATTGACCAAAGCTCGGTGAGCCACCTGTATGCTGTCAAGAAGTTGGTCTTGTTTTGTGGAGTAACTAAGACTAAAGGTTCCGGGAGCTTGGCTAAATGAAAATGAACTATAAGCGCCATAAGTGTAACCACGTTTGACTCGGAGTTCTTTCATTAGAATCGAATTAAAGCCACTTCCTCCGAACATTTGATTCGCAACTTCTAAGGCTAAACGGTCTGAGTCAAATCGTGTCGTACCTAAATGTCCCATAATGACATGGGCTTGGCTGGAATTAAAAGTCATATGACGGATGTCAAAACTGGACTTATCTATGGGTTGAGTGAGCGGTTTTGCTTTTTCTCCTTGCTTTAAATTTTTTGCAATACGTTCAGAAAGTTTGAGTGCTTCTTTGGAATTTAGTTGACCTGTAATGGCGATATTCATATTTTGTGCCACTAAAAATTGGTCACTAAATTGTTTGAGTTCAACTGGTGTGATTTTACTAATACTACGCTGCGTTCCCGTAATCGGTTCAGCATAGGGATGTTTGCTATATAATGCGCGGTAAAATTGGATATTCATCATTCGGCTTGGGTTTTCTTGAACTTGCTTTTGACCCACTTGGGTATTGGTGAGCATTAAATGAATACTGGATTTTTTAAAGGTCGAATGATTTAAAACTTCCAGCATCATGCCTAATGCGGGCTCAAGCTTTTTGGGATCGGATAATACCCGCAGTTTGACAATGAACATATCACGATAAGCTTTCACACTAAATTGAGCACCAACGGCTTCAAAAGCACTGGCAATTTCGTTAGCGGTATATTTCTCAGTTCCTTCATCAAGCAGTTGCGCAGCCATATTGGCAACACCATATAAGCCAGCGGTGATTTCTTCATCCCGCGCTGAGCCTGAATTGAAGGTCAATTGAATGTCAATGATGGGTAAATTTTGCGATTCGACAAACAATGTTCGAACTTTATAACGATTTTTCAGCTCATGTACGTAAGGAGCACGAAATTGAAGTTGCCTATTGTCGTTTTTCAAACTTTGTAAAAGAGGAATAGATTTTAACTCTGTCGGATGATCATCGGCTAGGTTATTTAAATCCACATCAGCAATAACGGATTGAGTGCAAATAATGGAACTGAGTAAGATAAAAGGTCGTAGCTTAAACATATAAAATTCCATTATTGTGCTTTATTTTCAGGTGAAACAGGCGAAAGATATAAAGTGCTGAGGTTGTCACGGACAAAATAAATATTTGCAACGCGTTGAATATCTTGTGGCGTTACTGTTTCAAAATGTTTAGGCAGTTCATCCATTAAACGGAAACTTAAACCGTTGATTTCTAAGTTGCCAATCATTTTGGTTTGACCTGCAATATCATCTTGGCTATAAACTAAATTAGAAACGAATTTAGCCGTCACACGTTCAACCTCTTCGGCTTGAATGAGTTCAGTTTTTAATAAATCAATTTCACTTTGAATAGCTTTTTCTGCATCTTGTAAGCTCACGCCATCGGTGGGTAATGCGGAAATACTCAATAAACTATCTCCTCGATTATAAGGATCGTAAGAAACACTAATTGCACTCAGAACTTTCTTGTCCCTGACCAGTCGATCTTGTAGCCGTGAAGAAATACCACTATCTAGTACATTTTTAATAATGGTGAGTGCATACGCATCTTGTGGATTTTTTGCTGTGACCAGTGAGCGGACATTCCATGCCATATATAAATTAGGTACTTGTACAGGTAAATTGAGTTCCATATGTCGATAACCGACACGATCAAATTCGAATACATCATTACGTGGTGGGGTTTTTCTGACCGGAATATCACCGAAATACTTTTGTACTTGCAGTAGGGTGCTTTCAGAATCAACATCACCGACAATAATCAAAATGGCATTATTGGGTGTATACCAATCGCGATACCATTTTTTGACATCTTCAAGCTGAATATTCTGAAGATTTTTCATATAGCCAATCACGGGTTGTCGATAGTGACTGGTTGGATAACTAATCCATTTGAATCGTTCAAAAGCCAGCGATCTCGGGTTGTCATCGGTGCGCAAACGACGTTCTTCCATCACCACTTTAATTTCAGGCTCAAAATCTTGCTGACGTAACAGCAAATTACTCATGCGATCAGATTCAAGTTCTAAAGCCATGGGTAAATAGGTTTTAGGGTAAAGCTGGTAATAATTGGTGTAGTTGGTAAAGGTTGAAGCGTTGACACTGCCACCATAAAGACGGCTTAAACGGGTAAATTCATCATTTGGAACTTTATTGGTGCCTTTAAACATCATGTGTTCAAGAACATGAGATATTCCTAATAAGTTACCCGATTCATCACTGCTGCCAACGCCATACCAAATTTGAGTCATCACCATGGGGGAGCGATGGTCTTCACGAATGATTACCTTTAAACCATTGCTAAGTGTTGTTTCAAATGTGGTGCGTGCTAACGTGCTACGTGTTTCAGCATGTCCTAGGCTGCTTTGTATGGTGAGTAATGCCAAGCCAATGGTTAAAAAATGCTTTTTTAAAAAAGACAGCTTTGGAAAAGGTGGTACGTAACTTTTGAGCACAATATTTACCAAAGTGATTCATTGTATTTAGGATTATTTTTAAGAAATTCCGATTTCAAAGCAAGGCGAAGTTGTTCGTTTTTGGTGTGCTCAATGTCTACTGGGGATTGCAGAGGAAATCTATGCTAGAATCCTTGTTTTTTAACGCAATGCTTTTCAAGGATTCGGCATGCAACAGCAATCTAATGGGCAAAATAAATTTTTGATTGATGCTGATATCGGGGATGACGATGTCACTTTACCGAATTTACCTGCGGTAAATGTACCTATTGTTGAAACTCAAAAAGAAGAGACAACTATTTCTGCGCCTGTAGCCACAGAAACAGTGCAAGAAGATACTTCTGGTGGTGGCTTTTTTAGTCGAATGAAAGTGGGTTTAACCAAAACTCGTAAAAATCTTGCTGATGGGATGGTCAATATCCTTATTGGTGGTAAAGAAATCGATGATGAACTGCTGGAAGAAGTTGAAGAGCAATTATTGGTTGCAGATATTGGTGTAGATGCGACGAAAACCATTATTGCTAATTTAACGGAACGTACTGCACGTGGTGATTTAATCTATTCACATTCATTGTATAAAGCTTTACAAGAAGAATTGGTGGCTTTGCTTGCGCCACGGGTAAAACCTTTACACATTGATCCAAATAAAAGCCCATTTGTAATTTTGGTGGTGGGTGTTAATGGTGTGGGGAAAACTACAACCATTGGTAAACTCGCAAAACGCTTACAAGGTGAAGGTAAGAAGGTCATGTTAGCGGCAGGCGATACATTCCGTGCTGCTGCAACAGAGCAACTTCAAATTTGGGGCGAGCGTAATAATATTGCAGTAGTTTCACAAGGTCATGGTGCAGACAGTGCTTCAGTGATTTTTGATGCTTTTGAAAGTGCGCGTGCAAAAGGTGTTGATGTTCTTATCGCCGATACAGCAGGACGTTTACATAATAAAGGTCATTTGATGCAAGAACTCACCAAAGTAAAACGAGTGATGCAAAAAATTGACGCAACAGCGCCACATGAAATTATGTTGGTGGTTGATGCGGGCACAGGTCAAAATGCGATTAATCAAGTCGAAATGTTTGATGAAGCAGTGGGTTTAACAGGGCTGACCATTACTAAACTTGATGGTACTGCCAAAGGTGGCGTGCTCTTTAATATTGCTAGCCGTACCCATGTCCCGATTCGTTTTATTGGTGTGGGTGAAAAAATTGATGATTTACGCCCATTCTCAGCAAAATCATTTGTTGCTGCACTATTCGAAACAGAAAAGTAAAAATGCTTGATGTTTCACATAAACTCCGCTAAATGCGGAGTTTGTTGTTTTCAAGTTTATTGTTTGAGTTAAAAAGCAACATATAAAAATAACTTATGTAAAGAAGCCCCTTATATGTGATTAGAATATAAAGAATCAAAAGCTTTAGTATCTGTATTGGGGAGTACTACTGTGGCATTATTAGAAAAAATTGGGCATGTTCTCACCGCTGATATCACCAAAGACTTTAAACTGAAAAAAAAAGTGGCTGAAGAAATACATGAACTAACTTTTGTTGATCATTTGAAGAAACGTCGTAGTGTTCATGTATTGGGGAAAAAAGTTCATTTTAGCCAAGCATATTTGGCAGAATTGATTCAAGAGGCGGTACGAAGTTGCCCATCTGCTTTAAATTCTCAAAGTTCAAGAATTGTGGTGCTCTTTGGTGATTCTCATGCAAAGTTTTGGGAGATCGTTAAAGAGGTGCAACGCAAAATAATTGCTGTACATGTTTTTGCAGGTACAGAAATGAAAATTGATCAATATGCGGCAGGTTTTGGTACGGTTCTTTTTTATGAGGATCAACGCACCATTCAACAATTACAAAAGCAAATTCCTTTTAATTCAGAAGATTTTCCTATTTGGTCAGAACAGACTTCAGGCATGGCACAATATGCAGTATGGACTGCTTTGGCTGATTCTGGTGTTGGAGCTTGCTTGCAACACTATAATCCAAGTATAGATTCGGCCGTAGCACAATATTTGAGTATTGAATCGTCATGGTTGCTTCGGGCGCAATTGGTTTTTGGTTCAATTGAGCGAGAGGCCGACGAAAAAATTGATCCTCAAGATGGTGATCGTTTTAAAATATTTGTTTAATTAGTGGCTATAAAAAAGCACCTCTCTGTTAGGTGCTTTTTTATGTCTTTAAATCGACCGGAAATGAAAAAATAGTGCATAAGATTGTTCTATAAATAAAACACAATGTCACTTTTTTAGTCGTGTATTCATTCTAGAATTAACATAAGATAAAAACATCCTAATAATTCTTAATCAAAATTCCAAGAGGGTTATCCAATGTCATTTTTAGATCAAATTAAGCAACGCCGTACTATTTATGCAATTGGTAATAATGTTGCATTAGCACAAGATAAAATAGAAGAAATTATTAAAGATACAGTTCGTTATAGTCCATCAGCGTTTAACTCACAAACTTCACGTATTGTCACTTTATATGGTAAATCACATACAAAATTTTGGGATATCGTGCGTGAAACATTACGTAAAATGGTGCCAGAAGCGGCTTTTGAAAATACCAATGCAAAAATTAATAGTTTTGCCGCAGGTTATGGCACAGCATTATTTTTTGAAGATCAAGACACAGTAAAATCACTGCAAGAACAATTTCCATTATATGCAGATCATTTTCCAGCATGGTCAGAGCACTCAACAGGCATTGCACAGTTTACTGTGTGGACAGCATTGGCTGAGCATCACATTGGAGCGTCATTACAGCATTACAATCCAGTGATTGATCATGAAGTTGCAGAAGCTTTTAGTCTTCCTGAAAATTGGAAATTGCGTGCTCAATTGGTATTTGGCTCTATCGAAGCCGCTGCCGGAGAAAAAACATTTATTGATGATGAAGTACGTTTTAAAAAATTCGACTAAATGATTCTTTATTTAGATTATACGGAGCGCTTAGATAGCGCTCTTTTTATGGTTTAAAAATAGTAGATTGATATCTATTAAGATGAAAAGCTTATCTCAACAAATACTTGAGAATACTGGGTATTAAAAACAGCTTTGTCATAAAATCGTCATTTATACATTGCATAGTGCAATTAAATTTTAATGATGAATAAAGAGAAAGTAGAATGACTTTAAGATTAACTTTTGCTGTGGCTGCATTGCTAATGAGCGGTACGGTATTTTCAGCGGTAACGCTTACAGCACCCGAAGAAATCAAAATCCTTGCGGTGAATGATCAAGAAGTTAATACAGGGCTGTTTCGTTCAGTAGATAATCATTATAAAGTCGATGCAGGTGAAATTAGTCTTAGCGTGCGCTACAGCCAATATTTTGAACATCTAAATGGTGAGCATGATATTGTTAAGTCAGGCGTAGTTACCTTGAAGACACCACCGTTAAAAGATGGTGAAAGTTACCAATTAAAATTAGTGAATACACCAGCAAATTTTGAAGCAGCAAAGAAATATGCTGAACAGCCTATAGTGGCGTTATTTGATAAAAACAATCAAATGCTGATTCAACAAACAGGTGCAAATACAGAATCAAAACCTTGGTTGGCACAGGGCATTTTTGCAAAAGCCACAGATTTAACTCAAAAGAAACGAATACCCGTTAATCAACCTGCGCCAGTTTATTCACAAGCTAGAACTTCTGTAGCAACAACTTTAAATTCTAATATATTGACTAACTCTACAAATATAACAGATCAGCAACTTATTCAGCTTTGGCAAAAATCGAGTAAAGCCGAACGTCAAAAATTTATGGGTTGGTTGGCTGAGCAAGCAAACTAATTCATTCATCATTGAAAAGAAAGAGCCAGCGAAAGCTGGTTTTTTTCTTTTTTGTTGCAATTAATCGATGAAAAAAAGCTGGAAAAAGATTTAAAAAGTGCTAAAAATAGTATTTTGGTTTAAAAAATAAACAACCGATTGTGTTTTTACTGTTTTTTGATAAATAGGGGGTTGCGCAGGATAATAAACTGTATAGAATACGCAGCATCCCGACGAGATAGCCGGAAACAAACGAAGCACGAAGTGCTGAGAAGTTAAGGATTATCAAGTTGAGCTACTTAATTACTGACGAAGTATTAAGAAGATCATTAAGAGATTATGAAGAACAACTTGTGTGGATTTTTACTGGTTGA